>OKEM01000002.1_pt1 | contig 527615 bp, 491 predicted proteins | sample 1610791 | NCBI WGS metagenome assembly OKEM01 (sample SAMN04436686, study PRJEB24849) | human gut metagenome | biome: human gut; feature: NICU; material: stool | host: Homo sapiens | place: USA: Saint Louis, MO | collected 2010-07-27
TCGCAAGTGGAGTAAGCTGGGTAATACATGAAGGGATGGTGGTGGGGGAAGGATTACTCGGCGCTAAAGCGCCTCGCCCTTCGGGCCGTTGCCTGCGGCAACGTTCTCTCGCTACGCTCGAGTCGAACCTTAGTCGAAGCTTCTCATCCTTCCCCGTAGGGCAGAATATAAAGTATCGCAAGTGGAGTAAGCTGGGTAATACATGAAGGGATGGTGGTGGGGGAAGGATTCGAACCTTCGAAGTCGATGACGGCAGATTTACAGTCTGCTCCCTTTGGCCGCTCGGGAACCCCACCACGGGGTAATGCTTAGTACTGGCCTGCTTCCTTCTCGGGAAGCGGGGCGCATCATACCAAATGATGCGCCCCTGTAAAGCATTCCTTTGACAAAAATAAACTGGTTGCCTGATTTTTACCCGTAACGCCGTAAAGCTAACCAATTCATTTCTCAGTCGATTAAAGAATAATCGTCCGGTTGCCGTAGACGAAGACGCGCTGCGCCAGTACCTGATACAGCGCCCGGCTCAATACGTTTTTTTCGACATCGCGCCCGGCACGCATCATATCTTCTGCGGTATAAGTATGATCGACGTGAATGACGTCCTGCATAATGATGGGGCCTTCGTCCAGATTATCATTCACGTAGTGGGCGGTGGCGCCGATGATCTTCACGCCACGCTCATAGGCCTGATGATACGGACGCGCGCCGATAAACGCCGGCAGGAACGAGTGGTGAATGTTAATGATCTTGTTCGGGAAACGGGCGACAAATTCCGGCGTAAGCACGCGCATATACTTGGCCAGCACCACGTAATCCGGCTCGTGGGCGGCAATCGCGTCGCCCATCTGTTTGTCGTGCTCTTCGCGGCTCAGCCCTTCATGGCTGACCAGTTCAAACGGGATGCCAAAACGTTCCACCAGCGGGCGCAGGGTGTCATGGTTACCAATAACCGCGGCAATATCGACATCCAGCCCGCCGTAATTGGCTTTCATCAGCAGATCGCCGAGGCAGTGGGCCTCTTTCGTCACCAGAATCACCACCCGGCGGCGGCCTGCCGGATTGAGTTCACGAATCGAGCCTTCCGGCAGGGCGCTGTCCAGATCGGCCAGCAGAATAGCGTCGTTGAAAATGCCTTCCAGTTCGGTGCGCATAAAGAAACGACCGGTACGGTGGTCAACAAATTCGTTGTTCTGCACAATGTTAAGTTCGTGCTTGTAGCAGATATTGGTGATACGCGCGATGAGGCCTTTCTGATCAGGGCAAATAGTGCGTAGTACTTTACGTTGTAATGAATGCATCGCGAGGAAAATCCTGTAGTGTTTGCAAGCGCTGCGGCAGCGTTACTGGCCGCAGCATTTTTTAAATTTTTTACCTGAACCGCAAGGGCAGGGGTCGTTACGGCCAATCAGCGGTCGTGTCCCGTCGATATAGTACCACTGTCCATTTTCTTTTAAGAATCTGGAACGTTCAATAATGGCGCCCGGGCGGTTATTGTCATTAAAGCGGGCGATAAAGCTGACAAAGCCTTCATTTGCGGCTCGTCCTTCATCGCTGGCGAACAGGGTTAAGCCCAGCCATTCTGTGTGGGCAAAGCCTTTCTCCAGTTCGGCGCGAAACTGCCGCGCCTGACAGGACGGATGCCAGGTTTTGATCAGATAGTCGGCATCTTTCATGACGAACGCGCTGTAACGGGAGCGCATAAGCTGTGACGGGCCTGGCGCAAGCTCAGCGCCGGACAGATATCGCTGGCAACATGAGCTATACTCCAGTGCGCTGCCACAGGGGCATAATTGCGACAAAACAGCCTCCATGGAAGAATGAGTAACGGCGCTTCTACGCCAAAGGGCTTTATGTTAACTGAGCCGTGACAATGTTGCCACGCTCAGAGTGGAAGGATAGTTATCAGTACTAATGAGAAAGCTTAAAATTGGTCTGGCGTTAGGTGCGGGTGCCGCCCGCGGATGGTCGCATATTGGCGTCATCAACGCCCTCCAGCAGGCCGGCATTGAGATTGATATCGTGGCCGGTTGCTCTATCGGTTCGCTGGTAGGGGCGGCGTATGCCTGTAACCGGCTCCCGGCGCTTGAGTCCTGGGTCTGCTCTTTCAGCAACTGGGACGTTCTGAAACTGATGGACCTCTCCTGGCGCCGCGGTGGACTGTTGCGGGGTGAAAAGGTATTCAATCATTATCGCCGCATCATGCCCGTGACCGATATCGAACACTGCGAACGGCGATTTGCCGCCGTCGCGACAAATTTAAGCACTGGCAGGGAGCTGTGGTTTACCGAAGGCGATCTGCATTTAGCGATTCGAGCCTCCTGCAGTATGCCGGGGTTAATGTCGCCGGTAAGGCATAATGGTTACTGGCTGGTCGATGGCGCGGTGGTCAATCCGGTTCCCGTGTCGCTTACGCGGGCAATGGGGGCCGATATCGTGATTGCCGTGGATCTGCAACATGATGCCCACCTTATGCAGCAGGATTTATTCTCCCTCGAAACGCCGCGGCGCGAAGCCGAAGCGAAGGAGGGGCCATGGCATACTCGTCTGCGCGCACGCTTGACGCAAATGAGTTCCCGCCGGACGGCCGTGACGCCGACGGCGATGGAGATCATGACCACCTCTATCCAGGTCCTGGAGAATCGTCTTAAACGCAATCGTATGGCGGGTGACCCGCCGGATATCCTGTTGCAACCGTACTGTCCACAAGTCTCGACGCTTGATTTCCATCGCGCCGGCGAGGCGATTACCGCAGGGCAGCTGGCGGTAGAAAAGAAAATGGATGAATTATTACCCTTAGTGCGTACCGCGATTTGACGCACGAGTACCTGACTTAAGCAAATTCTGACAGGCGATAGTGAGAATAGCGTGCCACTATTGAATTATCGTCAGCCAGGGGAGATATCATGACGCAGCCATTGGCGGGAAAACAGATTCTGATAGTTGAAGACGAACCCGTTTTCCGCTCACTCTTGCATGGATGGCTGACCTCGCTGGGAGCAACGACCTTCCAGGCGGAAGATGGCAAGGATGCCCTGCATAAAATGACGGAGGTGCATCCGGACCTGATGATTTGCGACATTTCGATGCCGAGAATGAACGGTCTGGAGCTGGTGGAGACGTTGCGTAATCGCGGCGAGCAGCTACCGATCCTGATGATTTCCGCTACCGAAAACATGGCCGATATAGCCAAAGCGTTGCGGCTTGGCGTTCAGGACGTGTTGTTAAAGCCAGTAAAAGATTTCAATCGCCTGCGTGAAACCGTTTATGCGTGCCTCTATCCTGCGATGTTCAGTTCACGTGTGGAAGAGGAAGAGCGTCTATTTGAGGACTGGGACGCGCTGGTCAGTAATCCTACCGCCGCCTCACGATTACTGCAGGAATTACAGCCGCCGGTGCAACAGGAAATGTCGCACTGCCGCATTCATTATCGCCAGCTGGTGTCGGCGGATAAACCCGGTCTGGTACTCGATATCGCGCCGCTCTCGGACAATGATTTGGCCTTCTATTGTCTGGATGTCACACGAGCAGGAGATAATGGCGTACTGGCAGCTTTATTATTGCGCGCGTTGTTCAATGGCTTGTTACAGGAGCAACTGGCGCATCAGGGACAACGGCTTCCAGAAATGGGGAGTCTGCTAAAACAGGTGAATCAGCTGCTGCGTCAGGCAAACCTTCCCGGTCAGTTTCCTTTGTTAGTGGGGTATTACCACAGCGGACTAAAAAACTTAATTCTGGTGTCGGCGGGGCTCAATGGCACGCTGAATACCGGTGAGCATCAAATTCAGATTAGTAATGGCGTTCCTTTGGGAACGTTGGGAGATGCTTACCTTAACCAAATTAGCCAGCGTTGTACCTCATGGCAGTGCCAAATTTGGGGGGCTGGAGGGCGTTTACGCTTAATGTTGTCTGCGGAATGAGCAATTACGGTTATATCTAAGCAGACGGGATTACCCGTTGCCCTTTAGCGGTGGTAACATCGAGCAGTTTTATGCGTAAAAGTCCTAATTCGAGGCTATCGGAAGCTTTTCAGACCAGTGAATACGCGGTTGACTGATATACTCGACACGTTATTTGTAACGAGAAGTTTAAAAAACAAACAGTCCAGGAGATTTCAATGGCTGCCCTTAATTCTAAAGTCAGAAAAGCGGTTATCCCGGTTGCGGGATTAGGCACCAGGATGCTGCCGGCCACCAAAGCGATTCCAAAAGAAATGCTGCCGCTGGTAGATAAGCCGTTAATTCAGTACGTTGTTAATGAATGTATCGCTGCAGGAATTACTGAAATTGTTCTGGTAACGCACTCGTCCAAAAACTCTATCGAAAACCATTTCGATACCAGTTTTGAGCTGGAAGCGATGCTGGAAAAACGCGTAAAACGCCAGCTGCTGGAAGAAGTGCAGTCTATTTGCCCGCCGCACGTAACCATTATGCAAGTTCGTCAGGGCCTGGCGAAAGGTCTGGGGCACGCGGTACTTTGCGCCCATCCGGTAGTGGGTGATGAGCCGGTCGCGGTTATTCTGCCAGACGTTATTCTGGATGAATATGAATCCGATCTGAGCCGCGATAACCTCGCGGAGATGATTTCTCGTTTCGATGAGACCGGCGCCAGCCAGATTATGGTTGAGCCTGTCGAGGACGTGACCGCCTATGGCGTGGTTGACTGCAAAGGTGAATCTCTGCAGCCGGGCGAAAGCGTACCGATGGTGGGTGTGGTAGAGAAGCCGAAAGCTGACGTTGCGCCGTCCAACCTGGCGGTGGTGGGGCGCTATGTCCTCAGCGCCGATATCTGGCCACTGCTGGCGAAGACTCCTCCGGGTGCTGGTGATGAAATTCAGCTGACTGACGCGATTGATATGCTGATCGAAAAAGAGACAGTCGAAGCATATCACATGAAAGGCAAGAGCCATGACTGCGGTAATAAGCTTGGCTACATGCAGGCGTTCGTCGAATATGGTATTCGCCACAAAACGCTGGGCGACGATTTTAAAGCCTGGCTGGAAACCGCGGTTGCGAAGTAATCCGCCGCGCTGCTGAAAGCACAAAACCGGGAGCTGCAGATGCGCTCCCGGTTTTTTATATCGGCCCCGAGGGCAAAAAAAATCCCGCCGCAGCGGGATTTTTTATATCGAAACAACGGAGATTAGATCAGGAAATCGTCCAGTGATTTACCTTGCTCATCCATTGCTTTTTTGATCACCGCCGGGGTACGGCCCTGGCCGGTCCAGGTTTTGGTTTCGCCGTTTTCGTCGACATAGCTGTATTTAGCCGGACGTGCAGCACGCTTGGTTTTGGTACCGGCTTTAACGGCTGCCATGGTGCTCAGCAGTTCATTCGGATCAATACCGTCAGCAATCAGCATTTCACGGTATTGCTGCAGCTTACGCGTACGTTCTTCAATTTCTGCTGCGGCGGCGTTTTCTTCTTCACGGCGCTCGTTAACAACGACTTCTAATTTTTCCAGCATTTCTTCGAGCGTTTCCAGGGTGCATTCTCTTGCCTGCGCACGAAGAGTACGGATGTTGTTCAAAATTTTAAGTGCTTCGCTCATTGTAGTAATCTCAAACTTATATTGTGGGGTGGTTTGTTGAACTAATAATAGAGCGATAAAATGCGTTGTGCAATAGGGGGGAATGTAAGGAATTCAAAATTACTGGTTATTTGTCGCGAGAATTAATTAATTTAAGTTAAAATTCCCGTGCCGCTTCACATCTTTCATCCTTATAGCGATGAGGAGAAGGTAAGCTAAAACCCTGAGACGGTATGCTTTTTCTGAGGTACGGTGAGAAAAATTATCCTTTACATGGGTAAATAACCCTCGTCAGTATTAGCGCATTTTTGGTTACGAGACTTAATATAAAACAACGTGCGGCCCAGCTTATAGCCCCATAGTTAACCGCCCTATAAGCACGAAAAGACAATGGTTACCCCGCCAGTAGCGTAACGGGGCGCACAAATAATGGCCCTGTAAATTCAATTCATCCTCTTAATCCTTTGGCTTTGCAGGCTCTTCGGCTGCGATACAATACCCCTGCTAAATGGGCGGCTGTACGCATAAAATATGGTATAATCGCCGCCGCGATAAAACACTTTGATTGGGGTCACGCAGCCGATGGCACAACTTTATTTCTACTACTCTGCAATGAATGCAGGTAAGTCGACCGCTCTGTTGCAATCTTCGTACAATTACCAGGAGCGGGGGATGCGTACCGTCGTTTATACCGCTGAGATTGATGACCGCTTTGGCGCCGGAAAAGTTAGCTCGCGTATCGGTCTCTCATCGCCGGCCCGTTTGTATAATCCACAGACGTCGCTATATAACGATATTGCCGCAGAGCACAAGTTAAAACCGATTCACTGCGTGCTGGTGGATGAAAGCCAGTTTCTGACGCGCGAGCAGGTTCATGAGCTGTCTGAAGTTGTCGATACGCTGGACATTCCGGTGCTTTGCTATGGCCTGCGGACAGACTTTCGCGGTGAGCTCTTCACCGGTAGCCAGTATTTGCTGGCCTGGTCAGATAAGCTGGTGGAGCTAAAAACCATCTGTTTCTGCGGACGAAAGGCTAGCATGGTGCTGCGCCTCGATCAGGAGGGGCGTCCTTATAATGAGGGCGAGCAGGTCGTCATCGGCGGTAATGAACGATACGTTTCAGTCTGTCGTAAGCATTATAAAGAAGCGCTGAGCGTCGGCTCGTTAACCCAGGTACAAAACCTGCACCGCCCCTGCTAATACGCGCAGAAGCTCGTCCAGGCGCCTGTAGGCGCCTTTTTTATTGCCTGCGCTCCGTTGGGTTAGCAGGGTTAAAGCATGGCTGACGGCAGGCAAAAAAAAGCCCCGTCAGATGACGGGGCTTGCAGAACGTTTATGCTTGTTGATTAAGCGGATTTTTTCGCTTTTTTCTCAGCTTTCACTGGTGCCGCTTCGGCTTTCGCGGCGGCTTCGCCTTCGACGAACTCGCGACCGTAGTAGGTATCCAGCAGGATCTGTTTCAGTTCGGAGATCAGCGGGTAGCGCGGGTTAGCGCCGGTGCACTGGTCATCGAATGCATCTTCAGACAGCTTATCAACGTGGGCCAGGAAGTCAGCTTCCTGAACGCCAGCTTCGCGGATAGATTTCGGAATACCCAGCTCAGCTTTCACGCTTTCCAGCCATGCCAGCAGTTTCTCGATTTTCGCTGCGGTGCGGTCGCCCGGTGCGGAGAGACCCAGGTGATCGGCGATTTCAGCGTAGCGACGACGAGCCTGCGGACGGTCGTACTGGCTGAACGCGGTCTGCTTGGTCGGGTTGTCATTCGCGTTGTAGCGGATAACGTTGCAGATCAGCAGGGCGTTGGCCAGACCGTGCGGGATATGGAACTGGGAACCCAGTTTGTGCGCCATGGAGTGGCACACGCCGAGGAAGGCGTTAGCAAACGCAATACCGGCGATGGTAGCGGCACTGTGTACGCGCTCGCGGGCAACCGGGTTCTTGGAACCTTCGTGGTAGGACGCCGGCAGGTACTCTTTCAGCAGCTTCAGCGCCTGCAGAGCCTGGCCGTCAGAGAACTCAGAAGCCAGAACGGAAACGTAAGCTTCCAGGGCGTGGGTCACTGCATCCAGACCACCGAACGCACACAGCGATTTCGGCATATCCATCACCAGGTTGGCATCGACGATGGCCATATCCGGGGTCAGCGCGTAGTCCGCCAGCGGATATTTCTGACCTGTCGCGTCGTCGGTCACAACGGCGAACGGCGTAACTTCAGAACCGGTACCGGAGGTGGTAGTGATCGCCACCATCTTGGCTTTAACGCCCATTTTCGGGAACTTGTAGATACGTTTACGGATATCCATAAAGCGCAGGGCCAGTTCTTCGAAGTGGGTTTCCGGATGTTCGTACATGACCCACATGATTTTCGCCGCATCCATCGGGGAACCGCCGCCCAGCGCGATGATCACGTCTGGTTTGAAGGAGTTCGCCAGTTCAGCACCTTTACGTACGATGGTCAGCGTCGGGTCAGCTTCAACTTCGAAGAAGACTTCAGTTTCCACACCCGCAGCTTTCAGTACGGAGGTGATCTGATCGGCATAACCGTTGTTGAACAGGAAGCGGTCAGTCACGATCAGCGCGCGTTTGTGACCATCAGTAATCACTTCATCCAGTGCGATAGGCAGGGAGCCACGACGGAAGTAGATAGATTTCGGAAGTTTGTGCCACAACATGTTTTCAGCTCGCTTAGCAACGGTTTTCTTGTTGATCAGGTGTTTCGGACCAACGTTTTCAGAGATGGAGTTACCACCCCAGGAACCACAACCCAGAGTCAGGGAAGGAGCGAGTTTGAAGTTGTACAGGTCACCGATACCACCCTGAGAAGCCGGGGTGTTGATCAGGATACGCGCCGTTTTCATCATCTGGCCGAAGTAAGCCACGCGAGCCGGCTGGTTATCCTGGTCGGTGTACAGGCAAGAGGTATGACCGATACCGCCCATGGCGACCAGTTTTTCTGCTTTGGTCACGGCGTCTTCGAAATCTTTCGCACGGTACATCGCCAGCGTCGGAGACAGTTTTTCGTGAGCAAACGGCTCGCTTTCGTCAACGTCGGTGACTTCGCCAATCAGGATTTTAGTCGTGGCCGGTACGGTGAAGCCTGCCAGTTCAGCGATTTTCGCTGCAGGCTGACCAACGATAGCGGCGTTCAGCGCGCCATTTTTCAGGATAATGTCCTGAACGGCTTTCAGCTCTTTACCCTGCAGCAGGTAGCCGCCGTGGCTGGCGAAACGTTCGCGAACCGCGTCATAAACGGAATCAACCACCACAACGGACTGCTCAGAAGCACAGATAACGCCGTTATCGAAGGTTTTAGACATCAGAACGGAAGCAACGGCGCGTTTGATGTCAGCCGTTTCATCAATCACCACCGGGGTGTTACCGGCACCTACGCCGATAGCAGGTTTACCGGAGCTGTATGCTGCTTTCACCATGCCTGGACCACCGGTTGCAAGGATCAGGTTGATATCCGGGTGGTGCATCAGGGCGTTAGACAGCTCAACAGACGGCTGATCGATCCAACCAATCAGGTCTTTCGGTGCGCCGGCAGCGATGGCAGCCTGCAGGACAATGTCAGCCGCTTTGTTAGTGGCTTCTTTAGCACGCGGGTGCGGAGAGAAAATGATGGCGTTACGCGTCTTCAGGCTGATGAGCGATTTGAAGATGGCTGTTGAAGTCGGGTTCGTGGTCGGAACGATACCGCAGATGATGCCGATAGGTTCAGCGATAGTGATGGTACCAAAAGTGTCGTCTTCTGACAGGACGCCACAGGTTTTTTCGTCTTTATAAGCGTTGTAGATGTATTCGGAAGCGAAGTGGTTTTTGATCACTTTGTCTTCAACGATGCCCATGCCGGATTCGGCAACGGCCATTTTGGCGAGAGGGATTCGAGCATCTGCAGCGGCCAGCGCGGCGGCGCGGAAGATTTTGTCGACTTGTTCTTGAGTGAAACTGGCATATTCACGCTGGGCTTTCTTGACACGCTCAACAAGCGCGTTCAGTTCAGCGATATTAGTAACAGCCATAATGCTCTCCTGATAATGTTAAACTTTTTTAGTAAATCAGTCGCTCGATTCGACATTATAGACAGGCTGTAAACAGCTTGCATGTAAATGTTTATGTAGGAAAATCAGGACGCTGTTTTACCGATTTACTAAAAAAGCTTTATCTTTTTAACTTTCAGGTACTGCTGCCTTCCACTCTGTTGGTGTCATCAAGATTACTCACTTCTGAGTACAAATTACGTGATTTAGATCAAGTATTGGCACTGCTGATACCTTTCAGCTGACTGCTTTTTGACCGGTTCGATCAAGTGTAATGGGAGGGTTTTGAAATTAAAAAAACGATTAGCATTAAAACTACAAATAGCTAACATTCGATACATATCACCGGGTTATGCATATTTATAATGAATATTGCATGCAAAAAGCGTATGTTTCGCGCAGTTATTTTATGCTGTTAACAGTCAACCGCCAATTTTGATGATGCTGCGGAGCCCATTGTGACTCAATCACTGTTCGATTTTTCTGCATATTTCAAGTTTTTCATCGGCTTATTTGCTCTGGTTAACCCGGTGGGCATTATTCCTGTGTTCATTAGTATGACCAGCTACCAACCGGCAGCAGTGCGCAATAAGACCAACCTGACCGCCAACCTGTCGGTGGCGATCATCCTCCTGACGTCATTGTTTCTCGGCGATGGCATTCTGCAGATTTTTGGTATCTCCATTGATTCATTCCGTATCGCCGGCGGCATCCTGGTGGTGACCATCGCGATGTCGATGATCAGCGGTAAGCTCGGTGAAGATAAGCAGAACAAGCAGGAGAAGTCGGAGACGGCGGTGCGGGAGAGCATCGGCGTGGTTCCTCTCGCGCTACCGCTGATGGCCGGACCGGGGGCAATCAGTTCCACTATCGTGTGGGGTACGCGGTATCACTCCTGGGTGCACCTCGTCGGTTTTTCACTGGCGATTGCCGTCTTTGCCCTCTGCTGCTGGGGGATTTTCCGCATGGCGCCGTGGCTGGTGCGTCTGCTAGGGCAGACAGGGATCAACGTTATCACCCGTATTATGGGCCTGCTGCTGATGGCCCTTGGCATTGAGTTTATTGTGACGGGGATTAAAGCGCTCTTTCCGGGGCTGCTGAGTTAGCTGGTTGCCACGCAGGCGGGTAGGTTCCCTTCTCGCCTGCGCGATTATTAGCAAAACCTATTAGCCAGCGCGTAACCGGCGGTAGGAATAACATTTTGCGATATCGCTATTAATTCCATAATTTTCATTAATATATGAAATATTTCTCTTAACATTCCCCTCACGTCTCCCCATCCTGTGATGTTATTTTCTTCACATCATTCTCTGGTACTTGCTGTCGGATCATCGAAATGATATTAGTAATTTTAACAAGGCTGTAGATGAATGTGCTAAAAAGTAATCTATTGTTAAATTTTTGTACAAAAAATCATCTTGCGGTCGTTGATCAGTATGTTGGCTGGTGAAAGTGTCATAACTAAATGATTAATAATGATATTTTTCTATCGGCGTTTTGTGGCAACCGCGAGTAACGCTGGCAAAGCCGGCAATAAAAGAGAATCCGGTAACATATTTGCAAATTGCATTGGCGGAGGTGTTTACCTTTTGGTACTTTCCGCCGTTATCGTCTGCTGAATTATGTGCGTAAATGAGAATCATTTTTAATGATCTCGCTATGCCGGAACTGCCCCCCAGCGAGGGGGAACGAATCGACGTTAAGACTGCCGTTCGAGCGGTCGTAATAAATAAGTCGGTGATAGCAATCTGCCAATCGCAAACACTCCTGCGCTGGACAGATCCCCTAAACGGGAAAAAAACAGGCTGGTTAAAAAACCAGTAATTATAATGACTGGAGTTACAACACAATGACCATCATCACTAAAAAACGTTTGATCGCCGCAGGAGTGCTATCCGCACTCATGGCCGGCAATATGGCTATGGCAGCGGATGTCCCGGCCGGTGTGCAGCTTTCGGATAAGCAAACGCTGGTGCGAAATAGCGGCGCCGAACCGCAATCGCTGGACCCGAATAAAATCGAAGGGGTGCCTGAGGCGAATATTAGCCGCGACCTGTTCGAAGGCTTGCTGAATACCTCGCCGAAAGATGGCCACCCGATCCCTGGCGTGGCAGAGAGCTGGGATAATAAAGATTTCAAAGTCTGGACTTTCCATCTGCGTAAAGATGCGAAATGGTCTAACGGCGAGCCGGTGACCGCCCAGGACTTCGTTTATAGCTGGCAGCGTCTGGTGGATCCGAAAACCGCGTCTCCTTATGCCAGCTATCCGCAGTATGGTCATATCGTGAACGTCGACGAAATCATTGACGGCAAGAAAGCTCCGAGCGAACTGGGCGTAAAAGCCATTGACGACCACACGCTGGAAGTCACCCTCAGCGAGCCAGTACCCTATTTTTATAAACTGCTGGTTAACCCGGCGATGTCTCCTGTCTACAAACCAGCGATTGAAAAATTTGGCGAGAAGTGGACGCAGCCTGGCAATATCGTCACCAATGGCGCGTACACCCTGAAAGACTGGGTGGTCAACGAACGTATCGTCATGGAGCGCAACCCACATTACTGGGATAATGCCAAAACCGTTATTAACACTGTCACCTGGCTGCCGACCTCTTCTGAAGTGACCTATGTTAACCGTTACCGTAGCGGTGAGCTGGATATGACCTATAACCAGCTGCCGATCGAGCTCTTCCAGAAACTGAAAAAAGAGATCCCGAACGAGCTGCACGTTGACCCGTATCTGTGTACTTATTACTACGAAATTAACAATCAGAAAGCACCGTTCACCGACGTGCGCGTACGTACCGCGCTGAAGCTGGGTCTGGACCGCGACATTATTGCCAATAAGGTAAAAGGACAGGGCGATCTGCCGGCCTACGGCTACACCCCGCCGTATACCGATGGCGCGAAACTGACCGAGCCGGAATGGTTTACCTGGTCGCAGGAAAAACGGAATGAAGAAGCGAAAAAACTGCTGGCCGAAGCCGGCTATAGCGCCGATAAACCGTTGACCTTCAACCTGCTGTATAACACCTCTGATTTGCACAAGAAGCTGGCGATTGCCGCCGCCTCGCTGTGGCGTAAAAACCTGGGCATTGACGTGAAGTTAGTCAACCAGGAGTGGAAAACGTTCCTCGATACCCGTCATCAGGGTACCTATGACGTGGCGCGTGCAGGCTGGTGCGCCGACTATAACGAGCCAACCTCATTCCTGAATACCATGCTTTCAGACAGCTCAATGAACACTGCGCACTATAAGAGCCCGGCGTTCGATAAGATTATGGCTGAATCCGTGAAAGCATCCGATGAAGCGCAGCGCACTGCAGCCTATGCGAAAGCAGAGCAGCAGCTGGACAAAGACAGCGCGATCGTACCGGTCTATTACTACGTTAACGCCCGCCTGGTGAAACCGTGGGTCGGTGGCTACACCGGTAAAGACCCGATGGATAACGTCTATACCAAAGACCTTTACGTTATCAAACATTAATGGCAATACGTGGAGCGGGCCTGTGCTCGCTCCATCGTGTCTTATTTGAGAGCAGTGCAAAGGCACACGCCAGAAGGTACGGGCAATGTTAAAATTTATCTTACGTCGCTGTCTGGAAGCGATTCCGACGCTATTCATTCTTATTACCATTTCATTCTTCATGATGCGTCTGGCTCCGGGAAGTCCTTTTACCGGGGAACGCACGCTACCGCCGGAAGTCATGGCGAATATTGAAGCAAAATACCATTTAAACGACCCCATCATGACGCAGTACTTCAATTACCTGAAGCAGCTGGCGCATGGCGATTTTGGTCCCTCCTTTAAATACAAAGATTATTCGGTCAACGATCTGGTGGCGGCCAGCTTCCCGGTTTCGGCGAAACTGGGCTTCGCTGCCTTTTTGCTGGCGGTAGTGATCGGCGTCGCTGCGGGCGTTATTGCCGCTTTGAAGCAGAATACCCGCTGGGACTATGCGGTGATGGGGGTAGCCATGACCGGCGTGGTTATTCCGAGCTTTGTGGTGGCGCCTCTGCTGGTGATGATCTTTGCTATTACCCTGCACTGGCTGCCGGGCGGCGGCTGGAACGGCGGGGCGTTGAAATTTATGATCCTGCCGATGGTGGCGCTTTCCCTGGCCTATATCGCCAGCATCGCGCGAATTACCCGCGGCTCAATGATTGAAGTGCTGCACTCTAACTTTATCCGCACCGCGCGGGCGAAGGGGCTGCCGATGCGCCGCATTATTTTGCGCCATGCGCTGAAGCCGGCGCTGCTGCCGGTGCTCTCCTATATGGGGCCGGCTTTCGTGGGCATCATTACGGGCTCAATGGTCATTGAAACCATTTACGGCCTGCCGGGGATTGGCCAGCTGTTCGTTAACGGGGCGCTTAACCGCGACTACTCGCTGGTGCTCAGCCTGACGATCCTCGTGGGTGCCCTGACTATTCTGTTCAACGCCATCGTTGACGTGCTTTACGCCGTTATCGATCCGAAGATTCGCTACTGAAGCCGGAGTTCGCCATGATGTTAAGTAAGAAAAATAGCGAGGCGCTGGAAAACTTCAGTGAGAAGCTGGAAGTGGAGGGGCGTAGCCTCTGGCAGGATGCGCGTCGCCGCTTTATGCATAACCGCGCCGCGGTCACCAGCTTGATTATGCTGGTGCTCATTGCGCTGTTCGTGACCTTCGCGCCGATGGTGTCGTCATTCTCCTATTTCGATACCGACTGGGGCATGATGTCCAATGCCCCGGACATGGCCTCTGGCCACTACTTTGGGACCGACTCCTCCGGTCGCGATCTGCTGGTGCGCGTGGCGATCGGCGGGCGTATTTCGCTGATGGTTGGGGTGGCGGCGGCGCTGGTGGCGGTGATCCTCGGCACGCTGTATGGTTCGCTTTCCGGGTATCTCGGCGGCAAAGTGGATTCGGTGATGATGCGTCTGCTGGAGATCCTCAACTCCTTCCCGTTTATGTTCTTCGTTATCCTGCTGGTGACCTTTTTTGGTCAGAATATCCTGTTGATTTTTGTCGCTATCGGCATGGTCTCCTGGCTGGACATGGCCCGTATCGTACGCGGACAGACCTTGAGCCTGAAGCGCAAAGAGTTTATTGAGGCGGCGCAGGTCGGCGGGGTCTCCACAGCGAGCATCGTGCTGCGCCATATCGTTCCTAATGTGCTGGGTGTGGTGGTGGTGTACGCCTCGCTGCTGGTCCCCAGTATGATCCTCTTTGAATCCTTCCTCAGCTTCCTGGGGTTGGGGACGCAGGAGCCGCTCAGCAGCTGGGGGGCATTGCTCAGCGATGGCGCCAACTCAATGGAGGTCTCGCCCTGGCTGTTGCTGTTCCCGGCGGGTTTCCTGGTGGTGACCCTGTTCTGTTTCAACTTTATCGGCGATGGTCTGCGTGATGCCCTCGACCCGAAAGACCGCTAAGGAGCGCTGCCATGACCATGATTGAAACGGCAAAAGCGCCGCAAGCGCAGAGTCACAGCGGCCTGCTGCTGGACGTGAAAGATCTTCGCGTCACCTTTAAAACGCCGGATGGCGATGTCACCGCCGTCAATGATCTGAACTTCACCCTCCAGGCGGGCGAAACGCTCGGTATTGTCGGGGAGTCCGGCTCCGGTAAATCGCAGACCGCCTTCGCCCTGATGGGGCTGCTGGCGGCCAACGGTCGCATCGGGGGTTCCGCCACCTTTAACGGTCGGCAAATCCTCAATTTGCCCGAGCGTGAGCTGAACAAACTGCGCGCCGAGCAAATCTCGATGATTTTCCAGGATCCGATGACCTCTCTGAACCCATATATGCGGGTGGGAGAGCAGTTAATGGAAGTCCTGATGCTGCATAAGGGGCTGAGCAAAGCCGAAGCATTTGAGGAGTCGGTCAAAATGCTCGACGCGGTGAAAATGCCGGAAGCGCGCAAGCGCATGAAGATGTTCCCGCACGAGTTCTCCGGCGGGATGCGCCAGCGCGTGATGATTGCCATGGCGCTACTGTGCCGGCCGCGGCTGCTGATTGCCGATGAGCCGACCACCGCCCTGGACGTCACTGTGCAGGCGCAGATCATGACGTTACTGAATGAGCTGAAACGCGAATTTAATACGGCCATCATTATGATCACCCATGACCTCGGAGTCGTGGCGGGGATCTGCGATAAAGTGCTGGTGATGTATGCGGGCCGCACCATGGAGTACGGTCAGGCGCGCGATGTCTTTTATCAGCCGTCGCACCCATACTCTATTGGGCTGTTGAATGCGGTTCCTCGTCTGGATGCCGAAGGCGATGCGTTATTGACCATTCCGGGCAACCCGCCGAACCTGCTGCGTTTGCCGAAAGGCTGCCCATTCCAGCCGCGCTGTCCGCATGCAATGGAACAGTGCAGCAGCGCGCCGCCGCTGGAGTCTTTCGCGCCAGGTCGCCTGCGCGCCTGCTTTAAACCGGTGGGGGATCTGCTATGAACGCCGTAACTGAACAACGAAAAGTCCTGCTCGAAATTGCCGACCTGAAGGTGCATTTCGATATTAAAGATGGCAAACAGTGGTTCTGGCAGCCGTCGAAAACGCTGAAAGCCGTAGATGGCGTGACGCTGCGTCTCTATGAAGGCGAGACCCTCGGCGTGGTGGGGGAGTCAGGCTGCGGTAAATCGACTTTCGCCCGCGCCATCATTGGCCTGGTGAAGGCCACCGATGGCAAAGTGGCCTGGTTGGGTAAAGATCTGCTGGGCATGAAGCAGGAAGAGTGGCGCGACGTGCGCAGCGATATCCAGATGATCTTCCAGGATCCGCTGGCCTCGCTGAACCCGCGTATGACCATCGGAGAAATCATCGCTGAACCGCTGCGTACCTATCATCCGAAGATGCCGCGTCAGGAAGTGCGCGATCGCGTGAAGGCGATGATGATGAAAGTCGGGCTGTTGCCTAACCTGATCAACCGCTATCCGCACGAGTTCTCTGGCGGTCAGTGTCAGCGCATCGGCATCGCGCGGGCGCTGATCCTCGAGCCGAAGCTGATTATCTGCGATGAGCCGGTGTCCGCACTTGACGTGTCCATCCAGGCCCAGGTGGTCAACCTGCTGCAGCAGCTGCAGCGTGAAATGGGACTGTCGCTGATATTTATCGCCCACGATCTGGCGGTAGTTAAGCACATCTCCGATCGCGTACTGGTGATGTATCTGGGCCATGCGGTGGAGCTGGGAACCTACGATGAGGTGTACCATAATCCGCTGCATCCCTATACCAAAGCGCTGATGTCGGCGGTGCCGATCCCCGATCCGGACCTCGAAAAAACGAAAACCATCCAACTGCTGGAGGGCGAATTACCCTCGCCGATTAATCCGCCTTCGGGCTGTGTCTTCCGCACCCGCTGTCCGCTCGCTGGACCGGAGTGCGCCAAAACCCGTCCGGTGCTGGAAGGCAGCTTCCGCCATGCGGTTTCCTGCCTTAAGGTAGACCCGTTATAATCTCAGGGGCTGACGCAGGTCAGCCCTTTTTTTTGCGAGGTTAACGAAGTGGGTATGCTTTCTGCCGCTCGCCTGCGGCTTTATCATTTGCTTTTCGATCAAAACCGACGTTCCGGCCGCCGCTTCGAAGGTCTGTGCGGACTTTTCGCATTGCTCAGCGTGGTGGTGATATTTGTCGAGTCGGGGCTGGGCACGCAATATCATCTGACATTAGATGAATGGCATATTTTCGTCTGGCTGGAGCTGCTGGTGACCGCGGTCTTTACCCTGGAGTATCTGCTGCGTATTGCGACATGGCCCAATCCGCTCCACTACATTTTCAGCTTCTGGGGGTTTATTGACTTAGCGACCATCCTGCCGCTGTACGTGATGTGGCTGTGGCCGGAAATTAGCCTCAATTATGTCTTTGCCTGGCGGGCAATGCGGGCGATCCGCGCGTTGCGTATTCTCAAACTGTTGCGCTTTATGCCTTCGCTCAATGTGTTCTGGCGGGCGATTGTCAGCGCGCGCCATCAGCTGATCCTGTTCTATTCGTTTATCGCCATTGTGATGGTGATTTTCGGCTCGTTAATGTACCTGATAGAAGGGCCAGAGTATGGTTTTACCACGCTCAACGCTTCGGTCTATTGGGCCATTGTAACCATCACTACCGTCGGCTACGGGGATATCACGCCGCATACACCGCTGGGCCGCATCCTGGCCTCCATTCTCATCCTGATCGGATACTCCATTATTGCCATTCCGACCGGGCTTATCACCACCCATATGACCAGCGCCCTGAACCGGCGGCGTCAGCAGCGGGTATGCCCGCAATGCCAGCAGGGCCACCATGACGATAACGCCCGGTTTTGTCACGCCTGTGGCCATGCGTTACCGCAGTAAACCCTCGGCATAAAAAAAGCCTGCCGGGAGGAACGCGGCAGGCTTTTCACTGGCTAGTCAGCGTTATTCACGCCACAGAATATGACACAGCTTATGATCTTTCTCGCGGCACAGCAGTACGCGGGCGAAGATATCATTGATTTCCCCGCCGTCGGTATCCGCCAGGCCAATCACCACTTCGGCGAAGAAATCCGGGTTCAGATCGTAATCCACATGCTCTTCCCAGTCTGCAGACGGGTCGAACAGCTCGGCGCCGCCGCGCTCCTCAAACTGCAGGTTAAACAGAATGATGTCCGCCGGGTCGAGGTTATCGGCCGCCAGTTCGAGGAAGATGTCGTATGCCTGCTCAAGCGTTTCGTCTTCGGTCAGACGGTTGTTTAAATCCATATCCATGATTGCTACTCATTCGGTATCTGATGGGCACGTTTTACAGCAACGGGCTGAAGAAGTAAAACAGTCGCTCGGCGATCCGCTGCCACAGCGGACGTTTTAACCAGCGACGGGCGTCCAGCAGGCGCGAGCGCGAGATATAGTCATCCTGGACCGCCGCCAGATCGCTGCCGAAGCCGGCGTCATCGATGACCAGCGTGATTTCAAAATTGAGCCACAGGCTGCGCATATCCAGATTCACGGTACCCACCAGACTCAGTTCGCCATCGACCAGCACGCTCTTGGTATGCAACAGGCCGCCTTCGAACTGGTAAATCTTCACCCCTGCTGCCAGCAGCTCGGTGAAAAAGGCCCGGCTGGCCCAGCCCACCAGCAGCGAATCGTTCTTGCGCGGTAAAATAATACTCACGTCCACGCCGCGCTGGGCGGCGGTACAGATCGCGTGCAGCAGGTCGTCGCTGGGTACGAAGTAGGGTGTGGTCATGATCAAATGCTCTTTCGCCGCATAGGCGGCGGTGAGGAGAGCCTGATGAATCAGATCTTCCGGAAAGCCCGGTCCGGAGGCGATCGTGTGAATAGTATGTCCGCTGGCCTCTTCGAACGGCATGATATTGACGTCCGGCGGCGGCGGCAGAATGCGCTTGCCGGTCTCGATCTCCCAGTCACAGGAGTAGACGATGCCCATCGAGGTCGCCACCGGGCCTTCCATGCGCGCCATCAGGTCAATCCACTGTCCGACCCCTGAGTCCTGTTTAAAGTAGCGGGGATCAACCATATTCATGCTGCCGGTGTAGGCGATATAGTTATCGATCATTACCATTTTGCGATGCTGACGCAGGTCCATCCGGCGCAGAAACACACGCATCAGATTGACCTTGAGAGCCTCGACCACTTCAATGCCGGCGTTACGCATCATTGCCGCCCATGGGCTGCGGAAAAAAGCCACACTGCCCGCGGAGTCGAGCATCAACCGGCAGTGGACCCCGCGACGGGCGGCGGCCATCAGCGATTCGGCGACGCTGTCGGCCATGCCGCCTGGCTGCCAGATATAGAAGACCATCTCAATGTTATGGCGAGCCAATTGAATATCGCGGATCAGGGCCTGCATGACGTCGTCAGATTCCGTCAGCAGCTGCAGCTGGTTGCCTTTTACGCCGCCAATGCCCTGGCGCCGTTCGCACAGCTTGAACAGGGACTCGGCCACCGGGCTGTTATCTTCCGCGAAGATATGTTTGCAGGCTTTGAGGTCGTTTAACCATTTGGCCGTGGAAGGCCACATCGCCCTCGCGCGTTCTGCCCGCCGCTTGCCAAGATGCAGCTCGCCAAAGGAGAGATAGGCGATGATCCCCACCAGCGGCAGAATATAAATGATCAATAACCATGCCATCGCGGACGGCACAGCGCGGCGTTTCATTAGAATTCGTAATGTTACACCGGCGATCAACAGCCAGTACCCCAGAATGACCAGCCAGTTCACCACCGTGTAAAAGGTTGTCATAGATGTAAAATCCTTTTGAATGACGTTATGTGATGAGTTTACGCATCAGTATTTTTCTGGCAAATAAAAACGCAGCGAAAGCGGTGGTCACCCGCAGGCAGAGGTTTATAATGGGGGCTGTTTTCACTCGTAGAGTCGTTGCAATGAAGCGTAGTAGAACGGAAGTAGGGCGCTGGCGCATGCTGAGACAGGTGAATCGCCGTAAAGCGCGCTGGCTGGAAGCCCAATCACGCCGCAATATGCGGATCCTCGCCATCAGAAAGGGGCTGGTAAAACGGCAGCGTCATGCTCTGCTGTTTATTTTCCCCGACTGTTAAGCGAGCAGGCTAACGGCACCGTGCGCGGTGCCGTTGTCGTTTTCTCAGCCCTGCGCCGAACTCCCTTTTAACATCGCCAAGTGGCCTAATGAAATATCTATGCGATGTCTGTCAGGGTATGACGGGGAATTACCGACAGAACTCCTTATTCTGCGACAGACGTTAACCGCCCTGCAGAAGCCTGAACAGGGCGCGGGGTTGTCGATCGTTTTTCAATTTCATGCTAACTATCGGGGTGACCACTCTGATTAAAATGCACCGCTTTTGTGGGTGTAAATTTATTTGGCATAGGCTTCCGTAGATAACGTGATGGTCACGTTATCACTCACCGCCGGAACATATTTATCAAGCTTGAAGTCTGAACGTTTTATTACCCCAGTGGCATCAAAACCAATGGCCTCTTTTTTCACCATCGGATGCATGTCCTGCTTGTTCAGGGTGGCATGCAATACTACCGGTTTGGTGATGCCTTTAATGGTCAGGTTACCTTCAACATCATATTTATTGCCGCCTTTACTTTCCACCCGGGTGCTCTGAAAGGTTGCCTCAGGATACGTTTTGACATCGAAGTACTCTTTGCCTAAAAACTCATCCGTTAACGCTTTGACATGCGTATCAATGGTTTTGACTGGCAGCGTGACGTGCACAGAGGATTTCTCTGGGTTATCTTTGTCAAAAGAGAGTTTCCCTGAAACATCAGAGATATAGGCGGTAGGGTTAGAGAAACCAAAATGGTTCCAGGCAATAACAACCGAAGTATGCTGTGGATCCAGGCTATATTCTGTCGCAGCGGCCTGTGATACAGGAATATATAAGGCAAGCAGAGAAAATAATGCGGTTTTTTTCAGGGTGTTCATACAAAAATCCTCATAAGCGTCAGGTGCATAAATGGTAGCCCAAAAAAATGCAGGGCTTATTGAAAACATTTGTTATTCCCGTTCAAATATTTTAACCAACCAATAATAACCCTACAATCACTCCGCGTGAATTTTACCTAACGAAATTAATAGGCATTAAAAAAATCCTCTGTAACGTAAATCTGGTCACGTGATCTTTATACGTTCATCCCTATGGGATGTGCCTGGATCAGCGCATTTTTTTATTTCCGGTTGCTTTCCAGACACCGCGATCCTGAATGCAGCAAGATAGGCGATATTTGGTCCTATGTCAGCTGAACCGGATATACATGCTTATTTACTCCAGGCGTTAATATCTGTTGCTGAGAATCCCTCTCTCTTTAACGATCTTCTTTCAACTGTGTTTAAGATTTACCGGACGATGTCGGGATGCGCTGGCATGCAAAGCAAGCGATAGATCCATGCAAGATCTCTGTCACAGACTTATTCAATATATTAGCCATTCAATATCATGCCCGGCGTCGACGTTTGGTCGGCATTTTCTGTTGCCGCAAAAGGCGAGGTGATGGTCGATGATGTCGTCGCTGGGGAAGAGATGTGCTCATCTTCCAGGCATCTCAGGCGGATAACAGCCAGCGCTTTCGTGCGGTTAAAAAGGGCGGCATTTTAATGTTGTGTAGAAAAATGCGCCCTTTCATCTGATGGCCTGGTGTGTTTTTGCGGTTAACCAGAAAAATAGCAGGGGATTTTTTTCAAAATACTTTTTTGTACGGCTTAACAGAGACCTGGCGGTAGACGCCAGCTGCAATGTACGGATCGTCATTGGCCCAGGCCTGAGCCGCTTCCAGCGATTCAAACTCAGCGATTACCGTTGAGCCGCTGAATCCAGCTGCGCCCGGTTCGTTGCTGTCAACGGCCGGCATTGGTCCGGCGGTAAGCAACCGACCTTCATCATGTAAAAGTTGTAGACGCGCAAGATGCGCGGGGCGAACCGAGAGCCGCTTTTCCAGAGAATCGGCGATATCTTCAGCGTAGATAACGTAAAGCACGGCAAAGCTCCTTATCAATAAACAGGCGAATTACGTTAAGTTAAACGACGATGGACTGCAATGCAAAGATGCGCCCCGGCGCCGAATGCCCTGCCGACGCGGCTTTTTTCCGCAAATGGTGGCAAAAATTGACTCAGGTTAAGACGGCTTATTGAATATGATTGCTATTTGCATTTAAAATCGGAGCATCATTTTTCAACAGAAACGACTATGAGCGCAATGACCCTTGATTTACCTCGCCGCTTCCCGTGGCCAACGCTGCTGTCCGTGGCTATCCACGGTGCCGTTGTGGCGGGGTTGCTTTATACCTCGGTACATCAGGTTATTGAACAGCCTTCCCCGACGCAGCCGATAGAGATCACCATGGTGGCGCCGGCCGATCTTGAGCCGCCCCCGGCGGCGCAACCCGTCGTGCAGCCCGTTGTTGAACCCGAACCAGAGCCGGAACCTGAGGTGGTCCCTGAGCCGCCGAAAGAGGCGCCGGTGGTGATCCATAAACCAGAACCTAAGCCGAAGCCCAAACCTAAACCGAAGCCCAAGCCGGAGAAAAAGGTTGAGCAGCCTAAGCGGGACGTCAAGCCGGCAGCGGAGCCGCGTCCGGCTTCACCGTTTGAAAACAACAATACGACGCCAGCGCGCACCGCGCCGAGCACCTCCACCGCAGCGGCCAAACCCACCGTCACTGCCCCGAGCGGCCCGCGGGCCATCAGCCGTGTCCAGCCGACCTATCCGGCGCGCGCTCAGGCGCTGCGCATTGAAGGGACGGTGCGGGTGAAGTTTGACGTCACGCCAGATGGCCGAATTGATAATTTGCAGATCCTCTCCGCCCAGCCGGCGAATATGTTCGAGCGCGAGGTGAAAAGCGCGATGCGCAGATGGCGTTACGAGCAGGCAAGACCGGGAACCGGCGTGACGATGACCATTAAATTCCGCCTCAACGGCGTCGAGATTAACTGATAATGCAGGGCGGCGGACCGGTGAGGTCCGCCGTAAACCTTGTCTAACGCGTTTTTTCCATCAGGACATCGTCCAGCGCCTGCTGGACTGTCACCAGGTGCTGGCCACCGAACAATATCGCCCGGTTCAGCAGGGTATAAAGCTGGTAAATCGGCTGACGCTCGAGAAAACCAGCCGGTAGCGGCGAGACGGACTGATAGCCGTCATAGATCTGCGGGGGTTGTTCCGGGTGCATCGGCAGCATTGCTAAATCACACTCGCGGTCGCCCCAGTAGCAGGCCGGGTCGAAGATGTAGGGGCCATCCGGCCCTAAGGCGCAGTTGCCGGACCACAGGTCCCCGTGCAGCAGCGAAGGTTGCGGCTGATGGTTGGCCAGCCGCTGCTGTACCACATCGACTAAGGTATCGATATCGCCAAAGTGCAACCCTTTCTCCGCCGCCAGCTCCAGCTGCCAGCCGATACGCTGCTCGGCAAAAAACACCGACCAGCGACGCTGCCAGGCGTTGGGCTGCGGCGTGGTGGAAAGATCGTTATCAAAATCCAGACCGAACTGCGGCTGATCGCTCCACCGATGCAGGTGGGCTAACTGCTGGCCAAGCAGGAAAGCGTTATGCGCATCCAGCGGACGGGGAGGGAGGTATTCCATGACCACGAAGCTGTAGTCGCGATCGCTGCCGACGGCAAAGACCTGCGGTACGCGAACGGTTTTGCTTCGCGACAGCAGCTCCAGCTGATCGGCCTCGGCGGTGAAGATAGGCAGGAGTTCCCGTTCGTCGCATTTCACGAAGTAATCTTTGCCGCCGAAGCGCAAATGCCAGGCGGAATGGATCTCTCCGCCGGGCAGCTCGGTTTTCAGTTCGATTTCAGCGTCTTCGGTATGCCAATCGCGTAAAAGAGTACTGATTGCTTGCCACATGCTGTCTCTCCCCATGTTTTCCACCATATCATAAGGTTAGCGCATTACTACCGGGTAAACCTGGAACTGACGCACAACTGACGCTTTCCGTTGCGCTAAACGCATTTATTGAGCTTTTAACCACTCGGCGAATGTGCTGACGGCGATTTCTGCCGGACGGCCAAGGGCCGCTTCCGCCAGGCCGGCGCTGAGAGCTTTCACTTCCTCGGCTGTTTGGGCGCTCAGCAGGCCAAAGGTATTGGTGCCCAGCTCATGGGGCGTGCCCTCTTCATCATTGAGCGTTAGTACAAACCCGGCACGGGTAAAATGGTTGCTGACCTCATTGATCTCCGTCAGCGCCTGCTCATGGAAGGTTACGCTGACGACCCAGGCGGTAATTTCATTGCTCATCTCGACACCCCGTTGTTATGTATGGCCTTTCCAGCATAGACCATCCTGCAAATCTCGCGGCTCCCCTCCGCCGGCGCGGAGGGGCAGGGGAAATCAACGTCCGCAGAGATAATCGTAGATTTTTTGCGTATTGGCCTGCGAACAGAGGCGGGTACCCTGGTTGATGGTCGCGGCACTACCGGCGGCGACGCCAAAGCGTACCATGTCTTCGAGGCTGGCGTTTTCCGCCAGACGCAAGGTCATGGCGCCCACCATGCTGTCGCCGGCGCCGACGGTGCTCTGGCTTTTCATTGGCGGCGGCACCACCTGAACGCTGCCGCTGGCGTCAACCCCTAACGCCCCCTGCGGACCGAGGGAGACCACCACCCGGCGCACTTTACCGGACTGGATCAACGACTGAGCGGCAAGGCGGACGTCATCAGGCTGGCTCAGATCGCGCTGCACGAGGGCGCTGAGCTCTTTCTGGTTTGGCTTCACTAATTCAATATTGCCGACGTCCAGCGCGGCGGCCAGCGCATCGCCGGAGCTGTCGATAATGCAACGCAGGCCTTGCTGTTGCGCATTTTTAACCAGCTGCATCAGATTTTCGACGCTGATACCTGGCGGCAGGCTGCCGCTGATCACCAGCAGTGAGCCGGGGTCGATGGTCAGGACTTTTTCTTCCAGGCGGCGGAATTCATCGTCTGTCAGCGCGGCGCCGGGCATCACAAAGCGATACTGTTCGCCGCTGGCGGCCACGTGAACGTGCAGGTTCTGTCGCGTCCAGTCGCGGGTTTCGACGGTCTCGATCGGCACCTGCTCATCGGCCAGCAGGGCGGCAAGGTGCTCGCCGGTGGCGCCGCCAATCGGGAAAATGGCGGTGGCTTTGCCGCCGAGAAAGGTCACGGCGCGGGCGACGTTGATCCCGCCGCCGCCGGGTTCAAATACCGGCGCGCTGCAGCGGAGTTTCCCTTCCGGGTAGATCTGCGGGGTCTGGGTGGCGCTATCCAGCGAGGGGGCCAGCGTGAGCGTATAAATTTTGGTCATTCCTTCTCCTCCTTAATACGGCGACTGTGCTTTATTTAAGCATGGCACGATGATTCAGGGAGGGAAAGTGCTGTCCCTGAGAGATTTGCAAAGAAGCCTGTATTTTCATTATGAAATAAAGATTGTTTCCGGAGCTGTCTTATTCAAAAAACGAAAGAGTAAGTGATTGCTATGTTATTCGTGCTTTTTTATAATTTGCTACCTTTCTTAGGACCTGCACTCCGCGATCCTCGCGAAAGTTTCCGGGACCCACAGGTCTCTTTTATGTTGTACGGACGCTAAATTCAATGAGCCGGCATGGTTAGGCCTGTTCATCATTTGTACTGTCCTAAAAAAATGTATTTTAGAGAGTTATAATGAAGCTTTTAAAGACAGTACCCGCAGCGGTCATGCTGGCGGGGGGGCTTTTTGCGTCTGTTGGCGCAATGGCCGATGATTCTGTATTTACCGTCATGGATGACCCTTCCGCTGCCAAAAAACCGTTCGAAGGGGTGGTCAACGCAGGTTACCTGGCGCAGTCCGGCAACACCAAGAACTCCTCAATGACGGCTGATTCCACCCTGACCTGGTATGGCAACACCACCGCCTGGTCCCTGTGGGGCAACGCCAGCAACACCTCGTCCAACGATGAGCGCTCCTCAGAGAAATATGCAGTCGGTGGTCGTAGTCGCTATAACCTGACCGATATGAACTACGTCTTTGGGCAGGGCAGTTGGCTAACCGACCGTTATAACGGCTATCAGCAGCGCGATGTCCTGACGGCGGGCTATGGTCGTCAAATCCTCAACGGACCGGTGCACAGCCTGCGGTTTGAATTTGGTCCTGGCGTCCGCTATGACGAATACACCGACGGGGATACCGACACTCAACCGCTGGGCTACGCCTCCGGAACCTGGGCCTGGCAGATGACCGATAACGCCAAATTTACCCAAGGGGTATCGGTATTTGGCGCCGAGGACACCACGGTCAACTCAGAGAGTGCGTTAAACGTGGCGATTAACGCCCACTTTGCGTTGAAAGTGGCGTACAACGTCACCTGGAACTCGGAGCCGCCGGCGTCTGCGCCGGAGCATACCGATCGCCGGACCTCGCTCTCCCTCGGGTATAAAATGTAATATTTTCAGGCCGGGTTTCCCGGCCTGATCGTTTTAGATTTAGCAATAAGTGACATTATTTTTTCTGGCAATTCGTTTTAGTTTTTATAAAAAGAAACTGGCCTCCATTTTTTCTCCATTATTCTCCATTTGCTGACAAATATTCATTCTATTTGACACGAAAAGCTAAATATTCGACGGACAAATATGTGATCTGGATCTATACTAACAGCCACTGACCGAATGGAGACATTGTTCGGTCCGTCTTCCGTAATAAGAGAATAAACATCATGAAAAAAAGCCAATTTACCATCGCAGCCCTGGCGCTGTGCGTGCTTTCCTTTGGCGCATCGGCCGCCACGCCAGTTCCGCCGTCGGGTAACCAGGACCATACGCAGGTAGGTATCGCCAAAGCTACCGACGTTGAGGCCGGATCGAATATTGCCCCCGGTTCCCGTAGCACCGGACAATCCATGAGCGATGCCTTTAATGTGCATACGCTGGTGGCAGGCGAGTGGTCTTAATATCGCAGGCTACTGCTTCACGGGCAGTCTATTAAGCCGGGTAAAGTGGTACCGGTTTAACGACCCGCGCTAAACATCACGCAGGCAATATCAACGCGTCTCTTTTAGTTTGTCCGCATAATATCGTCCGGCTTCGCTGGTGATTATTATCGCCCCTTCCTGGCGGATATTCTTCTTTTATCCGCGCCGCTCTTGTTTTCTCCGCATTCCGCCATCATTTATGCTATTGCGGCTTTAATCACGTACCAATGATGTGTAAACTACTCCCCGGTGTTATCAGCAGGCGGCAGCAGGCGGGAACGATCGCTCCGGTCGTGCTCCTCTTTTCGCAGAGTGAAGCGGGAACTGCGCCTTAACCTGATGATAATGATGATTATATTGTTTTGTATGTGCTCTTTCGTGTGGGGCACCACTGCAAATAAGGACATAAAATGCCTGTAATTACGCTTCCTGATGGCAGCCAACGCCATTTTGATCACGCCGTCAGCCCGATGGACGTCGCGCTGGATATCGGCCCAGGCCTGGCGAAAGCCACCATCGCCGGGCGGGTAAACGGTGAACTGGTAGACGCCTGCGACCCGATCGAAACCGATTCCACCCTCTCTATTATCACGGCTAAAGATGAAGAAGGGCTGGAGATCATTCGTCACTCCTGCGCGCACCTGTTAGGCCATGCTATCAAACAGCTGTGGCCCAACACCAAAATGGCTATCGGTCCGGTTGTTGATAATGGCTTCTACTATGACGTAGACCTCGACCACACCCTGACTCAGGAAGATATCGACGCGCTCGAAAAACGTATGCATGAGCTCGCCGAGAAAAACTACGATGTCATCAAGAAGAAAGTGAGCTGGCACGAAGCGCGTGAAACCTTCGTGAAGCGCGGCGAAAGCTATAAAGTTTCTATTCTTGACGAAAACATTGCTCATGATGACAAGCCTGGCCTGTATCATCATGAAGAATATATCGATATGTGCCGCGGTCCGCACGTGCCGAACATGCGTTTCTGCCATCACTTCAAGCTGATGAAAACCGCAGGCGCGTACTGGCGCGGCGACAGCAACAACAAGATGCTGCAGCGCATTTATGGTACCGCGTGGGCCGATAAGAAAGCCCTGAGCGCCTACCTGCAGCGCCTGGAAGAGGCCGCGAAGCGCGACCACCGTAAAATCGGCAAGCAGCTCGACCTGTACCACATGCAGGAAGAGGCGCCGGGGATGGTCTTCTGGCATAACGACGGCTGGACTATCTTCCGTGAACTGGAAACCTTCGTGCGCTCCAAGCTCAAAGAGTACCAGTACCAGGAAGTGAAAGGTCCGTTCATGATGGACCGCGTGCTGTGGGAAAAAACCGGCCACTGGGACAACTACAAAGATGCGATGTTCACCACCTCTTCTGAGAACCGTGAATACTGCATTAAGCCGATGAACTGCCCGGGCCACGTGCAGATCTTCAACCAGGGGCTGAAATCCTACCGTGACCTGCCGCTGCGTATGGCGGAGTTCGGTAGCTGCCACCGCAACGAGCCGTCAGGTGCGCTGCACGGTCTGATGCGCGTTCGTGGCTTTACCCAGGATGATGCGCATATCTTCTGTACTGAAGATCAGGTTCGCGATGAAGTGAACGCCTGTATTCGTATGGTCTACGATATGTACAGCACCTTTGGCTTCGAGAAGATCGTTGTCAAACTGTCGACTCGCCCGGAAAAACGTATCGGCAGCGACGAGACCTGGGATCGCGCGGAAGCGGATCTGGCGGTGGCGCTGGAAGAAAATAATATCCCATTTGAATATCAACTGGGTGAAGGGGCGTTCTACGGCCCGAAAATTGAATTTACCCTGTATGACTGCCTCGATCGTGCATGGCAGTGCGGTACGGTACAGCTGGACTTCTCTCTGCCGCAGCGTTTAAGCGCCTCCTATGTGGGCGAAAACAACGAGCGTCAGGTGCCGGTCATGATCCACCGTGCGATTCTCGGTTCTCTGGAGCGCTTCATTGGCATCCTGACCGAAGAGTTCGCTGGCTTCTTCCCAACCTGGATTGCGCCAGTGCAGGTGGTGGTCATGAATATCACCGATTCTCAGGCTGAATACGTTAACGAATTGACGCGTAAACTACAAAATGCGGGCATTCGTGTAAAAGCAGACTTGAGAAATGAGAAGATTGGCTTTAAAATCCGCGAGCACACTTTACGTCGTGTCCCGTATATGTTGGTCTGTGGCGACAAAGAAGTCGAAGCCGGCAAAGTGGCCGTGCGCACCCGTCGCGGGAAAGACCTCGGCAGCATGGACGTAAATGAAGTGATCGAGAAGCTGCAACAAGAGATTCGCAGCCGCAGTCTTCAACAACTGGAGGAATAAGGTATTAAAGGCGGAAAACGAGTTCAAACGGCACGTCCGAATCGTATCAATGGCGAGATTCGCGCCCAGGAAGTTCGCTTAACAGGTCTGGAAGGTGAGCAGCTGGGTATTGTGAGTCTGAGAGAAGCTATCGAAAAGGCTGAAGAGGCTGGAGTAGATTTAGTTGAAATCAGCCCTAACGCCGAGCCGCCAGTTTGTCGTATCATGGACTACGGCAAGTTCCTTTATGAAAAGAGTAAGTCTTCTAAGGAACAGAAGAAGAAGCAGAAAGTTATCCAGGTTAAGGAAATTAAATTCCGCCCTGGTACTGATGAAGGTGACTATCAGGTAAAACTCCGCAGCCTGATTCGCTTTCTCGAAGATGGCGATAAGGCCAAGATCACGCTGCGTTTCCGCGGTCGTGAGATGGCCCACCAGCAGATCGGTATGGAAGTGCTTAACCGCGTGAAAGACGATCTGGTTGAACTGGCAGTAGTCGAATCCTTCCCAACGAAGATCGAAGGCCGCCAGATGATCATGGTGCTCGCTCCTAAGAAGAAACAGTAAGGCCATCAAGAAACATTTCCGGTGGGCTTCGGCTCACTGGTTTTGTTCGCCTTTGTTTCGTTTATTAACAATGCGAAGTGGAAGTTATTAAAATGCCAAAAATTAAGACCGTACGCGGTGCTGCTAAGCGCTTCAAAAAAACCGGTAAAGGTGGTTTTAAGCACAAGCACGCTAACCTGCGTCACATTCTGACTAAAAAAGCTACCAAGCGTAAACGTCACCTGCGTCCGAAAGCCATGGTTTCCAAAGGCGATCTGGGCCTGGTTATCGCGTGCCTGCCGTACGCATAAGTCGTTAACGTTTAACTTTTTTAACTTAGAATAGATACAGGAGAGCACACATGGCTCGCGTAAAACGTGGTGTAATTGCACGTGCACGTCACAAGAAAATTTTGAAACAAGCTAAAGGCTACTACGGTGCGCGTTCTCGCGTATACCGCGTTGCCTTCCAGGCTGTTATCAAAGCTGGTCAGTACGCTTACCGTGACCGTCGTCAACGTAAACGTCAGTTCCGTCAACTGTGGATTGCACGTATCAACGCAGCAGCACGTCAGAACGGTATTTCTTACAGCAAATTCATCAATGGCCTGAAAAAAGCCTCTGTTGAAATCGACCGTAAGATCCTGGCTGACATCGCCGTATTCGACAAAGTAGCGTTCACCGCTCTGGTCGAAAAAGCGAAAGCAGCTCTGGCATAAGCCAGTTGAAAGAGGGAGCTTGTCTCCCTCTTTTCGTTTCAACACCATCAATACATTGACTTTTATCGGCGCAGGCTTTTCAATACAGGTCTGACGTTTCTTACCAGACAAGGTAATGCAAGCATGAATGCTGCTATTTTCCGCTTCTTTTTTTACTTTAGCACCTGAACTCAGGAGGCTAGCGCGTGAAAGAAGAAACGGAAAACAGCGCCAGAAAGCCTCCCCTGTGGAGGCTTTTTTCGTATATGGATTCGGAATATTAATTTCACTATAACCGGTGTCTGCACCGACATAATGAGGAAAACCATGTCACATCTCGCAGAGCTGGTTGCCAGTGCCAAGGCAGCCATTAACGAGGCATCAGATGTTGCTGCGCTGGACAACGTCCGCGTGGAATACCTGGGTAAGAAAGGGCATCTGACCCTGCAAATGACCACCCTGCGTGAGTTGCCGCCGGAAGAGCGTCCGGCAGCCGGTGCGGTCATCAACGAAGCGAAAGAGCAGGTACAGCAGGCGCTGAATGCGCGCAAAGCCGAACTGGAAGGGGCGGCGCTGAATGCTCGTCTGGCTGCAGAGACCATCGACGTCTCGCTGCCGGGTCGCCGCATTGAAAATGGCGGCTTGCATCCGGTCACCCGCACCATCGACCGTATTGAAAGTTTCTTCGGTGAGCTCGGCTTTACCGTGGCGACGGGCCCGGAAATCGAAGACGATTACCACAACTTCGATGCGCTGAATATCCCGGGTCACCATCCGGCGCGCGCTGACCACGACACTTTCTGGTTCGATGCCACTCGCCTGCTGCGCACCCAGACCTCCGGCGTGCAGATCCGCACCATGGAAAACCAGCAGCCGCCGATCCGTATTATCGCGCCGGGACGCGTCTATCGTAACGACTACGATCAGACCCACACCCCGATGTTCCACCAGATGGAAGGTCTGATCGTTGATAAAAACATCAGCTTCACCAACCTGAAAGGAACCCTGCACGATTTCCTGAACAACTTCTTTGAAGAAGATCTGCAGGTACGCTTCCGTCCGTCTTACTTCCCCTTCACCGAACCGTCCGCGGAAGTCGACGTGATGGGTAAAAACGGCAAATGGCTGGAAGTGCTGGGCTGCGGTATGGTGCACCCGAACGTGCTGCGCAATGTGGGTATCGATCCGGAAGTGTATTCCGGCTTCGCCTTTGGCATGGGCATGGAGCGTCTGACCATGCTGCGCTATGGCGTCACCGATCTGCGCGCGTTCTTCGAAAACGATCTGCGTTTCCTCAAACAGTTTAAATAAGGGCAGGACAGAACAATGAAATTCAGTGAACTGTGGTTACGCGAGTGGGTTAACCCGGCGATCGACAGCGAAGCGCTTTCCGATCAGATCACCATGGCGGGCCTCGAAGTGGACGGCGTTGAGCCGGTTGCCGGCAGCTTCAACGGCGTCGTTGTTGGTGAAGTCGTGGAGTGCGGTCAGCACCCGAACGCCGACAAACTGCGCGTCACTAAAGTCAACGTCGGCGGCGAACGCCTACTGGACATCGTCTGCGGCGCGCCAAACTGCCGTCAGGGGCTGAAAGTCGCCGTGGCGACCATCGGCGCCGTGCTGCCGGGCGATTTTAAAATCAAGGCTGCGAAGCTGCGCGGCGAACCGTCAGAAGGGATGCTGTGCTCCTTCTCCGAGCTGGGCATTTCCGACGATCATAGCGGAATTATCGAGCTGCCGGCGGATGCGCCGATCGGTACCGATATTCGCGAATACCTTAAGCTAGACGATAACACCATCGAGATCAGCGTCACCCCGAACCGCGCCGACTGCCTGGGCATCATCGGCGTCGCGCGCGACGTGGCCGTGCTGAACAAGGCGCCGCTGAACGCGCCGGAAATCACCCCGGTTGCCGCCACCATTGACGATGTGCTGCCGATTCAGGTTGACGCCCCGCAGGCGTGCCCGCGCTATCTGGGCCGCGTGGTGAAAGGCATCAACGTCAAAGCGCCGACGCCGCTGTGGATGAAAGAGAAACTGCGCCGCTGCGGGATCCGCTCCATCGACGCGGTGGTTGACGTGACCAACTATGTGCTGCTTGAGCTGGGCCAGCCGATGCACGCCTTTGACCGCGACCGTATCGAAGGCGGGATCGTGGTGCGCATGGCGAAAGAGGGCGAAACCCTGGTCCTGCTTGATGGCTCCGAAGCGAAGCTCGACAGCGATACCCTGGTCATTGCTGACCACAACAAAGCGCTGGCAATGGGCGGGATCTTCGGCGGGGAGCACTCCGGCGTTAACGACGAAACCCAGAACGTGCTGCTGGAGTGTGCCTTCTTCAGCCCGCTGTCTATCACCGGCCGCGCGCGCCGTCACGGCCTGCACACCGATGCCTCTCATCGCTATGAGCGCGGCGTCGATCCGGCCCTGCAGTATAAAGCGCTGGAGCGCGCCACGCGTCTGCTGATCGACCTCTGCGGCGGCGAAGCCGGCCCGGTGATCGACGTGACCAACGAAGAGACTCTGCCAAAACGCGCCACCATCACTCTGCGTCGTAGCAAACTGGATCGCCTGATTGGCCACCATATCGACGACGCGCAGGTCACCGACATTCTGCAGCGCCTCGGCTGCGAAGTGACGGTGGGCGAAGGCGAATGGCAGGCGGTGGCCCCGAGCTGGCGTTTCGACATGGAGATCGAAGAGGATCTGGTCGAGGAAGTGGCTCGCGTTTATGGCTACAACAACATTCCTGATGAGCCGGTGCAGGCGGGTCTGATCATGGGTACCCACCGTGAAGCCGATCTGTCGCTGAAGCGCGTGAAAACGCTGCTGAATGACAAAGGCTATCAGGAAGTGATCACCTACAGCTTCGTCGACCCGAAAGTCCAGCAGCTGATCCACGCCGGTGAAGAGGCGCTGATCCTGCCAAGCCCGATCTCCAGCGAAATGTCGGCGATGCGCCTGTCGCTGTGGACTGGCCTGCTGGGGACCGTGGTCTACAACCAGAACCGTCAGCAGAGCCGGGTACGCATCTTTGAGAGTGGTCTGCGCTTTGTGCCGGACACCAATGCGCCGCTGGGCATTCGTCAGGATGTGATGCTGGCCGGGGCCATCTGCGGCAACCGCTACGAAGAGCACTGGACACTGGCGAAAGAGACGGTCGATTTCTATGATCTGAAAGGCGATCTGGAAGCCGTTCTGGATTTAACCGGAAAATTAGCGGATATCGAATTCCGTGCTGAAGCGACCACCGCGCTGCATCCGGGGCAATCCGCAGCGATTTATCTTAAAGGTGAACGCATTGGTTTCATTGGGGTTGTTCATCCTGAGCTGGAACGTAAACTGGATCTGAACGGTCGCACTCTGGTGTTTGAACTGGAGTGGAACAAGCTCGCAGACCGCGTGGTGCCTCAGGCGCGCGATATTTCCCGCTTCCCGGCGAACCGTCGCGACATCGCGGTGCTGGTCGCGGAAAACGTGGCTGCCGCCGATGTTTTAGCCGAATGTAAGAAAGTTGGCGTAAATCAGGTAGTTGGCGTAAACTTATTTGACGTGTACCGTGGTAAAGGTGTGGCGGAAGGGTATAAGAGCCTTGCGATTAGCCTGATCCTGCAGGATACCAGCCGTACACTCGAAGAAGAGGAGATTGCCGCTACCGTTGCCAGATGTGTAGAGGCATTAAAAGAGCGATTCCAGGCATCATTGAGGGATTGAACCTATGGCGCTTACAAAAGCTGAAATGTCAGAATATCTGTTTGATAAGCTTGGGCTTAGCAAGCGGGATGCCAAAGAACTGGTCGAGTTGTTTTTCGAAGAGATCCGTCGTGCTCTGGAAAACGGAGAACAGGTCAAACTCTCCGGGTTCGGCAACTTCGATTTGCGGGATAAAAACCAACGCCCGGGACGTAACCCGAAGACGGGGGAGGATATTCCCATTACAGCCCGGCGCGTGGTGACCTTCAGACCCGGTCAGAAGCTGAAAAGCCGTGTCGAAAACGCGTCGCCTAAAGACAAATAATCTGAACTAATTAAAAAGGCCGCATCGCGGCCTTTTTCTTTTCTGTCGAAACTTACGCTTTAACGGCAGTGAGCATGATCTCCACCAGGATTTCTGGTCGCGCCATCTCCGCCTGCACGGCCGCTCGCGCCGGGCTATGGCCGTCCGGCATCCACTCCACCCACGCCTCATTGAACGCAGCAAAGTCACGTTCGATATTTTTCAGCCAGATCTGCGCGGAGAGAATGTGCCGCTTATCGCTCCCGGACTCTGCCAGCAGGGCGTCGATCTTCTCCAGCACTTCGCGGGTCTGCAAGGTGATCTCCTCCTCGTTGCTTTTCGGCGTCTGTCCGGAGAGGAACAGCAGATTGCCATACTCAACGCTGGCGGAAAGACGAGGTTGTGGATGATTGCGAATAATTGTCATGCGGTTTGTTTCCATGTGAGACCTTCTAAAGAAATGTCTGGCATCTGATTGTCGATTAACGCGCCCAGCACCACCGCGCTGCCGGCGGCGAGGGTAAAGCCGAGGCTTCCCTGGCCGAGGTTCATCCACAGGTTGGGGTAGCCGGCGCGTCCCAGCAGCGGTGGGCCGGCTGGCGTTGAGGGGCGCATGCCGGTCCAGGCTTCGGCCTTGTCCAACCCCTCGAGTTCGGGAAAGCTACGGGCGACGATGCTCTTCAGCGCCTGAATGCGGCTTTCGCGCAGTTCGTCGCCGTCGTAGCCGATGTCCACCATCGCTGCGATGCGCAACTGCTGGCCAAGGCGGGCATAGACAATTTTGTGCCCATAGTCGGTAACGCTGATGTCCGGCGCAATGCCCGTCTGTTGGGGATAGGGAAGGGTCAGGCTATACCCCTTCAGGGCGCAGAGCGGCACGCGAACGCCCAGATGTCCCAGCAGCGGGCCGCTGCCGTTTCCGGCGGCGACGACATACTCATCGCCGGTGATGCTCCCGCGGCTGGTCTCCAGGGCGCTGACGCGTCCGCCGCGCTTAGTGAGCTGCAGCACCTCACAGTGGGTCAGCAGGCTGAAGCGGCTGCTGGCGGTGAGCTTGTCGAGCAGCGCAAGGCAAAACTGATGGCAATCCGCCGTTTCATCCCCCGGCGAATAAATGCCGCCCTGTAGCGAAGGGCTGATATGTTTTAGCGCCGGCTCCAGCCGCAGGCAGGCTTCAGCATTCAGCACCTGCTGATATTGAGGATCTATCCCTTTTGCCGCTTTAGTAAAATCGTATTCCCGGCGATGGATAATTAATTTTCCGCTGCGTCGCCAGTGAAAATCGGCAAGCCTATCCTCTTCCCGCCACGACTGCATAACCTGCCGGCTGAGCAGCGACAGACGCAATATATGGTCGCCGTTTATTTTATTGGTCTGGCTATTACAGGCGCGCAGGAACTGCAGCAGCCAGCGCCACTGCTGAAAAGAGATATTGAGACGCATATTGAGCGGCGAATCGGCTTTACCCATCCATTTCATCCCCTGCAGGGGAACGCCGCTGTCGGCAAGGGGAGCGACGTAGCGGTAACTTAATTGTCCGCCGTTGGCAAAACTGGTGGCGCTGGCCGGTTCGCCATTGCGCTCCAGTAATTGCACCTGATGGCCGCGCTTAATCAGTTCCCAGGCCGTGGCCAGACCGACCACGCCGCCGCCGATAATGACAATGCGTTTGTTCATAACCCGATATATCCACCGCTGATCAATTTATCGGGTTATGTCAAAGCATTTACCCCAGCGGCGCAATTGACTTTTTATGGTCAGGGTATAACCGCAGGTTAATCTCCTTGAGCTGCTGGCGCAGGCGCTGGCAGAGAAAATCGACGAACTTTTGCGCCATCGGGCTCAGGGAAACGTCGGCCCGCCGTAACAGGCAGAGGTTAATCGCGATCGGCGGCGTAATGGGATGGATCATCTCGGGAGAAAGGTTGTGCTGGGCGGAAAAGATATCGGTAATGCTGCAGCCCATGCCGCGCTTCACGAACTCGGTGGCCATATAGTAGGTCTGGACGTTTAGCCGGGTAGTGGAAAAGTCGCGACGGGTGGCGATGGCGGCGGAGAGCGAATGCGGCCCCGGCGAGATCCACCGCTGCTGGTCGATCTCGCTGATGTCCACCGCACCCTGACGATAATGACGGTCGATATATACCAGCGGCACTTCGGCAATCAGGGTGGTAAGGATCTCTCCCTGCTGCACCGGCTGCAGCGTCAGCGCTAAATCTATCTCGCGTAAATCCAGTTTTCTAACCAGCGTCTCGGTGTGTTCTGTGGTGAGCGTCATTACCAGGTTGCTGTTTTGTTGATAAAAATCGGTCACCAGCTCCGGTACCAGGCTTAACCCCAGGCTCGGCAGGCAGCCTAAGGTGATTTTAGCGCGCGGATCGCGGGCCAGGTTATCGGCCAGCAGGCGCAGGTTATCGAGGTCCTGATAAATAGTCTGCGCTTTTTCGAAAAGTGTGATCGCCTCGCTGGTCGGCAGCAGCTTGCCGCGCACCCGCTGAAAGAGGGTAAAGCCCAGCTTCAGCTCGGCGCTTTTTAACGCTTTGCTGGCCGCTGGCTGGGAGATATTGAGCGATTCCGCAGCCCGCGACAGAGAGCCGCAGGTCATGACGGCATAGAAGATTTCCAGATGACGCAGTTTCATGAACAGTTAACTCAGGGTTATAGCCTACCGATAAAAAGTCATTTTCTACTAACACTAAGTTAACATAAATTTAATCACCAATCAGCGCATTGGTTACATATTGTGCTGCTGGCCCCGCCTGATGGCGGAATAAAACGCTCTCAGAATCGTTTCCTTTGTACCCCACCAGACCCTCAGGCCGCGGCCAAAAATGAAAAAGAGGGAGGATATTTTCTGAGCAGGCCCCAATACACCACCTGACCTTTACGGTCGGATTGATTGGCATTAAGGAGTGTTATGAGTGACTCAACGCTCGCAGGCAATACGCCTGTCAGACGAAATATCACGCGAAAAAACGTTATTACCGGTCTGTTATTGCTGCTGTTCGTGTTGATTGCGCTGTGGTGCCACGGTCGACCGGGCAGCGAGCTTGGCCTGCTGGGATTTACGCCGCTGGTGGCGTTAGCGATATTATCGCTGATCGGCGTCGATATTGTGCTGGCGGTCATCTCCTCGATTATTATCGCCATGATCATGACCTCAACCGGTCTGCCGGAAATGGGCGTGATGTTGGCGAAATCCACCGGGTCATTTATTGCCACCGTCGGGCTTATCATTATGCTCGGCGCCGGCGTGGGGGAGGTAGCCACCCGCACCGGCGCGGCGGTTGAGCTGGTGAAATTCGTGGTCCACCGTATTGGGCTGTCGAGCCAGACGCGGGTCAAGTTCGGCATTGTGGTGTCATCGATTTTAATTTGCGGTTCGCTGGGCACCATGGCCGGCGGCAACGCGATTATTGTCGCAGTGATTATCCCCGTAGCGGCGGCGGTACGCTTAACGCCGCCGACGGTGGCCGCGCTGATGATGACCGCCGGTTCCGTTGGACTCTTTACCGGGCCTTTCACCCCCAGCACCGTGACGATCCTCAGCCTTGGCGGACTGAGCTATCCGGATTATCTGCTGTATGTCGGCCTGCCGATGAGCGCCGTCACCCTGTTAGCCGGCTGGATCATGGCGGGACGGATCCAGAAGATGACCGAAGGCAAACTGTGCTATGAGGTCGATCTCTCGGAAAAGCCGCAAGAGGAACTTAACGCCGCGCAGCAGCGCCGGCGTAAATTAAGCGCGCTGGCTTTCGCCGCGACCATCATCGTGATGGCGGTAGTTGGAGTGGTGATTAAAGCCGGCTTTAGCTTTGCAATTATCGTCATGCTGCTGGTGGCGCTGATGACCGGGCTGGTGGGCGGCCTGCGGCCGACGCAGATCCTGCAGGCCCTCTATCACGGCTGCGGTCGTCTGGTGTGGATGTTTATTCTCTACTGGCTGTACAACCCGATCCTTGAGCTGATGGATGGCCTGCACGCCTATCAGGGGCTGCTGGAGTATACCCAGCCGTTGCTGGAGGGGATCTCCCCGGCCTGGCTGTGCTTTAGCATCTTCGCGTTCAATATTATCGGCCATGTGCCTGGCGCGGCGGTGGCCCAGATGACCTTTACTCATAAAATCTTTGGCCCAATGCTGATGGCCGCCGGCGTGCCGCCGCAGGGGACCACCGCGGTGCTGCTGGCCTCGTCTCAGGTGGACTGGTTCGGGCCGTTCCCCTCATCGGACATGTTCGGCCAGATGGGGCTGGCACAGTCTACTCATCTGAAATACATGCTCTATAACGGCTGGGCAATCGTGGTGGCGAACATCATTCTCTTCGCGCTGCTGTTTCAGATCCTGGTGTAAAGCGGGATGGTCGACGCGGGGGAGCCTCCTCCGCGTCGACGTTTGGCTGTGAGGTTTTCCTTTTCTCACCGCGACAGCCACCGTAAAATCAGCCTCTTGTTCCCAGTGCGTAATGGAATCTATGCTGACTCTCGCCCATCTCCAACAGCGCCGCAGCCGGCGTTGGCTCTTTGGTTTAACGCTGTTGCTGCTGGTCACCCTGCTGATCAGTCTGTGCGCGGGGGATCAATGGATCCCGCCCGGCGAGTGGTTCAGCGCCAAGGGGCAGCTGTTTATCTGGCAGATCCGCCTGCCTCGGACCCTGGCGGTGTTGCTGGTGGGGGCGGCGCTGGCGCTCTCCGGGGCGATAATGCAGGCGCTGTTTGAAAATCCGCTGGCGGAACCGGGTCTGCTGGGCGTCTCCAACGGCGCGGGCGTCGGGCTGATTGCCGCCGTCCTGTTGGGCAAAGGCCTGTTACCAGGCTGGGCGCTTGGGCTGTGCGCGATCCTCGGCGCGCTGCTGATCACCTTTATTCTGCTGCGTTTCGCCCGCCGCCATCTTTCCACCAGCCGTCTGCTGCTGGCGGGGGTGGCGCTGGGCATCATCTGCAGCGCCCTGATGACCTGGGCGGTGTACTTCTCCACCTCTTTTGACCTGCGGCAGCTGATGTACTGGATGATGGGCGGGTTTGGCGGCGTCGACTGGCAGCAGCTGTGGCTGATGATAGCCCTCCTGCCGGTGCTCTGCTGGGTCTGTCTGCAGTCACAACCCCTGAATTTACTGGCGCTGGGCGAAGTCTCCGCCCGTCAGCTCGGGCTGCCGCTGTGGCTGTGGCGCAAGCTGCTGGTGGTGGCGACCGGCTGGATGGTCGGCGTGAGCGTGGCGCTGGCGGGGGCGATTGGCTTTATCGGCCTGGTGATCCCGCACATTCTGCGGCTATGCGGCTTGAGCGATCACCGGGTGTTGCTCCCGGCCTGCATGCTGGCGGGGGCAAGCGCTTTGCTGGGGGCGGATATTATCGCCCGGCTGGCGCTTTCCGCCGCTGAGCTGCCGATTGGCGTGGTGACGGCGACGCTGGGCGCGCCGGTCTTTATCTGGTTGCTGCTGCGCTCGCGGTGACGGGGATAGCGCGACGCCGTCTGCAGGGACGGCGCCGGCTCGGGCTTACCAGCCTTTGATCGCGTCGCCTTTGTAGACTTCCTTCGCTTTTTCCGCGACTTCACTGGTCTGGAAGGCGGCTTTCAGTTCCTGAATTTTCTTGCTGTCCTTGTTATCCTCGCGGGCGACGATCGCATTCACGTAAGGGGAATCCGGTCCCTCCATGAACAGGCCGTCGCGGGCGGCCGACAGGCCAGCCTGGGCGGAGAAGTTGGTGTTAATGATTGACAGGCTGACGTTCGGGTCATCCAGAGTACGAGTCAGCTGCGGGGTATCCACCTCCACAATTTTCAGCTGTTTTGGGTTGTCGATGATATCCAGCGTGGTGGGTAAATAGCCGACGCCCGGTTTCAGCTTGAGCAGTCCCTGCGCCTGCAGCAGCAGCAGGCTGCGGCCCAGGGTGGTGGTTTCATTAGAGATGGTCACTGTCGCCCCCTCAGGGAGCTCGCTGATATTTTTGATACGATGTGAATAGGCGGCGATAGGGAAGACAAAGGTTTTACCCACCACCGCGAATTTATAGCCGCGCTCCTTCGACTGCGCCTCAAGGTAAGGCAGGGTCTGGAAGGCGTTGGCATCCACATCTTTGTTGTTCAGCGCTTCGTTAGGCAGCACGTAATCATTGAAGGAGACCACTTCGACGTCGAGGTGATATTTATCCTTCGCTACCTGCTCCACTACTTTCCAGATGGCTTCGTCCGGCCCGGTATTGATAGCGACTTTCACTTTATTATCTTCATCCGGAGAGCAGGCGCTCAGCAGGGCGACAGAGGCGGCGATTAACGCCAGGCTAAACAACTTCTTCATCAATAAAACTCTCTTAAATTAACAAGTAACAAAACCATATTACATTCATGGAACACTGTACACGGAAATGGTTGCCTGCCCAATTGAGAGGATTTCATGTTGCCGACGGGCAGCGAAGCGCTGTTACATCATGCGACAACTCGCGGGGATTGGCAGTAGAATGGCGGGCGCTGAATCCGCTACAGTAGATAGGGATCACCTTCACCGGAAACCGGTTTATCCATTGAGGACAGGCTATGCAACATGACATTCTGAATACCGAAGTGACGACCATTGATGGCGAGAAAACCACCCTGGCATCCTTTGCCGGCAAGGTACTGCTGATCGTCAATGTGGCCTCCAAATGCGGCCTGACGCCGCAGTACGAGCAACTGGAGGACCTGCAAAAGCAGTTTGCCGGCGAGGGCTTCAGCGTCCTGGGCTTCCCCTGCAACCAGTTCCTCGGCCAGGAGCCGGGCAGTGAAGAAGAGATTAAGACCTTCTGCAGCACCACCTACGGCGTCACCTTCCCGCTGTTCAGCAAGATTGACGTCAACGGCGAACATCGCGCGCCGCTCTATCAAAAGCTGGTTGCCGCCGCGCCGAAGGCGGTGGCCCCGGAAGGCAGCGGTTTTTATGAGCGGATGGCCAGCAAGGGCCGGGCGCCGCTGTACGTGGACGACATTCTGTGGAATTTCGAAAAATTCCTCGTCGATCGCCAGGGCAACGTCATTCAGCGCTTCTCTCCGGACATGACGCCGGACGATCCGCAGCTGGTGGCGGCGATTAAAGGAGCGCTGGCGAAATAATGTCGTTTCTGATGCAGCTACAGGATGTAGAAGCGGCGGGGCGTTTGGCCCCGTTTTCTGCGGCCTTTCGCGCCGGGGAGATCGTCCACCTGGTGGGGCCTAACGGCGCAGGGAAGAGCACGCTGCTGGCCCGCATGGCGGGACTGTCCGACGGCCCCGGTACGATTCATTTTAACGGACGACGGCTTGACGAGTGGCCGGCGACGGAGCTGGCGCGCCGTCGCGGATATCTGTGTCAACACCAGACCCCGCCGTTCGCCATGCCGGTGTGGCACTACCTGGCGCTGCATATGCAGCAGCAGGGTGATAGCGCCCGTCTGAGCGATATCGCGGCCCGGCTTGGTCTGGACAATAAGCTGGGCCGTCCGGTCAATCAGCTGTCGGGCGGCGAGTGGCAGCGCGTGCGGCTGGCGGCAGTGATCCTGCAGATCGATCCCTTAAGCAATCCCATGGGTCAACTGCTGCTGCTGGATGAGCCGATGAACAGTCTGGATGTGGCCCAGCAGGCGGCGCTGGATCGGCTGTTACGCGAGCTAAGCGCGGCGGGAATTGCGGTGGTGATGAGCAGTCACGATCTCAACCACACTTTGCGCCATGCCGGACAGAGCTGGCTGCTCTGCCAGGGGGAAGCCATCGCCTGCGGGGAGACCGCCGAGGTGCTGAATGAGGAAAATTTAACCGCCGCCTATGCGATCCCGTTCCAGCGCGTGGAGGTGGCCGGTCATATTATGCTCATCGCGTCACAGTAGCACGCAGTTATCTTGTCACTATATTGATAAACAAGCTAAATTATTGCGATAAAGAGACTAGGGACAGAGGGATCATCTGAAATGCGCTTCTGGTTCATGTTGGCGGCGGCGTTAATTTTAGCCGGCTGCAGCAGCCATCGGGCACCGCCGCCGAATCCTCGGCTGGCTGACTCCATTACGGTGGTGGCGAATCTGAACGAGCAGCTGCGCAGCTGGCGCGGCGCACCGTATCGCTACGGCGGCATGACGCCGCGCGGCGTCGACTGCTCCGGCTTTGTGGTGCGCACGTTTCGCGATAAATTTGCCCTCCAGCTGCCGCGCGAAACCCGCGAGCAGGCGGAAATCGGTACCCGGATTGATAAGCGCGATCTGCTGCCTGGCGATCTGGTGTTCTTCAAAACCGGCTCAGGCGAAAGCGGCCTGCACGTCGGCATCTACGATACCGATAACCAGTTTATACATGCCTCCACCAGTCAGGGCGTCACCCGTTCCTCGCTGGATAACGTCTACTGGAACAAAAAGTTCTGGCAGGCGCGGCGTATCTGACGTCATTCAGCGGCCTGAGGGAAGCGAGCGCTTCCCTTTTTTATGCCGATAACCCTGCACTCCGCCCGTGTTAATCCGCTGTTCCAGGCACTACACTGGAGAGAGGAGGAACCATGACCCTTTCTTTTACCACCCACTGGCGGGATGAACTGCCGGACTTTTACACTTCCCTGTCGCCAACGCCGCTGGATAACGCCCGACTTATCTGGCGCAACGCCCCGCTGGCGCAACAGCTGGGCGTCCCTGACGCGCTGTTTGCGCCTGAAAGCGGGGCCGGCGTCTGGGGCGGGGAAGCGCTGCTCCCGGGCATGTCCCCGCTGGCGCAGGTATACAGCGGCCATCAGTTTGGCGCCTGGGCCGGCCAGCTGGGCGACGGCCGTGGGATCCTGCTCGGCGAGCAGCAGCTGGCGGATGGCCGTCGTTACGACTGGCATCTGAAAGGCGCCGGCCTGACCCCCTATTCGCGGATGGGAGACGGCCGCGCCGTGCTGCGCTCGACGATCCGGGAAAGTCTGGCGTCAGAGGCGATGCACGCCCTGGGGATCCCGACGACGCGCGCCCTGGCGATGGTGACCAGCGATACGCCGGTCTACCGCGAGCGCGTGGAGCCTGGCGCGATGCTGATGCGCGTGGCCGAGAGCCATGTCCGCTTTGGCCATTTCGAACATTTTTACTATCGTCGCGAGCCGCAGAAGGTCCAGCAGCTGGCCGACTATGTCATTCGCCACCACTGGCCGCAACTGCAGGATGAGGCGGACAAGTACCTGTTATGGTTCCGTGACGTTGTCACGCGTACCGCGCAGACCATCGCCAGCTGGCAAACCGTGGGCTTTGCCCATGGGGTGATGAATACCGACAACATGTCGATTCTCGGTTTGACCATCGACTACGGCCCGTATGGCTTCCTTGACGATTTTCAGCCGGACTTCATCTGCAACCACTCCGACTATCAGGGGCGCTACAGTTTTGAAAACCAGCCGGCGGTGGGGCTGTGGAATCTGCAGCGTCTGGCCCAGTCGCTGTCGCCGTTTATCAGCGCCGAAGCGCTGAATGCGACGCTGGATGAGTATCAGCACGCCTTGCTGACCGCCTATGGCCAGCGGATGCGCGACAAGCTTGGCCTGTTCAGCCAGCAGAAAGGGGATAACGACCTGCTCGACGGTCTGTTTGCCCTGATGATCCGCGAAAGAAGCGACTATACCCGAACGTTCCGCCTGCTGAGCCACAGCGAACAGCTCAGCGCCGCCTCGCCGCTGCGCGACGAGTTTATCGACCGTGCAGCTTTCGACAGCTGGTTCGCCGGATATCGCGCGCGGCTGCGTGATGAACAGGTGGGGGATGCCCAGCGCCAGCAGCGGATGCAGGGCGTCAACCCGGCGCTGGTATTACGTAACTGGCTGGCGCAGCGGGCGATCGAGCAGGCTGAGGCTGGCGATATGGGGGAGCTGGAGCGTCTGCATGCCGCGCTGGCCGATCCCTTCACCGATCGCGAGGACGACTACGTCCGCCGGCCGCCGGACTGGGGGAAACGTCTGGAAGTCAGCTGCTCGAGCTAACTCGCCTCGCCCCGCGCACCGCGGGGCGACTATTTGGTCAGGATCAACTTCCCGGCGTGGGTCTGGCGCAGCAGATAGCGCTGGCCGCCATGCTCAATGACTACCCGTCCTTCGCTGCCTAACAGAACCCGACTGCTGATCTGTCTGTCCGTCGCCACGGGATAGGGGGCATTGTCTTTTGGTTTTTCAGCTGTGGCAGTGTTATCCATACGCGTCATAGCTCTCAAAATAAAAATCAAAGCAACAATGATAATCATTATCAATAATGTTGTTTTTGACGGCAAGCGTTATTTATCGTGTTACCGAATTTGGTAGGGAATGTCAGAAGGGGTTCGCCCACCGCATGCGCGGCGGGCGGAGCGGTCACAGACGGGTGGCCGTGGCGGCCGCCAGCTCACTCAATAAACGTTCGCTGTCTTCCCAGCTCAGGCAGGGATCGGTGATCGACTGGCCCCAGGCCAGCGGCTGGCCGGGAACCACTTTCTGGGTCCCTTCCTGCAGGAAGCTCTCCGCCATAATGCCGGCGATGGCGGTAGAGCCCGCGCGAATTTGCTGACAGATATCGGCGCACACCTCCAGCTGACGGCGATGCTGCTTCTGGCAGTTGCCATGGCTGAAGTCGACCACCAGCTGCTCCGGCAGATCGAATTCCCGCAGCGCCTCGCCGGCGGCGGCGATGTCCTCGGCGTGATAGTTCGGCCGTTTGCCGCCGCGCATAATGATATGCCCGAACGGGTTGCCGCTGGTCTGGTAAATCGTCATCTGCCCCTGCTTGTCCGGGGAGAGGAACATATGGCTGGCGCGGGAGGCGCGGATGGCGTCCACGGCGATGCGCGTATTGCCGTCGGTGCCGTTTTTAAACCCGACCGGGCAGGAGAGCGCCGAAGCCATTTCACGGTGGATCTGACTTTCAGTGGTGCGCGCCCCGATGGCTCCCCAGCTGATGAGATCGGCGATAAACTGACCGGTCACCATATCGAGAAACTCGGTGGCCGTCGGCACCCCCAGCTCATTGACCTGCAGCAGCAGGCGCCGTGCCAGCTCAATCCCGTGGTTGACCCGGTAGCTGCCGTTGAGATCCGGATCGGAGATTAAGCCTTTCCAGCCCACCACAGTACGGGGTTTTTCAAAGTAGGTGCGCATCACGATCTCCAGCTGCGGCTGGTAGCGCTCGCGCATGGTCTGCAGGCGGCGGGCATACTCCATCGCCGCGTCGGTGTCGTGAATGGAGCAGGGGCCGATAATCACCAGCAGGCGGCGGTCTTCGCCGTTGAGGATTTTTTCAATTCGGCGACGGGAGGCCGAGACGTGGGCGGCCACGTCGGCCGTAACGGGATGGCGCTGGGCCAGCTCCGCGGGCGTTACCAGGCTTTCAATGCGCGCGGTACGCAATTCGTCTGTTTTATTCATTGGGGTCTCAAAAATCTGTTTCTTCGCCAGCGAAAATGCCGGGAAGTGATGCGCATCACGATAAACCAATCCCTGCTTATTGCAAGAGCAGGGCATGATCCTGTATAGGCCACGGGTGATAGCATAAACAAATTTTTAATAATGTACTAGTGTATTAGTACATCCTGCGATTCAGCCCCATGATGTCCATGATTTTTGTCGCTATTTCCTCAACGGAATAGTTGGTGCTGTTCAGGCAGGGGATTTTATTCTTGCGATACAGCGCCTCCACTTCGGTCACTTCCATCCGACACTGGCGCAGCGAGGCGTAGCGGCTGTTCTCCCGGCGCTCCTCGCGGATCGCCGCCAGACGTTCCGGATTGATGGTCAGGCCGAACATCTTATGCTGCAGGGGTTTCAGCGAGGCCGGCAGAACCAGATTGTCCATATCGTCGGCGATAAACGGATAGTTGGCGGCGCGAATGCCGTACTGCATGGCGAGGTACAGACTGGTGGGCGTCTTGCCGCAGCGCGACACGCCGAGGAGGATCACCTGCGCCTGGTCAAGGTTGCGCAGCGAGATGCCATCGTCATGGGCGAGGGTGTAATCGATGGCGGCGATACGCGCATCGTATTTGATCAGGTTCCCGGGGTTCAGGCCGTGGGTGCGGTGCGCCACCGGGGTCGGGTCGAGGTTGAGCTCCTGCTGCAGCGGGGCCACCAGCGCCTGAACGATATCCTGACAAAAGCCCTCGCTTTGCAGAATGATATCGCGGATCTCCGGAATGACGATGGAATAGAACACCAGCGGGCGGATGCCCGTTTGCTGATAAATGGCGTCGATCTGCTCTTTCACCGCCCGCGCGCGGCTGATATTTTCCACAAACGGCAGGGTCACGCTGCTGATGGCGACCGGGAATTGCGACATGACGGCATGCCCCAGCACCTCCGCCGTAATGGCGGTACCGTCAGAAATATAAAATACGTGGCGATCTACAGCACTTTCCATTTTGACCATCCGGTATAATGAGTTTAATTGCCTGAAAGCGGATATTAAATTTAAGCATATCCCTGTTTGATTTGTCTCTTGTTAAAATTGAAACACTATTTTTGTTTTTTATGAAAAGGGTGGTTCATTTTCTTTTTTTTGCCGTTATTTCCAGCGTTTCTCGTCATAATTCCTAAAAATCATCAAGTTATCTATATCAGAGGAACAGTCCGAAAAAAGAAAAAATAATTTGCTTGAACGATTCACCGTTTTTTTCAGCACCATAAATATGTCAGGATAATCTTGCAGTCGATCGTGAAATTTTTTTCACTGGTATTAAATCACAAAAGGATTGTCTCGATGTCCAACAATGGCTCGTCACCGCTGGTGCTTTGGTATAACCAACTCGGCATGAATGATGTAGACAGAGTTGGGGGCAAAAATGCCTCCCTTGGTGAAATGATTACGAATCTGTCCGGTATGGGTGTTTCCGTACCTAACGGGTTTGCCACCACCGCTGATGCTTTCAACCAGTTCCTGGACCAAAGCGGTGTTAACCAGCGCATCTATGCGCTGCTGGATGAAACCGACATTGACGACGTTTCCGCATTAGCGAAAGCGGGCGCGCAGATCCGACAGTGGATCATCGATACCCCCTTCCAGAGCGAACTGGAAAACGCGATTCGCGATGCTTATGACCTGCTGTCCGCCGATGACGCCGAGGCCTCATTCGCCGTGCGCTCTTCCGCCACCGCGGAAGATATGCCGGACGCCTCCTTCGCCGGGCAGCAAGAGACATTCCTCAACGTGCAGGGCTTTGACGCCGTGCTCGTTGCCGTGAAGCACGTATTTGCTTCACTGTTTAACGATCGCGCGATCTCCTATCGCGTGCATCAGGGTTACGATCATCGCGGCGTGGCGCTCTCCGCCGGGGTGCAGAGGATGGTCCGCTCCGATCTGGCCTCCTCCGGCGTCATGTTCTCCATCGATACCGAATCCGGCTTTGACCAGGTGGTGTTTATCACCTCGGCGTGGGGTCTGGGCGAGATGGTGGTGCAGGGCGCGGTGAACCCGGACGAATTCTACGTCCACAAACCGACGCTGGCCGCTGGCCGCCCGGCGATCGTGCGCCGCACCATGGGCTCGAAAAAGATCCGCATGGTTTACGCGCCGACCCAGGAGCACGGCAAGCAGGTGCGTATCGAAGATGTGCCGCAGGCGCAGCGCGATATCTTCTCGTTAACCAACGAGGAGGTGCAGGAGCTGGCGAAGCAGGCGGTGCAGATCGAGAAGCACTACGGCCGTCCGATGGATATCGAGTGGGCGAAAGATGGCCACACCGGTAAGCTGTTTATCGTCCAGGCGCGTCCGGAAACCGTGCGTTCCCGCGGCCAGGTGATGGAGCGTTATACCCTCCACGCTCAGGGGCAGATCATCGCCGAAGGGCGCGCCATCGGCCATCGCATTGGCGCCGGTCCGGTGAAGGTGATCCACGATATCAGCGAGATGAACCGCATTGAGCCGGGCGACGTGCTGGTTACCGATATGACCGACCCGGACTGGGAACCGATCATGAAGAAAGCCTCGGCGATCGTCACCAACCGCGGCGGCCGTACCTGCCACGCGGCTATCATCGCCCGTGAGCTGGGTATTCCGGCGGTGGTCGGCTGCGGCGATGCCACCGATCGCATTCAGGAAAACCAGAACGTGACCGTCTCCTGCGCCGAAGGCGATACAGGCTATGTCTACGCCGAGCTGCTCGACTTCAGCGTCAAGAGTTCCAGCGTCGGCGACATGCCGGATCTGCCGCTGAAGGTGATGATGAACGTTGGCAACCCGGATCGCGCCTTCGACTTCGCCTGCCTGCCGAACGAAGGCGTGGGTCTGGCGCGGCTGGAGTTTATCATCAACCGCATGATTGGCGTGCACCCGCGCGCGCTGCTGGAGTTTGACGACCAGGAGCCGGGCCTGCAGAACGAAATCCGCGAGCTGATGAAAGGCTACGATTCGCCGAGAGAGTTCTACGTTGGCCGCCTGACCGAAGGGATCGCCACCCTTGGTGCCGCTTTCTATCCGAAACGGGTGATCGTGCGTCTGTCGGACTTCAAGTCGAACGAATACGCCAACCTGGTAGGCGGCGAGCGCTATGAGCCGGAAGAAGAGAACCCGATGCTCGGCTTCCGCGGTGCCGGACGCTACGTTTCCGAAAGCTTCCGCGACTGCTTCGCGCTGGAATGTGAAGCCATGAAGCGCGTGCGTAACGACATGGGGCTGACCAACGTTGAAGTGATGGTGCCGTTCGTCCGTACCGTTGCCCAGGCGAAAGCGGTGGTCGAAGAGCTGGAGCGTCAGGGGCTGAAGCGCGGCGAGAACGGGCTGAAGATCATTATGATGTGCGAGATCCCGTCGAACGCATTGCTGGCGGAGCAGTTCCTCGAATACTTCGACGGCTTCTCCATCGGTTCGAACGACATGACCCAGCTGGCGCTCGGTCTGGACCGCGACTCCGGCGTGGTCTCTGAGCTGTTTGATGAACGCAACGACGCGGTGAAAGCCCTGCTGTCGATGGCGATCCGCGCCGCGAAGCAGCAGGGTAAATACGTCGGCATCTGCGGCCAGGGGCCGTCTGACCATGAAGATTTTGCCGCCTGGCTGATGGAGGAGGGGATCGATAGCCTGTCCCTCAACCCGGACACCGTGGTGCAAACCTGGTTAGGTCTGGCGGAACTGAATAAATAAGTTCGCCCTGACAACACCGATCCCCGGCAGCGATGCCGGGGATTTTTTTTGCCTGTGTCAGAGCGCCAGGCAACGTGAGCGCTGGACAAAAAAAAGCCCATCGTGGGAGATGGGCAAAGACTACACACAGCAATTCGTTGTTTCACTCAGGGGATTTCCATGCTTATAAATCAAGGTGTTGATTTATAACCGTGAGCTAATAGTAGGCAGCGGGGCCTTTGCCGTCGATCAGATTCCTCTCAATAGTTAAATTGTTGTGAAGGTCCGGAAGGTGAAACGCGGGTGAGGGGCCTACAAGTCTGGCGTTGAGCCGGCGATCAATAAATTTTGCTTAACAATTGTGCTGGCGGGGAAACAGGCGGGTCTCCCCGCCTGACAATGCATTACTTGCGCCCGGCCTCCAGCTCGCTGAGCTCTTCGAGCACGACGTCGGGATCTTTCGGCGGCGGCGGCACTTCGTGCACCCAGGCGTCATACAGGCGCCAGGAGACGGCCAGCAGCACCGGACCGATAAACAGACCGATCATGCCGAAGGCGATCAGGCCGCCAATGACGCCGGTAAGAATGAGGATCATCGGCAGGTCGGCGCCCATGCGGATAAGCACCGGGCGTATAACGTTGTCCATGGTGCCGACCACGCAGCTCCACACCAGCAGCACGGTGCCCCAGGTGGTGTCCCCGCTCCAGTAAAGCCAGATAATCGACGGCACCAGAACCAGCAAAGGCCCGAGCTGGACCAGACAGGTAAAGATCATCACCACGGTCAGCAGAGCGGCGTAAGGCACGCCGGAGATGGCAAGGCCGATACCGCCCAGCACCGCCTGGGTGAGGGCTGTCACCACCACGCCCAGCGCCACGGCGCGCACGGCCTGGCCGGCCAGCAGCACGGCGGCGTCACCGCGTTTAGCCGCCAGGCGCGTGGCGAAATAGCGGAAACCGTAGGCCACCTGCTCACCGCGCCAGTAGAGCAACGCGCTGAACAGCAGCATCAAACCGCAGTAGACCAGAAGCTTGCCGATGTGCGCCGCCTGACCGACAAACCAGCTGGTAGTGGTGCCAATATAGGGGCGAACCTTGGCCATAATCGCCGAGCCGCCCATATCCAGCAGGCCATGCCAGGCGGAGTAGAGCTTATCGCCCACCAGCGGCACGCTGTTGAGCCAGGCGAAATCCGGCAGCGTCACATTTCCGCTGCTGATGAGTTTGATCAGCGGAACGCTGTTATCCACCAGGCTGTTGACCAGCAGAGCGATAGGAATAACGAATAGCAAAAACAGCAGCAGGGTCATCGCCAGCACCGCCAGCATCCGTTTGCCGAACAGCACACGCTGCAGACGCAGCAGCACCGGCCAGGTGGCGATCACCACGGTGCCGGCCCAGGCGAAGGACAGAATAAACGGCTGCACAACCCACAGGCAGGATATGATAATCAGGGCCAGGAACAGCACCGACAGCAGTATTTGCGGTATGTCCCGAGGCTGATGGGGGTTAATCATAGATAAATTTTACCTTTCCAGTCGCGCCAAAAAGCTGGCGCCGCGTAAATCCATGTACTGATAATAATATCAATAATTTTGCCGGGCTGATTTTGCACAGAAAACACGTGGGCGCATATGAAAAAAATGTGATAAAAAGTTGAATGCGCTACGCAAACGTTTAGTTAGCACCAACACAATATTTTCAAACACAACATAGTCAGGCAGGGTCAAGTGTGATGATCCCACAAATTTCTCAGGCGCCAGGGGTAGTTCAGCTGGTGCTGAATTTTTTGCAGGTACTGGAGCAACAGGGTTTTACCGGCGATACCGCCACCAGCTATGCCGACAGGCTGACGATGGCCACCGACAACAGCGTCTATCAGCTGCTGCCGGATGCGGTCCTTTTTCCACGTTCCACGGCAGACGTCGCGCTACTGGCGCGCGTCGCTGCCGAACCACGCTTTAAATCGCTGATCTTCACCCCGCGCGGCGGCGGCACCGGCACTAACGGCCAGGCGCTGAACGGCGGAATTATCGTCGATATGTCCCGCTATATGAACCGCATTATCGAAATCAACCCCGAAGAGGGTTGGGTGCGCGTTGAAGCCGGAGTCATCAAAGATCAGCTGAATCAGTTTCTCAAGCCCTATGGCTATTTCTTTTCCCCGGAGCTCTCCACCAGCAACCGCGCTACCCTGGGCGGGATGATTAACACCGACGCGTCCGGACAGGGATCGCTGGTGTACGGTAAGACGTCGGATCACGTGCTTGGCCTGCGGGCGGTGCTGATGGGCGGTGATATCCTCGATACCCAGGCGGTGCCGGTGGCGCTGGCGGAGACGCTGGGCAATACGCCCTCGACGATCGGCCGGATCTACAACACGGTCTACCAGCGCTGCAAGGCGCAGCGCGAGCTGATCATGGATAAGTTTCCCAAACTCAACCGCTTCCTCACCGGATACGATCTGCGCCACGTCTTTAACGATGAGATGAGCGAGTTCGACCTGACCCGAATTTTAACCGGTTCGGAAGGGACGCTGGCGTTTATTACCGAAGCGCGGCTGGATATTACCCGCCTGCCGAAGGTGCGCCGGCTGGTCAACGTCAAATATGACTCCTTTGACTCTGCGCTGCGTAATGCACCCTTTATGGTGGAAGCCAAGGCCCTGTCGGTGGAGACCGTCGACTCTAAGGTCCTCAATCTGGCGCGCGAGGATATCGTCTGGCACTCGGTGAACGAACTGATCACCGACGTACCTGATAAAGAGATGCTCGGGCTGAATATCGTCGAATTCGCCGGGGATGACGCGGCGCTGATTGACCAGCAGGTCACCACCCTGTGCCAGCGGCTGGACGAGCTGATGGCCCGCAGCGAGGCGGGAGTCATCGGCTGGCAGGTTTGTCACGATCTTGATGGCGTGGAGCGCATCTATGCCATGCGCAAGAAGGCGGTAGGCCTGTTGGGTAATGCCAAAGGTGCCGCCAAGCCGATCCCCTTTGCCGAGGATACCTGCGTCCCGCCCGAACACCTGGCGGATTATATCGTCGAGTTCCGCGCGCTGCTCGACAGCCACGGCCTGAGCTACGGCATGTTTGGCCACGTCGACGCCGGGGTGCTGCATGTGCGCCCGGCGCTGGACATGTGCGATCCGCAGCAGGAGGTGCTGATGAAGCAGATCTCCGACGATGTGGTGGCGCTGACGGCGAAGTATGGCGGCCTGCTGTGGGGGGAACATGGCAAAGGCTTTCGCGCGGAGTACAGCCCGGCCTTCTTTGGCGAGGCGCTGTACGGCGAACTTAGGAAGATCAAAGCGGTCTTCGATCCCGATAACCGCCTGAACCCAGGGAAAATCTGTCCTCCGGAAGGGGTCGACGCGCCGATGATGAAAGTCGACGCGGTGAAGCGTGGCACCTGGGATCGGCAGATCCCCATCGCGGTGCGCAGCAGCTGGCGCGGGGCGATGGAGTGTAATGGCAACGGGTTGTGCTTCAACTTTGACGTAAAAAGTCCGATGTGTCCGTCGATGAAAGTCAGCAACCAGCGCATCCACTCGCCGAAAGGGCGGGCGACGCTGGTCCGCGAATGGCTGCGTCTGCTGGCGGATCGCGGCGTCGATCCCAATCAGCTGGAGAAGGCGCTGCCGGAGCAGGGCGTTAGCCTGCGCTCGCTGGTGGCTCGCACCCGTAACAGTTGGCATGCGCGCAAAGGGGAATATGACTTCTCGCACGAGGTCAAAGAGGCGATGTCCGGCTGTCTGGCCTGCAAAGCCTGTTCGACCCAGTGCCCGATCAAAATCGATGTCCCGGAGTTCCGCTCGCGCTTCCTGCAGCTGTATCACAGCCGCTATCTGCGTCCGGTGCGGGATCATCTGGTGGCGTCGGTGGAGTCCTATGCGCCGCTGATGGCCCAGGCGCCGAAGACCTTTAACTTCTTCATTAACCAGCCGTGGCTGAAAAAGCTGTCGGAGAAGCATATCGGGATGGTCGATCTGCCGCTGCTCTCGGCGCCGTCGCTGAAGCAGCAGATGGCCGGCCACCGCTCCGCCAATATGACCCTTGAGCAGCTCGAAGCGCTGAGCGACGAGCAGAAGGCGAAGATGGTGCTGGTGGTGCAGGATCCCTTCACCAGCTATTACGACGCTCAGGTGGTGGCTGACTTTATCCGTCTGGTCGAGGCCTTAGGCTATCAGCCGGTGCTCCTGCCGTTCTCGCCGAACGGCAAGGCGCAGCATATTAAAGGATTCCTGACCCGCTTCGCGCGCACCGCGCAGAAAACGGCAGACTTCCTTAACCGCGTGGCGCAGCTGGGTATGCCGCTGGTCGGCGTCGATCCGGCGCTGGTGCTTTGCTACCGCGATGAATATAAGCAAACGCTCGGCGACAAGCGCGGCGATTTCCAGGTCATGCTGGTGCATGAGTGGTTGCCGAAGGCCCTGCCGACCGACGCCCGTCCCGATCTCGGCGGCGAGCCCTGGTACCTGTTCGGTCATTGTACGGAAGTGACCGCGCTGCCGGCGGCGACAAAGCAGTGGGCAGAGATTTTTGCCCACTTCGGCGCGAAGCTGGAAAACGTCAGCGTTGGGTGCTGCGGGATGGCAGGCACCTATGGTCATGAAGTGAAAAACCATGCCAACTCGCTGGCCATTTACGCGCTCTCCTGGCAGCAGGCGATGCAGCGGCTGCCGCGTAACCGCTGTCTGGTGACGGGCTACTCCTGCCGCAGCCAGGTGAAGCGCATTGAAGGCAGCGGCGTTCGTCACCCGCTGCAGGCGTTACTGGAGATAATCGGATGATTTGGAAACGTCAGACCACGCTGGAGCAGCTCAACCGGCTCGGTGAGGGAAACATGGTAGGGCTGTTGGATATTCGCTTTGAGACGTTTACCGACGATACGCTGGAGGCCACCATGCCGGTGGATGGCCGCACCCAGCAGCCGTTTGGTCTGCTGCACGGCGGGGCGTCGGTGGTGCTGGCGGAGACGCTGGGGTCGGTAGCGGGTTATCTGTGCAGCGAAGGCGAACAGAAGGTGGTGGGGCTGGAAGTTAACGCCAACCACATCCGTTCAGCGCGTGGGGGCCGGGTGCGGGGCGTGTGCAAAGCGCTGCACGTCGGGACTCGCCATCAGGTCTGGCAAATTGAAATCTTCGACGAACAGTCGCGATTGTGCTGTTCATCGCGGCTAACCACCGCGGTAATATAAACCGTAAGGGGGAGGCGAATAGCCTCCCTTTTTTCAAGGTAATAAGCGGCAAAGGGCCTGGCAGCGCGAGAGATGGCGTGAGAACACTACCGCGCAGCGGCAAGAAATTATCTAATAAATAGATTATTACCGATCCAATCTCGTTATATATGCTACTCTTTTCAATACGAAATGCATAAAGGTAACAAGAGGACGGTTAACCATGGGTATTCTTTCCTGGATCATTTTTGGACTTATTGCCGGTATTTTAGCCAAGTGGATTATGCCGGGGAAAGACGGCGGCGGGTTTATTGTAACCATTATTCTGGGGATCATCGGCGCCGTGGTCGGCGGCTGGATCAGTACCTTCTTTGGTTTTGGCAAAGTCGACGGGTTTAATTTCGGCAGCTTCGTGGTGGCGGTAATCGGTGCGCTGGTTGTGCTGTTTATCTACCGTAAAGTGCGCAGCTAATTCTCTGCATTCTGTTTTATTCAAGTTAACAAAAGCTGCCGCGATAAGCGGCAGCTTTTTTATTATCGCAGGACTCAGGCAGCGTGCCCACGCCAGGGCTACTGCCCGTCGGCATCCTCCGCAACCGGCACCACCTCCACGTGAACTTCGTAGTGCTTCGCCTGACCGGTCGGGATCAGGGCGGTTAGTTTGTTAATGGTTTCCGCCGGCGTATCGGTCGCGACCGTTGCTGAAAACAGCACCGGCTTGCGCGGCGGAAACGGTGGCGGGAACGGCGGCAGGGGACCATGACCCATCTCCAGCGGAGGACGGCCGCCGTTGTCGACAGCGGGCGTCGGAGCGTCGGTTTTATCAGCCGCAAAAGCGCTGGCGGCGGCCACGGCAGCAATAGCGAACAGCCCAAAGAGAGCTTTTTTCATCTGGTTATCCTCGATAAGCAAGTGCATAAAGAGTAGAGGGCGGCGGCAGGCGGCACAATGCCGTGCGGTGCGAATCCTCTGAATCTCCTTTATTCCTCGCGAATGTGAAGGTCAGATGAGAGCGGGTGTCATTGTGTTCGGGAGCCTCTTAATTCAGCAGCACGCTCATAATCAGCAGCACGGCCATGCACATCGACATAATACTGATATCAACAATCATTCTTTACGACAAAAGCTCCAGCAAACGGGTACGGCGGCCAGGTCACAGCACGTATTATAGTGGTTAAAGATTGTACCCTGCATGCATTCCCTGGACAAACGATTATTAGCCTGGCGTTGCCTGAACTGCCGCGCCTGACCATGGCGTCATGATGATACCCCGAACCGCACCTTGCGCTTAGCGGAGCAACATGAGGATAGCTCATGTTGCAATGAATTTAAGTCGCTTTCCCTCCATCACCGACTCTGGCAAAAATAGACCCATTAACGAATCAACAACATTTACCGGTTGAAGCGCGCCAGGTCTGACTCTGCGTCGCCAGTGGAGAGTACTCCGCTTATTCCGCTTTATGCCCGACACCAGGATGGACAATCGCCATGAATAACGAATTTACCTATACGATTAAGCGCAGCCGGTTTGATGAAAATTATAACCCTGCGGAAAATACGCGTATTACCACCAATTTTGCCAATTTGGCGAGAGGGGAGAGCCGTCAGGACAATCTGCGCAATACGTTAAACATGATGAATAACCGGTTTAATACCCTGGCGCACTGGGATAATCCCTACAACGATCGCTATGCGGTGGAACTGGATATTATTTCTGTCGAGATGAATATTGCTGATGCCGCCAGTTTTCCGGTGATAGAGATCCTGCAAACGCATATTGTCGATAAAAAAACCGGTGAGCGCCATGCCGGTATCGTCGGCAATAACTTCTCTTCCTGGGTACGGGATTATGATTTTAGCGTGCTGCTGCTGGAGCATAATAAAGACCAGAGCCGCTTCAGCGTGCCCGAAAACTTTGGCGAGCTGCACGGCAATATCTTTAAGGATTTCGTGCAATCCAGCGCCTATAAGACCAGTTTCAGCAAGGCGCCGGTGATTTGTCTGAGCGTATCCAGCAAAGATGTTTATCGTCGCACCGGTAACGAACATCCGGTCCTCGGTATTGAATATGCCCAGGAAGGCGTCTCGCTGACCGAGCGCTATTTCAGCAAAATGGGGCTGCAGGTGCGCTATTTTATGCCGAAACACAGCGTCGCGCCGTTGGCCTTCTATTTTTCCGGCGATCTGCTCAGCGATTACACCAGCCTGGAGCTGATCGCGACCATCAGCACGATGGAGACGTTTCAAAAAATATATCGTCCGGAGATTTACAACGCGAATTCCGCGGCGGGGCAATACTATCAGCCCAATCTCAATCACTTGGATCATTCCGTCACCAAAATTGTGTATGACCGGGAAGAGCGCAGCCTGTTGGCGATAGAGCAGGGTAAATTTACACAACAACATTTTATCGACCCGCACAAGACGTTGCTTGAGCAATGGTCTGCTAACTTCGCGCGTTGCTAAACCAATATAAAAGGCTCCTTATTATGAAAACATGGCTTCCGACCTCCACCGCTGGCAGTTTACCGAAACCTTCCTGGCTGGCGCAGCCAGAGACCCTGTGGTCGCCCTGGAAACTGTCCAGCGAAGAATTACTGGCCGGCAAGCGCGACGCCCTGCGTTTGTCCCTCGACGACCAGCTGCGGGCCGGGATCGATATTGTCAGCGACGGCGAGCAAACGCGGCAGCACTTTGTCACCACCTTTATTGAACACCTCAGCGGCGTTGATTTTGCCAAACGCGAGATCGTGAAAATTCGTAACCGCTATGAGGCCAGTGTTCCAACCGTGGTGGGCGCCGTAGAGCGCCAGAAACCGGTCTTCGTTGAGGACGCGCGCTATCTGCGTCAGCTCACCAGTCAGCCGATAAAATGGGCGCTGCCGGGCCCCATGACCATGATCGATACGCTGTATGACAATCACTATAAAAGTCGGGAAAAGCTGGCCTGGGAGTTCGCCAAAATCCTCAATCAGGAAGCGAAAGAGTTAGAGGCCGCCGGGGTCGATATTATTCAGTTCGATGAGCCGGCCTTCAACGTCTTCTTCGATGAGGTGAACGACTGGGGGATCGCCGCGCTGGAACGAGCCACTGAAGGGCTGAAGTGCGAGACGGCAGTGCATATCTGCTACGGCTACGGCATCAAGGCCAATACCGACTGGAAAAAAACGCTGGGCTCAGAGTGGCGTCAGTATGAGGAGGCCTTCCCGCAGCTGCAGAAATCGTCCCTCGATATTATCTCTCTCGAGTGCCACAACTCGCGGGTGCCGATGGATCTGCTGGAGTTGATCCGCGGTAAAAAGGTGATGGTCGGGGCGATCGATGTCGCCAGCCATGCGATTGAAACTCCGGAAGAGGTGGCTGCTACCCTGCGCAAGGCGCTGGCGTTCGTCGATGCCGACAAGCTCTACCCCTCCACCAACTGTGGTATGGCGCCGCTGCCGCGCCAGGTCGCGACCGGCAAACTGCACGCCTTAAGCGCCGGTGCCGAGATCGTTCGCCGCGAGCTGGCGGTAAAATAAGGCGGACTGGCTTTCGTGCGCTTCTCCCGGTTAACCTCCTGAGCGGGCCGTTACCCGCTCAGCGTCAGGTTGCCGCCAGCGGGCGGCAGATCGCCCGCAGGGCGACGGCACTGCACAACGGAAACAGCGCCAGCAGAAGCCAGGGATAGACCGCCTGCGGCGAGGGGGTGAGCGCCTGGTCAAGCAAATGGCCGAGCAGCAAATTCCCGGCTAACACCGCGCACCCACCCGCAGTGGCGAGCGCCCCGTAGTGGGCGCCCAGCGTCGACTCCTCGGCAAACAGCGGGATCAGATCCTTGGCTGAGGGCACCAGCAGCATCTGGCCGAGGGTGAGCAGTGTGACAAAGCAGGCCGACGGCAATAATCGCAGCCAGCCGGCGGCGGGCGGCGAGGCGGCGAATAACGCCACGCTGACGAAGGAAGCCGACAGTAGCAGAAAGCCCACCGGCAGGATGCGCACGGCGCCAATACGTCGTGCGAAGCGGGCGAGAGGAAGCTGCAGGGTGATAATCAACAGCGAGGCCAGCATAAAAAGCGGCGCCAGATCCTGCTCACGGCCGCCTGCGCGTTGGATCTCCACCGGCAGGGCGAGGTACAGCTGGTTGTAGCTCAACAGCCATGAACTGTAGGCGAGAATAAACGCGACAAAGCGCGGCTGGCGCAAAGGGGTCCACCACGGAACCCGGCTGCGCGTTTGCGTCCGCTGCCCGTCGGCGGGCAGACAGAAAAAGAGCACCAGCAGCGCCAGAAGAAATAGCCCCGCGCCGGCGAGGGCGATATGCCGAAAGCCGATCCCGCTCAGCAGCCCCCCGGCCACCGGGCCGATAACCGCCCCCAGCTCACCGCACACCGCAAACAGCGCAAACCACTCGGCGCGGCTGCGTTTTCCGTTGGCCTGGCTGTGGGTACCGGTCCGCGCCAGCAGGGCCTCGATCGACGGGGAGAACAGCGCCCCGCCGACGCCCGTCAGGCAGGCGCCGAGGATAATCGGCTCCAGCGTTGTGCCGCACGCCAGCAGCAGATAGCCGGCGACGCGAACCACGCAGCCGGCGAGGATGATCGCCTTAGCGCCGTAGCGGTCGGCCAGCGTCCCGCCGATGATAAACATACCCTGCTGAGAGAAGGTGCGCAGCCCGAGGATCAGGCCGATAAGCCCGCCGGAAAGCAGCATCTCGTCGCGCAGGAAGAGGGCAAGGAAAGGGACGACCGCATAAAAGCCAATATTAAAAACGAACTGGCTTCCCAGTAAAACGGGAGGCCAGAGGGTCGCGGCAGGGCGCAGGGGGAAGAGAGGCATACTCGCCCAACCTAAACGATGAAATGAATGTGCTTTTTACCGTGGTACGGGGAGATCTCGATTTTGGTTTTCACCCGGAAAACGTCCCACAGCAGCGCTTCGGACAAAATCTCCTCCGGCGTCCCGTTGGCGAGGATCTGCCCCTGCTGCATCACGATCAGCGAATCGCAGAACATCGCGGCATGGTTAAGATCGTGAATGGCCACAATGCTGGTCACCGGCAGCTCGCTGATCAACTGCATCAGCTGCATCTGATGGTGAATATCCAGATGGTTGGTAGGTTCATCCAGCAGGATCTCACTCGGGTTCTGCGCCAGCGCGCGGGCGATATGCACCCGCTGCCGCTCGCCGCCGGAGAGGCTCAGCCACCCCTGGTCGCTTTTCTCCAGCATCGCCACCCGCTGCAGCGCGGCGGTGACCGCCTCGTCATCCTGAGCGCTCCAGTTGGAGAACGGCGAGTGGTGCGGAATACGTCCCAGCCGCACGACGTCGCGCACCCGCATATTGGCCTCGGTCATGCCGTGTTGCTCGACGAACGCCACCCGGCGGGCGAGCTGCTTTTTCGCCATCCGGGCGATGTCGTGGCCGTCGAGGGTGACGCGACCCGCATCCGGGCGGCGCAGGCCCGCCAGAACCCGCAGCAGCGAGGATTTGCCGCAGCCGTTGGGGCCCAGCAGACCCACCGTTTCGCCGCGCGAGACCCGCAGCGAGACATTATTGACGATGATCTTTTTGCCTGCCTTCCAGGTGATATTTTCAGCGCAAATACTCATCACTTATTCCTTGAGCGGTAGATAATCACGGCAAAGAAAGGCACCCCAACCAGGGCGGTCACCACTCCGACCGGCAGACTCTGCGGGGCAATCAGCAGGCGCGAGGCAATGTCCGCCAGCACCATCAGGATCGCCCCCGCCAGCGCGCTGGCGATCAGCAACGTCCGGTGCAGCGGGCCAAAGAAGAAGCGCATCACGTGCGGCACCACCAGGCCGACAAAGCCGATCGAGCCGGCCATGCTGACGATGGTGGCAGTGATCACCGCCGCGGTGGTGAAGAGGATCAGGCGCACGCGCGGCACGGCAATGCCCAGCGAAGCGGCGGCATCGTCGCCGAAGGTGAACGCGTCCAGTGCCCGGGCATACCACAGGCAGACCGCCAGGCCCGCGAGGACCACCACCAGAACCAGCTGGAATTCGGGCCAGCGGACGCCGCTGAAGCTGCCCAGCAGCCAGAACATCACATCGCGCGCCTGCTGCGCGCTGGCGGAGGTGCTGATGGTGTAGGCCGTGAGGGCGTTAAATAATTGCGAGGCGGCGACGCCCGCCAGGATGGTGCGCTCATTGCCGCCGCGCGCGCCGTTGGTCAGAAAGGCAACAAAGGCGAAGGCGGCGAAGGCTCCGGCAAACGCCCCGGCGGAGAGGGAGATCGCCCCGGCGCCAAGGCCCAGCACCACAATCGATACCGCGCCGGTGGAGGCCCCGGCGGAGACGCCGAGGACGTAGGGCTCCGCGAGGGCGTTCTTCAGCAGGCTTTGCAGCACGGCGCCGCAGATAGCGAGGCCGGCGCCGCAGCAGGCGGCGACCAGCGCGCGGCTGAGGCGGAAATCCCAGATAACGCTCTCGGAGATACGATTGAGAGGCACCGCGGTTAAGCCGGTTTTATTGCTGATAGCGTAAAAGACGTTCTGCAGCGGGATGGGCAGTTCGCCGACGCTGACGCCCACCGCAATCACCAGCGCCAGCACGCACACGGCGACGACACACCAGCCGGTGAGCAGCATGCTGCGGCGCGTCTGCAATACGGCGGCGCTCATCAGTTAAGCCCCATTTTTCTCAGCTGTTCGCCCACCTGCTCCGCGCCGTAAAGGGTGCGGATGGTCGGATTCATCGCCTGGCCGTCCATCACCACGATATGGCCTTTTTTCACCGCCTCCAGCTGGCTGACGGCGGGATCGCTTTTGAGGAATTTAATCTTCTCCTCGGCCTTATCCAGCGCCCAGCGGTTACGATCCAGGCTCGAGACCACGATCACATCCGGGTTGGCGGCAATGATGCTCTCCCAGCTCACCGTGGGCCACTCGGTCTCGGAGGTTATCGCATTATGACCGCCCAGCACGTTGGCGATAAAGCCGGAGGCGCTGTTTTTACCGCCGACATAGGCATCGGCCGATGGCGAGGCGCTGGAGAACCAGAAGACGAAGGAGAGATCTTTTTTGCTTTTACCGAACTCCTGACGCAGGTCGGCTTCACGTTTTTTGAAATCGGCGATCAGCGCCTGGCCACGATCTTCGACGTTGAAAATGCGGGCGAAATCGCTAATTTCCTGATACAGCCAGGTCATGTCCCACAGCTTCTGCCGGCTGCCGTACATATCGCCGGTAGCCTTTTTGGTGGCGCACATCCCCGGCGACACGTAGCTGTTCACGCCAACGGTGGCAAGATCTTCACGCCTGGCGACTTTGCTTTCCGGCCCCAGCAGCAGCGGCAACTGGGCGGGAACGAAATCGGGATTTTGCGCCAGCACGGATTCCAGGCTCGGGATTTCCACCGTCAGGGTTTTAATCTTCGCGTTTTGCTCAGCCAGCTGCGGTAATACCGTAGTCGGCCAGAAGGCGCTGGCCACCACCTGCTTTTGCAGCCCAAGCAGCAGCAGGATTTCGACCGTATTTTGCCCCAGCGCGACCACGCGCTCCGGCGGCCGGGTAAAGGTCTCCTGATAGCCACAGTTTTCAATCGTCAGGGGGTAGGTTGTTGCCAGCCCGGAACTGACGGCGGTGAACATCAAGCCTAACGCGCAGAGGACCTTCTTCATTAAACGCTATCCTTGTAAACAGGCGAGTAAATGACCAGCAAATGGGAGTAATGCAAATGAAACTCATTATTGGGGCGGGGTTTTATACAATGCCGTATTTACAGTGTCAATGAGTGACTATTTCAGCAGGGAAGGGATTACCCGCAAGGCGGGTGGGTCAGCGCGCCAGAGGGCCGCGAATATACGTCTGCAACCCCTCGGCGAGGAAATTAAATACCCGCTTACAGGCGGGGCTATGGCGCAGGTCCTCATGCATCACCAGCCAGGTATCGAGATACAGAGAAAAGTCTGCCGCCAGCACTCGCTGCAGGGGAATAATGCCGTCGGCGAGGGGCGCCTGGCAGATGCCGATCCCTGCCCCGGCGCGGATCAGGTTCAGCTGGGCGAGGTCGCTATCGGTGCGCATCGCGAAGGCCTCGCGCTGAAAACGGGGATAGCGCGCAAGAGCCCGGCGAACGAGGGGCGTGGCGCTGTCGAAACCAATCAGCGCGTGGCCGTCAAGCTCCTCAGGCGTAGCGGGCCGACCCTGGCGGGTCAGATAGGCATCGGTAGCATGCAGCCCAAGCTCGATCCTGCCGAGATGCCGCGCGATAAGCTGCTCCTGCTGCGGAGCGACCATCCGCACCGCGATATCCGCCTCCCGGTGAAGCAGATCCTGAAACCGATTGGAGAGCATCAGTTCGATGACGATACTCGGGCACGCTTGCCTGAGCCGGGCAATCAGCGGCGGCAGCACCTCGGCGCCGACCACCTCGCTGGCGGCCACCCGCACCACGCCACGCAGATCGGTGCTGTCGCGACTAAAGTTAGCCGCCGTGCGTTCCAGCGCCCGGGCGGTGTTGGCCATTGTCTCGGCGTGCGCCTGCAGCGCCAGCGCCGCGTCGGTCGCCAGCAGGCCGGTTTGCGAGCGGGTAAATAAGGCCTGGCCGAGGGCGGCCTCCAGGCCGGCGATATGGCGACCCGCCGTCGGCTGAGTGATGTTCAGGGTGCGCGATGCGCCCGATAAAGAGCCTTCCTGCAGGACGGCGAGAAAGGTTCGGTACCACTCCCAGGGAATAGAGGTATTCATACAAAAATGTATAGCCGCTCGATGATGGTATGCAATTTCATTTGATATGAGCCGCAGGTAGGCTGTCAAGCATCCATTAGCGAACGGGGAAAGACGATGAACAGCAGCGGCAAAGTCCTGATTTTGGGAGCAAGCGGGGGCATAGGCGGGGAAGTGGCGCGTCGGCTGGCGGCGGACAACTGGCAGGTTCGGGCGCTGAAGCGCGGCGCCCAGCTTCGTGCGCCCGAAGAGGGCATGCAGTGGATTGCCGGGGACGCGCTGGATGCCGGGCAGGTGGCGGCGGCGGCTGCCGGTTGCGACGTGATCGTCCATGCGGTCAATCCGCCGGGCTACCGGCACTGGCGGCAGCAGGTACTACCTATGCTGCGCAACACCCTGCAGGCCGCCGCCCAGCAGCGGGCGTTAGTTGTCCTGCCCGGCACGGTTTACAACTATGGACCGGATGCCTTTCCGCTGATTGCTGAAGCGGCCGCGCAACGGCCGGTGACCCGCAAAGGCGCCATTCGGGTGGAAATGGAGCAGGCGCTGGAGGATTACGTACAGCGCGGCGGCAGGGCGTTGATTGTCCGGGCGGGCGATTATTTTGGTCCGCGCGCCGGAAACAACTGGTTTTCCCAGGGGCTGGTCAAGCCAGGTCAGCTTCCCCGGACTATCAGCCTACCAGGGGCGATCGGCGTGGGGCATCAGTGGGCCTGGCTGCCCGACGTTGCCGCCACCATCGCCGCACTGCTGGCACGCAGGCATGAGCTTGAGCCGTTTGCCCGCTTTCATATGCAGGGCCACTGGGACCCGGACGGCAGCGAAATGAGCCAGGCGATCCAGCGGGTGGTCGCCCGCTATGGCGGCAGGGCGGTAGTGAAGTCCTTTCCCTGGTGGCTGGTGAAGCTGGCGGCGCCCTTCAACGCCACCCTGCGCGAAATGGTCGAGATGCACTATCTCTGGCGTCTACCGGTACGCCTGCGCAACGATAAGCTGGTGGCTTTTTTAGGCGCGGAGCCGCATACCCCGCTCGATCGCGCCGTACATCTGACGCTGCAAGGCCTGGGCTGTCTGCCCGCCGGCGCGATTAACCATGAGGCGCGTGAGGCATAACGCGGCGAGAGAGGTGAGCAGGGTGGGGCGTTATTGTGACCAAATCATAATAACGTCACTCGTTGTCAAACGATAGCGATCGCATTAAGCTAAACGGATGACGAAAAATACCCCCACCCCAGCAAGCCGTGGCCCCGTTGACCACAGCGTTCGGGACCAGATTCTTGACGCGGCCATGGCGCACTTCAGTCGCTATGGCTATGAAAAGACCACGGTCACCGATCTCGCCAAAGCAATAGGCTTTTCCAAAGCCTATATCTACAAGTTTTTTGACTCCAAGCAGGCGATTGGCGAGGCAATCTGCGCCAGCCGGCTGGAGAAGATCATGGTGGCCGTCAGCGAGGCCATCGCCGATGCACCCTCCGCCAGCGAGAAGCTGCGCCGCCTGTTCCGGGCGCTGACCGAGGCCGGCAGTGAACTGTTTTTCGAGGATCGCAAACTGTACGACATCGCCGCCGTCGCGGCGCGCGATAAATGGCCCTCAACGGAGCAGTATGCCGGTCATCTGCAGCAGCTGGTTGGTCAAATTCTGGTCGAAGGCCGCCAGGCGGGTGAGTTCGAGCGCAAAACCCCGCTGGATGAGGCGACCCTGGCGGTCTATATGGTGATGTGTCCTTTCATCAACCCGGTGCAGCTGCAATACAATCTCGACACCGCGCCCACCGCGGCGGTGCTGCTTGCCTCCCTGATCCTGAGAAGTCTCTCCCCCTGATTTGTGACCATTGACTTTATTGGTCACTAGTCTGAGAATGCAGTCACCAACCGGTCTTTTCATTAAGGTGACCTATGCTCAGGCCCAACGCCGTCCATCTTGCCGTCTGCTTTCTGCCGCTGGCCCTCGCGGGCTGCGGCGAACCTGCCGATCATGACGATCCCCGCACCCGGCCGCCGCTGGTGCGGGTGGCGACCGTCGAGCGCGCGGAGGCCAGCTCGCGGGCCTTTACCGGCGTGGTGGTCGCTCGTACCCAAAGCGATCTCGGCTTCCGGGTATCGGGGAAAATCCTTGCCCGGCTGGTGGAGACCGGGCAGAGCGTCCGGCGCGGTCAACTGCTGCTGCGCCTGGATCCGGCTGATCTAACCTTGCAGGCGCAGTCCCAACAGCGGGCGGTCGACGCCGCGCGGGCGCGAGCCAAAAAAGCGGCCAACGATCTGGCCCGCTATCGCGGCCTGGTGGCCAGCGGCGCCGTCTCGGCGGCGGAGTTCGACCAGATCAACGCGACGGCAGAGGCGGCGAGAGCCGACCTCAGCGCGGCCCAGGCGCAGGCAAACGTGGCGCAAAACGCCACCGACTATGCCGGACTGCTGGCGGATGCCGACGGCGTGGTGGTGGAAACGCTCGCCGAGCCGGGACAGGTGGTCAGCGCCGGGCAGGTGGTGATCCGCCTGGCGCGGGCAGGGCAGCGCGAAGCGCGGGTGCAGCTTCCGGAGACGCTGCGCCCAGCGGTCGGCAGCGAGGCGCTGGCGACACGCTATGGCAGCGAATCTCAGCCGGTCACCGCGACCCTGCGGCTGCTTTCGGACGCGGCTGACGCCGCCACCCGCACCTTTGAAGCGCGCTATGTGCTGAACGGCGCGCTGGCGAATGCACCGCTGGGGTCTACCGTGACCCTGCGTATCAGCAGCGACCAGGGGCCAGGCGAGGTGCTGGAGGTGCCCCTGGCGTCGGTCTACGATCCGGGCAACGGCCCTGGCGTCTGGCGCATTGCGTCGCGCCCGGCCACCGTCTCCTGGCAACCGGTGACGGTGATCGGCCTGAATGATGAAACGGCGCGGGTGACCGGCCCGCTGAAGCCCGGGGAGCCCATCGTCGCCCTGGGCGCCCATCTTCTGCACCAGGGCGAGACGGTGCGTCTGGCGGACCGACGCGAGCATGATGCCGACGGGAGTCAGCCATGAGCGGCGGGCGTTTTAATCTCTCCGCGCTGGCCGTCCGCGAGCGGTCGGTAACCCTGTTTTTGATTATCCTTATCTCGGTCGCCGGGCTGGTGGCCTTTTTCGGGCTCGGTCGGGCGGAAGATCCGCCCTTTACGGTCAAGCAAATGACGGTCATCACCGTCTGGCCGGGCGCCACCGCGCAGGAGATGCAGGATCAGGTCGCCGAGCCGCTGGAAAAACGGCTCCAGGAGCTGAAGTGGTACGATCGCACCGAGACCTATACCCGTCCCGGGATGGCGTTAATCACCTTATCGCTGCAGGATCAGACGCCGCCTTCCGAGGTGCCGGAGCAGTTTTATCAGGCGCGCAAAAAGCTCGGGGATGAGGCGAATAACCTGCCTGCCGGCGTCTCCGGCCCGATGATGAATGACGAATTCGCCGATGTCACCTTTGCCCTCTTTGCCCTGAAAGCGCGGGGAGAGCCGCCGCGGCAGCTGGTGCGTGACGCTGAAGCCCTGCGCCAGCAGCTGCTGCATGTACCTGGGGTGAAAAAAGTGAATATTCTCGGCGAACAGGCGGAGCGCATTTATCTCTCCTTTTCTCATGACCGTCTCGCCACCCTGGGGCTCTCGCCGGAGGCGATTTTTGCCGCGCTGAACAATCAGAATGTGCTGACCGCCGCCGGGGCCATTGAGACCCGTGGCGGGCAGATCTTTATCCGCCTCGACGGGGCGTTCGACCGCCTGCAGCAGATCCGCGACACGCCGATTATTGCCGGGGGCAGAACGCTGAAACTCGCCGATGTCGCCACGGTTGAGCGGGGGTATGAAGATCCTGCTACCTTCCTGATCCGCAATCAGGGCGAACCGGCGCTGCTGCTGGGGGTGGTGATGCGCGAGGGCTGGAATGGTCTGGCGCTGGGGAAAGCGCTGGACGCCGAAACGGACAGCATCAATCAGAGCCTGCCGCTCGGCATGTCGTTGGCCAAAGTGACCGATCAGTCGGTGAATATCAGCGCGGCGGTCGATGAGTTCATGATCAAATTTTTTGTCGCTCTGTTGGTGGTGATGGCGGTGTGCTTTGTCAGCATGGGCTGGCGCGTGGGGGTGGTGGTCGCGGCGGCGGTGCCGCTCACCCTGGCCGTGGTGTTTGTGGTGATGGCCGCCACTGGTAAAAACTTCGACCGCATCACCCTCGGCTCGCTGATCCTCGCCCTGGGGCTGCTGGTGGATGATGCCATTATCGCCATTGAAATGATGGTGGTCAAAATGGAGGAGGGGTATGACCGCCTCAAAGCCTCCGCCTATGCCTGGAGCCACACCGCGGCGCCCATGCTGGCCGGCACCCTGGTGACGGCCGTGGGTTTTATGCCTAACGGGTTTGCGCAATCCACCGCCGGGGAGTATGCCAGCAACGTGTTCTGGATCGTCGGTATCGCGCTGATTGCCTCCTGGATCGTGGCGGTGATTTTTACCCCCTGGCTGGGCGTACACCTGTTACCGGAGAGGAAGTCCGCGGCGGCAGGCCACGCCGCGCTGTATGACACCCCGCGCTATCAGCGCTTCCGCCGGCTGCTGACCCGGGTTATCGCCGGCAAATGGCGCGTGGCCGCCGGGGTGGTGGTGCTGTTTATGGTGGCGTTACTGGGAATGAGCGTGGTGAAAAAGCAATTTTTCCCCACCTCCGACCGCCCGGAAGTGCTGGTTGAGGTGCAGATGCCTTACGGGTCGTCGATTATCCAGACCAGCGCCGCGACGGCGAAAATTGAGCGCTGGCTGCAGCAGCAGCCGGAGGCGAAGATTGTCACCAGCTATATCGGCCAGGGCGCGCCGCGCTTTTACCTGGCGATGGCTCCGGAATTGCCCGATCCCTCATTTGCCAAGCTGGTGGTATTGACCGACGGTCCGGCCTCGCGCGAGGCGCTTAAGCTGCGGCTGCGGGAGGCGGTGGCCAATGGCCTTGCGCCGCAGGCGCGGGTGCGCGTCACGCAGCTGGTCTTTGGCCCTTATTCGCCTTATCCAGTCGCCTGGCGGGTGATGGGGCCCGATCCGCACACCCTGCGCGACATCGCCGATCGGGTGAAAGCCGTGCTGCAGGCCAGTCCGCTGATGCGCACCGTCAATAGCGACTGGGGATCGCGGGTACCGGTGATGCATTTCAGCCTCAATCAGGACCGGCTGCAGGCGAGTGGGCTCAGCTCCCAGGCCGTCGCCCAGCAGCTGCAGTTCCTGCTGTCAGGGATCCCCATTACCACCGTCCGGGAGGATATTCGCGCGGTGCAGGTCATCGGCCGCGCGGCGGGCGATATCCGTCTGGACCCGGCGAAAATCGCCGACTTCACTCTCGTAGGCAGCGGCGGGCAGCGGGTTCCTTTGTCGCAGATCGGTGAAGTCGACGTCAGAATGGAAGAACCCCTGCTCCGTCGTCGCGACCGCACGCCGACCATTACCGTCCGGGGAGATGTCGCGGATAACCTGCAGCCGCCGGATGTCTCCAGCGCGCTGATGAAGCCGCTGCAGCCCATTATCGACTCCCTGCCGCCGGGGTATCGCATCGAGACGGCGGGGTCGATCGAGGAGTCAGGCAAAGCCACCCGGGCAATGGCGCCGTTATTTCCGATCATGATCGCCCTCACGCTGCTGATCATTATCCTGCAGGTACGTTCCCTGTCGGCGATGGTCATGGTTTTCCTGACCGCGCCGCTGGGGCTGATTGGCGTGGTGCCGACGCTGCTGTTGTTCAATCAGCCGTTTGGCATCAATGCCCTAGTGGGCCTGATCGCCCTGTCAGGGATCCTGATGCGAAATACGCTGATCCTGATTGGTCAAATCCACCATAACCAGCAGGCGGGGCTCGATCCGTTCCACGCGGTGGTGGAGGCGACGGTGCAGCGAGCCCGTCCGGTTCTGCTGACCGCGCTGGCGGCGATCCTGGCGTTCATTCCGCTGACGCATTCGGTTTTCTGGGGGACGCTCGCCTATACGCTGATTGGCGGGACGCTGGGGGGAACCATCATGACCCTTATCTTCCTACCGGCCATGTATGCGATCTGGTTCCGCATCTGCCCCGAGCGACCGGCTGACGCAGCGCAACGTCCGGCGCTGGACCCTCAGGGGTAATTCCCCCTTGCCGGACCGGGCCAGGACACGCGGTCAGGCCCGGCCCCGGGCTGCGTCAGGCAGATAAGGATACCGGGACCGCACGGCTGCGCTGTTGATCTTTTTCCAGCCGGTCGAGGCAATCGAGGCTGATGGCGGAGGGCGAGGTGGCGCCGGTGAGGGTCATGGTGACCTTCATATCCTCGGCAAATAAGCGCAGCAGGTGCGCCACCCCCGCTTCGCCTGCGGCGGCAAGGGCATAAATATAGGCCCGACCAAGCAGGACTCCCTTCGCGCCGAGGGCGAGCAGGCGAATAACGTCCACGCCGGAGCGCACTCCGGAGTCGGCAAGGACCGTCAGATCGTCGCCGACCGCATCCGCCACCCGCGGCAGCGCCCGGGCGGTGGGGATGGCGCCATCGAGCTGTCTGCCGCCGTGATTGGAGACCACAATGCCATCGGCGCCCAGCCGCACGGCATTGCGCGCATCGTCGGCATCGAGGATCCCTTTGATGATCAGCTTTCCTGGCCAGCTGTCGCGGATCCACTCCAGATCGTGCCAGGCGATGGACGGGTCGAAGTTGTTGCTGATGAACCCCATATAGTCATCCATGGTCATTTTGTGGCCGGTATAAGCTTCGATGTTACCGAACGACAGGGGTCTGCCCGCCAGGCCGACGTTCATTGCCCAGCGCGGGTGGGTGCAGGCCTGAAGATACTGTCGCAAGGTGGCGTGCGGCCCGGACATTCCTGAACGGTTATCGCGATACCGTGAGCCGGGGATCGGCATATCGACAGTGAATACCAGGGTTTTCATGCCGGCAGCCCAGGCGCGTTCCAGGGCATTACGCATATAGCCGCGATCTTTCAGTACGTACAGCTGGGACCAGAGCGCGCCGCTGGCGTGGCTCGCCACCTCCTCAATGGAGCAGACCGACACGGTGGACAGAGTGTAAGGGATCCCGGCGCGGGAGGCGGCGCGGGCCGCCTGGACTTCGCCGCGGCGGGCGTACATTCCGGTGGCCCCGACCGGCCCCAGCGCCACGGGCATCGCCCATGGGGCATCAAGGATGGTGGTGGCCAGCGTCGGCTCACCCGCTCCGCACAGCACGCGCTGGCGAAGGGCTACCGAGGCGAGCTCGGCGGCATTAGCGTTCATGGTATTTTCCGCCACCGCGCCACCGTCAATATAGTCAAAAAGGAAACGTGGCAGACGGCGACGAGCGGCTTCGCGATAATCGCTGGGGGCTGAAACAATCATGATTATATCCTTATGTCTTTTAACCTAAGTGGATGTTCTGCAGGCAAAAAAACTATAGGCTTCTAAAAGGCGGTGGGGAAATGAAATATTAGCATCCAAGCCATTCCCTAACGGAATAAACTGGATTTGTCGCTTAAATGGTTATTTCTTTTTTTTGCCTTGGGCACGCGCGTTATTTTTATTTATTTCCGCGAAGCGTGAATTCGGGCCAAATAAAAGACCCGATGTGGTGCGACAGCGTTTTGCGCTATCGCCATAGCAAGGAAGCGTGGTCAGCTCGGCGCCTGCGAATAGGCGCGTAGAAAAACCTCCAGCGCGCGCTCAACCCGCAGTTTGATTTCGTCGTCGGATAAAGGCCGTCTTGCGCCAAGCTTTATTGCCAGGCTGGTCATCCCCAACCATAAACCGGCCAGATCGTCGGCAGCCTCCTGCGGATCGCATGCCCGCAGAGCACCGGCTTCGATTGCCTCGGCGATAATCACCTCCAGCATCTGCTGTGCCCGCCCCGGCCCGGCGGCGTAAAAGCGGCCGGGCAGTTCAGGATGACGCAGGGCGGCGGAGGCAATCAGCCGGTCCCAGCCGGTCAGTTCCCGCTGATTGATAAAGCGGACAAAGCGATTGCCAAATGCGGTCAGCACCTCGACCAGCGGCAGGTGATGGCGCTGGGCGAAATCGTGGTCGCTGATGGTGAGATCTGATTCCCGGCGCAATACCGCCTCTATCAATTGTTCTTTATCGCTGAAATTGGCATACAAGGTGGCTTTCGCCACCCCTGCCACCCGGGCGATTTCAGCCGTCGTGACCTCCAGGCCTTGTTCAAGGAACAATTTACGGGCGGCCTGAAGGATGGCCTGCATTTTCAGCGGATCTTTTGGCCGTCCTTTCTGACGAGGGGTATCGCTCATCGCCGATAACCTGCAAACAACGCGCTCATGATTAATCCTCCCACCACGGTAATGTGTTCAAGCGCAACGTGGAATTCCTCTGTGCGCCGGGGCTCGCTAAAGGCCCAGAAAGCGTGTCCCAGCGGAATGGTGAGTAATGTAAACACAATCAGCATCAGCGATCCAATCCAGCCGTAGCCGGCAGGATTAAAAACGATCAGCGCGGAGCCCGCCAGCTGGCAACCAATCGTACCAACCGCGAACAATACTGGCCATGGCAGGCCAACGGCCAACATCTCCCGAACGATCTCCGTGAAATGAAAGACGCCGTAGACGCCAGCCATCCAGAAGAAAAAAGTCACCAGGACGCGGGAGAGACAGAGAGTAATGAAAAATGAGGTTGAATTAGTCATGAGATTTTACGCAAATGTGAATTAACAGACCGCGGAGTCTAAGAAATAATTATAAGACTAACAAGTCTGTTAATTGTCCGTGAGTGTTATTTTATTTAAATCAACAAATTAGTTTGAATTATCCAGGCCGTGATGCCTTTCGCGCACTTTTCTCATGGCGTAAAGAAGGTGATTTTGAAATTGAGCAGATGCTATCTTTTGCTAGCCTTTCTGAGGAGGACAGACGGAGCGACACCATGAAAGATAAAGATGAACAAACGGCATTGATTGGCATGGCTATCGGCGCGGCGGTCATTAGCTTAGTGGCGACCCAAAAGCAGATTAATCAGGGGAGTATCGTGGATGAGCTGGTGCGGCTGGGCAGACAGAAGGGGGATGGGGTGGAGGATGAAGTTTTTGTCCAGGCCGCCCGCCTGGTGAGAAAAGGAACTTAGCCAACCGATAGCCTTCCTGGCTACCCGCTTTATCGCGGTTTATCTCCCCCCGATCGCGGCCACGTCCCCCGCCAGGCCGCGACCGCCCCTGCCGAAAGCGTTGCGCCTTGACGCTTTCTGTTTACGCTTTCTCATTCCGCAGGCCAGCGCCTGTTCAGCGCGCATGGCTGCTCAGTGACGCCGTCACTTTTTTGGTTTCTACGACAAGGTTAATCAGGAAGGTGGTCTGCTGCTATCGCATAAATCGGTATTTTCGATACATCTTTGCCATTGCGTGCGGTGATAGAACGATATCAGAATTAAATATTATAAATCATATGATTAGGTTCAACTTGCGCACCCTGATAATCCCCGGGCAAGGGTCTATGCTTATAAAAAGCGCTAATTGGGGCAATACCCCTGCTGGAGAAGGGTTGAAGTGATAATCATTATCACTAACATGGCGGTATGCCTTGATGGCGCCAACCTGGAGGTCTATCGATGGAAGTACAAGCAGGAACCTTTAATCCCGCCGATTTCAGCTGGCAGGGACTGACCATGACGCCGGCCGCTGCCGCGCATATTCGCGATCTGATGCGCAAGCAACCGGATAAAAAGGGGCTACGGCTGGGTATTAAAACCAGCGGCTGCGCCGGTTTTGGCTATGTGCTCGAAATGATTGCCGAGCCGGCGCCCGACGATCTGCTCTTTGAATCTGAAGGGGCGAAGCTGTACGCGCCGCTGCAGGCGATGCCGTTCATTGACGGTACGGAGCTGGATTACGTCCGGGAAGGATTAAATGAAATCTTTAAATTTCATAACCCGAAAGCGCAGCACGAATGCGGCTGCGGCGAAAGTTTTGGGGTGCAGGCGGAGTAACTATGTCGCGTAATACTGAAGCAACAGACGATGTCAAAACCTGGACCGGCGGCCCGCTCAATTATAAAGAGGGCTTTTTCACTCGCCTGCAGACCGATGAGCTGGCCAAAGGCATTAATGAAGAAGTGGTTCGCGCCATCTCCGCCCGCCGCAATGAGCCGCAGTGGATGCTGGAGTTCCGGCTCAATGCCTACCGGGCGTGGCTGGAGATGGAAGAGCCGCACTGGCTGAAGGCGCATTACGATAAGCTGAATTATCAGGATTACAGCTACTATTCCGCCCCCTCCTGCGGCAACTGCGATGAGACCTGCGCCTCCGAGCCCGGCGCGGTGCAGCAGACCGGGGCCAACACCTTTCTGACCAGCGAGGTGGAAGAAGCCTTTAACCAGCTGGGCGTACCGGTGCGCGAAGGGCGCGAGGTGGCGGTGGACGCGATATTCGACTCGGTGTCGGTGGCGACCACCTACCGTGAAAAGCTGGCGGAGCAGGGGATCATCTTCTGCTCTTTCGGCGAGGCGATCCACGATCATCCGGAACTGGTGAAAAAGTATCTGGGTACCGTGGTGCCGGGCAATGACAACTTCTTTGCCGCGCTGAACGCCGCGGTGGCTTCGGATGGCACCTTTATCTATGTGCCGAAGGGCGTCCGCTGTCCGATGGAGCTATCGACCTATTTCCGCATCAACGCCGAAAAGACCGGCCAGTTTGAACGTACCATTCTGGTGGCCGATGAAGGCAGCTACGTCAGCTACATCGAGGGCTGCTCGGCGCCAGTGCGCGACAGCTATCAACTGCACGCCGCGGTGGTGGAGGTCATCATCCATAAAGACGCGGAAGTGAAATACTCCACGGTGCAGAACTGGTTCCCGGGGGACAACAACACCGGAGGGATCCTCAACTTTGTCACCAAGCGCGCTCTGTGCGAAGGGGAGAACAGCAAAATGTCATGGACCCAGTCGGAAACCGGCTCGGCCATCACCTGGAAATACCCCAGCTGCATCCTGCGCGGCGATAACTCGATCGGCGAATTCTTTTCGGTGGCGCTGACCAGCGGCCATCAGCAGGCGGACACCGGCACGAAAATGATCCATATCGGCAAGAACACCCGCTCGACCATCATCTCGAAAGGGATCTCCGCCGGACACAGCCAGAATAGCTATCGCGGGCTGGTCAAAATCATGCCGACCGCCACGAATGCCCGCAACTATACCCAGTGCGATTCAATGCTGATCGGCCCGGACTGTGGGGCGCATACCTTCCCCTATGTCGAATGTCGCAACAACAGCGCTCAGCTGGAACACGAAGCGACCACCTCGCGGATCGGTGAGGACCAGCTGTTCTACTGCCTGCAGCGCGGGATCAGCGAAGACGATGCCATCTCGATGATCGTCAACGGCTTCTGTAAAGACGTCTTCTCCGAACTGCCGCTGGAGTTCGCCGTAGAGGCGCAAAAATTGCTGGCCATTAGCCTTGAGCATAGCGTCGGCTGATAATTAAGGAAAAAAGATGTTAAGTATTCAAGATTTACATGTCGCCGTTGAAGATAAAGCGATCCTGCGCGGGCTGAACCTTGAGGTGCGTCCGGGGGAGGTCCACGCCATTATGGGGCCAAACGGCTCGGGGAAAAGTACGCTTTCGGCCACTCTGGCCGGGCGCGAAGATTACGAGGTCACCGGCGGCAGCGTCGAATTTAAGGGCAAAAACCTGCTGGAGCTCGCCCCGGAAGATCGCGCCGGGGAAGGCATCTTTATGGCCTTCCAGTATCCGGTGGAGATCCCCGGCGTCAGCAACCAGTTCTTCCTGCAGACTGCGCTGAATGCCGTACGGAGCTATCGCGGCCAGGAGCCGCTGGATCGCTTCGATTTCCAGGACCTGATGGAAGAGAAAATTAAGCTGCTGCAGATGCCGGAAGATCTGCTGACCCGTTCGGTGAACGTGGGTTTCTCCGGCGGCGAGAAAAAGCGCAACGACATTCTGCAGATGGCGGTGCTTGAGCCGGAGCTGTGCATTCTCGATGAATCGGATTCCGGGCTGGACATTGATGCTCTGAAAATCGTCTCCCAGGGCGTGAACGCGCTGCGCGACGGCAAACGCGCCTTCATCATCGTCACCCACTATCAGCGCATCCTTGACTATATCAAGCCGGACTATGTCCATGTGCTCTATCAGGGGCGGATTGTGAAGTCGGGGGATTTCACCCTCGTCAAACAGCTGGAGGAGCAGGGCTATGGCTGGCTTACCGAACAGCAGTAACGCGCTGCAGCAGTGGCACCATCTCTTTGAAGCGCAGGGCGACCAGCGTACGCCGGAGGCCAGCCAGCATCTACAGCAGCTGTTGCGCCTGGGGCTGCCGACGCGCAAGCAGGAGGACTGGAAATACACCCCGCTGGACGCGCTACTTAACGGCCGCTTCGTCGCCGAGGAGGGGGCGTCGCTCAGCGCCGAACAGCGTGACGCGCTGGCGCTGCCGCTGGACGCCTGGCGTCTGGTGTTTATCGACGGCCGCTATCATCCTGAGCTGAGCGACGATCTCGCCGCCAGCGGCGTGGAGGTTAGCGTTGATAACCAGCGCCAGCATCTGCCGGATGCCCTGCAGCCGGAAGTGTTTCTCCATCTGACCGAAAGCCTGGCGCAGTCGGTGACCCGCCTTCGCGTGCCGCGCAACCGTCGCCTGGATAAGCCGCTGCTGCTGATGCATATCACCCGCGGCCTGGCCGGCGATGCGCTGAATACCGCCCACTATCGTCACCATCTGACGCTGGAGAACGGGACGGAGGCGACGATTGTCGAGCATTACCTCAGTTTCGATGAGCAACCGCACTTCACCGGCGGGCGGCTGACCATGACGGTGGCGGACAACGCACGCCTGCAGCACATCAAGCTGGCGTTCGAGAACGCGCATAGCTACCACTTCGCCCATAACGACCTGCAGCTGGGCCGCGACGCCTCGGCCTTCAGCAGCAGTTTCCTGCTCGGCGGCCAGGTGCTGCGTCACCACACCAGCACGCGTCTGGGCGGCGAAAATAGCGACCTGCGTCTTAATTCGCTGGCGATGCCGGTAAAAAATGAGGTCTGCGACAGCCGCACCTGGCTGGATCACCAGGTGGGGTACTGCACCAGCCGCCAGCTGCACAAAACCATCGTCAGCGATAAGGGCCGGGCGGTGTTTAACGGGCTGATCAACGTCGCGCCGCACGCGCTGAAAACCGACGGCCAGATGACCAACAACAATCTGCTGCTCGGGCGGCTGGCGGAAGTCGACACCAAACCGCAGCTGGAGATTTACGCCGATGACGTGAAATGCAGCCACGGGGCGACGGTCGGGCGCATAGACGAAGAACAGCTGTTCTATCTGCGCTCGCGCGGGATTGAACAGCAGGCGGCGCAGCAGATGATCCTCTACGCCTTCGCCGCCGAGCTTACCGAAGCTATCCGCAGCGACGCGCTCAGAGAGCAGGTGCTGGCGCGAATTGGAGAGCGTTTGCCGGGAGGCACAGCATGACATTTTCAGTAGAACGGGTTCGCGCCGATTTTCCGGTGCTGAGCCGGGAGGTCAACGGCCAGCCGCTGGTCTATCTTGACAGCGCCGCCAGCGCCCAGAAACCGGAGGCGGTGATCGGCGCCGAAGCGGAATTCTATCGTCACGGCTACGCGGCGGTGCATCGTGGGATCCATACCCTCAGCGCGGAAGCCACCGCGCGGATGGAAGCGGTGCGCCAGCAGGCGGCCACTTTCCTTAACGCCGGATCGGCGGAGGAGCTGGTATTCGTGCGCGGTACCACCGAGGGCATCAACCTGGTGGCCAACAGCTGGGGAAATGCCAACGTCGGCGCCGGGGATAACATCATCATCAGCGAGATGGAGCACCACGCCAACATCGTACCGTGGCAGATGCTCTGCGCCAGGGTGGGGGCAGAGCTGCGGGTGATCCCCCTCAACCCGGACGGCACCCTGCAGCTGGACGTGGTTCCCGGGCTGTTTGACCAGCGTACCCGCCTGCTGGCGATCACCGAAGTCTCCAACGTGCTGGGCACCGAAAACCCGCTGTCGGCGCTGATTGCCCTTGCGCATCAGCATGGCGCGAAAGTACTGGTGGACGGCGCTCAGGCGGTGATGCACCACCCGGTGGACGTTCAGGCGCTGGGTTGTGATTTTTATGTCTTCTCCGCCCACAAATTGTATGGTCCGACCGGGATCGGCGTGCTCTACGCCCGGGCCGAGCTGCTGCAGACCATGGCGCCTTGGGAAGGGGGCGGGTCGATGATCGCCACCGTCAGCCTGACGGAGGGCACCACCTGGAACCAGGCGCCGTGGCGCTTTGAGGCCGGCACGCCGAATACCGGCGGGATCATTGGCCTCGGCGCCGCGCTGAGCTACGTCAGCCAACTGGGACTGACGCAGATCGCCGAATACGAACAGACGCTGATGCGCTACGCGCTGGAGGCCCTGCGCGCGGTGCCGGACCTGATCCTCTACGGTCCGGCGCAGCGCAAAGGGGTGATTGCCTTTAACCTCGGCCAGCATCACGCCTATGACGTCGGCAGCTTCCTCGATAACTACGGGATCGCCGTGCGGACCGGGCACCACTGCGCCATGCCGTTGATGGCCCGCTATCAGGTACCGGCCATGTGTCGGGCGTCGCTGGCCATGTACAATACCACGGAAGAGGTGGACCGCCTGGTGGCCGGCCTCCAGCGGATCCACAAATTATTAGGGTAAAGGACGTGACGATGACGGCATTACCGGACAAAGATAAACTGTTGCGCAATTTTAGCCGTTGCGCCAACTGGGAAGAGAAGTATCTCTATATCATTGAGCTGGGCCAGCGGCTGGCGCCGCTGAGCGACGCGGAGCACAGCCCGCAGAATATTATTCAGGGCTGTCAAAGCCAGGTATGGATCGTGATGGCGCAGGATCCTTCCGGCGTTGTCACCCTGCGCGGCGACAGCGATGCGGCGATTGTCAAAGGGCTGATTGCGGTGGTGTTTATCCTTTATGACCGGATGACCGTCCAGGACATCGTCGAGTTCGACGTCCGCCCGTGGTTTGAAAAAATGGCTCTCACCCAGCATCTTACCCCCTCCCGCTCGCAGGGCCTCGAAGCCATGATCCGCGCGATACGCGCGAAAGCCGCAAATATTAGCTAGAATAAACAGGTAGATTTCATTCTGTTACGTCCGGCAGGGCGCTGACCCTGCCGCCGTTCAGTCTCCTGGCGTTTTATCAGCGAAAGAAGGAATCTCAGTATGAAACGCAAAACGATGATCACCTTAGCCCTTCTCAGCGCCCTTGGCGCCTCCCCGGCCGCCTGGGCCGTCGACTACCCGCTGCCTCCGGCTAACAGCCGGCTGATTGGCCAGAACCAGTACTGGACGGTTCAGGAGAGCGATCGCAACCTGCAGGCGATTGCCCGCCATTTCGATACCGCGGCGATGCTGATCCTCGAAGCCAACGATACCATTGCGCCGGTGCAGCCGAAGCCCGGGACCCAGGTGCTGATCCCTTCGCAGATGCTGCTGCCTGACGCACCGCGGGAGGGGATTGTCGTCAACCTCGCGGAGCTGCGGCTGTACTACTTCCCGCCGGGAGAGAATCAGGTCCAGGTTTATCCCCTGGGCATCGGCCAGTTAGGACTGGAAACCCCGGAGATGACCACCCGCGTCGGGCAGAAGATCCCTAACCCGACCTGGACACCCACCGCCGGCATCCGTGCGCGCTCGCTGGAGAAAGGGGTGACGCTGCCGGCGGTGGTGCCGGCCGGGCCGAATAACCCGCTGGGTCGCTATGCGCTGCGTCTGGCCTACGGTAACGGCGAATATCTCATCCACGGGACTAACGCCCCGGACAGCGTTGGGCTGCGCGTCAGCTCGGGCTGTATGCGGATGAACGCTGATGACATCAAGGCGCTGTTCAGTCAGGTGAAAACCGGGACGCCGGTGCGGATCATCAATCAGCCGGTGAAGTTTGCCGTCGAACCGGATGGTAAACGCTACATAGAGGTCCACAGGCCGCTGTCGCAGACGGAAGGGGAAAACACCCGGACCATCGCTTACACGCTGCCAGCGGCGTTTCACGCCTTCGCAGAGGATAAAGCGGTGGATGACCAGCAGTTGAAAAAAGCGATGTCGAGAAGGGCGGGCTATCCGGTGGTGGTATCGACGGGGGCGGGGAGCGCGGCGACGTCGCTGTCGGCGCAGAACAGTTCGTCTGATAACGGCCTGCTCACCCAGTAGCCGTCAGCGCGAGGGCAAAAAAAATGGCGCACTGAGTGCGCCATTTTTATTACCAGAACTCTTACTTACGGTAAGAGTGAGCCTGGTTGTCCAGACGCTGGTTAGCGCGAGCTGCGTCGTCTTTAGCAGCCTGAACGTCGGAACGCATTGCGTTCACGTCGTTGCTCAGCTGGTCAACTTTAGCGTTCAGAGTCTGAACGTCAGAAGACAGCTGATCGATTTTAGCATTGCTGGAGCAACCAGCCAGCAGAGTAGAACCCAGGATTACCGCGCCCAGTACCAGTTTAGTACGATTCATTATTAATACCCTCTAGATTGAGTTAATCTCCATGTAGCGTTACAAGTATTACACAAACTTTTTTGGGATGAGAATATTTTTTTTACCTGAACGCACTTATTTTTGATCGTTCGCTCAAAGAAGCATCGAATTGGTCAAAATCGCTGAAAAAGGCGAGTGAAAACAGCGCGCTTCCATCGGATTCATCTTAGATAATCTCTTATTAAATAGTAAATTCCGATTTGCATTTTTAATAGGAAGAGCTAGCCGATGAATAAAAAAAAAGCGCCCCGAGAGGCGCTTTATTAAAAAAAACCAATTAACCTGTAAATTATTACAGCACGTGCACGGAAGCGGTATTAGTGGTGCCGCTCGGGACTAATGCGCCAGAGACCATCACTACCACGTCGCCTTTGCGCGCGAGGCCGCTCTTCAGCGCCAGATCTTTGCCCAGGTGATAGAAGTCATCAGTAGAGGCAATCTCTGTCACCAGCTGCGGCACAACGCCTTTGCTCAGCACCAGCTGGCGAGCGGTGGTTTCGTTGGTGGTCAGCGCCAGGATGGTGGCATCCGGGAAATATTTGCGCACAGCGCGTGCGGATTTACCGCCCTGGGTGGCGACGACGATCAGAGGTGCTTCCAGTTTCTCAGCGGTTTCTACCGCGCCGCGGCACACCGCTTCGGTGATGCGCAGTTTACGGTTGTCGTTGTTGAAATCCAGACGGCTGGTCATGACGCGGTCGGTACGTTCGCAGATAGTCGCCATGATGGTGACCGCTTCCAGCGGGTATTTACCTTTCGCGGATTCGCCGGACAGCATCACCGCATCGGTGCCGTCGAGGATGGCGTTGGCCACATCGCCGGCTTCAGCGCGGGTCGGACGCGGGTTCTTGATCATGGAGTCCAGCATCTGGGTAGCGGTGATAACCACTTTGCGCGCGCGGATACATTTTTCGATGATCATTTTCTGCGCGAAGATAACTTCTTCAACCGGGATCTCAACGCCCATGTCGCCACGAGCAACCATGATGCCGTCAGAGGCTTCGAGGATTTCGTCGAAGTTGTTCAGGCCTTCCTGGTTTTCGATTTTGGAGATGATCTGGATGTTTTCGCCGCCGTGGGCTTTCAGGTGCTCACGGATCTCGACGACGTCGGAACGCTTACGGATGAAGGAGGCCGCGACGAAGTCCACGCCCTGTTCGCAACCGAAGATCAGATCCTGTTTGTCTTTTTCCGCCAGCGCCGGCAGGGCGATGGAGACGCCCGGCAGGTTCACGCCTTTGTTCTCGCCAAGGTCGCCGTTGTTCAGCACTTTACAGATAACTTTGTTGCCTTCGATAGCGGTCACTTCCATGCCGATCAGGCCATCGTCCACCAGAACGGTGTTGCCGACGCTCAGGTCAGAGGTGAAGCCTTCATAGGTTACCGCTACGATTTCGCTGTTGCCGATAACGGATTTATCGGTGGTGAAGGTGAAAGTCTGGCCCGCTTTCAGGGAGACGTCGTTGCCGCCTTCCAGCTTGATGGTACGAATTTCCGGTCCTTTGGTGTCCAGCAGAATAGCGGCTTTCTTACCGGTTTTGCTCATCACATTGCGCAGGTTCTGGATGCGCTGACCGTGTTCCGCATAGTCACCGTGAGAGAAGTTCAGACGCATCACGTTCATGCCGGCTTCCAGCATTTTGGTCAGCATCTCTTCAGATTCGGTTTTCGGACCGATGGTGCAAACAATTTTGGTCTTTTTCATGACAGTTTTAGTCTTTAAGTTGTGAAGGATATGGAATTCTCGCTCCGCGGGCGCACTGCCGGGGAGCCAAACCTGTATTACGAAAGTTGCTAAGCCACGCCCTAAGGATAGGTGACAACCCTGAAGCGTGCAGAAGAATGTGTGCTGGCGGTTCAGCCCATGAAATGTGGCAAGGTGTTATGCGTTTTATCATGCAGTCCAATGCGCTGAAACCATTCAAGAAAGAATCGAAGCGCATTATACGCTGCCGAAATCAAAAAGGAAAATAAAAACCTCGTTTCAAATTATGGACAAAACGCGTAACAAAACCGGCACGTTATGCATAAAACTACGCAACACAATATTTCATCAGGTGGCATGAAAAGGGGCGTAAGAAAGGGATTTTACTGACATCATGAGGCGCTAAAATACCCCATTGAGCCGTTAACGGTGGGATGATTTGCGTTGCCGGAAAAATCTATCAATAATGATTTGATTGATAATGAGAAAATGCGAGCCAGACTCAATGGGAAATAAAGCGAAAGACGACGAGCTGTACCAGGAAATGTGCCGCGTGGTGGGCAAAGTGGTGCTGGAGATGCGTGACCTTGGTCAGGAGCCGAAACACATTGTCATCGCCGGCGTGTTGCGCACCTCGCTGGCGAACAGCAAAATCCAGCGTTCACCGCTCACCGAAGAGGCGATGGCGAAGGTCATTCATGCCCTCTCCGGACACTGACGCCTTTCGCCGGCGGGTCAGGAAATCACAAAGCGGACTACCGCCCGGACGGCAATGTCGCAGTGGTGGGCCACCATCGCTTCATCGTCAATGGCGGGCAGCGGATCGTCAAGGTACAGACTGCTGAAGGTGTAGAAATTCGACACCTGATAAAAGCTGAAGCTGCTGATCAACCGGTGAACATCGCGCGCTTCCAGCCCCGCCTGAAAGACGCCCTGCTGTTGGCCGCGTTGCAAAATGTCTTCCAGAATCGACAGGGCGGTTCGATTCAGCGGCTTCAGATCCCCTGAGGTCTTCAGCCACTTGCCGCGCTGCATGTTCTCCATGCAAATCACCCGCATATAGTCCGCATGGGTGGCGTGATAGCGCACGCTCCAGCGCACCAGCCGCACCAGCGCCTCTACCGGCGGCACATTCTCCAGCCCCAACTGCTGCTCGGTTTCGCGGATCCGCGCATACACATGCTGCAGCACCTCCTGATAGAGCTGCTCTTTGCTTTTGAAGTAGTAGACCACCATGCGCTTGGTGGTCTGCGCCTCGGTGGCGATCTGCTCCATGCGGGCGCCTGACAGCCCGTGTTCGGCAAAGACGGCGATAGCGGCGCTGAAGATCCGCTCCTTCAGAGATTGTGCTTCATCATGAGCAACGACGGTCATGGCAACTCCTTTTTCTTGGGTGACAAAAAATACACATAATGATCACAATTTAGCAACCTGGTATGGCGCAAATGAACCAAATGATACATATTCAAGACTCACGTCAGCTATTGACCCGAGGACCTTATGCTGCGCTCTATCGCCACCGTTTCGATTTCCGGCACCCTGCCAGAGAAGCTGCACGCTATTGCGGCGGCGGGCTATCAGGGTGTGGAAATTTTCGAGAACGATCTGCTCTATTATACGGGGACGCCGGCGGAAATCCGCCAGCTGGCCGCCGATTTAGGGTTAAAAATCACGCTTTTTCAACCCTTTCGCGATTTTGAAGGTGCCAGCCGGGCGCAGTTTGCGGCCAATATGACCCGCGCCAGACGCAAATTTGCACTGATGCGCGAGCTGGGCTGCGACACGCTGCTGCTGTGCAGCAATGTGCAGCCGGACTGCTCGGCGGATAGCGAACTGCAGGTGGCGGACCTGCGGGCGCTGGCCACGCTGGCGGAAGAGGAGGGGATCGTAATCGGCTATGAGGCGCTGGCCTGGGGAACCCATGTGAACCGCTGGCAGCAGGCCTGGGAGCGGGTGCAGCAGGTGGACAGCCCGGCGCTGGGCCTGGTGCTCGACAGCTTCCATATCCTGGCCCGGGGCGACACCCTCGACGCACTGCCATCGGTGCCGGTGGAGAAAATCACCTTCGTTCAGCTCGCCGATGCGCCGTATATGAAAATGGATCTTCTGGAGTGGAGTCGCCATTTCCGCTGCTTCCCCGGGCAGGGGGAGCTGCCGCTGGAGGCGTTTGCCGAGCAGATCACCCGCTGCGGCTATCGCGGCCCCTGGTCGCTGGAGATCTTTAATGACGGTTTTCGCGCCTCGCCAAACGGCGCGACGGCCAAAGATGGTTATCGTTCGCTGCTGTGGCTGGAGGAGCAGACTCGTCGCCGGCTCCCGGCGTGCGATGCCGATCTGTTTTCACCGCCGCCGTTGCCGAACTATCACGGGCTGGAGTTTATTGAATTCGCCGCCAGCGTCGCCGAGGCGCAGCGCCTGGGGCAGCATCTGCAGGCTTTGGGTTTTCAGCACGAGGGAAGCCACCGCTCCAAACAGGTCACGCTGTGGCGCAACGGCGGGGCGCGGATCGTGATTAACCATCAGCCCCACAGCTGGGCCGATCACTTTTATCAACGCCATGGGGTATCGCTCTGTGCGATGGCGCTGCGGGTCGACAGCAGTGCGCCGATTGTCGCTCGCGCCCGCGCGCTGGGGTATGCCACCTGGCAGGGCGACGCCGGGCCGAACGAGACGCCGATCCCGGCGATCTGCGCCCCTGACGGCAGCCTGGTCTATCTGATCGACGCCGGAGAGGCGATCTACGAGCGCGATTTTCTCCTGCGCGACGGTTTGACGGTGCGCGAAGATTACCTCGGTATCGACCATCTGGCGCTGGGCATGGAGGCAGACAGCCGCGACAACTGGGTGATGTTCTTCCGCACGGTGTTTGGCTTTACCCTTGAACATGAGCAGACGCTGCCGGACCCCTATGGACTGGTGCGCAGTCTGGCAGTGCGCAGCCCGCAGGGCGATATCCGCCTGGCGCTGAATATCTCCCAGAGCCGGGCGACGCAGATCGCCCGATCGGTCGCCTGCTACCAGGGGGCAGGGCTGCAGCATGCCGCCTTTGCCTGCCGCGATCTGCCGGCCACCTGCGACCAGCTCGCCGCGGTTGCCGGCCATGCGCTGCCGATCCCGGCCAATTACTATGACGATCTGCTGGCGCGTTTTGGCGGCGAGTTGGACGTCGGGCAGCTCCAGCGGCGGCAGCTTCTCTACGACCGCGATCCGCAGGGCGGGGCGTTCCTGCACCTGTATACCCGGCCCTTCACCGCCGGGCGCTTCTTCTTTGAATTAACCGAACGACGGGCAGGCTACGCGCTCTATGGCGCGGCGAATGCGGCCGTCCGCCTGGCAGCGATGCAGTATTGTTAGCCTGAATCAAATGGTTCATTATGCCTGAAACACAATAACAACACCCTCTGTACCCGAGACAGGAACTGACTATGAGCTCATATAGCCCTAACCCGACGGCTGCCGCCCAGCCGGCCGTCACCGCGCGCCGCTCCCGGCGGCGCATCGGCATTCTTGCGCTGCTGGCCATTGGCACCATGATCAACTACCTCGACCGCACCGTGCTGGGGATCGCCGCCCCAAAGCTCACCGCTGAGCTGGGGATCGATCCAGCGATCATGGGGATACTTTTCTCCGCTTTCGCCTGGACCTACGCCCTGGCGCAAATCCCCGGCGGGCTGTTTCTTGACCGCTTTGGCAACAAAGTCACCTATTTTCTGTCGCTGACCCTGTGGTCGCTGTTTACCCTGTTCCACGGCATGGCGGTGGGGCTGAAAACGCTGCTGCTGTGCCGTTTCGGGCTTGGCGTCAGCGAAGCGCCGTGCTTTCCGGTCAATAGCCGGGTGGTCAGCGCCTGGTTCCCGCAGCAGGAGCGCGCGAAGGCCACGGCGGTGTACACCGTGGGGGAGTATCTTGGGCTGGCCTGCTTTGCCCCGCTGCTGTTCTGGATCATGGATGGCTTCGGCTGGCGGGTGCTGTTCGTCAGCGTCGGCGCGGTTGGCATTCTGTTTGCCCTGGTGTGGTGGCGCTGCTACCGCGAACCGCATGAAGATCCTCGTCTCAGCCAGCAGGAGCGTGAGCATATCGAAAACGGCGGCGGCCTGAGCGCCCCGACGGACCAGCAGGTGGCGTTCAGCTGGCCGCTGGTCCGCCAGCTGCTGAGCAAACGCCAGATCATCGGCGCCAGCATCGGTCAGTTTGCCGGCAATACCGTGCTGGTGTTCTTTCTCACCTGGTTCCCGACCTGGCTGGCCACCGAACGCCATATGCCGTGGCTGAAGGTTGGTTTCTTTTCCATCCTGCCGTTTGTCGCCGCCGCCGGTGGGGTGATGTTTGGCGGCTGGATCTCCGACAAGCTGCTCAAAGCCACCGGGTCGGCCAACCTGGGGCGTAAGCTGCCGATCGTCGCTGGCCTGCTGATGGCCAGCTGTATCATCTCCGCCAACTGGCTGCAGAGTGACCTGGCGGTGATCCTGGTGATGTCGTTTGCCTTTTTTGGCCAGGGGATGGTGGGCCTCGGCTGGACGCTGATCTCCGACATCGCCCCGAAGGGGCTGGGCGGACTTACCGGTGGCCTGTTCAACTTTTGCGCCAACCTCGCGGGGATCCTCACCCCGCTGGTGATCGGCTTTATCGTCGCCGGGTTCGGCAATTTCTTCTACGCGTTGATCTACATCGGCGGCGCCGCGCTGCTGGGTGTGGTGGCCTATCTGTTTATCCTCGGCGACGTCAAACGTATCGAGTTATCGCAGTAAACAAAGGAGCAAGGCATGGTGATTAGTGGGAATACGCGGCTGATAGCGCATCTTGGCTATCCGACCGCCAGTTTTAAGGCGCCGATGATCTACAACCCGTGGTTTGTCGACCAGCAGGTGGACGTGAAGGTGGTGCCGATGGGGGTCAAACCGGAGGACTATGCCACGTTTATTCCGCCGCTGTTTACGATGACCAACATCATCGGCGCGCTGGTGACGATGCCGCATAAAATCGCCACCTGCGAGCTGGTGCAGCGCCTGAGCCCGACGGCGGCTATCGCCGGCGCCTGTAACGCCATCCGTCGCGAGGCGGACGGCAGCCTCTCCGGGGACATGTTCGATGGTGACGGCTTTGTGCTGGGCCTGCGCCGCAAAGGATTTCATCCTGAGGGGACGCGGGCGCTGGTGGTCGGCAACGGCGGAGTGGGGTCGGCTATCGCCGCCTCTCTCGCGGCGGCAGGGGTTAGCGCTCTGACCCTGTACGATACCCGACCGGAGGTGGCGCACGCTCTCGCCGGACGGCTGCATCAGCACTATCCGCAGCTCGATATCACCCTGATGCAGCGCGATCCGGCCGGACACGAGCTGGTGGTTAACGCCACGCCGCTGGGGATGAAGGTCAGCGATCCGCTGCCGCTGGACGTGGACCGTCTGGCGCCTGGCACCTGGGTGGGGGAGGTGGTGATGACCCAGGAGTATACCCCGCTGCTGAGGGCCGCCCAGGCGCGACAGTGCCCCATCCAGCGCGGGACCGACATGCTGTTTGAAATGATCCCTGCCTATCTGCGCTTTTTCGACCTGCCGGTAGCCACCCCGGAACAGCTCCGGGCGCTGGCGGAAATTCGCTACTGACGTGGCGGCAAACCGGGTAATATAGCGCTATATTATCCGGTTTATAGCGACTATCTATGATGTCCACTCCTCTCACGCTGCTGGCGGCGGGAAGCCTGAAAAGCGCTTTTCTGCCGCTGGTGGCGTACTTTCAGCAGCAGACTGGCCTGGCGGTCGATGCGCAGTTTGGCCCTGCCGGCCTGCTGCGCGAGCGGATCGAGGCCGGGACCCCGTGCGCGGTTTTTGCTTCCGCCAACGCGGCGCACCCGCAGGCGCTGCTCCAGACGGGTCTGGCGCAGGAATGCCAGGGATTTGCCGGCAACCAGCTGATGCTGACCGCCAGGCGGTCGCCGGACAACGATGGCCTGGACTGGCTGGCGCTGCTCAGCACGCCCCGCCTGCGGCTGGCAACCTCCACGCCGGGCTGCGATCCGTCAGGAGATTATACCTGGCAGCTGTTCGCCCGAATTGAGGCGCGCTATCCAGGGTTGGGCAACGCGATGGCCGGGCGGGCGCAGCCGCTGGTCGGCGGCAGAGACTCACTGAGCGTGCCGCCGGGAGAGATAGCCGGCGCGTGGCTCATTCGCCAGAATCTGGCGGATCTGTTTATCGGCTACGCGCACTATGCCCCCGCGCTGGCCGCCTGCGACGATCTGCGTACCCTGACCATCCCGGCAGCGTGGAATATTCGCTGCGATTACCAGTTGGCGCGCCTCAGTGCCGATCCCGCCGCGCTGGCCCTGTATCGCTTTATCCTCGGCGACGTTGGCCAGGGGTATCTCCGGCAGGCGGGTTTTATGCCGTTCAGCGACGCAGAGTAAACCCCGGCGCCAGCAGAGGGGACGCGGACGCGGGATGGTAGATCAGACGTACCGGCAGGCCGTACGCTTGCCGGAGGTGCGTTTCGCTCAGCACTTCGGCAGTCTCGCCCGCCAGCCACTGGCCCTCCGGCAGAAGCAGCAGCGTATGGCTGGCCACCTGTAGCGCATGATTCGGATCATGAGTGGTGAACAGGACGGTGCGCGTCTGGCGGTGAGCGAGGTCGTCGATCAGCTGGAGCACCACCTGCTGGTTACCGAGATCCAGCGCCGAGCAGGGCTCATCCAGCAGGATATTCTGACTGGCGCTGACCAGCGCGCGGGCAATCAGCACCAGCTGCTGCTGGCCGCCGGAGAGCGCGTCGAAGTCATCCCCGGCCAGGGCGGCAATCCCCAGCTGCGCCAGCGCCTGCTCAACCCGCCGGGCATCCTCCTCGTCCGGCTGGGCAAAGAGATCCACGTGCCGGGCGCGGCCCATCAGCACCACATCGCTCACTCGCCAGCGGAAAGCGGGACGAAACGACTGCGGAACCAGGGCGACGCCGCCCTCGCACTGCGCCCGGCCGCTCAGCGGTCGCAGCACGCCGGTCAGGGTATCCAGCAGAGTACTTTTTCCCCGGCCATTGGCGCCCAGCACCGCCCAGATCTCGCCGGGACGGCAGGCCAGCGTGAGCGGGGCGAAGAGCGGCTGACGGTGGCCGTAACGTAGCGCTTCCAGCGACAATGAGCGGTTCATTGGAGCGTATTCCGGCGTCGGGATTGCACCAGCAACAAGGTAAACAGCGGCGCGCCGAGCAGGGCTGTGATGATCCCGATCGGGATCTCCGCCTGCGTCAGCGTGCGCGCCATATCGTCCACCACCAGCATCAGGGCGGCGCCGAGCCAGAAGGCGGCGGGCAGCAGGCGACGATGGTCGGCGCCCACCAGCAGACGGGCGAGGTGCGGGACCACCAGTCCCATCCAGGCGATGCTGCCGCTGACCGCCACTTGCGCTGCCACCAGCACCGCGCAGCAGACCAGCACGGCGCGACGCAGCGCGGCCACCGGAACGCCAAGACTGCGGGCATCGCGCTCCTCCAGCGCCAACAGATTGATTCGCCAGCGCAGCTTCCACAACACCCCGGCGGCCACCGCCATGGGCAGGATCATGAGCAGTACCTTATGCCAGCTGGCGGTTGCGAAGCTGCCGAGCAGCCAGAAGACAATGTTCGGTAACGTCTCTTCGCTGTCGGCGAGGTACTGCATCAGGCTGACCAGCGCGGCGAAGAAGCCGCTGAGGATGATCCCGGACAGAATCAGCCCCAGCGTGCTGTCCCGCCCCTGCAGGGCGGCGAGGGCGTAAATCAGCCCCAGCGCGACGAGGCCAAAGAAAAAGGTCGAGGCCATCATCAGCAGGCCGCCGACGCCCAACAGGATCGCCAGCGTGCCGCCGAAGGCGGAGCCAGAGGTCACTCCGATGATGTGCGGGTCGACCAGCGGGTTCTGGAACACGCCCTGTAAGGTAGCGCCGCACAGCCCCAGCGCGCCCCCGGCCAGCAAAGCTATGACCACGCGCGGCAGGCGAACCGACCAGACGATCTGTCCGATCACCCCTTCGCCTGGTGGGAGATGGATCAGGGTGTGGCCAACGGCGCTCAGGCTTAACGGGAACTGGCCGAAACAGAGAGAGGCGACTGCGATCGCCAGCGTCGCCAGCGCCAGGCTGCCCTGCAACAGCCAGGGACGGTGGTTAACGGGCATCTGGCGTCCACGCTACGCGGTAAAAGCGTTGATAGTAATCCCTGGCTTTACTGTCCACATCGATGTTCTGGTAACGCGAAGGGTAGAGTTTTTTCGCCATCCACAGCTCGCCCAGCGCCAGGGCCTCCGGCATCGGGTAACCCCAGGCTTTGGCGTACTCCGGCATCAGCCACACGCGGTGATGTTTCACCGCATCGATCGCCTGCCACTGCGGGTCGTTCTCTATCCGTTTGACCACCTGCGGATAACGGTCCTGGACGAAGATCACCTGCGGGTTCCACGCCAGCACCTGCTCCAGCGACACCTGACGGGCGCCTGTTACGCTGGCGGCCGCCACGTTCAGCGCCCCGGCGTGCGCCATCATCAGACCGGTGTATTTGCCGGCGCCGTAGGTATTCAGATCGGGGTTGGCCATATACACCCGCACCCGCTGGTTCTGGGGAATATCGGCCACCGGCGCATTGGCTTGCTTACGCGCCTCAAAGGTGTAGTGAATCAGCGCCTCGGCCTCGGGCTGGCGTTCGACGACCTCGCCGATAAGGCGGATCCCCTCTACCAGTCCGGCGTTATAGGCCTGCTCCTCGTCAGCCATGGTGGGGTTCATTTTACTTTTTTCCCCAGCGGCATCCTGGCGCAGCGAAATGGCCACCACCGGGATCCCGGCCTGTTGGATCTGCGCGATCATCGCCGGCGGCGCATAGTTGGCGACGAAAACCACCTGCGGACGCAGCGCCAGCAGGCTTTCAATATTGACCTGAGTGAGATCGCCCGGGGTCGCCAGTTGCCCGATCTCGGGCATAAAGCGGGCGAACTGCGGCCCGAGCTGTTTCTTCCAGCTGCTTAAGACGCCGACGATATCCTCAGCGGCATGCAGTTGCACCAGCAGGTTGAGCGTCTGATGCTGCAGAACCACGACGCGGGTGACGTGGTTGGGGAGGGTGACCTGGCGACCCAGCTGGTCGGTGACAGTGCGGTCGGCGAAGGCCTGACCGGTGAACAGGCTGGCGCTGAGCAGCGTCAGGCCCAGCAGTAAGGGGTGTTTTGGCATGATCTGGCCCGAATGGCGTGAAAAATTCGTTGTGTATTAAATTATATAACGACGCCGGGCGCAATGGTTGATCGCGTTTACCCTCACTACGATCAAGGCATTTCGTACCACACTTCTTGATCCTCCATGCGCGCCTCTATCTGGCCCGCCACCCTCTGCAGCGTAGAGAGATGCTTTTGCGCCGCCTGCTCAATGGTCATGGCGCTGGCGATATAGACCAGGTTGAGGCAGCCGATGACCCGCTGCTGGCTGCAGACCGGCACGGCGATAGAGGCGATTTTCTCCTCCTGCCGCCAGCCGCGGAAGTTTTCTCCATAGCCGTTCTGGCGGGTGCGGGCGAGGATCGCCGCCAACCGCTCCGGCTCACGGGCCAGCTGATACTCCGCTTCCGGACGGGCTGCCAGCATGCTGAGAATGGCGTCGCGCTCCGCGTCGGGAGCAAAGGCCAGCCACGTCAGACCGGAGGCGGTGAGCAGCAGCGGCAGTCGCCGTCCGACCATCGCCCGGTGAAACGACAGCCGACTGAAACGGTGGGTGGTTTCGCGCACCACCATGGCGTCGACGTCGAGGGTGGTGATGTCCGTCGGCCACTGTACTTCGCGCAGCAGCTCGTCGAGCAGCGGCGTGGCGAGGGCAGAAATCCAATGTTCGTCACGAAATCCGTCGCTCAGCTGGCGGACGTTAATGGTCAGACGAAAGCTGTCATCGGAGCGGCTGCGGCGGACAAAACCCTCCTCCTGCAGCGTCTCCAGCAGCCGGCGCACGGTGGTGCGATGCAGGCCGCTAAACTCCGCCAGCAGGCCCGGCGTCGCGCCGCCGTCGAATTTATTTAACAATTTTAATAACAATAAACCCCGGCTTAATCCGCGCACCGTTTTGTACGCTGTGGACCCATCGTCATGCATCAAACCCTCCTGAAAACGCTTTATAAACAGCGCTGTGCACCTGGTGCACATTCGATGATGTTTTGATTGTAGCCGAAAACCCCCGCCCTATACTCAGCCCATTATAAAAATACGTTTACACATGATTAACAAATGGCCTACCGGTCTGGCCGTTTCCGAGTCGTGAGGTCGCTGAGAATGACAACATCTACACCCGATATTCAACCCGCCGTGCAGCATACCGCCCAGGTCGCCATCGCCGGCGCCGGTCCGGTAGGCCTGATGATGGCCAACTACCTTGGCCAGATGGGCATCAGCGTGCTGCTGGTGGAAAAACTCGACAAACTGATCGATTACCCGCGGGCCATCGGTATTGACGATGAATCGCTGCGGGCGATGCAGGCGGTGGGGCTGGTGGATGACGTGCTGCCGCACACCACGCCGTGGCACGCCATGCGCTTTCTGACCCCGAAGGGCCGCTGCTTTGCCGACATCCAGCCGATGACCGATGAGTTTGGCTGGTCGCGGCGCAACGCCTTTATCCAGCCGCAGGTGGATGCGGTGATGTATCACGGCCTGCAGCGTTTCCCACAGGTCCGTTGCCTCTTCTCCCGCGAGGTGGAAGCCTTTAGTCAGAACAGTGACAGTGTCACGTTAAATATCAAAGGGCCGGACGGCGAGCGGGAGACGGTGCGTGCGGACTGGCTGGTGGCCTGCGACGGCGGCGCCAGCTTTATTCGCCGTACGCTGAACGTCCCCTTTGAAGGCAAGACCGCGCCGAATCAGTGGATCGTCATCGATATTGCCAACGACCCGCTGGCCACCCCGCACGTCTATCTGTGCTGCGACCCGGTGCGGCCCTATGTTTCCGCTGCGCTGCCACACGGCGTGCGCCGCTTTGAATTTATGGTGATGCCCGGGGAAACCGAAGCCCAGCTCAGCGAGCCGCACAATATGCGCCGCCTGCTGAGCAAAGTGCTACCGGACCCGGATCGCGTCGAACTGATCCGCCAGCGGGTCTACACCCATAACGCGCGCCTTGCCGAGCGCTTTCGCATTGACCGGGTGCTGCTGGCCGGCGACGCCGCGCACATCATGCCGGTCTGGCAGGGCCAGGGATACAACAGCGGCATGCGCGACGCCTTCAACCTGGCGTGGAAGCTGGCGCTGGTGGTCAACGGCAAAGCGGGAGAGGCGCTGCTTGACAGCTACCAGCAGGAGCGTCGCGACCACGCGAAGGCGATGATTGACCTGTCGGTGACCGCCGGCCACGTGCTGGCGCCGCCGAAGCGCTGGCAGGGGGCCGTACGCGATGGCCTCTCGTGGCTGCTGAACTACCTGCCGCCGGTGAAACGTTACTTCCTCGAAATGCGCTTTAAGCCGATGCCGCAGTATCGCGAGGGGGCGCTGCTGACCGATGGCGCAGATAAATCTTCGCCGGTGGGCAAAATGTTTATTCAACCGCAGGTGACGCTGGAGAATGGCGAGAGCCTCCTGCTCGACGAGGTTATCGGGGCGAATTTCGCCATTATCGGCTGGGGCTGCAACCCGCAGTGGGGGCTCGACGCCGGGCAGATCGCTCGCTGGCGCGCGATAGGGGTGCGCTTTATTCAGGTGGTGCCGGAGGTGCAGATCCACCGCGAGCAGGATAACGCTCCGGGCACGCTGCGGGTGGGGGATAAGCAAAACCGACTGAAGAGCTGGTTTGCGCAACATCATACCGCCATCGCCGTGGTCAGGCCGGACCGCTTTGTCGCCGCCCTCGCTATCCCGCAAACCCTCGGCGCGCAGCTGACCGCCCTGGCGGAAAAAATGACCCTCGCAGCCGGGGATACCGCCCACGCTGAAGAGAAGGTGGCCTGATATGCATGCCTATCTGCACTGTCTGTCGCACACCCCGCTGGTGGGATTCGTTGACCCTGAACAGGCGGTCCTTGATGAGGTCAACGGGGTGATTGCCGACGCCCGGCGGCGGATCGCTGAATTCGATCCCGAACTGGTGGTGCTCTTCGCCCCCGATCACTACAACGGTTTTTTCTATGACGTGATGCCGCCGTTCTGCCTCGGCATCGGCGCCACCGCCATCGGCGACTTCGCCAGCGCCGCCGGCGATCTGCCGGTGCCCACCGAGCTGGCAGAAGCCTGCGCTCACGCCGTGCTCAACAGCGGTATCGACCTGGCGGTGTCGTACAACATGCAGGTGGACCATGGCTTCGCCCAGCCGCTGGAGTTTTTGCTGGGTGGGCTGGATCGCCTGCCGGTGCTGCCGGTGTTTATTAACGGCGTCGCCGCGCCGCTACCGGGTTTTCAACGCACCCGGCAGCTTGGCGAGGCGATGGGCCGCTTCCTCAACACCCTCAATAAGCGGGTGCTGATCCTCGGCTCTGGCGGGCTGTCGCACCAGCCGCCTGTGCCGGAGCTGGCGAAGGCCGACGCCCATCTGCGCGACCGCCTGCTCGGCAGCGGCAAACAACTGCCGCCGGACGAACGCGAGCTGCGCCAGCAGCGGGTGATCAGCGCCGCCCGCCGGTTTACCGAGGACCCGCGCTCGCTCCATCCCCTTAATCCGGTGTGGGACAACCGCTTTATGAGCCTGCTGGAGCAGGGGCGGCTGAGCGAACTGGACGCGATCGGCAACGACGAGCTGTCGGCGATGGCCGGCAAATCGACGCACGAAATTAAGACCTGGGTGGCCGCCTTTGCCGCGCTATCCGCTTTTGGCCGCTGGCGTAGCGAAGGCCGCTATTACCGGCCGATCCCCGAGTGGATCGCCGGATTCGGCTCGCTGAGCGCCACCACCGAGATTTGATTAACCGGGAGACTAACATGAGCTATCAACCGCAAACCGAAGCCGCCACCAGCCGATTCCTCAACGTCGACGAAGGGGGCCGCACGCTGCGTATCCATATCAATGACTGCGGCGACGGGAAAGAGACCGTGGTGATGCTCCACGGCTCCGGGCCGGGGGCTACCGGCTGGGCCAACTTCAGCCGCAATATTGACCCGCTGGTCGAGGCGGGCTATCGCGTGCTGCTCCTCGACTGTCCGGGGTGGGGGAAGAGCGATTCGATCGTCAACAGCGGCTCGCGTTCGGATCTCAACGCCCGCATTTTGAAAAGCGTGGTCGATCAGCTGGGGATCGATAAAGTCCATCTGCTGGGCAACTCGATGGGCGGCCACAGCGCAGTGGCCTTCACCCTGAGCTGGCCGGAGCGGGTGGCTAAGCTGGTGCTGATGGGCGGGGGGACCGGCGGCATGAGCCTGTTCACGCCGATGCCGACGGAGGGCATCAAGCTGCTGAACGCCCTGTACCGCGAGCCGACCATTGAAAACCTGAAGAAGATGATGAGCATTTTCGTCTTTGACACCCGCGACCTCACTGACGCGCTGTTCGAGGCGCGGCTGAACAATATGCTGTCGCGCCGCGACCATCTGGACAACTTCGTCAAGAGCCTTGAAGCCAACCCGAAGCAGTTCCCTGACTTTGGTCCGCGGCTGGGCGAGATCGCTGCGCCAACTCTGATCGTCTGGGGACGCAACGACCGCTTCGTGCCGATGGACGCCGGGCTGCGCCTGCTCGCCGGGATCGCCGGCTCTGAGCTGCATATTTACCGCGACTGCGGCCACTGGGCGCAGTGGGAACATGCCGACAGTTTTAATCAGCTGGTGCTCAATTTCCTCGCACGGGCCTAAGGAGTGATGATGACTTTTTCTCTTGACGCGCTGGCGCAGCAGCTGCGCGACGCCGAACGGACCGGCCAGGCGATCGCCCCGCTGCGCGATATCCTCGGCGTCGACAACGCCGACGCCGCCTACGCCATCCAGCGCCTGAACGTTCAGCACCACGTGGCCCATGGCCGGCGGGTAGTGGGCCGCAAGGTGGGCCTGACCCATCCCAAAGTGCAGCAGCAGCTGGGGGTCAACCAGCCGGATTTCGGCACCCTGTTTGCCGACATGTGCTACGGCGACAACGCCGACGTGCCGTTTGGCCGCGTGCTGCAGCCGAAGGTGGAGGCCGAGATCGCCCTGGTGCTGAAACATGATCTGCCCCATGCCGATACCACTTTTGATGAACTGTATCACGCCATCGAATGGGTGCTGCCGGCGTTGGAGGTGGTGGGCAGCCGGATTCGCGACTGGTCAATCGGCTTTGTCGACACTGTCGCCGATAACGCCTCCTGCGGCCTGTACGTCATCGGCGGCCCGGCGCAGCGCCCGGCGGGGCTGGATCTGAAGCAGTGCGCCATGCGGATGACCCGCAACCAGGAGCTGGTCTCCAGCGGCCGGGGCAGCGAGTGCCTGGGGCATCCGCTGAACGCCGCGGTCTGGCTGGCGCGCAAGATGGCCAGCCTCGGCGAACCGCTGCGGGCGGGGGATATCGTGCTCACCGGGGCGCTAGGCCCGATGGTGGCGATTAACGAGGGGGACAGCTTTGTCGCCCATATTGAAGGTATTGGCTCAGTCGCGGCACGCTTCGTCGCCGCCGGAGAAGAACATCGTGATGCGTAAACGTAAAGTCGCCATTATCGGCTCCGGAAATATCGGCACCGATTTAATGATTAAAATTCTGCGCCACGGCCAGCATCTTGAAATGGCGGTGATGGTCGGCATCGACCCGCAGTCGGATGGTCTGGCCCGCGCCCGGCGCATGGGGGTAGCGACCACCCACGAAGGGGTGGGCGGCCTGATGCAGATGGCGGAGTTTGCCGATATCGACTTCGTCTTCGACGCCACCAGCGCCGGGGCACACGTCAAAAACGATGCCGCGCTGCGCGAAGCGAAGCCGGGGATCCGCGTCATCGACCTGACGCCGGCGGCGATTGGCCCATACTGCGTGCCGGTGGTCAACCTCGCGGCCAACCTCCACCAGGGCAACGTCAATATGGTGACCTGCGGCGGCCAGGCGACCATCCCGATGGTCGCCGCGGTTTCGCGGGTGGCGAAAGTGCATTACGCAGAGATCGTGGCCTCCATCGCCAGTCAATCCGCCGGGCCGGGCACGCGGGCGAATATCGACGAATTCACCGAAACCACCTCGCAGGCGATTGAAAAAGTGGGCGGCGCGGGCAAGGGCAAGGCGATTATCGTGCTCAACCCGGCGGAGCCGCCGCTGATGATGCGCGATACCGTGTATGTGCTGAGCGAGATGGCGTCCCAGGAGGCGATTGCCGCCTCGATCGCCGAGATGGCGGCGGCGGTGCAGGCTTACGTGCCAGGCTACCGGCTGAAGCAGCAGGTGCAGTTTGAGGTTATCCCCGAGGATAATCCGGTCAACCTCCCCGGCGTGGGCCGTTTTTCCGGCCTGAAAACCGCGGTTTACCTCGAAGTGGAAGGGGCGGCGCACTATCTGCCGGCGTACGCCGGCAACCTCGATATTATGACCTCGGCGGCGCTGGCGACGGCGGAGCAAATGGCCGGGGCAATGAACAGCGCGGCGGGAGCGACAGCATGAACGGTAAAAAACTCTACATTTCGGATGTGACGCTGCGCGATGGTATGCACGCTAATCGTCACCAGTATTCCCTGGCGCAGGTGCAGCAGATTGCCGGCGCGCTGGATAAGGCGGGGGTGGACTCCATCGAAGTGGCCCACGGCGATGGGCTGCAGGGATCCAGCTTCAACTACGGCTTTGGCGCCCACAGTGATATCGCCTGGATTGAAGCGGCGGCGGCGGTGGTCAGCAAGGCGAAAATCGCCACCTTGCTGCTGCCGGGCATCGGCACGCTGCACGACCTGAAAGCCGCGTATCAGGCCGGGGCGCGGGTGGTGCGGGTCGCCACCCACTGCAGCGAAGCGGACGTCGCGGCGCAGCATATTGCCTTTGCCCGCGAGCTGGGGATGGACACCGTCGGTTTTCTGATGATGAGCCATATGATCTCCCCGCAGGCGCTGGCGCAGCAGGCGCTGAAGATGGAATCCTATGGGGCGACCTGCATCTACGTGGTGGATTCCGGCGGGGCGATGAACATGAACGACATTCGCGACCGCTTCCGCGCGCTGAAGGCGGTGCTGAAGCCGGAGACCGCCACCGGGATGCATGCCCACCATAACCTGAGCCTCGGGGTGGCCAACTCTATCGTCGCGGTGGAAGAGGGCTGCGATCGCATAGACGCCAGCCTGGCCGGGATGGGGGCGGGGGCGGGCAATGCGCCGCTGGAGGTGTTTATTGCCGCCGCCGACAAGCTCGGCTGGCAACATGGCACCGATCTCTATGCGCTGATGAACGCCGCCGACGAGCTGGTGCGGCCGCTGCAGGACCGCCCGGTGCGCGTCGACCGCGAAACGCTGGCGCTGGGCTACGCCGGGGTCTACTCCAGCTTCCTGCGCCACAGCGAAGCGGCGGCGGCGCGCTATGGCCTCAGCGCGGTGGATATTCTCGTCGAGCTGGGCAAACGGCGGATGGTCGGCGGCCAGGAGGATATGATCGTCGACGTCGCGCTGGATCTGCTTAACCGCCAAAAATAACAACGCGCGGCTGACCACGCATCAGCCGCCCATCACCTGATCCGCTTGTCCGGCTATCGCCAAGGTACCCTATGACCAAGATAACGACCGCAAACTCCTCGCGCCTGATGGTCACCATCGGGCTCTGTTTTATGGTGGCCCTGATGGAGGGGCTGGATCTGCAGGCGGCGGGGATCGCCGCCGTCGGCATGGCGCAGGCCTTTGCGCTGGATAAAATGCAGATGGGCTGGATCTTCAGCGCCGGGATCCTCGGCTTGCTGCCCGGCGCGCTGGTGGGCGGCATGCTGGCGGACCGCCACGGGCGCAAACGCATCCTGCTGAGCTCGGTGCTGTTGTTTGGCCTGTTCTCGCTGGCCACCGCGGTGGCCTGGAGCTTCCCGACGCTGCTGCTGGCGCGCCTGCTCACCGGCGTCGGGCTGGGGGCGGCATTGCCGAACCTGATTGCCTTAACCTCGGAAGCCGCTGGCCCACGCTTTCGCGGCCGGGCGGTGAGCCTGATGTACTGCGGCGTGCCCATTGGCGCCGCGCTGGCGGCGGCGCTGGGGTTCTCTGGCCTCGCCGCGGCCTGGCAGACCATCTTCTGGATTGGCGGCGTGGTCCCGCTGCTGCTGATCCCGCTGTTGATGCGCTGGCTGCCGGAGTCGCAGGCGTTTCAGCGCGTGGAGACCAGCGTGCCGCTGCGCACCCTGTTTGCCCCGGGACATGCTGCCGCCACGCTGCTGCTGTGGCTGGGCTATTTCTTCACCCTGCTGGTGGTCTATATGCTCATCAACTGGCTGCCGATGCTGCTGGTGGGCCAGGGGTTCAGCGCCAGCCAGGCAGCGGGGGTGATGTTCTCTCTGCAGATCGGCGCCGCCTGCGGTACTTTGCTGCTGGGCGCGCTGATGGATAAGCTTACTCCGCTGCGCATGTCGCTTCTGATATACAGCGGCATTCTGGCATCGCTGCTGGCGCTGGGCAGTGCGTCGACGCTGAGCGGGATGCTGCTGGCGGGGTTTGTGGCCGGGCTGTTCGCCACCGGCGGCCAGAGCGTGCTCTACGCGCTGGCGCCGCTCTTCTATCCCGCGGCGATCCGCGCTACCGGGGTCGGCACCGCCGTGGCGGTGGGCCGCCTCGGGGCGATGAGCGGCCCTTTGCTGGCCGGCAAGATGCTGGCCCTCGGCACCGGCACCGTCGGGGTGATGGCAGCCTCAGCGCCGGGCATCGTGCTGGCCGGCGTGGCGGTGTTCTGGCTGATGCATCGCCAGCAGCGCGCGGCCATGGTCTGATGCTGTCCGGCGGTCTGGCGGAAAAATGCCGGGCCGCCGCCTTGCCTCTCCGCATGTCCTGGCCTAAGGTAAGACATCATTCCCTGTCGTTTATCGTCTCTATGGCTTACCGCTCCCGCTTGCTCGACGCTATCCCTGGCATCCGCCACGCGTTTCTCGATGTCCACGAAACCGCCGCTTTTCCCTATGCCGAATTGGCCCCGGTGAAGCTGGTCCATGGCAATGAGGTGCATCACTATCAGCAGCCGCTGCCGACGCGGCCGCACGCCGACGCGGTGTTTACCGCCGTGGCCGGGCAAAAGGTGGGGGTGGTGACCGCCGACTGCCTGCCGATACTGATCGCCTCGCGCGACGGTCGCTTCGTCTGCAGCGTCCATGCCGGCTGGCAGGGGCTGGCCAGCGGCATTGTCGACAACAGTCTGGCGACTTTTCGCCAGCAGGGGGTGGCGCTGGCCGATCTGGTTATCGCCGTGGGGCCGCATATTCACCCTTGCTGTTACGAAGTCTCCGCCGGATTTTATCAGCAACTGCTGGACCAGCCCGGCGGTGATCGGGTGGCCCGGCACCGCCAGCGGCTGTTCCATTCCCGTTCGGGCCCGGTCAGCGATCCGCTTAAAGCCGCAGCGCGCGGCAGCGATAATCTGTGGTTTGATCTGCGTGCTTTCGCTGAAGCGATCTTCGCAGAGGCGGGGGTGGCGCCGGCGAGCGTTGAATGGCTAGGGAGCTGCACCTATTGCACGCCGCAATCGCTGGGCTCCTACCGGCGCCGGACCCATTTTCCGGCGCCGAAGAGCTTTCAGTACTCGTGGATCATGCGTCAGGCCTGAGGCGCGCTGGCGTTAGATCACCCGAAAACCGTGGGTGCCGTCGCGGGCCAGCTGATCCACCAGGCCGTACTCCCACTCCAGATAGGCCTGCATGGCCTCTGCGGAATTATCGGTCCCTTCATAGGGACGGCGATAGCGGTCCCGGCGCTCGACGGCGAGGCCGTCGTCGCCATGGGCCAGCGGCAGACCGGCGGCGATCCACGCCAGCGTCCCGCCGCGCAATACCTGTACCGGCTTACCGGTTAAGGCCGCCACCTCGGGCACCGCGTAGCGGGCCAGCAGGCTGCTGCCGCAGGTCACCACGTAACGTTGCGCGGGAGGGATCGCTTCCAGGGCCTGGCGCAGCTGCGAGCGCGTCAGCCACCACGCGCCGGGGATATGGCGGGCGACAAAGTTGGCGCTGGTGGTAAAATCGAGCACCACCGTCCCGGGCTCCTCCAGCTGTTGCGCCAGCTGCGCCGGGCTTATCTCCTCCGCCGGCGGGGTGGGGGGCACTTCGGCGGCCGGCACCCCGCGCTCGCTCAGCTGGCTGGCCGACAGCGCGCTCAGCCGCGCCGTCTCCCAGCCCATCTGCGCCAGCCACGAGCCGGTCATCGCCGCCCGGACGCCATCGTCATCCAGTAACACTATCCGCGCTCCCCGCACGCTGGCGAAGTGATCGGTCTCCTGCACCAGCTGGCCGCCTGGCGCGCTCAGGCTGCCAGGATAGTGGCCCGCCGCGTACTCCTCGGGGCTGCGGACATCAAACAGGAAGGTGGTGCGGTCGCTCTGCTGCCGCCAGCGTTGTAGCGTCGCTTCATCGATGACTGCCACCCCGGCCCGTTCGGCGAGATGCGCCGCCTCGGCGGCCCGGACGCCGGAGGCGCGGGCGGAGGGGTCGTATTGCCGCTGCTGCTGGTGCGCCAGCGTCTGACCGGCCAGCGTCCAGCCGATAGTGCCATTGCGCAGGGCATGGACCGGGTTCGGCACTCCGGCGTTGATCAGCGACTGGGTGCCGATGATGCTGCGGGTGCGTCCGGCGCAGTTGACGATGATCGGCGTCTGCGGGGAGGGCGTCAGGCTCTCCACCCGCAGGACCAGCTCGCCGCCGGGCACGCTGATGCTGCCGGGGATGCTCATGGTCTGGTACTCATCGAAGCGCCGGGCGTCGACGATCACTACCTCCTGCCGGCTGTCGATGAGCGCCTGAACCTCCTGGGCGCTGAGCGACGGCGTGTGACGCACGCTTTCCACCAGCTCGCCAAAAGCTTTACTGGCAGAGTTGACGTCCTGAAACAGCTCGCCGCCGCTGCGGCGCCAGCCGGCGAGACCCTCGGCCAGCAGGGCCACATCCTGATAGCCCCAGGTCCGCAGCCGTTCGACGGCGATCTCCGCCAGCCCTTCGCCGTTGTCGTAGACGGTGATCGGTGTGGTGAAGCGCGGTATCCGCCGGCGGACCTCCAGCTCCAGTTTGCTGAGCGGCAGATTGACGGCAAACAGTGGATGAGCGGTGGCGAAATCGGCCTCTTCACGGACGTCGATCAGCGCCAGTTCACGACGGTCGAGCAGCGCCTGACGGATCCCGGCGGCCTGGCAATAAGCGTAAGTGGACATAATGGTTATCCTTGGTGTTCGCGGGAGGAATCCCAGATATTGGGTAAATGGCGGTTGGAGTAGCCGGATATAAACGGTTTTTGCTGGCCTTCCGGGGTATACACTGCGCGCTTCACCGCGCCGATGTTGCCGCCGTAAACATGTATGCTGATGGAGACGCGATCCGCCAGCGCATTGCTGACGCGATGAATGTCGCCATCGTCAGCGGAGACTTTCTCCACCTGACCTGCCTGCAGAAGCGTGGCGGCGCCCAGCGCGCGCGGTATGCCATCGGCATCCAGCTGGTAGCGTTGATTTTCCTCCGCGCCGCGCAACATCCCAATGGCCCCCCACACCCGGTGGTCATGGATCGGCGTCGCCTGCCCCGGCCCCCAGACGAAGCTGACGATCGAGAAGCGCTCCCCGGAGTCGGCATGCAGCAGATACTGCTGGTAATGGTGTGGGTGCGGCAGGGTGTACTCTTCCGGCAGCCAGTCGTCGTGACGCACCAGCGCCGCCAGCCGCTGCGCCACGGCGTCAAGCAGCGGCGCGGTCGAGTGGTGTTCCCGGTGCAGACGGTCAACCTCATGAATAAAATGGCGTAATTTTTCCAGTCGTGGTGCAGTCATGTGCGCTTCCTGTCAGAGGGACTGGTCAAAACGCTAACAGAGGCGTTAATATTATTTAAATGCAATTTACGCATATATTAATATGCAAATTTCACATAAGGATCCTATGCGCATCGACGATATTGACGCTCTGCTGGCCACAGTGCAGTTTTCTTCCCTCAATCAGGCGGCGGATTATCTGGGGATCACCCAGTCGGCGATCACCCGGCGCCTGCAGCGTCTAGAGCAGGAGCTGAACGTCACGCTGTTAGCGCGTCAGACCCGCCCGCTGACCCTGACCGCCGCCGGTCAGCGGGTGTACGAGCAGTGCCTGAGCATTAAGCGCGAGACGAAAAAGCTCTACAGCCTGTTGGATCCGCAAGGCGAGCCGCGCGGCGCGCTGCGTCTCGGTGTACCGCAGAGTATCAGCGAGATCGCGCTGCCGGCGGCGCTGGCGGCGCTGAGCCAGCAGTTTCCCGCACTGTCCCCGCAGGTCACCTGCGGCTGGAGCGGAGAGCTGCAGCGCCGGCTGGAAAACGGCGAACTGGACGGGATGCTGGCGATGGGCCCCGCCCAGCAGACCCTCGCCGAGGGCTACAGCGGGCGTCTGCTGTGCCCCCTGGAGGTGGTGCCGATTGCCGCCCGGCGGCTGAATCTGCGGGCGTCGTCGCTGCGGGAGTGCGTCGAACAGGGCTGGATCCTTAACCCCGATGGCTGTGGCCTGCGCGCCGGGCTCATCCGCGAGCTGCAAAGCCAGGGCCTGCGCCTGAAGCTTAACGTCGAGAGCGCGGGCGCCCAGCTGCAGATGGCGCTGGTGGCGCAGGGACTGGGGCTGGGTCTGGTGCCGCGGGCGGCGCTGGCGGCCAGCCCGTGGCGGGACGAGATCGAGGTCGTCAACCTCAGCGATTTTCAGCCTGCGGTGTCGCTGTGGCTGATCCACGCTCAGTATCTGGCCAACCTGCAGTCGCCGCTGATCTTTTTCGCCAGCAAAGTGGTGCAGCAGCTGACAGTATCCGACTGAAAAAACTATTCATTTTCTATTAATGCAAGCCTTGCATATTAAGATATGCTAAAAATGCATTTTGTTCATTAACACACTCTGTATAGGGTAATGACCAGCGCCGCCGTCGCGGCCACTCCATTACCCTGACGCAAGGAGTTGTTCATGAGCATTCAGTTTCTTGGCATGATTGGCCACCGCCTTTCTTCCGAAACGATTGCCCCGGTGGGGCCGATCTTTGACCGCGACTATATTGTTCGCTTCGCGCAAACCCATGAAGCCGCCGGGTTCGATCGCCTGCTGGTGGGTCACTGGTCCGATCAACCCGACGGCTTTCTGGTAACCGCCCTGGCCGGACTGTCGACGCAGAAAATTCAGTACCTGCTGGCCCATCGCCCCGGTTTTGTATCGCCGACCCTCGCCGCGCGCAAATTCGCCACCCTTGAGCATCTGCTGGGGGGCCGGCTGGCAGTGCATATCATCAGCGGCGGCAATGACGCCGAGCAGCGCCGGGACGGCGATTACCTCGACCACGACCAGCGCTATGCCCGCACCGACGCCTTCCTCGACGTGGTGCGCCAGGTGTGGACCAGCGAGCAGCCTGTCGATATTCACAACGATTTTTATCAGGCCGAACAGGCCTGGTCAGCTATTCGTCCGCTGCAAAAGCCGCATCTTCCCATCTACTTCGGCGGTTCGTCGGCAGCGGCCATCGCCGTCGCCGGCAAACACGCCGACGTCTTCGCCCTGTGGGGCGAGTCGCTGGCGCAAACCGGCGAGACCATCCAGCGCGTGCGCGCCGAAGCGGCGAAACACCAGCGTGACATCGGTTTCAGCGTCTCGTTCCGGCCGATTATCGCCGACAGCGAAGCCGAGGCCTGGGAGAAAGCTGAGCATATCCTGCATGTCGCCACCGAGCAGGCGGCGCAGCGCGGGGGCGGTTTCAAGGCCAAACCGGACAGCATCGGCGCCCAGCGGCTGCGGGCCACCGCCGCGCAGGGCAGAGTGGTGGACAAACGCCTGTGGACCGGCATCGCCCAGCTGGTGGGCGGCGGGCATAACTCAACCGCCCTGGTGGGTACTCCGGAGCAGGTGGCCGATGCGCTGCTCGATTACTACGACCTCGGGGTGCGCAACTTCCTGATCCGCGGATTCGACCCGCTGAACGATGCGGCAGACTACGGCCGGGCGCTGTTGCCGATCGCTCGTGAAAAAGCCGCGCGGCGTGCGGTGGCGGAGCGCGCATCGTGATCCATCCTGAGCGCGACGACTGGGCGCAGCAGCTGACGGCGGTACGCCAACAGATGGCGGAGCAGGCGGCCAGCCTCGACGCCAGCGGCGACTTTCCCTGGCGCAATATCGACCACCTGCGCGCGGGGGGCTGGTTAAGCCTCGCCGTGCCGCGCGCTTACGGCGGCGCGGGCGCCAGCCTGGCCCAGCTGCAGCAGGCCATCGCCGCCATCGCCTGGGGTGAGCCGGCGACGGCGCTGATCGTCTGCATGCAGTATCTGCACCATTTGCGGCTGGCGGAAAACGACGCCTGGCACGCGCCGCTGCGCCAGCAGGTTTTTCACGACGCCGTCGAACGCGGTGGCCTGATCAACAGCCTGCGCGTTGAGCCGGAGCTGGGTTCCCCGGCGCGGGGCGGCCTGCCGGACACCGTGGCGAGCCGCTGCGCGGACGGCTGGGACATCAACGGTCATAAAATCTATACCACCGGCATTGAAGGGCTACGCTGGCTGGCGGTATGGGCGAGAAGCGATGATAACCCGCCGCGGGTGGGCACCTGGCTGGTGCCTGGCGACAGCGCCGGGATTAGCGTGGTGAAAAGCTGGGATCACGCCGGGATGCGGGCCACCGGCAGCCATGAGGTGATTTTTCGCCACGTGCGGGTGGCGGCAGAGCACGCGGTGGATGTCTGGCCTGTCGATGCACCACCCTCTGCCCAGGCGGAACCGTTGCGCCTGTTCGCCAACCGGCAGACGGCGCTGCTGGCGGCGATCTATGACAGCATCGCCCGCGCCGCTCACGACTGGCTGGTGAGGTGGCTGACGGGGCGGGTGCCCGCGGGCCTCGGCCATCCGCTTTCCCGCCTGCCGCGGGTGCAGGAGAAGGTCGGGCAGATCGCCGGGCTGCTGCTGGTGAACCGCAGCCTGCTGGAGCAGGCCGCCGCACTGCGCTTTTCCGCCATCGAGGCCAATCTGGCGAAAGTCACTATTACCGACAACGCCATTCAGGCGGTGAATATCGCGCTCGAGCTGACCGGCAATCATGGCCTCAGCCGACAGAACCCGCTGGAACGCCACTACCGCAATGTGCTCTGCGGCCGGGTGCATACCCCGCAGAGCGACAGCGCCTGGCTGGCAGCCGGCCACTTCGTCTTTCAATCACAAGGATAATCACGATGCGTCTATCATTCTCAGGCCGGGTGGCGGCAGCGCTGATGCTGCTGGCGCTGGGCGGTTACGCGACGGCGCAGGAGCGGCTTACCCTGCGCATTGCCGATCAAAAAGGCGGCATGCGTTCGCAGCTGGAGGCGGCCAACGCCCTGCAAAATCTCCCTTACGACATTAAGTGGGCCGAGTTCCCGGCCGCCGCACCGCTGGCGGAAGCCCTTAACGCGGGCGCCGTGGACGCGGGGATCATCGGCGATGCGCCGCTGCTCTTCGCCCTGGCTAACGGCGCGCCGGTGAAAGCGATTGCCGTGGACAAAAGCAACCCGGCGGGGACCGCGGTGCTGGTTTCCCCCGGCAGCGCGATAAAAACCGCCGCCGGGTTAAAAGGCAAGCGCATTGCCACCGGCAAAGGGTCGATTGGTCATTTCGTGGCGCTGAAAGCGCTCGAGCAGGCGGGCATCTCGCCGAAGGAGGTGCAGTGGGTGTTCCTCGGCCCGGTGGACGCCAAAGTGGCGCTGCTTAACGGTTCGGTGGACGCCTGGGCGACCTGGGAACCCTACACCACCCAGATGGTGAAGACCAACGAGGGGCAGATCCTGGTGAGCGGCAAAGGGCTGCTGCCGGGGAATACCTTCCTTGCGGCAACGGATTCCGCGCTTAACGATCCGCAAAAGCGCGCCGCGCTGCAGGATTATCTCCAGCGCCTGGCCGGCGCCGAGCGCTGGGCCTACGCCAATCTCGACAGCTACGGCAAAACGCTGGGGGAGATCATCCGCTTCCCGGCGGAGATCGCCCGCGCGCAGTTTGCCAACCGCCAGTCGCAGTGGCAACCGCTGGCAGAGGAAACCGTGACCCAACAGCAGGCGACGGCGGACTTTTATCTCGCCAACGGCCTGATCCGCACCCGGCTGGACGTGAAGCCGACCTTTGACCCCAGCTTTAGCGTGCCCGCCGCGGCGGTCCACGCGGAGGTGACGCCATGAGCCGATCCGCTTTATCCCGTCGTCGTTTTTTACAGCTCAGCGGCGGTCTGGCGCTGGCCGGGGTTTCTCTGCCGCTGTGGGCTCACGATATGGCGGAGATGGCCAGCGGCGATGCCCATCCGGCGCTGCGCCTGCCTCAGCCCTACAAGATCAAGCTGGCGATCAACAAAAGCGCGGTATGCCTCGCGCCGGTCGCCGTCGCCGAGCAGCAGAAGATTTTCAGTAAATATAACCTCGACGTTGAGTTTGTTAACTTCGGTAACTCCACCGATGTGCTGCTGGAGGCGATCGCCACCGGCAAGGCCGACGCCGGGGTGGGAATGGCGCTTCGCTGGCTGAAGGCGCTGGAGCAGGGTTTTGACGTCAAGCTCACCGCCGGTACCCACGGCGGCTGTCTGAACCTGCTGACGGCCAAAGACTCGCCGTTCGGCGGCCTCGAGAGCCTGAAGGGACAAACCATCGGCGTCACCGACATGGCCGGGCCGGATAAAAACTTCTTCGCCATTCTGCTTAAGCGCCACGGTATCGACCCGATCAGCGACGTGCAGTGGAAAGTCTACCCGGCGGATCTGCTCAGCGTGGCGCTGGACAAGCGCGAAATCGCCGCCATCAGCGGCAGCGAGCCGTTCAGCTATCGGCTGCTGGAGACCGGCAAGTATCAGCTTGTCGCCAGCAATATGACCGGAGATTATGCCAACCTCAGCTGCTGCGTGCTGGGGGTGAGCGGGAGCCTGGCGCGGGACCATAAACCGGCCGCCGCGGCGCTCACTCAGGCGATCCTTGAAGCGCACAGCTATGCCGCAGAACACCCGGAAAGCGTGGCGCAATCCTTCCTTGCCCATGCGCTCAATACCAATGAAGCGGAGGTGAGCGGCATTCTGCACGGGCAGGGGCACGGCCACCACGCGGTGGGTGAGGCGTTCGTGAAAGAGCTGACGCAGTACGCGGTCGACCTGCAGCGGGTGCAGGTGATCAAACCGGGCACCGATCCCCATCAGTTTGCGGAGAGTATCTATGCCAACGTCTTCGCTTGAGCAGGCTCTGGCGCGCCCCACCGGCCGCGCGCCGCTGTGGGGAGAAGGGCTGCTGGCCGCCGCGCTGTGGCTGCTGGGCGGTCTGTTTACTCTGACCTGGCCCGATGCCGGGCGGCGCTGGCCGTTTAGCGAGGGCTGGGCGCTGGCGCAGTTCACCTTCGGCGGCGGCTTGCTGCTGCTGGCGCTGAGCTATCGCTACTGGCGAGCGCGCGGCGCGCGCGTGCGGCATGCCGGCAAGTGGCTGGCGCTGCTGCCGGTGCTGTTCGCGGCCTGGGAAGGGCTGACCGCCAAGAGCGGCGTGCTGCCGGTGCCGTTTTTCGCGCCGCCGCAGGCGCTGATCGAGGTGCTGCATGATGACTGGCCGCGTCTGCTCGACAGCCTGTTGCACTCCCTGGGGCTGCTGGGGCTCGGCGTGCTGCTCGGCACCAGCAGCGGGTTCATCACCGGTCTGGCCATTGGCTGGTCGCAACGGATTGGCTACTGGGTCCATCCGGTGTTACGCCTGCTGGGGCCGGTGCCGTCTACCGCGCTGCTGCCGCTGTGCCTGTTTATCTTTCCGTCAAGCTTCGGCGCCAGCGTGTTTTTGATTGCGCTGAGCACCTGGTTCCCGGTCACGGTGCTGACCTGGTCCGGGGTCATTGGCATTGACAAGGCGTGGTACGACGTGGCGCGGACCCTCGGCGCCAGCCAGCGTTTCCTGATCCTGCGGGTGGCGATCCCCGCCGCGCTGCCGAACGTCTTTGTCGGCCTGTTTATGGGGCTTGGCGCGTCGTTTTCGGTGCTGATTGTGGCTGAAATGGTCGGGGTGAAGTCGGGGATCGGCTTTTACCTCCAGTGGGCCCAGGGCTGGGCGGCCTATCCCAATATGTACGCCGCGCTGCTGGTGATGGCCTTGCTGTGCTCCGGCCTGATTAGCGGATTATTTATGCTGCGCGATAAGCTGCTGAGCTGGCAGCGGGGAGGGATGCAATGGTAACCGCGACGTCAGGTTCGCAGACGATAGCGCGCGGCGCGGCGGTATCGATAAGCCATCTTCATCACGCGTTTACGCTCGGCAAACAGGCGGTGCCGGTGCTGGAGAATATCAGCCTGCAGCTGCGGTCGGGGGAAAGCGTGGCGCTGCTGGGTCCTTCCGGCTGCGGTAAATCCACCCTGCTGCGGCTGCTGGCCGGGCTGGAAGCGCCGCAGAGCGGACAGATGCAGTTCGACGGCGCGCCGCTCGGCGCTCCGGGGCCGGAGCGCATACTGGTGTTTCAGGATCCGACGCTCTATCCGTGGCTGACGGTGCGGCAGAACGTACTGCTGGGCCCGCAGGCGCAGGGCAAAAGGGGGCTGGAAGCCAAGGCCGACGCGCTGATTGACCGCATCGGGCTGCAGGCCTTCAGCGAGGCGTGGCCGCGGCAGCTGTCAGGGGGGATGGCGCAGCGCGCCGCGCTGGCGCGCGCGTTGTTGAACGAGCCGCGCCTGCTGCTGCTCGACGAACCGCTGGGCAAGCTGGACTCGCTGACCCGCATCAGTATGCAGCGGGAGCTGATCGCCCTCTGGCAGCAGCAGGGTTATACCAGCCTGCTGGTGACCCACGATATCGAAGAGGCGCTGCTGCTGTGCGAGCGGGTGCTGGTGATGTCGCCGCGTCCGGGGCGGATTATCGCCGAGTTCGCCTTGCCGCTGGCCTTTCCCCGCCATCGCGATAACCCGCAGCTGCTGCAGCATCGTCAGGATATATTGCGCATCCTCGGCCAGGAGGAGGACTGGTAAGGTGAACGCATTGCCCGGTGGCGGCTGCGCCTTACCGGGCCTACGAACTCGAGGGGAAGGTCCGTAGGCCGGTGCAAGCGCAGCGCCGCCCGGCAATCGACGTCCGGCGCCAGTGTAAGGGTTAAAAATCCATCTTCACCGTGAACTGCACCTCGCGCGGATCGCCAATCTGGTTACCGAGGTTATTGGTGCCGATGGAAGAGGTGTAATAGGTCTTATCAAACAGGTTCTTCACGTTCACCTGCAGCGTCACCGGATACTGCAGCTTCATCTTATAGGCGGCGAACACGTCTGCCACCGCATAGCCCGGCAGATAATAATCCGCGCCGTTGGTGCCGGAGCGCTTGCTGACCGCATGGCCGCCGCCGCCGATCGTCAGGGTGTTGCTGTTGTAGACGTTATGAATGTCATAGGTCAGGAACAGCGAACCGGTGTGCTTCGGTACGTTCGGCAGCGGTTTCCCCGCGTAATCCGGATCTTCCAGCACTTTGGCGTCGGTATAGCCGTAGCTGGCAATCATGCTGAGGTTATCGGTAATTGACCCGGCCAGATCCACCTCCACCCCCTGGGAACGCACCTTGCCCGCGGTTTTCGCCACCGTCTCATCGCCAATACTCTCGGTGTACAGCACGTTGCGCTTATGGATATCAAACAGCGCGATATTGGCGGTAATGCCCTCCAGCAGGTCGAATTTGGCGCCCACTTCGTAGGCGGTGGACTCTTCCGGCGGCAGCTCGCCGATATAGCTGGCAATCGACGACTGCGGCATAAACGACTGGGCGACGTTGGCGAACAGCGACACGTTCGGCGTCACTTTGTAGACCAGGCCGGCTTTCGGCGTCCATTTCTCATCTCGGCTGTCGGTATTGACGTTAAACGGTCGGCCTTTACCGGCGTACTGGGTGTAATACTGGTAGCGCACGCCGGCGACGGCGATCCAGTTGTCGGTGAGGTACAGCGCGTCCTGCACGTAAGCGGCATAGCTCTCCTGCTGGATCCGCTGATCGCTGTCGGACGCGGAGACGGTATTGCAGGTGTCCAGGGTGCCGTAGACCGGATGATAGATGTTAAAGCCTTTCACGTTCTTGCAGCGCAGCATATCGGTGCGCAGCAGATCGTAATTCTCATAGGCGACGCCGGTCAGCAGTTCGTTATAAAAGCCACCCACCACCACGTTGCCCTGCAGGTCGGCGCGGGTCGAGTGCATCTTCTGCGTGGAGCCATGGGTACCGTCAACCCGGCGGGTGAGGTTGCCGGTCGCCGAATCATAGGCCACCACTCGCGCCTGGTTATCGTTGTAGTGATCCTGGCTGTAGCTGTAATCGAAGCGCGCGGTCCAGGCGTCGTTAAGGCGATACTCGGCGTTCAGCTGGGCGAGGTCGGAATAGCCATCGGTAATATTAAAGGCTTCATCGAAGCGGGTTTTGCGATCGACGTTCACCGCATGCCCGGTATTGAGATCGAAGATAGTGCCGCGGTCGAAGGGGGCGCTGTAGTCGCGGTGCGAATAGGACGCGGTCACCGTCGCCCGGTCGCCAAACCAGGTCAGGGAAGGGGCGATAAAGCGGCTTTTGTTTTTACCAAAGTTGCGCCAGTAATCCTCATTCTGATATTCGCCGATCAGCCGGTACGCCAGATTCGTGCCTTCGATGGGACCGGTGACGTCGACGCTGCCGGTGCCGCCGCCAAAGCTGGTGGAGGTCCCGGAAACCGAACCGGAGAACTGCCGCTCCGGACGTTTGGTGATGACGTTGATCAGCCCGCCGGGGTCGAGAATACCGTACAGCGTCGAGGCGGGTCCCTTCAGGACTTCCACCCGTTCGGTGGCGGCGTTAAAGCTGCGCGGCAGCACGGTGCGCAGGCCGTTGGTCATGATCGAGCCGTCGCGGTTAGCGCCGAAGCCGCGGCGGGTAAAAGCGTCCTGGGTGCCGCCAAGGGTGTTGGTCTGCACCACGTTGGCCACGTTATACAGCGCCTCATCGAGCGAGGTGGCGTGCTGATCTTCGAGAACCCGATCGCTGACGGTATTCACCACCTGCGGAATATCCAGCAGCGGCATTGAGGTCAACGTCGCGGTAGAGGAGCTGAGCGGTTGATAGCCGCTGGTGGCGCTCTGCCGGGCGTCGTTGGCCACCACGGTGATGGTCTCTTCCGCATCGTTGTTATCTTTCGCCGCGTGATTTTCCGCGGCCATTAATCCCGGTGAGGCCAAAAAAAGAAGCGAAAAAAGCGCCCGCCCTTGCAACGAGGTGAAGGCGACATGGGGTTGAGTCATTATCTTTTTCTCGTGAACGAATCTGCCTTTGCGGTCAGATAAAGCCAATAAAATCATTGCCCTGAATAATAAAAACACGTGGTTTAGCGTCTGAACGCGCCTTTATATGTGTAATTGAGAATCATTCAACCATGAAGGAATGTAGTAGTAAACGTTATGCAAGATAAAATTTCAGCGGCGAGGAACAGGACGTTTTAAACGCCTCCAGTAGGGAGCGTTATGCAGTTATCTCTTTGATATTGTTTTATTTAAATTATGTTGTGTTGGCGCAGCCTCGCTGTAGTCAGCGTCTCCGCAGGAAGACGATGGCGACTATTGACTACTACATTCATCCCCGTCATGATCAAAAGAGAATGAGATTTATTTTGATTTGACTGCAGAATGTCCAGCCATCGCCTGGAACGCTGCGGCGCAGGAGCGAGTTATGCCACAGCGGGTGACACCTGCAGAGCAGGGGATCGTACTGGATGCCCTGTCAGCCGGCTACGGCCAGACCCTGATCGTTGACGACATCAACCTGACCATCCCCAGCGGCAAAATGACGGTGCTGGCAGGGGCGAACGGCTCCGGCAAATCAACGCTGTTGTCGACTATCGCCAGGATGCTGAAGCCGCTCGGCGGCTGCGTGCGTCTGGACGGGCAAGCCATTCATCAGATGCCGACGAAGGCCGTCTCGCGCCAGCTCGGGATCCTGCCGCAATCGCCGCTGACCCCGGAAGGGTTAACGGTTTTCGAGCTGGTCTCGCGTGGGCGCTATCCGTGGCAGGGTCTGATGCGCCAGTGGTCAGACGCCGATGAGCTGGCGGTGGAGGAGGCGCTGCGCTTAACGGGCACCCGCGAGTTCGCTCATCTGCCGGTGGACAGCCTCTCCGGCGGCCAGCGTCAGCGCTGCTGGATCGCCATGGCGCTGGCCCAGCAAACGGCCACCATTCTGCTCGATGAGCCGACCACCTGGCTCGATCTGCGCTATCAGGTCGATATCCTCGAGCTGCTCCAGACCCTGACCCGCGAACATGGCCGCACGGTGGTGACGGTGCTCCATGACCTCAACTTTGCCGTGAACTACGCCGATCTGCTGGTGTTTCTCAAACAGGGGCGCATCGCCGGTACGATTAGCGACAACGAAGTCTGTAGCCCTGAGCTGATTAAACGCGTGTTTGACGTTGACGTGCAGATGTCGATTAACCCGCAAACCGGCAAACCCTTCTTTATGCCGTTTCGCGCCCGCCAGGCGGCGGCGCAATGAGCGTGACTATCCAGCATTCCGCGCGGCGGCGCGCCCGTCCCCGGCTGGCGCTGCTCCTGCTTACGCTGCTGCTTATCGCCGGTTCGCTGGTGCATCTTGGCCTGGGCGCCCGCTGGATCGCCCCGCAGACGGTGCTGCAGGCGCTGCTGGAGTACAATCCGCGCAATTTCGAGCAGCGGATTATCGTCGAACTGCGCCTGGTGCGGCTGGGGGCGGCGCTGCTGACCGGCGCGGCGCTCGGCGTCGCCGGGCTGCTGCTGCAGACGGTGATCCGCAACCCGCTGGGCGAGCCGCATATCCTCGGCCTTAACGCCGGCGCGTCGCTGGCAGTGGTGGCGACCTCCGCGCTGGGGCTCTCTCTCGGCGCTTTCCCTGCCGCGCGGCCGCTGACCGCCGCCTGCGGCGCGGCGCTGCTGTTCGGCGGGGTGATGGTGCTGGCCTCTGCCGGTCGCGGCGGAGCGACGCCGCTGCGCATCACGCTGTGCGGGGTAGCGCTGTCGGCGTTTGCGTCGGCGGTGACGGCGGCGATATTAATTCTCGATGAACAGACGCTGCTGGCGATGCGCACCTGGCTGGCGGGCGATCTGGCCGGGCTGAACTGGAGCACGCTGCGGACGGCGCTGGTCCCGGCGCTGATCGGCCTTGGCGTCGCGCTGTTCCTTGCCCCGCGCCTCAACGTGCTGGCGCTGGGGGATAAGGTGGCGCTGGGCCTCGGCGTGAACCTCGTCCAGACGCGGCTGCTGGGCCTGCTGGCGATTGCGCTGCTCTGCGGCGCGGCGGTGGCGGTGGCCGGACCGATCGGCTTCGTCGGGCTGGTGGTGCCGCACGTGGTGCGCCGTCTGGTGACGGAAGATATCCGCCTGGCGCTGCCCCTGGCGGCGCCGGTAGGGGCGCTGGTGCTGCTCCTGGCAGATATCGCCGCCCGGACGCTGGTCGCGCCGCAGGAGCTGGCCACCGGGGCGATGACCGCCCTGGTGGGCGCACCGCTGTTTATCTTTATCGCCGCGAGGTTTTTTAAATGACGCGCGCCGTTCACCGGGCCGGTTTTCGGCCGCTGCTTTTCGCTTCCCGCCAGCTGCTGCTGCGCCCGGCGGCGCTGAAAATTGCCGCCTTTATGCTGCTGATGCTGCTGGCGCTCGGGCTGTACAGCCTCAGCCGCGGCAGCTATCCGCTGCCCGCGTCGACGCTGGCGCAGGCCCTGCTGGCGCCACAGGAGATTGGCGAGCAGCCGCGCTTTATTCTGTTTGATATTCGCCTGCCGCGGATCCTGATGGCGCTGCTGTGCGGGGCCATGCTGGGGCTGGCCGGCGCGGCGATGCAGAGTATCACCCGCAACGGGCTGGCCGATCCGGGGCTGATCGGCGTTAAAGAGGGGGCCAGCATCGTGGTCCTGGCGCTGGTGCTGTTTTTCCCGGCGGTAGGCCTGGTCTGGCGGCCGCTGGCGGGGATGGTCGGCGGCGTGGCGGTGGCCCTGCTGGTCCTGACGCTGGCCCGCGACTGCTCGCGGCCGCGCTTTATTTTAATTGGCATCGGCGTCTCCTGGACCCTGGCGGCTGCTGTCGGCATCTTTATGACCACCGCCGACGTACGCGACGTACAGACAGCGATGATCTGGCTGGCGGGTAGCCTGCAAGCCGCCTCCTGGCCGCTGCTGGCGGTGGCCTTTTGCTGGGCGCTGCCCGGGGCCATCATCCTGTTCTGTACCGCCCGGGCGGCGGACGCGGCGCTGCTGGGCGACCGAACCGCCATTGGCCTTGGGGTGCGTCTGCAGCAGTTGACTCTGCTGCGCTTTTTCGCCCCGGTGCTGCTGACCTCGGCCAGCGTCTCCTGCGTCGGCAGCCTGGGCTTTGTGGGCCTGATGGCGCCGCATATGGCGCGTTTCGTGCTGCGCGGTGGCCAGGTCTCGCTGCTGAGCGGCAGCGCCCTGATTGGCGCCTTGCTGGTGCTGGCGACCGATACCCTTGGCCGGTTGGCGTTTGCGCCGCTGCAGATCCCGGCGGGGATTGTGATTGCCCTGGTGGGCTGCCCGTTCTTTGTTGTCTTGCTCTGGCGTCGCCGTGATGCCCTTTAATCAGGAAGGTATTATGCGTTGGTTCGTCTCATTGCTGCTGTTGCTGACGGGGGCCGTCAGCGCCGCCGACCCACATACTCAAACTTTTACCGATGATTTAGGCCGCACGGTCACCGTCCCGCTGCATCCGCAGCGCATTGTTTCGATGCACGATCTCGATATTACTATTCCGCTGATTGAGCTCGGGGTACCACCGATCGCCAGCCACGGCCGCACGCGCCCGGACGGCAGCCACTATCTGCGCTCCAGCGCCCAGCTCACCGGTGTCGATTTCGATAACAGCGATATCCGCTTTATTGGCACCGCCGATATCGATCTGGAAGCGGTGGCTGCCGTCAGGCCGGATCTGATCATCACCGAGCCCAGTCGCCACGTGTCGGTGGAGCAGCTGGAGAAGATTGCCCCGACGGTGAGTATCGACCATCTGCAGGGCAGCGCCCCGGATATTTACCGCAAGCTGGCCCAGCTGACCAGCACCCAGCCGCGGCTGGCGATCCTTGAGCGCCGTTATCAGGAACAAATCAAGCAGCTGAAAGCGATGGTCAACCCTTCTCAGTACACCGTCTCGGTGATCCAGGCGAACAATGGCAAGGTCACGGTGCATCATTCGTATCATGCCCTGGGCCGGGTGCTGCGCGACGCCGGGTTCCGCTTTCCGCCGCTGATTGAGCGGATCCCCGATGGCCAGCGTATTGACGTCAGCGCGGAACAGCTGCCGGAGCTGGACGCCGATTTTGTCTTCGCCACCTGGCGGTCGGATACCGGCGGCAAGCCACAGGATGAGCTGCAGGCGATGGAAGCGGTGATGCCCGGCTGGTGCGACTTTATGCGCGCCTGCCGCACCGGGCACTATATTTTACTGCAGCGGGAGGAGGTGATCTCCAACTCCTACGCCGCGCTCTCCCTGATGGTGGCCCAGGTGCAGTCGCATATTGCCGGCAGGCCGCTCCCGGCGGAGGCCAAATGAAAAGCGCGATAAAAAAAGAGAAGGGCAAAGTCGACCTGTTCGGCGAACGCTATCGCGCCCGGGCGCACCAGCTTTCCCCCCGGCTACGGGCCGTGGTCAGCTATATCAACGACAACCGCGAGGTGGTGCTGGAGCAGACGGCGATGGAGATCGCCGCTGCGACCCAGACCTCCGACGCCACGGTGGTCCGCGCCATCCAGGCGCTGGGCTTCGCCGGGCTGCGCGAGCTTAAGCAGACCATGGAGCGCTGGTTCGGCACCTCGGTCACCTCGGCGGAAAAGATGCGCTCCACGGTCACCGCGCTCTCCAGCGACGTCAATTCCAGTATTGATTTTGTGCTGGAAGGCCATCAACGGGTTTGCGAGGTCCTGTCGCGGGCCGACAACCGCGCGGCGGTGGCTCAGGCGGTGGCATTGCTCAGCGACGCACGCCAGGTGGGGATCTTCGGTATCGGCGCCTCGGGGATCCTCGCCGAGTACACCGCCCGGCTGTTCAGCCGCATTGGCCTGCCGGCGTATGTGATGAACCGCACGGGTTTCAGCCTCGCCGAGCAGCTCATCGGCCTGCAGCGCGGCGATGTGCTGATCATGATGGGGCAAAAATCGCCCCATCGTGAGGGGATGACCACCCTGCGCGAGGCGAAGCGCTTGGGTATTCCGACCATCCTGCTGACCCAGGCGGTGGACTCGCGCTTCAGCCAGGAGGCGCAAGTGGTGATTGACGTCCCGCGCGGCGGGGACAGTAGCCGGATGCCGCTGCACGGCACGGTGCTGGTGTGTCTGGAGATGATTGTTCTGTCGGTGGCCTCCACCACGCCACAAAAAACGGTGAAATCCCTGAAGCGAATCAACGACCTGCACCGGGCCATTGGTAAATCCGGCGGTAAACGCGGCAGTTGATAAGATAATTCACCAGCGGGAAGGTTTCCGGTTGCATATAAAAGTCAGTGTGTGTATTTTTATGCAAAATAAATGCATAAAAAGGAAATCTCATGGTCAAGAATTTGCTCAAAGCGTGTTTCATGATGGCCGCGCTGACGGCAGCCGGACAGGCGGCTGCGGAAACCTATACCGTCGGCTCCGGCGGCACCTACCGGCCGTTTGAATTTGAAAACAGCCAGAAACAGCTGGAAGGTTTCGACATCGACATCATTAAAGCCATCGCCAAAGCCGAAGGCTTTGACGTCAAGCTGGTCAATACCCCATGGGAAGGCATCTTCGCCACGCTGAACACCGGCGACCGCGACATCATCATCTCCGGGATCACCATCACCGATAAACGCAAACAGATGGTCGATTTCTCCGCGCCGTACTTCCCGGCTGAGCAGTCTATCGTCGTCGCCCAGGACTCGAAGGTGGATTCGCTGGCGGCCCTGAAAAACGAGAAGGTCGGGGTGGTGAACTCCAGCACCGGCGATATCGTGGTTTCTGAGGTGCTGGGCAAGAACAGCACGGCGATCAAGCGCTTCGACAATACCCCGCTGATGCTCCAGGAGCTGTTCGAGGACGGCGTCAGCGCCGCGGTGGGTGACGTCGGGGTGGTGAAGTACTACATCAAACAGCACCCGGAGAAGCAGTTCAAGCTGGTGCCGGATGCCAAATTCGAACGTCAGTATTTCGGTATCGCGGTGGCGAAAGGCAACAGCGAACTGCTGGGCAAAATCAACGCCGGTCTGCAGAAGATCGTTGCCGACGGGACTTACGCCAAAATCTATAAAACCTGGTTCGACGACAACGTGCCGACGCTGCCAGCGCAATAAGCCACCTTTTTCAGTGACCACGGCTATCGCCCAGGCGATAGCCGTATTTTTTAGGGAAGGACTATGACGGGATTCCGTTGGGAGATCATCGAGGAGTACGGCCCGCTGTTTGTGGACGGCGCCCTGATGACGATTAAATGTACCATTATCTGCGTGATCCTCGGGACGCTGTGGGGGTTAACCCTCGGTCTCGGACGGATGGCGAAGGCCGAGCACGGGCCGTGGAAATATATTCTCCGCTACCTGGTGCAGTTTCCGGTGCGCTTTTACGTTAGCGCCTTCCGCGGTACGCCGCTGTTCGTGCAGATCATGGTGGTGCACTTTGCGCTGGTGCCGCTATTTATCAACCCGCGCGACGGCCTGCTGGTGACCAGCGGCCTGATGAGCGCCGACTTTGCCCGCGAGCTGCGTGCCAGCTACGGGGCGTTCCTCTCCTGCATCGTGGCGATCACCCTTAACGCCGGGGCCTATGTGTCGGAGATTTTCCGCGCCGGCATCCAGTCGATCGACAAAGGGCAGATGGAGGCCTCCCGCGCGCTGGGCATGCCGTGGTGGAAAACCATGCGCAAGGTTATCCTGCCGCAGGCGTTTCGCCGCATTCTGCCACCGCTGGGCAACAACGCCATCGCCATTGTTAAGGACTCTTCGCTGGCCTCGGCGATTGGCCTGGCCGATCTGGCCTACGCCGCGCGCACCGTCTCCGGCGCCTACGCCACCTACTGGGAACCCTACCTGACCATCTCCCTGGTCTACTGGGTGATCACCTTCCTGCTGGCGCAGCTGGTTAACCGTCTGGAAAAGAGGTTTGGCAAAAGTGATTCACATTAATAACTTACATAAGCGCTTCGGCGACAGCCACGTGCTGCGCGGCATCAGCTGCGATATTAAACCGCAGGAAGTGGTGTGCATCATCGGCCCGTCCGGCTCGGGGAAAAGTACCTTCCTGCGCTGTATGAACGCCCTGGAGACAGTCAGCGAAGGCGAGGTGGTGGTCAACGGCTTTGCCGCTCACGACCGCACTACCGACCTCAACAAGATGCGCGAAAGCGTTGGCATGGTGTTCCAGCGCTTTAACCTGTTCCCGCATATGACGGTGCTGGAAAACCTGATTATGGCGCCGATGAATCTGCGCAATATGCCGCGCCAGCAGGCGGTCGACCTGGCGGAAGCCTTGCTGGCGAAGGTGGGCTTAAGCGATAAGCGCGACGCCTGGCCCTCGAGCCTGTCCGGCGGCCAGCAGCAGCGGGTAGCCATCGCCCGCGCGCTGGCGATGAAGCCGTCGATTATGCTGTTTGATGAGCCCACTTCGGCGCTGGATCCGGAGCTGGTGGGCGACGTGCTGGAGGTAATGAAAAACCTCGCCAGCGAGGGGATGACCATGGTGATCGTGACCCACGAAATGGGCTTTGCCCGCGAAGTGGCCGACCGGGTGATCTTCATCGACCAGGGCGTGATTCAGGAAGAGGGCAAGCCGGGGCAGATCTTTAGCGCGCCGAGCAACCCACGCACCGCCGCGTTCCTCAGCAAGGTGCTGTAAACCGAGCGGGCTGGCGCCAGGCCAGCCCGCTGAGTGTTGTCAAATATATTGATGATGTTTTTCATCATCAGTATAAACATTGACTGAACTCATATATCCCGCGATAACCCCTTTGTTAATCTCCGGGTATCGCTTTGGGCTTCTTCAGGAATATAACGTTGGAAATCTTTTTTTAACCCACTGAAAAATAGAGACTAACTATTTTTCATACGCCAAAAATCATGGTCCGTTAATGACGGACTCGGTTTCGTATGGGTTAAAAAAGGTACGTTATGACAGTTACATGGACGGTCACGCCCGTGGGGTATCAGCACATTGCCAAACGCTGCCCCGCCTGCAATGTAAAACGCGACTTCGCACCTTCCGGCGCCATCCGGGTGAATTCGCAAAAGAAGCTGCTGGATATCTGGAGCATCTATAAATGCACGCACTGCGATTACACGTGGAATATCGCCCTGTTTTCCAGGCTGCACGTCAGCAAGATAAACCGTAAACTGCTTCAGCGCTTGATGCAGAACGATGCAGCTATGGTTCACTATTATGCCGCTGACCTCGCGACCCTGAAGCGCAACGGCGCCGAGCCGTCGGGGCAACCTGATTTTCGTATTCATGAGCAATGGTCGGTGACGCTGATGGCGTGCCCGCGGATAACGGTGCGCGTCAGAGTCAGTCGGCCATTTCGCATCAGCCTGCTATCAATACTGAAAAAGCAGCTCAAGCTGAGTACGGCTGAAATCCGGTGGTTGGTCGCGACAGGGCATATCGAGGGTATTCCACTAAAACAGCTCAAGACGAAAAAGCTGAAGGCGATGGAATATCATTTTCAGCTGGCGGCGGAAACGCTGTATGCGCGACGCCGGATTACGTTATCACTTCGCGGTAGATAACTCGTCGGGGAGAGAAGTCGTAGCGCTTTAACCGCGGTTTTTCGTGATTCTCAATGAAATCAGGACGGCGAAGTCGGCCGTCCTGAATGACGCATTACTGCCTGAAAAAGGCACTTCCGCAGCAGCCATTCAAGCTGCCGACGCATAATAAACAAACGCCAGCTTATTGCCGTCGGGATCGCGGACGTAGGCGCTGTGAAAGCCGTTGCCATATTGTGGGCGATGACCGGGAGCGCCTTCGTCACGTCCGCCGAGTTGCAGGGCGAGGGCATGCAGTTCCGCAATATGTTCGACGGAGCGGGCGTTAAGCGCCACCATCGTTCCATTACCCACCCCGGCAGGCTGCAGGTCAAAAGGAACGCCCACGCACAGCCCACAGGTGTGGTTGCCGTTGAAGGTGCCCCAGGACGCCCCCTGTTCGTTACGGCCGGCTTTGGGGTGCCCCAGCAATGCCATTAACGGGTCATAGAATTCGATGGCGCATGGTAGATCGTTCGTTCCCAGCATCATGTATGAAAACATAGTGTTCTCCTGTTGTGGGCAAAAAGGCGTAAACCTTCAGGCTGGCTGAAGGAGATGTTGTTGACGGAGTTTTAACAAGCGCGAGACCAGCATGATGACGACGATTCCCGCTATCAGCGCCAGGCAGTGAAAAGCTATTCTGCCGCCAGCCTGGAAGTAAACCCAGCGCGCTACTTCCACCGAGGCTGCCATAAAACTGAGCGCCACAATGTTGATGGTGGCTGAAACCGTCCCTTTCGGCAGGGAGTGCGAAAAAAGCGCAAAACGGAATAATACGGGGAACAACAGGCCTGTTCCGAGGGCATAGAGACTTGTCCCTGAAACGGACCACCACCAGGTATGGGGCCACGCAATATTTCCCACCAGTAATACCAACAACCCGGTCAGCTGTATCGGGATAGTGCGCCAGATAAAGCGGGGAGAAGTCGGATCCTTGATAAAACGGGCCACGATGATACTGGCAATAATAACGCCGCTAAAGACAGGCACCTGGGTCCAGGCATAGGCGCCGCGCGACATCCCGCCGTCATCGATCAGGATCACCGGAGAGAGTGCTACCCAGGTGATTATCGGCAGGTTACTGAATGACAACGCCAGCGCGCCAGTCAGCACTACCGGCTGTTTAAAGGCGCGGACAAAATCGGAAAATACCTCTTCCGGACGAAACCCCCGGCCCTGAGGGGTGACCGTCTCTGGCATGTTAAAAATCAGTAACGCCCAAGCCAGTAAGCTCATTGCGCCGATGATCGCAAACAATAACTTCCAGTGCAGGAAATTCATCAGGCCAGCGCCCGCCAGGGGCCCGATTACCGGCGCCAGCAAAACGATGGATGTCAGCGCCGCCATAATGCGGATAGACTCTTTTTCATCAAAAGCCTCCTGGATGGAGACATAGCCGACTGTCGAAATGAAGCAGATACTGGTTCCCTGGATAAAGCGGGCGATAAGATATTGATCAATCGAAGTGACAAAGATCATGCTGAAGCAGGCCAAAGCAAAGATGATGGCTCCGGTCAGTAGTACGGGGCGGCGACCGATGCGGTCGGAGAGCGGCCCCAGCAGCCACTGTAATGCCAGCCCCCCGGCTAAATAGAGACTGACAGAAGCCGGGGCTAACGCAACATCAGCCTCAAATTCCCGGATGATGTGGATAATACCAGGTTGAATGAGATCGGTAGTCAGATAAGCAGAAAAATCATAGATAACCATCGCCAGCGGAAACAACAAGATTCTGCTAAAACGGATATGCGGTTCCAACGCTAATTTCATACGCGAAGACTCCCTGGTCGGTGACGGTTTCCCTGGTATCGGGGCCTGGTTGATGTGGATCCCTTGCGGCTGTCGTCACAGGCTGGCCGGGGAATGACAAACCGAAAGATAAAATTCGCCTGGCGACGGTCATTGGGTACGGCAACGCAACGGCATGCAGAGGGAGTGATCGAGCATGGCAGAGGGATAACGCACCGGGTGAACTGGCTGGGGGTGACGTTTCTTATGCGAGGGAGGGGGCTCGCTGCCATCGCGTGGATGTGGAGCGTTTGTCCGCAGGGGACGAGAATGAATAAAGTCGCTTGCTCCTGAGGGAAAACATTCATACCGGGAAACCTGTATCATCATGGGCAAAATAGGCGAACATTCGCCAGTGTCCGCATTCGATTTCAGCGCAGTGATAATCAGTCCGGCCAGTCATGGTCGGAAGTCTGATTATCAGATGATTAGGTTTTCCAGCATCGACGCCTCAGCTATGGGTATGAATTATTCATTAAGGAAATGATAACACCCACATTTATTATGGGAATCGCGTAGGTAAGAAAATGTGACTTTCGCCCGCTTACTGCGTGAAGCTGATCGCAACAGACCCGGCGCTGCGCTCAGCCTCGCCATGGTAGACCGCCTCAATATTATTCCCCTGCGGATCCAGCACAAAAGCGGCATAGTAACCAGGATGATAGTGTCGTTCGCCAGGCGCGCCGTTATCGCGGCCGCCATGGGTCAGCGCCGCATGGTAAAAAGCGTCCACCCTGTCACGATCTCTGGCCTGGAACGCCAGGTGGTGGCGTCCTGTCAGTTTCCCGGCAGCCTCCGGGCTGTGGCGTGAGGCCACCACCAGTTCGTCGGCCAGCAAGTAGTCATTAGCGGTGGTAATAACCGGGATCTCCAGCGCCGACAGTACGGCAGTATAGAAGTCTTTGCTTGCCTCAAAGTCTTCGACCACCAGCAGGATATGATCGATCAATCTGCCACGATGTAACGTCATGCTTTCCATGGAATTTCCTCTCGGCAGGGGGCCGGCAATGGTTATAGCAGTGAGCCAGCAGGAACAGGATACCCTCAGGTAAGGGCCATAAAAAAAGGGCTGGCGCCAGGCCAGCCCGTCAGGACTACTGCGCGGACTCCGTCGCTTCGTCCATGTCGTCTTCCTGCTCGCTGGCGAGCAGGGTTTTCTCGTTTTTGCACAGACACTGAATCAGCAGGAACAGCACGCCGCTGGCCACCAGGGTGGCGATCAGGCCATCGTAGCCGGTGATGCCGATCAGCATGCCGCTGACTACCGGCCCGGCGACGCTGCCGGCGGACCAGAAAAAGCCGAACAGGGCGTTAATCATAATCAGCTTCTGTCCGCTGAAGGTTTTCCCCGCTCGCACCAGCGACAGGGTATAAAGCGCCCCCGCCGCGGCGCCCAGCAGCAGGCAAATGGCCATCAGCTGAATGCGCGAACCGAGCATCAGCGGCAGGGCCAGCAGCGACAGGCTGAAAACCACCGCGCAGGCCAGATGCACGCGGCGAATGCCGACCCGGTCGGCCAGCCAGCCGAGCGGGGTCTGGAACATCGCATCCCCGGTAAGTACCACGGTCACCAGCAGCACCGCCATTCCTTCATTAAGCCCTTTATCCATACCGTACAGTGGCAGCAGGGCGAGGATGCTGGCGTCGAAGAAAGCGAAGCAGAAGACCCCGGAGGCCAGTACCGGCAGGAAGGCGCCGAGGCTGCGCCAGCTGGCGCGCTCCCCAAGGCTTTCGCGGGTGCCGGTGGGCAGATGGCGCAGCATCAGCAGGCAGACGGCGGTGACCGCGACGATCGCCATCAGCGCCGAGGCCTGCCAGGCGGGGCCGACGGAGATCAGCAGCGGCCCGGCCAGCTGGCAGCCGGTAAAGGCCGAGGCGTAGATACCGGTGAGGGTGGCGCGCTGGTTGCCTGCCGCGCCGCCGGTGATCCAGCTTTCACCGAGGACGATAATGACCCCGGAGGCCAGGCCGGTCAGCAGGCGCGGCAGCAGAAGCAGCGTCATATCGGTGGTCATGCATGAGGCGATGGTCGCCAGCGCCAGCAGGATCAAACTGCCGCTCAGCAGCACGCCCATCTCAACGCGCCGGCACAGCGCAGGAGAGAGGAAAGAGGAGATCATCATGCCGGCGGGCGGCAGGGCGGCCAGCAGGCCGACATACAGCGGCGCGATCTGCTGCTGCGCCAGCTCAAGACTGATTAACGGCACCGTATAGCCGGTGATAAATCCCACGAGCGACGCGGCCATGATCATCGCCAGCGTGGGAGCAAGACGATTCTGGTCTGGGTTAAACATTTTATTTCCGATGACGGAGAGGTCAGTAGTGGATCCTTCGGCAAATTGCCGTCCTGAGCTGCATAATAATTAATCGCCTGGCCGTTGTCACCGTTGAAATCACTACCAAAAAAGGGCCGCCGGGCGACGGCAGGCCTGTACGCCGCGCCGCCGCCGCATTTCGTGACGTTGTCAGCGTGTTAGCGACAGGATATAACGGAGGGAGCGGCAGCGACCCGACGCCGGTGAGCGACGGGTAAAAACGCAACGCATGACCAAATTATTCAGCATTACGCTATGCAGGAAAGGAGTAATACATGGCCGTATCGCCGTCACTGATCGCCGAAGCCACAGGCTGGCGACGTGAGTTTCACGCCGCGCCTGAGCTCGGATATCAGGAGCAGGAGACCTCGCGCCGCGTCGCCGAGCTGCTGGCCTCGTTTGGCCTGCAGGTTCATCGCGGGCTGGCCGGCACCGGCGTCGTGGCGACGCTGGAAAACGGCCCCGGGCCGGTCATCGGCCTGCGCGCCGATATGGACGCCCTGCCGATCACCGAGCTGGGGAGCGTCAGCTACCGTTCGCGCCGCGCCGGGGTCATGCACGCCTGCGGCCACGATGGCCACACCGCGATGCTGCTGGCGGCCGCCGCCCATCTGGCGCAGACCCGTCAGTTCAGCGGCACCGTCCACTTTGTTTTCCAGCCAGCGGAAGAGAACCTCGGCGGCGCGCGCAAAATGGTGGAGGAGGGATTATTCGAACGCTTCCCGATGGATGCGATTTACGCGCTACATAACTGGCCGGGGATCCCGCTTGGCGAAGTGGCGCTCAGCGATGGCGCGATGATGGCCTCCCTCGACGCCTTCGAGATCACCCTGCGCGGCAAAAGCTGCCATGCGGCGATGCCGGAGAGCGGGGCCGATCCGATCGTTGCCGCGGCGCAGCTGATTATGGCGCTGCAGACCATTCCTTCCCGCCGCCTGTCGCCACAGGATTCGGCGGTGGTCAGCATCACCCAGATAAACGGCGGCGAGGCGATCAACGTCCTGCCGGACAGCGTGGTGCTGCGCGGCACCTTCCGCTGCCTGAGCAATCGCGTTCGCGCCCGCGTGCGGGAGCTTATCGAAAGCTATGTGGCGACCCAGCCGCAGGTGTCCGATGTGCAGGGCGAGATTAGCTGGTTTCCGGGGTATCCGGTGACCAAAAACCATGCGCCGCAGGCGCAGCTGCTGCGCGAGGTGGCGGTCGCCACCCTTGGCGCGGAGGCGGTGCGCTGGAACCAGGCGCCGTCGATGGCCTCTGAGGATTTTGCCTGCATGCTGGAGGCCTGTCCGGGGGCCTATTTCTGGATCGGCACCGATGGCGAAACGCCGTCGAAGCCGCTGCATAACGCCAGCTATGACTTTAACGATGCGCTGATTAGCCACGGGGTGGCGATGTGGGTGGCGCTGGTGGAGAAACAGCTGCCGGCGGCGTAACCCACCGGCAGCGGCAGCAGGGAGCGCGCGCGCTCCCTGAGGTCACACGTCGGCGGCGGCTTTCAGTCGCGCCTTCATGTCGCTGTAGGCCGTCCAGGCATAGCGCTCCGCCCACTGCTGGTCGGCTATCGCTTCCACTTTCACCGCACAGTATTTGGTTTCCGGCGTTTTGGAGATCGGATCGAGGTTATCCTGGGTCAGCTCATTGCAGGCGCCCACCCACCACTGATAGGTCATATAGACCGCGCCCGGGTTGATGCGATCGCTGAGGTCGGCGCGGGTGATGACTTTCCCGCGTCGGGAGCTAACCCACACCAGCTGTTTGTCAGCGATCCCCAGCCGTTGCGCATCCACCGGATTCATCTGCACCCGTCCCGGCTCGTCGGCCAGCGACTGCAGCGCGGCGCAGTTGCCGGTCATCGAGCGGCAGGAGTAGTGCCCCACCTCCCGCACCGTGCAGAGCACCAGCGGCCATTCATCATCCGGACGCTCCGCCGGCGCGCGCCAGGCGGTGGCGAACAGCTGCCCTTTACCCGACGGGGTGTCGAAGCGGTTGTCTTTATACAGCCACGGCGTGCCGGGGTGGTCGAGGGTCGGGCACGGCCACTGAACATGGCCCATATCGCCCATTTTCTCCCAGGTCACGCCGTAGAAAAGCGGGCAGAGCTCGCGCATCTCGTCCCAGATCTGCTGGTTGTTCTCATAGTGCATCGGATAGCCCATTTCGCTGGCCAGCAGACTGATGATCTCCCAGTCGCGCTTCACATTCCCCGCCGGAGGGATTGCCTGTTCAAACCGCTGAAACCCGCGGTCGGCGCAGGTGAAGACGCCACCGTGCTCGCCCCAGGAGGTGGCCGGCAGCAGGACATCGGCAATCTCCGCCGTTTTGGTCATGAAGATATCCTGCACCACCACGAAGTCCAGCGCCTCGATGCCTTTGCGCACCAGGCCGAGGTCGGCTTCGGTCTGCAGCGGATCTTCGCCCATGATGTAGTAGGCTTTGATCTCGCCGGTCAGCGCTTTATGCGGCACTTCGGTGATGCGGGTGCCGACCTGGTCATCCATTTGCGCCGGGTCGATCCCCCAGGCTGCGGCGAATTTGGCCCGCACGGCGGGGTCGGTGACCTCCTGATAGCCGGGGAACAGGTTCGGCAGCACGCCCATATCGCAGGCGCCCTGCACATTGTTTTGTCCACGAACCGGCCCCACGCCGACGTTCGCCCGCCCCAGGTTGCCGGTGAGCAGCGCCAGGCTTGCCAGGCCGCGCACCACGTCCACCGCCTGGCCAAACTGGGTGACCCCCATGCCCCACATAATGGTGGCGGAAGGGGCGGCGGCAAACATGCGCATCGCCTCGCGAATTGCCTGCGCGCTGACCCCGACAATCTCTTCCACTGCTTCCGGGGCGTAATCCTTCACCGCCTCGCGGTAGGCGTCCAGCCCTTCGGTGTAGCGTTCGACATAGGCTTTGTTGTACAGCTCCTCCTCCAGCAGCACATAGCCGAAGGCGTTCACCAGCGCCATATTGCTGCCGTTGTTGAGCTGCAGATGACGGTCGGCTATGCGTGCGGTTTCAATGCGTCGCGGATCGCAGACGATGATCTTGGCACCGTTTTCCCGGGCTTTGATCACCCGGCGGGCGACGATGGGATGGGAGTCGGCGCAGTTGTAGCCAAAGACCAGCAGGCACTTCGAGTTTTCGATGTCGCTTATCGAGTTGCTCATCGCCCCGTTGCCCAGCGCCTGCTGTAGCCCGGCGACGGAAGGGCCGTGGCAGACGCGGGCGCAGCAGTCGACGTTATTGGTGTTCAGCACCGCGCGAGCGAACTTTTGCATCACATAGTTGGTTTCGTTGCCGGTGCCGCGCGAGGAGCCGGTGGTCATGATGGCGCGCGGGCCATGCTTCTCTTTGATCTCCCTGAGCTTGCTGGCGGTATAGCGAATCGCCTCCTGCCAGCTGACCGGCGTAAAGGCGCCACCTTTCTGGTAGCGGATCATTGGTTGTTTAAGACGGGGCGTCAGGAGCTGCGTGTCGTTCAGAAAATCCCAGCCGTAATAGCCTTTCAGGCACAGCTGGTTCTGGTTGGTGACGCCGTCGGCGGCTTCCGCGCGAATGATTTTATTGTTGTCGACAACCAGTTTAAGTTTGCAACCCGCCCCGCAGTAGGGGCACACGCTCGTGATTTTTTTCATCAGTAACAGACCTGTTAACAGTGAACAGAGGATCGCTGTCGCGCCGGGCCCGACGGGCAACGATCGCGGTATCGCCTGGTGGTGATGCGGACGCAGGCCCGCTGCGCTATGCAGGTCTCGTGCCAGATTTTAATCTGTTGATTTATAATGAAAAACTTCAGATGGATGATGACGGGAGCGTGACCTCGTCACTAATGACGATGACGCAGAGCGCCGACGTCAGACGCTCTGCGGGGGAAAACGCCGCTACGCGAGAGGGCGGCAGCGGGTGATATGCGACTCGCTCAGGCCGACGTCGCGTGCGGCGGCGCAGATTGCCTGCCAGCTGCCCGCATCCAGCGGGATCCCCTCGGCCAGGCGCGCTTCGCGGTTGGCGGCTTCCCATTCGCCGGGGGCCAGCACCGGGGCATCGGGATCGTGCGGCGACTGTTTACACCATGCGATAAAGGCCTCCGTCTGCGCCTGGCTGTCCGGGGCATCGAACGCGTCCGGGCGCAGGATCACGGTGGTCATGCAGTTAAAGATGGCGTCGACGCTGGTCTGCAGGCTTTCCTGATGGGTGGTTTGCCCCCCGGAGAGCGCGCCGCCGAGCACTTCACACAGCGTCGCCAGGGCATAGCCTTTGTGCTGGGCGAAGGTGAGCAGGGCGCCCAGCGGCGAGGTTTGCATCACCGCCGGGTCGGTGGTGGGCAACCCCTCGGCGTCGATCAGGCAGCCGGGGGCCACGGCTTCCCCTTTGTGCCAGGCGACGCGGGTTTTTCCAAAGGCGATGGCGCTGGTGGCGTAGTCCAGCAGCAGCGGCGGATGGCCCTCTCGCGGAAACACCACGCACAGGGGGTTGGTGCCGAAGCGACTGTCTTTTCCGCGGAACGGAGCGACCATCGGGTCGCCGATTACGCTGACGAAGTGAATGGAGATCAGTCCGGCGGCGGCGCACTGCTCGGCCCAGTAGCCGATGCGCCCGACGTGATGCGCATTGCGCAGGGCGATAGCCGCCATGCCGTGCTGCTTCGCCTTTTCGATACCTAACTGCATCGCTTCGTGGGCGACTACCTGGCCGAAGCCGGCGTTGCCGTCGAGGGTGACCACGGCGCCGGCATCTTTGGTGACCGTGGCGTGGCGGTTGAGCTGCAGAAAACCGCCGGCATGGGATTTCACATAGCTTGGGATCATCCCGACGCCATGGGAGTCATGCCCGGCCAGGTTGGCGGCGATCAGGTGGTCGGCGACCAGCGTCGCTTCTTCTGAGCGGCTGCCGAGATGGGTAAACAGTGAGACGACAAACTGATGCAGATCCGTCGCCAGAAAGCGGTGTCCTGTTGGCACTGATTCTCTCCTGTAGTCTGTTGTTATTTTGTTATGTTTGCCGTTTTATGCTGCGCCGCCCGGCGCAGAAGGTCAAGGGCGGGGGCTCCGGGCGTCACGCCACTGCGCCAGCGTCTGCGTTATACGCCAGACGATAAAAAACCGGTCCGCGATCGCGTTTTAATTAACGTCATAAACACCACATTTTTAAATTCTGCCACTGTCACAAAAGCCAGAAAAAAGCCAGCCCCGGCGTTGCAAGGGCAGCTGATACCACTATATGTTAAATTTGTGTTTATTAATTGATGATTAAAGGTTGGTATCATGTATAAGAAAATAAGTGGTTTAGTGGTTTCACTGACGGCCGTTTTCGCCTGTGCCGCCTGGGCGGAGGTGCCTGCGGGCTATCCGGCGGATTATCAAAAAACGGTTGATGCCGCCGTCAAAGAGGGCAAGGTGGTGATCTATTCCACAACCGATACCAAAGCCGCCGGGCCGTTAATTAAAGGATTCGAAGCGCAATATCCGGGCGTCAAAGTCGAATATAACGACATGAATAGCACCGAGCTGTATAACCGCTATATCAGCGAGCAGGCCGCCGGGGGCGGCAGCGGGGACGTGGTGTGGAGCTCATCGATGGATACGGCGCTGAAATTAGCCACCGAATACGCGGAACAATATGCCTCGCCGGAGGTGAAGCAATTGCCCGACTGGGCGGTGTGGCAGCAGAAAGCCTATGGCACCACCTACGAGCCGGTGGTATTTATCTATAACAAACGGCTGATCCCGCAGAATGAGGTTCCGGATTCGCATACCGCGCTGGCAAAATTGATCGCCAGCCAGGCCGATAAATTTAAAGGCAAAGTCACCACCTACGATATCGAAAAATCGGGCCTCGGCTTTATGCTGGCGGTGCAGGACAGCCAGGCCGACGCGAACTATTTTACCGACCTGGCGAATATCGCCAAAGGCGGCCTGACGGTGCAGTCTTCCACCGGCACGATGATGGAGCGCGTCTCCTCTGGCGAAAACCTGATCGGCTATAACATCCTTGGCTCCTATGCGGAAGCGCGGGCGAAAAACGATCCCTCTTTAGGCATTGCCTATCCGAAAGATTACGTGCTGGTGCTCTCCCGCGTCTCGTTTATTAGCCAGGAGAGCGAACATCCCAATGCGGCAAAATTGTGGCTGGACTATGTCCTGTCGGAAAAAGGCCAGCAGATCCTCGCCAGTCAGGCGGATATTCCCTCTATTCGTCGCGATATTGAAGGCAAAAATGATATCGACGGCATGACCGCGCTGCTGGGCAAAGCGTTAAAACCGATCCCGGTCAACGAAACGCTGCTGGATTATTTACAGCCGCAAAAACGTCTGCAGTTTATTAAACAATGGCGCAGCGCCGCCGCGAAATAATCCTCCCCCGGGGCATCGCCGATGCCCCTTATTCACACCCGGCGGGTTTATTCACCTGACCAAAGGGATGAACCATGAATGTATTACGCAGAAAGTGGCAGGGGCTGCCGCGCGGCGTGGTGGTGTGCATCACGGCGCTGGTGATTTATGTCCCGCTGTTATTTATTGTGGTGCAGAGTTTTCTCTCCGCGCCGTTCTTTTCCCGCTCCAAATCCTGGAGCCTGGAAGCCTTCGCCTTTATTTTTACCGACCCGGATTTTTATCTGGCGTTAAGGTCAGGCTTTATTCTGGCCTTTGGCCTGGTGATTATCGCCATTCCACTGGGCGGTATTTTGGCCTTTCTGATGGTACGCACCGATTTACCCGGCCGGCGTTTCATTGAGCCGCTGATCCTGGTGCCGATCTTCGTCTCGCCGATGGTGCTGGGCTTTGGCTACGTGGTGGCCGCCGGGCCGGTAGGCTTCTTTTCCCAGTGGGCGCAGCAGCTGATCGGCTTTGTGCCGTGGAATATCTACTCGATGTTCAGCATTGTGGTCATCGCCGGCTTAACCCACGTGCCGCACGCCTATCTTTATATCTCTTCGGCGCTGCGCAGCGTCGGTTCCGACGTGGAAGAGGCGGCGCGCACCGTCGGCGCCACGCCGCTGCAGGTGATGACCTCGGTGAGTCTGCCGATGGTGCGGCCGTCCATCCTTTACGCCTGCGTGCTGCTCTTCTTCCTCGGTCTGGAGGTTTTCGGTCTGATGCTGGTGCTGGGCGACCCCGAGGGCAACATGGTGCTGGCGACCTATCTCTATAAGCTGACCAACAAGCTCGGCACCCCCTCCTACCATCTGATGGCGGCGGTGGCGGTGGTGCTGATCTGCATCACCATCCCGCTGGTGATGCTCCAGAGGCGGCTGATGCGCACCGCCAACCGCTTTGTCACCATGAAGGGCAAGGCGTCGCAGGCGCGGGCGCTGCCGCTGGGTAAATGGCGTTGGGTGGCCGGGGCGGTGGTGGTGGCCTGGCTGACGGTGACCATCGGCGTGCCGCTGCTCGGCGTGGCGCTGCGGGCCTTTATCTCCAACTGGGGCGTCGGCGTGTCGCTGTGGGATGAGCTGTCGCTGACGACGTTCCACAATATCTGGCAGCAGCCCAACCTGCTGCGGGCGATCGTCAACTCGATGGCTATCGGCATCGTCGGCGGCGCGCTGGCGGTGATCTGCTATCTGTTTGTCGGTATCGCCATGCACCGCAAAGCGGACAACGTCACCCGCTTTCTTGATTACAGCGTACTGGTCCCGCGCGCGGTGCCGGGGCTGCTGGCCGGTCTGGCCTTCCTGTGGGTGTTCCTGTTTATGCCGATGTGGCTCGATCAGTCGCTGAAGCACGGCTGGCTCTCGGCGCTGCCGGTGGCCGACTGGCTGCGGGAGCACCTTATCGTGCAGCTGCGCGCGCTGCGCAACACCATCTTCAGCGTCTGGCTGGCCTACACCGTGGTATGGATGGCTTATGGCCTGCGGCTCATCTCTTCGACGCTGCTGCAGGTGGGCCCGGAGCTGGAGGAGGCGGCGCGCAGCACCGGCGCCTCGCGGGGGCAGATCACCCGCCACGTCACCGTCCCGCTGTCGCGCTATGGGCTGATTGGCTCCTGGCTGCTGATGTTCCTGATCTTTGAGCGCGAATATTCCACCGGCGTCTATCTGCTGTCGCCGGGTACCGAAACCATCGGCTCGATGCTGGTGTCGCTGTGGGCGGCGGGGGCCATCGATATCGTCGCGGCGCTCTCCTTTATCAATATTCTGCTGGTGGTGATTGGCCTTGGCATCGCCCTGCGCTTTGGAGTGAAATTACATGATTGAGTTATCGGTAGAAAACCTGCATCTCACCTATGGCGACAACCCGGTGCTGAAAGGGGTGTCGATGACGCTCGGCCGGGGAGAGGTGGTGTCGTTGCTGGGGCCGTCGGGAAGCGGCAAAACCACGCTGCTGCGGGCGGTGGCCGGGCTGGAGAAGCCGACGAGCGGACGGATCGCCATCGGCAACCGCACGGTGTACGACGGCACGCCGCGCAGCGAAATCCCGGCCGAAGAGCGTAACCTCGGGCTGGTGTTCCAGTCCTATGCCCTGTGGCCGCACAAAACGGTGTTCGACAACGTGGCCTATCCGCTGAAGCTGCGTAAAGTCGCCGCCGGGGAGATAAAAGAGCGGGTGCAGCGCGTGCTGGATCAGCTGGGGCTCGGGCACCTTGGCAACCGCCATCCGTACCAGCTCTCCGGCGGCCAGCAGCAGCGGGTGGCTATCGGCCGGGCGCTGGTCTACAACCCGCCGGTGATCCTGCTGGATGAGCCGCTCTCCAACCTTGACGCCAAGCTGCGCGAAGAGGCGCGGGTGTTTCTGCGCGAGCTGATCGTCAAGCTGGGCCTGTCGGCGCTGATGGTCACCCACGATCAGAATGAGGCGATGGCCATCTCGGATCGTATTCTGCTGCTGAACAATGGCGTCATCGAGCAGCAGGGGACGCCGCAGGAGATGTATGGCAGCCCGGCGACGCTGTTCGCCGCCGAGTTTATGGGCAGCAATAACCGCCTGCACGGCAAGGTAATGGAGCTGGAGAACGGCAGGGCGCGGATCGAAGGCGCCAGCTGGAGCCTGTGGGGGCGAGCGGGCGAGGGGGTTAGCGTCGGCGAGCCGGCGACGGCGGTGATCCGCGTCGAGCGCCTGCGTCTGGACGGCGCGGCGCAGGATAACAGTCTCCAGCTACCGCTGCTGACCAGCATGTACCTCGGCGACCGCTGGGAGTACCTGTTCCGCACCGAGGGCGACGATTTCCCGCTGCGCGCCTACGGAACGGCGCTGCGCGATGCCGAACACTGTCATCTGACGCTCCCGGCGGAGGATGTGTGGATTTTTCCGCAGCGGTAACCACGAGAAGCCACGGAAGGCAAGTGTCAGGTCATAACGCTACGCTATGGGATGACAAAAGCGCTTTGCGTCCGGCTATGGGCCGGGCAGGCCAGTAGGCTAGACCGATCCTGGTCAGCAGCAAGTCGACGGTGGTGATATGGGGACATACTTTTTCGTTTGATGAATGTTGATGCTGAAGCGGAAACCCTGCGGAGTGCAATTATCGTAAATCTGGTGTTTTAATAAGCTGCTAAACACAATATGCTGGTGTCTTCCCCACGTGCGTGGGGGTGTTTCTGATGTCCCGGTGCAGTTCGGTCGGCATAAGCGTTCTTCCCCACGCATGTGGGGTGTTTCTTCGTCTTTCATCATTCCGACGAGCGTTACCTTGTTAACCCTTTCCTCGTGGGGAACTATTTTCGTTTGATAAACAAATTATAATGAAAAGAACCGAATTAATAACGTTATTTGTAAGCCCTATAACCGTCCGACAGTGAACCTCACCCATGAAGAGAGAAGCCAGGAATTAAATCAATAGAATGCCGTATAGGCTATGTGTACCATTCTCTTGGAGAACTAATGCAATAATGCTTAGGGCTTTAGATATCGTGGTATTGGCCACATGTAGTAAAGTAATATGATTATAGATTAGTACATTATTTAAATTAAAATTAAATCCGCGTGTCTTTGATTACTGAATCGTGATTCTGTAACTTAGGTTGCTTTTTGAACGATATGGCACGGATTGTCCTTGCTGATTCTGTGATTGGTCGATGTGCGGTTGACGTTGCGAGATTGGGCCGCTGGCGCGTCCTGCGCTGTTGGCCCTTGCGGTTGGGTGGCTTAGAGTGAGAGGGGCTTATAGTGGTGCTCAGGAGTTTGCGCGATGTGGCTACTTTGTAACCTTCTTGCATTCATCGAGAATTACGGTTTTTAATAGCGGAGTTATATCAACATTATTCATGATTTGCGCATTCCTTCATTGCTTTTCCTCTAACTATTTCATAATAACCGCCAAAAACAGCGCCGGATAACAAAGAAAATGCAACGAGCGTCTCAAATACTGACCAGGAAACTTCCACTTTATCCCTTGGTTCCTTATAAAAATGGTGAAAATATTATTAATTATCCCGCTGCGTTGGCATCATATGATTTAACAATGCATTCATCGTTTTTGCCATTCCTGATTAAATTAAAATGCCTTTGCGCGCCTTCGCCATAATAAATCAACGAAAAGCTATCATTTGCGTTTACGACCAATGACGCAGCCCCCGTTAACGCTTCGCCATGCGTATTATGAACATGAGCAAAAACCTCAGACGATAGCCCTTTATACGCCACGCCATCAACACCCATATATTCCCCTTTTCCGCTATTAGCAGTTGTTAGCTTTTCACCTTCCGGGCCGATTAATGCGTATTCATGCACATCATTCATAATTAAAGCAACAACCTCGCTGCCACACTTTAAAGCATAGCCCTCATCGGCATTAGCAGTAAAAGCAGTAGCAGAACAAGTCGCCAATAAAGCACCTACGATAATTCGTTTCATGGAATAACCTTAATAAATTTAAATTTCACCATCCTGATTAATAGAATGATGGATATGTTATTTAATCGCGATGTAAGCCGACGGATTGAGTTTGCAAGCCGTTTTCGACCTCAGCGCCAGCCGCAACATTTCCGTTTGCCTGAATTAATGCAGACTCACGAGAAATTGCCGCTTGTGTACCCATGCCGCCCGCAATCATATCATTTTGGGTAATGGTGCCTTTATTCAGGCGGGCCGCTAATTCTTCCCCACACAAGCCAAATGAATCACGGCGAAAAATAACCTTGCCACGCTGAGCACATTGGATTAATTCAACGTTATCATATGAGCCTGGAGAAACAACGCAACCAGATAAAGTGGAAACTGCGCAAACTGCAAACATCGCCAAAAATACTTTTTTCATTTATTGATACTCTAATAGATCGTCATTTACCTTAATAATGTTTGCGCCGCGCAATGACATTAACTTTACATCTTGAAGCGCCTGTGGTCTATACATACATAAACATTCTATTTCGCGCTTATGAATAAGAAAAAATCTAAATTCTTATTCATAAGACCTTGGGGTTTTTGATTTATTGCTTTTTCATGTACCCTATGCATTTTCCTGGCTTTATTTTTGAGTAAATTCTTATGTTGCTGATTTTTTTACATTTCATTTCCTGTATTATTAAATTCATAGCCTGATAAAGATTAGCATTTAGTGCTGAAAAATATCCTTGGCGATAGAGTCATTTAAGTTACGGTTCGGTAATTCTCTTCTAGTGATAGTCTGAACGTTTGTGTGCTCAGTTTTTGAATGAAGGTCATTGTGTTAGTAATTCATTTTAACTCAATATCTTAGAGGCTTATGCTCCGCTTTTTTTATCGGGCATAACAAGTTTAGGTTTTTCATTTGCTTTTTTTAATCGTTTGCTTTATATGTTCGGTGAATACATAGATTTGCTGAATGGCTTCTTCGCTTAACTCTTTTGGCTTGTTTTGTTTTCCGTTATCAATGATGGGATGGTTCAGGAAGTATATGCTATGTTTTTTTCTAAAAAATAGAATCTCAAATGACTGAAATAGAATGGCTTAGTAATTTTATGGATAACTTGTATGTTTACACCATTATAATTGTATTTATCGTTGTGTTATGCCAAAGGATAGGGCGATAAATAAGTGTTAAAGTATGCATAAATCAATGTGGTTTAATTTTGGATTAAGTGGGGCAATTATTTGAATTTCGGTTTAATAAAGCAATGCGAGGTGAGTTATATGTCTAGAAATTATCACAATCCTAATTTTGAGAAATTTAAAAATGCGCCGGCGAGACGATGACAAAATTGAAGTAAAGATTAACCATACTGAGCGTGTATTTATCATAAAAGAGTGCATAGCGTTTCTGATTGAGGGTTGATAGAATGAAATAATAGCCATCACAAGCAAAGGTGCGTGCAATCTTCATTTTCACTATGATAAAAAGTCCGAGGGTTTTAAGTCTGTATACTCAAATGAATAAGTGAGCTGCAATTCATGAAAGTTGATGGCGACACAAACATAAATTGAATAGGATGTATGTTGATATGTAAGTATTCCGCTTAAACAGTCGATTCACTTTTAGAGATCTTCCGCCATAGTGATTATGTCATCGCTATGCGTAAGATCAGATTTACTGAACACCAGATCATCGCTGTTCTGAAATCCGTCGAAGTGGGGTGAACTATTAAGGATGTCTGCCGTGAAGCCGATATCTGTTAAGCCAGCTATTACAAGTGGAAGGCGAAATACGGCGGGTTGGAAGCAAATGATATCAAAAAAATACAAGACCTTGAGAACGATAATCGTCGTCTGAAGCAGATGTTTGCCGACCTGAGTTTGCTTTCAGATATACATCTGAAATCTATGTCGATCCGAACCGCAATGACAAAGTAGTGATTGATGTAGTGGGCATGTCCGTAATTGTCTACAATTTCACAGATGACCGCTTCGAAATCCGCGATAAAGTCTCCCCGGAGTATGTCATTGAGTCACATACCCACTTCACCGGACTGTTGTCCGCCCTCATTGAGCCGGTCAGCTGAATCCGAGACATCCATACCGTCAGCGTTTCCCGCGGACGTGGGAATTTTTTTCCGCTCAGCTTACCCCGCCAGATGGCACACGGCTTCAATATTGTGCCCGTCTGGCGCAATCACAAAGGCGGCGTAATAACTGGCGTGGTAGTTTGGTCGTAACCCCGGCGCGCCGTTGTCCTTTCCTCCGGCGGCCAGCGCCGCCTGCCAGAAGGCATCGACCTGCTCGCGGCTGTCGGCGCGAAAGGCAATGTGCAGCGGCGCCGGTTTTTCCGCACTTTGATAGAGGCATAGAGAGACATCGCCGCTGCCGGCCAGCTCTGCGCCGTAGGTCGGCTCGCCTTCGCCGACCAGCGTTACGCCAAGCGGGGCAAGGGCTTGTAAAAAGAACGCTTTGCTCGCGGCATAATCACTGACGCCGAATTTCACATGATCGAACATATCTTCTCTTCTCCTGCGGATGGGATATCGCCAGCCGAACGCGTTAGCCGGGAAATAGATGCAAAATAGTTAACAACGGTTATTAACTTTTTTAACAGCTCAAAATGTTTAATTATTCCTAATACGAGTATTTACAGACGTTTAATCTGCCATGTACCATAAACAAAAAATAACATTTGTGATACAAGTCACTCTTTTTTGGCGCATGGGTAAGCTCAGCGCGGTGTGAACGCCGCCGGTTTACCGCCTCAAGGTTATGGCAGCACCCTTCTCACGATGACATTCCGGTGAATTTCTCTCCGATTTCCCGCGTTTCGTTGAGAATCGTCTACTATCCAAACGATAACCCTATAAATGATATCGCCTCTGGCGATGTTTTATCCGACTTGCCGGGCCGGGCCAGACGCTAAGCGGTTTAAAAGCGCAATGGTATCGGTTCCAGCACGACATTCACTGGTTTTGTCAGCGACAAAAACAGTAATTTTCAATGACAGGAATGTGATGATGTCGAGCGAGAAAACTAACAATTCCAGGCGTGATTTCCTGGTGAAGTCGATGGCGCTGATCCCGACGGTGGTGATCGGCGGCGCGGGAGCAGGGGCCATTGGCGTGGCCACCAGCGCGACCGCGCAGGCGGCCCCCGCTTCAGAGCCAGCCTCCGGGAACACGGCGGCGGCCAGCGACTGGAAGCCGCAGTTCTTCAACGATCGTGAGTGGGCGTTTATCAACGCCGCCGTCGCGCGCCTGATCCCAGCGGATGAACTTGGCCCCGGCGCCAAAGAGGCCGGCGTGCCGGAGTTTATCGACCGCCAGCTTAATACCCCTTACGCCACCGGCTCCATCTGGTATATGCAGGGGCCCTTCAACCCCGATGTGCCGAAAGAGATGGGCTATCAGCTGCCGCTGGTGCCCAAACAGATCTATAACCTCGGGATCGCTGACGCCGAGGCCTGGTGTCAGGACAAGTATCACAAGACCTTCGCTGAACTGAGCAACGAGCAACAGGACGAGGCCCTCGGCCTGTGGGAATCCGGCAAAGCCGAGTTCAAACAGCTTCCGGCCTCGCTGTTCTTCACCTATCTGCTGCAGAACACCCGAGAAGGCTTCTTCAGCGACCCGATCCATGGCGGTAATAAAGGCATGGTCGGCTGGACGCTGATTAATTTTCCCGGCGCGCGCGCCGACTTTATGGACTGGGTTGAACGGGGCGAACGCTACCCCTTCCCGCCGGTATCAATTAATGGGGAGAGGGCGTAATCATGGCCACCGTATTGAAAAAAACCGATGTCGCGATCGTCGGCTTCGGCTGGGTTGGGGCGATCATGGCCAAAGAGCTTAACGAAGCCGGGCTCAACGTCGTGGCGCTGGAGCGTGGCCCGATGCGCGACACCTGGCCGGACGGCGCCTATCCGCAGGTGATTGATGAGCTGACCTACAACATCCGCCGCAAGCTGTTCCAGGATCTGTCGAAAAGCACCGTCACCATCCGCCATAACACCAGCCAGCAGGCGGTGCCGTATCGCCAGCTGGCGGCTTTCCTGCCGGGTACCGGCGTGGGTGGGGCCGGGCTGCACTGGTCCGGCGTCCATTTCCGCGTCGATCCCATCGAACTGCGGATGCGCAGCCACTATGAAGAGCGCTACGGCAAAAACTTCATTCCCCAGGATATGATCATCCAGGATTTCGGCGTCACCTACGACGAGCTGGAACCGTTCTTCGATAAAGCGGAGAAAGTGTTCGGCACCTCCGGGACTGCCTGGTCGATCAAGGGCAAGGTCGTCGGTAAAGGCCGCGGCGGCAACGCTTTCGCCCCGGACCGCTCAGACGACTTCCCGCTGCCGGCGCAGAAAAACACCTGGTCAGCGCAGCTGTTTGAAAAAGCGGCGCTCGAGGTGGGTTACCATCCCTACAACCTGCCGTCGGCCAACACCTCCGACTCCTATACCAACCCCTATGGCGCGCAGATGGGGCCGTGCAACTTCTGCGGTTTCTGCAGCGGCTACGCCTGCTACATGTACTCTAAAGCCTCGCCGAACGTGAACATCCTGCCGGCGCTGCGCCAGGAAAAACGCTTTGAGCTGCGGACCAACGCCAACGTGCTGAAGGTCAACCTGACCGACGACAAATCCCGCGCCACCGGCGTGACCTACGTCGACGGCCAGGGGCGCGAAATGGAGCAGCCGGCGGACCTGGTGATCATCGGCGCCTTCCAGTTCCATAACGTGCACCTGATGCTGCTCTCCGGGATCGGTAAACCGTACAATCCGGAGACCGGCGAAGGGGTGGTGGGGCGTAACTTCGCCTACCAGAACATGACCACCATCAAGGCCATTTTCGACAAAGACACTTATACCAACCCGTTTATCGGCGCGGGCGGCGACGGCGTCGGCGTCGACGACTTCAACGCCGACAACTTCGACCACGGCGCGGCCGGCTTTGTCGGCGGTTCGCCGTTCTGGGTCAACCAGGCCGGGACCAAGCCCATCTCCGGTTTCCCGGTACCGCCGGGCACCCCGGCGTGGGGCAGCAAGTGGAAAGCGGCGGTGGCCGATACCTACACCCATCACCTGTCGATGGATGCCCACGGCGCGCACCAGTCCTATCGGCAGAACTACCTCGATCTTGATCCGAACTACAAAAACGTCTTTGGCCAGCCGCTGCTGCGCATGACCTTCGACTGGCAGGAAAACGACATCAAGATGGCGCAGTTTATGTTCGATAAGATGGCGCCGATCGCCAAAGCGATGAAGCCGAAATATATCCTCGGCAGCCCGAAAAACGCCAACAGCCACTTTGATACCACCACCTACCAGACCACCCATATGAACGGCGGGGCGGTGATGGGGGAGGATCCGAAAACCAGCGCCGTTAACCGTTATCTGCAAAGCTGGGACGTGCATAACGTCTTCGTCATCGGCGCCTCCGCTTTCCCGCAGGGGCTGGGCTATAACCCAACCGGCACGGTGGCCGCGCTGGCCTACTGGTCAGCGAAGGCGATCCGCGAGCAGTATCTGAAAAATCCGGGTCCCCTGGTGCAGGCATAAAGGAAGGCAGATGATGAAAATGCAATGGTTATCGGCCCTGGTGCTTGGGGCATTGAGCTGCGCGGCCTTCGCCGAAGAGGCGCCTGTGGACAGCAATCTGATTAAGCAAGGGGAGTATCTGGCGCGGGCGGGGGACTGTGTCGCCTGCCACACCAACGGCAAAGCGGGCAAACCTTTCGCCGGCGGTCTGCCGATGGAGACGCCGATCGGCACCATCTACTCCACCAATATCACGCCGGATAAAGAACACGGCATTGGCGGGTACACCTTCGAAGAGTTCGACGACGCGGTGCGCAAGGGCGTGCGGAAAGATGGTTCCACACTCTATCCGGCGATGCCGTATCCCTCGTTCGCACGGATCAGCGAAGCGGACATGCGCGCCATGTACGCCTACTTTATGCACGGCGTGGAGCCGGTGAATGTCGCCAACAAGGACACCGACATCCCGTGGCCGCTGTCGATGCGCTGGCCGCTGGCGTTCTGGCGCGGCATCTTCGCGCCGACGCCGAGCGACTTTGTCGCCAACCCGCAGGTTGACCCGGTGCTGGAGCGCGGCCGCTATCTGGTGGAAGGCCTGGGCCACTGCGGCGCCTGTCATACCCCGCGTAGCCTGACGATGCAGGAAAAAGCGCTCAGCGAAAGCGAAGGCGATGATTACCTGGCGGGCAGCAATGCGCCGATTGACGGCTGGGTTGCCTCCAGCCTGCGCGGCGAAAACCGCGACGGTCTGGGGACCTGGAGCGAAGCCGAGCTGGCCGAGTTCCTGAAAACCGGACGTAACGATAAATCGGTGGTCTTCGGCGGCATGAGCGATGTGGTGGAGCACAGTCTGCAGTATCTTTCTGATGACGACATCACCGCCATCGCCCGCTATCTGAAGTCGCTCCCGCCGCGCGGCGGCAAACAGACCCCAGCCCCGGTGGAAGACAGCGTGGCGAAAGATCTGTGGAAGGGTAACGACAGCAAAACCGGCGCCGCGCTGTACGTCGATAACTGCGCCGCCTGCCACCGCACCGACGGCGCAGGCTATAAACGCGCCTTCCCGTCGCTGAAGGGCAATCCGGTGGTGCAGACCGAAGATGCCACTTCGCTTATCCATATCGTTCTGACCGGGAGCACCACGCCGGCGGTGAAAGACGCGGTCTCCAACCTGACCATGCCATCGTTCGGCTGGCGTCTGGACGACCAGCAGGTGGCGGATGTGGTCAACTTCATCCGCACCAGCTGGGGCAACAACGCGCCGGCGGTCAGCGCCAGCGATGTGGCGAAGGTGCGTAAGGAGACCGCGGCGCACGATGAGAAGGCGTTAGGCAACGCTGATATCTCGAAGCTGCCGGGGGCCGGACAGTAACCGTCAGGGTTGCGTCGCCCACGCGGCGCAACCCATACTTAGCCAGGACGTAAAATACTGTCTGAATCAAGGAGTTTGCCTTCATGCTGCATGCAGAGCGACTGACCTGCATCGTTGACGATCGACCGCTGTTTGCGGAGCTGACGCTGTCCCTTGCTGCCGGTGAGCTGCTGCAGGTCGCCGGTGATAACGGCGCGGGGAAAACCTCGCTGCTGCGGATCCTCTGCGGCCTGGCGCGCCCGGAAAGCGGCGGGGTGAGCTGGCAGGGCCAGCCGCTGGCGAAGGTCCGGGAGTCATTTCATCGTCAGCTGCTGTGGCTGGGCCATAAGCCCGGCGTTAACGCGGCGCTGACCGCCGATGAAAACCTGCGTTTCTTCTTTCCGGCCAGCCGCCTTCAGCAGCGGGAACGCGCCCTCGCCGCCGTCGGCCTGGCGGGCTATGAAGATCTCCCCTTGAACCAGCTCTCTGCCGGGCAGCAGCGCCGGGTGGCGCTGACCCGCCTGTGGTTAACCGACGCGCCGCTGTGGATCCTCGATGAGCCGTTCACCGCCCTCGACGCCACAGCGATGGAAACCCTGACCTGCCGCCTGGAGCAGCATGCCCGGCAGGGGGGAAGCGCGATCCTCACTACCCACCAGCCGCTGCGGCCGCTGCGCTGCCCGTTGCGCACCCTGCGCCTCGGCGGCGACGCTGGAGGCGGGCAATGATGCGAGCGCTGTTGGCCCGGGAACTGCGCCTGGCATGGCGCAGCGGGGCGGAGATCCTCAATCCGCTCTGGTTCTTTCTGATCGTCATCACCCTGTTTCCGTTCGGCGTCGGCGCCGCGCCGCAGCTGCTGGCGCAGATTGCGCCGGGCGTGGTATGGGTCGCCGCGCTGCTGGCGGCGCTGCTGGTGATGGAACGGTTGTTTCGTGACGACTGGCAGGACGGCTCCCTGGAGCAGCTGTTGCTTCTGCCGACGCCGCTGGTGGCGGTGGTGCTGGTGAAGGTGGTCGCCCACTGGATGATGAGCGGCCTGCCGCTGCTGATCGTCTCTCCGCTGGCGGCGCTGCTGCTGGGGATGAGCGTGCACGATGCCGGCGTGCTGGCGCTGACCTTGCTGCTCGGCACCCCGACGCTCAGTTTTCTCGGCGCGGTGGGGGTTGGCCTGACGGTCGGCCTGAAGCGCGGCGGCGTCCTGCTGAGCCTGCTGGTGCTGCCGCTGGCGGTGCCGCTGCTGATTTTCGCCACCGCGGCCTGCCAGGCCGCCGCCGCCGGGCTCCCGGTCGGCGGCTATCTGGCGATGCTGGCGGCGTTCTTAACCGCCAGCGCCACCCTGTGTCCGTTCGCCACCGCCGCCGCGCTGCGGCTGACCGTGCAATAATTCGCTGCGCCTGTGGGCGCGGCCATCAAAACCGTGTGAGTAAGCGTCTATGTGGAAAGCGTTACATCAACTGGCGATCCCCGAGCGGCTGTACCGCCTGTGCGGATGCTGGATCCCCTGGCTGGCGGCGTTGAGCGCGCTGTTGCTGGTCATCGGTCTGGGGTGGGGATTTGGCTTCGCCCCGGCGGACTATCAGCAGGGGGAGAGCTACCGGATCATGTATCTTCACGTCCCGGCGGCGATGTGGTCGATGGGGCTTTACCTGGCGATGGCCGTCGCGGCCTTCGTCGGGGTGGTCTGGCAGATCAAAATGGCCGATCTGGCGATTGCCGCCCTTGCACCGGTGGGGGCGGTCTGCACCCTGGTGGCGCTGGTCAGCGGCGCGGCGTGGGGCAAGCCAATGTGGGGAACCTGGTGGATCTGGGACGCCCGCCTGACCTCGGAGCTGGTGCTGCTGTTTCTGTATGCCGGGGTCATCGCCCTGTGGCACGCCTTTGACGACCGGCGGCTGGCCGGGCGCGCGGCGGGGATCCTCGTGCTGGTCGGGGTGGTCAATCTGCCCATCATTCATTACTCGGTCTACTGGTGGAATACCCTGCACCAGGGTTCGACCAACCTGCAGCAAACCATCGACCCGAGCATGCGTCTGCCGCTGCGGATCTGTATCTTTGCTTTCCTCGCGCTGTCGGTCACCCTGACCCTGATGCGCCTGCGTAACCTGATCCTGCAGCTGGAGCGTCGTCGACCGTGGGTGGTGGCGCTGGCTAACAAAGGAGCCGTCCGATGAGCCCCGCTTTTTCTTCGTTCGCCGCCTTCCTGAATATGGGCGGCTATGCCCAGTACGTCTGGCTGGCGGTGGCGGTGGCCGTCGCCGCCTTTGGCCTGCTGACGGTGCACACCCTGTGGGCGCGGCGGGCGCTATTCCATGAAGTGCGACGCCAGCAGGCGCGCGAGCGGCGGATCGCTGCTGCCCGCGAACATGACAAGGAGGCCGCGGATGCAAGCGCGTCGTAAAACCCGGCTGTATATCGTGCTGGCGGTGCTCGCCGGACTTGGGCTCACTGTCAGCCTGACGCTGTACGCCCTGAGCAGCAATATCGATCTGTTTTACACCCCGGGGGAAATTATCTACGGCAAAACGGAAACCCGGGCGCTACCTCATACCGGGCAGCGCCTGCGAGTGGGGGGCTACGTTCAGCCGGGCTCCCTGCAGCGCGACCCGCAAACCCTCGACGTGCGCTTTAAGCTGTATGACGCCCGCGGGGTGGTGGACGTTAGCTATAAGGGCATTCTGCCGGACCTGTTCCGTGAAGGGCAGGGCGTGGTGGCCCAGGGCGTGCTGGACGGCGAGCGGCATATTACCGCCCAGCAGGTGCTGGCCAAACATGATGAAAATTACACCCCGCCGGAGGTGAAAAACGCCATGACGCCGGCGAAAACGGGGGCGCAGCCATGATGCCGGAGCTGGGCAATTTTTTACTGTGTCTGGCGGCGGGTCTGGCGCTGCTCCTGAGCGTCTATCCCCTGTGGGGCGCGGCGCGGCAGGACCGGCGGCTGATGGTCCTGGCCCGGCCGCTGGCCTGTGGGCTGTTCGCCTGTATCGGCGGCGCCTTCCTGCTGCTGGTGCACGCCTTCGTGGTCAACGACTTTACCGTCCGCTACGTGGCGGAAAATTCCAACAGCGCGCTGCCGGTGTGGTATCGGGTGGCGGCGACCTGGGGGGCGCATGAGGGCTCGCTGCTGCTGTGGGTTCTGCTGCTCAGCGTCTGGACCTTCGCCGTCGCCCTCTTCAGCCGACGGATGCCGCTCGACGCCGTCGCCCGGGTGCTGGCGGTGATGGGGATGATCGCCTTGGGGTTCCTGCTGTTTATCCTCTTTACCTCCAACCCGTTCAGCCGCGGCCTGCCGCAGTACCCCATTGACGGCCGCGACCTTAATCCGCTGCTGCAGGATATCGGCATGATTTTTCATCCGCCGATCCTCTATATGGGTTACGTCGGCTTCTCGGTGGCTTTCGCCTTCGCCATCGCCTCGCTGCTGGCGGGCCGGCTGGATACTGCCTGGGCGCGCTGGTCGCGTCCCTGGACCCAGGCGGCATGGATGTTCCTCACTCTCGGCATCGTGCTGGGCTCGGCGTGGGCCTATTACGAACTGGGCTGGGGCGGCTGGTGGTTCTGGGACCCGGTGGAAAACGCCTCGTTTATGCCGTGGCTGGTGGGCACCGCGCTGCTGCACTCCCTGGCGGTGACCGAGAAGCGGGGCAGCTTCCGCGCCTGGACGGTGCTGCTGGCCATCGCCGCCTTCTCCCTGTGCCTGCTGGGCACCTTCCTGGTGCGCTCCGGGGTGCTGGTCTCGGTGCATGCCTTCGCCTCGGATCCGTCGCGCGGGCTGTTTATCCTGGCGCTGCTGATTGTCGCCATCGGCGGGTCGCTGCTGCTGTACGCCCTGAAGGGCGGCCGGGTGCGGGCGCGGGTGGAACATACCCTGTGGTCGCGCGAGTCGTTCCTGCTTGGCAACAATATTTTGCTGATGGCCGCGATGCTGGTGGTGCTCCTCGGAACGCTGCTGCCGCTAGTGCATAAAGAGCTGGGCCTCGGCAGCATCTCCATCGGCGAGCCGTTCTTTAACACCATGTTCACCGCCCTGATGGCGCCGTTTGCGCTGCTGCTGGGGCTGGGGCCGCTGATCCGCTGGCGGCGCGATGACATCGCCAGGCAGATTAAGCGCCTGATTATCGCCCTGGTTGTGACGTTGTCACTTTCTCTGGCGCTGCCGTGGCTGCTGCAGGATCGTATCACCGCCATGGCGGTCATTGGCCTGATGATGGCCCTGTGGGTGCTGATCTTCGCCCTGCTGGAGGTTCACGAACGGGCCACTCATCGCCACGGCTTCTGGCGCGGCCTGCGGACGCTGACCCGCAGCCAGTGGGGGATGGTGCTCGGTCACGTCGGCGTGGCGGTGACCGTTATCGGCATCACTTTTAGCCAGAACTACAGCGTGGAGCGCGATGTACGGATGCGCCCCGGCGACAGTATCGATATCCACCGCTATCACTTTGTGTTTAACGGCGTGCGCAATATCGTCGGCCCCAACTGGACCGGCGGCGAAGGCATTATCACCGTGACCCGCAGCGGACGCCCGGAAGCGACGCTGTATGCTGAGAAGCGCTTTTACACCGCCAGCCGGATGATGATGACCGAGGCGGCGATCAGCGGCGGGCTGACCCGCGATCTTTACGCCGCGCTGGGGGAAGAGTTGAGCGACGGCAGCTGGGCGGTGCGTCTGTACTACAAACCGTTCGTTCGCTGGATCTGGTACGGCGGGGTGCTGATGGCCCTCGGCGGTCTGTGCTGCATGCTCGACCCGCGCTATCGGATGCGTAAGAAGCTGCAGGAGGCCTCATGAACCGGAAGCTGCTGTTTATCCCGCTGGCGCTGTTTCTGGCGCTGGCCGCCGCGCTGTTCTGGCAGCTGATGCGCAACGCCGAGGGCGATGACCCGACGACCCTCGAGTCGGCGCTGATTGGCAAACCGCTGCCGGAATTTCGCCTTGAAGCGCTGAATACCCCCGGTCAGACGCTGGACCGACGGACGCTGATTGACGGCAAGCCGCTGCTGCTCAACGTCTGGGCCACCTGGTGCCCAACCTGTCGCGCCGAGCATCAGTTTCTCAACGGCCTGGCGCAGCAGGGCGTGCGGGTGGTGGGGATGAACTACAAAGACGATCGGCAGAAGGCGATGAGCTGGCTGCAGCGCCTGGGTAATCCGTACAGGTTGAGCCTGTACGACGGCAACGGCATGCTCGGCCTGGATCTGGGGGTTTATGGCGCGCCGGAGACGTTTCTCATAGACGGTCAGGGCATCATCCGCTGGCGGCACGCCGGCGACCTGAACGAACGGGTGTGGCGCGAGGAGCTCCAGCCGCTGTGGAATCAATACAACCGGGGGGCGGGCTGATGAGAGGGGTAATGGGCATCCTGCTGGCGCTGATGCTGACCGGCCAGGCGTGGGCCGCCATCGATACCTGGCAGTTTAAGGATGAGGCCCAGGAGCAGGCCTTTCGCGAGATCACCTCCCAGCTGCGCTGCCCGAAATGCCAGAACAACAGCATCGCTGACTCGAACGCGATGATTGCCGCCGATATGCGGCAGAAGGTGTACGAGCTGATGCAGCAGGGGAAAACGAAAGGGCAGATCGTTGACTATATGGTGGCCCGCTACGGCAATTTTGTCAGCTACGAGCCGCCGCTGACCGCGGGCACGGTGCTGCTGTGGATGGGGCCGGGGCTGTTCGTGCTGGCGGGCGCCGGGATGATTGTCGCCCGCGCGCGTCGTCGCGACATCCCTGACGCGGCGCTCAGCGCTGAAGAGCGCCAGCGGCTGGCGGAATTATTGAAAGAAGGAAAAGAACGATGAGCCTGTTGGTGGTTATCGCCGGGCTGTTGCTGGCTGGCGCGCTGGGACTGCTTTATTACCCATGGACGGGCAACGGGGCGGTGGACCGCGATACCCTCAACCGCGCCCTGTATCAGTCGCGCCTGCAGGAGCTGACGCAGGAGCGCGGCGAGGACAACCCGGCGCTGGTCGTCGAGCTGCAGCGCACGCTGCTGACCGATATCCCGCCCCAGGCACAGCCTGGCGAACGGCCGCTAAGCCGCTGGGCGCTGCTTCCGGGGGCGCTGCTGCTGGTAGTCCTGAGTCTGGGCCTGTATCTGAAAACCAGCGATATCGGCCAGGTGCTGCTCTGGCAGCAGGCTGAACGGCATTATCCTGCGCTGTTGCAGCAGGTTAAGGACCCGACGGCGGCGCCGCTGCGAATGGATGAGCTGGCGGAGCTGCGGCTTGGCCTGCGCAGCCACCTGCAGGATACCCCGAATGACCTCCCCGGCTGGCAGCTGCTTGGACGGCTGGGCCTGCTGTTGAACGATGGCGAGACGGCGATCGGCGCCTTTGGCCGGGCGCATGCTCTGGCGGCGGATGACCCGGCGGCGGCTTTCGATTACGCCAGCGCGCTGGTGCGGGCGGGAGATAGCGGTCAGGTTCGGATGGGCGAGCTGCTGCTGCGTGACCTGCATCAGCGGCAGCCGAACAGCCTGCCGGTGCTGGAGATGCTGGCCCTGAGCGCGGTGCGTAATGAAGATTACCCCGAAGCCGTGGCCGCCCTGCAGGCGCTGCTGGCCCGGCTGCCGGAAGGGGATGCGCGGCGCGAGGCGATCGTCCGCCAGCTGGCGCAAGCGCAGCAGCTGGCGCAGTAACTGCCCGGCGGTGCTGCGCAGGCGCGGGTCTGGGGCATGCCACCAGAAGAGTACGGGCAGCCCTGTTTTTGTAGGCCGGGTAAGTTTTGTAGGCCGGGTCAGGCGCAGCCGCCACCCGGCACAAAATCGGCTCCATGCCCGCTGTCCTTGCCCGGCGGCGCTGCGCTTGCGCGGGCCTACGAAGGGCGCGAATAGAGCGCCAAATCGCGGGCAGTTTTGTAGGCCGTGTAAGCGAAGCGCCACCCGGCACAATTAAGGCACAACAGCGTAGCCCGGATAAGGCGCCATGCGCCGCCATCCGGGATTTTCTCTGCTGGCGCTACGCTTAGCCGCTAGCGTGCCAGGGTCCCAGGTGTAGTTGGCATCACTGAGGTACATCCTCCTAAGCGTCAGCAGCAAGCTGCCACTTAGGCTGCGGAGAACACCCCTCTTTCCGTCGCAAGCGTGGTAAAACTCGATTAACGAGTTTAAAAGGGTCTTCAGAGGGAACGCGAGTTAAGTCTAATCAGGGCAGGGGGACCGGCAGCATTTATAATCCGACAACCGGCTGCGCCGGGCCTTCGGCGCCATTTGGCTGGACTGCCACATGCCCATCATCTGGCGCTGTCATGCCGCTGACGCGGCATTCTGAAGCTACTCGATGTTGTATGGTACGAATGCTATTGCAGAATTTCACGTCTGCTGTGTGCCAGAAGCGGACGTTGCGATTGTACTTTGCATATTGCAATTTACGCAGATATGCAACTGATTACAGTTCCGAATATGTGTTTGGAGTTTTAAAAAAATAAAATTCACTGTCTATTCATTGATGTATTTTTTATTGGAAGGGTTTATCTTATAGCCCTCTAAAGAGGGCTCCTCAAAGAAAGGTAGAATTATTGTTATTGTTAAGAGTACCGTTTAAAGTCATATAAGCTAACAAGTCTTTTATAATCTGAGGGCGATATTTCTAGTGCCACTCCTTCCCTCAGATATCCTTCGATGTTATCAAGATCAATATTGTTTACATATGTGTTGTAAAAAATAACTCGAACGATTTTATACGGTTTAAATCCGAGGGAAATGATTTCATCAACTGTGTCGCAATTGATTCTTTCAGAGTCATCAATAGAATTAAAATAGGTGGTGAGATTTATTTCTTGATTGTTTTTAAGTTGTTCAATGTTATGTATTTCATTACATATAGTTGAAAACCCATGCGCTGTAAAATACTGCGTTCGGGTCACTTTTATTTTGTTTAACAACATGATTAACGCATCATTTTTGGAATCCATGATCTCAAAATAATTCATTACCATTTCGGATGCTGATTGATAATGGTAAGTTATCTTCTGTACAGAGCCAACAGCCATGACTAGTTCGTCATTGGCTAAGTTTTCTAAGTCGCCAACTATTTTTACTTTAACGGTACCACCTTCTTTTATTTTCCTCATTACTCCTTCAACCTTTCTAATATCCATAGATGAGACTGGAAGTTTAAGGTTTATTAACTCCTCAAAAATAGCTTGGAAATTATCGGTTTTAATCTTGTTGATTTTAATATTGCCAATGTTTTCAATAACTACATCATGTTCAAGCACTTCAAGAGAGTTGCTGCTTGCATCTCGTTCAATGAGTAGAAAATTCTTTCTAACCTTATCGGCTAAATCGGAATCTTTAGAAATATAAGAAAAGATGGTTTTCAGAATATCCCTGATATTTTCATCGCTTATGCTATAACCGATAAATATAATTGGGTTGTGAATAAATAAAGAAATGAGCTGGGCTCTAATTAAGTGGTTGTTGATTTTAAATCTTTCATAGTCGGAATCTGAAATCACAATAGATTCAGGGTGTGATACGCAACCATGTATTTTATATACCGAGCCGTAAGGGTTACTTAGCAGAATATCATTTCCAATGATTGGATTAAACCCAATCAATGTCTCAATGAATCTATCATAATTTGTTGTAATAACTGAACCTATATTTCGACTTGCTTTGGCAAATAACTCCATTTCTGTTGCATACTTATCACCATCATTTATTTGATGTAAATCTACAAGTTCAGATATAAATATCTTCATGCGACTGGCAGAGTAGTTTCCTGAAGCAGCGTACTCGTAGTATTTATCATTTATTCTTTTAAACTTACCATTCCTATCAGCTTCTAATAATCTGTTGAACTCTGTTTCAACTTCGCTAGCTACTTTTGGCAGGTCTACCTCACCTAAAGAATTAGCGTTCCTGCCTGCAGAGTCAAAATAAAAGTCATGACTCCCTTTCATTTCGTAAACAACCTTTTTTAGAAGTTCTTGCCATGAGTAAGTGCCTACTAGGTATCTCCGGCTAAACCCCGCACCAACAAACACTACTGGATGGTTTACGTAAGATTCCATGAATTCACTAAGATTCATCTATTCTTCTCCATAACAGGAATATTTATAGCTGATAAAGCATACAGCATCTTCGACGAAGATGTCTTCAACTTTGCTCACTCATCATCCTATTCTATCTGTTTCATCACACAACAAGTATTGAACAGCATTATGTATGCAATTGATAGAACAATATGGATTAAATTACGTTACGGTCGCAATGTCTACATCCATCGAAAGTGGTGTAAAATATATATTCAATTTAGCAAAACTAACATTGTCATCACTGCCAGTTAGGGTGATAAGAATAAACAAAGCCTTTAGAGATTCTCAGCAGTTGAACCGTCAGGTCTTTGATATTCATCCTTTCAGTTGATTTTCAGTTGATTATTTTTCCTCAGTTCTCTGATGAATACAGGCCCCTTCGCTCCTCACTCAATGCGGACCTTTAGCTCAGCTGGTTTGTTCGCTCTATGCCAGGAGCGGAAAGCGCTGACATCACAAGGTACCACTCAACGCGGCGCAAGCCAGTCAGTTAGCGAGTTTTTGTAGGCCGGGTAAGGCGCAGCCTCCACCCGGCAAAAATACGGCACAAGAGCGGCCCCATAGCGTAGCCGGGATAAGTTCTCACGCATCGCTCTCCGGGATTCTCTCTACTGGCGCTATGCTCAGCCGCTTCCGTGTTTAGCTCCCAGGTGTCGCAGGAATGACTGAAGAATCTCCCCCTTAGCATCAGCAGCAAGCCCGCGGAGAACACCCTCATAACGTTGCAAGCGCTGGAGATCCCGAGCACCGAAGTTAAAAAGGATTAGCTAATGGTCTTCAGCGCGGGACGCGAATAAATGCTAATCACTTGGGGGTGTTAGCTCGGCCATGTTCCCTGGCGAACCGGATAGTGCTGCTGACAGCTGGCATAAGAATCGTTGATTTAGTCGCTCAGCGCCCACTTGTCTTGATAGCGAAACGTCATCGGGAATGGATGTAGTACGAAACGCCTGGTCAGGAGGTCAACGTGATTGCTACTGAAGACGCGGTATTCAGTGATCATCTCAGCTGGTAACCTGTCACTCGCGCCATTGGTAACGTGAAGATTCATGATTAATTTTGGAGTTCGGACGATTTATGAAAGCTATCAGACTATTCACTCTGATTCTGCCATTGTTCCTGGCACTCTGCGCCGGCACACAGGTCAGCGCCAGCACACCTTCAGGCAGCATTTCCTCTGCAAACACATCAATTACCACTCGTGATAAGAACGGAAACCTACTGCCGAGTTTCCTGCGGCTTCAGTACGATGTGGATTCAGATGGCAGAGTTCAGAATGTAAAGATACTTGAATCGACAACGACTCCGGAGTTGGAACATCAAATCATTGATAAAATGATTAAAAAATGGCGCTTTGAAAAGGGCAAACCGGGAATAGCTCAAAGATTAGTCGTCAAGATCCAACCCAAATCAGACGGCGGTCCCGCGAATAAGCAATAAGCACTTTTGAGGATTAATAGCCTGACGCATCAATACAGGGTTCGTTTTACCGTAATGCTTACTCTCCAACAAAAAAAGCCCCTGCATATCAGCAGGGGCAAGCCATGTCAGAGCTTATTTTTTATTAGTTAAATACCATCCCGCCGTCGATCAGCAATGACTGACCGGTCATGTAATCAGAATCCGGGCTGGCAAGATAGGAGACGCAGGCGGCGACATCTTCCGGCTCGGATAGCCGACCGAGGGTGATGCGTTTGGCGAACTCGGCGGTACCGTAGCCCAGCGGTTTACCGGCGGCTTCTGACACCTGGCGGTCAATTTCGGCCCACATCGGCGTTTTGACAATCCCCGGGCAGTAGCCGTTGACCGTGATGCCCAGCGGCGCGAGGTCGCGAGCGGCGGTCTGGGTTAAGCCGCGCACCGCGAATTTACTGGAGCTATACACCGCCAGCTCCGGGTTGCCGACGTGGCCGGCCTGGGAGCAGGCGTTGATGATTTTCCCGCCGTGCCCCTCTTTCTTAAAGGCTTCGACCGCCGCCTGAATGCCCCAGATCACCCCTTTGACGTTGATGTTGTAGACTTTATCGACAATTTCCGGGGTAATGGACTCGATCGGCGTGGACGGCGCCACGCCGGCGTTGTTGACGATGACGTCGAAGCCGCCCAGCGTTTTGCGCGCCTGTTCGACGGCGGCGAACACCTGATCGCGGTCGGAGACATCCACTTTCACCGCCATGGCGCGGCCGCCGGCCTGGTTGATTTCGGAGGCGACCGCTTTGGCGGTGGCGTCGTTATAATCGGCAATGGCCACGGCAAATCCATCCTTCACCAGACGAAGGGCGATAGCTTTACCAATCCCCTGGCCGGCGCCGGTAACAAGTGCGACTTTTTTCATTTTCCTTTCCTTATTGTGATGACTTACAGAATCTGACTCAGATGCAGCTGGCCCATCAGCAGCGGGTTATCGCGATAATCCACCGGAATGGCCACCACCGCCGGGCCGTCGACGTCCATCGCCGCGCGCAGGGTCGGCTCCAGCGCCTCGGCGCTTTCCACGGCAAACCCTTTGGCGCCGAAGGACTCGGCATAGGCTTTAAAATCCATCGGCCCGAACTCGACGCCGGACAGGCGCTGATATTTTTTCTCTTCCTGGATGGCCACCATGTTGTAGCCGTTATCGACCCAGATCAGGTGCAGCACGTTGGCTTTCAGGCGGACAGCGGTCTCCAGCTCCATGCTCGACTGCAGGAAGCCGCCGTCGCCGGAGACGGAGACCACTTTGCGCTCAGGATTGACCAGCCAGGCGCCGATGGCCCAGGGCAGGGCGACGCCCATGGTCTGCTGGCCGTTGGAGATCATCACCTGACGGGCGCGGAAGCTGTACAGGTAGCGGGCAATCCAGATATGGAAGCTGCCCATGTCCACGGTCAGCGTGACGTCGCTGTTGACGATATCCTGCATGGCGCGAACGATGCGCAGCGGATGCAGAGCAAACTGATTCAGCTGCGCGCCGCGGCGGTCCAGCAGTTCGCGCTGGTGCTGGCGGTCGCGGAGGATCTCCGCCGCCTGCGGGGAGAGCACCAGCCGGCGATCGATATTTTGCGCCAGCTTGTTGAGGGTGCCGGCGATATCGCCCACCAGCTCGACGTCCGGGGTGTAGTTGCGCTCTTCATAGGCGGGCAGGACGTCGATATGCACCAGCGTCGCGTTGCCGCTGTTCCACATCGCCGGTTCATATTCCACCGGGCTGTAGCCGATGCAGATCACCAGGTCGGCGAGCTGCAGCAGACGGTCCCCGGCCTGGTTGTTAAACAGCCCGACCCGGCCGGCGAAGCGAGAGAAGTTATCCTGATTCACCGCCCCGGCGGCCTGATAGGTGCTGGTGACCGGAATATGGCTGGCCTCCAGCAAACGGCGCAGCGCCGCGCTGTTCTCCGGCTGGCTGGCCATCAGGCCGAGCAGGAAGATCGGGTTTTTCGCCTGAGCGATAAGCTTCGCCACCTGGTCGATGGCGGCATCCGGCGCGGCGCCCATCTGCGGGGCCCCGCTGGCCGGCAGTACTTTGCCGCTGACCGGGCCATCGACCACATCCTGCGGCAGGCTGACGAAAGCGCTGCCCGGGCGGCCCTGCTCGGCGGCGCGGAAGGCGTTGGAGACCACTTCCGCCAGCGCGTCCGGCGCGGTCACCTCGACGGCGTATTTCGTCACCGGGCTGAACATCGCCACCGTATCCATACTCTGGTGGACCTGTTTGGCTTTATCGGCGCGTTTCACCGCGCCGCCCAGGGCCACCACCGGGTCGCCTTCGCTGTTGGCGGTGGCCATACCGGTGATCAGGTTGGAGCAGCCCGGGCCGGAGGTGACCAGCGCCACGCCGGCTTTACCGGTAATGCGCCCGACGGCGGCGGCCATAAACGCGGCGTTGGCTTCGTGGCGTACCGGAATAATGCGAATGGAGGAATCCAGCAGTGAGTCGAATACCTTGTCGATTTTGGCGCCAGGGATGCCGAACACCTGACGTACCCCCTGGGCTTCCAGCTGGCTGACGACGAGATCGGCGCCGTGCGCCCACTGGCGTACCGGATACTGTTTGTCCATGTGACCCCCTTAACTTTCTACGGAACGGATGGCGGCATCGAGATTATCGGGATGCAGATTGGCCTGCAGGAACGCGCTGTCGGCGGGCAGGTCGATCATCAGCTTGTGAATTTCGCCGAAGGTCAACACTCCGTGGTCGAGCTGGTAATCCAGCAGGTGACCGCCGCCTTTGCGGTCATCGGTAATAAAGTGCTCGTGATACCCGGCGACGTTGATCCCCTGCATATGCTGCGGGGTACGGAAGCCGACCAGTACCCCTTCGCGCTGGTTAAAGCGGAACACCGGCTGATCGTCGAGGACGTCGGTCATCGCCCGGTACGGCGGCGTCTGGCGCGGCACGGTGCGGGTATGGGCATGGCGGAAATGGCCATCGATGCGCAGGGCGCAGAACAGGTTGTCAGAGGGAATTTGCTGGTCGATCACCTCGTGCAGCTGCTGGCGGCTCACCGGGTGGTCGAAGGTTTTCCGGTACTGCGGCTGGAACCAGGTCATCACCGCGAACGGCGTTTTCTGCTCCGGCTGGGCTTTGCGCGCGCTGCCGTCGGCCCGCAGCTGATAGACCTGACTGCTAAAAGCGATCAGCTCCCCGTCCAGCTCATTAAAGGTGCCGAGACCGAAATCGCCGTGCTTCAGCAGGTCGGCGATGGTGGTGCTCCCTTCGTAAACCCCGCTTAGCAGGGCGCTCATGAGCGATGTCTGATAGAGCACGCTCTCGGGATGCTGCGCGGAAAACGCCCGCAGGGTTTCGCATAGACTCTCTTCGCAGGTGCATTCAGCAGAATGATTCATATACCACTTCCTCGTTCAACAAATATAAGAAAGGTTAAATAAATGTTGACCCGATTCAGCTCACAGTTCCAATATAGAAACCATGCTGGTTTGAGACGTTTTCGATATGGAACTTCGTTATCTTCGCTATTTTGTCGCCGTCGCCAGGACGCGGCACTTCACCCAGGCCGCCAAGGAACTGGGTATTTCACAGCCTCCGTTAAGTCAGCAAATTCAGCGGCTTGAGCGCGAGGTGGGGACCCCGCTGTTTCGGCGTTTGACCCGCGGGGTGGAGCTCACCGAGGCCGGTGAGTCGTTCTATGAGGATGCCCGTCAGATCCTCGCCATGAGCGATGCGGCGCTGGAGAAGGCCAAGGGCATTGCCCGCGGGATGAACGGCAGCCTGTCGCTAGGCATTACCAGTTCTGATGCTTTCCACCCGCAAATCTTCACGCTGCTGCACCGTTTTCAGCTCGACCACCCCGGGGTGACCCTGCACCAGATGGAAGACAACATGGCCAATCTGATGACCGCCCTGAGCGAGGCCGAGCTGGATATTGCCTTCGTCCGTCTGCCGTGCGAGAGCAGTAAGGCCTTTAATCTGCGGATTATCGATGAGGAGCCGATGGTTATCGCGCTGCCGCGCGATAACCCGCTGGCGACGCAGCCGACCCTGGCCCTGGAGCAGCTGCGCGACGTGGCGCCGATCCTCTTCCCGCGGGAAGTGGCTCCGGGGCTGTATGAGCTGGTGTACAACAGCTGCCTGCGCGCCGGCATCGATATGGAGCGCGCCTGGCAGTCGTCGCAGATTTCGTCGTCGCTGAGCATGGTCAATGCCGGGTTCGGCTTCGCGCTGGTCCCGCAGTCAATGACCTGCATCCAGCAGCCGAACGTCAGCTATCACCCGCTCAGCGGGGCGCCGCTGAAGACCGATATCGCCATCGCCTGGCGGCGCTTCGAGCGCTCGCGCACGGTGAAACGCTTTCTGGCGATGTTCTGATCTTCGCGACGCCTGCGGCTTACTGCGCCACCCAGCCGCCGTCCATGTTCCACGCCGCGCCGCGCACCTGGGCGGCGGCGTCGCTGCACAGAAACAGCGCCATTTCGCCCAGTTGCTGCGGGGTGACAAACTCCCCGGAGGGCTGCTTTTCCGCCAGCAGCTGGGCGCTGGCCTGCTCCGGGTCGACCCCCTCGGCGATGCGCTTATCGATCTGCTGCTGCACCAGCGGAGTCAGCACCCAGCCGGGGCAGATGGCGTTGCAGGTGATGCCGCTGCGCGCGGTTTCCAGGGCCACGGTTTTGGTCAGGCCGACCACCGCGTGCTTGGCGGCGACATAGGCCGATTTCTCTTTCGACGCCACCAGGCCATGCACTGAAGCAATGTTGATGATGCGCCCCCAGTTGCGCTGGCGCATGCCCGGCAGCGCCAGGCGAGTGGTGTGGAAGACGCTGGAGAGATTGATCGCGATGATGTCGTTCCATTTGTCCACCGGGAACTGCTCCACCGGGGCCACGTGCTGGATGCCGGCGTTATTGATCACGATATCGACGCCGCCGAAGGTGCTTTCGGCATAGCGCATCATCGCCTCGATCTGCCCGACGTCGCGCAGGTCGGCGTCGTGATAGCCGGGGATCTTGCCCAGCGCGGCGACTTCAGCCCGGGCGTGGCTGCTGTCGCCGAAGCCATTGAGCACCAGCTGGGCGCCTGCCTGCGCCAGCACTTTGGCGATCCCTAAGCCGATGCCGCTGGTGGAGCCGGTGACCAGCGCTGTTTTACCGTTTAAATTCATCATATTTCTCCTTCAGTCGGGTCTCAGACAATGCCGGTCACATAGAACGTGGCAATGACAAACAGTACCGCGAGGCTTTTGATCACCGTGATGGCGAAAATGCCGCCGTAGGCCTGGCGATGGCTCAGGCCGGTGATCGCCAGCAGGGTGATCACCGCCCCGTTATGCGGCAGGGTATCCATGCCGCCGCTGGCCATGGCGGCGACGCGGTGCAGGACCTCAAGCGGAATATTGGCGGCGTGGGCGGCGGCGACAAAGGTCTCGGACATCGCCGCCAGGGCAATGCTCATTCCCCCGGAGGCCGAGCCGGTGATCCCGGCCAGCACCGTGACGCTGATCGCCTCGTTTAACAGCGGATTGGGAATAGCCGCGAGGGCTTTCGACAGCACCAGGAAACCCGGCAGGGCGGCGATAACCGCGCCGAAGCCATACTCAGAGGCGGTGTTCATCGCCGCGAGAATAGCCCCGCCCACCGCCGTCCGGCTTCCTTCTGCCAGCCGGCCGCGAATATTGCGGTAGCCGCAGACCAGTACCAGCACAATGCCGGAGAGCAGCGCCGCCTGTACCGCCCAGATGGCGGTGATTTTCCCCACCTCGGTGACCACAGGCTTCGCCAGACCCGGGAGGGTGAGCTCATGGCTGGCGCCGTACCACTGCGGGATCCAGTGGGTAAACAGCAGATTCAGCACCCCCACCAGCAGCAGCGGGGCGATAGCGATCAGCGGATGCGGCAGGTTGATGTCATCCGGGGTCTCCGGCTCATTTTGCAGGTCGGTCCCATAGCCTTCGCCGCTGGCCTGCGCTTTGCGGCGCTGGCGCTCCAGCCACAGCAAACCGAAGAGGATAATGAACAGCGAGCCGATAAGCCCCAGCCACGGGGCCGCCCAGGCGTTGGTGCCGAAGAAGCTGGTGGGAATAATATTCTGGATCTGCGGCGTGCCGGGCAGGGCGTCCATGGTAAACGAGAAGGCCCCGAGGGCGACGGTGGCTGGGATCAGCCGTTTGGGGATCCCGCTCTGGCGAAACAGCTCGGCGGCGAAAGGGTAGACGGCAAAGGCCACCACAAACAGCGATACCCCGCCGTAGGTCAGCAGGGCGCACACCAGCACGATCACCGGGATCGCATGGCGGCGTCCAAGGATGCGGATGGCGGCGGCGACAATCGACCGCGAGAATCCCGACAGCTCAATCAGCTTGCCGAATACCGCGCCCAGCAGAAACACCGGGAAATAGAGCTTCACAAAGCCGACCATTTTTTCCATAAACAGGCCGGTAAAGGCCGGGCCGACCGCGCCCGGGTCGGTGAGCAGCACCGCGCCGAGGGCGGCGATCGGCGCAAAGAGGATCACGCTGTATCCACGGTAGGCTGCCAGCATCAGTAATGCCAGCGCGGCCAGGGCTATTATCACACTCATCACGACGTCTCACTCTCATTGTTATTGTAGGGGTACAGAACGAGATACTAGGGTTTCAGGGCGAAGCGCAGCTGGTGTTCCCGGCGCGACTGGATGCGCTGGCGCCGGGCCTCGTCCCAGCGGTAAAAGCCTTGCCCGCTGCGGGCGCCGGTGTCGCCTCGCGCTACTTTCTCCGCCACCAGCGACATCATCTCGGTGCCGCTGGCCAGCTGCGGCAGCAAGTGCTGGCAGATATCCTGGACCGTCGCCAGGCCGGTCATGTCCGCTGCCTCCAGCGGGCCGACCATCGCATAGCGGCGCCCCAGCGAGGCGCGCATCACCTGGTCCACCACCTCCGGGGACGCGATGCCGCTGTGGACGATATGCAGCGCTTCGCGCAGCAGGGCGAACTGCAGCCGGTTGCCGACAAAGCCCGGCGCGGCGCGGTTGAGCACCACCGCTTCCAGCGCGCAGGCGGCGCAAAAGTCGCTCACCTGGCGCGCCAGATGAGGCAGGGTGGCGCTCCCGGGCACCACTTCCACCAGCGGGATCAGGTGCGGCGGATGCCAGAAATGGGCGATCAGTAGCCGTTCCGGGAGGCGCATGCCCTGCGCCAGCTGATCCGGCGGCAGGCCGCTGGTGTTGCTGGCGATAATCGCCTCGTCGGCGATCAGCGTTTCCAGTTCGGCATACAGGGCGTGCTTCAGCCCCAGCCGTTCGGGGATCGCTTCAATCAGCAGCGTGGCGTCCGCCAGCGCTTGCAGCGCCGGGGTAGGGGTTAAACGGCTCAGCACGGCGTCGCGGTCGGCGGGAGCCTGCTGACCGCTCGCCTCCAGCTCGCGCAGGATCGCCCCTGCTACTGTGGGTATCTCGGCGAGACGTTGCGGATCGGTGTCATACAGGCGGACGGCGTGACCGTGACGGGCGAAATGGCAGGCAATGCCGACGCCCATCAGTCCGGCGCCGAGTACCGCCAGGCGTGGTGTAAACATAGTGGCTCCTGTTAACGTTGAAGGGTCATGGCGATGCCCTGTCCGCCGCCGACGCACAGGGTGGCCAGCCCTTTGCTGGCGCCCCGGCGCTGCATCTCATGCACCAGACTGACGAGGATCCGGCAGCCGGAGGCGCCGATGGGATGGCCCAGGGCGATGGCGCCGCCGTTAACGTTGACCTTCTCGCTGTCCCATTCGAGCAGCTGGCCGACGGCCAGCGCCTGGACGGCAAAGGCCTCGTTGGCTTCGATCAGATCCACCTCGTCCAGCGTCCAGCCGGCGCGCTGCAGCGCCTGGCGGCAGGCGCTCACCGGGCCGATGCCCATCACCGACGGGTCGACCCCGGCGACCGCCGCGCTGACAATGCGCGCCAGCACCGGCAGCCCAAGCTCGTGCGCTTTATCGACGCTCATCAGCAGGACCGCCGCAGCGCCGTCGTTCAGCGATGAGGCATTCCCGGCGGTGACGCTGCCGTCAGCCGGGCGAAACGCCGGGCGCAGCTTGGCCAGCTGCTGCTCGCTGGTCTCCGGGCGCGGTTGCTCATCGTCGGTCACGACACGCGGAGGTTTTTTGCCCTGCGGGACGCTGACCGGGACGATCTCCTCGCGAAAGCGTCCGGCGGCGATAGCGGCCGCCGCTTTGCGCTGGGAGCTGGCGGCGAAGGCGTCCTGGCGCTCGCGGCTGATGTCGAAGGCGTCGGCGAGGTTCTCGGCGGTGATGCCCATGTGGTAGTCGTTAAAAGCGTCCCACAGGCCGTCCTGGATCATGCTGTCCTGCAGGCTGGCATGGCCGAAACGCAGGCCGTCGCGGGCGCCATTCATCAGATAGGGAGCATTGCTCATGCTCTCCTGGCCGCCGGCGATAACGATCTCGGCGTCGCCGCAGCGGATCGCCTGCACCGCCTGCTGAACCGCTTTCAGCCCGGAGCCGCACACCAGATTGACGGTGACCGCTGGAGTGTCCACCGGCAGGCCGGCCCGCAGCGCGGTCTGGCGCGCCGGGTTCTGCCCGCAGCCGGCGGTGAGCACCTGGCCGAAAATCAGTTCATCGACCGCTGCGGCGGGCAGCTGGCAGCGTTCAAGCAGGCTGCGCACCACTGCCGCGCCGAGGTCGACGGCGGAAAGCGGGGCGAAGGCGCCGCGAAAGCTGCCGACCGGGGTGCGTACAGCAGCAACAATGGCAATATCGGTCATGGTCTCTCCTTAGCTGAAGCGCATTTCGCGCACGTCGTCGGCGACGATCAGCCGTCCCGCCGTTTTACGTATCACCTCGTCGGGGCTGACCCCCGGGGCCACTTCGCGCAGGACAAACGCCCCGTCGACAATGTCCAGCAGGGCCAGGTCGGTGAGCACCCGGCGAATGCAGCCCACGCCGGTGAGCGGCAGGGTGCACTGCGGCAGCAGTTTGGATTCGCCGTTCTTTGAGGCGTGGGTCATCACCACGATGATGTTCTGCGCGCCGGCCACCAGGTCCATGGCGCCGCCCATCCCCTTGACCATTTTTCCGGGGATCATCCACGAGGCGATATTCCCTGCGACGTCGACCTCAAAGGCGCCAAGAACCGTAAGATCGACGTGGCCGCCGCGGATCATGGCGAACGACTGGGCCGAATCGAAGATCGCCGCCCCGGTTTGCGCGGTGACGGTCTGTTTGCCGGCGTTGATCATGTCGGCGTCGAGGGTTTCCTCATCGGGAAACTCGCCCATCCCCAGCAGGCCGTTCTCCGACTGGAGCATCACTTCAATGCCGGCGGGAATGTAATTGGCCACCAGCGTCGGGATACCGATCCCGAGGTTGACGTAGTCGCCGTCGCGCAGCTCCTGGGCGACGCGCATCGCCATTTGTTCGCGGGTTAACATCTCAGTGCCCTCCGGCGCGCAGGGTGCGCTGTTCAATACGTTTTTCGAATTGCCCGACGATCAGCCGGTCGACATAGATCCCCGGGGTGTGAATGGCGGAGGGCGGCAGTTCGCCCGGCGGCACAATCTCTTCCACCTCCACCACCGTAATGCGCCCGGCGGTGGCCATCAGCGGGTTGAAATTCTGTGCGGTATGGCGATAAACCACATTGCCATACCAGTCAGCCTTCCAGCCCTTCACGAGGGCGAAATCGCCGCGAATAGCTTGTTCAAGAATGTAATTTTTACCGTCGAACTGGCGCACCTCTTTGCCTTCGGCGACCGGCGTGCCATAGCCGGTGGCGGTGTAAAAGCCGGGGATCCCGGCGCCGCCGGCGCGGATTTTTTCCGCCAGCGTTCCCTGCGGGGTGAGCTCTACCGCCAGCTCACCGCTCAGCACCAGCTGTTCAAACAGCGCGTTTTCCCCGACGTAAGAGGCCACTACCTTGCTGACCTGGCGCGACTCCAACAGCATGCCGAGACCGAAGCCATCGACGCCGCAGTTGTTGGAAACCACCGTCAGCCCCTTCACCTGGCGACGCTTCACCTCGGCGATCAAATTCTCGGGTATACCGCACAGGCCGAAGCCGCCGGCGAGCAGCGTCATGCCGTCCGTTAACCCTTCCAGCGCCGCTTCGTAGCTGGCGACGCGTTTATCCAGTCCTGCCATCTTGTCTCTCCTGCCTTGCGATACCCTTATCATTGGCGCGGGCGACTGATTTGATAATTTTGAATTTGTGACTCACTCATTTGGAAATTTAATTAATTTCCTGTTAACTAATTTCTTTCAATTAGTTAACAGGATGAAAAATGAGAATGAGTGTCAAACAGTTACGCGCGTTTTTAGCGGTAGCTCACACTCTCAATTTCGCCCACGCCAGCGAAAGGCTGAATCTGTCGCAGCCAGCGCTCAGCCTGACCATCAAAGGGCTGGAGGAGGCGCTGGGGGGCGCGCTGCTGCAGCGCAGCACCCGCAAAGTGACCCTCACCCAGGAGGGGGAACTCTTTCTGCCGATGGCCCGTCAACTGCTGGCCGACTGGGATAACGTTGAGGAGGCGATGCGCCAGAGCTTTACCCTGCAGCGCGGCAAAATCTCGGTCGCCGCGATGCCGTCGTTCGCCGCCAACGTTCTGCCGGAGGCGCTGAAAGCCTTCCGCGACCGCTATGCCGGGGTGAACGTCACGGTGCATGATGTGATCAATGAGCAGGTGATCGAGATGGTGCGTGAGGGGCGGGTAGAGATGGGCATCGCTTTCGAGCCATCGCCCAACCACAACCTGCTGTTTACCCCGCTGGCGGTGGACCGCTTCGTGGCGATCGTTCCCCGGCAATCGCCGCTGGCGAAGAAAAAAAAGCTCACCTGGCAGGAGCTGTTAACTCTCGACTTTATCACCCTCCAGCGCCCCTCGGCGGTGCGCCTGATGCTGGAGGAGGCGCTGGCGCGCAGCGGGCGTCAGCTGGACGTGGCGCTGGAGAGCCACCAGCTGGTGACGGTGGGGAGGATGGTAGCCAGCGGGCTGGGAGGCAGCGCGGTGCCGGCGCTATGCAAAACGCAGATGACCTCGCTGGGGGCGGTGTGCATTCCGCTCAGCGATCCGCCGATTGAAAAGTGCATTGGGGCGATCCATGCCGGACATCTGCCGCTGTCGAAGGCGGCGCAGGCGCTACTGGATACGTTGAAAGGGTATTTACCCACATGAGGGGGCGGGGGGCAAAAAAACCGGCCCGCAGGCCGGTTTGATAATTAGATTTTGCAGGCGTCGCCGCAATCGTCATCGGCAACGATCGCCTGGGCTTTTTTGTCCGCTTCTTCCAGACGCTCCGCGTTGCGCTCTTCCGCTTCATCCAGGCCGCTGAAGACCAGGTTGTCGAGATCAATTTCCATAAGTTACCTATCGTTGCTGGTTTTGAATCAGCGTCAAGTATAGGGCATAACCGCCTGCGGAGGTAACCGCTCTTCGCGCCGAACGCACAGAGCGTTAAGTCCGCCGGCAGCAGGCAAAAACCACCATAAATAACCGTTGACAGGATGGCGTTAGCTTTAAATATCTTCACCAGAATAATTTCCTGCCTAAATATTAAATGAAAGGACAACGAAGGTGTAATTAAGCATTGACGAATGGCTTTTATGTTAATATGGCCGCGATTATGGATGAATCTATGGATCTTAATCAATGGAACATACTGTTACAGGCGCCATCAAAGAATGGCGTAAACATAATAAAGTGATCGGTCAGGTCAAAATAAGCTATAAAAAATTCTTACGAAAATGCAGAGAGCTCTCGCTCGCAGGAGGTAAATACAGAGAATATCAAGGACTTTGCGCCAAATATCAGTGCGCACGATTGACCGCCGTGACCCAGGGACTGGTGCCTTTCGAGGATAAACCCTTTAAGGCCTATCTTAATAAACGGATGTCAAAACGGCGCAAGCTGGATATTGCCCACGGTTCGCTGAATTTTATCGAGAAAACGTTTCAGCCCGATGTGCTGCCGCAGCTCTATAACGTGGCGGAATTTGGCCGGCCGATGTTTGCTATTCCTTTGAAAAATGGCGAAAAGCTTGACGTTAAGCTGCTGGCATCGCCGTTTCAGGAGGAGGGTGAGCTGATGCTGCAGCTGTTTCTCGGCGACCGGCGCGTTTATAGCGTCTGTTTTTCCTGTACCGACGATGGCCGCGCTTATATCGGCGGAATACAGGGCGGGAAAGATATCACCAATGATGAGGTGAAGGTGCTAACCAAAGAGCTGCATGGCGCGCGGCCGAAAAATATCATCATGAGCGTGCTTTATGGTTTCCTGCGTTATTTCGGCATCACTACGGTCTACGCGATCGATTCCGATTACCACGTGAAAAGCGATCTGGTGAAAGCCAGTTATTCATCGCTGTGGCTGGAAATGGGCGGAGAGAAACAGGCTCGCGGCTGGTATAAACTGCCGGCGCAGGAGATCAAAAAAAGTCTTGAAGAGGTAAAAAGTAAACACCGCAGCCAGTTTATTAAGCGCGAAGGTGTCAAAGAGCTGATTCAGCTCGAAATGGCGAACGCTCTGCGGCAAATAACCTTGAATCCGCAGATGAATTAACGCCTTTCCCACGTCAGGCAGGCAGCAGGGGGCTGTTGTCCGCCTGACGATATCCTTTCTTTACTGGCCGCTCTCGCCGATCGGCGGCGACACCGAGTTGGTGAGCAGCGGGGCGCTGCGCCACCACACTATCAGCGCGACCAGCGCGATAACGCTCAGCACGCCGAAGGCGGTAGCAAAAGAGTAGCGCCCGGCGATAGCGCCGGTTAACGCCGGACTCATCGCCGCCCCGGCGCCCTGCATTAGCATCACCACGCTCTGTCCGGCGTTAACGTGCCCACTGCCGCGCAGCAGCGAGACGATAAAGCTGGGCACCGCCACCCCCAAAATCCCTGCCGCCAGACCATCAAGAATTTGCACCGGGACCATCATCGCCGGGGCGTCGCTGGCGGCCGCCAGCGCCGCGCGGATGGGCATGATCAGCAGCGCCAGCAGAATGCATCGCCAGTAACCATATTTGTCGATGCTGCCGGCGACCCGGATGGCCACTGGGATCATCACCACCTGCGAAATAATCACCGTGGCGGCGGCAAACAGCCCCGGATTGAGGTGTCCCGGCGCGGCGGCGATCCGCATGCTGAGCATCGGCAACAGCGCGGCGTTGGCGAGATGGAACAGCATCAGGGTCACGCCGGCGATCAGCAGCGGCGTATGGCGGAACAGGATGGCAAACCCAGGCACAGCGGGCGGGATTGCCGACTCGAGGCCGCGGGCGGCGTCATCGTCAATATCGCTGCTGTGGATTGCCAGCAGGGCGATCAGGGTAAACAGGGTGGTACAGGCCATCAGGATGAAAATGCCGCCGATGCCCCAGTACCAGGCGATGGCCCCGGCAATCAGCGCGGTGAAGAAATTCCCCGCATGGTTGAAGGCTTCGTTTTTTCCCATCTGAGCGCTAAAGCCGCGCTGTCGGGTCAGCCCAAGGGTGATCCCGGCGATTAACGGTCCGACAAAGGCCGCGCAGATCCCGCTGGCAACCTGTGAAAGGGCCACTACGCTGGTCTTCTGACTGAACCAGAGCAGCAGGGTGGTCAGGGTGATCGCCAGGCAGACCCCGGCCAGCAGCACGCGCTTATGCCGCGAGGTGTCGGTGATGAAGCCCGCGGGCAGGGTCGCCAGCAGGCCGGCCACGCCGCCGACGGTCATCAACAGGCCGATGTCCTCCGCCTGCCAGTGACGCTGGGTGAGAAAGATCCCCAGAAACGGGCCGAGGCCGTCGCGAACGTCGGCGATAAAGAAGCTGGTCAAACATAAAGCCCGCAGTGAACGAAGCGACATTTTCTTCCTTTAGCATGAACGATCCGCCGATCAGCGGCGGACCAGGGCGGTCATGGCGTGCGCCACGAATAATAGCCGGGATCGGACCCGGCAGAGAGCCTCATTCTTTATCGCACCGTTCGATGAAACCAAAATGTCACCCAGTCGTCGGGTAACGTGGCAATGCAACATACCTGCTCGTCGCGGCTTCCGCCAGAGGCCTACGAAAGTTCTGTATCAGGGCAACCGCGCCGCTCTCAGCGTTCGTCTGCCTTAACGATCTGCAGCGCGGCGGGATTCGCCACGCTGCCGCAGGCGGTGACGAACCCGGGATGGACGGCCTCGCCGCTGGCGCTGTCCACCAGCGCAATATGCGGCGTGCTGTGCAGCACCTGCTGGTGGCCCCATTCCATCAGGGCGAACAGCACCAGCGCCAGGCTACGGCTTTTTTCGGTGAGAACATATTCATAGCGCTCGCGAGCCCCCGCTTCCCGATAGGGGACTTTGCGAAGCAAGCCCATTTCGGTCATGGTTTTCAACCGGATGGTGAGCGTCTGGCGGGTAATATGGGTATGCGCCTGCATCGTTTCAAAGCGCGTCACGCCGTAAAACGCCTCGCGGAGGATCAGCAGCACCCAGCGGTCGCCCAGTATTTTGGCTCCTTCCGCCAGGCCGCACAGCTCAGGATCGAGGTAGGGCAATGATTTATTTTTTGACATCGTGAGATTGGCCTTCTACTCTGGGTTTGAAATTTAGACTTAGATTCTAAGGAGCATAGCGTGCCATTTGTTAACGTGCAAACCATTAAAGGGATCATGACCGCGGAACAGAAAAGTGAGCTGCTGCGGCGGATGACCGATCTGCTGGTGGAGATTGAGGGGCAGGGCGATCCGCAGTTCCGCCAGTCGGTGTGGATCCGCATTGATGAACATGACCCGGAGCAGTGGAGCCTGGGGGGCGTCCAGCCGACGGCCGCGATGATTGCGGCTAAATTCGCCGCGGCGCGGCGCGACTGATTCCCTGAAAAAAGCGGGCAGCGAAGCCCGGCCCGGCTATCTGGCGCAGAAGAGGGCCAGGTCGCCGGGTGATATTGCTATTCACTATGGTGCAAAAGCGTATTTTGCAGCTAAGGTAACGGTCAGGGAACCCAACAAACAGGGCGCGATGCCAGACGACCCGCCTGGCGCCACTCTCAAACTGGTGAAAACAACGGATGTCTAGCGAACAGATGCTGCCGCTGGCGGCGCAGAACAACAATATCATCCGCCTGGCCGTCGCTCAGGCGCTGGCCGGCGCCAACTCGGTGGTGTTCTACGCCACCGGCGCTATCGTCGGCAATACTATCGCCCCCAGCCCGTCGCTGGCCACGCTGCCTATCACGCTGTTTGTGCTGGGGATGGCGGCCTCGATTCTGCCTTTCGGCGCGCTGGCGCGTAAGCGGGGCCGCAAAGCCGCGTTTATGGCCGGTACCGGCGCCGGGGTGGTTACCGGTCTGGCGGCCGCTCTGGCGGTGGTGCTGGGCTCTTTTCTGCTGTTTTGTTTCGCCGCGATGCTTGGCGGCGCCTATGCCGCGGTGGCGCTCAGTTTTCGCTTTGCCGCCACCGACGGCGTCGCTCCGGAACGTCGCGCCCGCGCGCTGTCGCTGGTGATGGGCGGCGGCGTGGCCGCCGGGATCATTGGCCCGATGCTGGTCACCGGCACCATGCACCTCTGGCCGACTCATACCTTCGCCTTCACCTTCCTCGCTCAGGCGCTGGTGGCGGCGCTCGCCGCCATTCTGCTGGCAGGCGTGACGCCAGCAGAGCCCGCGGCGGCCAGCGTTCGCGGAGGGCGGCCGCTGCGCGAGATTGTCCGCCAGCCGGGCTTTGCCACCACGGTGTTCAGCGGCGCGGTGGCCTATATGGTAATGAATTTTCTGATGACCGCCGCGCCGCTCTCCATGCATATGCACGGCCTTTCCCAGCAGGCCGCCAACCTCGGGATCCAGTGGCATGTGATGGCGATGTACGGTCCGGGATTTGTCACCGGCCGGCTGATCCAGCGCTTCGGCGCAGCGCGCATGGCGGCGGCGGGATTGCTGATCACCGGCGCCTCGGTGGCGGTCGGTCTCAGCGGCGTCGGGGTGTATCATTACTGGCTGTCGCTGATTTTGCTCGGCATCGGCTGGAACTTTGGCTTCACCGGCGCCTCGGCGAAAATCATCGATTTCCACCGCCCGGAAGAGAAGACCCAGGTTCAGTCGCTCAACGATTTTCTGGTCTTCGGCGTGATGATCGTGGGTTCGTTTTCGTCCGGCGTTCTGCTCAACGCCTTCGGCTGGAACGCGGTGCTGTGGGGATCCCTGGCGCCGGTGGGGCTGGCGCTGTTCACCCTGCTGCTGCGCCCGTTATCGCCGCCCCGCGCTTAGCGCCTGGCCTGCCGCTGCGCGGGCCCTCGTTTTGTGCTTTTTAGCTATGCATTGCTGAAATTCATCTTAACCTGCGCGCGAATGAACGTCACACACGCTACATGCTGTAGTAATCTCTACATCATGACAATGCATCTCTTGATCCTTAACCTGACGACGTCTCAAGCCACGCTGCGCATGCGTGTCTGGCGAACCCTGAAGCAGAGCGGGGCGGCGGTCCTGCGCGACGGGGTCTATCTGCTGCCCGACATGCGTCAGGGCTATGACATTTTCCTCAGCACCTGCCAGGCGATCCGCGCGGAGGGCGGGGCCGGGTATGTGTTTACGATTGAGTCGGCGGAAGAGGAGGCGCTCAGGCCGCTATTCGATCGTCGCGAACAGTATGATGCGCTGTTGCAGGATCTGCTGGCGCTGCAGGAGACGTTATCCGCCGACGGACTGGCGGCTCAGCTCAAACAGCTGCGTAAAATTCAGCGTGACTACCAGCGGATCGCGGCTATCGATTTTTTCCCGGGGGCCGCCCGGGAGCAGGCCGCTGAGCGACTGGCCACCCTCGAGCAGGCGATTAATCAGCGGCTATCGCCGGACGAGCCGCAGGCGGTTGCGGGTGAACTGAGCCTGCTGGATAGAAAGGCCTTTCGCGGCCGTTTGTGGGCCACCCGCCGACGCCCGTGGGTCGATCGTCTGGCCAGCGCCTGGCTAATTCAGCGCTTTATCGACCCTGAGGCGCGGTTCCTGTGGCTGGCCGCGCCTGAGGACTGTCCGGCGACGGCGGTTGGTTTTGATTATGACGGGGCGCCGTTCAGCCACGTTGGCACGCGGGTGACCTTCGAAGTTCTGGTCCGGCGCTTTGCTCTGGAGGCTGCTATCCCCGACGCTCTGGGCCGGCTGATCCACTTCCTGGACGTCGGTGGGGTATCCACCCCGGAGGCGGCGGGGGTGGAAAGCATTCTTGCAGGGCTGCGGGAAACCATTACGGACGATGACCAACTGCTGGCGGCAGCCTGCTCGCTGTTCGACGGCTTACTGAAGTCCTGTGAAATGAGGTCTGGTAATCATGAGCAAAACGGTCGTTCTTCCGCAGACTGACAGCCCTTCCGTCGTCGCTTCCGTCTCCTTCTGGCAGGCATTTCGCTTCTGGCTGAAGCTCGGCTTTATCAGCTTCGGCGGGCCTGCCGGGCAGATCGCCATGATGCACCAGGAGCTGGTGGATAACCGACGCTGGATCTCGGAAGGGCGATTCCTGCACGCGCTCAACTTTTGTATGGTCCTGCCGGGCCCGGAGGCCCAGCAGCTGGCGACCTATATCGGCTGGCTGATGCATAAAACCTGGGGAGGCATCATCGCCGGGGTGCTGTTTATTTTGCCCTCGCTGGTGTTGCTCATCGCGCTGGCGTGGATCTACCTCGTCTGGGGAGATGTCGCGGTGGTGGCGGGGATTTTTTATGGCATCAAACCCGCCGTGGCGGCGATCGTGCTGCAGGCGGCGCACCGCATCGGCTCGCGGGCGCTGAAAAATGGCGCCTACTGGGCCATTGCCGCCGCAGCCTTTGTCGCTATTTTTGCGCTGAACGTACCTTTTCCGCTGATCGTCCTGACCGCGGCGATCGTCGGGTTTATCGGCGGACGGGTGGCGCCGGCGACCTTCGGCAAAGCCGACGCCCATCGCGCGCAGAGTCAGCCTGGCGGGGCAGCCATTATTGATGACGTGACGCCGATCCCAGCCCACGCCCTGTTCAGCTGGCGGCGCACTGCCCGGGTGCTGATCGCCGGGATACTGCTGTGGCTGGTGCCGATGGCCACCCTGGCGCTAATGCTGGGCTGGGCGCACCCGCTGACCCAGATGAGCTGGTTCTTTACCAAAGCCGCGTTGATGACTTTCGGCGGGGCGTATGCCGTCTTGCCTTACGTTTACCAGGGGGCGGTGACCCACTATGGCTGGCTGAGCGCAGGGCAGATGATGGACGGCCTCGCCCTGGGGGAATCCACCCCCGGACCGTTGATCATGGTGGTGACCTTTGTCGGGTTTGTCGGCGGCTACACCAAAGCGGTGTTGGGCGTTGATGATGTGCTGCTGGGGGGCATCGCGGCGGCGTGCCTGGTGACATGGTTTACCTTTTTACCCTCGTTTATCTTTATTCTCGCCGGCGGGCCGTTTATTGAAACCACGCATAATAAAGTGGGATTTACCGCGCCGTTGACCGCCATTACCGCCGCGGTGGTGGGCGTTATCCTGAATCTGGCGCTGTTTTTTATCTGGCATAGCGTCTGGGGGCCATCCGGTTTCGACCCATGGTCTGCGGCCATTGCTCTCGCCGCCGCCGGGCTGCTGTTTCGCTATAAGTGGAAGCTGACCTGGGTACTGGCCGCCGCCGCCGCGGTAGGGCTTATCGTCCATATGGCGGGACTGTCCGGCGCAGGGTGAGGTCGGCTTCGGGCTGAAAAGGCGGGAGGCAGGGACGGTATGGGGAAAGGGGCCGATGCCTGGTGAAACAGTCGTCGGCCGGAAGGTGTGGTAATAGCAATGTCTCTATTTCTCAAAGCATCTATAAGACTTCGCGTTACCAAAAGCGAGCTGCGTAATTAAAATGCTTCATCTGATGTTCATCAACATATGAGCTAGTTTCATCGGTGACTACAGGATTTGTGGAGACGGTGTTACCTGAGATATATAACGGGATGCCTGCCTTATTTTTACCTGTGTAAATCCCGGCGTGATCTCCTGGCTTTTTGCCGTTAGACTGGGCGGGATAATCTACTCTTAAAACAATATCGCCAACGGCAATGTCGGAAATATTTATTATTTTTCCGTGCGCTAATGACTCCTGATAGAATTTCGCTACGCTGGCGGTTTTAGGCAGGCCGGGAATACCAGCCTGACAGCTACACCAGTAGACGAAAGCCATACACCATGGCGAGCCGGAGGGGCTACCCACGTAGTCGAGATAGGTATTTACCATCGGGCCAGAGTTGCTGTTAAGTGGTTCCTCTTTAACATTAAGCTGACTTCTTGCTGCGTTTATTAAGTCATTACCATTAGGCATGTTCTTATCCTCATCAGGTAGATTGTTAAATTGTGGATGGCAGAGAATGATTTTTTCGAGTTTCGCTCCTTATCTGGCTGAACTTTTCTGTTTTTATCTTTGAAGTATTTATTTGTTCTTGAAGTATCTATTTAATTTTGTAAGGGGAAGGCTTGTCTGATAAGCGGAAGTAATATCTCGCCTGATTTTTTTGTAATTATGCCAATCAAAATTAATAAGAAATTGATAAGCGGTTTCTGCGCCAAGTCTAAACAATTTAAGTTTGTTGGCATCGCACATACTGAAGTCTAACCAGCCAATGTCTCCAGTGTCTATGAATGATACTAGCTTATTGTAATCAGGGTTTTTTTTAATGAAATCGTAATTCATGGCATGTCTGGCGGTGTTGAACGATTGAGCAAATATATCAAGGGTGCTATTAATTTCATGACTGTGATCGTCAAGTTGCAGTTTGACACCAAATGTGGGTCTTGCTGGAATTTTTGTGGGGTTGTGAAAAACATCAATCGGAAAGTTTGACATGATGCCGCCATCAACAAAACAAGCGATAGGTGGCGGAAATCGAGTCGCTAATCTGCTTTGAAAACTAATGCCGGTATATTTTTGCCATTTCAATTGTAGATTATTATCCATATGAGGTATTTTTACCGTGTAGGGCTGAAAAACAAAAGGGATAGACATAGAGCAGCGGCAGAACACCGCGGGATTTACATCGTTCGGTTTTTCCCAGTATAGTTCTGCCATGACAGGAAGTTCAACTTTATATTCGGTGGCTAAATCTGCTGTTATCAGGCATAAATAGTCATGATTTACATCCAGTTCATCAAGGGATTGTTTACCTTCAAGTTGGGATGGTTTATCAATGCTGGTGCTTCTAAGCTTCCATCCGTATGGAGTCGTCGCCATTCTTTTTCTAAGATCGTTGACTGTATAAATATTAAAAGATGATAGCTGTTTTTTAAGCCAGGACTCAAATTCATCGCCTCTATTAAGTCCTTGCATTATTTTTAAGTTGTCCGTTGTCGTAAGAAACCTTAAAAATGCACTAAAATATTTAAACCCTGACTTGTTTTTAGAGTTCATTAAGCCTGTGGCAGTATCCATAAATTTCTTTGGGTCATAATCTCCGTCCTTTTTCCCATCAATAAATGTATTTATTGGCATGTTGGCGATCATATCTATTAGGCGTTCGCTTTTTTCTTTTTCAGGTACATCTATTGCAGATAATAACAAGGCGGCAATTGAACCGGCTGACGTGCCTGCGATACCAATGAATCTTATCCCTGCTTGCTCTAAAATATATATGTAACCTACAAGGGCTAATCCGAGGACGCCGCCACCCTCCATTACCAGATCAACGTATTGATGGCCATTTTCATCAATTGTGTCACTGAATTCTTTATTGGACAGGGCGGTGGCATTATTTTTTATTTCTTCAACTTCTTTTAGGTAGCTATTCACGGATAATGACATTTTAATTTCCTTAGCAACGGATCTGATCATTGTTGATCATACAAGGGAATTTATTGGCCGTTATCAGAAGACCTCTTTTTTGCTCAAAGAGAAAATTGAGAAAATGCTGTGAACAATTTTTAACGGCAGTCTCGTCAACTACAGAAAAGTATAACGGAGGAAACAGAGACACCACTCATTCATATGAATGAGTGACGTAAAAAACTCGCCGTGCGGGCAGGGGGAAGAGAGACGGGCTCGCTCCGCGTTAGCCCGCACGCGGAGCGGGGGCGATCAGGTCGCGGGGCTTTCGCGGGTGGCCCGCGCCAGCGGGTTGCTGTCCAGCTCCAGCTGGTCGCGCAGCGCCCAGCCGCGCAGCTTGCCGGGGTTAAGCAATCCTGCCGGGTCGAGAGATTGTTTAACCGCCACCACGTCAGGGCGGATAACCCCCTGTTTGCCGTCCTCAACCTGCAGTACGTGGGGATTGTTAATTTTGACGTCGTTATCGCGAAATATCTGCATGATCGCGTTGAGACGTTCGGGCGTGGTATAGCGCACCAGCTGCAGACCGCTGGCGGTAAGGTTGCCTTCGATATCGCGCAGAAATTCAATATGGGACATTACCTCCCCGGCGAAATGCTGCTCCATCTGTAAAATTTGCTGCGGATAGCGCAGCGGATCAAACGCCGTCTGTAGATAGGTCAGCGTATTGTCCACCTTGAGCGCATGCAGGGTGGTGTGGTTCCAGCAGTATTCCATTAACGAGGCGTTTTGCGTCCGGGCCTCGTCGCTGGTCTGACGGATGGCGTTGCTCCCGCGATGGCGCGGTAACAGACTGGCGCAGAGTCCTTCGCTCTCCTCGGCGATCAGGCTGATAACCGCATGCTGGCCGGCGCGGTAACGATCTTTCAGGTGGCTAAAATAATCGGCGATAGGCGTGGCCAGCAGCGCCACCTGGCGCTTCACCAGCCCCGGGGAGCGGAGGCAGGCGTTGGCATAGTTCAGCGCATCGGCGAAATCGTCAAACACGTCCAGGCGTTCTATCCACTGGTGCGCGGGAGCCAGCGCCAGCTCAACCTCGAGAATGATGCCGTTGGTGCCGTAGGCGTGATGCAGCAGCAGCGCTTCGGGAGCCGGGACGGTCAGTACGCGAGGGACCGGCTCGACGGTCATCACTTTGACGCTGAGCACATTGCCGGGCGCCGCCAGCGGCCCATAGTTGATGGAGCCGATGCCGCCGAACCCGCCGCCGTAGAGGCCGCCCAGGCTCGCCAGGCGATAGGTCGACGGCATACAGCGCAGCTCCCAGCCCGTCGGGCGGGCGGCGGTTTCGATGTCCGCCAGGCGAATGCCGGCCTGGGCTCTCACCGTGCCGTTGCCGAGGGCGACGATCTGGTTGAGCCCGGTCATATCCACCAGCATCCCGCCTTCGAGGGGGACCAGTTGGCCATAGTTGCCGGTGGCGCTGCCGCGCAGGGTCAGCGGCAGCTGGTGCTGCGCGCAGGCGGCGACCAGTTGCCGCAGCTCCTCTTCATCGCGCGGGCGAACCACCGCGTCCGCCTGTTTTCCCGCCAGCTGCTCGGTGAGTACCGGACTGAACCAGTGAAAATCGCGGGAAAGCCGTTTGAGTTTCGCCGGCTGCAGGGTCCACTCCAGCGCCGGGAGTGCCTGCTGGATCGCCGCTATCGCTTGTTGACGCTGTTCATCAGTCATCATTCTTTTTCCTGTTCGTCAGCAGAACATTAATGAGATTGCACGGCTTCGCTTTCATGCCAGGCGCTGAGCGCCCGGCGCGAGACCCAGGACATCACGCCGAACAGCGCAATCCCGGCGAGAGAGATCAGCAGCAGCGCGGCAAACATCAGCGGGATATCCAGCTGATAGCCGGCCTGCAGGATCTGATAGGCCAGCCCGGTATTGGTCCCACCAGTGCCGGCGACAAACTCCGCTACCACCGCGCCAATCAGTGACAGCCCGCTGGAAATACGCAGCGCGCCGAAAAAATAGGGCAGCGCCGAGGGGATACGCAGTCGCACCAGCGTTTGCCAGCGGCTGGCGTGATTGAGGCGGAAATAGCTCAGCAGGCCGGGAGAGACGCTGCGCAGTCCCTGGGTGGTATTGGAGATGATGGGGAAGACCGCCATCAGGGTGGCGCACACCACCAGCGAGAGGGTGGCGTCCTTCACCCAGATGATAATCAGCGGGGCGATGGCGACGATCGGCGTCACCTGCAAAAACACGATGTAGGGAAACAGGGCGGTTTCCACAAACCGGTTCTGCACCAGGATAAACGCCACGGCGGCGCCGATGACAATCGACAGCAGAAACGAGATCAGGGTGATCTTAAGGGTGAACAGCAGCGCCAGCAGCAGCGGCGTGAGATGCGTCCACAGGCTGTCCAGCATCACCAGCGGCGACGGCACCAGAAAGGCCGGGATGCGGAAATAGCTTACCGCGCCCTGCCACAGGAGCACCACCGCCACCGCGACGAGGGTCGGATAGAGAATTTTGAGAAAACGCGGATGCTGGATCCACGGCGTTGCGGTTGTGGTTTTCATATTATGGCTCCATACCAGACTGGCTGGCCTGCAACAGACTGTCCTGCAGCTGACGGGCATACAGGGAAAAGGCCGGACTGACGCGGAACGCCTCGCTGCGCGGGAACGGCTCCCGGATGGCGATATCTTCCACCACCCGTCCGGGACGGGCCGCCATCATGATCACCCGCTGCGAGAGAAACACCGCTTCGTGGATCGAGTGGGTGACGAAGACCACCGTCAGGTTCTGCTCCTGCCACAGACGCAGCAGATCGCTGTCGAGCTTGTTGCGCGTAATCTCATCCAGCGCGCCGAAGGGCTCATCCATCAGCAGCAGCTTTGGCCGGGTGACCAGGCCGCGGGCGATGGAGACGCGCATTTGCATGCCGCCGGAGAGTTCGCGCGGCAGGACGTCGGCGAACTTGCCGAGCCCCACCAGCTCAAGGACTTCACTTACCCGGGTATTACCTTCCGCCCGCGGCACGCCGGCCAGATCCAGCGGCAGCCTGACGTTATTGCGCACGCTGCTCCACGGCATCAGGGTGGCTTCCTGGAAGACGAACGAGAGCGGATGCTGGGCCTTTTCCCGGCTGTCGCGCCGCCACAGCATCAGCTTGCCGTCGCTGGGCTCCACCAGGCCGGCGACCATCTTCAGCAGCGTACTTTTACCGCAGCCGGACGGACCGAGCAGGGTAATGAACTCCCCCTGATTGATGGTCAGGTTGACGGGCAGCAGCGCCCGGGTGCCGTTGCTGTAGATCTTCTCCGCCGACAGCACCTCAATGGCCGGCGTGGCGGAGGCGGGCGTAAAGCGGGTGTCGCTCATCACGGTCAGTTTCGGGGCGGTATTCATGGCATCACTCCGGCGTCTTTGACCATCTCCAGGGTGTAAGTCTGCTCAAACGGCACCTTGCTGGCGTCGATCAGTTTGTTTTTCACCAGCATGTCCCAGGTTTTTTTCAGCCGCGGCTCGGTGATGATGCCGATGCCGCCGGTCTTAGCATCGCCGCCGGTCACCAGCTGGTAGTGTTTCATCTGGGCAATACCAAAGGCGATCTGCTCGGCGCCCATTTGCGGATTCGCCTTGCTGATCAGATTGTTGCCGGGGGTGGGATTCTGCAGGTAGCTTTTCCAGCCTTCCATGGAGGCTTTGACGAAGGCCGCCACCGCCGCCGGACGTTTGCGGATGGTGTCCGCCATACAGATGATCGAGTTGCCGTAGGGCGGGTAGCCCCAGTCGCTGAGCGGATAGACATAGAACGGCTGCCCGCCTTTGGCGACGGAGAACGGCTCGGAGGTGACGTAGCCCTGCTGCACCAGATTTTTATCGGCGAGGAACGGCTGGACGTTAAAGGTATAGGGGCGCACTTTGCTGCCAGCCAGACCCAGCTCGCTCTTCGCCCACGGCCAGAAGGAGGTATAGGCCTCGGTGGCGAGCAGGAAGGTTTTGTCTTTAAGCTCAGCCGGGTTGCTTACTTTGTTATGGGTGATAAACACCGTCGGCGAGTGCTGGAACACGGTGGCGACGGTTACCGCATGCACCCCCGCCTGCCAGGTCTCCAGCGCCTGGCCGTTGTCGCCAAGGGTGCAGTCCGCCTGACCGGCCGCCATCAGCTGCATAACGTTGATCTGCGGGCCGCCCATTTTAATTTCGACATCGAGACCGGCGTGTTGGTACAGCCCGGTGGCCTGGGCCTGGTAAAACCCGCCGTGCTCCGCCTGGGCATACCAGTTGGTGAGAAACGTAAACTTTTCCGCCGCGAAGGAGGAGGCTGAGGCCGCGAGGGCGGCCACGGTCAGCAGGGTAAAAACTGGCGTCGATCTGGTATTCATCAGGGCTCCTTGGAATCAGCAGCGATAGAGGGGGGGAGGGACTGGACAAAGCCGTGCCAGTGCTGTTTGCCCCAGGTCGGTTCGCGACGTTCGACCCAGGCCATGCGGTGGATCTCGATGATTGCCTGCGCCCAGCTGGCGGCGAGGGAGTCGAGCAGCCCTTCGCCCTGCTCCCGCGTCGCCGGGGTCGGGTCGCCAATCACCCCGCTGGGGCCAAAGTCATACGCTGCCCATGCCGCCGCCGGGCGGCCTTTCGACAGGGTCGGGCAGGGGAATTCCGGCGGGAAGTTGGCGACCGCCCGCTCCATATGAACGCACTCCGGCGCCAGCGCCAGCATCAGCGCCGTTTCGCTATGGCCGGCGTGCATCGCCATCCGCTGTTCATGCGGGCTGAGAAACTGTTTTTCGCAGTTGGGCACGTTGAACACATCGTGCGGGATGGCGATGAAATCCCCGTGGCGCAGGCGCATTTCCCGGCAGGCGATCTGCAGGATCTGCGGCTGGCCGCCGTGGCCGTTGATCATCAGCAGCTTGCGAAAACCGGCCCGATAGAGAGATTCGGCGATCTCCAGCAGGGTATGCAGCAGCGTATCGCCGCTGAGGGTCAGGGTGCCGGGAAAATGCAGATGCTCCTCTGACTTACCGTAGACGATCGGCGGGATGGCATAGGCCGGGATCGCCGCCGGCAGCCGGGCGAGGGCATGGCCCGCCACGCCGGAAGATATCACGCTGTCCACCGAGCAGGGCAGATGCGGGCCGTGCTGTTCGATCGCCCCGGTAGGGAGGACGATAACCGTATTGCTTTTATCCGGCAGGGCGGCCACGTCCGTCCAGCTCAGAAAAGGGAGAAAGCGCGCTGCAGGAATGTAACCGTTAATCATCGCGGTGCCTCGGAGTGAATTGGCTGGGGTAACCAGACGGTTGCTTCGACTTCAATCAATACCGTGGCGTCGGGCAGCATTTCGCTGACCTGCACCACGGTGGAAACGGGCGGTTGGTCGGGATAAAACAGCTTCCTGACCCGGCTGTAATAGGGAAAATGGTCCAGGTTGCGAAAGTACTGCACCAGCTTGATAACGTCGCTCATCTGCCCTCCCGCGGACTCCACGGTGCGGCGGATGCTTTCCAGGACGTACCAGCTCTGGGCGAGTATCGGCCCCTGTTTCGCATCGGTTGAAAATTCGCCGGTCGCCCCCAGCAGCTCCCGCACCGGCTCAGGCACATCCTGAAAGCCGTTGACGATGGTGCCGGTCAGGGGATTGACCGGAATAATGCCGGAGAGAAAGATAAAATCGCCGGCTCTGCGCCAGGCGGCATACCGCGCCAGCGGCGCCCCCGCGCCTGCTTCAAGACTCATGTGCCATCTCCTCCTGCCACACGCGCCGGTGGGTTAACCTGCCGTGGTTAACCACCAGACGGGCGGCGCTGTTTAAAGGCCAGGTAAAACGGTCGCTACCCGGGAAAATCACCACGCTGGCCGCCGCCCCGACGGCAAAGGGCGCCGCGTCTGCCGGCGAACCGGTTAGCGCCGCGCGATCGCAGATCAGCCGCGACTGCCGGTCGAACGGGTCGCTGAGCTGGGCGCTGAACAGGCCGCAGGCCAGGGTGTCCAGCGGGTCGTAGCTTCCCGCCGGACAAAAAGCGTCCTGCACGTTGTCGCATCCAAGCAGGGTGGCCACGCCGGCGGCCTGCGCCTCGTGCAGCAGGGTGATCCCCCGCTGGCGCGGCGTGCGGCCGAACGTCGCATCCTGCAGCAGCAGGTTGGTCATCGGCAGGGCGATAAGGGTGACGCCGTGCGCCGCCAGCTGGCGCAGGATTTGCGCCGCCTGCGCGTCGCTGCCGGCGGCCAGCGCGCAGCCGTGGCTGCAGCAGATATGCACGGGGAAAGGGTGGCGGGAGAGATAATCCGCCAGCCAGGTCAACCCCTGAGACACCTCGCTGAGCTCCTCATCGATATGCAAATCCAGATCCAGTTTCCAGCGGGCTGCGCTATGCAGCAGGTTTGCCATGGCGCCGGCGTCCCAGTTGGAGGAGTGGATGAAGCCGCCCAGCAGGCAGCGCTCCCCGCTGTTGGCGACCGCGCGGGCAATGGCCTCGGCATCCGCCGGATCCTGAAACAGGGGCAGCGGGACCAGCGCCACCCGCTCCAGGGTGATGCCGCCGGTATCGAGGCGGGCGATCTCCTGCCAGGCGTCCGGCGCGTCGGCGGTAAACCAGTCGATATGGCTGCGCAAATGGGTCACGCCATTCGCTGCCGCCCGGGCCAGCGCGGCGGACGCCCGACGTTGAATATCCGCCCCGGTCCAGTGTCGGCGATCCTCATGCATGGCGTGGATCGCCGGCAGCAGCCCGGCCTGCGCCGGACGGCAGCGTTCAATGGTAAAGGTTTTATCCAGATGGGCATGGGGTTCCACCAGACCGGGGAGCGTCAACGCCCCCGCCAGATCCCACAGGCCGGGAGCCGGCTGGTCGGTTGGGGTCAATGCGGCGATCCGGCCATCGCGAAAGGCCAGGTCCGCCAGCAGCGGTTCACCGTTGGCCTGCGTCGGCCAGCCTTCGGGCAGCGCCCAGGCCGGGAGTCGGGCGCGGCTGATACCGGTGAGCGGCGCGCAAGAGGAGGAGAATGTCATCGTCAGTCTCCTCACAGATCCAAAACCAGACCCGGTGATTTCGCCCGCGAACAGCAGAGCGTGATCTGGTCGTTGCCAGCTTTCTCTTCCGCCGTCAGCACGCTGTCCCGGTGCTCGGGGATCCCGTCGAGGACCCCGGTAATACATGACCCGCACATTCCCTGTTCGCAGGAGAGCATGACCTCCACCCCGGCGTGCTGTAATACCTGAGCAATGGTTTGATCCGCGGCGACCTGCAGACGCTGCCCGCTGGAGGCCAGCTCAATATAAAAAGCGTTTTTCGCCGCAGTATTATTTTCCGCCGCGGGAGTGAAGCGCTCGAATACAAATTGCGACGGCGACCAGCGATATTCATCCATGACCGACCGCAGTCGCTGAATAAAGCCCTCCGGGCCGCAGGCCACCACCGCGGTATCAGGATCGGGCGCGGTTAAGCATTCGGGGATCTGCTGGCGAAACGACTCGCCTTCCTCGCTGCAGTGAATCGCCACCGTGCCGCTCGCGGCCAGCTGAGCCAGGCGCGGGGAGAAGGCGGTCTGGCGCGAGCTGGCGACATAATAATGCAGCTCCAGCTCTCCCTTTCTGGCGGCAATCGCGTCAGCCATCGCCAGCAACGGCGTGATGCCGATACCGCCGGCAAACAGCAGGTAGCGCCCGGCTTGCGGCAGGGGGAAATGGTTGCGCGGCTGCGAAATGGAGAGCCGATCGCCGGCTTTGAGCTGCTGGTGCAAATAGCGTGAGCCGCCGGTGGAAGCGTCCGCCAGCCTGACGCAAACTTCATAGCGATTTCCGCGGTCAGGAATGCCGCACAGGGAATATTGCCTCGGGCCAACGCCGGGAATAATAATATCGATATGCGCCCCGGCGGAGTAGGCCGGTAATATTTCCCCGGCCGCTGCCTGCAATATTAAAGACAGATTTCCCTCGCCGTTAGGCCGTATTTCCCCGACCGAGACCGAAATAAAATCGTGGCTGTGCATTACCGTTTACTCTCCCTCATTCCGCTGTCTGCAGGGCGGCCAGGGTCGGCGAAGAGATAACTCCCCTTCGCGGTGAACTGTCCGGCGTGCAAGAAAATGGGTGAAACGATCGTTTCTCCGCTATGAATGCTACGGTATTGTGATAAAACTGTTGCGTCCAGAGCTTTGATTCGCACAACCCGTTGCAAAAAAGAGAGCACCCAAACGATGTTTGCCTTCTCCCGATTTCTGCTCTATTTCACTGAAGTGGCCCGTCAGGGGTCGTTTCGTAAAGCGTCAGAGGCGCTGCATGTCTCTGCGTCCTCTATCGACCGTCAGATTTTGCGCGTGGAACAGGAGCTGGCGATGCCGCTCTTCGAGCGCCATCCGACCGGGCTGCGGCTGACCGCCGCCGGGGAGCTGCTGCTGCATGCGGCCAATAACTGGAAAAAGGACTTTACCCGGGTCTGTGAGCAGCTGGATGACCTGCGCGGACTGCGGCGCGGGCATGTGCGCATCGCCACCATCGATGCCATTAACCGGCATTTCTTTTCGACGATGCTCAAAGAGGTGCATAAACATTATCCCAACATCTCTTTTACATTGACCACCATCAACAATATCCACATCCAGCAGGCGCTGATCTCCGGCGAGGCGGATTTCGGCATCATGCTCAACCCGCAGACCTCCCGTGAACTGCAGGTGAGGGCGTTTGCCGAAATGAATATGGGGATCGTGGTGCCGACCGGCCATCCGCTGGCCAGCCGCAGCGCTGTGCGCTTTAGCCAGTGCATCGACTACCCGTTTATCCTGCCCTCCGCCCCATTGATGATCAGCGAACCGGTAGAGGCGCTGGTGAACATCAGCGGCAACGAGGTGAAGGAGGTGGCGGTGTCGAATAACATCCACATGATCCGCACCCTGATTAAAGAGCAGATGGGTATCGGCATACTGTGCCGGCTGGATATTCTCGATGAGATCGAGTCCGGCCAGCTGGCGTTTGTGCCGCTTACCGATCCGCAGCTTAAGCCTTTCACGCTGGCGCTGTGCGTCTCGCCCGCCCGCCAGCTTTCACTTGCCGCCTCGATGATGTTGAACCAGCTGGAGATGCTCTTCAGCCAGCTGTGAGAGACCGACAGGCACTAAAATCATTCATTAGCGCACCATAATGGTGCGTTTTTTGTGTGCATGAATCAAAGGTTGCATGCCCCAGGGCGGCGGCGCAGGCGATTTTGCGCGGCCGCGCGCGGGCGATAAAATCTGGCATTGTTTTTGTATAGCTAAGTGTGAGTAGAAGCGGTCAGTACGGGTTATCCATACGGGACATTGCTCAGTCACCATGTCGCGGTTCAATGTTGACCGGGATGGGAGGCTGAGCCACATTCGCTCGCTCCCCCTCCCGGCGTAAAGAGGAGAGGGATAATGAAAACAGGCGCACGCCTTCCCCGGGGTTTACGCTGGCTGGGCCTGATGGCCCTCGGCGGTGTCTCGCTGGCCGTTCAGGCCGAGGAGAAAATCGTTCTGCTGACCTCCTGGTACGCTCAGGCGGAGCAGGGGGGGTATTATCAGGCTCAGGCCACTGGGCTGTACAAAAAATATGGTCTCGACGTCGAGATCCGCTCCGGTGGCCCCCAGGTCAACGGCATGCAGTTGCTGTTGTCGAAGCGGGCCGATGTGATCATCGGTTACGATCTGCAGTTGCTGGAAGGCATTCAGCGCGGCTTCCAGGCGAAAGCCATTGCCGCTCCCTTTCAGTACGATCCCCAGGGGCTGCTGACTCACGCCGATGTCACCTCCCTGCAGGGGCTGAAAGATAAAACCATTCTGGTCTCCAGCTCTGGTCAGGCGACATGGTGGCCGTGGCTGAAGGCACAATACCAGCTGAGCGACGCGCAGGTTCGCCCCTACACCTTCAATATTCAACCCTTTGTCGTCGACGACGCTGTCGCCCAGCAGGCCTATGTCAGCTCCGAGGTGTTCCAGGTGCAGAAGGCTGGGGTGAAGGCGAACTTCTTCCTCTTTTCTGAGCATGGTTACCCTCCCTATGGCGGCATTCTTATCGCCCGCCCGGACACCATCGCCGAGCGTAAAGCGGCGATGGCGAAGTTTGTCCGCGCTTCAATGGAGGGCTGGGTGAGCTATCTCAAGGATCCGGCGCCGGGCAATGCGCTGATTAAGCAGGACAACCCCAAAATGACCGACGATCTGCTCGCCTGGGGCGTGACCCAGATCCGTGAGCATCATCTGATCGACGGCGGGGATGCCGCCAGCCAGGGCTGGGGGACGATGACCGATGCGCGCTGGCAGAAGACCCGCGATTTTATGGTCAGCGCCGGTCTGCTGGCGGCGGCCACCGACTGGAAACAGGCCTACACCACCGAATTTGTTCAGGCCATGCAGGTTAAACCCTGAGGAGCGACGCCATGTCATTAATGATTAAAAATGCCCATGCCATCCTCAGCGGTCTGCCCGGAGAGGCGGCGCGGCTGGCCGGGCCAGATATTCGCATCCGCGACGGCAAGATTGCGGCCATCGGCCGCCTGACGCCGCTACCGGAAGAGCGACTGATTGATGCCCGCGACTGCGTGATCTATCCGGCGTGGGTGAACACGCACCACCATCTTTTTCAGTCGCTGCTGAAGGGCGAGCCGCAGGGGCTGAACCAGAGCCTGACGGCCTGGCTGAGCGCCACGCCGTACCGCTTTCGCGCGGCTTTCGATGAACATACCTTTCGTCTGGCGGTGCGCATTGGCCTGGTGGAGCTTCTGCGCTCGGGCTGCGCCAGCGTGGCGGATCACAACTACCTGTACTGGCCGGATATGCCTTTCGATACCTCGGAGATTGTCTTCAGCGAAGGGGAAGCGCTGGGGATGCGCATCGTTCTGTGCCGGGGTGGGGCGACCCAGGGCCGGGCGGTGGAACAGGATCTGCCGGTGGCGCTGCGTCCGGAAACCTTCGACGGCTATATGGCGGATATCGAACGGCTGGTCAGCCGCTATCACGACCCCCGGCCCGATTCTCTGCGCCGGGTGGTGATGGCGCCCACTACCGTCCTGCACTCCGCGCCGGGCGCCCAGCTGCGGGAGATGGCGAAGCTGGCCCGCCAGCTGGGGATCCGGCTGCACAGCCATTTATCGGAAACCGTCGATTATCTTGACGCCGCGCTGCAGAAATTCGCCATGACGCCGGTGCAGTTCTGCGCGGAGCACGACTGGCTGGGAAATGACGTGTGGTTTGCCCATTTGGTGAAGCTGCTGCCGGAGGAGATTGCCCTGCTGGGCCGCACCGGAACCGGCATCGCCCATTGCCCGCAAAGCAACGGTCGGCTGGGCAGCGGCATCGCCGATCTGCTGGCGCTGGAGCAGGCCGGGGTCCCGGTCTCGCTGGGGGTGGATGGCGCTGCCTCCAATGAGGCGGCGGATATGCAAAGCGAAGCCCATGCCGCATGGCTGCTGCAGCGCGCGCGCAAGGGGATGCTGGCGCAGCCGCGCTACGCCGGAGGCACCTTCGAGGGCGGGGCCGATGCGGCCACGGTGGAGGATGTGGTGCGCTGGGGCAGCGCCGGCGGGGCGCAGATCCTCGGCTTAGCGCAGAGCGGCACTCTGCAGGTCGGCATGCAGGCGGACCTCGCCATTTACCGGCTGGACGATCCGCGCTACTTCGGCCTGCACGATATGGCCATTGGGCCGGTGGCCTGCGGCGGGCGCGCCGCGCTGAAGGCGCTGCTGCTGAATGGCCGGCCCATCGTGGAAGATGACGCCATTCCCGGTCTCGACCTTGACGCGATGCGCCACGACGCGCTGGCGGCCGTCCGTACCCTCCAACAGCGCGCCGCTGTTTAACTGATAACAGGATAATGACGATGAACGCAACCACCCAGAATCAACGCTATGCCTTACAGGAACTGGAAAAAGAGGCGCTGATGGGCGCCGAGGGCGAAGAGACCTTCGCCCGCGAAGTGCGCTGTATCGACCTGTCGAACTTTGCAGAAAGAAAACATGATATTGCCGAACAACTGTGGGAGGCGGCGGTGGAGATCGGCTTCTTCCAGGTCAGCCACCATGGTATTCCGCTGGCGGAGATCCGCCAGGCGTTCAGCACGACCGAGGCGTTTTTCAACCTGCCCGACGAGGTGAAACGCCAGTATCCGCTGGCCGGCAACGCCGGCTGGGAGAGCAAGGCGCAGGTTCGGCCATCGACCCGCACGCCGGATCAAAAAGAGTCCTATCAGATAACCCGTCCGCTGATGGATGGGCGCTGGCCCAGCGATCGGGAGCTGCCAGGCTTCCGGCAGACGATGCTCGGGTTTGAATCGCAGTGCTGGCAGCTGGGGATGAAGATCCTCTCCTGCTTTGCTTTAAAGCTCGGTTTTCCGGAATCGTTTTTCACCACTGCGCACGATCCGCAGCGTGACACCTATCAGAGCACCTTGCGCATGCTGCACTACTATGCAACCGAGCAGTCGCAGCAGGGAATGTGGCGGGCCGGCGCGCATACCGATTTTGACTGTCTGACGCTGCTGTTCCAGCGCCCCGGTCAGGGCGGCCTGCAGGTTTGTCCCGGTAAAGACCGCGAAAGCCAGCAGTGGACCAGCATTGAGCCGCGCGAAGAGGTCATCACCTGCAATATCGGCGATATGCTAATGCGCTGGAGCGACGACCAGCTGCCGTCTAACTTCCACCGGGTGAGAAACCCGCTGCCCCACGAATATCAGGGGCCGCGCTACAGCCTGGCGTTTTTCTGCCAGGCCAATAAAGATGTCGAGATCCTCGGGCCGCAGAGAAAGTACCCGCCCATCAGCGCCGAGGATTATCTGCAGCAGCGGATCCAGGCCAATTTTGCCAAAGGGTAAGATGCGCTCTTGAATGGTATACCTGCCGCCGGCTTTCGCTGGCCGCGCGGCAGGACATCCGGCGCTGAGCTTTTCAGGGGGTAGGGCTTGCCGATACGGGTGACAAGGGTATCTCTGCCGCAGCCATAAAATCGATAAAACAGCGTATTCGCGGTGACAGGTAGCGGCTGGCGGGCCACAGGACCGAGAAATGCCCATCCTTGACGCAACAGCCGGGCAACACCTCCTGCAGTTGTCCCTCATCCATGGCCTCGCACACGACAAAATCAGGCACATAAGCGATGCCCATTCCCGCCGCGCTTAAGCGAATGGCGGCCTCAATGTTATTGACCGTCATAACGGCAGCGGCCCTGAAATCTCCCGTCAGCCGCATATCGCGCAGTTCCCAGGGCTGGATCAGCCCCGTCGCGGGGAAGCGAAAAAAAATGCACTTGTGCGCCGCTAATCCCGCTGGCGAGCCGGGAACGCCGTATTCCGCCAGATAGGCCGGGCTGGCGCAGAGCACAAAACGAAAGCCTCCCAGCTCTCTGGCGATCAAGCGGGAGTCCGCTAATTCACCGCTGCGGATAGCGACATCAAATCCTTCATCGATCAGATTGACCAGCCGGTCACTAAAATCGAGATCCAGTTCAACCTGCGGATAAAGACGGCTAAAGGCGGTGAGGGCGGGGAGCAGCAGGCGGTAGCCAATGACGGGCAGTGAAATCCTAAGTTTGCCGGTGGGCTGTGAGAGACTGCTGGTCAGCTCTGACTCGGCCTCCTGGATCTGCTCCAGGATACTCTGGCAGCGCGTCAGAAATGCGGCCCCCTCCGCCGTCAGGCTGACGTTTCTGGTGCTGCGGTTGAACAGCCGGACCCCCAGCTTATGCTCAAGGCGGGCGACATTCTTACCCACCGCCGAGGCAGATATGCCCAGCAGCCTGGCGGCCTGAACAAAGCTTAGCGTTTCGGCGGTGCGGACAAAGGACGTCAGCGAGGTGAGGCTGTCCATTGATTATAAACCTTATGTCTCTTAAGAAGATATTTTCAGTCTATTTATCGGCATTAACATCCGCAATAGGATGGCGACAGTTTATTCATTTCTTGCCGACTGATGAGGGCCGCCCGATGTTACTCACCGCCAGAACACCTTCCCGATACGCCAGCGCCCTGGCCGCGCTTTCTGTCTTTATGGCGGCCTTGCTGCTGCCGTTATGTTTTACCGGCGGCGTCATGACCACCCCGGCGATACAGCAGTCGCTGGGCGGCTCTCCCGCTGCGCTGTCGTGGCTGACCAACGGCTTTATGCTGACTTTCGGCAGCTTTTTGCTGGCCGCAGGGGTGACGGCGGATGCCATCGACAGAAAACGTATTTTTATCGCCGGCGCCGCGCTGTTTTGCCTGAGCAGCCTGCTGTTTTGTCTGACGCACAATCTCTTCCTGTCAGGCGTGCTGAGGGCGCTGCAGGGTCTGGCCGCGGCGATGATTTTAGCCAGCGGCAGTGCGGCGCTGGCCCAGCTGTATGACGGCGCTCAGCGGACGCGGGCATTCAGCATCCTGGGCACAGTGTTCGGCGCCGGCCTGGCGTTCGGCCCGCTGCTGATCGGCTTCATGACCGACGCGGTGGGTTGGCGCGGGGTATACGCCCTGTTTGCGCTGCTCTCGGCGATGGTTCTGCTTATCGGTCTGGCGTATCTGCCGGCGGCAGAACAAAGCCAGCCGCGGACACCCGACAACCTCGGCTTAACCCTGTTTACGCTGGCCCTGATGCTGTTTACTGCATCGCTTATGGTCATTCCGGCCCGCGGCTTTTTATCGCTGACCACGCTGGCCTTGTTCATCGCGTCGGCGGGACTGTTCGTGGCGTTTGCCGTGCGCTGCCGGAGGGTGAGCAACCCGGTGCTGGAACTCTCCCTGCTGCGCCATCCGCGTTTTGTCGGCGTACTGTTGCTGCCTGTCGCCACCTGCTGTTGCTACGTGGTCCTGCTGATTGTTGTTCCACTGCATTTTATGGGCGGAGAGGGGATGAGTGAGTCGCAGAGCGCGCTATATCTGATGGCGCTGACCGCGCCGATGCTGATTTTCCCATCCGTTGCGGCCCTGCTCACCCGCTGGTTTTCACCGGGGCGGGTATCCACGGGAGGGCTGACGATGGCCTCCGTCGGGTTGCTGTTGCTGGGCGATGCTTTTCACAGTAACCATCTTTCGCAATTGGTGCTGGCTCTGATCCTCTGTGGGGCGGGGGCGGCGCTTCCCTGGGGGCTGATGGACGGCCTGGCGATATCCGCTGTGCCGGTGGCGAAAGCCGGTATGGCGGCAGGCCTGTTCAACACCGTTCGCGTTGCCGGCGAGGGGATCGCCCTGGCGATAGTCTCCGCGGTATTAACGGCAAGCAATACCCTGACCCTGCAGAGTCGCGTTCACGGGTATACCCCCGAGGTGATTCACCGCGCCGCAGGCTGGCTGGGAGCCGGCAATATGCCGCAGGCGGCTGCGCTTTTGCCTGACTTTTCCCTCCGGGCGCTGCGCGAGAGCTATGACTCTGCTTATACGCTACTGTTTAGTGGGCTGGCGGTTGTCACCCTGCTGTGCGCCCTGATGGTCTGGCGGACGCTATGCCGGAAGGGGAGCGCTATCCAAACCCGCAACAGCGGATCCTGAGCCTCCTTGATAGCGCATTGGCGTCACGCTCCCGGCAACCGCCTTTCCCGGTCTGCTTAGCGAACCGGGACTGTCATTGTTTCGCTGGCGGAACTATGCTGATCAGGGCGGCCACATGCGCCGCTCCGGCAGCGGAAACAGTGACTCACAGGTGGCGGTATGGCGATTGATCCGGAACTGATTTACATCGAGATCCTGGAAACGGTGCTGATGGCCACCCTGGATCCCGATTTGTGGAAATCGGCATTGCAGAAACTGGCGTTCCTCACCGGCCATCAGTACGCGGCATTTCTGTTCTACGATAAAGGCAATGCGCATCTGTTGACCGATTCATTCCTGTTGGAGGAGAAGGTCTTCACCGCCTATCGCGACGTGTTTCTGGCCATCGATCCCGCCGAAAAAATATTGACCGCGTTACCGGTCGGGCAAATGTACCGGGACCGCGAGTATTTAGGCGATAAATTTATTGCCGGCAGCGTCTATTACAATGAGTTTCATCACCCTAACGATCTGAATAATCTTACCAGCGTCAAGCTATGCACCCTCAATGGCTATGCCACCTATCTGTCACTGATGACGGCCAATACGGCGGCTTATCCGCAGCCGGCGCAGTTTGAACTGTTCAGGCGCTTGATCCCGGCGTTAAAAACCGCCTGCCAGCTTCACGCCCGATTTGAACAGCTGCGAGACACCATAAAATACCAGAGCGCGGTGATGGACAACGGGATCTACCCGGTATGGCTGGTGGATCATGGCGGTAAAATTCTCTACGCCAGCGCGCATGCCGAACGCTACCTGCGCGCTAACACCCGCCTCTCCTGGTATAGCGGGGGCGATACGCTGTGCCTCAATACCGACAGCAAAAAACTGAAACGGGCTATCGAGCAGGCCACCCGGACGGCAGAGCCGCCGAGGGCAGGGGTGTGCTATACCGCCGGGCGTCAGCCGAAACCGATCCTCGTGATCCCGACGGCCCGCCTTGCCGGGGTCGCCTGCGTGATTATTCCCGAGCCGTTTCTCACCGGCAGCGCCTTGATGGAACTGTTTAACGTCAAGCCTGCCGAAAATGCGGTGGCGGAGTTGCTGGTGCGGGGCATGACGCCGGATGAATGCGCCTTACATCTGGGCGTATCTATCGCCACGATCAGAACCCACCTTAGCGCCCTGTACCGGAAAACCCACACCCGTAATCAGGCAGAACTACTGCTGATCATCCGCGCGATTCACGGCTGATTTATTTCATCCACTCATTCATATGGATGAGTGGATCTGTTATTACCGCCATTATAATCCTCCTAAAACGAATGAAGGATTTAATCGCTCTCTGAGCGGTCAGTCCGTATATCTAATTCCTGCTGGATGGGAGTGGTTAATATGTTTTTCTTCCGTGTGATAGCCATCGCGATTTTATTCCCTGCTTTAATATCCTGCACAACGCAAAAAGCCCTAAATGAAACCGGGAAGGAGATTGATAAAGGCCATTATGGTGTCGCGACATGGTATGTCGCAACCTTACCCGTTGTCATGCTTTATGACGTATTTACTCTCGGCGGTACCAGCGACCCGCAAACGGGATATAATACGGTCGTCAGCGTCGCGAATAAACAACCGGTGACTCAGTCAGCCCACAGTTCATCAGGTACGCGGCCTCAATCTACAATTCAAACCGCTGCTGGCGGTTCAGTCTCGACTGTCACAACGCCTCAAAACGTCGCCCTGAGAACGGCGTCTTCGCAAGGGCCGTCATCGGTTTCTTCGTCAGTCAAATCCTATCCTCCGGCTGATAATTGCCTTACCCGTGATTCGACGTCGAATTCACTGGCAGACTTCTGGATTAACCACTGTGGCTTTGCCGTTACCGTGATGTGGTTTGATGCGAATGATTGCCGTACGGGGTGTATGGATGGCGTGGGGGCGAATTCACGCCAGTCAATAACAAAAGGAAGGGCGGGAAGCGCTTATACTTCCGTGGCTTGTCCAAAACCTTCTACACCAAAAGGACCCGATGGCATTCATCAGTGGGCCAACGAAGGGCATCATCAATGTACTTCCTGAGTCGTGGATAGCCAGGCCAGAGATATTCTGGCCTGGCTATCCAATCGAGCTTTTCGTCTCTATCGAATGGTCGACGACGTTAGCCGGAACCGAGCCAGCAAACATCGCGCGTAATCAGTCAGCAGAACGTCGCGCCGTCTGGATCGTCATCAGCGCGGCCACGATCAGCATCCCGGCGCTCAGGCAAAAGGTGCTCTCATAGCCCAGATGGTCGAATAAAATACCGCCGACCGTTGCACCAAGGGCAATAGAAAACTGCACTGTGGCGACCATCAGTCCCCCGCCTGATTCGGTATCCGCTTTGCTGGCATGGGCGACCCAACTCCACCACCCCACCGGCGCTGCGGTGAAGAGTACGCCCCACAGGGCCAGCAGAATCGACACCGCAACAAGGTTTGTCGCCAGCGGGATCAGTAATAACGCAATCAGGGCCATCAGTAGCGGAATAATGATTAACGTTTTATAGAGCTGCTTTTTAATCACCAGTCCAATAGCCGTAGTCCCCGCGAGTCCGGAAATACCGATCGCTAATAATAGTAGCGAGATGGTCCTGGCATCGACCTGAGCGATCAGTTCGAGGTACGGGCGAATATAGGTGAATAAGGTAAATTGCCCCATAAAAAAATACCGGCCGCGCCCATGCCAATCGCCACCGAACGATCGCCCAGTAGTCTGCGCAGACCGGAACCGCTAGCGGCCTGGTGCGCTCCCGCTTTCATTGAGGGAAGGCTTATCCATTGCCAGATAAAGGTTACCACGGCGATGGGCACCAGGCTCAGAAAGGCGCCACGCCAGCTGGTGACTGACGACAGATAGCTACCCAGCGGTGCGGCCACCACGGTGGCAAGCGCATTGCCGCCATTAAAAACGGCCAGAGCGCGCGGAACCTGACTAATATGGACCAGCCTGACCGCCGTGGCGACAGACATTGACCAGAAGCCGCCAATGACTACACCAATCAATGCGCGCCCTAGCATATAAATGCTGAAATTCGGCGCCATCGCTACAATTAAAGCCGAAATCCCCATCAACGCGGTCAGGAGTAACAGCAAATATTTGCGGTTCATTTTACCTGCCAATCTGCGAATACACAGGCTGGTTAAAACAGCACATATTCCTGAGATCGTCATTCCCTGACCCGCGGTACCTTCGGTGATCTCCAAATCCATAGCGATGGGGGAGAGCAGACTCACCGGCATAAATTCTGAAGCAATTAGCGTAAATACGCAGAGCGTGATGGAAAATACCCCCCTCCAGTTGGAGGAGTGATTTTTATCATCATCATAAGCTGAATGTTTTCTGAGATCCATAATAGGGTTTATTACACCTTAACGTTTACGGCAGGCGTCACTCTGTATTGGTTGATCGCGAATGAAAGGGACCTTCCCGAAGCCCATTCGTATTCGCCATTAAAGCGCATTATGCAAAATAACTTCGACAACATCAGGCGAATAGGTTTCGGCGATACCAAAGGCCCGGATATGCGATTTAACATTGTCGATAATTGAAGGTAATGCCTCGGCAGAAATATTCACCTCGGAAAGTCTCACCGGCGTGCCGATTTTCGTAAACCAGGATTCCAGTGCAGCAATACCTTCTTCCGCACTTTCCACGTTAAAAACTACCCGGGCGAAGCGGTTAAACTGGGCTTTATTTTGGGACTGGTACCATTTCATCCATGCAGGCATCACCACCGACATCCCGGCGCCATGAGGCACGTCGAACAGGGCAGACAACGAGTGCTCAATCGCATGGTTAGGATAACTATAATCTGCGGCGCCGGAGAAGGTTATCCCATTTTGCGCCAGCGTCGAAGCCCAGGCAAATTCGCCGCGTGCCGCAATATTTTGCGGATCGTTAATCAGTATATCCGTCGTTTCGATGACGGTTTTAATCAATGATTCAATTAGTCTGGACTGCAGCCTGGGCAGTACGGTGGCCGTAAAGTACACCTCGATCAAATGCGAAATAATGTCCGCTGCCGAGTAGACCAGGTATTCCCTCGGAACACCCGTCATCAACGCCGGGTTTAATACCGTCACCCGTGGACGAGTGGCATCGTTACCAAAGGATAATTTTTCTTTTGTTTCTTCGTTAACCACCACGGCATACGGATTCATTTCGCTACCGGTGGCCGCGAGGGTCAGAATGGCATATATCGGCAGGGCGGAGATTAATTCCCCGTCGCCAGTGAACAATTCCCAGGCGTCGCCTGGATAGTCGACTCCCGCAGCAATCGCTTTCGCGCTGTCAAGAACCGAGCCGCCACCGATGCTGATAATCGCCTGTACCTTTTCCTTACGCGCCATCTCAACGGCGCTTCTGACCGATGAAATGACCGGGTTGCTGATAATACCGCCAAATTCACACCAGCTTATTCCCTGGGATACGAGACGGCGCGTGACCTTCTCGAACAGACCCTCATTTTTGATTCGCTGGCTGCCATAGCAAATCAGCACATGATGAATACCGTCTTTGGCGATATGGTCAGCAAGGGTATCTTCTTTATCGATGCCGAATTCAATACGTGTTGGATTATAAAAATTAAAATTATGCATATTCGCTCCTGTGTGCCGGCTTAATTCCGACACAGGTATTAAAATGGTTATCAATAAAAAGTTATTTCAGAGTGGCTTTAAAGAAATGGTCCAGTTTATCAAAGGGAATTCTTCCACTCTGGTTGTCATATAAGTCCACGTGGTTAGCGCCCGGAACAATGACCAGTTCTTTAGGCTGAGCCGCTTGCTGGTAGGCGGTTTCCGCAAAGTAACGCGAATGCGCTTTCTCACCGGTAATAATCAGTACCGGTCGTGGCGAGATTTCCTTAATATGATCCAGTTGCGCGAAATTCATAAACGGCATTGGGGTTGTCACTGACCATGACCCGGCGGAGTTTACCGACCGCGGGTTATACCCACGCCTGGTGCGATAATAATCGAAGAATTCTCGAGTAATGGGATCGGCATCCGCTTGCAGCGTTGCTGGTAGGATAGTTTTATCCCGGACCACGTTACCCGCTTTATCAAAGCTGACATTGTGGCTCTCATAAGCAGGCACGCCATTCTCGGCGTCTTTCCAGCGCTGCAGGCTCATGTTTTCCAGCACTTTGCTACGCTGTTCCGGGGTATAGCTGTCCTGGAAGCCTTTACCCCACAGGCGCGACATATCATACATCACCGAGGTGGCGACAGCCTTGATACGTTTATCCATTGCCGCCGCGCTAAGGTTCAGCCCGCCGTAGCCGCAGACGCCCAACAGGCCAATGCGTTGACGGTCAACGATATCCAGCAGACCCAGATAGTCGACGGCCGCCATGATATCTTCCGTGTTGATATCGGGTGAGGCGATATTACGCGGTTCGCCGCTGCTCTCGCCGGTATAGGAAGGATCAAAAGCCAGAGTAACAAAACCGCGCCGGGCCATTTCCTGAGCATAGAGACCGGATGACTGCTCCTTTACGGCACCGAATGCCCCACTGACCGCCAGGGCAGGAAGCTTACCGGCCGGGTGATTTTTCGGCACATAGACATCGGCGACAAGGGTAATACCGTAGCGGTTTTTAAAGGTAACTTTTTGATGGTCGACGGCGCTGCTCAGCGGAAAAGTTTTATCCCAGATCTGAATGAGCTTAACATCCGTGTCGCCTTTCATAGGCAGCGCCAGGTCTGCGATGGCGGCATTGGAACCAAACAGCATCGCCATCCCAACGATCATTCCCGTGCGCAGCGTTCGATGAGAAAAAGTAGCCATAAATACTCCTGAATGGTGTAAAGGACAGGCCAGGATGTCCCGTTCGGTGTGAGTGTTGATGGCGCTTATAGTAGAGAACCAAAACCGTTCTGATTAGCAGGCAAAACCGCACTTCATTAATGTGTCCATGTTATAAATAGAATCTTTGAGACCGACCAGACGCAGGAGGCAGGGTGGATATTTTTCGTCGTGAGGATTTGCATCATCTCTATCTTTTTTATCATGTGGCTAAAGAGGGGGGATTTACCCGTGCCGCGGCCAGGCTGGGGCTTGCCCAGTCGAGTATCAGCCGCAGCATCAGCATGCTGGAGAAAAGTATTAATCTGCAGTTACTGGTGAGAAGTACCCGCAAGGTTGCGCTCACCTCGGCCGGGGAAAAACTACTGCGTTCGCTCGATCAGGGGTTCGGTCAGCTGGAAAATGGCTGGATGCTGCTGAATCAGCTTCGGGAGAAACCTGCAGGAACCGTGCGCATTAACGGTAGCAGGCAGGCCATCGAGCAAGTGTTGCTACCGCGACTGCAGTCGTTACGGGATGCATACCCAGATATCGCGCTGGAGCTTATTGAAAATAATACCTTTGTTGACATTGTGAAGGAGCGATATGATGCCGGGGTTCGCTACGGCAGCATGGTCAACGAGGATATGGTTTCCGTGCGTATTGGCCCCGATGTGCCGATGCGGGTTGTCGGTAGCCCCAATTTTCTTCGCCAGCATGGGATCCCCGCACATCCCCGCGAACTCGATAAGTATCCCTGTATTGGCTACCGCATGTCCGACGGTTCACCATGGGGATGGGAGATGCATGATGGCGATCGGTTATATCGACATAACCCCGCCGGAGGATGGGTGTTCAGCGATGCCGGCACAGTCATTAAAGCCGCGACGCTGGGAGTGGGGCTGGCCTATGAAGCGGCGGATCTGATGCAGGACGAACTGGCAAGCGGTCGGCTGATACCGGTTCTGGAGAATTACAGTCACACCTTTCCTGGGTTTCATATCTATTATCCGCACCGGAACGTGTCCAGTGCGCTGCGAGTGATTATCGACATTCTGAGGGACTATCCCGGAGCGGACAGCCGCGCTATCAGAACGGGCTGATCCCTTGCGGACCCGTCGCGAACCGTGGTGCCGGCAGGGCATGGCTCCCGCCGCTGGTTTTTCAGGATATCAGCGGTAGCCAACTGCCTGACGATCAGCGTCAGCTAATAGCACGCCTCTCCGGGTAAAGGTAGTCCTGGCGGGGCAGGGTGAGAAGGAGATGCTCGCCGCCGGGAAGCGGTTTACCTGTTCCGCGCATCAATTTTAATGACCTCAATCATTAGCAGGGAGTGAAGGATGAAGTTAAAGATTACTATCAATGATAACGTGCTCACCGCGACCCTGAACGGTAGTCAGGCCAGCCGCGAATTCGCTGGATTGTTACCTTTAACGTTGCAGCTCAGCGACTATGCAGGAGAGGAAAAGATAGGCGATTTACCCGCCCGGCTGTCGACGGCGGATTCGCCTGTAGGGTCAGCAGCCAGCAAGGGCGATATCATGGTCTTTTTGCCCTGGGGCAATCTGGCCATTTTTTATCAGGCTCATGGTTACGTTGACGGGCTCATCCCTCTGGGGAGGCTGGATGAACCTGACGCATTACCTCTGCAGCCTTCATCATACCCGGCACGATTCGAATTAGCCGCAGCAGCATCGCTCGGGAGCGATTAGCAAGCCGTTACGGCGACGGACAGAACGGCATCATTCGCCACGAGGACGTTCCCCGAGGGGAACGTCACGGGATCAGTTTCAGGAATGATGGTCGCGCAGGAAAACGGTCAGCACATCTTTCGGCGGCACGCCGCCGCATTCGCCAATCATCCAGCCCACCGCGCCGCGGTGATAGGCGCCGTGAAAGAGCATGTGGTTCAACATCTCCATCGCGGTCATATTGCCGTCGCCGCCGTCGACAAATTTGAAGGCGATACGTTCGTGGAAATCAGCGGGGGTCATGGCGCTGACGTACTGAATGTATTCGTCCGTACAGGCGGTCATTGCCGTTTCCAGCGCATCAATGGTTGGCGTCTCGGGGGTATTCAGCGCGGTGTAACCGTGCGTCCTGCCGCGCAGATTCGCCCGGAAAATCATGTCAACGACATGGATATGGTTCATCAGCCTGAGGGTCAGGTGGCGTTTTTCGCCATGTACTGTTCCGTCTATCGTGCGGATCGCCTGTAAGGTGGCAAGGTCAATCCAGCGCTTGTACTTCAACAGCGTCACTACAGTGTCTTTGTCCATAGTCGGTCCCGGGTTGGTTGAGCCATTATCTTAGCGATGATGCCAGCGAGTTGTCACTCGCCAGCGCAAGGCACAAAAAAAGCCTCGCCGGGGCGAGGCTTTTCAATAAGCAGGTGAGTTAGTCAAACACACCGTTAATCACGGCGGTGACAATGGCAGTGCTCAGCGCTACCAGCACCAGGTCATCGCCGACCGCCCGCCATTCATAGCCCGGATAATAGGGCAGATCGTTAATCATAGAAGCTGGCAGGGTCTTTTTCGCGATACCCGGAGGGAGCGGTTTGCCGCGGGCGACATTTTTGGCGATACCCGGAGGCAGCGCCTGATAGCCGACCAGACCGTAGTTCACGGCCAGGGAGCGCGCCCGTGAGAAGCTAATATCGCTGTCGACGTGGTCGGGCTTGCCGTAGTTTTTGCGGTTGCCATGATCGGCGGTGGACTGACCTTTATTTTGTCCTTTATTACCATGGTCGCCGCTGTTACCGCTGTTACCATGATTGCCGCTATTGCCATGGTTACCACTGTTCCCGTGATTACCGCCGCCATTGCCATTGCCATTGCCATTACCGTTACCCGGGTTGGCATAGGCCGGTGCCGCCATGACGGCGAGAGAAATAACCGCCGCCAGTGCTGTTTTAATAGTGCGACGCTTAAGCATGATCTTGCTTCCTTAATGTGGAGTACACGCTTAAAAAATAAGATAACGCTATGCCTCAGGCAATCTCATATAGTCTTATTTTTTTCCGGGATTTCACGGGAAGGTCATTAAGGAATAGCGGGACGCGGGCGAGCAATTCCATTGCTGCGTTTTGACAGACGGGCGACCGCGCCCCGCTAAATTTGTCGCCGGCAGGATCGCTCCCGGGCGTGTCGCAAAAAAATGCCCGAAGCCATCGGGCAAAAATGAACAAAAATATTACGCTTCATTCATAACGCGTCTCACAAGACGGAGCGGATAGTAAATCCTGGCGCCGCTGCGCACAATCGACCGGTTGTTTAGAAATAAATAACCCCCGTCGGCCGCGCTCAGGACGCGACCCAATGGCAGGCCACTCGATGACCAGGGGCCACCTCGCGCAGCGCCGGAGCTTCTCTGCGGCACCGATCGCCGGCCTGCGGGCAGCGAGATGAAAAGCGGCAGCCGGCGGGAGGATTGGTCGGATCCGGGATCTCGCCTTGCACCAGCGCCTGCGGTTCGCTGTGCGGGTCGAGGGTCGGCACCGCGGCTAGCAGAGCGCGGGTGTAGGGATGGAGGGGGCGGCTGAACAGCGCATCGCGGCTGGCGCTTTCCACCAGTTGCCCGAGATACATCACCGCCACATCGTCACATAAATGCTCCACCACCCCGAGGTCGTGGGAGATAAACAGAAACGTGACGCCGCGGTCGTCGCGCAGGTCGGAAAACAAATTGATGATCTGCGCCTGAATCGACACATCGAGGGCCGAGATGGGCTCATCGGCGACGATAAAATCCGGGTTGAGGATCAGCGCCCGGGCAATACCGATCCGCTGGCGCTGGCCGCCGGAAAACTGATGCGGGAAGCGGGCGTAGTGTTCCGGCGCCAGGCCGCAGATCTTCATCACGTCGATCACCCGGTCATAGAGCTCATCGCGGGTGCAGAGCTTGTGCTGCAGCATGGCTTCGCCTATCGCCTCGCCAATACGCAGCCGCGGGTTCAGCGAGCTGTAGGGATCCTGAAATACCAGCTGCATCCTCGGCCGAATGGCGCGCAGGGCGGGCCCGGTCAGGTCGGCCAGCTCCTGACCGTGAAATTTCACGCTGCCGGCGCTCTTCTCGTACAGGCCAAGCAGGGTTCGGCCGACGGTGGTTTTGCCGCTGCCGGACTCGCCCACCAGGCCAAAAATAGTGCCCGGACGGATGTTAAAGCTGACGCCGTCCACCGCGCGAAGCTCGCCGGTCTGCTGGCCAAAGAGGCCGTCGCGCAGCGGAAAATACTTCTTCAATCCATCCACTTCAATAACATAGCGATCGCTCATGCTGTCGCCTCCGCAAATTCGCTATAAAAGCAGGCGGCCCGCTGGCGCTCGCCGAGCAGCGGCGGAATCGCCTCCCGGCAGCGCGGCGTCGCCCGTTCGCAGCGCCCGGCAAAAGCGCAGCCCGCCGGCAGGGCGGCCAGATCCGGTACCTGACCGGGAATCGAGTACAGTCGCCGACGCCGCTCGCCCGGCACCGGGCGGGAGGCGATGAGCCCACGCGTATAAGGGTGCTGCGGATGGCGTAGCACCTCCGCCGTGGCGCCCTGTTCCACGATCCTTCCGGCATACATCACCACCACCTGTTCGGCCATCTGCGCGATCACCCCCAGGTCGTGGGTAATCAGCATCATCGCCATCTGGCTGGCCCGCGCCCGGTCCCGCAGCAGGCGCAGGATTTGCGCCTGCACGGTGACGTCCAGCGCGGTGGTCGGTTCGTCGGCAATCAGCAGTTTGGGCTGACAGCTCAGCGCCATGGCGATCATCACCCGCTGCAGCATGCCGCCGGATAGCTGGTGGGGGTAGCTGGCCATCAGGCTGTCGCCGCGCGCCAGGCCGACCTCGCTTAGCAGCCGGGTAGCCAGCTGCCAGGCGGCTTTCGGCGTGGCGCCGAGGTGGCGGATCGCTGGTTCGCACAGCTGTTCGCCGATGGTCAACACCGGGTTCAGGGCCGACATCGGTTCCTGAAAGATCATGGCCAGCTGGTGGCCGCGCAGGTCGGCCATCTGTCTGGGGTTCAGCCGCAGCAGATCGCGGTCCGCGAAACGAATTTCGCCGCCGTCGATGCGCGCGGCCTGCGACGGCAGGAGGCCCATCAGCGCCATGGCGGTGACGCTTTTGCCGCAGCCGGACTCGCCCACCACGCCAACGGTTTGCCCGGCCTGAATCGTGAAAGAGACGTCCTGCACCGCGCGCACGCGATGACGTTCGCCAGCGAAAGAGACGGAGAGATGATTAAAAGAGACTAACGGTAGGGTCATTTCAGCCTCGGTTTCATATTGGGATCCATGGCGTCGCGCAGGCCATCGCCCAGCACGTTAATGGCAATCACGGTGAGAAAGATGGCGATCCCAGGCGGCATCCACAGCCAGGGACGGCGCTGGAAATCGATCAGGCTATTGGCGGCATCCATCATATTGCCCCACGACGGCGTTGGCGGCACCACGCCGAGGCCGAGATAGCTCAGCGCGGATTCGCTGAGAATGGCGTTGGCGACAGCCATGGTCGCCATCACCACCAGAATCGGAATGGTATTCGGCAGCAGGTGGCCAAACAGCCGGCGACGCGCCGACAGGCCCAGTACTTGGGTGGCCAGCATAAAATCGCGTTCGCGCAGGGAGAGACATTGCCCGCGCACCAGCCGCGCCAGTCGGGGCCACTCCAGTAGGCTGAGCATTACCACCACCATATAGATGCGCGAGTCCGGGGAAAAATCGAGCTCGGAAAGCATCGCCCCGGCAACAATCAACAGCGGCAATCCAGGGATGGTCATCACCAGGTCGGCCACGCGCATGATCACTCTGTCGGTTAACCCACCGACATAACCCGAGAGGGCGCCGAGCAGATAGCCGAGGAATACCGACATCACCATGGTCAGCAGGCCGATAATCAGCGAGATGCGCCCGGCCAGCAGCAGGCGGGTGTAGACATCGCGACCAAGGAAATCGGTCCCCAGCCAGTGTTCCGCCCCGGGCGGTTGGTTGATGCTCAGGGCGTCGGTGGCATCATCTTTCCACGGCGACCAGACGGGCCCCAGCACGCACCACACCGCCATTACGGCCAGCAGGATCAGGCAGAACATGGCCAGCCGGTTACGGCGCAGCTGTCGCCATCCCTGGCGCCAGGGAGAGGGGGTAATGTGCGCCAGCGCCGGGATAGCCGCCTGCCGCTGGCGGCGACGGGAAGCAAAGTAAGACAGGATCATCATGACCTCACCCGAATACGTGGATCGGCCCAGGCGTACAGCACGTCGGCGAGCAAATTACCGACTATCGTCAGCACCGCCAGAAACAGAGTAAACCCCATCAGCACCGGATAGTCGCGGGCGGCCAGCGAGTCGATATGGATGTGGCCTGCCCCCGGCCAGTTGAATACCTTTTCGGTAATGATCGCCCCGGAGAACAGCCCCGGCAGCTCAAAGCCCAGCAGGGTGATGATCGGCAGCAGGGCGTTGCGCAACGCATGTTTAAGGATCACCGTGCGCTCATGTAATCCCTTGGCGCGGGCGGTACGGATAAAATCCATTTTCACCACGTCGAGCATACTGGCGCGCACATAGCGCGTCAGGCTGCCCGCCTGCAGCATCACCAGCGCCAGCACCGGCAGCGCCAGGTGGGCAGCCACTTGCAGCACATACTGCCAGCCGCTTTCGTCGCTGCCGGTATTGGTCATCCCGCCTACCGGCAGCCAGTGGAGATCGACGGCAAACCATTTAATCAGCAACAGGCAGAGGAAAAAGGTGGGGAATGACATGGCGGCAAACACCGCAACGCTCACCAGATGATCAAACCAGGAGCCAGGTCGCAGGGCCGACACCACGCCGACCGCCAGGCCAATGCCCCAGTAAAAGACCAGCGCGACGCTGGCCAGCAGAAAAGAGTTCCAGATGTACTGATTGAGCAGTTGGCTGACCGGGATCTGATACTGCAGCGAAAAACCTAAATCGCCGCGCAGAAGCTGTCCCAGCCAGTGGAGATAGCGGGTGAACAGCGGCTGGTCGAGGCCATAGATCGCCTTCAGCTCCGCAGCGCGGGCGGCGGTCAGGGTAATATTGCCATCGATAAAGTCGCCGGGGGTTTTGGCAAACAGCATAAAAATAATGAACGAGGCCAGCAGTAGCATCGGCAGCGTTTGCAGCAGGCGCCTCAGGATGAAATTTTTCATGACGATCTCGCATCAGCCGCCGGTTAACCCGGCGGCCAGGGGATTTACTTAACGATTTTCACATCCGGCAGGCTGCCGGTCAGGCCGTTGTAGATATCCGGTTTAAAGCCGGTGACGCGGGCGCTGCTGGCGGAAAGGATGTTGCGATAGCCGAGCAGGATCACCGGCGGATCGTCGGCCAGCACTTTATACAGCTGGTGATAGATCGGCTTGCGCTTTTCGATGTCGAGCACCGCGTTGCCGGCGTTAATCAGCTTATCGACCTCCGCGTTGTGGTAGCCGGACTCTTTAGCTTCGCTGCTGTAGAAATCCCATACCCCGTCGTGCGGGTCGTTGAGAGTGCTGGTGCTGAACGAGGCGAGATCGTAATTTCCGGCTTTGCGCTGCGCCATCAGAGCGTTGAAATCCACCACCTGCGGCTTAAGCAGCACGCCGATCTGCCGCCAGTTCTCTTTGGCGATGGGGATCAACGCATCGTTGAGCACCTTCTTGCTCACCAGCAGGGTTAGCTCCAGGCGCAGGCCCTCTTTGACGCGGATACCGTCGGCGCCAGCTTTCCAGCCGGCCTCATCCAGCAGCTTTTTCGCCTGCGCCGGATCGTAATGGTAAGGATTGACGCCTTCTGCGTTAAAGGCCCAGGAGATCGGGGCGATCGGCTCGATGGCGACTTTGCCGTACCCCTGATAGACCACGTCGATCAGCTTCTGCCGGTCCAGGCCGTAAATCAGCGCCTGGCGTACCCGCTTATCCTGCAGCGCCGGACGATGAACGTTGAATTCCACCTGGCTGTAGTCGCTGGAGCCGTAAAGATTAATGTTGGCGAAGCCGAGCATCTTCAGCTGTTCGATATCGTCAGGACGCGAGGTAAAGGCGTCGTAGTCGGTCTCCCCGGTCTGGAACAACTGGAAGTTGGTCGACGGATTGGTCACGCGATAGATAAAGCGCGGCGTTGGCGGCGTCCCACGGTAAAAATGGCTATTGGCATGGAAACGAATTTCCTGACCGGGAATATAGGTATCGTACACGTAAGGGCCGTTGCCCAGCGGCTTGCCGTGCAGTGAGCGCAGATAGTCGAGATGTCCCCGTTGATATCCTTTGCCGTACCAGGCTTTCGACAGCACTGGCCCGCCAATTTTGGCCAGCGTGGTGGCGCCTGGCTGGGTGGTGGTCACCTGAAGAGTGAGCGGGTCGATGACCTTCAGGCCGCTGACGCTGTCAGCCTTGCCGGCTTTGTATTCTGCGCCGCCAGCGATATTGGCCAGGGTGATGTCGGTATCGCCATCATATTTGGGGTCGAGCAGGACCGTCAGGGTAAAGGCGACATCTTCCGCCGTCAGCGGTGAACCATCGCTGAAGGTCAGACCAGGGCGCAATTTAATGGTATAGACTTTACTGTCCGGGCTGACCGTCCAGCTCTCCGCCAGCCCCGGGACCAGCTTGCCCTGGCTGTCCCAGTCGATCAGGCGTGAAAAAATGACGTTCGTGACGTTCTCATCCCAGCCGTTGACGAAAAAGTAGGGGTTAAAGATCCCCTGCGGCTCGGAGATCCCGGCCACCACCGTGTCTTTGCGCAGCTTGGCGCTGGCCGGGATCTGACTGGCGTCAGTGGCCGGGGTGATGCCTTCTTTCAGGAGACCCTCAGCAAAGACAGCAGAAGAAAATGCTACCACGCCGCCGAGCAGGGCCACTTTTAGCGCCAGGGCGAAGCGGGTTTTTTGGGTTTTTAATCCTTGTTGTAATCTGGACAAAAGTGCTACCTCATCAAGTGATTGCGTGGTGATTTACAATTCATGACGAAAGATAAGAGGCGCACTTCGCCCTGTCTAACACTGAAACGCTATGATTTATAACCAATTATCCTTAGCAAAGGATCGGAAATATAATTCCATTCTATGGCTATGGCGCAGTGGTTTCCGCTGTCTGAAGCGGGTGGGTCAAAATGCTGTCCGCGACCCAGCCATCCTGCACCAGCGCGCTGGCGGCCAGCGGCCCGCTCAGCCGGACCTGCAGCTGGCCGATGACCCGGCCCTGGATACGCTCGCAGTTACTGTACAGCAGGCGGGCGTCGCCCCCCAGCAGGCTGGCGATATGCTGCAGATTGGGTTCGCGACCGCTGCTGCCGTCAAACCGTAAGGTCACGATCTGCTCGCCGTCGCGCAGCGATGGCCTGGCCTCCGGGCGATCGGGGTGCTGCAGGCCGAGCATAGCGCGCGTCACCGGATGTTGCGGGTTGCCAAACACGCGCCAGACCTCCCCCTGTTCGACAATGCGTCCGCCTTCGAGCACGCTGACCCGATCGCAGAGGGTGCGAATAACCTCCATTTCGTGAGTGATCAGCACGATAGTTAGCCCCAGGCGCTGGTTAATCTCCTTCAGCAGGGTTAACACCGACAAGGTGTTTTCCGGATCCAGCGCCGAAGTTGCCTCATCGCACAGCAGAATTTCCGGTTGAGTGACCAGCGCCCGGGCGATGCCGGTTCGCTGTTTCTGGCCGCCGGAAAGGCGGGCAGGGTAGCTGTCGCGCAGGGCGCTGAGGCCCACCAGCTCAAGCATTTCCGTAACCCGCCGCTGACGTTCGCCGGCCGGGATGCCAGCCATCTTCAGCGGCAGCGCAATATTCTGCGCCACGGTTTTGGTGGCCATCAGGTTAAAGTGCTGAAAAATCATCGCCACCCGCCGACGCAGGTCGCGCAGCTGGCGCGTGGAGTAGCGAACGGTCGACTCGCCGTGGATGAACATCTCGCCGCTATCGGCACTTTCCAGGCGATTAAACAGGCGCAGCAGGGTGGATTTTCCGGCGCCGCTGCGGCCGATGATGCCGAAAATTTCGCCCTGACGGATGGTCAGGTCAATGTCCTGTAGCGCCTGCACGCCGTTAGGATAGGCTTTGCTGATACCAGCAAACTCAATATGGATCGGTGGGGCGGGGATATGCGTCACGATGATGCGCTCCGTTTGCCCGGGCAGCGGCTGTCGCCGCTGCCCGCGGTGATTAAAATCCGGGTAAAATTTTGCCCTGATAACGCGTCAGAATGAACTGACGAACGGCGTCCGAATGCAGCGCTTGCGCCAGTTTCTGAATGCCCGGGTCCTGAATATTGTCCGGACGCGCCACCAGATATTCGACGTACAGATCGCTGCCTTTTTCCACCAGCAACGCTTTATCGGTGTCGATACCAGCCTCCAGCGCATAGTTGGCAAAGATAAAGGCGAGGTCGACCTGCTTCACCGCCCGCGCCAGCATGGCGCCCTCCAGTTCGCGGATTTTAAAGTGATGCGGGTTGCTGGTGATGTCCTTCGTTGCCGATTGCGGATTGTGCGGATCCTTGAGGGTAATCAGCCCGGCGTTGCTTAACATCACCAGCGCGCGTCCGGTGTTCACCGGATCGTTAGGAATGGCGATCGTCGCCCCGTCAGGCACCGCGCTGAGACTCGTGTATTTGCTGGAGTAGGCGCCGAAAGGTTCGATATGCACCCCGACCACCGGAATAAGGTTGGTATGCCGGGTCTGGTTGTAGTTATCGAGAAACGGACGGTACTGGTAGTAGTTAGCGTCGAGGTGTTTCTCCGCCAGCTGCTGATTGGGCTGTATAAAATCGTTAAACACTTTGATCTGTAAATCGACGCCTTCCTTTGCCAACACGGGCTTCACAAACTCCAGGATTTCCGCATGCGGTACCGGCGTGGCGCCGACGATCAGCGTCTCGTTAGCCATTGCTGTGGTGGAGAAGAGGGCCAGAAGTCCGGCGGCGATAATGGATTTTTTCATGATAGTGATTCCTGAAACCTGGAAAGGTAAGTTATTTGCGGCTGACGTAGCGCACCAGGCGGTCGCCGCTCATTTGCAGAAGCTGTACCAGCGCAATCAGCATCAGGACGGTGACCACCATCACGTCAGTCTGAAAGCGCTGATAACCAAAACGAATGGCCAGATCGCCCAGCCCACCGCCGCCAATCACCCCCGCCATCGAGGTGTAGTCGACCAGCAAAATGGCCGTCACGGTCACAGCGGCGATCAGCCCGGCCCGCGACTCCGGCAACAGCGTGTGCCAGATAAGCTGCCAGGTGCTGCCGCCCATCGACCAGCTGGCCTCCACCAGGCCGTGCTCCACCTCGCGCAGAGCGGTTTCCACCAGCCGGGCGAAGAACGGGGCGCAGCCGGCGACCAGCGGCGGAATGGTTCCTTCCACCCCCAGCGAGGTGCCGGTCAGCAACGTGGTCAATGGGATCATAACAATGAGTAAAATGATGAACGGCAGGGAGCGCAGCACGTTGACGCACAATGACAACAGGCGGTAAAGACGCGGGGCGTACAGCAAACGCGGCTCGCCGGTGAGATAGAGTACGATCCCCAGCGGAAGGCCCAGCAGCACGGTCCAGCCCAGCGACCAGGCCAGCATGGTGAGGGTATCGAGGGCGGCCTGGGCCACATCGCTCCAGTCGATTTGTGCGAAAAATGCCAGCAGACTCGTCATATCAGTTCCAGTCGTGTCGTTGCGGACGAATACCGTTCAGCACCCAGTTTCCGAGCAGCTGATACTTCCAGCGTACCGGGTCGTGCAGGGTGTGCACCCGGGCATTGCGCCAGTGGCGGTCGAGGTTGAGCGACTCACCGGTAGCCCGCGTGCCCCCCAGCTCAAACAGGCGGCTGGCGGCCTCCAGCGCCACTTCAGTGGTCCAGATTTTGGCGCGGGCGACGGCCAGCGATGCCTCGGCGACATGTTCCTCACTGAGGTCATTTTTATAGCGGTCGAGCACCCGTCCGGCCCGCTCCAGCAGCGCGTCGGCAGCGGCAAGACGGCTATCCAGCTGACCGATATGGTAGATAGTCAGCGGGTCGTCACTGGCCCGCGCCACACCGGCGTCGATCCACGGTCGGGCGCTGTTGCGCACGAACGCCACGGTATCGTCCAGCGCCGCGCGGGCGATACCGGCGTCTATCGCCGCGGTGGTCAACTGGGCAAAGGGGCCGGCAAGGGTCGGGCTGGCGTAGGACTTCCACGTTGGGAAAAGGTGGAAGGGATTGACCGGAAGATTATCGGCCAGTACGGTGCCGCTGGCGGTAGTTCGCTGACCGAGGCACGCCCAGTCATCGACCACCGTCAGCCCCGGGCTGTTCTGTGGCACAAAGGCGAGCTGGGCGCGATCGTCAGCATCCAGCGCCAGAATGCCAATCCAGTGGGCATACAGTGATCCGGTGCAATAGCCTTTACGGCCAGTGATCCGCAGCCCCTCGGCGCCTTGCACGATACGGGTACGAATATCGAGGACCGTTTTCCCCCCGGTTTCCGACAGGGCATTGGCGAAGCGATAGCCTTGCAGTACCTGGGCGAAAAAGAACGCCTGCTGGTCGTCGCTGCCCTGCAGACGAATATCTTCCAGCAGGCAATAGTGGTTCTGGGGAATCTGACCTAACGATGGATCGGCCGCGGAAAGAATGGCAATGACCTGCGCCAGGGTCGCGGCCGAGACCTCGGCGCCGCCAAAGCGGCGCGGCACCGTAATACCCCACAGCCCGCTGTTGGAGTAGGTATTGACGATCTCCACCGGGACGATACCCGTGCGGTCGCGCTCGGCGGCGCCGGGTTTGAGCACGGCGGCGATCTCATCGGCGATGGCGAGGGCTTCCGCATCGCTGGCAATAATATGCGCCTGCGGCGAGGACTGGGTGTAAGGCAGAGCGGGTGAACTGGCTGACATCATCTTCTCTCTTATTCAGTGAATAGCTTATGCGTAAATTGGATAAATAAATTATTCATAATGCCCATGGGTTATATGTATGAGTAAGCAAAACACGTGCCAGCGAGAGAGGAAGGCAGGTTGGCGATATTTAGCGGGGTGGCTATGTCTGCTGACGGAGCGGACTGCTGCAAATGCAGCGCGCTTTTGCGCTGCCTGTTGCAAAGGCGACAGTTAGGGAAAAGCGACCTCCGGACAGAGGGAAGACTGCCCGGCGGTGAGTGTGGCGAGTTCTCAGCGATCCTTCGCCGTAGGGGGGAGCAGTGAGGGGGCGGTCGCGGTTAGCGGCTGCCAGAGCCGCTCGGGGTCACGAAACCCCGCTTCGACGAGGGCATAAAAGCGGCTGGCATGGAGACCATCGACGAAGGCATGGTTAAATCGCCCGGCTACCGGGATCACGCCGTTCTGCAGTTTCCCCCAAGTGAGCGCAGGAACCGCGGCGCCCACCGCGTATTCCGCATGGGTCATCGAAGTAAAGTGGAGCCACGGCAGACAGCTGGCGCAGATAAAATGTTCGCCATCGACGATGAGCGGCGCCGGCGATGTCTCTCTTGCCGCGACGATCTTCGGCGTTGCCGCGGCGCTGAAGGCGGTGAACTCGGCAGCGTTGTCGCACCATACCTGGCGGAAGCCCTCCTCGACGGTCATCACCGGCGTCATGACCGCCAGGCTGTCATATTCAATCACCTCGCCATCGCGCACGCGCTGCCGGAGCTGCGGCACCCCGTTGGCCGCGCGCAGAAGGGCATAGAGCGCGAGCTGAAAAAATGAGACCCGCCGGTCCTTCGCACATTCGTACAGGCGCTGCGCCTCTATCGGAACGCAGAGATTAAAGCTGGGGTTGGCAAATTGTCGGTAAAAGGTGAAATGGTCCCGGCGGGGCCAGGCCGCGGTGTCGATGATCCGGTAACGTGCCATGGATGCCTCCTTATAGCTGGCGGTCTACTGACTATGCGACGATTTCAATCAGGTTGCCATCGGGATCGGCGATCACCGCCTCATAATAGCCGTCGCCGGTGGTGCGCGGGGGTGAAACCAGTATTCCCGCCGCTCCGGCGCGTTGGGCAAGGGCATCGACCTGTTCTGCACCGCCCACCGAGAGGGCCAGATGCGCCCAGCCGGTATGGTTATTATCCGCGCTGGCCTGCTGCAGGCCAGGCTTGGTCATCAGCTCGATCACTACTTCGTCGTCGATGGTGACAAAATAGGAGGCAAATCCGGGGTTGGTCTGGCTGAGGTATTTTTCATTGATACTGGCGGCAAAGAACTCGACCCAGAAGCAGGCCTGAGCCTCAAGCTGTTGGGTCCACAGAGCGAAATGGGCAATTTTCATGGTAAACCTCCGGGCAGGAACATTGACAATCACAGCAGGGCAGACGATCATGCTTACTGTTGCTCGTTTATGATTATTTAAGGAGTTGCTTTGCTCGATTATGCTGCTTTTCCCCAACAGCGACAAGCGCTGATTTGCCAGATCCTGCAGGAAAACGGCAGGGTGGTGTGTGCGGATCTGGCGGCGCGTCTTCAGGTGTCTGAGCATACTATCCGCCGCGATCTGCATGAGCTTAGCCGCGAAGGCGTCTGTAAAAAAGTCTACGGCGGGGCGGTGTTGAGCCTGCCGGAAGCGGGAGACTACAGTGAACGTAAAGATAAAAACCGAGCAACAAAACTCAGGATCGCGCAGCAGTGCGCCCGGCTGGTGAAACCCGGCGGCACTATTTTCATTGATACCGGCACCACCAATCTGGTGATGGCCGAGGCGCTGCCCGCCGAGCTGGCGCTGACGGTGGTGACGAACTCTCCGGAGATCGCCGCGGTGCTGGTGAAAAAGCCGCTCTACGACGTGGTGATGCTCGGCGGCCAGGTACAGCGGGCAAGCGGGGGCTGCGTTGGGGCCGCGGCGGTGGCTCAGGTGCAGGGGATGTTATTCGACCAGGGGTTTATCGGCGGCTGCGCCATGGCGCCAGAGTCAGGCCTGACCGGCTTTGACTATGCCGACTGTGAGTTTAAGAAAGCGGTGATTAAGCAGTGCAGCGAAATTATCATCGGCCTGACCTCGGATAAAATTCCGGCGGTGGCGCGGTTCGTGGTGGCCGCGAGCAGCGATATCGATGTGCTGGTGGTGGAGGAGAATATTAGTCGCGAATATCGCGTTGCCTTTCAGCAACACGATATCCGTATCCATACCGTGTAGCCGCTAGCGGGTGAGAGAGGTAGCGATAAGCCGCAGGCCCAGCGCCCCCAGCACCGTCGCGGTGGCGATATCGATTCGGCGCTTCAACCGCAGGTAGACCCGACGCGGGCGATCGGCGGAGAGCACCAGCGCCACCAGTGAATACCAGCTAACGTCAATCAGAAAACTCATCAGCGGCACGATGTAATAGAACGCGGTGGGGATCTGCGTCGGCAGCAGGGCGGTAAAAATCGAGGCAAACACCAGCGCGGTTTTGGGATTGCTCAGCTGGGTATACAGCCCGTCGCGGAAGGTCTTCAGCAACGAATGGTTGCCGGCCATGCCGCTGGCGGAAAAATCCATCGGCTGCGCCGAACCGCGGAAAATCTTATAGCCCAGCCACAACAGGTAGAGCCCGCCCGCTACTTTCAAGCCAATAAACAGCTCCGGCACCGCGGTGAGCACCTTCTGCAGGCCCAGCATCGCCATAATAGAAAAAATGGCGGCGCCGGCGCCGGTGCCGAGGGCGGTCACCAGACCGTGCAGGCGCGAGCGGGCGACCGCATTGCGCGCGACAAAAATAAAGCTCGGGCCGGGACTGATCACGCCCATGATCAGCACCGCGGCAATGGCCATCAGGCTGGATAAGAACATAGCAACTCCTGGTGTGTTCGCCGCCGTCAGGCGGTCGGCAACGTGGGGACGGTACGAGCAGACAGAGTAGCAAACTGGCTCAGGAAAGCACGTGAAAACCCTGTGGAATAGGCGAGGCTGAATGGGCATCCGCGGCGCGCGTTTTCTGCGCAACTGTTTGAATAACGATTCCCATTCTTGTCAGCAATGGTAAACTGAATAACTGTGATCTTTGTCATACCGTAATAACTACAGAGAAGAGACACTGCTATGCAACATATCATTGAGGGCTTCCTCAACTTCCAGAAAGAGATCTTCCCCCAGCGTAAAGAGCTCTTCCGCAGCCTGGCTTCCAGCCAGAATCCCAAAGCGCTTTTCATCTCCTGCTCTGACAGCCGTCTGGTGCCGGAACTGGTTACCCAGCAGGAGCCGGGACAGCTCTTTGTTATTCGTAATGCCGGGAATATCGTGCCGTCTTTCGGGCCGGAGCCGGGCGGTGTATCCGCGACCATTGAGTATGCCGTGGTTGCGCTGGGCGTGACTGATATCGTGATCTGCGGCCACTCAAACTGCGGGGCGATGAAAGCGATCGCCACCTGCCAGTGCCTGGAGCCGATGCCGGCGGTGTCTCATTGGCTGCGCTACGCTGATGCTGCGAAAGCGGTGGTGGAAAAGAAAACCTGGGCCAGCGAAACCGATAAGGTCAACGGCATGGTGCAGGAAAACGTCATCGCTCAGCTGAACAACATCAAAACCCACCCGTCGGTGGCCGTCGGCCTGCGCGACCATACCCTGCGCCTGCACGGCTGGTTCTACGACATTGAAAGCGGCGAGATTCAGGCGCTGGATAAAAACACGAAATCCTTTGTTTCGCTGTCGGACAATCCGGACGTCTTTTTCGAATAAAGCCGTTCCCAGGGCACGGAGGCCCTGTTCATCTCATCTCCTCACCCCTACCACTCCACGCAAATTTTGCCGAAATGGGCGCCGCTTTGCAGATAGCGGAAGGCGTCTGGTAAGGCCGCAAAATCAAACACTTTATCGATGACCGGCCGCGACGCCTGCAGGTTCAGCGCGTTGACGTAGTCCTGTTGTTGCCGGCGATGACCCACCACTAGCCCCTGCAACCGGGCCTGTTTACTCATCAGCAGATGGGTGGGCACATGACCTTCGAAGCCAGTCAGGACACCGATGAGGGCGATGTGTCCGCCAACACGGATGGCTTCGAACGACTGGCTCAGGGTGCCCGGTCCGCCGAGCTCGAGGATAATATCGGCCCCGCGATGACCGGTGATGTCCTGCACCGTAGCACCCCACGCCGGGGTGGTGCGGTAATTGATGAGATGGTCAGCCCCCAGGGCGCGCGCGCGGGCGAGCTTTTCATCTGATGAGGAGGTGACGATGACCTGCGCGCCCATGCTTTTCGCCAGCTGCAGGGCGGTTATCGACACGCCGCCGGTGCCGAGCGTCAGCACCGTATCGCCCGCTTTTAGCCGCCCCTCCACCACCAGCGCGCGCCAGGCGGTGAGGCCGGAGGTGGTGATAGTCGCCGCTTCCCTGAAGCTCCATCCGTCAGGCGCATGGGTAAAATGGCTGGCCGGTCTGACCACATACTGGCAGGCAAACCCCTCGGCGCCGTCGCCCGGGGTCTGGCTGAAGTCCTTCACCTGCGGGCCAGGACGGCCATCCAGCCACTGCGGGAAAAAGCCAGCCACCACCCGGTCGCCTGGCTGAAACTCGCTGACTCCGGCGCCAACCGCTCGACCACCCCCGCGCCGTCCGCCATCAGGATCCGCCGATCGGCGGTGGGAATCACCCCCGTCGCTACCAGCAAATCGTGATAATTCAGGGAGGTGGCGTGGAGCGCTACGCGGATCTCGCCTGCCGCCGGCGCGCCGGGGTCGGCAAGATCGACAAGCTGCAGATTGTCCAGTGAACCGGGTTTGTTGACGATCCAGGCTTTCATCATCGGGTTCTCTTTTCCGGGGGATACGGTAAGTATTGGCCCGGAATTGGCTGAACGCCACAGCGCGCCGCTCAGGAAATCACTGCCCGGAGAAAGAGGCGAAAAAAAAGCGCCGTTTTTGACGGCGCTTTTTTCATTGCGAAAGAACGAAGAGATTATTTGCTCAGCTCAGCCGTCATATGGACGCGATTATTAAACTGGGCGCTGGTGATTTTATAGGACGCACCCTGCTCAGCGGCCTGGGCGGCGATTTTGGCTTCAGCACGGTCCAGGGTGGAGGCGGTGGCGCTGACGCTCTGGGCGAAGCTAACGGAAGAGAACAGTGACAATGCAGCAACAGCAACGAAAGTTTTGATGGATTTCATGGTCGTATTCCTTAATCTGGTGTCTGATATAGGGCTTGTCGCCCTGATGTGATAAAGAATACGCGCAATACCTGGAGGTTAAAATCAAAACAATTTGCGAAACTCATTCAAATTATATGAATGATTTTCGGCCGGTCGCGGTGCGGCACGTCGTTGCCGGGCTGGCCGTACTCCTGGTCTATAGCAGCTGAGATCGGCGCAGAGGTGGCTAAACGTGGCCTCCGCGGTCATAAAATGATGAAAATGAGTATGGCTGACGAGGCGAAAATTCATTTTGATCCGCTCCAGTCCGTTATAAACCCGCTTGCGATTAACCCCCAGCGCGTCCGCCATCTGATTAATTGACTGTCCGTCGACCACGCCACGAATCATCTGCATCTCCAGGTCATTAAGTGGGGCTCGCAGCCGGGAGGAGTGACTCTGACGCTGATGGCGCGGCGCGAAAGGGCGGCTACGGTCTGCCAGCCGGCGCAGAAGGCGGCCGATCTCGTGAACGCTTTCCCGCTGGCTGACCCACAGGAGGGTATCCGCGTAAAAGGCGCGTCCGCGTCTCACATTGTTGGCGGAGGTAAATCCGACCACCAGACCGGGATAGCGCTGGGCTAATTCAGCAGCGGCCTGATAATCGTGATAGTTTTCCAGCGCTAAAATAATTACATCCATCCCGGCCAGATCGGGCAGATGGCTGAGCGGCAGTGAATGAATAATATTCAGACCGGGCAGGGTTTCCTGAATATCTCTGAAACACTGGGCGAGGCCGATATTAAAATAAATATTATTGCTGTGAATTAAAATATTCAAAGAATAAATCCTGTTGCAAGCGATCTAAACGGCGTGGAGAGGAGATTAGTTGCGAACCAGGAGCTTATTCATATCAGCAGGCGAGTTATTTATATAATTCATCATGCCCGGCGGTTTGAAGGAATAAATTTCGGCTACGCAAGCAGGGTTAATATAATACCCTGCGCATTTAACGCGGACAATTAACGTGCTTTCGACCCCCGCCTGGTTTAAGCGAGATTTTAGGGTCTGGATAACCTGCCATAATCGCTGCGCGGACGGACGGAGATTATTTTTTTCCCAGACGTTAATCATTAACTCTTCATCGCTGACCAGACGTTCTCTGCCATGCGCCAGCAAATACTCCAGTAAACAAGCCATGGTGCTGCGCAGCTGAACCTGCGTTCGCGTCCCACGTAACGCGATAATTTCCCGATGATGCAGGCAGTAGAAAATATTATCCGCTAACTTATAGCCAAGTAGTTTATAGCCTGTAGTCATCCACCACTCCCTGACAAATCCCCGTATTGCCGGTGCAGAGTACCCGCCTGCGGCGGTCTGACCAAGTGAATTTTATTAGCTAGAATAATCAAAACAATTAACCACATTAACATACATAACTAGAATAAAAATCTGATAATCTTGCCCTCTTCTGTTGGATTATGTGGTATAGGAAAAGTCTTAATCAAGCGGTGGCCGAAGTTAAACGGTTGAAAATATAGGTGGCGAAATCAAAAAATCGCACTTACATTGATCTAGATCAATTTAATACCTTTCAGGTGGCAATCACCATTTACATAGCAAAACAAAGATTGAAATAACTACGTTTAAGCGGTGATAAGCTGATTCTGAACTTATGGAATTACCCAGGGAACTGTTCATTACTTTCAGGAGCGTTTTTATGGTCATTGCAACTCGTAAGCCTCTGTGCAACAAACGCTGGTCCGCCAGCCCGGCCTCTCAGGATCTTCAGTTGACCCAGCTGCGTCACCCATGGGTCGCCACCAAAGCCAGCTGCAAAAGTAAAAAAGGCTGGAAGAGCCGCGGTTAACGGCTAGTCCACTTCCCCAGACACCACGCCCCGGTCGCGTTAATGTCACGACCGGGGTTTCGTTGTGATCGGTGTTCGCCGCGAAGGTCACACCGGGCGCAGGCAGTAGCCTGAGGCGGTATTCTCCACGCTGGCGAAACCTGGCAGGCCAAGATGCATACCGGCGATGAGCCACCGTTCGCTGGCGGCCTGGCGCAGCAAACTTTCCCGTGTATGCCGGGCCTGGTCAGGATCGACGTCAAATGCCACCGACACCTCTGGCCGGGCGCTCTGGATCGAGGGAAAGTGGACGATATCCCCCCAGATTAGTAGCGACGTTCCGCCCGCCTCAAGGCGATATCCGGTATGCCCTGGCGTATGGCCGGGCAGGGGACATGGCCGGATCCCGGCTACCGGCTCGTCTTCATCAATATCACGAATTTGCGTCGCACAGATCGCCATTATGCGGCGGACGAGCAGCACGTTACGTTGTCCACGATCGCTGGCGTTGTCCAGTGTCGATGGCGCCAGCCAGTAAGCGCTTTCCCGCGAGGGTAGGAACACCATGGCGTTGGGATAAGCCGGTGTACCGGCGGCAGTCAGCAGGCCGCCGATATGGTCCGGGTGCGCGTGAGTGAGAAGGATGGTGTCAATTTCCTCAGGGCGCACGCCGAGCAGCGCCAGATTGGCAATAAGCGCGCCGCCGACGCCGTTGGCCCCGCCGGTGCCGGTATCCACCAGCACCGTGTGCCCGCGTCCGCGGATCAGGTAAGCGCCGATCTCGATGGCCTCCGGCGAGGTTAACCCGGCCTGGCGCTGCTGACGCGCCGCCTCTTCAGGGGCGATCCCCGCGAGTAGCGTCAGCGGCGCTGTCATCTGACCATCACTGATGGCGCTTATCGTCAGGTCGCCTGCTGTCAGGGTATAAAAGGGAGCTGGTGTCATGTTGACCTCACGCTTGCTCCGCCGGGTGACGCAACCTGGCGGTAATGGGCTGATAGATAAAGACCGCGGCAGAGGTGACCCGGTGATGCAGGTCGTCACGCGGGACGATGGCGGCATAGCGGGTATGCCGGGTGGCCAGACCCCCGGGCTGCAGGACGATCGGCGCAGCGACGGGCAGGGCTTCCGCGGTATCGCTCAGCAGCAGCACCTCGTCAGGAGCCACCTCCCGCAGCGCGTGAGTCGTGAGATAGAGGTGGCGATGCCAGTCGGCGATCGCCGATTGCCAGCGGGCAAAATGACCCCCACCATTGCGGCGATAGGCGTCGCTGTCGAGGACGGCGGCATCGCGGATATCGTGTAGGGCCAGGTAGCGAGGGCAGCCCTCGCTGAACGCGCAGAAGCGCTGGGAGGCATGAAAACCGGGCACCGAGACCAGCGCCGGCAATTTTTCCCGATTGTAAAAGGTATTCCACGCCGCTTCGCTTTGCGGGTCGGTGTAGGCGCATTCGACGACATAGAGCATAGTGACCTCGAGAGACAGATGATTCAGCGCATAACGCGCTTTAGTGAGTTTTCCTCATCCTATCCGGCAATAATGGCGCTGAAAAACGATGTTTATTCATCACTCAGTGATATTATGTCACTGAATTTCAATGGGCCCGCACAAGGAGCATTGGCTATGCGTCGTAAAATCCCCAGCAGCGCTGCGCTACTGGCCTTTGAGGCCGCCGCCCGCCACGGCAACTTTGCCCGCGCAGCGGCGGAGCTCGCGTTAACAGAAGGGGCCATCAGCCGGCAGATCGCCCGTCTGGAAGCGCTCCTCGACAGCAAACTCTTTGACAGGATCGGGAGCCGGGTACGGCTCAATCCGGCCGGCGCCCGCTATGCCAGACAGGTCCGCGAGATCCTCAGCAGGCTGGAGCGGGAAACCCACGACGTCAGCGGGATGCCCGCCGATGGCAGCAGTCTCGAGATCGCCGTGCTCCCCACCTTCGCCAGCCGCTGGCTCATCCCCCGGCTCGGGCAGTTCACGGCGCAGCATCCGCATATCGTGGTCAATATCGCCGCCCGCAGCGACCCCTTTATTCTGCCGGGCAGCGGATTTGATGCGGCCATCCATTTTGATCACCCGGCGTGGACCGGAATGGATGTAACGTTTTTATTTGCGGAGTATCTGCTGCCGGTCTGTCATGCCGCGCTGCTGACGGATGACGATCTTCCGGGGCTGCTGAACCGGCTGCCGCGCATTCATCGGCGGCAAAACCCGGACGCCTGGCTGCACTATGCCCGCGAGTGCGGTCTGGCGCTGGATAACCCGGCGCAGGGGCCGCGCTATGATCTGCATGAGATGGCAATCGCTGCGGTACTCAGCCAGCAGGGCGTGGCCCTGGTGCCGAAGATGTATGTGGAGAGCGAACTGCGCAGCGGGACGCTGGTCGCCCCATGGCCGGGCTTGCCGACGCTGGCCAAGCGCTTTTGCCTGATCAAACCCGGCGGCGGCGAGGGGGAGCCGGCGCTGCAGGTGTTTGAGCGCTGGCTGCAGACGACGATTGCGGCAGGTTAACTTATGGCGGGCCTTGGGGGCACTGCGCCGCCCGCTGGCGGGCATATTTGCCCGGCGATATCCCGGCATATCGGGTAAAGGCCACGCTGAACGCGCTGGTCGAGCCATAGCCGAGGCGCTCGGCGATATCCGTTATGCTGATGCCCGTCTCGCCCAGCCACTGCATGGCCAGGGTCATGCGCCAGCTCAACAAATAGCCCATCGGGGTCATTCCGGTCAGGCCGGTAAAGCGTTCAAACAACGTCGAGCGAGACAGCGCGCAGTCGGCGGCCAGGGCGTTGACGGTCCAGCGTCTGGCGGGGGCCTGATGCAGCAGGCGGATTGCCTGGGCGACCCGCGGGTCGCTCAGGCCGCGCATCAGTCCGGGGGTGGCGAGCGTTCCGCAGGATCGGATGGCCTCGATAAACAGCAGCTCAACCATCCGCGCCAGAACGAAAGATTTGCCTGCGCGATCCGCCTGGGCTTCCTCTTTCAGCAGCCCGACAAAGGTGGCCAGCCGCGGCTGGTCGCGAACCACCACTAAGGCGGGCAGCAGGGAGGTTAGCAGGCTGGCGTTATCCGAATCGGCAGCGCAGTGGCCAATCAGCGCCTGCATCTCCGCTGGCTGGTCGAGAGCTCCCAGGCGAAAGTGTTCCGCCGCCAGTTTCACCGGGGTGGTCTCCAGCGCCGGTGAAGGCGGCGGGGTCAGGCTGGTTAACGCGAAACGGTACGCCGCCGGGATCAACATAAAATCCCCGGCGCGCAGGATCTGCGGCGCATGCTGGTCTATTTCCAGCCGACAGCCGCCTTCCAGTACCACGCCGTAGAATGACATTCCCTGGTCTGAACGTTTAACGCGCCATTCTCCCGCCCCCTCAATGGTTTTGGTCAGCACCGCTCTGAGATTGAGCATCGCTATGATTTCCGCCAGCGGGTCGCTCATTTCCGGACTCCTGCTAAAGAATAATGGATTATTGACCCTATATCGTCCGGAGCGGGCTGTCTATGATGAAAAGGAAGAAACCAACGGAGACAGAGATATGCACACGATTATGATCACCGGCTGTTCATCGGGTTTTGGTCTGGAGACGGCACGTTATTTTCTTGAACAGGGCTGGAAGGTTATCGCCACGATGCGGGTTCCGCGCGAGGATCTGTTGCCGGCCAGCGACCGTCTGCGGCTGGTGCGTCTTGACGTCACCTCAGCGCAGAGTATCGCCGAGGCGATTGCCGAGGCCGGAGAGATTGACGTTCTGGTCAATAACGCCGGAGTGGGGATGCTCAACGCCCTGGAGGGGGCGTCGCACGAGGCGATAGCGAACCTGTTTGCCACCAACACGCTTGGGACTATCGCCATGACCCAGGCGGTACTTCCCCGGTTCAGAGCGCGCCGTAGCGGGACGATCGTTAATATCACCTCGGCGGTCACCCTGCAGCCGATGCCCCTGCTGGCGGTCTATACCGCGAGTAAAGCGGCGGTGAATGCCTTCACGGAGTCGCTGGCGCTGGAGCTGCGGCCCTTTAATATTCGCGTCGGTTTGATCCTGCCGGGACGCGCTCCCCAGACCCGCTTCGGGGAAAACGCGCGTCGAACGATGGGCCAGCTCCCGGAGAGCTATGCGCCGCTCGGCCAGCAGATCCTCGACAGCATCCAGGATAACGCCAGCGTGACGCAGGCTGTCGATGTGGCTCAGGCCGTCTGGCGGATGGTGAACGATCCTCAAGCCCCTTCGCGGTTGCCGGCAGGGGAGGATGCCCTGGCGATGGCGCAGGCTATTCATAGTCGCGAATAATCGGGTTTTGCTTTGTCGCTGGCAGGGTTTGATGACGTTCAGGCTGGAAGCGCAGAAGGCGTGCATTTTCCGGTCACGATGCAGCAGGCTAATGTTGAGAGGGAATGATACGAAACGAGATTGGTGCGTCTGAATGGACTCGAACCATCGACCCCCACCATGTCAAGGTGGTGCTCTAACCAACTGAGCTACAGACGCATTATGGTGCGTTTAATTGGACTCGAACCAACGACCCCCACCATGTCAAGGTGGTGCTCTAACCAACTGAGCTATAAACGCATAATGGTGCGTTCGATTGGACTCGAACCAACGACCCCCACCATGTCAAGGTGGTGCTCTAACCAACTGAGCTACGAACGCAATGTTGTGGTGACAACGGGGACGCATATTAGCGGCAGGCAGGGGATGTGGCAAGAGGTAAACGTCACTTTTCTTGTACATTGTATGCGATTGCGGATCTTTTACCCACTCCGGCGATATTTTACTGAACCACAAGGATATTTCTTCGCCAGCAGGCGCCTCGCCTCTCTTTTCTTTGCCGGTCTCACCCTGCGCGTAAGGGTTGCCGTTGTGTTAAATTATCGCCCACCAGAAGAGAGGAGTAATAAGGAAGATGAAATCGATTGGTATTTTCTGCGGTTCTTCAGCTGGCGAACATCCGCTGTATCTCGAAACCGCCCGACGGGTTGGCCACATGCTGGCGCAGCAGGGACTGGCTGTTGTCTATGGCGGCGGCAAAGTTGGCTTGATGGGGGCGGTTGCCGATGCGGCGCTGGAGGCCGGGGGCACGGTCATCGGCGTAATGCCGCGCGGCCTGGTGGAGCGGGAAATTGCCCACCGCGGGTTGACGGAGCTGCATGTGGTGGAGGATATGCACGAACGGAAAACTAAAATGGCGGCGCTGGCCGACGGCTTTATTGCTCTGCCGGGCGGAGCGGGGACGCTTGAAGAGATTTTCGAACAGTGGACCTGGGCGCAGTTGGGCATCCATGAAAAACCGTGCGCATTCCTGAATATCAAGGGGTATTACGATCCGCTGCAGGCGATGGTCAATAACATGGTACGGGAAGGATTTATGCACCCGCGCTACGCGGAGATGCTGCCGTTTGCTGCTTCGCCAGAGGAGATTATCGCCGGTTTCCGCGACTATACGCCGCCGGCCCGTAAATGGGTTCAGCAGCCCGCTATTTAAACATCAAGCGAAGGGTAAACAGCGCGCAGACGATGAGCAGAACCAACAGCAATTCGAAGCGATAGCGTTGCAGCATGATGTCCTCCTGAAAAAAAACCGGCGCTATTCAGCGCCGGTTTATTACCTTAACGCCTGACCGTTATGCCGCCGGTTGTACCGCCGGTTTGGCTGCGTGGTGCGCCGCTTTATGGTGCTTCTTCGCCGCCTGGGCTTTCTGCGCTACGGCCGGTTTTGTCGCCGCTTTATGGTGTTTCTTTGCTGCCTGGGCTTTCTGCGCTACGGCCGGTTTCGCCGCGGCTTTATGGTGCTTTTTAGCTGCCTGGGCTTTCTGCGCTGCTTCCGGTTTCGCCGCGGCTTTGTGATGCTTCTTCGCTGCCTGGGCTTTCTGTTCGGCTGCCGGTTTCGCCGCCGCTTTGTGATGTTTCTTGTGGTGAACGGTGGTGTGGCTGGCTGCGGTAGCCGGGGTGGTGGTCGCGGCGTCGGCTGCGAAAGCAACAGATGACAGACCCATAGCAGCGGCAACAACCAGAGCTAATACTTTTTTCATGCTGAAATCCTCGAATTGGTTTCCTGAGTAACCCCACTGCGGGGCTGTTGGCCACACTATATGCATCTCCGGGGCGCTCATCAGTGAGTCTTTGGTGTCGGGGAGTAACGGAATGTACAACGTCGGAACATAACTGAAGAAAGAAAAAGCCCGCCAGGGTGGCGGGCTTTGGCAGGATTAGCGCGCGGCGCGCTGTAAGATGATGCTGGAGGGCTGGCGCTGCAGAAAACGCATCCGCAGCATCATCATAATAGCGGCGGAGGTCAGGCCGATGATAAATCCGCACCAGAAGCCGGCGGGCCCCATGCGGGGGACAATCACGTCGGTCAGCGCCAGCAGGTAGCCGCTGGGTAAACCCAGCACCCAGTACGCGGTAAAGGTGATAAAAAAGATAGACCGCGTATCTTTATAGCCGCGCAGGATACCGCTGCCGATCACCTGAATAGAGTCCGAGATCTGGTAGACCGCCGCCAGCAGCATCAGATGCGAGGCCAGCATCACCACCTCCGGGTTATCGTTGTACAGCAGGGCAATTTGCTTACGCATCAGCACGGTAAAGATAGCGGTAAACACCGCCAGGCAGACGCCCACGCCCACACCCGTACGGGCGGAAACCTGGGCATCGATCGTTGAGCCCTGGCCGAGGCGGAAGCCGACGCGAATGGTGACCGCGGCCGCCAGCGACAGCGGCAGAACGAACATCAGCGAGCTGAAGTTCAGCGCAATCTGGTGGCCGGCGACGTCAATGATCCCGAGCGGGGAGACCAGCAGCGCGACGACGGCAAACAGGGTCACTTCGAAGAAAAGCGCCAGGGCGATGGGTAGCCCCAGCTGCACCAGCCGCAGCAGGACGGCGAAATCGGGGCCGCTGAAGCCCTCGGCGCAGCGGATATCGCGCATCGAACGCGACCGGCGCACCCACCACAGCATGCTGGCAAACATCACCCAGTAAACGGAGGCCGTCGCCACGCCGCAGCCGACGCCGCCCAGCTCTGGCATGCCGAAATGGCCATAGATAAAGATGTAGTTCACCGGAATGTTGACCAGTAAACCGATAAAGCCCATGACCATTCCGGGCTTGGTTTTTGCCAGCCCTTCACACTGGTTACGGGCGACCTGGAAGAACAGATAGCCCGGCGCCCCCCACAGCAGCGCGCGCAGATAGCCAACCGCTTTCTCCGCCAGCAGCGGATCGATGTTATGCATGGAGCTGATGATATACCCGGCATTCCACAGCACGACCATGATCAGCACCGAGACCAGCCCCGCCAGCCAGAAGCCCTGACGTACCTGCGGCGCGATACGCTCCCGACGCCCGGAGCCATTAAGCTGCGCCACCACCGGGGTCAGCGCCAGCAGCAGCCCATGGCCGAAGAGAATGGCCGGCAGCCAGATGGAGGTTCCGATGGCCACCGCGGCCATATCGGTGGCGCTGTAGCCGCCCGCCATCACGGTATCGACAAAACCCATCGCCGTCTGCGCTACCTGCGCAAGAATGACGGGTATAGCCAGAGCTAATAACTGACGCGCTTCAATGAAATACTTCTGCACGTGAACACCTTTGTATTGTTGTTATTTTGAGACTAAAAAAGCCGCCGTAACTGGCAGCAAGGGGATAAAAATGAGGAAATTCCAGTCTATTGTAGCGAGGATTAGCCATTAAGCCAGTGAAAAAAGAGTCGAGGCACGAAGCGCGCTGGCAACCGCTCAGCCCTCCTGTTATTGTTCCCGATAGCGAAAACGGTAATGATACCGTCATGATTTTCAACAGGAGCCAAACATGTTTACTGGTATTGTTCAGGGAACCGCGAAAGTGGTCTCCATTGATGATAAACCCAATTTTCGCACCCACGTGGTGGAGCTGCCGGCGCATATGCTGGAGGGGCTCGAAACCGGGGCATCGGTAGCCAACAACGGTTGCTGTCTGACGGTGACCGACATCAACGGCGCGCGCATCAGCTTCGATCTCATGAAAGAGACGCTGCGGATTACCAATCTCGGCGATATTCAGGTTGGGGATGAAGTTAACGTCGAGCGGGCGGCGAAATTCAGTGATGAAATCGGCGGGCATTTGATGTCCGGCCATATTATGACCACCGCGGAAATCGTGAAGATCCTCACTTCCGAAAATAACCGTCAGATCTGGTTTAAAGTACAGGACCCGACGCTGATGAAATATATCCTTTATAAAGGATTCATCGGTATCGATGGCATCAGCCTGACGGTAGGTGAGGTGACGGCAACCCGATTCTGCGTGCATCTTATTCCGGAGACGCTGCAGCGGACCACGCTGGGGGCGAAAAAGCTGGGCGACCGCGTCAATATCGAGATCGACCCGCAAACCCAGGCGGTTGTCGATACGGTCGAACGCGTGCTGGCGGCGAAAGAGATGGCGGCAAAGGTCAGTGAAGCCTGAAAAAAATCCCCCGCCGGTGAGCGGGGGACTGTGTTTTAACGGGCGACGCGCAGTCCGTGTTCTATTCCGCGCGAGAACACCACCTGCCAGAGCTGAATGTCGCGGGCGCGGAAGGCGCCGGCGCAGGCATTCAGGTAATAACTGAACATGCGTTTGAAACGCTCTGAATAGTTATCGGCAATTTCCGGCCAGCTGGCGAGGAAACGCTCATACCAGGCCATCAGGGTGGTGTCGTAATCGGCGCCGAAGTTGTGCCAGTCTTCCATCACAAAGTGCTTCTCGCTGGCATCGGCGATCTGCCGTACCGACGGCAGGCAGCCGTTGGGGAAGATATATTTATTGATCCACGGGTCAACGTTATGGTCGGTGACTTTGGAACCGATGGTGTGCAGTAAGAAGCGGCCGTTGGGTTTTAAATTACGATCGGCGACCTCAAAGTAGGTGGCGTAATTTTTGGGACCCACATGCTCGAACATGCCGACGGAGACAATGCGGTCGAAGCTGTCGTGCAGATCGCGATAATCCTGAAGACGAATCTCTACGTCAAGGCCATCGCAGCGCGCCTGGGCCATCTTTTGCTGTTCGGCGGAGATGGTCACGCCGACAACGCTCACCTGGTAATTTCGCGCCATATATTCGGCAAGACCGCCCCAGCCGCAGCCGATATCCAACACTCGCATGCCTGGCTCGAGCTCCAGCTTACGGCAGATGAGATCCAGCTTATCCTGCTGCGCGGCTTCGAGGGTCTGCGCCTCTTTCCAGTAACCGCAGGAATATTGCATGTAGGGATCCAACATCCGGCTGAAAAGATCGTTGCCGAGGTCATAGTGCTCTTTGCCGACAATCCAGGCGCGTTTTTTACTTTGCAGGTTAAACAGGCGAGCGCCTGCGATGCGGAGTGTGTCTTTGAAATGATGAGGGAGTTGTTTTTCCAGCCCGGCGCGGAGCACTTTATGGAAGAATATATCCAGACGCTCGCAGTCCCACCAGCCGTCCATATAGCTTTCGCCTAAACCCAGCGACCCCTCCTGCAATACGCGTTTAAAAAAAAGAGGGTTTTTAATCCGCAGGTCTGACGGCGCGGAGCCGTTGATTTCAACTCCCGCACGGCCCAACAATTCAGCTGCAATCCGGTACCAGTCATCATTTGGTACACTTACTTCTTCTATACACGATGAACTCATAGCTTCTCCATCACGCCCAAGTGATCAGAACCTTAAAACAGCGTAGACGCTTTTTTGGCTTTGTGAGAAATCTCACGGATAATCCGTGAAGTCGCTATCCGACGTAGAACAGAGGAAGGGAGATAACCCTTGCCGAAAGGCCTTCCATGGTGAAACGGAGGCATCCTGCATCCGTTAATCTGTTAAATATTTTTTATTTATGTGAACCCGGATCCAGTATAGGACGCTAAGTACTGGCTTTCAATAAAAATATCTTAGCGTGCTAATCACTGGTCCGGGCTCTGGCGACGGGCGTCAGGCGTGGGAAGAGTGGGCCGCCAGCTCTGGCGTCTGCTGCAGTCGATAACCCACTCCGGCTAACAAAATAGAGACCAGCATCACGCTGGTGGTGGTCAGCAGCGGCGTGGCGATCAGCGCGGAGACTAACAGGCTGGTCAGGAAGCACAGGCCAAGCTGGAGCGTGTTCTGCAGCGCCGCCGCGCGGCCGGTTGCCTGCGGGAAAGGCTTCAGCGCCTGAGCGACCACGATAGGGTAGATCCCGCCGTTGACTACCGCCATCAGGCAGAACGGGATCATTAACGCCACCAGCGAGGCATGCGTTTGCAGACCCACCAGCCAGGTGGCGGCGACGCTGACGGCGAAGATCACCAGCAGCCAAGGTAGCATCTGCTGTCCGGACCATTTTTGCAGCAGCGCGCGACAGCCATAACCGCCCACCAGAAAAGCGATGGTCTGCGGGATATAGCTCAACCCGATAGCGGTTGGGCCGTAGCCCATCTCATGAAGGATAAACGGCGAACCGGTAAGCCAGGCGAAGAAGCTGGCGGAACAGGCGGCGTAGATCAGGACGTTGCCGCTGTATTCCCGGGAGCGCAGCAGCGCGAGAAAAGTGATTTTCTTTTCAGTCACAGTGGCCGACTTAGCGGCGGCTTTCAGGCGCAGGGCAGGCAGCATCAGCAGCAGGGTGATGGCAAACAAGGTGGCGAAGATGGCTTGCCACTCGAAATGCACCAGCAGCCAGCTGCCCAGCAGCGGGGCCAGCGCAGGCGACAGCCCTACCAGCGGCATAATGGTGGCGAAGATTCGGTTGGTGCGCTGGGCGGGATAGTAATCGGTCACCATCGCCTGCCAGGTGACCGCCGCGGCGCAGACGCCAATCGCCTGCAGAAAGCGCAGCGCCAGCATCAGAGTGGCGTTCTGCACCCACAGCATCCCCAGGCAGCCGACCGCGAAAATCGCCAGGCCGCTCAGCAGCACCGGTTTGCGCCCGTAGCGGTCAGACAGCGGCCCCCAGAACAGCTGGCCCAGCGCGAAGCCGGCCAGGAACAGGCTCAGGCTGGCGCTAATGGATGCGGCGGAGGTGTCGAGATCCTGCTGCATGGCGGCAAATGCCGGCAGATACATATCGGTGGCCAGAAAGCCCAGCACGCTCAGGCCGGCCAGCCAGACTAAAAATCCTTTCCCAGGTTGTGACATAACGTTCTCTTTTTTGGAGTACAGGTACGATGCCGCAGAGTGTAGGGAGTGCATTGTGGCTTGTGAAACGCTAATATTTGTCACATGCATTCAAAAATTTTGCAGGCAGAAAATGTGGTCTGAATACTCTCTGGAAGTGGTTGATGCCGTCGCCCGTAACGGCAGCTTCAGCGCGGCGGCGCAGGAGCTGCACCGGGTGCCTTCCGCCGTCAGCTATACTGTGCGTCAGCTGGAAGAGTGGCTGGCCGTCCCCTTGTTTGAGCGCCGTCATCGTGACGTGGAGCTGACCCCCGCCGGGGTCTGGTTTTTACAGGAAGGGCGCTCTGTTATCAAAAAAATGCAGATCACCCGCCAGCAGTGCCAGCAAATCGCTAACGGCTGGCGCGGGCAGTTGTCAATCGCGGTGGACGATATCGTGAAACCCGCGCGGATGCGCCAGATGATCGTGGATTTCTATCGCCATTTTCCCGACGTCGAACTGATCGTTTTCCAGGAAGTGTTTAACGGCGTATGGGATGCGCTGGCCGACGGCCGCGTGGAGCTGGCGATTGGCGCAACGCGCTCTATTCCTGTCGGGGGGCGCTACGCGTTCCGCGATATGGGGATGCTGAGCTGGGACTGCGTGGTGGCGAGCGATCATCCGCTGGCGAAGATGGCGGGTCCGCTGAGCGATGATGTTCTGCGCAACTGGCCGTCGCTGGTGCGGGAGGATACCTCGCGTTCATTGCCCAAAAGGACAACGTGGCTGCTGGATAACCAGAAGAGGGTGGTGGTCCCCGACTGGGAATCGTCGGCCACCTGTCTGTCGGCAGGGCTCTGCGTCGGCATGGTGCCAAGCCATTTCGCCCGGCCATGGGTGGATCGCGGCGAGTGGACCGCGCTGGCGCTGGAAAATCCGTTTCCGGATGCGGCCTGCTGTCTGACCTGGCAGCAGAATGATGCTTCACCGGCGTTAAACTGGATGCTGGACTACCTGGGGGACAGCGACACGTTGAATCGGGAGTGGCTGCGGGCGCCGGAGTGATCCGCGCCCGCCAATGCTTTAGCGACGATAGTCGACAAACGGGCCATCCGCCACCGAGCGGCGTTCGACCAGCCGAGGGTGCACTTCGATAGACTGCGACTCTTCGCGCTTGTTGACGATACGATCCAACAACATATTGAACGCGGCTTCGCCCAGCGAATCTTTCGGCTGATGAATGGTGGTTAACGCCGGGCTGAAATAGCGGGCGTTGCGCACATTATCATAACCGATCAGCGAAATGTCCTGCGGCACGCGCAGCCCCATTTCATCCGCGGCGCAGATGGCGCCCATCGCCATAATGTCGCCGCCGCAGAAGACCGCCGTTGGACGGTGCTGCTGGCTGAGGATCTGCTGCATGGCGCGGTAGCCGGACTCCGGCTCGAAGTCGCCCTGAACAATCCAGTTTTCCGGCACGCTGATATGCGCCTCTTTCATCGCCTGCATGAAGCCGGCCAGTCGCCCCGCGCCGGTGTTGCGCTCCAGCGGGCCCGGGATCACGCCGATTTCGCGGTGACCGCGTTCAATCAGGTAACGTCCGGCGATATACCCGCCCTGGAAGGCGTTATCGATCACCGCATCGGTAAAGTCGGCTTTGGCTTCGCCCCAGTCCATCACCACCATCGGAATATGGCGGTACTCTTCCAGCATGCTCAGGACGGAATCCGGATATTCCGAACACATCACCAGCAGACCGTCGACGCGTTTTTGCGCCATCATCGACAGATAGGCACGCTGTTTTTCCGGGTCGTTCCAGGCGTTGCCGAGGATCAGAGTATAGCCCTTCTGGAAACAGCTCTTTTCCACGGACTCAATAATTTCAGCGAAATAGGCGGCTTCGCTACTGGTCGCCAGCAGGCCAATCGATTTTGTATGATTGACTTTCAGGCTGCGGGCCACCGCGCTCGGCGAGTAGTGCAGCTCTTTAATCGCCGCCCATACCGCATTACGCGTCTCTTCGGCAACGAAACGGGTTTTGTTAATTACATGTGACACAGTTGTAGTGGAAACGTTTGCGCGCTTCGCTACATCTTTAATAGTTGCCATTACATCTCACTCCATGCCTTGACCTGATCGCCTGATCATCGATACGTAAACGTTTGCCTACACACACCCTGAATACAATTTTCAACATTGCATCACGTCGGGAAAACGACACAGAACGACAGGAAGGGGTCAATGGCCGATACGCTTTTAAATTAGCGTGGGATTTTGTCCGATCTTGGGGCAAAGTGGAAGAGCAAAAATGTGCATCGCCCTAAATCCCGGAAGATTTTTGCGATTTTTTGTGCAAAAATGAGCAAGCTCACTTTTGGTGTGGGGATAACAAGAGGGAAAAATGATGGATACCAATTTAAAGTTTTCGCTGATCACCACGATTATTGCTCTCGGCGTGATCGTCGCATTCAGCCTGACCGCCATTCTGCACTAATGCTCCAATGAGGGAGGAGCGCGGCTTCCTCCCCGTATCCCGCCATTATTATCAATTCTGCAAAAATCTTTTGTCATTTCGTTCACTTTTGTTTTTTTGTGATTGATGTCATGCTTTTGGCTTCTGATGTTATGCCGTCCCTCCCGACGGTCTGATGGAGTCATTGAATGAAAATCAACTTTCCTTTACTCGCGCTGGCGATCGGCGCCTTTGGCATCGGTACCACCGAGTTCTCCCCAATGGGATTGCTGCCGGTGATTGCCAAAGGCGTGGACGTTTCAATACCGGTGGCGGGAATGCTGATCAGTGCATATGCCATCGGCGTCATGGTCGGCGCGCCGCTGATGACTCTGCTGCTGTCGCATCGCGCCCGACGCAATGCGCTGATTTTTCTGATGGGGATCTTCACCGTCGGCAACCTGCTGTCATCCATTGCGCCGGATTACACTACGCTGCTGCTGTCGCGCATTATTACCAGCCTCAACCACGGCGCCTTTTTTGGCCTGGGGTCGGTGGTGGCGGCCAGCGTGGTGCCCAGGCACAAGCAGGCCAGCGCGGTGGCCACCATGTTTATGGGCCTCACCATCGCTAATATCGGCGGCGTGCCTGCCGCGACCTGGCTTGGGGAAACCATCGGCTGGCGGATGTCCTTCCTCGCCACCGCGGGGTTAGGCCTGCTGGCAATGGTGAGCCTGTGGTTCTCCCTGCCGAAGGGCAGCGCGGGCGAGCGGCCGGATGTCAAACAAGAGCTTTCGGTCCTGTTACGGCCGCAGGTGCTCTCAGCCTTGCTGACCACCGTGCTGGGCGCCGGGGCGATGTTTACGCTGTATACCTACATTTCGCCGGTCCTAAATACGCTGACCCATGCTTCATCGCTGTTTATTACCGCGATGCTGGTGCTGATTGGGGTTGGTTTTTCGCTGGGCAACTATCTGGGTGGCAAATTCGCCGACCGGTCGGTCTCCGGCACGCTGAAAGGCTTTCTGCTGCTGCTGATGGCGATCATGCTGGCGATCCCGCTGCTGGCGCAATCCCAGGCGGGTGCGGCCATCAGTATGATCGTCTGGGGCGCAGCCACCTTTGCGGTGGTGCCGCCGCTGCAGATGCGAGTGATGCGCGTGGCGCATGAGGCGCCGGGGCTCTCATCTTCGGTGAATATTGGGGCGTTCAACCTTGGCAACGCGCTGGGCGCCGCCGCAGGCGGGGCGGTGATCTCCGGCGGACTGGGATACGCTTTTGTGCCGGTGATGGGCGCGATCATTGCCGGTCTGGCGCTGCTGCTGGTCTGGTTTAGCGGCCGAGCGCAGCCGGAAGAGGCCTTTGCCAGTCAGTCATAAACGGGTGGGAAAGCGCTAAAAAAAACCGCAGCCGGGGGGACCCAGCTGCGGTTTGTCGTTTATGCGGCCAGGTTAGCGGCAACAAACTTCCAGTTAACCAGCGCCCAGAAGTGATCCAGATAGCTTGGACGGGCGTTGCGGTAGTCGATGTAGTAAGCGTGTTCCCAGACGTCAACGGTCAGCAGCGGCTTGGCGTCGGTGGTCAGCGGGGTACCGGCGTTGCTGGTGGAGACAATAGCCAGGCTGCCGTCGGCATTTTTGACCAGCCAGGTCCAGCCAGCGCCAAAGTTTTTCGCCGCGGCGTCGGTAAATTTGGCCTTAAACTCAGCGAAGCTGCCGAAGGATTTGGCAATAGCGGCAGCCAGCTCGCCTTCCGGTTCGCCGCCGGCGTTCGGTGCCAGGCAGTTCCAGTAGAAGGTGTGGTTCCAGACCTGCGCCGCGTTATTGAAAACCCCGCCTTCAGAGGTGCGCACGATCTCTTCGAGCGACTTCCCTTCGAATGCGGTGCCTTTGATCAGGTTGTTAAGGTTAGTGACATACGCCTGGTGGTGTTTACCGTAGTGGTATTCCAGGGTTTCTGCGGAAATGTGCGGCGCCAGGGCGTCTTTTGCATATGGTAATGCAGGTAATTCAAACGACATTGCTACTCTCCTTATAACTTTTTTGTTTTATCTCACATTGACAAGATGAGGTTTTCACCTGAATCGAGTGCTGACCGCCCGACGCTTTCGCGTCCCGGGCCTGTTATTGTATTGAGAATGTTAACATTTGCCGCAGGCAGTGAAAAGCCTTACAACGATAAAGGCTATTATCACAGGCGCAACTGCCGAAGGCTTAACCGTTTTCTGCGGAGCAGAGCGTTAAGACGCCCGTAGATGTTGCAAAAATGTATAAGTTAAAGGGGGCAGGGTCACCAGTCTCTCGCCGCGATGGTTCATTCCTCAGCTCGTCATTCGAAGATCCCTGCAGCGCAAGCGCCTGAGTGGAAATAAGCATTCTAAATCAATTAATTAATGATGCTATGCTTTCAGGTAATCGCCACTATGCCAATAATTCATTGTCTATTTTCATATTTGTATGACAAATATAGCCGCCGGCAGCAATTTCCACAGGATGGCTACGATGGCAAAAACAGATGAAGTGGTAAGCCCGAAAATGATCCCGGTAGTGCAGGGGATCGTTGACTGGATTGAAGCACATATTTTTGACACCCTGCCGGTGAGCGCGATAGCGAAAAAGTCCGGCTACTCGCACTGGTATTTCCAGCGGCAATTCGCCATGGTGACCGGCTGTACGCTGGCGAGCTACGTCAGCCGACGGAAGATGACCATCGCGACAATCTACTTAACGCAGACCGAGGCCTCGATGCAGAGTATTTCTCAACGTCTGGGGTACGACGGGCAGGCGGCATTCTGCCGCACCTTTCACCGTCACTTTGGCATGTCGCCCACCCGCTATCGTCGGGAAGCGCCGGTCACAGAGGCGAATATGCAGTTTCCCCTGACGGTAGGGGCGGAGAACGGGCAGGTGAAGAGGGCTGCCGCCGTAGCGGCAGACCGGGATCAGCGAATGGTTTTCGGGGTCATGACGCGCCGGGCACCGACGTAATGGCGAACCCAGTAATCTTCGCTCAGGGAGGTGATTTGTATATCGCGACCTGTGCGCGGTGACTGAATGAATTTCCCGTTGCCGACGTAAACGCCTACGTGGTCGGCAGTGCCGCGTCCGCGGGTGCGGAAGAAGACGAGGTCGCCGCTCTGCAGTTCGTCACGATCGACCGGACGCGCATCGCGCAGGTGGTACATTTCGTTGGCGGTACGCGGGATATGAATCTTGACCAGGTCTTTGTAGGCGTAATAGACCAGCCCGCTGCAGTCGAACCCGGTGCGCGGGGAGGTGCCGCCCCAGCGATATGGTTTACCAAGCTGGCCCATCAGTTTGTTCATGGCGGTACTCTGCGCTTTTTGCACCCGGACTTTATGCGCATCGGCGATCGTCAGATTCGCTTCGCTGGCCTCGGGTTTACAGCGCTTTTTATAGCCCTTACGCACCACGCATTTGCTTTTGACGCTGTTCAACGCCAGGGTAGGCTCGGCGCTGGCGGCCACCGTTTTCGCGCACTGCTTTTTATACCCTTTACGCAGCACGCATTTTTTCGTGGCGCCGACGGCCTGACGATGAAGCGCGGTTTGGCTTGCTGCGGTAGTGCGGGTAGGGAGCCGGGTGCTCGAGGACTTTTTACTGGTGGTTTTAGCGGTGGTTTTACTTTTTTGACTGGTTGCTTTTTTCTTGCGCTCTGAGCCGCTTTTCGCGGGCAACGCCTTTGGCGAGGCGGAGGCGTGCGTATGCCCTGAAGCCTGAGCCAGTGGTGTGAATGAGATAGATGTGAACAGTAATGCACAGAGCGATATCGCGATTTTGTTTAGCCGCGCCACTGAGCAATCCCCTGATTAATTACAGACATGTACAAATGCCTGACGATGAATGACAAACCGGAACGATTCTAAAGCATAAAAACCCGGAAAGTTAATATTCTTTTGTATCAAAAATGTCGATTGGTTAACGATTGCAAGAAAACGCGTCAGACATTGACCGCCTCGCACAGAAAATGCGCAACGCGCGCCTGCCGGCGGCGTCAAAATGATATTTTTAAGGCAACTTCGCGCAACAGAAGATAAAATATGAATAGTGAAAAAAATGTTATTATCGGTCCTGCCCTCGGGACGCTACAATGACAAGTTACTGCCGTAGAAAGAAGTTTAAGGAAGCACGACAATGAGCTCGACTTTAGAAAAGATCCAACGCCAAATCGCTGAAAACCCGATCCTGCTGTACATGAAAGGTTCGCCGAAGCTGCCAAGCTGCGGTTTCTCCGCTCAGGCCGTTCAGGCGCTGTCCGCCTGTGGCGAACGTTTCGCTTACGTTGATATTCTGCAGAACCCGGATATCCGCGCTGAGCTGCCAAAATATGCCAACTGGCCGACCTTCCCGCAGCTGTGGGTGGACGGTGAACTGGTGGGCGGCTGCGATATCGTCATCGAAATGTACCAGCGCGGTGAACTGCAGCAGCTGATCAAAGAGACCGCGGCGAAATATCACACTGACGAGCCGAAAGCGGAATAATTCCCGCTGTCAGTAAAAAAGCGACTTCCTGGAAGTCGCTTTTTTTATCACTCCGGCGTCGCTACCGGCAGCGGCCAGCCGCCCAGACGCTTCCAGCGGTTCACTATCTCGCAAAACAGCTGCGCCGTCTGCTCGGTATCGTAGAGGGCGGAATGGGCCTGCGCGCCGTCGAACGGCATACCTGCGGCAATACAGGCTTTCGACAGCACCGTCTGGCCCAGCGCCAGCCCGCTCAGCGCGGCGGTGTCAAAGGTGACAAACGGATGGAACGGGTTGCGTTTTAGCCCCGCCCGTTCGGCGGCGGTCATGGTGAAGCTGTGGTCAAATGTGGCGTTGTGCGCCACCATGATAGCCCGACTGCAGTCGCTCTCTTTCATCCCTTTGCGTACCATTTTGAAGATGGCATGCAGGGCATCGTATTCGCTAACGGCGCCGCGCTCTGGATCGTGCGGGTTAATCCCGTTAAAGGCCAGCGCTTCGGGCTGGAGATTGGCGCCCTCGAAAGGTTCAACATGGAAATGCAGCGTTTCATCGGGCATCAGCCAGCCTTGCTCATCCATCTTCAACGTAATGGCGGCGATCTCCAGCAGGGCGTCGGTTTTGGCATTAAATCCTGCGGTTTCAACATCAATCACCACTGGATAAAAACCGCGGAAACGGTCGCACAGACCATTCAGTTGAGCGTTCTCGGACATCAGATTCTCTTAGCTGGTAAAAAGTAGCGCGCATTATGGCAAATTTTGCCACGGCTTGCAGCAGGCAGGGGTGAAAACAACGGGCGCCGCAGCGCCCGGGCGAGCGATGAAAATAAAGACGCTATGGTCGGGAGGGGTTAGTTGCCCAGCCCTTTGCCGGCGTCTTTCTCTTCAATCAGCTCAATTTTGTAACCGTCAGGATCTTCCACGAAGGCGATAACGGTGGTGCCGCCTTTTACCGGCCCGGCTTCACGGGTGACGTTGCCCCCGTTCTGGCGGATCCGCTCGCAGGCTTCGGCGGCGTTGTCGACGCTCAGCGCGATGTGACCGTAGGCGGTGCCCAGCTCATAGCTGTCCACGCCCCAGTTGTAGGTCAGTTCGATCACCGCGGTATCGCTCTCTTCGCCGTAGCCGACGAAGGCGAGGGAGTATTTGTACTCCGGGTTTTCGCTGGTGCGCAGCAGCTTCATGCCTAACACGTTGGTATAGAAGTCGATAGAACGTTGCAGGTCGCCAACGCGCAGCATGGTATGGAGTAAGCGCATAATGTCCCCTATGCAGTTTATTTGCTAGATCAGAGCGTTGAGTATAGCGGCGATACGTCGCCGCTATCAATGGAGGGATTACAGCGTAGGATAATCGGTGTAGCCTTCCGCGCCGCCGCCGTAGAAGGATTCCGGGCGCTGTGGGTTAAGCGCCGCTTTTTTCTGCAGGCGGGCCACCAGATCCGGGTTGGCGATGTAATCGCGGCCAAAGGCCACGGCATCAATCAGCCCTTTGTTGATCAGGTCGTTGGCTTTTTCAACGGTGTAGGCGCCAGCGCCAATGATCACGCCAGGGAAGCGGTCGCGAACTTTCTGACGGAAAGCTTCACTATACGGCTTGCCGCCCGCCCAGTCCGGCTCGGACATGTGCAGATAGGCGATACCGCGTTTCGCCAGCTCGCTAATCAGATACAGCGCGTCTTCTTCTTCATTCGGGCCATTATCCACATTCTGGAAGCTGCCAATCGGCGACACGCGGATGCCAATCCGGTCAGCGCTCCACTCTTTGCTCACGGCGTCGACCACTTCCAGCACCAGACGGGCGCGGTTTTCCACGCTGCCGCCATACTGGTCGGTACGCTGGTTCGCCGACGGCGAGAGGAACTGGTGCAGCAGATAGCCGTGGGCCGAGTGCAGTTCAACCAGATCGAAACCGGCGTCACGGGCATTGCCCACCGCCTGACGGAAATCATCGACGATCCCCGGGATCTCTTCGGTTTCCAGAGCGCGAGGCATCGAGGTGTCGACGCGGATGGCGTGGCCGTTTTCGTCGCGCAGCGAGGTGCGGGTGCCGGCGCTCAGCGCAGACGGCGCTACCGGTGCGGCGCCGCCGGGCTGCAGGCTGCTATGGGAAATTCGTCCGGTGTGCCACAGCTGCACGGCGATATGGCCGTTTTCCGCGTGAACGCCGGCGGTGATTTTCTGCCAGGCGGCAATCTGCTCCGGGCTGTGCAGCCCTGGCGCGCCGGCATAGCCTTTGGCCTGGGCGGAAATCTGCGTCGCTTCGGTGATGATCAGCCCGGCGCTGGCGCGCTGACGGTAGTATTCGCCCATCAGCGGGGTAGGGATATCGCCCGGCTCGATGCTGCGCAGACGCGTCAGTGGAGCCATAAATACGCGATTAGGGACGGTGACGGCACCGACTTTCAACGGGGTGAATAATTTTGATTCCGACATAATGACTCCTGAGTAGACCGGTCGTCTAGGAACTGATGAAATAAAAACGCCTGTTATACAGCAGGCGCCGCAATAATCTGTTTCGCGTGGGCAAGGGCGCTCTCCAGCGGCGTTGCGCTACGCGTTATTTTGGCCTGCAGGTTGGCGCCGAGCCACAGGGAATAGAGTACCTGCGACAGCGTCCTGGCCTCGCCGTCAAAGGTCAGACTGCCTTCCTGACGCCCTTTCTCCAGCGCGTCGCCCAGCAGGGCGATGATCTGGCTGGCGCCGTGGTCCATGGCGGTGCGCATGTCTTCCGACAGATCGCAAACCTCTGCCGACAGCTTGACGGTGAGACACCCGCTAATAATCCCCTGCTGGTAAAACTGATTCAGCGTGTGCTGATAGTAGGCCAGCAGCCGATCGCGATAGTTGCCCTCGCCATGGGCGAAGTGATCGACCAGGCGCTGCAGATATCCGGCGTAATGGTTTTCAAGCAAGGCGACGCCGAAGGCTTCTTTAGAGCGAAAGTAATGATAGAAAGAGCCCTTGGGCACTTCCGCCGTCTTCAGGAGTTCGCTCAAGCCCATGCCGGTAAAGCCGCGATGCATGCATAGCTGCTCGCCGGTGGCCAGGATATGTTCTCGGGTATCGCAATCGCTGTGTCTGTTCATGGCGCACACTGTAGTAGACCGATTGGTCTAATGCAAGACTTAGCGCAAAAATGTTAACTGGCGCAGCACGGAGTGAACAAAATTTGCGTCGGCGCAGGGAAACGTCTTCAATGAAAGGAGATGAGGGGACAGGAGGCGTGTGGTGGCAGAGCAGTTAGAGTTTTTCCCGGTGCAGAGCCCGTGCCGGGGAATTTGTCAGACCGATGAGCGCGGCTACTGTCGCGGCTGTTTCCGTAGCCGTGAGGAGCGTTTTAACTGGCAAACGATGAGCGATGCGCAGAAACAGGAGGTATTGCGTCTGTGCCGTCAACGCCTGCTGCGCAAAATACGCGCGAACAGACCAGAGGCGGCGGAAGAACCGCAGCAACCCTCACTGTTTTAAGCCAAAAATTACGTATACTCAGAGCACTTTTTTATTGAGGAAGCGGTTATGGTTCAGCGTATTGCTATGGCTCCCCAGGGGCCGGAATTTTCGCGTTTTGTGATGGGCTACTGGCGTCTGATGGACTGGAAAATGTCGCCAGGCGAGCTGGTCGGCTTTATCGAACAGCATCTCGATTTAGGCATTACCACCGTCGATCACGCCGATATCTATGGCGATTACCGGTGTGAATCCGCCTTTGGTGAAGCCCTGAAGCTGGCGCCGCATCTGCGTAGCCGGATGGAGATTGTCAGCAAATGCGGCATTGCCACCCGGGCGCGCGCTGAAAACACCATCGGTCACTACATTACCGACCGGGACCACATCGTGCTCAGCGCCGAGCAATCGCTGCGCAACCTGGCAACGGACCATCTCGATCTGCTGCTGATCCACCGGCCGGATCCGCTGATGGACGCCGACGAGGTGGCTGAAGCCTTCCTCGCGCTGCACCACAGCGGCAAGGTACGTCATTTCGGCGTCTCGAACTTTACCCCTGCCCAGTTCACCCTTCTGCAGTCGCGCCTGCCGTTTACGCTTGCTACCAACCAGGTGGAGATCTCGCCGGTGCATCAGCCGTTGCTGCTTGACGGTACCCTCGACCAGCTGCAGCAGCTGCGTATTCGTCCGATGGCCTGGTCCTGCCTCGGCGGCGGCCGCCTGTTTAATGAAGAGGGCTTTCAGCCGCTGCGCGACGAGCTGGCCCAGGTGGCCCACGAGCTCAACGCCGACAGCATCGAGCAGGTGGTTTACGCCTGGGTGATGCGCCTGCCGTCGCAGCCGCTGCCGATTATCGGCTCGGGTAAAATTGAGCGCGTGCGCTCGGCGATTGTGGCCGAAAAACTGAGTATGACCCGCCAGCAGTGGTTCCGTATCCGCAAAGCCGCGCTCGGTTACGACGTGCCGTAACGGGCATTTCGCCTCCGGAAAGCAGTTCCTGGTTTACACTTAACAGAGAGACAGCCATCCGGAGGTGTTATGCAACGATGTATTCTCGCTATCCTTTCCCTCGCATTTTGCGCTGGCGCGCAGGCCGTCAGTGAAGATGTGCCACTTAATCTCGTGACCAGCCAGGGCGTTGGTCAATCCATCGGCAGTGTAAAAATCACCGAAACCGACCGCGGACTCGAATTTGCTCCTAATCTGCGGGCGTTACCGCCGGGCAAGCACGGCTTTCATATTCATGCTGAAGGCAGCTGCCAGCCGGCGATGAAAGAGGGCAAAGCCGTAGCCGCCGGAGCGGCGGGCGGACATTACGATCCGCAACATACCGGTAAACATGAAGGGCCGTTGGGCACCGGGCATCTTGGCGATCTACCGCTGCTGGTGGTCAACGACGCGGGTGTGGCTGACCAGCCGATTATCGCTCCGCGTCTGAAAACGCTGGCGGAAGTGAAAGGCAAAGCGCTGATGGTTCATGTCGGCGGCGATAACATGGCCGACAGTCCGCAGCCGCTGGGCGGCGGCGGCGAACGGTTTGCCTGCGGGGTGATTAAGTAATCTTTTCGCCAATCGTTCCGGCGACCGGAGCCTGTTCCAGCTGCGACAGCGCGCAATACAGCCGCCAGATCGCGGCGGCCAGCTCCCGGGCCGCCGGCTGATGATGGTGGTTCAGAACTTCGCAGATCCGCAGCAGCTCCTGCAGCGTGGAGGCCAGCGGCCGCTGCTGCACGCCACGCTCGCTCATCACATCGCGCAGCAGGTTGATACACAGGTCGCGCACCTGGGCGAGAGGATCGGAGCGCGTTTCCCACTCGCGAAGCTGCCAGACCACGTGGGAGCAGTTCAGCAATACCACCCCCCAGCGCAGCAGCCAGCGGCGAGCCAGCGCATCCTGGCTCTGACTGAGCTGGCTGACATGGTGATATACCAGCGATTCAAATTCGTGCTCGCTGTGCTGGGGGTGGCGGCTGAGCTGATCGACAAAGTGACGCCGTAACGCTCTGATATGGCGTCGACCTTTACGGGCGTCCGAGCCGGGACTGAGCACCGCAAAGGCCAGCCATGCAAAGCCCACGCCGACAATCTTACTTAAATTGTCATTAAAAAAGGCCGCATAGTCGTAAACCGGTGGGTTGGTGACGGAGATAAACGAGCCCATAAAGACGATAAGCTGCCCCCACAGGCCGGCAAATTTTGGCCACTGCAGCTTGAGTAACTGCATGGTGGTCAGCAACGGGAACAGAAACAGCAAGAACTGCCACAGGTCGGTTATCTGCACCATCAGGCCAAATTTCACCACAAAACTGAACAGCGACAGCAGCACCAGGGTCTGCATCAGCAGCGTCAACGAACGAAACGGCGAGGCGGAAACCGAATAGAGCACGCAGCAAATGGAGGCCAGGGTCAGGGCCGCCGCGCAGCTGGTCCACTGGGTACTGATCCCCCACGCGCCAATCGCCACCAGCGCGCAAAAGGTACGGATGCCGTTGAGCAATGCCTCTGCCTGGTCGGTATGGCGGGCCAGCGCGGGCGCGGAAGGGACATTGAACTCGGCGATCGCCGAGGCATTTTCAACCCGGCGGATCCAGCGGCTGCTTTCCAGATAAATGCGGCAGAAATAGCGTAACCGAGCCCAAAAGGCGAGGTGGCGGTAATCCGCGTCCGGCGGCGGCGCCAGCGGCGCCAGAATGCGGGCGACGTGATAGCTGTCAGCACTGGAGGTGGCGAGCTCCGCGAGCAACGATTCCAGCACCTGGCGGGTATTGGCCGGGGCGTCAGGCCAGTTCAGCAGCATACGCCGCAGACTGGAAATGACGCTGGTCATGCGGAGCTGCTGGTGCAGCAGGTAGTTCAGCAGGGGATTTTGCCGACGGAAGCGGTAGTGGCTCCAGAAGGCCTGGATGCGCAGCAGGTTCATGGTCAGGATCTGGCCAATTACGCTTTCATGGGCGGTGCGGATGGCATCCGTCGTTTCCGGGACCCACAGCAGACTGGCGTGCTCCAGCAGGCGGGCGTGCATGGTTTTCAGGGCCGTCAGCAGATTGCTGCCATCGGAGGTGCTGGGCAGGATCATCATCATCAACCCGCCGCACAAGATCCCAACGATGACTTCGCACACGCGCGACTGGGCAATCACCCATAGCTCGTAGCTGTCGCTGATATTAATCACCGGAAAGGCGATGATGGCGCAGGTATAGCCCGCCAGCTGAAAGGCGTAGGCCACGTTATTGGTGAACAAGGCGCAGGCCCAGGTGCACAGCGCCAGCCAGCCGGAGATACTGAACAGGAACAGCCAGGGATCGTTGAGCGTATGGCCCGCCAGCAGCAGGGCGGCGCAGGCGCCGAGAAGGCTGCCGGCAATGCGGCCAAAACTTTTACTGATCACCCCGCCGACGGTGGGAAAGCTGACCACCGCCGCGGAGGTCATCGCCCAGTAGGGCTCATCCAGATCCAGTGCGTAGGCGATGCTTAACGCGAGACACATGGCGATGCCGTTGCGTAGCGCGTATCGCCACTGCGGTCGGGTGGCTTTAACCCAGGGCAGCGTGCGCCATGACAGGGTCTGCAGATTCATCACTGTCCGCCGATCGAGACGGTGCAGGTGGTACCGGAGACCAGAGTGACATCGGCCGGCAACGTATCAAAGGCAATCCGCACCGGCACGCGCTGGGCGAGGCGGACCCAGGGGATATTCGGTTTGATATTGGCCACCAGCCCGGTTCCCTGTTCCACGCTCTGGTCGACAATCGCGCGACCGATGCTGGCGACATGCCCCTGCAGCGTCTGCTGATTGCTGTAGAGAATGATTTGCGCCGGATCGCCGATGCGAATATGGCGCAGTTTGGTCTCTTCAAAGTAGCCCAGCACGTAGAACGAATGGCTGTCCACCAGGGCAAAGACCGGATGGCCGGTGGTGGCGTAATCGCCGACCCGGGTGGAGAGGTTAGTCACCCAGCCGTCTACCGGCGCTTTGACGACCGTCTGGCTGAGCTGCCACTGCGCATGTTTCAGCGCCGCCTCGCTGACACCGACTCCCGCTCTGGCGGCCGCCAGGGTAGTGGTGGCGGTATTCAGGGCGGTATTGGCGTTTTCAAGGTCTTCAGCTGAGATGGCATTTTGCGACAGGTTTCTGCGACGGCGGGCTTCGCTGGCGGCTTTGCTTTGCTCCGCCTGCGCTTTCGCCACCTCAGCTTGCGCTTTCGCCAGCTGCGCCTGGGCGTTCAGCACCGCGATGCGGTAGGGGGTGTCGTCGATGGTAAACAATACCTCACCGGCCTTGACCTGCTGGTTATCGGCCACGTTCAGCTGCAATATACTGCCGGAAACCTGAGGGGTGATCCCGACCTGCTCGGCGCGCACTTTACCGTCGCGGGTCCAGGGGGACTGAGTGTAGAAATTCCATAACAACCACCCGGCAACCAGAGCGATGGCCGCCACCAACAGTGTTGAAAGATATTTTAATTTTTTCATAGCAGGAAGATCACCAGGCAATCAGTAACACCAGGGCCAGACAGACCGAGAGCGCGAACAGGGAGAGATCCATCAGCAGTGGATGCCAGATGTCGCCCGCATACATCCAGTCACGCAGCTGGCGATGTAAAAACAGCCAGATAAAGAAGCCCAGCAGGACGGCTTTGAACAACGGAGGGAAATAGACGGATGCGCCGAACACAAGGTCCTGCAGCGGCAATCCGGATGAATTAAGACTCAGTTTCACAAGCAAAAATCCTTTGCCATAACAGGGATAACCTCAGGACGTGCTACTCTTTAACAGTGTAAATCATTGTTTTGGTTTTTGTTGAATCAAGTAATTCATTTGTTTTGATTATTCAAATGCTGCACACTATTCTAAAATCAGTATAATAACTTAGCAAGCTAATTATAAGGAGATGAAATTGGAATCGCCACTTGGTTCTGATCTGGCACGTTTAGTTCGCGTCTGGCGCGCGCTAATCGACCATCGCCTGAAACCTCTGGAGTTAACGCAGACCCACTGGGTTACGCTGCATAACATCCACCAGCTGCCGCCTGAGCAGTCGCAGATCCAGCTGGCGAAAGCCATCGGTATTGAACAACCGTCCCTGGTGCGCACGCTCGATCAGCTGGAGGAGAAAGGGCTTATTTCTCGCCAGACCTGCGCAAGCGATCGGCGAGCCAAACGCATCAAGCTGACGGAAAAAGCCGAACCGCTGATCAACGAGATGGAAGAGGTGATAGGCAAAACCCGCGATGAAATCCTCGCAGGGGTCTCGAAGCAGGAAGTGGAAACGTTGCTTCACTTAATTCGTAAACTTGAACAAAATATCCTCGATCTCCAGGCAAAAGATTAATCGTTTTGCGGCCCGGTTTATCCCGGGCCTTTTTTTACCTGCCCTGGCGTCGCCAGATTACCACCCGGTTACGTCCGCTGTTTTTTGCTTCATACATGGCTTCGTCCGCGCGCTGGACGCACTCTTCGGCTGTCACACTGCCGTCATGGGTCGTATACACGCCCATGCTGATGGTCATCCGCTCTGGCAGAGGGGTTTGCTCGGCGCTGACCGCCAGGCGGATGCGCTCGGCGATCGCCTGCGCCTCGTCCTCTGCGGTGTTGACCAGCAGCAGGGCAAACTCCTCACCGCCAATGCGGGCGGCCGCGTCATCCTTACGCGAATGGCTGTCCAGCACCGAGGCGGCAAACTGGATCACCTTGTCGCCGGCGATGTGGCCATAGTTATCGTTGATGCGTTTAAAATGGTCGAGGTCGCAGATGATCACCGACAGCGGATGCTGGGCCTTCACCTTTGCCAGCTGCTGGTTGAGGGTATCGTAGAAGAAGCTGCGGTTGTAAAGCCGGGTCAGCGGGTCGCGGATCGAATTCTGGTATGAGTTGACATACTTGTGGTTAGACTCGCGATAGAGGATAAAGACGTCTACCAGCAGCACCAGGATCAGGAACAGGGTGCACAGCGTTTCAAAAAAACGCGCCTGATACCAGGCCTGATCGAGCTCCCCAACGGCAGAGAGCAGCTGGAAAATGGTGAACAAATATGCGCTGCAAAAAAAAGCGCCGCTGTACCAGAAAATATTGCGCAGTTTGCTAAACCAAATTATTAAAATCAGCGCGATAAACCAGACTGCCATCAGCAGCCAGCCAATAATACTCCGCCACAGCGGCGTAAAAGTATGGCTCAGATCGTCAATAAACCTAATGCTCAACCATGGCGAGTGGCTGGAGTAGATCCATGACAAAAAAATTATCATTAACGTAAAAACAATACATGCCGCGAAAGTCATTACATGGGCTTTAAAGGAGTGCATGATCCGTCGGCGAAAGTAATACAAAATAATTGACGACGTGAATAAGACGGCCATCATTATATTGCGAAAGAAATAATATATCACAGCGTCATTTTGTTTCACCACCGGCGCGGGATTACAGCTGAGCCAGTCCGGATAGCTACTGAGGGTGCCCAGCATCAGTAACGCCGAACAGGCAAAACCGAAAGCGACAGGCGTCAGATACAGGCGACGCTTGCTGCTCCAGTATTTCATGCCCATAAAACAGGCAATAGTGATATGAAAAACCATCAGAAAACTGGTCAGCAGGGGAAATAGTATTGATGAGGTGCTGTTGAATCTGGTCTCAAAAGAGCTGGTTAATCCGGTAATGCCGACTCCGGCCAGCAAACAAATAAAAAAATAAATGATAAGACGTCTAACAACATGATTCACATGTTTGGTCATAGGCAATATTCCAGAATAATAAACAACAGCAACGAGGTTGGGTTGGCTTAATAATATTAACGGTTATAAGAGTAGTGGGGGCTGTGGGCAAAGATATTGCGCAGGCGCAATGATTGATGAAATATTAAAATTAATATGTGTTATCGCTAATACAAAACTTTTACGGCGAGATAAATGTGGGTGATAAGTACGATGCGGCGCAACTGGCCGCATCGTGACAGGTGTTAGCGAGGAGAGACGGTGACCTGGCTGCCGCTGCCGGCAATGGCTACGCGCTGTCCAACAGAGAACGGGGTGCTGCCCTGTTTCTGTACCACCATGATGGTGTTGCCATCATCTTTACGAATTTCCAGTTCCACGCCCTGGGTCTTATTCATGGCGCCCTGTACGCCCTGACCGGCTACGCCGCCCGCGACCGCGCCAGCCGCAGTGGCCAGAGAACGTCCGGTGCCGCCGCCGATGGTATTCCCGAGGAAGCCGCCCAGAACCGCGCCGCCAATCGCCCCGATGGCATTGCTGTCGTCGCCGCTCTGGATCTGTACGGCGCGGGTATGCACGATGGTACCGTATGTCACGCTCTGCACCTGTTTGGCTTCAGATGCGGAATAAACGTCGCCGGACAGGCCGCTGCTGCTCACACAGCCCGCGAGCGTAAAACCAATCATCGATACAGCCAAAACACGTAAAATCATTTATGAATCTCCTGTTCACCGAAGGTGTTCAATTGAACGTCCATGCGGTTAATTATATGGCATTTAGTCGTCGGCGGGCATAGCTTCCCCCCGGGATATACAAAAAATAATAATTAATGGTGCTTCAACCTAAACTAAACGCCGGTTCTTTACGATGTTCTCCGAAATGTCTCTCTATTGTTAAAAAGTATTATTACAACATAGCATTAGCGGACACTTTATGATGGAGTGAGACGCATACGAGGGTCATGGAATGAAGGAAAAACGTATGAGATCGGGTCGCTTTATTGGCGTTATGTCGGGTACCAGCCTTGATGGTATCGATGTCGTTTTAGCCGCTATCAACGAAAACATGGTGGCGCAGCAGGCCAGTCTCACCTGGCCCATCCCACACGCGATAAAAGAAGAGATCCTGGCGATTTGTCAGGGCCAGTCGCTGACCCTCTCGCAGCTGGGGCGTTTGGATACCCGCCTCGGAAGGCTGTTTGCCGAGGCCGTGCTGGCGCTGATGCGTCAGGAAAGTCTCAAACCCGCGGACGTCATCGCCATCGGCTGTCATGGGCAGACTGTATGGCACGAGCCGCAGGGCGATGCCCCGCACACGCTGCAAATTGGCGACAACAACCAGATTGCCGCCCATACCGGCGTCACTGTGGTGGGGGATTTCCGTCGGCGTGATATGGCGCTTGGCGGGCAGGGGGCGCCGCTGGTGCCGGCTTTTCATCATGCGCTGCTGGCGCACCCCGTTGAGCGGCGGATGGTGCTGAATATCGGCGGGATCGCTAATGTGTCGCTTCTGGTGCCGGGCCAGCCGGTGCGCGGCTATGATACCGGGCCGGGCAATATGTTGCTGGACGCCTGGATCTGGCGTAAGCAAGGTAAACCTTACGATAAAGACGCCCACTGGGCCAGTGAAGGCAAAGTGCTCCTGCCGCTGCTGCAGGATATGCTGAGCGATCCGTGGTTTGCCTTGCCGGCGCCGAAAAGCACCGGTCGGGAATATTTCAATTACGGCTGGCTGGAGCAGCATCTGGCTCGTTACCCGGGGCTGCGCGGACAGGATGTGCAGGCAACCCTCGCGGAATTAACCGCCGTGACCATCAGTGAGCAGGTATTGTTAAGCGGCGGCTGCGAGCGTTTGTTAGTGTGCGGCGGCGGCGCGCGTAACCCATTGTTAATGGCGCGCCTGGCGGCCCTGCTGCCGGGAACCGAAGTCTCCACCACCGATGAAGCGGGGATCAGCGGCGATGATATGGAAGCGCTGGCCTTTGCCTGGCTGGCCTGGCGCACCATCGCTGGCCTGCCGGGGAATCTGCCCTCTGTGACTGGCGCCAGCGAAGCCACGGTGCTGGGCGCCATTTTCCCTGCTAACCCGCCGCAGAATCGGAGTTAACTGAAATCTTAATTACGACGCGACCGGTAAACTGGACAAGTTAAGCGGAGGGCGGAGTGCCCTCCGTGACCGGGAAAGTCGAAGGCAAACGAATGAAAAAAATTCTTATCGCAGTTGTACCTTTTATGCTGGCGGGCTGTAGCTACTACAACCAGTTTGTCGAGCGGATGCAGACGGACACGCTGGAGTATCAATGCGACCAGAAACCGTTGACGGTCCATCGCAATAACTCACGCCAGCAGGTGAGTTTTATCTATGACAACCAGCAGCTGAATCTGTCAGAGGGGCTGTCGGCTTCCGGAGCGCGCTACACCGACGGCGTCTATGTCTTCTGGTCGAAAGGCGATACCGCCACCGTCTATAAGCGCGACCGCATCGTTCTCGATAACTGCCAGCTGCAGACCGCCAAACGTTGAGATTTCTGTCCGGGGGGCGCACAATAACGCCACCTTATGACTATATCCTCGATGGCCATGTCTGATAACGACGAACTCCAGCAAATCGCGCACTTGCGCCGTGAATACACCCGTGGCGGTTTGCGTCGCCACGATCTTCCAGCTGAACCTCTGCCGCTGTTTGAGCGCTGGCTGCGTCAGGCCTGCGACGCGAAACTCGCCGACCCGACGGCCATGGTGGTTGCCACCGTTGATGAAAGCGGCCAACCTTATCAGCGTATTGTGCTGCTAAAGCATTACGACGAAAAAGGGCTGGTGTTTTATACCAACCTTGGCAGCCGCAAAGCCCATCAGATTGAAAATAACCCGCAGGTCAGTCTGCTGTTTCCGTGGCATATGCTGGAGCGCCAGGTGATGGTGATCGGCAAAGCGGAACGCCTGTCCACGCTGGAGGTGGTCAAATATTTCCACAGTCGCCCGCGCGACAGCCAGATCGGCGCCTGGGTCTCGAAGCAGTCGAGTCGGATCTCTGCTCGGGGTATCCTGGAGAGCAAATTCCTCGAGCTGAAGCAGAAATTCCAGCAGGGTGAAGTACCGCTGCCGAGTTTCTGGGGCGGATTCCGCGTCAGCATTGAGCAGATGGAGTTCTGGCAGGGGGGCGAACATCGCCTGCACGATCGCTTTTTATACCAGCGCGATAACGGCGCCTGGAAAATAGACCGCCTGGCACCGTAATTGCCGAAATTAGTTATCGAAGCGCTGGCGCTGAAAGGGCCGGCGCTTTATTCTATGTACTTTTCGCATCTGGCGAAAAGTCGTGTACCGGCAGAGGTGCAGTCGTTTATACATGGAGAATTTGATGGCAAGCAGTAACTTGATTAAACAATTGCAAGAGCGGGGGCTGGTAGCCCAGGTGACGGACGAGGAAGCGTTAGCAGAGCGACTGGCGCAAGGCCCGATCGCGCTCTATTGCGGCTTCGATCCTACCGCTGACAGCTTGCATTTGGGGCATCTTGTTCCATTGTTATGCCTGAAACGCTTCCAGCAGGCAGGTCATAAACCTGTGGCGCTGGTGGGCGGCGCTACCGGTCTGATTGGCGACCCAAGCTTTAAAGCCGCTGAGCGTAAGCTGAATACCGAGGATACCGTGCAGGAGTGGGTGGATAAAATCCGCAAACAGGTAGCCCCGTTCCTTGATTTTGACTGCGGCGACAACTCGGCGATCGCGGCGAACAACTATGACTGGTTTGGCAGCATGAACGTGCTGACCTTCCTCCGCGATATCGGTAAACACTTCTCTGTTAACCAGATGATCAATAAAGAAGCGGTGAAGCAGCGCCTGAATCGTGACGATCAGGGCATCTCCTTTACCGAGTTCTCCTACAATCTGCTGCAGGGTTACGACTTCGCCTGTCTGAACAAACTGCATGGCGTGGCGCTGCAGATTGGCGGCTCCGACCAGTGGGGCAACATTACCTCCGGTATCGATCTGACCCGTCGTCTGCACCAGAACCAGGTGTTTGGCCTCACCGTGCCGCTGATTACCAAAGCGGACGGCACCAAGTTCGGTAAAACCGAGGGCGGCGCCGTGTGGCTGGATCCGAAAAAGACCAGTCCGTATAAATTCTATCAGTTCTGGATCAACACCGCGGATGCTGACGTCTATCGCTTCCTCAAGTTCTTCACCTTCATGGACATTGCAGAGATCAATGCCCTGGAAGAAGAAGATAAAAACAGCGGTAAAGCGCCGCGCGCCCAGTACGTGCTGGCAGAGCAGGTGACGCGTCTGGTGCATGGCGAAGAGGGTCTGGAAGCGGCGAAACGCATTACCGAGAGCCTGTTCAACGGCAACCTGAGCGACCTCAGCGAAGCTGACTTCGAACAGCTGGCTCAGGACGGCGTGCCGATGATCGAGATGGAAAAAGGCGCCGATCTGCTGCAGGCGCTGGTGGATTCCGAGCTGCAGCCGTCCCGCGGCCAGGCGCGTAAAACCGTCGCCTCTAACGCGGTGACCATCAACGGTGAAAAACAGGCCGATCCGGAATATGTTTTTGCTGACAGCGATCGCCTGTTTGGTCGCTACACCTTGCTGCGCCGCGGTAAGAAGAATTACTGCCTGGTCTGCTGGAAATAAAAAAATACTACCAGGGCGTGGGAAACCACGCCCTTTTTCTTTTTAGGGTTGTGGTAAGAAAATGAAGAACATCCTCGCCATTCAGTCTCACGTAGTGTTTGGCCACGCCGGCAACAGTGCCGCCGAGTTCCCGATGCGCCGCCTGGGCGCCAATGTCTGGCCCCTCAATACTGTACAGTTCTCTAACCATACGCAGTACGGCAAATGGACCGGCTGTGTGATGCCGCCTTCGCACCTGACGGAGATCGTCCAGGGCATCGCCGACATCGACAAGCTACAGACCTGCGATGCGGTACTGAGCGGCTATCTCGGATCTGCTGAACAGGGCGAGCATATCCTGGGCATCGTGCGTCAGGTAAAAGCGGCCAATCCGGCGGCGAAGTATTTTTGTGACCCGGTGATGGGCCATCCGGAGAAGGGCTGCATCGTCGCCCCGGGCGTGGCGGAATTCCACGTGCGCTATGCGCTGCCGGCCAGCGATATCATTGCGCCTAATCTGGTGGAGCTGGAGATCCTCTGCGGTCATCCGGTCGCCAGCGTGAGCGAGGCGGTGGCCGCCGCGCGGGAGCTGATTGCCCAGGGGCCGGAGGTGGTGCTGGTTAAGCATCTTTCCCGCGCCGGCATGAGCATGGACCGCTTTGAGATGTTGCTGGTGACCGCAGAGGAAGCCTGGCATATCAGCCGGCCGCTGGTGGATTTTGGCCTGCGTCAGCCGGTAGGCGTTGGCGATGTGACCAGCGGTCTGCTGTTGGTGAAACTGCTGCAGGGCGCCAGCCTGCGCGACGCGCTTGAGCACGTCACCGCCGCGGTGTACGAGATCATGTTGACCACCAAAAACATGCAGGAGTATGAACTGCAGGTGGTGGCGGCGCAGGATCGTATTGCCGTGCCGGAGCACTGCTTCAGCGCTACCCGGCTGTAACTTTCTGACTCTGCCCGGCAGACCGCCGGGCAGAGTCTGGTCTTACTTTAAGCCTTCCGCCGCCAGTGCGTCAGCCACTGCCGGACGCGCCGCCACCTGCGCCATCCAGCTGCCGATATGACCGCAGGCGGCCATATCCAGTTTAATCGCATAGCCCCAGCGCAGCACCGTGAACAGATAACCATCGGCGATGGTGAAGCGATGGCCGGTCAGCCACTGTTTATCCGCCAGCGAGGCATCGACGTACTGCAGTTTCTTCTCGAGCAACGCGCGGGCAACGGGCTTATAGTCTTCCGGGGTGTCCGGGCGGAACAGCGGCGTAAAGCCTTTATGCAGTTCGGTAGCCACGTAGTTCAGCCATTCGAGGGTCTGGTAACGGGCAACGGAGCCCACGGGCGCCAGCAGATGGCGGTCCGGCACCTGATCGGCGATGTACTGCATAATAGCCACGCCCTCGGTGAGCAGGATGTCATCATCCAGCAGCAGCGCCGGCACCTGACCTTTCGGGTTGATCAGCAGATAATCTTCCCCGTTTTCCAGCTGTTTCCTTGCCAGATCCACGCTCTGCAAAGTGAAATCCAGGCCGCTTTCGCGCAGGGCGATGTGTGAGGCGAGGGAACAGGCGCCGGGTTTGTAGAACAGTTTCATGCGTTACTCCTCGTGGCTGCAGTTTTCTGTATGTTAGTCCCGCCAGGGGTAAAAAAAAAGCCGCTAACCTAACGTTAGCGGCTTAAAAATAATTGGTTTTCCCTGCGGCGTCAGGCTGCCGCGGTTTCGCGTGCTTTTACGTCCGCGCTGTCGTCCTGAGTCATTCGGTTCAGCTTCGGCGCGGTCAGCAGCATCAGGGCGGCGATGACCGCGGTGACGATACCGATCTGCAGGAACACATGACCGTACACTTCCAGCGACACCAGCGGATCGGTGACGTTTTCCGGTACCGCCATCAGGTTGGCGATTTTCCCGGCGATGATTGCCGCACCGGCGGTGGTGAGGAACCAGCTGCCCATAATGAAGCCCATCAGACGCTGAGGAACCAGCTGAGCGACCATCGCCAGGCCGAGGCCGGAAATCATCAGCTCACCGATAGACTGCAGCGCATAGCTCAGGATCAGCCAGTTAACCGAGACGATACCAGCGTCGCTGGCGAACTTCGCCCCTAAAGGCAGGACGAGGAACGCGCCGGAGCACAGCACCATACCGATAGCGAACTTGTGCGGCATCGGCAGGCGGTCGCCCATCTTGTTATAGATGGCGGCCAGAATAGGGCTACCAATCATGATCCAGAACGGGTTCAGCGCCTGATACTGTTCCGGCTCGAAGGCGATGCCGAGGATCGAGTGCTCCACGTTGCGGATAGCGAAGAAGTTCAGAGAGGTCGGCATCTGGCTGTACAGTACGAAGAAGACGATCGCTTCTACCATCAGCAGGAAGGCGACGATCATTTTCCGACGCGCGGCACCTTTCAGGCCCATCGCTTCTTTGGCGAAAATCACCACGATACCCAGCGCGATGACGCCCAGCGCCATGCGTGCGATACCCTGGTTGTGCAGCAGCCAGGTCGCGATAGCGACCAGCACCACCACGCCAGCGATGGTCGCCAGCAGTTTACCCATATGCACCGGGGCAAAGTCCGGTTTCGAACCGTACTGTTTCACCCATTTCTGGCAGAAGGCGAAGTTGATGATGGTGATCACCATCCCCACCACGCTCAGGGCGAAGGCGACGCTCCAGCCGAAACGCGCGGCCAGCCACGGAGTTGCCAGCATCGAGAAGAACGAACCGATATTAATGGACATGTAGTACATGGTAAATGCACCGTCCAGACGCGGGTCGTTTTTGTCATAGCAGGTAGAGAGCAGGGAAGACGGGTTGGCTTTAAACAGGCCGTTACCGACGGCGATTGTCGCCATACCCATATAGACGATAGCGGCGTCATGGCCGGACCAGGCGACCAGCGCATAGCCGATGGCCAACACGATAGCGCCCAGCATAATGACGCGTTTGGTACCCAGCACTTTATCGCCCAGCCAGCCGCCAATGGCGACCAGGCCATAAACCAGCGCGCTAAAGGAGGAGAACAGAGTAATGGAATCCGCTTCCGACATACCCAGCTGTTTTACCAGGTAAACGGCCATGATCCCTTGCAGGCCGTAGTAACCAAAACGCTCCCACAACTCGATCGAGAAAATGAGATAGAACGCGCGTGGTTGTTTGAAAGCGTTCAGACTCACGCTTTCTGCTGGTTTATTGTTTGCAGTAGACACATATACCTCTTTTTTTACATCCCATATTTACTGGGGGGTGTTCGGGGCGCAATCTCGTTGGACCGCCGCCTTTATAGTTATTCTTGGAGGGAAAACGGCAGGTAATGTTCACTATCCTGGCGCATCAGGCAAGGCTTTTGTAATAATCTGTTACACATAATCAGGGTGGCATAATGCTCCGGACATATGAATGTTATCCAGAGTTAAATTTCACCGTTACGTTATCGTTGATATTTTTATCTTTTTGATTGCCCGCTTTTCGCCAAAAAGGCGATATATTCTGCTGATCGCGCAGTGAGGTAGTGATATGGTCCATTATCCTAAAAATTCATGGGCTATTATCCTGGCAATCTTTGCTCAGCCGTTGTATTACCTGACTTTAATTTCCATTTTCATAACATTCGTTCAACATTGAGTTGCGAGCATGATCTGGATCACAAATGTATAGAAATTTTGCGTTGATAAAAAATGAATGAGCTAGTTGTTTGTTATATAACCGGATAATTGCCCAGCAAAATGCGGTTTATGCGGTGTTAACGGCGGGTTAAATAGCTAAATACGGACCATAACCCAGAGTGAGGCTATGGTCGTGAGAAAGGCGCTCAGGCGTAGACTTTTTCTTTGAATTCGCAAAGGTCTTCAATCAGGCAAGAGCCGCAGCGCGGCTTGCGAGCGATACAGGTGTAACGGCCGTGCAGAATAAGCCAGTGATGGCAGTCGACCTTAAACTCGGCGGGAACGACCTTCAGAAGCTTCTCTTCAACCTGTTCGACGTTTTTCCCGGGAGCGAATTGCGTCCGGTTGCAAACACGGAAGATATGGGTATCCACGGCGATCGTCGGCCAGCCAAAGGCGGTATTCAGCACCACGTTGGCGGTTTTGCGGCCCACGCCGGGCAATGCCTCCAGCGCCGCTCTGTCCTCTGGTACCTCGCCGTTGTGCTGCTCCAGCAGGATACGGCAGGTTTTGATGACGTTTTCCGCTTTGCTGTTAAACAGGCCGATGGTCTTGATATAGGATTTCACGCCCTCCACCCCCAGCGCCAGCATCGCCGCGGGCGTGTTGGCCACCGGGTAGAGTTTGGCTGTCGCTTTATTGACGCTCACGTCGGTTGCCTGCGCCGAGAGCAGGACGGCAATCAGCAGCTCAAACGGCGAGCTGAAGTGCAGCTCGGTGGTGGGGTGGGGATCATTGTCCCGCAGCCTGGTCAGGATCGCCAGGCGTTTGGCTTTGTTCATGTTACGCTTTCCCTGTCGCGTCAGACGGGGCGACAGCGTCGGCCCGGGCCGCCTGCGCCTTCCGCTGCTTGCTACGTTCATCGATAAGGTATTTTACCGCCAGCATCATGCCGAGGCCAATAAAGGCGCCTGGCGGCAGCATAGCCAGCAGGAAAGGGGTGTCCGTATGGAAAACCTCGATGCGCAGCACCTTTGCCCAGCTGCCAAGCAGGCTGTCGGCGCCGTCAAACAGCGTGCCATTGCCAAGGATTTCGCGCAGGGAGCCCAGCACGAACATCGCGCCGGTGGCCCCCATACCGATAGAGAAACCGTCCAGCGCCGACAGCGCCGGCCCTTTTTTGGCGGCAAAGGCTTCGGCGCGGCCTACCACGATGCAGTTGGTGACGATAAGCGGGATAAATATCCCCAGCGACTGATACAGACCGAACGCATAAGCGTTGATCAGCATCTGCACCACGCTCACTACCGAGGCGATGATCATCACGTAAATCGGGATGCGGATCTCCGCCGGGGTCCAGCGGCGCAGGCTGGAGATGGTCAGGTTGGTCAGGGTCAGCACCAGGGTGGTCGCCAGACCCAGCCCAAGGGCGTTGGTGGCGGTCGAGGTGACTGCCAGCAGGGGACACATCCCTAACAGCTGAACCAGAGCGGAGTTGTTTTTCCACAGGCCCTGGACGATGACGTCTTTAACTTCGCTCATGGTTACTCTCCACAGGCGCTGAATTCAGGAAGTTGCGCAGGCAGCGTTTGTGCATACAGGCCTGCGCGCTTAACGGCATTGACCACCGCCCGGGGGGTGATGGTGGCGCCGGTGAACTGGTCAAAATCGCCGCCGTCTTTTTTGACCGCCCAATGGCTGTCGCCCTGACCGTGGATGACTTTCCCGGCAAAATGGGTGATCCAGTCCGACAGGCGAAGCTCGATTTTATCCCCCAGACCCGGGGTCTCATGATGCTCGGTCACGCGGGTGCCGAGGACCGTGCCGCTAAAATCGGCGGCCACCAGCAGCTGGATCGCTCCCGAATAGCCGTCCGGCGCGGTGGCTTCCATGACCGCGCCAATCGGCTGATCGTTATTTTTGGCAATCCACACTTTATGCTGGCCTTTGCCCAGCGCCGGGGCGCTGACCAGATAGCAGCTCTTGAGCAGATCGTTATTATAGCGGTCGGCAGGTAAAACCTGGTCGAATAACGCTTTTTGCTGCAGGGCCGCCTGCTGGTCGATGGTGCTTTTGGTCAGCTCATTGATTGCCGCCGTTAGCCCGGTGGAGCCGGCGGCAAAAAGCGCCAGCGTGACGCCGTGTTTTCGCATCGTTTTTAACATCATCGCTCTCTCAACGGTGGCCATACACGCGCGGGCGCGTGTAGTAATCGATCAGCGGCACAGTAATATTCGCCAGCAGAACGGCAAACGCCACGCCGTCCGGGTAACCGCCGAAGCTGCGAATAAGCCACACCAGCAGGCCGGCGAGGGCGCCGAAGATCAGACGTCCGCGGTTGGTTGTCGAGGCCGTCACCGGGTCGGTCAGAATAAAGAAGGCGCCAAGCATGGTGGCCCCGGAGAATAAATGCATCTGCGGCGAGGCCAGACTCTGCGGCGAGAAGATCCAGCCGAGGGTTGCGCACAGGCCAAGGCTGACGAGGAAGCTGACCGGGATATGCCAGCGGATCGCCTTCTGCCACAGCAGGAACAGACCGCCCGCCAGCCAGGCGATATTCACCCACTGCCAGCCCAGACCCGCCAGAACGCCGCCGTAAACCGGCAACTGCAGTACCTGCTGGACGCTATGCCCGGCATGCAGGGAGGTTTTGAAGGTATCCAGCGGGGTGGCCTGACTGATGCCGTCGATACCCAGCCGCAGGGCGGCCATGTCGTCTCCGACGGCGGTATGACCGGTGAAGATCATCTGCAGCGTATCGCTGAACGTCGGGATATGGGCGGCAATCTCGTAAGAAGGCAGCCAGGAGGTCATCTGCACCGGGAACGAAATCAGCAGCACGACGTAGCCGATCATCGCCGGGTTGAAAGGGTTATGGCCGAGTCCACCGTACAACTGCTTGGCGATCACTACGGCAAAGGCGGTGCCGAGCACCACCATCCACCAGGGGGCCAGCGGCGGAATACTCACCGCCAGCAGCAGGCCGGTGAGCAGGGCGGAGTTATCCCTCAGGGTGGCCGCAACAGGCTGTTTGCGCAGTTTGAGAATAGCGGCTTCCGTTGCCCAGGCCGTCAGGGCGGCGAGGACAATCTGCAGGACGGTGCCCCAGCCGAAAAACCACGTCTGGATCACAATACCAGGCACGGCGGCGAGCAGCACCAGCAGCATAATGCGCGAGGTCTGCCGCTGGTTATGGGTATAGGGGGAGCTTGCGATTCTGAAAACCATTTATTCCTCGTTAACTGCCTGCTGTGTTGCTTTGCGCGCCTGAACGCGAGCGATCGCCGCGGCGACGGCCGCTTTGCGTGGGTCGTCATTGGCTGCGGTTGACGCAATATCCGCCTGGGCAGCCTGCTGTTCGGCTTTGCGCGCTTTGGCGCGGGCGATAGCGGCCTCCACCGCGGCCTTGCGCGGGTCGACCGGCTCGGCTGGCGGGGCTTCCGCCGGCGCGGCCTGCTGTTCAGCTTTGCGCGCTTTGGCGCGGGCGATAGCGGCTTCCACCGCCGCTTTGCGGGGATCGGCTGCGTCGGTCGACGGGGATTCCGCCGGCGCGGCCTGCTGCTGCGCTTTACGCGCCCGGGCTTCGGCCTTCCGCGCTTCGCGGGCGGCAATCGCCTCGCTGTTGTCCGGTCTGGCGCCGGCCTGAATCACGATAGGCTGCGCGGCGTCGCGCTGTTTATCACGTACCCGGGCCAGGGCGGCGTTAATCGCATCCTGATCTTTGGCGGCTGGCTGGACGGCGGCTTTTTTATGCCGCTCGGCGCGGGCCGCTTTCTCACGCTCCAGGCGCGCCTGTCGGGCCTCGAATCGCGCCTTGGCTTCCGCAGCGCGCTGCTCTTCCAGACGAATCGCCGCGATCTCGGCTTTCTCCTGGCGGAAGTACTGCACCAGCGGAATATTGCTTGGGCATACCCACGCGCACGCGCCGCATTCGATGCAGTCCGCCAGATTGTGAGCGGTGGCTTTATCGTGCTGCTGGCCTTTGCTGAACCAGTACAGCTGCTGCGGCAGCAGATCGGCCGGGCAGGCGTCGGCGCAGGCGCTACAGCGAATGCAGCCTTTTTCTTCCTGCGGCTCGCCCATTTCGCTGGCGGAGGGCGCTAAGAGACAGTTGGTGATCTTCACTACCGGGACGTCGAGCCCCGGCAGAGTAAAGCCCATCAGCGGGCCGCCCATGATCACCATCGGCTCAGCGCTGGCGCAGAATCCGGCGTCGTTCAACAGATGGCGCACCGGCGTGCCAAGGCGCGCCCAGACATTGCCCGGCCGGGTTACCGCCTCGCCGGTGAGGGTGACCACGCGCTCGGTTAACGGTTCGCCGTCAATTACCGCGCGTTTCACCGCGTAGGCTGTACCGACGTTCTGCATTAGCACGCCAATGTCCGAAGAACGACCGCCGTGCGGCACCTGTTTCCCGGTGAGAATCTGGGTGAGCTGCTTGGCGCCACCGGAGGGGTATTTGGTGGGAATCACGCGCAGCGAAATGCCATGGGCGTCGCAGAGTACCGCCCGCAGCATGGAGATGGCCTGCGGCTTATTGTCTTCAATGCCGATCAGCACCTCGTCAGGCTGCAGAATGTGGGCGAGGATGCGGATCCCTTCGACAATCTGCGCCGCGCAGTCCTGCATCAGGCGGTCGTCCGCCGTGATATAGGGTTCGCACTCGGCGGCGTTAATGATCAGCGTTTTAATTTTATCGCCGCCGCCGCGCAGTTTACTGCCGGTGGGGAAGCCGGCGCCGCCGAGGCCGGCAACGCCAAACTGGTGGATGCGCTCAATCAGCGCTTCACGTGTGCGGGTCTGGTAGTCGCTCCAGCCGTCGCGTTCGATCCAGCGGTCTTCGCCGTCGGCGTCAATGATCACGCTCATCTCCGCCAGCGCGGATGGATGGGCGGTGGTGTGCGGGGCGATAGCGGCAACGGTGCCGGAGGTGGGGGCGTGAACCGGCAGCATTCTTCCCCAACCGCGGGTTAGCGGCTGGCCGCGCAGCACCCGGTCGCCTACTTTGACGCACAGTTCGCCTTCGGCGCCGATGTGCTGCTTCAGCGGGATCACAAAGCGCTGCGGCAGGGAAACCTGGCGCAGCGGGGTGCCGTTTGACTGGGTTTTCATCTCCGGCGGGTGAATACCGCCGTTAAAATCCCAGACTTTGTCTTTTCGGAAAGCGGAAAATAGCTTAAACATGTTGTTCCACAGGAATATTTCGCACCGGGATCGTGTGCAGATCCCATTTCCAGGTCTCCGGGGTGGTCGCCACCGGAACGAGTGAAATGCACTGGGTCGGGCAGGGGGCAACGCACAGGTTGCAGCCGGTGCACAGGTCGCTCATCACGGTATGCATGGCGCGGGTCGCCCCGACAATGGCATCCACGGGACACGCCTGAATACATTTGGTACAGCCGATGCAGTTCGGCTCGTCAATCACGGCGAGCATGCGGGCCGGCTCGGCTGCCTGCTCGTCGCCGTCGACAGGCTGCGGGTCGACGTTGAGCAAGGCGGCGATTTTTAACATCACCGCTTCGCCACCCGGCGCGCAGCGATTAATTTTCTCACCCTGCACGCCCACCGCTTCCGCATAGGGGCGGCAGCCAGGGTAGCCGCACTGCCCACATTGGCTCTGCGGTAACAGTTCATCAATTTTTTCCACCACCGGGTCGTCCTGCACCGCGAAACGGCGCGACGCATACCCCAGTATTAAGCCGAAAATCAGCCCTAACAGGCTGATGGCGATCACGGCTATCCAGACTGCGCTCATTACAACTTCACCAAACCACTAAAGCCCATAAAGGCCAGAGACATTAAACCGGCGGTAATCAGCGCGATGGCATTACCGCGGAACGGCGCGGGGACATCGGCCACCACCAGACGCTCGCGGATCGCCGCGAACAGCACCATCACCAGCGAGAAGCCGACGGCGGCGGCAAAGCCGTACAGCGCCGACTGCAGGAAATTGTGGCCCAGGTTGATGTTCAGCAGCGCCACCCCGAGCACCGCGCAGTTGGTGGTGATAAGGGGCAAAAAGATGCCCAGCAGGCGATAGAGCGCCGGGCTGGTTTTACGCACAACCATCTCAGTGAACTGAACCACCACGGCGATAACCAGAATAAAGGCCAGGGTACGTAAATAAACCAGATTTAGCGGGATAAGGATCCAGGTATCAATCAGCCAGGCGCAAATAGAGGCCAGGGTCATCACGAAGGTGGTGGCGAGCCCCATCCCCATTGCGGTTTCCAGCTTTTTGGAAACCCCCATAAACGGACACAGGCCAAGGAACTTCACCAAAACGAAGTTATTGACAAGGACAGTACCGATAAAGAGCAGTAAATAATCAGCCATCATGCGACCTGAAACGAAAAAAAGCCGCTTATTATCGAATAAAACGATACCGGCGACAACAGGTTAAGTGTGGGGTTATTACGGATTAACAAAGGTCCGTTTTACCCGCTGTGAACGGCGAAAATAGGGCGCCAGCAGCGCGGCGGCCAGCAGCGGAAACAGTAGCTGACGCAGTGCAAGGACATCCGAAACGGGGGAGAAGGCAAACGCCTTTATCGCCAGCAGCAGCGTAATGAGCAGCCAGATAATATAGTGTTTCGGCACCAGCGAGCGCCGCTTGAAAAAGGCGATGGTCAGCCAGAGCGTATAAAACCACATGGCGAGGGCAAACAGCAACGAGGCGACCCACAGCGCCATGTGTCCGGTGCTCATGGCGCGCAGCAGGGCCCAGGTTTGCGGCGACATGAGGGCATTGGCAAAAAACAGCAGCGATAACGAGGCGCTCAGCAGCGCCACCAGCAACCAGGCCAGCGGTGCCAGCAGCCATCCGCCGATGCGTTCCGCAGATTGAGACGTCATGGTTCTCCCCTATTTAACGCCAGTATATAAAAGCAGGCCGGGAAGTATAAGCAACTGGCGTGAAGGATGACAGTCTTACTGCACGAATCGCCAAACGGATTTAGGCACCTGGCCCACATCGAACAATTTACCGCCGGAAACCAGCTCTGCCCGGCGGTGATCGGCGGCGCGATACATATTAACGATCTCTTCGGTGTCTGTCAGGGAGTAGTTAAGGTGATCAAATAGTTTTTCAAGACTTTCCAGCGAACTGATTTTGCGGAATTTTAATAAATAGTCCAGAACGGTCATTTTCGTATCCATTTTATAATCGGAATAATTACGTTGAATATTATCAGCATTCACTAAACCTACTCTCAACCAACGGCGCCTTCTGCCGGGGCCGCGTGGAATGTTTCAGGTTATATAAACCCATGACAAGGGGCAAAGCCAGCCTTGAAGAGCAGGGAGATGTTTAAGAATATTCTAAATCAGACCGGGCGCCGAATGGCGCCCGCAGGAGAAGATTAACGCTGTTCGCCGCGACTGGCAATAACAGATTTGTACCAATAAAAACTCTTCTTTCGTTTCCGTGCCAGATTTTGCTGGTGGTCCACATAGACAAAGCCATATTGCTTTTGATATCCGTTGAGCCAGCTAAGCAGATCGATAAACGACCAGGGATAATAGCCGCGAACGTCAGCTCCCTGCGCCAGCGCCTTTTCCAGAGCGCCAATATGGCTGCTCAGGTAGTCGATTCGCGGATCGTCGACCACCTCACCGGCAATAATCGGGTCTTTCGCTCCCAGGCCATTCTCGGTGATATAGATCGGGATATCGCCATAGCGCGCCTTGATCATCATAATGCCGTCGGTTAGCCCCTGCGGCCAGATCTCCCAGCCCCATTCGGTATAAGTGCTCTGCGGATTACGCACGAAATAGAATAACCCCTCCACGCCAGGCTCGCCGCCGGTGGGGATTTCGGGCGGCTGGGCGGATACCGTTTCCCGACGATAGTAATTCAGACCGATAAAGTCACAGCGGTTGTCTCGCAGCAGCGCGTCGTCGCCTGGAGCAAAGCGCGGTACTCCCCACAGGGCTTGAGTCTGCGCCAGCAGGGCAGCAGGATAGGTGCCTTTTAGCACCGGATCGTACAGCCAGTGGGTATGGATGGCGTCAGCCAGGTCGGTAGCCTGCCTGTCCGCCTCGCTGTCGGTGAGCGGGGTATGCGGCTGCAGCACATTGACGAAACCAATCTCGCCCGCCACGGCCATCTCGCGAAACGCCTTCACCGCCAGCGCATGGGCGATAAACACGTGATGACAGGCCTGGATGGCGCGCGCCGGATCGCGAACGGCCGGCGGATGCAGGCCGTTAATGTAGCCGTGGCCGATAAAGACGATGGTCTCGTTAAAGGTAGCCCACAGCTTCACCCGCGAACCAAAGCGGGCGTAGCAGAGGCGGGCGTACTCGGCGAAGGCTTCGGCGGTGCTGCGTGCTTCCCAGCCGCCCTCATCCTGCAGGGCCTGCGGCAGGTCCCAGTGATAGAGGGTAATCATCGGCTCAATATTATGCGCCAGCAGTTCATCGATCAGATCGCTATAAAACTGCACGCCTGCTTCATTAATCTCGCCGCGCCCGGTGGGCAGCAGGCGCGGCCAGGAGATGGAAAAGCGATAGCTCTGCAGGCCCATCTCGGCCATCAACGCCACGTCTTCGCGAAAACGGTGATAGTGATCGACGGCGATATCGCCGGTGGTCCCTTCAAAGGTGGTTCCCGGCAGGTGAGAGTAGATATCCCAGATTGACGGTCCTTTACCGTCAGCGTCGTGCCCACCTTCAACCTGATACGCTGCGGTAGCGGCACCCCATAAAAAATGTTGCGGAAAAGCGGCCATGAAAAAGCTCCCAGTCTGATGATAGAGGGAGTGTAATCAAAGCAAGGATAACTGTGCAACCGGTTTCTGAAACCGGTTGCACAGTTGCGAAGCGGGTCTCTGTTTCACGGCGGCGCTACTTTGTCTGCACCACATCCGCTGGCGGTGGCGACTGGTAGTTATCAATATGGTGCGCGATAACCAAAAGCAGTGCGGAAATCCCAAAAACAATCCAGCCAATAAGTTCTACAATACGAGTAAAAACAGTCGTCATAACACTTCAATATCCTTTGAACACAGTGGGAAATGTTACTCTATGGTCAGCAGATCACAAGGGGTATCTGTCTGATTTTGCACGCATGCGTTAAAACCTTAAGTGAAAAAATGATAAGTTTTATTCACGTTTTGTAAGAATATTCTCATTAGTCAGATATTGACATCAGCTGAATAAGAGAGGCGGTTAAATGAGTGATGCGATCCGGGTGGGGCTGGTGGGCTATGGCTATGCCAGCAAAACGTTTCACGCGCCATTAATCAGCGGCACGCCGGGCCTGGCGCTGACGACGGTCTCCAGCAGCGACGCGGCCAAAGTTCATGCCGACTGGCCTGGCGCGAAGGTGGTTAGTGCGGCGGGTGAATTGCTGAACGACCCGGAGATCGATCTGGTGGTCATCGCCACGCCGAACGACACCCACTTCCCACTGGCGAAAGCGGCGCTGGAGGCCGGTAAGCACGTGGTGGTGGATAAACCCTTTACCGTGACACTGTCACAGGCTCGTGAGCTGGAGAGCCTGGCGAAGCACTGTGGCCGGGTGCTGTCGGTATTTCACAATCGGCGCTGGGACAGTGATTTCTTAACGGTCAGAACGTTAATCGACGAAGGCCTGCTGGGAGAGGTGTGTTACTTCGAATCCCATTTCGACCGCTTCCGCCCGCAGGTACGCCAGCGCTGGCGGGAACAGGCGGGCCCCGGGAGTGGAATTTGGTATGATCTCGGACCGCATCTGCTCGACCAGGCGGTGGTGCTGTTTGGTCTGCCGGTGAGCATCACGGTGGATCTCGCTCAACTTCGGCCCGGCGCGCAATCCACCGACTATTTTCACGCGGTGCTGGCCTATCCACAGCGGCGGGTGGTGCTGCACGGCACATTGCTCGCCGCCGCGGAGAGCGCGCGCTTTATCGTCCACGGCTCGCGGGCCAGCTTTATCAAGTACGGTCTCGACCCGCAGGAGGAGCGGCTGAAAAATGGCGAGCGTTTGCCGCAGGAGGACTGGGGGTATGATATGCGTGACGGTACCCTGACCCGCGCCGAAGGCGACGAACGTAGCGAGGAGACATGGCTGACGCTACCGGGCAATTATCCCGCTTACTATGCCGCTATCCGCGATGCGCTCAATGGGGTGGGAGAAAACCCGGTTCCGGCCAGCGAGGCGATTCAAATCATGACCCTGCTTGAGCTCGGTATCGAGTCGGCTCGGCATCGCGCCACGCTCAGCCTTGTGTAAGAGATAGCCCGGCAGCGCGGCTGCCGGGCCGGCTATCAGCCTTTAGCCACCCGCTGAATGAGCGCGGCTTTTTCCTGTTCGCTCAGAAACGCCTGGGTCAGACCATTGATCTGGGCCTGGCGGATCTGCTCCCGGCTCAGGCCCGCCGCCGGCGCCGCCACGGTGTATTCGTGGATAATATCGACCCCCTGGACCGCCGGATCGTCAGTGTTGAGGCTCGCCAGCACGCCGTGCTCAAGGAACTGCTTCAGCGGATGCTGGGCCAGAGAGGGTACGGTGCTGGTTTGCACGTTCGAGGTGAGACAGGATTCAATCCCGATGCGGTGCTCGGCCAGATAGTCCATCAGGGCGGGATCCTGTACCGCTTTTACCCCGTGGCCGATACGCTCGGCGCCCAGCTCACGAATGGCCTGCCAGATACTTTCCGGGCCGGCCGCTTCGCCAGCGTGAACGGTGATATGCCACCCGGCATCGCGGGCCTGGTTAAAATGACTGAGGAACAGCGCCCCCGGGAAGCCCAGCTCATCGCCAGCGAGGTCGAGGGCGGTGATGCCATCGCGGTGGGCGAGCAGCGCCGCCAGCTCTTCCTGACAGGCCGCTTCGCCAAAGGTGCGGCTCAAAATGCCGATCAGGCGGGCGTCGACCTGAAAATCGCGGCACCCCTCACGTACCCCGGCGATCACTGCCTCTACCACGCCGTCAACCGGCAACTGGTGGGTCATCGCCATATAGCGTGGGGAGAAGCGCAGCTCCACGTAGTGCAGGCCATTGCGCGCCGCGTCTTCGACGTTCTCATACGCCACGCGACGGCAGGCTTCCAGCGAGGCCAGGACTTTCACCCCCCAGTCGAGCTTGGCGAGAAAACTGACCAGATCGGGCTCCAGGCTGGTGACCTGGACGTGGGGACGCAGCGTGTCAAGGGTGGTAGCGGGAAGGATGATATTAAACTCGCGGCCAAGATCGAGGATGGTTTGGGCCCGGATGTTACCGTCAAGGTGGCGGTGAATGTCGGTTAATGGCAATGAGGAATCAATCATGGTCGCACTCTTTTTTTAGTTAAAGTGCACGTCATTATACTACATGAGCATAACTGTTTAAAAGCATTGAAAAAATCTATGCGATACAAACAGCTGGGGGCAATCAGGTCATTTTTACGCGCTTTTTGACTGGCCCCTTCAAAACAGGGGCCGAATGTCATGATCGACGCGATCCTGACCAGACAAGAAAAGCACACGCGCTGACCGCGGCACCCGCAAGGCAGACCGCCTGCCATCCCCAGTGGGAATAAAGCTGTGTGGCAACGATAGCCCCTGCCGCGCTACCCAGCGAATAAAAACACATGTAAGCCCCAACCAGGCGGCTTGCTGCTGCAGGCCTGGCGGCAATGATCAGGCTCTGGTTAGAGACATGTACGGCCTGTACCGCAAAGTCCAGCGCAATGACGCCAGCTAACAGCCAGAGCAAAGAGGTTTCAACATAGGCGATAGGCAGCCATGAGAGAGCCAGCAGCGCCAGCGCCAAGCCGGTAGTACGCTGAGCCCATCCCTGGTCAGCCCACTTTCCCGCTCTTGAGGCGGCCAGCACGCCAGCGAGGCCGGCTAAGCCAAACATCCCCGCCTGGGTGTGCGAGAGGGAAAGGGCGGTAAGCGGCATGACCATAGTTGTCCATAGCATGCTGAAGGCGGCGAAGATAAGAAGCGCCAGGATGCCGCGCTTTCTCAGTTGCGGTTCAGTGATATATAGCTGAAACACTGACTTCAATAAGGAAAGGTAGGTGGACTTTTGTGGCTGCGATTGCTTTGAGGGCGAAGGCATGACCTTCCAGACGACACCGGCCATCAACAGCATCATACAGGCAGCCGTGAGATAAACGGCTCGCCAGCCGGCAATATCGGCTATCGCGCCTGAGATAAACCGAGACAACAGGATGCCTGAAACAATTCCGCTGGTCAGGGTACCCACCGCCTGGCCTCGTTTCTGCGGTGTCGCCAGTATTGCCACCCACGCCACCATCAACTGCACCACAACGGCCATCAGGCCAACGATCAGCATGGCGCCAAGCAGAGTGGCTATATTGGGGGATAACCCTGCTACAACTAACGCCGCCGCTGAAAGCAACAGCTGAGTCATCACCACGTATTTACGGTTCAGCCAGTCCCCGAGCGGAACCAGGAACAGTAAGCCAATGGCATAGCCCAACTGCGTAGCGGTGATGACGCCGCCAATCATGCCTGGCGCCACCTTGAGGCTGACCGCCATCGAGTCGAGTAAAGGTTGAGCTGAATAAACGTTGGCTACCGCCAGCGCGCAGGTCAGTGAAAACAACGTCGTTATCCCTGCGGTGAGCATCGCGTCAGGGGCTGACGCGGTTTGAATTCCGTGGCCGGTATACCTGCTTGTCTTATCTTTCATAAGAGACCTTCTATCTGGTTGCTTTTTAAAACTCGTTTACCTATAGAAATAGCCATAGTGGTTTTTTTTTGCAACTGGTAAAGCGGAAGATTAAGCTAGCATTAGTAGACAGATTGATGAGGAGCGCGCAGATGGCAAAACAGGAATCACTCAGAACCAGTGAATGTCCGGTGGCGAGAACGTTGGAATCAATTGGTGAACGCTGGTGCCTGATGATTATCCGCGAAGCATTTGACGATGTACGGAGATTCAGCGAGTTTCAAAAAAATTTAGGGCTGGCCAAAAATATCCTTGCCGCGCGCCTGAAGCACCTGGTCGAGATCGGTATTTTCGAGATTTTACCGGCATCGGATGGCAGCGCATATAAGGAATACGTCCTGACTGAAAAGGGGCGCTCCGTGTTTCCCATTGTTGTGGCGATGCGTCAATGGGGAGAGCGTTATATGTTTGAGCAGGGAGAAACCTACTCTGTCCTGCTGGATAACGAACACGGCCAGCCGCTTCAATATCTGGATGTGCGTTCCGCTCAGGGAGATAAATTGCAACCAGGCGACTGTCATCGCCGGCGCGTTGTATCAGATACCAGCGCCGAATAATGTCGTGAAGGGTTTGCGGAATTCTAGTGAGAATACGATCGTACCACTAAAGGGTTGTGGAACAATCCTGACCTATTTTTTGCGCACTGCTTCTGATGCTAACTCCCCGGACGCGTAACAGTGACCCGCCGCCAGCCGCATAATCATTTACATTTATATTTTATTTGAATGTATTCATGTTACATATTAAATTCTGCTTACTTTATCGACGATGAGGCAGGGATGCGGATGTGGAAAGCGTAATCCATAATAATATTGAGGGTTTTCTGCTGTTGTTATTAAGCATGTGGCCCATTCTGCTGGTGGTATTCGTTGGCGTCGCGATCTCCTTCTATACCATGCTGTTACGCAAAACGGCGCTGGCCTGCCTGCTGTTCGCCGTCGCCATCGGCGCCGCAGGCTGGAGCTTTGCCTGACGCCAGGCCTCAGGGTTTATCCAGCAGGCTCATACTGGAGGTGGCGGCGCCATCATTCAGATTGGACGGCGAATGCCAGTCGCGACCCGCCAGGGCGCTGTCTCTCTGACCACTACTGGCGACGCTGTCCTGCTGCGTCGACAGCGTTGACCCTTCAAGCGCTTCCTCTGCCCCCGACTGGTCGGGCAGAGAACTGCTATACCCGCCATTATTCGAATACGTATCCATACCGTTGACTTCATTCGGCACCGTGTCGGTAGTGGTCCCGTCATCGTTAATGCAAAATGAGCCGCCGATGCCGTTAGGCTGACAGTCCGCGGCGAAAGTCGGGCTGGCCAGCGCGGTCAGCAGCAATAGCGGTAAGCTGATTTTCTTCATTTTCATCTCCATACGCAGCGTGGCCGACAGATGTTCTCAACTATAGAGGGGAGAGCGCGGCGGCAGGTAACAAAAATGTTTAATTTTGTAATAGCGGATGGTATCCGGCGCCCGTTTGCGTGGTCCGGGTGCAGCGGCTCGGCACAATGCGGTAATCAATTGTTAATTCAACGTAAAGGTTAATGAAAATTTAAGAGAAGGCCGCTATGTTGGCACAATCACACTTTCCATTAAGGATATTCCATGCGCGATAAATATTCCGGCCTGCAGATCGGCATCCACTGGCTGGTCTTTCTGCTGGTGGTGGTGGCCTATGCGGCGATGGAGCTGCGCGGATTTTTCCCCCGCAGCGATCGGCCGCTGATCAATATGGTTCATGTTTCCTGCGGAATCACCATTTGCGTGCTGATGGTGGCGCGTCTGCTGGTGCGGCTGAAAATGCCGACGCCGCCGATCGTGCCAAAGCCCTCACCGATGATGACTGGTTTCGCCCATCTCGGCCATCTGATTATCTATCTGCTGTTTATCGGCCTGCCGCTGATTGGCATGGTAATGATGTACTGGCGCGGGAATCCCTGGTACGCCTTTGGCCTGACGATGCCGTATGCTCCGCAGAGCGATTTTGAGCGGGTGGACACCCTGAAAGCGATCCATGAATGGTTAGCGAACGCCGGTTACTTCGTGATTGGCCTGCATGCCTTTGCTGCGCTGCTCCATCATTACTGGTGGAAAGATAATACCCTGCTGCGAATGATGCCCCGTAAGCGCTGAAGGGTTTGCTTCAACATTCAGACCCCGTCCCGAGACGGGGTTTTTTTTGCCTTTGTGGTGAATAAAATATAGTATACCCCCCTATATGATACGGAGGCGTTATCGTGCCACATTCACCTGAAGATAAAAAACGGGCGCTCAGCCGCGTACGACGCATCCGCGGCCAGGTTGAAGCCCTTGAACGCGCGCTGGAGTCCGGCGAGCCCTGTATGACCATCCTGCAGCAGATCGCCTCGATTCGCGGGGCGGCAAACGGTCTGATGGGCGAAATGGTGGAGATCCACCTGCAGGACGAGCTGGTCAGCGGCGACACCACCCCGGACCAGCGGGCCGCGAGAATGGCAGAGGTCGGTCATCTGCTACGATCCTATTTAAAATAACATCACGACGAGGAAGAGACAGTTATGAAATCACGCGCAGCAGTGGCCTTTGGCCCCGGTCAGCCGTTAAAAATCGTAGAGATTGACGTCGCGCCGCCGAAAAAAGGCGAAGTTCTGGTGAAAATCACCCATACCGGCGTGTGCCATACCGATGCTTTCACCCTTTCCGGCGACGATCCGGAAGGGGTCTTCCCGGCGGTGCTGGGCCATGAAGGCGGCGGCGTGGTCGTGGAAGTGGGCGAGGGCGTCACCAGCCTTAAGCCGGGCGATCATGTCATCCCGCTGTATACCGCCGAATGCGGCGAGTGCAAATTCTGTAAGTCGGGTAAAACCAATCTCTGTCAGGCGGTGCGCGCTACCCAGGGCAAAGGGCTGATGCCGGACGGCACCACCCGTTTCTCGTATAACGGCGAACCGATTTATCACTACATGGGCACCAGCACCTTCAGCGAATACACGGTCTGCGCTGAGATCTCGCTGGCGAAAGTCAATCCGCAGGCGCCGCTGGATAAAGTGTGTCTGCTGGGCTGCGGCGTGACCACCGGTATCGGCGCGGTGCACAACACGGCGAAGGTTAAGGCCGGGGATACCGTCGCGGTCTTTGGTCTGGGCGGCATCGGCCTGGCGGTGATCCAGGGCGCTGTGCAGGCGCAAGCCGGGCGCATTCTGGCAGTCGATACCAACCCGGATAAGTTCACTCTCGCTAAAGAGATGGGGGCTACCGACTTTATCAACCCCAACGACTACGATAAGCCGATTCAGGATGTGATTGTTGAGCTGACCGACGGCGGGGTGGATTTCAGCTTCGAGTGCATCGGTAATGTCAATGTGATGCGCGCGGCGCTGGAATGCTGCCATAAGGGTTGGGGCGAGAGCGTCATTATCGGCGTGGCCGGCGCCGGGCAGGAGATCAAGACCCGTCCGTTCCAGCTGGTGACAGGCCGCGTGTGGCGCGGCTCCGCCTTTGGCGGCGTGAAAGGCCGTAGCCAGCTGCCGGGAATGGTGGAAGACGCGATGGCGGGTAAAATTCGCCTCGACCCGTTTATTACTCATCGCCTGCCGCTGGAGCAGATTAACGAAGCCTTTGACCTGATGCATGAAGGCAAATCGATTCGCACCGTGATCCACTTTGGCGACCAGTAATCACTAACGCGCAAGGCGTTTCGGCAACAGCATAAAAGGGCCCGGATGGGCCCTTTTGCTTAAGTCAATCAGTGATGGTCAGGGAGCGCGTAGGCGATAATGTAATCGCCGCGATCCGGAGACTGACGGGCGCCGCCCGCATTGATAATGATGTACTGCTTACCGGTTTTCGGCGACACGTAGGTCATCGGGCCTGACTGGCTGCCAACCGGCAGACGGGATTTCCAGATCTCCTTGCCGTTAGCGGTATCAAAGGCGCGCAGGTAGAAATCCTGAGTGCCGGCGAAGAACAGCAGCCCGGACTGCGTCGCCAGCGACGCGCCAAGGGTCGGCATACCGATCGGAATCGGCATGTGCATGCGGATCCCCAGCGGCCCGGTATCTTCTACGGTACCTACCGGCACCTGCCACACCAGTTTCCCGGTTTTCAGATCCACTGCGGACATGGTGCCGAACGGCGGCTTCTGGCACGGAATGCCCAGCGGCGACAGGAAACGTTCGCGCATGGCGCCAAACGGCGTGCCTTCCATCGGCACGATGCCCATCTCGATGCCGCTGGCGTCTTTCGCCACCTTCTCGCGCGGCACCATATAGTTGGCGAGACCCAGACGCATATCGTTAACGAACATCAGGCTGTTGTTGGGATCCACCGAGACGCTGCCCCAGTTCATGCCGCCAAGCGAGCCCGGGAACTGCAGGGAGCGGTCTTCTCCCGGCGGGGTAAAGACGCCCTGATGGCGCATCTCTTTGAACTGGATACGGCACAGCAGCAGGTCGATCGGCGTCGCTCCCCACATATCGGACTCGGTCAGCGTCTGGTTACCGATCATCGGCATTCCCACCGAGTAAGGCTGCGTCGGCGAGTAGCGCTCGCCTTTGACATTGCCCACCGGCACCGGCCGCTCTTCCACTTTCGCCACCGGCTCGCCGGTTTCGCGGTTGAGCATAAAGATCATGCCCTGCTTGCTGGTCTGCACCAGCACCGGGGTGGTGCCGCCCTTGCCGTCAGGCAGATCGTACAGCAGCGGCTGAGACGGCAGGTCAAAGTCCCACAGGTCGTGGTGGGTGGTCTGGAAGTGCCAGCGTACCTGGCCGGTAGCGGCATCCACGGCGACGATGGAGGAGCTGTATTTATCGTCCAGCGCGGTTCGTTCGCCGCCAAAGAAGTCAGGCGTAGCGTTACCGGTCGGCAGATAGATCAGGTTCAGCTTCGCGTCGTAAGACATCGCCGACCAGACGTTCGGCGTGCCGCGCGTATAGGTCTGGCCCTCCGGCGGTACGCCGGTCAGCGCCGGATTACCCGGATCCCACGCCCAGGCCAGTTTACCGGTGTGGACGTCAAACGCACGGACCACCCCCGGCGGTTCCCCGGTAGAGTAGTTATCCGCGACGCGGCCGCCGACCACCACCACATTACCCGCGACCAGCGGGGTGGAGGTCTGCTGATAGTAACCTGCTTTGACTTCGCCCATCCCGACGCTAAGGTCGACAATACCGCGATCGCCGAAGCTCTCGCACAGTTTGCCGGTGTCGGCATCAATGGCGATCAGGCGGGCATCGATCGTCGGCAGGAACAGACGACGGGAGCAAGCGGCAGGCTGAGCGCCTGACGCTGGCGTCGTCTGCGCCTGGCTATCTTCGTAATAGCCTAAGCCGCGGCAGCGCTGCCAGTTAGGCGAAGAGGATTTGGAGTCATAGCGCCATTTCTCTTTGCCGCTGTCGACATCCAGCGCCAGCACTTTGCTGTAAGGGGTACAGACGTAGAGGGTATCGCCAATCTGCAGCGGGGTATTCTGATCTTCCGCGCCGGAGCCATTGCTCTGTGGGATATCGCCAGTATGCGCCACCCAGGCTACCTCCAGCTGGTTGACGTTTTGCTTGTTGATTTGATCCAGGGCGGCGAAGCGGTCGCCGTGGGTGGTGTTGCCCCAGTGCGCCCAGTTTTTCTGCTCTTCGCCCGGCGCGACGGGTTTCACCGGCACCGCTTCCGTGGCGCTGACCAGCGGTTCGGATTTAAACATCCAGCCAAAGCTTCCCGCCAGCGCCACGGCGAGCACGGCGGCGATGGCAAAAGCCGGGCCTTTTTTCGCCGGCGAGCTGGCAAGGAAAGGCCAGACGAGGGCGGCGAGGAAGGCCAGCACGCCAAGGGCGAACAGACGCGAGAAGAGCGGCCAGAAGTTCCAGCCAGCGTCGCCGATCGCCCAGATCACCGAAGCGATAAACGCCACGGCGTACAGCAGAATACCCCCGCGGCGGCGACGGAAAATCAGCACCGCCGCGATAACCATCACCACGCCCATCAGCGCGAAGTACAGCGTGCCGCCGACGAGAGCCAGTTTTACCCCCAGAATACCGATAGCCAGACCGATGATGAGCATCAGTCCGGCGAGAAGCCACTGCAGGATCCGGGGGAATCCGCGCGGCGCGTTGCCAGTTGTCATGAAATCTCCTTAACCACACCAGCCACCTCAGTGCGAACCAAATGAAACAAAGTTATTTTGTTTTATTTTTGAATGAAGTGGTTTGTATCTTCATAAAGCCAAATTTATTGCCTGTTTTGATTTCGTATGAACCATTTGGTGAAATCGCGATATGATAGATCTGTTAAAGAAATTTGCGCAAATGTTAATAAATAATTTCGCACTAAATGATTATTTTGCTGAATGTGACGCAGTCAGCGTTGGCTCCCCGGCCGCTACGGGCCGGGGGATCAGCGGATCAGGCAGGCATTGATTTACGAATAGCGCTGAGCAGGGTTTGTGTCCCGGGGGTCAGCGTCGCATCGACGCGGGTTAGAATGCCGATGGGCTCCCCGGCGCCCTGGGTGGCAATCGGCAGGGCGGTCAGTACGCCACGGCGAAGATCGTCTTTCACCGCCCCGGAAGGGACGAACCAGACATAGTCAAAATCGACCGTCAGCTGGCGCGACAGTGAAGCGGAGAGTGTCTCGATGCAGCCGGCGGGCATTTTACAGCCCTGGCTCTGGAGCAGCGCTTCGGCGTTTTGCCGCGGGACGGTGCCCTTTGGCGAGACCACCACCGGCCACTCCATCACCCGACTGAGGGTCACGGTCTCCTGCAGCAGAGGATGTCCCGGACGTACCACCAGCTTAAGGGATTCCAGGAACAGCAGTTCGTAATGCAGCCCGCTCATCAGCTCCGGATCGGACATCCGTCCGATGCCGATGTCGATCTCCCCGGATTTTAACCCGGCGAGCAGCATGGTGTTGTTCATGGTGGCGACCTGCAGCGTGATATCTTTTTGCTGCTTATGGAACTGGCCGATCACCGTCGGCAGGATCCCCAGCGCGGCGGTAGGTAGCGCGCCGATGCGCACGATATCGTTATTCAGGCCCTCTTTACGGTTCAGCGCCTGGCCCGCCGAGTTAAGGGCATCAAGCACTTTCACGGCATGAGTCAGAAACTGTTCCCCGACCAGGGTCAATTGCGCCCCCAGACGTCCCCGCTCAAACAGACGGGTACCGGTCAGCTGTTCAAGCTCGTTAAGCGTTTTTGAAAGTGCTGGCTGGCTCAGATTTAAAGTTTCAGCCGCGCGCCCCAGCGTTCCCTGTTGAGCGACGGCCACGAAGGTGTGTAGATGGCGCAAGCGAATGCGCTGACTGAAGAGACCATTTTTTTCCATAGTAAGATGATGTTAAAAACACAGCGGTGAAAGAGACAAGCGGCCTTGTTTAAATTTGATAACCAGATAGCAAAATATTATTAACATTTGAGCTGATTACATTACAAGATCTTTCCCTATGGTTTAACACGCCGTCGCCCCGGCTGTACGGGGCGACGGCGGTGGTCAGCATGGCCGCTAGATATCGAAAAAGACGGTTTCGTTCTCGCCCTGCAGATAAATGTCGAAACGATAGACCACTTCCGCACCGCGAACCTCGCGCTCGGCGATTAAGGTTTTGCGTCTCACCTCCCATTCGATGAGATTCAGCACCGGGTCGCTGGCATTGGCCTCGTGCTCATCGGCGAAATACATCCGCGTATTCAGGCCAATGTTGATCCCCCGCGCCACCACCCACAGATTGACGTGCGGCGCCATCAGACGGCCGTCGCGGCCAACCACCGCGCCGGGCTTGATGGTTTCAAAGCGCCAGACGCCGGAGGTGAAGTCAGAGCAGGTGCGCCCCCAGCCGCGAAAGCCTGGGTCGACCGCTTTCTGCTGCTGACGGTCCTCAGGATGGTTATAGCGTCCCGCGGCGTTAGCCTGCCAGATCTCCAGCAGCACGTCGCGGACCGGAGTCCCGGAGCCGTCGATAACCCGGCCTTCAATGGTGATCCGTTCCCCGACCGTATCGGCGGTGGTGAGAACCGGACCAAAATTTTTTTCAAAAATATGAAAACCCGCCGCGTCCGGTGCCAGACCGATATGAACATAGGGTCCCGCAGTCTGCGAGGCGGTTTCAGGCAGATACTCTTTCATCGGGCGGCCCCCTGAGTGCGATTTTCAAACAGCGTGGCGCGATGGCCGCGCAGAACAAGGTCGAAGCGGTAGGCCAGACAATCCAGCGGCACGGCGGCGTGCATGTCCAGCTCGGCGATCAGGGTGCGCACGGCGTCGTCATTATTAATGGTCCTGACGATCGGGCACTGCTTGATCAACGGGTCGCCTTCGAAATACATTTGGGTGATCAGGCGCTGGGCCCAGGCGTCGCCTGAAAGCGAGAAATGAATATGCGCCGGACGCCAGTCGCTGGCCTGGTTGCGCCAGGGGTAGGGGCCGGGCTTGATGGTGCGAAAACAGTAATAACCGTTCTCGTCGGTCAGCACCCGACCGCAGCCGCCGAAGTTCGGGTCAATCGGCGCCAGATACTGATCTTTTTTATGTCGATAGCGGCCGCCGGCATTGGCCTGCCACACTTCCACCAGGGTGTTTTTCATTGGTCGGCCGAAACCATCCCGCACATAGCCGTGCACAATGATCCGCTCGCCAATCGGCAGGCCTTCTTTGGCATAGTTAAGGATAAGGTCATTATCCAGTGGTCCCAGGTCGTCGCGGCTAAACACCGGGCCGGTGATCTCTGACAGCGAGTTCTGCAGGGAGATTAGGGCGTTTTTCGGGGAGCGCAGGACGCTGGTTTTATAGCCCGGGGCGTAAGCGGGCGGGTGACTACTGTAATCGCGATGGATAACCTCGCGCGGGGACCATTTATCGTTCATCGGGTACTCCGTATAGAGGGTAGAAAGGCATGTTGTTGTAATGTCGCCAGAAACAGTGTGTGTAAATATATTGTTAATTTAAAGTGAAATTACCGGGTGTTTTTCATAACCGTCGGTTATGCCCTGCGCCATGCCCATGACCGGAAGCAGGTTATCGCCATCACAGTTTGTAAATTCTTCCCCCCGCCGGGAGGCAGCTTTCCTACACTCCAGGAAGTATTCACTGGAGGTAACACATCATGGCGAACACCATCACGGCTGATGAGATTCGGGAGCAGTTTTCGCAGGCCATGTCGGCCATGTACCAGCAGGAAGTTCCGCAGTACGGGACGCTGCTGGAGCTGGTGGCTGACGTCAACCTGGCGGTACTGGAAAATAATCCGAAGCTGCATGAACAACTGGCCAACGCCGACGAGCTGGCTCGCCTGAACGTTGAGCGCCACGGGGCGATCCGCGTGGGCACAGCGGAGGAACTGGCGACGCTGCGTCGCATGTTTGCCATCATGGGGATGTATCCCGTCAGCTATTATGATCTTTCACAGGCCGGCGTGCCGGTTCATTCCACGGCGTTTCGTCCTGTCGACGATGCCGCGCTGGCGCGCAATCCGTTTCGGGTTTTTACCTCGCTGCTGCGTCTGGAACTGATCGAAAACCGCGCTCTGCGTGAGCGAGCCGAGGCGATCCTCGCCCGGCGCAACATATTCACTCCCCGCTGTCTGGCGCTGATCGCCCGGCACGAGGCCGAAGGGGCGTTCACCCCTGCGGAAGCCCGCGAGTTCGTGCAGGAGGCGCTGGAGACCTTCCGCTGGCACCGGCATGCCACCGTTGATGAGGAGACCTACCACGCGCTGCATCGCGAGCATCGCTTGATTGCTGATGTGGTCTGCTTCCCGGGATGTCATATCAACCACCTCACGCCGCGGACGCTGGATATTGACCGCGCGCAGGCCCTGATGCCGGAGTGCGGCATTGAGCCAAAGGCCCTGATCGAAGGTCCGCCGCGCCGGGAGGTACCGATCCTCCTGCGACAGACCAGCTTCAAGGCGCTTGAGGAGCCAGTAACGTTCGCCGGCGAACACCGCGGCACTCACAGCGCCCGCTTCGGCGAAATTGAGCAGCGCGGCGTGGCGCTGACGCCAAAAGGACGCGCGCTATACGACCGATTGCTGCAGGCAGCAGGGACCGGCAAAGACAATCTCAGCCACCAGCTGCATCTGCAGGAGGTATTCCGCGAATTTCCCGACAGCGAATTTCTGCTGCGTCAGCAGGGGCTGGCCTGGTTTCGCTACCGCCTGACGCCGGCTGGCGAGGCACATCGCCACGCGTTTCGCCCGGGCGACGATCCCCAGCCGCTGATCGAGCGCGGGTGGATAGTGGCCCAGCCTATCGTCTATGAGGATTTTTTACCGGTCAGCGCGGCGGGCATTTTTCAGTCCAATCTGGGTAACGAAACCCAGGCCCGCAGCCACGGGAATGCCAGCCGCGAAGCCTTTGAAGCGGCGCTGGGTTGTCCGGTGCAGGATGAATTTGAACTGTACCAGCAGGCGGAGGAGCGCAGCAAACGACGTTGCGGTCTGCTGTAAAATCAGTAACCTGCTGGCATCAGCCTTACAGGGAGCAGGTTATGCAACATCCGTCGAAACCGCTGGCGAAAACCCGGCAGGGCACGCTGGCCGGGAGCGCAGAGCAGGGGATCCATATCTGGCGCGGCATTCCGTACGCCGCGCCGCCCGTGGGGCCGCTGCGCTGGCGCGCGCCGCAGCCTCCCGCCCGCTGGCCGGGCGTGCGTCAGGCCGACGCCTTTTCCGCCGCCAGCTGGCAGGACATTGACTACTGCCGCGAACTTGGCGGCGGGGATCCCGGTCGCTTCAGCGAAGACTGTCTCTATCTCAACGTCTGGGCCCCCGCCAGCGCAGCGCAGCCGCTGCCGGTGATGGTCTGGCTGCACGGTGGCGGGTTTACCATCGGCGCCGGTAGCCTGCCGCCTTACGATGGCCTGGCGCTGGCCAGCCGCGACGTGGTGGTGGTGACGGTCAACTACCGTCTGGGCCACCTCGGCTTTTTCGCCCACCCGGCGCTGGAAGAAGAGGCGGGCGAGCGGCTGTATAACTTCGCGCTGCTCGACCAGATCGCCGCCCTGCAGTGGGTCCAGGAAAACATTCACGCCTTCGGCGGCGACGCCGCCAACGTCACGCTGTTTGGCGAATCCGCCGGCGCGCGCAGCGTGCTGTCGCTGATGGCCTCGCCGAAAGCGAAAGGGTTGTTCCATAAAGCGATTATTCAGAGCGGGTATACCTTACCCGATCTGCCGCGGGAAAAGGCGCTGGAGAAAGGCCGTCTGCTGGCGGAACATTTCGCCTTACCACAGGCCAGCGCTGAGCAACTGCGGGCAATCCCGGCGGAGGCCTTCTGGTCGCTTTCCGCCCCGCTGAATATCGGGCCAGCGCCCATCGCAGGCGATATCGTGCTCCCGCAGCCGATGCTGGAGACCTTTTTTGCCGGGCGCCAGCATCCGATGCCGGTGATCATCGGCTCCAACAGCGATGAAGCCAGCGTGATGGCGGTGTTTGGCGTCGACATCGCCGGGCAGATCCAGAAACTGCGCCGTGAGCGCCGTCTGGGTCTGGGACTGATCAAACTCCTCTATCCCGGCGTAAAAGGCGATGAAGCGCTGGGGCGGGAAGTCTGTCGGGATATGGCGTTTACCACCCTCGGCTATGTTGTGATGCAGGCCCAGCAGCGCGTGGGCCAGCCATGCTGGCGGTACTGGTTCGATTATGTCGCGGAAGCGGAACATGACGCCTATCCGCACGGCGCCTGGCACGGCAACGAGGTGCCCTACGTGTTTGATAACCTGCGGCTCACCGATCCGGTGCGGCAGTATGCCAGTGAAGCGGATCTGGCCTTCGCCGCTCAGGTCGCTGACTACTGGGTCCAGTTTGCCCGCGTCGCCAGCGGCGAGCAGGTGCTTGCCGGCGCGGTGCGCTGGCCGGCGTGCCTGCGCGGACGGGATCGTTTGCTGCGCATTGGCCTGCATAAGCGTGCCGGGTTTAAAGTGGAGAATCGCTTTATGCGCGCCCGGCTGGCGCTGTTTCGCCGGGTGATGAAGCACCACGTGACCCTCGAATAAAGGGGATGGGGGCGGCTCAGCGGGGCACGCCCCTGCTGCAGGCCGCGGGTGGCTAAGAAACGGCCCGGCGATGAGACAGGGCGCCGGGAGAGTGCTGTCCGCTTTGTTTAAGGCGGGTTTGCGTTAGATATTGCGCTCTCCCTCCGCCGGCGATGAAAAAACAGCCTGTTCTGGTAGACAGGGCTTTTTTACCGTTTTTCTGCTGGCAACAATTGGATTATTAATCGTTTTTGTCTAGAGTGGGCGGAAATTATCACGCAGCGTGATGACGCGTTGCGAATCATTTCACCCGTGCAGAAGGACGCTTTCTCAGGCATGAACCGCAGACGTTTTCTTAAATCTTCCATGGCTGTTGCCGCCGTATGCGGAACGTCAGGAGTCGCTTCCTTATTCAGTCAGGCCGCGTTTGCTGAAGACGCGGGCATTGCCGACGGGCAGACGCGTCGGTTCGATTATGCCGTGCTGCAGGCGATGGCCCACGATCTGGCGCGCCAGCCGTGGGGCGGGGCACCGCGCGATCTGCCGCCGACGCTGGCCAATCTCACCCCGCAGGCTTATAACAGCATTCAGTATGACGCTAACCACTCGCTATGGAACAATATTGAAGAACGCAAACTGGATATCCAGTTTTTCCACGTCGGGATGGGGTTCCGTCGCCGCGTGCGCATGTTCTCTTTAGACGCCGCCACCCAGCAGGCGCGCGAGATCCACTTCCGTCCGGAGCTGTTCAAGTACAATGACGCCGGGGTAGATACCCGCCAGCTGGAAGGACAGTCCGACCTCGGCTTCGCCGGGTTCCGGGTATTTAAAGCACCTGAGCTGGCGCGCCGGGATATCGTGGCGTTTCTCGGCGCCAGCTATTTTCGCGCGGTAGACAGCACCTACCAGTATGGCCTGTCGGCCCGTGGGCTGGCGGTGGATACCTTTACCGATACCCCGGAAGAGTTCCCCGATTTCACCTCTTTCTGGTTCGAAACGGTCAAAGGGGACGCCACGGTCTTTACCGTTTACGCCCTGCTCGACAGCCCGAGCATCACTGGCGCCTACAAGTTCACCATCCACTGCCAGGATACCCAGGTCATTATGGACGTGGAGAACCATCTCTACGCCCGCAAGGATATCAAACAGCTGGGGATCGCGCCGATGACCAGCATGTTCAGCTGCGGCAACAACGAGCGTCGGATGTGCGATACCATCCACCCGCAGATCCACGACTCCGATCGGCTGTCGATGTGGCTGGGCAACGGCGAATGGGTCTGCCGGCCGCTGAACAACCCGCAGAAGCTGCAGTTCAACGCCTTCCAGGACAAGAACCCGCGCGGCTTTGGTCTGCTGCAGCTGGACCGTGATTTTTCCCACTACCAGGACGTGATGGGCTGGTATAACAAGCGTCCCAGCCTGTGGGTTGAGCCGCGTAACCAGTGGGGCAAAGGGGCGGTCAGCCTGATGGAGATCCCGACCACCGGTGAAACGCTGGATAATATCGTCTGCTTCTGGCAGCCGGAAAAGGCAGTGAAGGCGGGCGACGAACTCGACTTCAGCTACCGTCTCTACTGGAGCGCACAGCCGCCGGTCAGCACACCGCTGGCGCGTGTGCTCGCCACCCGCACCGGGATGGGGGGCTTCCCGGAGGGATGGGCGCCGGGCGAACACTACCCGGACAAGTGGGCGCGTCGTTTTGCCATCGACTTTGTTGGCGGCGATCTGAAAGCGGCCGCGCCGCGCGGTATTGAACCGGTGATCACCCTCTCCAGCGGCGAAGCGAAGCAGATTGAAATCCTCTACGTCGAGCCGTTCGATGGCTACCGGATCCTCTTCGACTGGTATCCGACTTCCAACTCGACCGACCCGGTGGAGATGCGTCTGTTCCTGCGCTGTCAGGGAGAAGCCATCAGCGAAACCTGGCTCTATCAGTACTTCCCGCCGGCGCCGGATAAACGTAACTACATTGACGACCGGATCATGAAATAACCCCGTGACAGCCGTGGCCCCAGGCACCCCCTGCGGGCCCGTAGAGAGCCCCATGACCACAGACATTCCAGCAGTACCGGAGTCGATCCCGGTGACCGAGGCGCTGACGCTTATCGCCATTGATGAACGCTACGTCAGCGACCTGCACCAGCTGGTGGTGAAAAACCAGCGCTGGCTACAGCAGTCGCTCAGCTGGGCCGGCGAGGTGCGCAGCGAAGAGGAGACCCGCCGCCATGTGCAGGGTAACGTGATGCTGCATCAGCGGGATTACGCCAAAATGTTTTTGCTGTTTCTCGAAAAGCGGCCGATTGGCGTTCTGTCGTTCAACCAGATCGAGCCGCAGAATAAGACGGCCTATATTGGCTACTGGATCGATGAGGATCACCAGGGGCAGGGGTATCTGTCCCGTTCCCTGCAGGCCTTTATCCACCATTATGCCCGCAGCGGGCTGGTGCGCCGGTTTGTGATCAAATGTCGGGTGGCGAATACCCGCAGCAACCAGGTGGCGTTGCGTAACGGGTTTGTTCTGGAAGGCTGTCTCCGACAGGCCGAGCATCTGAACGGCAGCTATGACGATCAGAATATCTACGCCCGCATTATTGACCGCGACGAGGCGCTACAGGGCGCCTAACAGCGGCGTTCGGGTGATCTGCTGTTGGCCGCCGAGGGTCTTCGGGCCGCGCAGGTGAATGGCTTCTCCTTCCCGTGCGGCGATTTGCACCTCGTCCCCAAGAGTGACCTGGTGCTCAACGATCACATCGCCGACGATGACAGCCCGCCCCTGGATCAGCACGTCGTCATCAAGCAGAATCGGTCCACCGCGCAGCTGCGCCTCGCCGCCCACCATCGCCCGATGCTTTAGCAGACAGTTGCCTTCAATCACCGCATTCTCCGCGACCTGCGAGCTGTAGCGCACGGTGGGAATGGCGTCCTCACCGCGTCCCGCGATCAGACGGGCATGTCCGTAAATCCGCGCGTTATCGCACACCCAGACGTCGTTCTCCTCGTTTCCCTCGAGCCTGGCATGGTCAAAGACTTCCGCCCGATGTTCGACAAAAGCGTGTTCGACGAAGGCCTCGCCATAGATCTGCGCCTGGTGGAGAATGCGCGACGCGCTGACGGTGGCTCGCTGATAAATCTGCAGCACTTTGTCGCGATCGGCGGTCAGCCCACGGGCGGCAATGACTTGACAGTGGGGCAGAAGACGAGCCTCATCGGCGAGGCGACAGTAGCCGCGCACCAAACTCTGGCTAATCGTGACGTTGTCACCAATCTGCGCGTGATGGCTGACCTGCGAGGCGTGAATGGATGCCCGTCCGCTGATGATAGCCCCATGGCTGACCACGCAGGGGCCATTGAGTCGGGCTTCGTCGAGGATGCGCGCCCCGGCGAAGACCACGCTATTGGCATCGTAGATCCAGCATTCTCCCTGCTGGCTGAGGGCGCTTTCTTCATCCACCCAGCCGCCTTCGCTGCCCGCTTTGACGTCAGCGAAATCGATAAGCGCCACGATCTGGCGCAGGGTGACGCACTGTTTGCCATCCTCTTCCTGGTAATGATACTGCCGGGTCTGTTCGCTGAGACGGTATTTACGCATTCCCGATCCTCATTACTTATGGTTAACATAAACATAGCAAAGATCGCCGTAGCGCGTGGTATAAGGTTCCTTTAGAATGCAACTTCAAATTTAATTGATAACATCAATAAAATGAACAAAACGTATAGGTCGCAGCAGGTGCTTAACCTGCCGGCGGGATATTTTGGCATGGTGCTTGGCACCATCGGGTTGGGCTTTGCCTGGCGTTACGCCAGCACCCTCTGGCCGGTCAGCCGCAGTATTGGTGATGGGCTGGTGACGCTGGCGATAGCGATATGGGTCCTGCTCAGTATGGCGTTTATCAGCCGGGCGATCCGCTTTCCGGCGAGTGTGCTGCAGGAAATGCGACATCCGGTCAGCAGCAGCTTCGTCAGCCTGTTTCCCGCCACCACGTTGCTGGTATCGATTGGTCTGGCGCCCTGGTGCCGACCGCTGGCCATCGGGCTGTTTGTGCCGGGCGTGGCGCTGCAGCTGGCCTATGCCGCCTGGCAAAGCGGCGGCCTGTGGCGGGGAAACCATCCTCGCGAGGCCACTACGCCGGGGCTGTATCTGCCCACGGTGGCGAATAATTTTATCAGCGCGATGGCCTGCGGCGCGCTGGGGTTTACCGACGCCGGACTGGTGTTCCTTGGCGCCGGGGTCTTCTCCTGGCTGAGCCTCGAGCCGGCTATCCTCCATCGTCTGCGCAGCGCAGGCGAACTGCCGACCGCGCTGCGCACGTCGCTGGGGATCCAGCTGGCGCCTGCGCTGGTGGCCTGCAGCGCCTGGCTCAGCGTTAACGGCGGTGAGGCCGATACCTTCGCTAAGCTGCTGTTCGGCTACGGTCTGTTACAACTGCTGTTTATGCTGCGTCTGATGCCCTGGTATCTTCGCCAGCCGTTCAATGCTTCTTTCTGGAGCTTCTCGTTCGGTATCTCCGCCCTGGCCACCACCGGCCTGCATCTGGGCCAGGCGAAGGCGGACGGCTTTTTTCATCATCTGGCGCTGCCGCTCTTTATTTTTAGCAATCTGGTCATCGGCCTGCTGCTGCTGCGCACAGGGCTGCTGTTGGTCAGCGGGAAACTGTTGCTACAGGTCGACCGGGAAACACTCCTGAATAAGAAGGAAGGATCATGACAACGCGAGACGCGGATTATTTTAGTGAAAAATATGGCCTGACCCGCACCCACTCTGAGGTGCTGCATGCCGCGACGATTGTGCCGCCGGGAAGGGCGCTGGATCTGGGCTGCGGCAACGGACGTAACAGTCTTTATCTGGCGGCGAATGGCTTCACGGTGACGGCGTGGGATAAAAATGCGATGAGCATCAACAATCTGGAGACTATTCGCGCCGCCGAAGGGCTGGATAATCTGCAGACCGCGGTGAAAGACCTCAACAGCCTGGCCTTTGACGGCGAGTATGATCTGATCCTCTCCACCGTAGTGATGATGTTCCTCGAGCCTGACACCATCCCTGGACTCATCGGCAATATGCAGCGCTGCACCGCCGCCGGGGGCTATAACCTGATTGTCGCGGCGATGGACACCGAGGACTATCCCTGCACCGTCGGCTTCCCGTTTGCTTTTAAACCCGATGAACTTCGGGAGTACTACCGGGACTGGGAATTACTGAAATATAATGAGGACGTCGGTGAGCTGCATCGGACCGACGCCAGCGGCAACCGGATCAAATTGCGCTTCGCCACGCTGCTGGCGCGCAAGCCCGCATAATCCTCAGCGGCGCGTGTAATTACTGAGATTGACCGCGCCGCCTCTCACGAATACACCTCGGATCAAGAAGCGCGAAAATCCTCGCTGAAAAGAAAGGTTAAAGCCGACCTGTTAACGTTTTAAGTAATTATTTAATAACGTAATGTTGATCCCATCAATATTTGTATATCTTCCTTGACGAAGCCCTCATTTTGTCACAAAACTAGTGGGTCTTATCTGCTATAACGTCTGCCGAAAAAACTGCATTTACAGGGATCTCTTTATGCGTACTCGCGTGTTATTTAAAGTCGCCGCTCTGGCGGGGATGTTAGCGTTGACGGGCTGTGCGTCCAAACTGGCGCAACCGAATCAGTATTCGGGCTTTTTAAAAGACTATTCCAACCTGAAAGAAGCCACCACTGCCTCCGGTAAGTCGGAGCTGCGTTGGATCGATCCAAACTACAATCCGGCCAACTACGATAATGTCGTCTACCATCCGGTAACGTACTATCCAGTACCGAAGCCGACGACCCAGGTGGGTGAAAAGGCACTGCAGGATATTTTGAATTACACCAACAAACAGCTCAAACAGGCCATTTCCGAGCGTAAACCGCTGGCAACCACCGCCGGCAAGCGTAGCCTTATTTTCCGCGGGGCGATTACCGGAGTGGACTCCAGCAAAGAAGGGCTGCAGTTCTATGAAGTGGTTCCGGTAGCGATGATTGTTGCCGGTACTCAAGCCGCCACCGGCCATCGTACGATGGACACCGACCTCTATTTTGAAGCCGAACTGATTGACGCCAGCACCAACAAGCCAGTGATCAAAGTGGTTCGTAAAGGTGAGGGCAAAACCCTGGCCAATGAAAACACGCCGCTGACTATCGAAACCATGAAGCAGGTGATCGATGATATGGCGGTAGACGCCGTCAAATTCGACCCTTCCCAGCGGTAATCTCGTCAGCGCCGTCTGCCGACGGCGCTGATTTATCTTCCGCCGTTTCAGGCCAGCTTTCGGCGCAGCAGCAGCTGTTCCGGTTTGGCAAACATCACCAGATTACCCAACAGGATCAGCGCCAGTCCGATAACGGCGTTGCTGTGCCATACATACCCTTCATAGACGGTGGAGATGGACAGGGCGACCAGCGGAAACAGCAGCGTACTGTAGGCGGCTTTGCTGGCGCCGATGCGCCCTACAAGGGTGAAATAGGCGCCGAAGGCGACAACTGAGCCGAACAGCGCCAGGTAAAGCAGGGCGCCAAGATAGCTGACGGTCCACTCCGGCATGAAATTATCCCCGCGGAGCAGAGCGATAGCCCCCATCACCAGCGTGCCGTACAGCATCGCCCAGCTGTTGGTGGTCAGCGTCTCCAGCCCCCGCCGCTGGTGACGAATACTGAACATATTGCCCAGCGAAAAGCCATAGGTGCCCAGCGCGCTCAGACCGATCCCCCACAGTAGCGTAGCGTTTAGCCCGTTGGCCAGCAGGTCATCCCAGAACAGGGTGACGATACCGGCCAGACCGAGCGCGGCGGCAGCCCAGAAGCGTCCCGGCGGCTGCTGGCGGAAGAAAAGAAAGCTGTTGATGGCGTTAAACAGTACCGCCATGGAAAAGATCACCGACTCCAGACCGGTGTTGATCCAGGCGGCGGCGGTATAAAAGCACCAGAAATTGAAGCAGAAGACGCAGCAGCCCTGCAGCAGGCAGCAGAAATGGTCCTTCGCGCCCAGCGGCCGCAGACGTCGTGTGACGAGCAGAATCGTCAGCATTGTGACGCTGGCCACGGCGAAACGCCAGAATATCGATACCGGCGCCGCCACCGGCCCCTGTTGTAAAAAAATAGCAATCCACGTCGTCCCCCAGATAACGACAACGAGTGCATAAAGTAATGCGTTCACCCTGGTTCTCCTCTGCTTGTTGAACGGAGGAGTATGCCGCCTGCCGCAACCTGCGGCTTTCATCCGCTTGTTGTCGGCTTGCAAATTCTTGCGCTTATTTGTCTTTTGCCGGCGGTGAGGACTGGAAACCGCATCGCAGTCTCCCTAGACTAGAGTTTTCTTGACAGAACAGATGTGTGAAGGCGATGGGTTACGGGACGTTTGAAACATTACGGCGACAGAATGCGGTGCTGAAGGGCACCGTGGAGCTGAATTCCGGTATTCAACTGGCCGCGTGGTATAACAACTGCGATACCGTGACGGTGCGCAGCGATCATCATACCTTAAGCCTGTACATCGCCGATGGTTATGAAAGCTATCAAAAGACGCCGCACGGCTGGAAGAATGGCGGCGGCCCGGATCGCTTTTGCCTGATGCCGAAAGGCGATGAAAGCGTCTGGGATATCCGCGGCGATCTGTCGTTTGTCCATCTCTATTGTACCGATGCGCATCTGCGCCGCGTTGGGGAGGAAGTGTGGGATCGCAGCCCGGCTAACTTCACCCTGCAGGAAAAAACCTTCGCCAGCGATGACAAAATCACCAGCGTGTATCGTCAGTTTTTGCTGGCTAATGACTGGCGACAGCCGGCGAACCAGCTGACACTTAGCGCCGCCAGCAGTTTGTTGCTCACCCATCTGATCCAGCACTATTCCACAGTGCAGTGGCGCTTGCCCTCGGTCACAGGAGGACTGGCGCCAGGGGTGAAGCGTCACGTGCTGGCCTGGATTGACGCTCATCTCGATCAGCCGTTGACCCTGGCCGACCTGGCGCAGCAGGCGGGACTGAGTGAATTTCATTTTGCCCGTATGTTCCGTCAGTCGCTGAATATGGCTCCGCATCAATATGTGATGCAGCAGCGAATGGCGAAGGCGCAAAACCTGATCTGCCACAGCGCGCTGCCGCTCACCGAGATCGCTCTGGCATGCGGTTTCAGCTCCGCCAGCCATTTCAGCCATCGGGTCAAAGCCGCCACCGGCCTGACGCCCTCCCAGCTACGGGCGGCGCAGCGCGGATAACACGCCGTAGCTCACTCCGCCGAGCATCACGCCCCAGAACGCCGAACCAATTCCCGCCAGCGTCACCCCGCTGGCGGTGATCAGAAAGGTCAGCACCGCCGCGTCGCGCTCACTGGCCTGGTGTACCGCCTGAAACAGGCTACCGCCGATGGTGCCGAGCAGCGCCAGGCCGGCCAGCATCTGGATCCACGCTGTCGGCAGGGCCGACATCAGCGCAGTGATCGATCCCCCGAACAGACCGGCCAGCAGATAAAAACCGCCGGCAGCCATGGCCGCCAGCCAGCGCTGCTGAGGATCCGGGTGCGCTTCCGGGCTCTGGCAGATGGCGGCAGTGATCGCCGCAATACAGATGGAGTAGACCCCAAACGGCGCCAGCAGCAGCGCCAGCCCCCCGCAGACAACGATCAGCGCGGAGACCGGTACGACATAGCCTGCTGCCTGCAGGGTAGCGAACCCGGGCGCGTTCTGTGAAGCCATGGTGACGAGGAAGAACGGCAGGCCGACGCTGAGAAGCAGCGCCGGGGTAAACTGCGGGGCGATCCATTCCGGTGCGACAAACGCCAGCGGCACAGCGGCGCTGGCTACTTCCCCGGAGACCGCGGCTATCAGCGCCCCCGCAGCCAGCGCGGCCACCACGGCGAAGCGGGGCCACAGCGCCTTACACAGAAGCCAGGCGGCGAGCATGCCGCCGCACAGCAGCAGATGATCCTGTAAGCCGGCGAAGGCTTGCAAACCGAAACGCAGCAGAATGCCGGCCAGCATTGCGGCGGCCAGCGAATGGGGAATGATTTTCATCAGCCAGGCAAACAGGCCTGTGACGCCGCAGAGGACGATCAGCGCATTGGCGAAGATAAATACCCCCACCGCCTCGGGTAGGGTCACCCCCTGCAGGCCGCTGACCAGCAGGGCGGCGCCCGGCGTTGACCAGGCGGTGAGCACCGGCACTTTTCGCCAGCCGCTCAACGCGAGGGTGCTGACGCCCATGGCGAGGCCCAGGGCCGTCATCCAGCCGGCGATCTGCCCGGGCGTGGCGCCGGCGGCCGCGGCGGCCTGCCAGATGATGGCGGCAGAACTGGCGTAGCCCACCAGCACGGCGACGAAGCCGGCGAACAGGGTGGGAAGCGGAACGGTAAACGAGCGCATAGTTTTCTCTTGTGCGTTATAACGTCCGTTTACTCTATCATTGTACGTTATAGCGTACAAGCTATCCGCGGCGTGAGGGTAGCGCCACCGAGGCGCTCGTCGCAAACGGCCCGCGATGCCGCTAATCGCCCTGTAGAATGAGGCAAATGGGGGTATACTCTGGGCTGAAAAATCAGGAGGTAGGATGAATATTGCGCAACATCTGGCGGCCACCCTCAAACATCTGCGTCAGCAGCGCGGCTGGAGCCTGTCGCGTCTGGCGGAAGAGACCGGGGTGTCGAAAGCCATGCTCGGGCAGATAGAGCGGAATGAATCGAGTCCGACGGTAGCGACGCTGTGGAAGATTGCCACCGGGCTGAACGTGCCGTTTTCGGCATTTATCGTTCCGGATGACAGCGTGGCGCCCTCCGCGTTTGACCCGCAGCAGCAGGCGATGGTGGTAACCCCGGTCTTTCCGTGGGACCCGGAGCTGCGCTTTGATCATTTCTCGATAACCCTCGCTCCCGGGGCGTTGAGTGAATCGACGCCGCATGAACAAGGGGTGATTGAGCATGTGGTGGTGATTAGCGGTACTCTGGAGCTCTGCTTACAGGGGGAATGGCACTCGCTGCAGGCGGGTGAGGGTCGGCGCTTTGCCGGCGATGCGGCGCATGCCTATCGGAACAGCGGCGTCCTGGCGGCTCATTTCCATTCGCTTATCCATTATCCAAAAGAAAAAACCGCGGGCGAACCCGCGGCCAGACAAGATGACTGATGATAACCACTCACAACGTGACGAGGAAAATCCGGAATACGTAATGACAGTACTCTGTACGGTGATTTGAAGGAAATATCTTTTCCTTCAATACTTTGCTGAAAACTGAAAATTCGTCGTCCCATGACGGCGGAAAAGGTTTTCGTCTGCGCCCGGTTCTGACTACAATAGCCGCCATTTCGACCCCCTTATACTGGATAACAACACGCGTATGCGCCTGCACAATCATCGTCTTGAACTTCTTAGTCCTGCCCGCGACGCCGGTATCGCTCGCGAAGCGATCCTTCACGGCGCTGACGCCGTTTATATCGGTGGACCTGGCTTTGGTGCCCGCCACAACGCCAGCAACAGCCTGAGTGACATCGCCGGGCTGGTGCCTTTCGCCCATCGCTTTGGCGCCAAGGTCTTTGTGACGCTGAACACCATTCTGCATGACGATGAGCTGGAGCCGGCGCAGCGGCTGATCACGGATCTCTATGACGCGGGCGTCGATGCGCTGATTGTTCAGGATATGGGGATCATGGAGCTGGATCTGCCGCCAATCGAGCTGCACGCCAGCACCCAGTGCGATATCCGTAGCGTGGAGAAAGCAAAGTTTCTCTCAGACGCCGGCTTCAGCCAGATCGTGCTGGCGCGCGAGCTGAACCTCAGTCAAATCAAAGCCATCTACGATAATACTGACGCCACCATTGAATTCTTTATCCATGGCGCACTGTGCGTGGCCTATTCCGGCCAGTGCTACATTTCCCACGCCCAGACCGGACGCAGCGCCAACCGCGGCGACTGCTCGCAGGCCTGTCGCCTGCCGTATACCCTGAAGGACGATCAGGGGCGCGTGGTGGCCTATGAAAAGCATCTCCTGTCGATGAAAGACAACGACCAGACCGCCAACCTGGCGGCGCTGATCGACGCCGGGGTACGCTCCTTCAAAATTGAAGGCCGTTACAAAGACATGAGCTACGTGAAAAACATCACCGCTCACTACCGCCAGATGCTGGACGCCATAATCGAAGACCGCGGCGACCTCGCGCGCGCTTCAGCCGGCCGCACTGAGCATTTCTTTATCCCGTCCACCGATAAAACCTTCCACCGGGGCAGCACCGACTACTTCGTTAATGCCCGTAAAGGCGATATCGGCGCCTTTGATTCGCCAAAATTTATCGGACTGCCGGTGGGCGAAGTGCTGAAGGTGGGTAAAGACCATCTCGACGTCGAGGTTAGCGAACCGTTAACCAACGGCGACGGCCTTAACGTGATGATTAAGCGCGAAGTGGTGGGTTTCCGCGCCAATACCGTGGAAAAAACTGGCGAAAATCGCTATCGAGTGTGGCCGAACGAGATGCCTGCGGATCTGCATAAAGTGCGTCCGCATCAGGCGCTTAACCGCAACCTCGACCACAACTGGCAGCAGGCGCTGCTGAAGACCTCCAGCGAACGCCGCATCGCCGTAGACGTCACCCTAAGCGGCTGGCAGGAGCAGCTGGTTCTCACCATGACCTGTGAAGATGGCGTCAGCGTGACCCATACCCTTGACGGGGTGTTTGCCGAAGCTAACCAGGCAGAGAAAGCGCTAACCAACCTGCGTGACGGTGTCACAAAACTGGGGCAAACCATTTATTATGCGCGCGATGTGCAGGTCAACCTGCCGCCGCTGTTTGTTCCCAACAGCCTGCTCAACCAGCTGCGTCGTGAAACCGCCGAAATGCTGGATGACGCGCGTCTCAACGCCTGGCAGCGCGGTACCCGCAAGCCGGTCTCCGTGCCGCCCCCGGTTTACCCGGAGACCCATCTCTCCTTCCTCGCCAACGTCTATAACCATAAGGCGCGGGCGTTCTACCAGCGCTATGGCGTGCAGCTGATTGATGCCGCCTATGAAGCGCACGAAGAGAAGGGCGATGTGCCGGTGATGATCACCAAACACTGCCTGCGCTTTGCCTTCAATCTCTGTCCGAAACAGGCGAAAGGCTCCATCAAGAGCTGGAAAGCCACGCCGATGCAGCTGATCCATGGCGATGAAGTGTTGACCCTGAAGTTTGACTGCCGTCCGTGCGAAATGCACGTGGTCGGCAAGATCAAAAACCATATCCTCAAAATGCCGCATCCGGGGAGCATCGTGGCCTCCGTTAGCCCTGACGAGCTGATGAAGACCCTGCCGAAGCGCAAAGGGGCCTGATCTGCGGCGACGCTACTGGCTGTGTGATGCCCGCGGTTTGCGGGCGTCCTGCCAGCGGTGATGCTCGCGCAGGTCGGCGGCGTTCTCTTCGCACCGGCTGCGAAGCTCATCGCTATCCGCCTCATGCAGCAGCTGCTGTTCGAGACCCTGTACCGGAAAGTAATCGTGCCCCTGACGGTGGGCCAGCAGATGCCCGGAAAATAGCGCGCACAACAACAGCAGGGCACTCGTGCTTCTTCTCAACATACCTTTTCTCTGCGAATCAATGGCGTGGGCTTACTATGCCAGGGGCTGTGCAGGTTTTTTTCCCGGTTTATCAAAGAAGGGCAAGGGTTTGTCAATGTCTGCTGAAAGAGGGTGAAAAAAGCCTGGCGTAGAAGGCCAGGCCTGAGGGATTACGCTTTTGGCGGCAGTGGTTTCCCGCTGTGCTCGCCGCCTTTTGGCGGCTGCTTACCACCATGCTGCGGTTGTTTGCCGTCTCGTTGCGGCTGCTTGCCATCATGCTGCGGCTGCTTGCCGTTGTGTTGCACTTGCTTACCGTCGTGTTGGCCCTTTTTCGCCGGCAATTTACCCTGATGGTGCGCGCCTTTTTCTGGCGGCGGCGGCGGGTTGTCGGCAGCGAAAGCCCATGACGATAGTCCCAGCGTCAACGCGGCGGAGAGTAAAGCTAACTTCTTCATAGCAATATCCTTTATTCTGATGTGTCCGCGTATTTCAGCAGGTAAAAGTGAAGACAAGATGGAGAAGTCCAGATCCGGAATACTCTGCATCCCGGTTCAAACTTTAAGACCTGCGGCGGTCATCAGCAGGCGAAATAGCAGGCTGATGGCGGCCAGCGTCAGCACGCTGCCTCCCCACAGCGCGATCAGCCACAGCAGACGTTTGGACCAGACGGTTTTCATCAATGATACCCCTCCCCGGGCTGGACTTTGCCGCGGAACACGTAATAGCTCCAGCAGGTATAGCCAAGAATAACCGGAATAATCAGCAGCGCGCCCACCAGCATAAAGCCCTGGCTTTGCGGCGGGGCGGCGGCCTGCCACAGGGTGATCGACGGCGGAATAATATGCGGCCAGATGCTGATCCCCAGTCCGCTAAAGCCGAGAAACACCAGGCCCAGCGTCAGGGTGAAAGGCGAGACATGGCGGTCATGCAGAGGTAGCGTGCGCCATAGCCAGGCGCTAATCAGGAGCACCAGCAGCGGCACCGGCAGCAGGAAATAGAGATTCGGCAGGCTGAACCAGCGGGCGGCGATCGCCGGGTGCGCCAGCGGCGTCCACAGGCTGATGACGGCAAATACCCCCAGCAGCGCGACCAGCATCTGCCGCGACGCCCTGCGCATCCGCTGCTGCAGCGCGCCTTCGCTCTTCATTACCAGCCAGGTGGCGCCGAGGAGCGCATAGGCCACGCACAGCCCGAGTCCGCAAAAGAGGTTGAACGGGGTCAGCCAGTCAAACATGCCGCCGCTGAAGGCGCGACCGCTGACGGTAAAACCATTAATCACCGCTCCGACCACCACGCCCTGGCTGAAGGTCGCCAGCAGGGAACCGCCGAAAAAGGCGCGATCCCAGAACGGCCGGTGCGACGGCGTGGCCTGGAAGCGAAATTCAAAGGCCACGCCGCGAAAGATCAGGCCGATCAGCATCAGGGTCAGGGGGATCGACAGGGCGTCGATAATCACCGCGTAGGCAAGAGGAAAGGCGCCAAACAGACCGGCGCCGCCCAGCACCAGCCAGGTCTCATTGCCATCCCAAACCGGGGCGACGCTGTTCACCATCACGTCGCGCTCTGTGCTGCCCTGGACCGTGCCGAACAGTATGCCAATGCCCAGATCAAAGCCGTCCATGACGATGTACATCAGCGTGGCAAAGACGATAATCACGAACCAGATCACCGATAATTCGATACCCATTAGCGGGACTCCTTCTGCAGATAACCTTCAGTAGCGGCGGACAGCGGGCGGGCTGGCGTACCGGTTGTCGCGGGTTGCACCGCCTGCGGCCCCTTGCGGATCAGGCGCAGCATATAGCTGTAGCCGACGCCGAAGACGGCGCTATAAACCACAATAAAGGTCAACAAACTGACCGACATATGCAGATCGCCGTGGGCGGAAACGGCCTCGGCGGTGCGCTGAACGCCATACACTACCCATGGCTGGCGGCCCACTTCGGTGGTCACCCAGCCGGCGAGAATGGCAATCAGTCCTGAGGGGCCCATCCACAGGGCGAAGCGCAGAAACGGCCGCGAGTGGTACAGCCGGTCGCCACGGCGCAGCCACAGGGCCAGCACCCCGAGCAGCAGCATCAGCATACCCAGACCGGCCATCAGGCGAAATGACCAGAACACCACGGTGGAGTTTGGGCGATCCTCTGGGGCGAACTCCTTCAGCGCCGGTACCTGTTTATCCAGGCTATGGGTGAGGATCAGACTGCCCAGCGCCGGGATCTCAAGCCCGTAGCGGGTGCGCTCCTGCTCCATATCTGGCCAGCCAAACAGCAATAATGGCGTCGGCTCGCCGGGCGGGTTTTCCCAGTGGCCCTCAATGGCGGCGATTTTTGCCGGCTGGTGTTTCAGGGTGTTCAGGCCATGCATATCGCCGATCAGCGCCTGGACCGGCGCGACCAGCAGCGTCATCCATAGCGCCATGGAGAACATCTTGCGGATCGCTGGCGACTGATTGCCGCGCAGCAGATGCCAGGCCGCCGAGGCGCCGACGAACAGCGCGCTGCTGAGAAATGCCGCCACCGTCATGTGCAGTAAGCGGTAGGGGAACGACGGGTTAAAAATCACCGCCAGCCAGTCGACGGGCACCACCTGGCCATCGACGATTTCAAATCCCTGCGGAGTCTGCATCCAGCTGTTGGAGGCGAGGATCCAGAAGGTTGAGATGATGGTCCCCAGGGCTACCATGCAGGTGGCGAAAAAGTGCAGCCCCGGCCCCACGCGGTTCCAGCCGAAGAGCATGACCCCGAGAAAACCGGCTTCGAGAAAGAACGCCGTCAGGACTTCATAGGTCAGCAGGGGACCGGTGATGCTGCCCGCGAACTGCGAGAAACCGCTCCAGTTAGTGCCGAACTGATAGGCCATCACCAGCCCGGATACCACTCCCATACCGAAGTTGACGGCGAAGATCTTCGACCAGAAATGGTACAGCGAGCGCCAGGTGGGATTTTTGCTTTTCAGCCACAGGCCTTCGAGAACCGCCAGGTAGCTCGCCAGGCCAATGGTGATGGCGGGAAAGATAATATGAAACGAGACCGTAAAGGCGAATTGAATTCGCGCCAGATGGAATGCATCAAGACCGAACATGCAGGACTCCACAACAAAATTGATTCAGCGCAATTTTAGGTAGGGTGGCGGCAAGGGGGCAGAGGCAGTCGGTTCATTTTTTATCATAACAGTTGGCGGCTGTTATGATCTTTTTGCCGGTCTCCGGGGACCGCCAACATGGAGATCCCCCGGGGGAACAGCGTCATTTTTAACGCTGAAAGCAAAGCCAGATTGTTGGCCAGGAAACTATTAATAATCTATTTCACTGTATTATCGTAGTCTTACGGATCAGCTTAGACCTATAGCTGCCCGGGAAAGCGCGGTCGTTTAATTTTTGTGAGCAATATCCTCTGATTACGACAGATATAGCATTTTATTATCTGTTCTTTATTAATGAATTTAACGTCTGCACACGTTTGCTAGTATGAGAATCAGTAAAAAGGATGAGTCAGTTAATTATGAATTAAATAATTTTAAATTTTCGTATTTAGCCGTGCTTTGTATTTTATTCTCAGGATATCAATAAAAGGGAATGGTCATGTCAGAAAAAGGATTACATAGCTTATGTATTACCATCGGTATCATGTTCATTTTTTGGTTATGCATCATATCGTTTTTTTGGACAATTTTCTCGTGAACCTTTCCTGCGGGCGTTCTGTGTGACCGGGTTGCGCTGTTTTACATAACAGTTACTTAAAAGTGTTAATTTATAACAACTGATATATGATAAAGGGAGGTTGCAGCAAGGAAAGGGTGACAATGAAAAAGTATCAACAGCTGGCGCAGCAGTTGACCGACCAGATCGCGCTTGGCGTCTGGTTGCCGGGCGATCGGCTCCCCTCGCTGCGCGAGCAGGTGATCAGCAGCGGCATGAGCTTTATGACCGTCAGCCATGCCTATCAGCTACTGGAAAGCCAGGGGCGCATCGTCGCCCGACCACAGTCAGGGTATTACGTTGCCCCCCAGCCGGTGAAGCTTCGTCAGCCGGCGCCGCCTGCCCAGGTGACCCGCGATGAAGCGGTTGATATCAATACTTACATCTTTGAGGTGCTTCAGGCCAGCCGCCAGGCGTCAATGCTGCCCTTTGCCTCGGCCTTCCCGGATCCGCGCCTCTTTCCGCTCCAGCAGCTTAACCGTTCGCTGGCGCAGGTGAGTAAAACCGCCACCGCCATGAGCGTGATTGAGAACCTGCCGCCGGGCAACGCGGAGCTACGGCACGCCATTGCCCGGCGCTATGCTCTGCAGGGGATGAACGTCTCGCCCGACGAGATCGTCATTACCGCCGGAGCGCTGGAGGCGTTAAACCTTAGCCTGCAGGCGGTGACCGAGCCGGGGGACTGGGTGGTGGTGGAAAATCCCTGTTTTTACGGGGCCCTGCAGGCGCTGGAGCGGCTGCGCCTGAAGGCGCTGTCGGTGGCCACCGACGTCAAGGAGGGCATTGACCTGACGGCGCTGGAGGCGGCCCTGCAAAACTATCCGGTCAAGGCCTGCTGGCTGATGACCAACGGTCAGAACCCGCTCGGCTTCACCCTCCGCGCCGAAAAAAAAGCGGCGCTGGTGGCATTGTTGGCGCGCTATAACGTGATGCTGATTGAAGATGATGTTTACAGTGAGCTCTATTTTGGCCGCGAGAAGCCGTTGCCGGCGAAGTTCTGGGATCAACAGGATATGACGCTGCACTGCAGTTCGTTTTCAAAATGTCTGGTGCCCGGCTTTCGTATCGGCTGGGTGGCGGCCGGGAAACAGGCGCGACGGATCCAGCAGTTGCAGCTGATGAGTACGCTCTCCACCAGCTCGCCGATGCAATTAGCCCTGGTGGATTACCTGTCGACCAAACGCTACGACGCCCATCTGCGCCGTCTCCGTCGCCAGCTGGCGGAACGTAAACAGCAGGCCTGGCAGGCGCTGCTGCGCCATCTGCCGCCGGAGGTCACTATTCATCACAGCGACAGCGGCTATTTTCTGTGGATCGAACTACCGGAAGGGGCGGATGCCAGCGTGCTGAGCGCCCGGGCGCTGGCGTCGCACATCAGCATCGCTCCGGGAAAAATGTTTTCCACCTCTGCCAGCTGGACCTCGTTTTTCCGTTTCAATACCGCCTGGGGCTGGGGAGAACGCGAAGAGCAAGGGGTGAAGCGGCTGGGTGAACTAATTCGTGAGCAGCTTACCTGATCGCTTTGGCTATTTTTCGCCGCGATAACCAATCGCTATAAATAAACGAAGAGTTTTTTTTATCGAGGCCGGTCATTATTTTACCGGCGCTCACCATAGGAAATATGCATACCCCTCCTTTTTCTCTAACTCGTTGTCTATAATCCATAAAGTCATTCTTGTGTTGGCGATTTTTGCGTAATGCGTCCCGGGTCACAACCTGAATAAATTCCCTCGAGGGCGTTAATCCGCTGACTACCCTTATTTCAGGAGATATTTTTACGGCACGGCTGCCGCTAATTCCCTTGTGACAGGAGTAACACCTGATGAGCAAAAAATTGGCCCGTTGCAGCCTTTATGTGCTGGGGATGGCCTGCCTGACCGTACAGGCGGCTGAGCCACTCACCTCGCTGGATAAACCGGAAGGGCGCCTGGATATTATCGCCTGGCCGGGGTATATCGAACGCGGTCAGACCGACAAGCAGTACGACTGGGTCAGCCAGTTTGAAAAGGAGACCGGCTGTCAGGTCAATGTGAAAACCGCCGCCACCTCCGACGAAATGGTCAGCCTGATGGCTAAGGGGGGCTACGATCTGGTGACCGCCTCGGGCGATGCTTCGCTGCGTCTGATCATGGGTAAACGCGTTCAGCCGATTAACACAGCGCTGATTGCCGGGTGGCGCACTCTTGACCCGCGCATTGCGCAAGGGGCATGGTTTAACGTCGGGGGCAAAGTCTACGGCACGCCGTATCAGTGGGGACCGAACCTGCTGATGTACAACACCCGCGTATTCCCGACGCCGCCGGACAGCTGGAGCGTGGTCTTCGTGAAGCAGGATCTTCCGGATGGCAAAACCAATCAGGGGCGAGTGCAGGCCTATGATGGCCCGATCTATATCGCCGACGCCGCGCTGTTTGTCAAAGCCACCCAACCACAGCTCGGGATCGACGACCCCTATCAGCTGACCGAAACCCAGTACAACGCGGTGCTGAAAGTGCTGCGTGACCAGCAACCGCTGATTCACCGCTACTGGCATGACGCCACCGTGCAGATGAACGACTTCAAAAACGAAGGGGTGGCCGCCTCCAGCTCGTGGCCCTATCAGGCCAACGGCCTGAAGGCGGAAGGCCAGCCTGTCGCCACCGTATTTCCGAAGGAGGGGGTGACCGGCTGGGCGGATACCACCATGCTGCACAGCGAGGCGAAGCACCCGGTCTGCGCCTATAAATGGATGAACTGGTCGCTCACGCCGAAGGTGCAGGGCGATGTGGCGGCCTGGTTCGGCTCGCTGCCGGTGGTGCCTGAGGGCTGTAAAGCCAGCGCGCTGCTCGGAGAGAAAGGCTGTGAGACCAACGGCTATGACCAGTTTACCCGCATCCACTTCTGGAAAACGCCGATTGCCGAGGGGGGGAAATACGTTCCCTACAGCCGCTGGACGCAGGACTACATTGCGATAATGGGCGGCCGCTAAGGATCGGAGGTAAACAATGACGTACGCGGTCGAGTTTCAGAATGTATCGCGCCTGTATGGCGATGTACGGGCAGTGGACGGGGTCAGCATTGGCATCCGTGACGGCGAGTTTTTCTCGATGCTGGGTCCTTCGGGCTCGGGGAAAACCACCTGCCTGCGGCTGATTGCTGGTTTTGAGCAGCTCTCCGGCGGCACCATTCGGATCTTCGGTCAGCCGGCCAGCGAGCTGCCGCCCTGGCAGCGGGACGTCAATACCGTGTTCCAGGACTATGCGCTGTTTCCCCATATGTCGATCCTCGACAATGTTGCTTACGGCCTGATGGTCAAAGGCGTGGCGAAGAAAGCGCGCCATGCCCGCGCCCAGGAAGCGCTGGAAAAGGTGGCCCTCGGTTTTGCGCACCATCGCAAGCCCTCCCAGCTCTCCGGCGGTCAGCGGCAGCGGGTCGCCATCGCCCGGGCGCTGGTGAACCAGCCGCGGGTGCTGCTGCTCGACGAGCCGCTGGGCGCTCTGGATTTAAAGCTGCGCGAGCAGATGCAGGTGGAGCTGAAAAAGCTACAGCAGTCGCTGGGGATCACCTTCATCTTCGTTACCCACGACCAGAGCGAAGCGCTGTCGATGTCCGATCGCGTGGCGGTGTTTAACAACGGGCGCATTGAGCAGGTGGACGCCCCGCAGGATCTTTATCTGCATCCGAAGACCGCCTTTGTCGCCGGTTTCGTCGGCACCGCCAACGTCTTTGAGGCCGAGGCGGCCCGGCGGTTATGCGGCCTGGCGGGCTGCTGGTCGCTGCGCCCGGAGCATGTTCGCCTGCAGGGCGGCGGGGAGGTGCAGGTGCAGGGCGTGGTTCAGGCGGTACAGTATCAGGGGGCGGCGACGCGGATCGAGCTCCGGCTGGCGGATGGCGACAAGCTGCTGGTCAGCCAGGCCAATATCGACGGCGCGGCGGCGGCGAGCGTTCCTCGAACCGGGCAAACGGTGCAGGCGTCATGGTCGCGGGCGGCGATGACCCCGCTGGAAAGCGGAGGCTGAGATGACCATGGCGATTGTTCCTGCGCAGGCCGGACGCGTATCGGGGATCTTCTGGCGCCGGCCGGCGCTGGGCCTGTTTTTGCTGCTGCTTGGGCCGTTGATGTGGTTTGGCATCGTCTATCTGGGCTCGCTGCTGACCCTGCTGTGGCAGAGTATCTACACTTTTGACGACTTCACCATGTCGGTGACCAGCGACTTTACGCTGGCCAACCTGCAGGCATTGTTCAACCCCGCCAACTACGACATTATCGTCCGCACCCTGGTGATGGCGCTGTGCGTGACCTTGGCCAGCGCCCTGCTGGCGCTGCCGATGGCCTGGTATATGGCGCGCTACACCAGCGGCAAAATGAAGGCCTTCTTTTATATCGCGGTCATGCTGCCGATGTGGGCCAGCTATATCGTCAAGGCCTACGCGTGGGTGCTGCTGCTGGCCAAAGATGGCGTAGCGCAGTGGTTCCTCGGCCATCTCGGGCTGGAAGGGGCGCTGAACGCTCTGTTGACCGTCCCGGCGGTGGGCGGCAACACCTTATCCACTTCCGGCCTCGGACGCTTTCTGGTCTTCGTCTACATCTGGCTGCCTTTTATGATCCTGCCGGTGCAGGCGGCGCTGGAGCGTATTCCGGGCTCTCTGCTCCAGGCCTCGGCCGATCTTGGCGCTGCCCCACGGCAGACCTTTCGCTACGTGGTCCTGCCGCTGGCTATTCCCGGAATTGCCGCCGGGTCGATCTTCACCTTTTCTCTGACGCTGGGCGATTTTATCGTGCCGCAACTGGTCGGCCCACCGGGGTACTTTATCGGCAATATGGTCTACTCGCAGCAGGGGGCGATCGGCAATATGCCGATGGCGGCGGCGTTTACCCTCGTGCCGATCGTGCTGATTGCCCTTTATCTGGCGTTCGTGAAACGTCTGGGAGCCTTCGATGCACTCTGAACGCGCACCCTGGTACCTGAAACTGGCGACATGGGGCGGGGTGGTGTTCCTCCACTTTCCGCTGCTGATCATCGCCATCTATGCTTTTAATACCGAAGATGCTGCCTTCAGCTTTCCGCCGCAGGGGCTGACGCTGCGCTGGTTCAGTGAGGCGGCAGGGCGCAGCGATATTTTGGAAGCAGTGACGTTGTCACTTAAGATCGCCGCCCTGTCGACGGCCATTGCCTTAGTGCTTGGCACGCTTGCTGCAGGCGCCCTGTGGCGGAGCACCTTTTTTGGTAAGAACGCGGTGTCGCTACTGCTGCTGCTGCCCATCGCCCTGCCGGGGATTATAACCGGCCTGGCGCTCCTGACAGCCTTTAAAGCGGTCGGCCTGGAGCCTGGTCTGCTGACCATCGTGGTGGGGCACGCGACCTTCTGCGTGGTGGTGGTGTTTAACAACGTCATCGCTCGCTTCCGCAGGACCTCCTGGAGCCTGGTGGAGGCCTCGATGGATTTGGGGGCGACTGGCTGGCAGACCTTTCGCTACGTGGTGCTACCCAATCTGGGTTCGGCGCTGCTGGCGGGCGGGATGCTGGCATTCGCCCTGTCATTTGATGAAATCATCGTCACGACTTTTACCGCGGGGCATGAGCGAACCTTGCCGCTGTGGTTACTGAATCAGCTGGGGCGGCCGCGAGATGTGCCCGTTACCAACGTTGTCGCGCTGTTGGTGATGCTGGTAACAACGATACCAATCTTAGGGGCCTGGTGGCTCACCCGCGACGGCGATAACGTCGCCGGAAACGGGAAATAAAACCATGAAACAGGATAATGCTATGCAACACAACCTCTTAATAAACGGTAAGTTAGTGGCAGGTGAAGGCGAAAAGGTGCCGGTATACAACCCTGCGACCGGCGAAGTGATCCTGGAGATTGCCGAAGCGACAGCGGCCCAGGTGGATGCCGCCGTTGAGGCGGCGGATCGGGCGTTTGATGCCTGGAGCCAGACGACGCCGAAAACGCGCGCGGAATGTCTGCTGAAGCTGGCGGATGCCATCGCGGCGCAGGCGGAGCCCCTGGCGCAGCTGGAGTCGCTGAACTGCGGCAAGCCGCTGCACTGCGTGCTTAACGATGAGATGCCGGCCATTGCGGACGTTTTCCGCTTCTTCGCCGGCGCCGCCCGTTGCCTGCCGGGGATGGCGGCCGGAGAGTATCTGGAAGGGCATACCTCGATGATCCGTCGCGACCCGGTGGGCGTGGTAGCCTCCATCGCGCCGTGGAACTATCCCCTGATGATGGCGGCCTGGAAGCTGGCCCCGGCGCTGGCGGCAGGCAACTGTGTGGTGATAAAACCCTCCGAGATCACGCCGCTGACGGCGCTGAAGCTGGCAGAGCTGGCAAAAGATATCTTCCCGGAAGGGGTGATCAACGTACTGTTTGGCCGCGGCAAAACGGTGGGCGATCCGCTGACCGCTCACGCGAAAGTGCGGATGGTTTCCCTGACCGGGTCGATTGCCACCGGCGCCCATATCATCGGCCATACCGCCTCGTCGATTAAACGTACCCATATGGAGCTGGGCGGTAAGGCGCCGGTCATCGTCTTTGACGACGCGGATATCGACGCGGTAGTGGATGGCGTTCGGACCTTCGGGTTTTACAACGCCGGCCAGGACTGTACGGCCGCCTGCCGGATCTACGCCCAGCAGGGTATTTATGAGCAGCTGGTGGAGAAGCTCGGGGCGGCGGTGGCCAGCCTGAAAATGGGGGCGCCGGAGGATGCCGCCACCGAGCTGGGGCCGCTGAGCTCGCTGGCCCATCTTGAGCGGGTCAGCGCCGCGGTGGAAGCCGCAAAGGCGCTACCGCATATTAAAGTGGTTACCGGTGGCAATCGGGCTGACGGCGCCGGCTATTATTTCCAGCCGACGCTGCTCGCCGGAGCCCGGCAGGAGGACGCTATCGTGCAGCGCGAAGTGTTTGGCCCGGTGGTCAGCGTGACGCCTTTCAGCGATGAAGCGCAGGCCCTGAGCTGGGCAAATGACTCCCAGTATGGGCTGGCCTCTTCGGTGTGGACGAAAGATGTTGGCCGCGCCCACCGGCTCAGCGCCAGGCTGCAGTACGGCTGCACCTGGGTCAACACCCACTTTATGCTGGTGAGTGAAATGCCGCATGGCGGCCAGAAGCTGTCGGGCTACGGGAAAGACATGTCGATGTATGGCCTTGAGGATTACACCGTGGTTCGCCATGTGATGGTTAAACATGGCTAACGGATTGACCCTTAAGCGGCAAAAGATTATTACGCAATGGGTGTGTTAGTGCGCTAATAGTCACGATGGCAAAAATGGTTAAAACTCGCGGCGGGGGATGTGAGATTATTCTGATACCCCTTCAAGAGCTAAGCCATCGTGAGTGCCGGAGATAAGCGCCGGATGGGGTTCGCCAGCCACCCTGGGCGCATCGCGCCCGGCGGGTGAGGCGGCAACGTTGCGGTTTGCGACCGGATACCGGCCCCTGCCTGATGGCAGGGGCTTTTTTATGTCCACAGTAAGCCAGGAAGAGGAGGATGCCAGCGACGCTGGAGCAGGGAGGAATTTGTTTTAACCGTGTTCAGCGTTTGGTTTTTTTGCTCGGCAAGCTGGCGCTGCGACGGTCACGTATATAGGAAATAAGATTATACACCGCCGCGACCAGCAGGATCAGCGCGATGACCAGCGTGATGATTCCGGACATATCCACCTCGAAATATAAAAGCGCACTGCGCTAAAAACATTACCAATAGTTATGAATGTAAGTATTCTCTGCAGAGAAGGCAAATGATATTTGTTGTCATTTAGCGCTATTTTGGGCCCTGGCCAGCGAGGCCAGACAGGAAAAGGTTTGGTTACAATAGCTTGTAGTCGCCTGTTATCTTATTCAGATCCAGCGCCAGTGTGGTATATCGCATTTTCGGTCAACGCGCGCTAATCTTTTCATTTGCGATTGGCGAAATATTATCTTTATCAGATGAATCAGATTGCGCTGAACAGAAACTATTTCACGACTATAAATAAGGCTTTTATATTTGCAGTCAGCGGGTGATATTTATTCGCAATATTTAATCACCGACGAATCAATCCACCATACGCGCCAGCGCGGTGGCGCACGCTCCCGGGTTTGACTTTCCGCCGCCGCTCATGCGATCATTTCATGCATATTCGGTTTTAACGTTGATGTCGCTGTGAAAATTTTGGCTTTTATTCTGCTGGCAATCGGCACCGTGGCGCTGAGCTATGGTAACGCGCCGGCAAAACGTATTAAGGACTGTGAGAACGCGGGAGTGGGGCAGGCCGTCTGCGCCGCTGCCGAATGGGATAATGAGAAAGTGAATGTTCTGCCTCATTATAACCCTGAGCTGAACAAGGTTATTATCGCAGGCCATTCAGCCCGTAGCGTTTATGACCCTGATAATGGCGCCAGCCTCCGCACCTAAAAAAGCAGCCCAGTGGGCTGCTTTTTTAGGTTTCGTTGCTGAGTAAAATGATTAAAACCAGCCAAATCTCACCGACAGCAGGCTGATAAGCGCGAACGCGGCGCAGACATTAATCATAACGACGGTCTTGCTGGAGACATCCATAACGCCACCTTAATGAGTAAGTCCCTAAAGGTATAGTACGGCGGGCGCGGTTGCGCTATCGGATTAAGACGAATCAGGCTTTGTTCTGAATATTGAGCCCGATTCTGAATTTGTTATACAGGTATCTCTGAATCACGACGTCATGGCAGATAATTATCCCACCATGGAACGCTCCTCAGGGAAGGAAAACTAAGAATGACGTTATATCAAAAAATGTTGGTGTTTTACGCCATTATGGGCGTGATCTGTGCCGTAATTAGCTGGTTTTTAACCAAAGAGAGTTGGGTGATCCGCCTGCTGGCGGCCCTGTTGATCGGTGCCACCTGGCCGTTCAGCTTCCCCATGGCGCTGCTCGTCTCGCTGTTTTAACCTTCCGGCGGCGGACGACAGAAAAGGGTGGCGGCAAAGGTAAGGTTACTGTATAAAAACACAGTAACCTTATCATGGAGGCAAACAGGTGAACGGTTTCTTTTCGTCCGTCGCAGGCGCCACATTGCGCTGGCTCGATCTCCCGGGAGAGGGGCTTCCGCTGGTGTTTATCCACGGCCTCGGCTGCGCGTCCTCTTACGACTACCCCCGCGTCGCCAGCGACCCCGCGCTCAACGGGCGGCGCAAAATACTTATCGACCTCCCGGGCTTCGGCTACAGCGATAAACCGCACGACTTTAGTTACAACATACATAAGCAAGCGCAAGCTGTGGAGCAGGTCCTCAACCACCTGCGCCTGCAGCGCTTCGCGCTGTATGGGCATAGCATGGGTGGAAGCATCGCCATCGAAGCGGCAGGGCTGCTGGCGGAGCGAATGACGACGCTGCTGGTGTCTGAACCCAACCTGTTCGCCGGAGGCGGTGAGTACAGCAGACGCATTGCGGCGCAGGCAGAGGGGGCCTTTATCGCTGAAGGTTACGCCAGGATGCTGGCGGAAGAGCGCTCGCCGTGGGCCGGCTGTTTGCAAAACAGCGCCCCCTGGGCCGTCTGGCGAGCCGCCAGCAGCCTGATAAACGGCAGCGACACGCCCTGGTTTACCCAGCTCTGCCAGCTGCGCTGTCAGAAGATGCTGATCGTCGGCGAGCAGTCGCTCCCTTATGCGGATATCGAACGGGCAGAGGCGCACGGGATCCCGGTCGGGATTGTGCCCCACGCGGGGCACTCGATGGCGTGGGAAAACCCGGAAGGGCTGGCGCAACTCATCGCCAGCCACGGCTAAGGGGAGACGGCGTCAGAAAGGCAGTTCGCGGGGCTGGGTCTGGAGCGTTATCCAGCGCAGCTCAGTGAATTCTGCAATTCCGGCCCGGCCGCCGAACCGGCCATAGCCGGAGGCTTTGCAGCCGCCAAACGGCATCTGCGCTTCATCATGAACGGTTGGACCATTGATATGGCAAATGCCGGTTTGCAGACGTTGCGCCAGGTTCCACGCTCTGGCGCTGTCGCGGCTGTAGAGCGCCGCGGAAAGGCCATATTCGCTGTCGTTGGCTACCGCCAGCGCCTCTTCGTCATTATTAACCCGAATAATCGCTTTTACCGGGCCGAAGGACTCTTCGTTCCACAGCCGCATCTCGCGGGTGACGCCGTCCAGTAAGGTCGGCGCCATGTGGGTATCGCTGGCTTTACCGCCGGTCAGCAGGCGGGCGCCCTTGGCTAAGGCATCGTCGATTAACGCATTGCAGCGGGTGACGGTATTCATGTCGACCACCGGGCCGGTCAGGCTGGCGGGGAGAGAGGCGGCGCGCCTCGCCAGCAGAGGGATAAAGCGATCCGCCACGGCGTTGTCGACAATAATGCGCTCGGTGGACATGCAGATCTGTCCGGCGTTGGCGAAGGCGCCAAAAATGGCGCCCGCCGCCGCCTGTTCGATATCGGCATCGTCGAGGACCAGCAGCGGCGCTTTGCCACCGAGCTCCAGCACCGCTGGTTTCAGATACTGCCCGCAGGTGCGGGCGATAATCCGCCCCACCGGTGTGGAGCCGGTAAAGTTGACGCGCCGCACCGCCGGATGGGCGATCAGCGACTCCACCAGCGCCGGTGCGTCTTGCGGCGCGCAGGTAAGATAGTTCACCACACCCGGCGGGAAGCCCGCCGCGTCGAGGGCGTCGATAATCAATCCTTGTGTCGCCGGGGAGAGCTCAGCGCCCTTGAGGATCACCGTGTTGCCGCAGGCCAGCGGCGTCGCCAGCGCCCGGGTGGCAAGGATCAGCGGCGCGTTCCACGGCGCCATGCCCAGCACCACGCCAGCCCCCTGGCGGACGCCCATCGCCAGATTGCCCGGCACGTTGGATGGAATGATCTGTCCTTCAATCTGGGTGGTCAGCGCCGCCGCTTCGCGCAGGATATCAGCCGCCAGATGGACGTTAAATCCGGCCCAGTGCGCGGTCGCGCCGGTTTCCGCCGCCATGGCGGCGATAAATTTAGCCTCCCGCAACAGCATATGTTCCGCCGCGTCGAGCAGTAAGCGACGCCGTTCCGCCGGGAGCGTATCGCGCCACTGTGGGAAGGCGCTGGCCGCGGCCTCGACGCAGCGTTTGCCGTCGGCGAGACTGGCGGCAGCGGCAACCGAAGCGACATCGTCTTGGGCCGGGTGGCGCCGGGTGAAGGTCCGACGGTCTTCGGCATCATGCCACTGGCCATCAATGTACAGATTGCAGGTGATTGTCATGGGGGTAGTAACCTCTTGTTCTGCGGTCCCTCCAGTGTACCGGTCGCCGCTGATGGCGAGCGTGAGCGGGGCGGTTATCGCACATTTTTTTGCCGGAATTGTGCGTAGCTCACAACATCCCAATCGTGCCTGACGCAAAAAGCAGCGCGACGCCGATTAAACCAGCAAATTCAGCGCGATTGGCATAAGGTGATAGCCATTGATTATTTGCCGGTGGCGAGGGGGTGTGCTGTTATTACTGTTCTTATAATCAATAATCAGGACTTATAACCATGTCTACAGGGAAAACTACGCTGACGCTGCTGCTGAGCGCGCTGTTGCCGGTCAGCGCCGCATGGGCCGCGGGCAATGATACGCTGGTCTATTGCTCAGAGGCCTCCCCGGAGTCTTTCAACCCGCAGATCGCCAGCTCCGGCCCGTCGTTCGTCGCCAGCTCGCAGGTGCTGTATAACCGCCTGGTCACTTTTGACCCGGTGAAGAACACGCCGATCCCGTCGCTGGCCACCGAGTGGCACGTCTCTGAGGATGGCAAGACCTGGACCTTCACGCTGCGTCAGGGGGTGAAGTTCAACAGCAATAAATTCTTCAAACCGACCCGCGATTTTAACGCCGACGACGTCCTGTTTTCCGTGCTGCGCCAGATGGATCCTCAGCATCCTTATCACAAGGTGTCGCAGGGGAACTATGAGTACTTCCACGACGTGGGCCTCGATAAGCTGATTAAGTCGGTGAAAAAGGTCGATGACTATCACGTCCAGTTCGTACTTAACGAGCCGAACGCGGCGTTTCTTGCCGACTGGGGAATGGACTTCGCCTCTATTCTGTCGGCGGAGTATGGCGAGGCGATGCTGAAGAAAGGGACGCCGGAAAACGTTGATAACTGGCCTGTCGGTACCGGACCCTATGCCCTGCAGCAGTATAAAGTGGATTCGCAAATCCGCTATATCGCCAATCCCCACTACTGGGAAGGCGAGGTGCCGACTAAGCACTTAATCTTTTCCATCACGCCAAACGTCGAGACACGCCTGGCGAAACTGCAGACTAACGAGTGCCAGATTATTCCTGCGCCTTCGCCGGTTCAGTTCCCGGTAATTAAGGGCAATAAAGATCTGGCGCTGCACGCCGTCGAGGCGCTGAACGTCGGCTACCTGGCGTTTAACACGGAGAAAAAACCGTTTGATAATGTGCTGGTGCGCCAGGCGTTAAACTATGCCACCGACAAGCAGGCAATCGTTAAGGCGGTGTTCCTCGATTCCGGTACGGTGGCGAAGTCACCGATCCCGTCCACCATGCTCGGGTATAAAAAAGACCTCCCGGGCTACGACTACGATCCGCAGAAAGCGAAAGCGCTGCTCAAGCAGGCGGGTCTGGAGCAAGGGGCGGAAGTGACCCTGTGGTCGATGCCGGTTCAACGTCCGTACAACCCGAACTCAAAACGCATTGCTGAAATGATCCAAAATGACTGGGCGAAAGTCGGGGTGAAAGCGAAGATCGTCAGCTATGAGTGGGGCGAATACCTCGCCGGCATGCGTAAAGGTGAACACGATAGCGCGCTGTACGGCTGGATGTCGGACAATGGCGACCCGGACAACTTTGCCGGCACGCTGCTCAGCTGTGATAATATCCAGACCGGCTCTAACGCCGCCCGCTGGTGCGATAAGTCGTATGACGCGCTGGTGAAGAAAGCGCTGCTGGTGAGCGATCCGCAGGCGCGCGCCACACTCTATGAACAGGCGCAAGAGATCTTCTACCAGCAGGCGCCGTGGATCACCCTGGCGACCGGCAAGACCTTCTATGCCACCCGCAGTAACGTCAGCGGCTACCGCGTGAGCATGATGGGCAGCGATTTTTCCAAAGCGAAGCTGAATTAAGCGAAAGGAGAACAGGATGGCACATCTGGATGAGGTTATCGTCAAAGTCGATGACACTATTGCCGAGGGGGTTATCGCTCATATGAATGAGCTGCTGATCGCCCTGAGCGATGACGCGCAACTCAGTCGTGAGGAGCGCTATACCCAGCAGCAGCGCCTGCGCACCGCTATCGCCCACCATGGCCGACAGCATCAGGAAGAGCAGGACGCGCGCCGCGAGCAGTTGACCAAAGGCGGCGCGATCCTCTGAAGAGGTGCTCAGAACTGGCGTCTGGCCACCAGCCAGGCGCCCACTACCAGCATCACCGCGCCGCATAATGGCCCGATCAGCGCCCGCAGCGGTACGCCGTGGGCGCGAATTAAATCCATGATCAACCCGCCGACCAGCTGGCTGGCCACCAGTACCGCAATGGTAGTGGCCGCGCCGACGTTTTGATAGCCGCTGATGCTGGCAAAAACGAAAAAGGACCCCAGCAGGCCAGGGATCAGCGTCCACCACTTCACGCTCAGGGCCAGCTCCTGAAAGCCAGCGGCGCCCTGGCGCAGGAGCAACAGGGTCACGAAAATAACGATACCCACCAGCGAATTGAGCAGCATGGCGATGAGGATCGTCGACGCCGACTGGGTGATGCGCACCATCAGGGTGTTCTGTAGTACCAGGCCTACGCCGGCGGCCACCAGACAGGCGAGGGTGAGCGACGCATTCATGCCTTACCGTCCGGTTCCTGGCGCGCATCCAGCTGCAGCTGCATAAAGGTGAGATCCAGCCAGCGGCCAAATTTGGTTCCCACCTGCGGCATCTGCCCGGTGGTGATAAAGCCCAGCGTTTCATGCAGGTGCAGCGAGGCGTGGTTCTGCGACTCGATCCCGGCGACCATCACATGTTTATTCAGCCGCCGCGCTTCGGCGATCAGCGCAACCAGCAGTTTGCGCCCCAGGCCTTTCCCCTGATGGTCGGGGTGAACGTACACCGAATGCTCCACGGTGTGGCGAAAGCCGTCAAACGCGCGCCAGTCGCCAAAAGAGGAATAGCCGGTGATGACGCCGTTTTCCTCGCTCACCAGCACCGGAAAGCCGGCCAGCTGGCGGGCTTCAAACCACGCGATGCGGTTGTCGGTATCCACGGTTTTGTCATTCCAGATAGCGGCGGTATGCACGACGGCGTGGTTATAGATCTCGGCGATCGCCGCGCAATCGTCTTTAATGGCAGGGCGGATGGACATAGCAAACCTCAGTTTTTCGTACACTATAGTAGTACGATATTATTACAATAATGAACGCCACGCTGTCATCCGTTTTCAGCAAATTTTTTCCTGATGGGCCAGGGGTTACGCGGCACGACGGGCGGTTGTGTAATGCCTGCGCGCACACTATAGTGTTACGTTATGAATACTATAGAAGACAACCTCAATCAGCGCATTAGCGCGCGCATCCGCATCGAGCGCGAATCCCGTGGCTGGTCGCTGAACGACTTGGCCGAACGGGCCGGCGCCTCGCGGGCGATGATCCATAAAATCGAGCGCGGCGAAAGCAGCCCGACGGCGTCGATGCTGGGCCGCCTTTCCGGCGCCTTCGGCATCAGTATGTCGACCCTGATCGCCAGGGCGGAAATGCAGGAAGGCAAGCTGCTGCGTTTTGCCAGCCAGCCGGTATGGCACGACCCGCAAAGCCACTATCTCCGCCGCCACGTTTCGCCGCGCAGCGATCTGCCCATTGACCTGGTGCAGATCGAGCTGCCGCCCGGCAGCGATGTGCCGATGCCGGCTTCGTCCTATGCGCTGGCCCGCCAGCTGATCTGGCTGCAGCGGGGCGAGCTGGTGTTCCTGGAAGGGAATACCCGCCACGAGATGCAGACCGGGGACTGTCTGGAGCTCGGCCCACCGAACGACTGCCGCTTTATCAATGAATCCGCAGAGACCTGCGTCTATCTGGTGGTGCGCCTTAATCAATCGCCATCCGGCTCTTAATGATAAAGCGCATTGCGCATAAAGCAGCTAGCCTCAGTACTGTCTGCTAACAAGAGGAGTTTGCTATGTCAGAACAACCGCAACGCCATCGCCGCTGGGTACTGGCTTCCCGTCCCCATGGTGAACCGACGGCAGAGCATTTCCGCCTGGAAGAGCGCGAGGTGCCGACGCCGGGGCCGGGTCAGGTTCTGCTGCGTACCGTATATTTATCGCTGGATCCCTATATGCGCGGGCGGATGAGCGACGCGCCGTCCTATTCACCGCCGGTGGCCATCGGCGCGGTGATGGTGGGCGGGACCGTGAGTCGCGTCGTGACCTCGCAGCATGATGATTTTCAACCCGGCGACTGGGTGCTGGGCTACAGCGGCTGGCAGGATTATGAGCTTTCCGACGGCAGCGGGCTGGTGAAGTTGGGGGACAACCCGCAGCACCCGTCCTGGTCGCTGGGGGTGCTGGGGATGCCGGGCTTCACCGCCTACATGGGATTACTGGACATTGGCCAGCCGAAGCCGGGTGACACGCTGGTGGTCGCTGCGGCCACCGGGCCGGTGGGCGCTACGGTCGGACAGATCGGCAAAATTAAGGGCTGCCGTACCGTCGGCGTCGCCGGCGGCGCGGAGAAATGTCGCTATGCGGTTGACACCTTAGGCTTTGATGTCTGCCTTGACCATCGCGCGGCGGACTTTGCCGAACAGCTGGCCCAGGCCTGCCCGCAGGGCATTGACGTCTACTACGAAAACGTCGGCGGCAAGGTTTTTGACGCGGTGCTGCCGCTGCTCAACACCGCGGCGCGGGTTCCGGTCTGCGGGCTGGTGAGCGGCTATAACGCCACCGGTCTGCCGGACGGGCCGGACCGTCTGCCGCTGCTGATGGCGACCATCCTCAAGAAACGCATTCGGATGCAGGGCTTTATTATCGGCCAGGATTATGGGCATCGGATCGCGGAATTCCAGCAGCAGATGGGGCGCTGGGTGCAGGAGGGGAAAATTAAATATCGCGAACAGCTGATCGACGGTCTGGAGCAGGCGCCGCAGGCGCTGATCGGCCTGTTGAAAGGTGAAAACTTTGGTAAGGTGGTGATCCGCGTGTCGGCGGACGACTAATACGCCGGGTATAGCCTGAACGCGCCTCTCTCCCGGCCGGGAAGAGAGGCGCTGCATGAATATCAGGCGTAAAAGGCTAACCGCTGGGCGAGCAGATCGACAAAGGCTTCGCGGTCCACATCCAGCATCAGGGTGGTATTGGGCGGATTGCCGGTCAGATGGTAGTAATCGACCACCGTCATCCCCTGGGTATATTTGCCTTCCGTTTCCACGCCGACCCAGCGCTCGATAGTGGTAAAGAGCTCCGGCTTGAGGAGCCAGGCGATGGTGCAGGGGTCGTGGAGCGGCGCGCCGTCGAAGCCCCACTTTTCATCCTTATGGTAGGCCATAAAGAAGTCGAGCAGTTCGGCGACGATAGTGGATACCGGATTGCCAATCTTGCGGAATCGCTCAATATCCGCAGGAAGGATCTGCGCCCGGTGGGTGACATCCAGGCCCGCCATTACCACCGGGATCCCCGACTGAAAGACCATCTCCGCAGCCTGCGGATCAACGTAGATATTAAACTCCGCCGCCGGCTGCCAGTTGCCCAGCCCCATGGCGCCCCCCATGATCACGATGCGGGCGATCTTCACGTGCAGCTCCGGATGGCTGGCGAGCAGCAACGCCACGTTAGTCTGCGGCCCGGTGGCCACCAGTGTCACTGGCTCCCGGCTTTCCCGCAGCACCCTGGCCATCAGCTCGACGGCGGTGCAGTTCTGCGGGGCAAAGGCCGGCTCCGGCAGGTTCGGGCCATCCAGTCCGCTTTCCCCGTGCACGTTATCGGCGATGATCAGGTCGCGCATCAATGGCTTCCACGCGCCGCCGGCGACCGGAATATCCGCTCGGTTCAGCAGGGTCAGCATACGCAGCACGTTGCGCAGGGTCTTCTCCGGCGTCTGGTTGCCTGCGGAGGCGGTGACGGCTTTCACCTCCAGCTCCGGCGAGGCGAGAGCGAGGACCAGGGCGATCGCGTCATCATGTCCCGGATCGCAATCAATCATAATCGGCAGTGCCATAGCAGCTCCTTGTTGGCGTTGTTCTGTGACCAGACTAACGCTGCGGCGCGAAGCAGACGAGATAGTGTGCAGAATAGTGTGATGGCAAGCACGGTTGCACCGGCAATCGCACGGTTAGTCGCGGCGGTCCTGCGTCATCAGGCCTCGCCTTGCGGTGGCGCAAGCTTGCGTCCGCCGCGGCGCGATAGAATAAAAATCGCTAATCCTTACGGATATTAATGGTTTGCTTTTCGGCGAGCGGATTCTTATCCTTAAGAAAACTCAAGAGGTTATGACGATGAAAGATGTAGTAGATAAATGCAGCACCAAAGGCTGCGCCATTGATGTCGGGACGATCATTGATAACGAGGACTGCGTCTACCGGGCTGAGAAATTATTCCCGAGCCGGGAGGAAGCGGAGTCAACCGTAGCCGCCGTTCGCGAGCGTGCCGCCGCGGCGGCGCACGCCAGTGAACCGCCGCAGGTTGACTACACCCTCGCCGCCGCCGGCGACGAGGTGAAGCTCGATCTGTCCATCGCCTTCTCCTGCCAGGCGGAAAAGATCATTTTCGAATTGTCCCTGAGAAACCTGCTTTAATCAGCGTCCTGGGCGCCAGCGCCTGAGAATAACACCTTCGCCCGCGAATCCGCGGGCGAAGTCGAGCGTTACTCGAAGCGCCAGGCGAGGTTTAGCCCGATACCGTAGTTGCGTCCGGGCGCGGGCTCGTAGTAGCGTCCGTTGGACTCGTTGACGATGACGGACCCGACGTACTCGCGGTCGAACAGGTTGTCGACCCGGCCGAACAGATCCATATCCATCCTGCCATAGCTCCACTTATAGCCGGTCGTCAGGCCGACCACCGTCCAGGACGGGGCTTTGGCGGTGTTTTCGTCATTCGCCATGATGTCGCTCATGTAGCGAATATCGCTTCCGGCGTACCAGCCCTGCTCCGGCTGATAGCCGAAGGAGGCGTAGCCCATATTGCGCGCGATCCCCGGAATACGGTTACCGTTGCAGCTGGCGTCGCCGCAGACGTTGGTGCGATAGGTCGCGTCCAGCCAGGTCCAGGCCGCCTTCAGGCGCCAGCTCTCGCCAAACTGCTGATCCAGTCCCAGCTCCATGCCCTGACGACGGGTCTTGCCGGCGTTTTTATAGCTGGTGCGCCCGCCGCTGCTGCTGTCGACCACGATCTCATTATCGGTATCAGTCTGGAACAGGGCGGCGGTGAGCAGCCCATTGCCGATCCGCGTCTTGCTGCCGATCTCCACCGTGTCGTTGGTGGAGGGCTTCAGGCCGAAATTAAGGCCGCTCTGGTTATCGGAGCGGTATGACAGTTCGTTGATGGTCGGCGTCTCGAAGCCGCGGCCGGCGGAGAGGTAGACGTTCCACGCGTCGGTCAGGGCATACTTCAGCGAGCCTGCGGGCAGCCATTTGTGATAGCTGGCATCGCCGCTGTCATCGCCATTGCCCGGCGTGATGTAGTAGTCATTCGAATCGAACCATACCGAGCTGTAGCGCACCCCGGCATCGAGCGAAAGTTTGTCGGTGAGCTGCCACTGGGTCTGCAGGTAAGGGTCGACGTTCCACATCAGGTTGCGTTCGTTACGACGCAGCGCGCCCTGTTCGCCATACTGCGGCGCGCCGTTGACCATCACAAAGTTTTCATAGCCTTTGCGGCGCTCGCTCATGTTCTCGTAGTCAAGACCGGCGGTCAGGGTGACCGGCACCAGCAGCTCCCCGCGATGGGTCAGCCGGGTATCGATCCCCTGGTAGTGGCGGGTGAGGTCAATCACCCCGCCGGCGTGGCTCGGCTTCAGCTGCGGCGCGCGCGGGATCGACTGGAACTGGGTGGTTTCGCGTTCCCCGGCGTACATCATGACGCTGAGATCGTCCTGGGCGCTCAGCTGGCGCTCATAGCGCAGACCTGCCTGGGTCTGCCGGGTATTTTTGCGGGTATTATACTGGTCGCCGCGCGGCGACTGGCGCGGGTTATCGCGCCATTCATCGGCGGTTAATCCGCCGGCGTCATTGGCTTTGATATCGACACTATTCAGCAGCAGAGTCAGCTTACTGACGTCGTTGATACGCACCCCCAGCCGGGCGTTGGCCAGATTTTTGCGCGCGCCGCTGTGATCGCGATAGCCGTGGGTGGTGAAGCGGTTAGTCGACACCGTGTAATCCACATCGCCCGCGTGGCTGCCGTCGCCAACGGCGCCGGTGGCTTTCATTCCATAGTGCCAGGTGCCAAAGCTGCCATAGTAGCTGCTGGCTTCCACGGTGGGCGGCTGGGTGCCGGTCTGGCTGGTGATGTTGATCACCCCGCCGGACGAGTTACCGTAGAGGGCAGAGAAGGGGCCGCGCAGCACCTCAATGGTGTCGACGCTGCCGATATCGATATTGGACGTCTGCCCCTGGCCGTCGGGCATGGTCGCCGGAATGCCGTCCACATAGATGCGCAGCCCGCGCACGCCGTAGGTGGAGCGGGAGCCAAAGCCGCGAATCGACAGCTGCAGATCCTGGGCATAGTTTTGCCGGTTCTGCACCTGCAGGCCCGGCACGGCGCCTAGCGATTCAGAAAGGTTGACGCGCGGCGCGGCCTGGCGCATCTCATCCCCATTGACCACGCTGACGGCGGCGGGGGTATCCAGTTCAGAAACGGTGGTTGGCGCAGCGGTCACCACCATGGTTTGTTCATCGGCGGCCTGGGCGGCGGCGATGAGCGGCAGCAGCAGGGCCGGCAAGGCCGCATGTCGCACGGATAGGATTTTCATCGATAGTACTCGGGAGACGAACCAAATGGAACATATGTATATATGTTACCCCGTTTGTAAAATATTTGAAAATTATTAACTGCCGTTGGTTAACGGATAGTGCTCAAGGCTGACGAATTTACCGAACAACAACAATTAGCGCTCCACTTTAATAAGAATAATGATTACTATTCTCATTCAAAACAAGGTAGAGCCATGACTTTGCCGCCGGAAGCGATGTCGGGTCAGCACATACAGGTTTATCAAAGGGAGTCGTCATGTCATTACGTCAGTTTGCCGCGCCGCGTCTGCGCCATTCACTGTTATTCACTTCTCTGCTGCTGGCAGGCAGCTTTAGCGCCCACGCCGCGGAAGAGATGCTGCGCAAGGCCGTCGGAAAAGGGGCCTACGAAATGGCCTACAGCCAGCAGGAGAACGCGCTATGGGTTGCCACTTCGCAGAGTCGTTCGCTGGACAAGGGCGGGATTGTGTATCGTCTTGACCCCACCACCCTCGACGTGACGCAGATTATTCACAACGATCTGAAGCCGTTCGGCGCCGCTATCAACCATGCCACCGGTACGCTGTGGTTTGGCAATACCGTTGACAGCACCATCACCGCCATTGACGCCAAAACCGGCGCCGTGAAGGGGCGACTGGTGCTGGACGAGCGTCAGCGCAGTGAAACCGTGCGCCCGCTGCAGCCGCGCGAGCTGGCGGTCAATGAGCAAACCAACACCGTCTACATTACCGGTCTGGGCAAAGAGAGCGTGATTTGGGTGGTGGACGGCGCTACCCTGAAGCTGAAAACGACCATTACCGGCACCGGGGCGATGGCCACCGGCCTGGCGATCGACCCGCAGGATAAGCGTCTCTATACCACCAACGCCGACGGCGAACTGCTGACCATCGACAGCGAGAACAACACCATTGTGTCGCGCAAAAAATTGCTGGATGACGGCAAGGCGCATTTCTACCTTAACCTGAGCCTCGATACCGCCGGCCACCGCGCCTTTATTACCGACAGCAAGCAGCCGGAAGTGCTGGTGGTCGATACCCGCGACGGTAAGGTGCTGGAGAAAATCGCCGCGCCGGAATCGCTGGCGGTGCTGTTCAACCCCACCCGCAACGAAGCCTATGTGACGCATCGTAAAGCGGGGGAGGTGAGCGTTATCGACGGCAAGAGTTATAAGGTGGTGAAGACCTTTAAAACGCCGACCCATCCCAACAGCCTGGCGCTCTCTGATGACGGCAAAACGCTGTACGTCAGCGTGAAACAAGCTTCCAGCCGTGAGAAAGAGGCCACCGCCCCGGACGATGTGATCCGCATCGCGCTGTAAGGTCCCCGGGCGCGACGACCACTGCCACCGGTGGTCGCGCCCGGCATCTCACCCTCTGTTACAAACGCGTATTGGCCTGATAAACCAGATGGTTATACACTTACCCCTTTCCCGCCTCGCGCGGGCAGTGGTAATCAGTGGAGATAAAATGAAAAAGCCATTCATGGTGATTTGCGCCGGCGCGATGCTGGCCTTGCTGGCAGGCTGTTCGTCCAACTACGTTATGACCACCAAAAGCGGTCAGACGATCGTGACTCACGGCAAGCCGCAGCTGGATAAAGAAACGGGGATGACCAGCTATATCGATGAGTCTGGTAATAAGCGAGAAATTAACAGCAGCGACGTGTCGCAGCTGGTTGAGGATAACTAAGTCCTGACCTCCCGGTTTGCCCGCGATGGACAAACCGGGAGTCCTGCCATTTACTGCTTGAGCGTCGGCGCTGTGCTGTGAATCGCATGCACGCGCTTACGCACGCCAAACCAGCCCGCCACCAACAGCACCGCCAGCAACGGGATGGAGCCAATGGTATAGGTGCCGTTCGGATAATCGAAGGCCATCAGCACCAGCACGCTAAACAGGAACAGCAGCGTCAGCCACGAGGTGAACGGCGCCCCCGGCATTCTGAAGCTCACCTGAGCCGCTTTCCCTTCCTTAATCGCTTTGCGCAGACGCATCTGACACACCACGATAAAGCCCCAGGAAGCAATGATCCCCAGCGAAGCGACGTTGAGGACGATCTCAAACACCTGCGACGGCACCAGATAGTTGAGGAACACCCCGACCACGTACACCGCCAGCGTCGCCAGGATCCCGGCGTAAGGGACGTGGTGACGGCTCATCTTCGACATGAACTTCGGCGCGGAGCCCCCCATCGACATGGAGCGCAGAATACGTCCGGTGCTGTAGAGGCCGGAGTTAAGGCTGGAGAGGGCGGCGGTTAATACCACGATGTTCATCACGCTGCCGATGTACGGCACGCCCAGTTTTGAGAAGAAGGTAACAAACGGGCTCTGTCCCGCCTGGTAGGCGTTCCACGGCAGCAGCAGCACCAGCAGCACCACCGACCCAACGTAAAACAGGCCGATACGCCAGATCACGCTGTTGATGGCCTTCGGCACCATCGTCTCCGGATCTTTACACTCACCGGCCGCGGTGCCCACCAGCTCAATGGAGGCGAAGGCGAAGACCACGCCCTGCACCAGCACCAGCGCCGGCAGGAGGCCGTGCGGGAAGAAGCCGCCGTTATCGGTGATCAGGTGGAAGCCTGTGGCATTACCGTCCAGCGGCTTACCGGAGCCGAGGAAAATGGTACCGACCACGAGAAACGCGACGATCGCCAGTACTTTGACCAGTGCGAACCAGAACTCCATCTCGGCGAACCACTTCACGCCGATCATGTTCATGGTGCCAACGATGGCTAGCGCGCCAAGGGCGAAGACCCACTGCGGCACATCGCCAAAGGCGCCCCAATAGTGCATATACAGCGCCACGGCGGTGATATCGACGATCCCGGTCATTGCCCAGTTAACGAAGTACATCCAGCCGGCCACGTAGGCGGCTTTTTCGCCGAGGAATTCCCTGGCATAAGAGACGAAGCTGCCGCTCGAGGGGCGGTGGAGAACCAGTTCGCCGAGCGCGCGAAGAATAAAGAAAGAGAAGATGCCGCAGACCAGATAGACCAGTGCGAGCGCTGGCCCTGCCATTTGTAAACGTGCCCCGGCGCCGAGGAACAAACCGGTACCGATGGCGCCGCCGATGGCAATCATCTGTACCTGACGGTTGCCCATCGCTTTGTGATAACCCGCTTCGTGTGAGTTGAGCCAGTGGCGTTTTGCAGCATGGTGCTCCGCTGCAGTGTCGTGTTTCGTATTCATTGATGTATCAGTTTCCTGTCAATGCCCATGTTTGCAGCCGGTGTGGAGGACGGCTGGCACATTATGCTGGCTTTCTCATCATTCTGACGTAGGAGATAAGCTCAGACATGGCGCTGAATCCTACACGTAACCTAATAGTTACGCACCTAAAACATTTACCGATAGCATTTGACAGATTTATCAATGAGATCAGCGTCGCAGAGTTTCCCGCAACAGAATGAAAGCGCTGGTATGTTGGCGTCGACTGGGGTAATAGCGAGGCTGTCCGGGGACGGCGTGGGGCCAGTTCGCCTGCTGGCGCATTCGTTGGTCACAGGCGATAGCCAGCTGTTCGCCGAGTCGCAGCCCAGCGTTTAACCGGTCATCGACGACCACCGTTTGGCCATTATCATCAGTGCTTTTGATGTTAATATCCGGATATTCCAGCATAAATGGCTTCAGCGTCAGTCACGGCGGGGATGCGCAGACGGGAGAAGCATGACGCCTGCCTGCCGAAGAGCAGAATGAACAGAGCGGTTAAGCCTTAGTGTTTAATTCATTCTGGCGGCGCAGGTATTGTAAGATGCAAGATCAGACCCATAGCGCCAGGCGACCCCACACAATGACCCCCTTACACTTTCATAAATATCACGGACTGGGTAATGATTACCTGGTATGCCATCGCGCCGTTGCCGACCAGCTGAGCAACGAGCATATTCGAATTCTGTGCCATCGCCACTATGGCGTTGGTTCCGATGGTCTGCTGATCGACAGCGGCGATCAAACCCATCCCACGCTGCGTATAATCAATCCGGACGGCTCCGAGGCGGAGAAAAGCGGTAATGGGCTACGGATCTATGCGCGCTATCTGTTTGATATCGGTCGCGTCGGCCATGAGCCTTTTTTAGTGCACACGGCGGGCGGAGATGTCTATTGCACCGTGGAGAGTGATTTTCATCAGATTAGCGTGGATATGGGGCGGGCGAATTTCAATCCGGCGGCGTTACCCGCCTTAGTGAATTTGCCCGAGGCGGTGAATTATCCGTTGACGCTGGCGGATGAAACCCTGTCCGTCGTGCTGGTCTCCATGGGCAATCCCCACTGCGTTGTCCTCGTGGATAAGCTCGACCTGGAACAGGTTCATCGTTTAGGACCGCAAATTGAACATCATGCCTTATTCCCCAAACGCTGCAATGTGCAGTTCGTGGAAATTGTCGATCGCCATACCCTGAAGATTGGTATCTGGGAGCGGGGCGCCGGGTTTACGATGGCCTCCGGGAGCAGCAGCTGCGCGGCGGCCAGCGCCATGCGCCGGTTAGGTAAGGTGGACGATCGGGTGGATGTCAACATGCCTGGTGGTCAGCTGCACATCACCTTCGACGCAGATTTTCAGGTCCGTATGCGTGGCCCGGTGCATAAAATCGCCAGCCTGACGCTGGATAAAGACTGCTTTGTTGGCGGCAGCGCCATCTTCACTGGCGCTGCATAACAGATGGCGCGGTCAGCCTGAAATTAACTCTCCTGAGGATCAGCCGACGGCCCGTTTGCCGAACAAACGATGGTGGCATGATCCCACCAGGCATTGTGCTTAACGTTGGTGGCAAGGACGCTAAACTGCGCCTGCTGTATCTCATTCAGTAAAGCCGGGAGGGGTTTAAGCGTACGCCAGGGCTGCCCCTCTTTCAGGAGATGATGCTTGACAGGATCGTAAGTGGCGAGGTCTTCTGCGTAACGCGGGAGCTCGCACATCGAGCCGATCACCAGCCGGCCAGCGGGTTTCAGCAATCTTCTCGCCTCGGCGAAAAAACGGCGACGCTCATCTTCCAGCAGACAATGTAAACAGCTGCCATCAATGATTAAGGCAAACTGGGCATCCTCACATTGAGAAAGATGACAGACGTTGCCGACGAAAAATGTGGCGTCCAGACCCGCTTGCTGAAAACGGTCTTCTGCCCAGCGGATCGCCGTTTCGGACACATCAACACCCGATACGGCATAGCCTCTTTCCGCCAGATACTGGGCTGCCATGGCACCATTGCCACATCCCAGTTCAAGTACCGGCGCGCCGGGAGCGGGTAAATAGCCATGGGCATCCAGCCAATGAAATGTTTTTCCTTGTTGTATCTTTGCCCTGGCAAAACCATCACCCGCCCAGGCGCTGGCTCCGTTGGCTAACAGTTGTCTGTAGCGGGCTTCATAGGGGTTCATCCTGAAAACACCTTTTATCATTGATAAACATCACTACTATATACGCCATTTAACATTGAAATAAGTATTCGTTTGGCTACCAGGGAGAAACAGAGATGAACATCAACGTGGTCGGCACCAGCGGCTCAGGCAAATCCACTCTGGCCCGGCGCCTGGCGCACCGGCTGGGACTACCCTGGATCGAGCTCGATCGCCTGTACTGGCGGCCGAACTGGCAGGGCACGCCGGATGAGGCGTTTTTCGCCGCTATTGCCGCCGCGACGGCCTCGCCGGGCTGGGTGCTGGATGGCAATTACAATCGCAGCCGCGGGGTCAAATGGCGCGAGGTGGATCTGGTGATCTGGCTGGATTATGGCCTCTGGCGCACGCTGCGCCAGGCGGTGTGGCGGGCCGCGAGCCGGGCGTGGCGACAACAGGAGCTATGGCCGGGCACCGGCAACCGCGAGAGTTTCCGCCGTTCGTTCTGCAGCCGGGAATCCATCATCCTCTGGACGCTGAAGACCTGGCGGCAGAATCGTCGACGCTATCTGGCCGATATGCAGGATCCGCAATATCGGCATATTCGCTTCGTCCGGCTGCGCAGTCCGCGGCAGGCTGAGGCGCTGCTCCGCGAGCTGGAAGCGCAGCGGTCAGGCGGGCATATCTAATTTTCAGCAGTACACATGTGAATTAATTGTTTCTCAATAGTTAGCAGAGATTTTAATAATGCAGGCACGTACTTTCATATGAGCCTGCGAAATGTCTTATCGAATCAGTATCCTGGATAAAAGTCCGCTTGCCGCCGGGGAAACCGCCGCGCAGGCGCTGGCGCGCACATTAACGCTGGCGCAACACGCCGAAGCCTGGGGCTATCACCGCTTCTGGGTCGCCGAACACCACAATACCGATCAGCTGGCGAGCCCCTCTCCGGAGCTGGTTATCGCCTGGCTGCTGGGCCACACCCGGCGCATTCGTCTTGGGTCCGGCGGCGTCATGCTCCAGCACTACAGCCCCTATAAAGTCGCGGAAAACTTTAACCTGCTGGCCGCCCTCGCGCCGGGTCGCATCGATCTCGGGGTGGGCAAGGCGCCTGGCGGCCTGCCGCTCTCCACCCGCGCCCTGCAGCAGGGCCTGCATCAGGAGGAGAAAGGGACCTTTGCCGATCAGCTGGCGCAGCTGGATAACTGGCTGTCACTGACTGAGCCAGGGGGAGAGGAGAGCCTGCGCGCCACGCCGATCCCGCCGCGCCGGGCCGACGGATTTCTGCTCGGCGCCAGCCTGGAGAGTGCGGAACTGGCCGCCCGTCTTGACTGGAACTTTGTCTTTGCCGCCCATCTCAATGGCGACAGCGCGCTGCGCCGCACGGTGATCAACCGCTGGCGCGAGCTCAGCCCGCGTGAGGCGATCGTCGCCGTGCAGGTGGTGGTGGCTGACGATCCGGCCACCGCCGCTGCGCTGGCGCAGCAGGTCGAGGTGTGGGGCGTCGAGCTGGAGAACGGCCAGCGGGTGACCGTCGGCAGTGAGGCTCAGGCCGTCGCCTTTGCCCGCCAGGCTGGCAGCCGGCCGACACGCATCCACCGCCGCGAATCTTCACTGATCTCCGGTACTCCCGAACAGGTTAAAGCCCGGCTTGACGCGCTGCAGGCGGAAGATCGGCTGGATGAACTCATCATTGATACCCCCATTAGCGACGGGCCAGCGCGCCTGCACTCCCTGCGCCTGCTGGCGCAGGCTCACTACGGCAAGGAGGTGCTGAATGTCCTTTGAACAACAACTGATTAGCTGGCGGCGCGAGCTGCACCAGAACCCGGAGCTCTCCCTACAGGAAGTAGCCACCACCGCGCGGATCCGCGACTGGCTGCAGAGCGGCGGGCTGACTCTGCTGCCCTTCGATCTGAAAACCGGGCTGGTCGCCGAAGTCGGCAGCGGCGACAAGGTGATTGCCCTGCGGGCGGACATCGACGCGTTGCCCATCGAGGAGGCGACCGGTCTGCCTTACCGCTCGCAAAATGAAGGGGTGATGCATGCCTGCGGCCATGATATTCACACCAGCGTGATGCTGGGGGCGGCGCTGCTGCTGAAGGAGCGGGAAGCGGAACTCCCGGGGCGGGTACGGATCCTGTTTCAGCCGGCGGAGGAAAATTTTGGCGGCGCGAAAACCCTGATCCGCGCCGGGGCGCTGGAGGACGTGTCGGCGATCTTTGGTATGCACAATGAGCCCGGCCTGCCGGTGGGCGAATTTGCCACCCGCGGCGGCGCGTTCTACGCCAACGTCGATCGCTTCGTCTTCAAAGTGACCGGGAAGGGGGCGCATGCCGCCCGCCCACATGAAGGAAAGGATGCGATCCTGCTGGCCAGCCAGCTGGTGACGGTGCTGCAGAGCGTGGCCAGCCGGGAAGTGAACACCCTCGACTCAGTGGTGCTCAGCGTGACGCGGATCCAGGGAGGCAATACCTGGAACGTGCTGCCGGAGAGCGTCGAACTGGAGGGGACGCTGCGCACCCACAGCAGTGAAGTGCAGCAGCGGGTCAAGGCCCGGGTCAGCGAAATCGCGGCCGGTTTCGCCAGCGCCTTTGGCGCACAGATTGACGTCTTCTGGTATGCCGGCCCGACGGCGCTGGTCAATGACGCCCGCTGGGCCGACTTCGCCAGCGACGTGGCGGCCCAGGCCGGGTACCGCACCCATCACGCCGATCTGCATCTCGGTGGCGAAGATTTTGCGGTCTATCTTCAGCATATTCCCGGGGCGTTCGTCAGCATCGGCAGCGCCAGCGAATATGGTCTGCACCATCCGGCATTTAATCCGGATGAACGGCTGATTGCGCCCGCGGCGCATTATTTCGCCCGGCTCGCGGAAGAAGCGTTACAACACATTTAACGGATGGCAGGGGAAGGGGTAGCTATGTCTGAAAATCGACAATTGCGTCTGGGAACCATATTACATGGTGCATCGGGAAATATGTCCGCATGGCGTCATCCGGCGGCCCAGGCCGACGCCAGTATTAATTTTGATTTTGTTACAGAGACGGCGTTAAAAGCGGAAGCGGGTAAGCTGGATTTTATTTTTGTCGCCGACGGTTTATATATTAATGAAAAATCGATTCCCCATTTTTTAAATCGCTTCGAGCCCTTAACGGTGCTTTCCGCGCTGGCCGCGGTTACCCGGCGGCTGGGGCTGGTGGGGACCTTATCCACTTCGTACAGCGAGCCGTTTACCACCGCCCGACAGTTCGCCAGCCTTGACCATTTAAGCCAGGGGCGGGCGGGCTGGAACGTGGTCACTTCGCCGCTGGAAGGGTCGGCGAAAAACTTCTCCCGGGCCCAGCATCCGGATCATGCGCTGCGCTATCGCATTGCCGATGAATATCTGCAGGTGGTAAAAGGCTTATGGGATTCGTGGGAAGAGGACGCCTTTGTACGCAATAAAGCGACCGGTCAGTTCTTTGACAAAAATAAGCTGCATACGCTCGATCATCACGGCGATTTCTTTAAAGTGGCCGGGCCGCTGAATATTGCCCGCACGCCGCAGGGACGACCGATTATTTTCCAGGCCGGCGCGTCGGACGACGGCAAGAAATTAGCCGCACGCCACGCCGATGCCATTTTTACCCATCAGGAATCGCTGGCCGAGGCGCAGGCATTTTATCAGGATGTCAAAAGCCAACTCAGCGCATATCAGCGCACCCCGGACCAACTGCATATCTTCCAGGGCGTCAGCGTCATCGTCGGGGATGACGCCGAGGATGCGGAACGTCAGTACCAGACTACCGCGGCGCTGGTTTCCATCGAGGATGCGCTGAACTATCTTGGGCGCTATTTCGAACACCATGATTTTTCGCAGTATCCGCTTGATGAACCGTACCCGGATATTGGCGACCTGGGACAAAACAGCTTCCGCAGCACCACCGACGAGATTAAACGTCACGCCCGCGAGCGGGGATTAACCCTGCGCCAGGTGGCCCTGGAGGCCGCGAGCCCACGTCCGCGCTTTACCGGCACCGCCAGCGATGTCGCCGATGGCCTGCAGCTGTGGTTCGAACAGCGCGCGGCGGACGGTTTCATCATTCAGGGCGGCACGCCGGAAACCTTCCCGCGCTTTGTTGACGAGGTGGTGCCTCTGTTACAGGCGCGCGGTCTGTTCCGTCGCGACTATCCGGGCACCACCCTGCGGGAAAGTCTGGGCCTGGCGCTACCCGCTAATCAATTCCAAAAATAAGAAAAGAGAATCACGCTATGCAGAAAACAACACTCTTGCTGGCCGTCGCGTTGGCATTTAGCGCCTCGTCGTGGGCACAGGACGTCAAGATCAATGGCACCGGGGTAAGCCTGGAGGCCAACAAAACGCCGATTCACACAGCGAAAAACCCGAAGGCCATTGCCCTGTTGCCGAAAGATCTGCATCTGGCGGTGCCGGGGAAATTCACCGTCGCGGTGGCGGCCCTGAACTCACCGCCGCTGACGGTCTTCGCCGATGACAACAAAACCCTGCTCGGCAGCGAGGCGGATATCGCCCGGCTGGTGGCGGAGAGTCTCGGGCTGGAGGTGAACGTAGTTCCCACCTCCTGGGAAGACTGGCCGCTGGGAGTCACCTCCGGCAAATATGATGCCGCGATCAGCAATATTACCGTCACCAAAGAGCGAAAAGAGAAGTTCGATTTCGCCACCTACCGCAAAGATTCGCTGGGCTTCTACGTCAAAAGCACCAGTCCGCTGAACAAAATTGACAAGGCGGAGGACATCGCCGGGCTGAAGATTATCGTCGGCTCCGGTACTAACCAGGAGGCGATCCTGCTGGCGTGGAACGCGGAGAACGTCAAGAAGGGGCTGAAGCCATTTACCCCGGTTTACACCAAGGATGATGCCGCCCAGACGCTGGCGCTGCAGACCGGGCGAGCCGACGCCTTTTTCGGCCCTAACGTAATTGGCGCATGGAAGGCGGCGCTGACCGGCAAAACCAAACTGGTGGGCAGCGTCGATGGCGGCTGGCCGAAAGCGGCGCATATCGCGGTAACGCTGAAAAAAGACAGCGGGCTGGTGAATGCCGTCCAGGCGGCGCTGAACGGCGCTATCGCCAGCGGGGACTACGCCAAAGTGCTTAACCGCTGGGGAGAAGGGGTGGAAAGCATACCGCAATCGGAAATCAACCCGCCCGGGCTGGGCGACTGACAGGAGGCGCGATGAGCGAAGCATTCCGCGATATTTCTCCGGACGCCCCGGAGCTGCAGCCGATTATTAGCGGGCTGTTTGCTGAATACGCCGCCCGCTACGGCGACTATTTTTCCCGCGATGCGGAAGTGGAGTTAAGTGAGTGGTATGTGCCGCCGCAGGGGCTTTTTATTGTCCTTGAGCGTGAGGGCGAAATTATCGCCACCGGCGCGTATAAGCCGAAGGATCGCCACACCGCAGAGATCAAACGTATCTGGACGCACCGCCGTCTGCGCCAGCAGGGGCTGGCGGCGAAGATGGTCCAGGAGCTGGAACGACGGGCGGTGCTGGCCGGGTACAGCCATATCTACCTGACCACCGGTTTCCGTCAGCCGGAGGCGGTAAAGCTCTATCTCAGCCAGGGGTATGAGGCGCAGTTTGACCTCACGAGAGACCCGGAAGAGTACAGTCAGCCGCCGTACGATGGCCGGCTGCGGTTCACTAAAGCGCTGGCGGTGAGCGCCTACAGCCACAGCGCCTGAGGAGGCATTATGCATTCATCTGAAACGATCAAAGTGGTGCCGGCGCGCTATCCGCTGCGGGTGGTGGGAGCCCTGGTGGCCCTGCTGGTGCTGGCGGTAGTGATCCAGTCGGTGGCCTTTAACCCGCGCTGGGAGTGGGGCGTCTTCGCCCGCTGGTTCTTCGACCCGGTGATCCTCGAGGGGCTGGGACAAACCCTGCTTCTGACCCTGCTCGGCACGGTGCTGAGCGTGATCTTCGGCGGCCTGCTGGCGCTGGCCCGCTTGTCCTCATCCTGGCTGCTCAGCAGCCTTGCCTGGGGCTATATCTGGCTGTTTCGCTCGCTGCCGCTGATTGTAGTGCTGATCATTCTCTACAACTTCTCGTATCTTTACGACACCCTGTCGCTGGGGATCCCGTTTACCGGCGTCACCTGGGCCAGCTACCAGACGATAAACGTGCTGGGGCAATTCTCCACGGCGGTGGTGGGCCTGACCCTGGTGCAGAGCGCCTATACCGCGGAGATTATTCGCGGCGGCTTCCTCGGCGTTGACCATGGGCAGTATGAGGCCGCTGCCGCGCTGGGGCTGCCCGCCTGGCGACGCACGCTGCGCATTATTTTGCCGCAAGCGCTGCGCACCATTCTGCCATCCGGCTTCAATGAGATCATCAGTCTGGCCAAGGGAACGGCGATGGTGTACGTCCTGGCGATGCCGGAGCTGTTCTACACCATCCAGATGATCTACAACCGTACCCAGGAGGTGATCCCGCTGTTGATGGTCGGCGCCGCCTGGTATCTGGCGATCACTAGCGTTCTCTCCGCCATTCAGTACCTGGTGGAACGTGGCCTGGCGCGCAGCGAACGCCGCTCGGCGGTGAACAGCGCCCGCAGCAGCCGTCTGAATCAACCCGCACGTCAACCACAGCCCCAGGAGGCCGTCCATGCCCAGCTCTCGTAATGGCCATATCTCTATCACCGGCGTCAGCAAATACTATGGCCGCCACAAAGCGCTGGACGATGTGTCCTTGGAGATACCTCCGGGCACGGTGACGGTGATCCTCGGCCCTTCCGGTTCGGGCAAGTCCACGCTGCTGCGCACCATTAATCACCTCGAGCGCGTTGATGAAGGGTTTATTCAGATTGATGGCGACTATATCGGCTATCGCCGCAAAGGCGACAAGCTGTATGAGATGAAAGAGAAGGAGATCCTCCGCCAGCGGATCAACGTCGGCTACGTGTTTCAGAACTTTAACCTGTTTCCGCACCTGACGGTGCTGGAGAACCTGATTGAGGCGCCGATCGCCCATAAGCAGGTCACGCGCAAAGAGGCCATTGCCCGTGCCTGGGAGCTGCTGGACGTCGTCGGCCTGCGCAATAAAGCCGACGCCTGGTCGCGGCATCTCTCCGGCGGCCAGCAGCAGCGTATCGCTATTGCCCGGGCGCTGGCGCTGGACCCGCGGGTGATCCTGTTTGATGAGCCCACCTCGGCGCTGGATCCGGAGCTGGTGGGCGAGGTGCTGGATGTCATCAAGAAGCTGGCGCGCTCTGGCACCACTCTGGTGGTGGTCACCCACGAGGTTGGCTTTGCCCGCGAGGTGGCCGATCAGGTGGTGTTTATGGTCGACGGCAGGATCGTCGAGCAGGGCAGCAGCGACGAGGTGCTCAACCATCCGCAGCATCCGCGTACCCGGCAGTTTTTATCCAGGGTGCTGCCGTCATGAACAGAGCGATAGCGACCCTTGTATTCAGCGCCCTGGCGCTGGACGCTCACGCGGCGCTGGATCTGCGCGCCAATGAGCAGCCATTGCCGGTCACCCGCGACCCGCAGGCGATCGCGAAAATTCCACCGGGCTATCGCTTCGTGGAACCGGGGACGCTGACGGTGGCGATCTCGGCGCTCAATTCTCCGCCGCTGGCGCTGCTTGCCAGCGACAACCGCACGCGGATCGGCAGCGACCCGGATATAGCCCGCCTGCTGGCCGGGAGCCTTGGCCTGAAGCTCAGGCTGGTGCCCACCGCGTGGGAGGACTGGCCGCTGGGCATCGCCGCCGGCCGCTACGATGTGGCGCTGATCAATATCGCGGTAACCGAGAAGCGCAAAGAGAAGTTCGATTTCGCCACCTACCGGGTGGACTCCCTGGCCTTCTCGGTGAAATCCACCAGCGACATCGCCGCGGTAAACGGACCCGCAGACCTCGCCGGGCGCAAAGTGATCGTCGGGTCTGGCACCAACCAGGAGCGGATCCTGCTGGGCTGGAATGAGGACAACCGGGCCGCCGGGCGGCCGCCGGCCCAGCCGGTCTACCTGACCGATGATGCCTCCGGCAACCTCTATATCCAGTCCGGGCGGGCGGATATCTTTTTCGGCCCGCAGTCGGTGGCCGCCTATAAAGCGGCCCTTAATGGCCAGACCCGGGTGGTAGGCCTGGGGCCGAAAAAAGCGTGGGTGGCGACAACCACCAAAAAAGGCAACGGCCTGGTCTTTGCCCTGCAGGCAGCCCTCGACGGGGCGATTGCCCGCGGTGAATATCAGCAGGTGCTGGCGCGCTGGGGAGAGCAGGGCGAGGCGGTGGCGCAGTCGGTGGTCAACCCGCCGGGGATCACCTACTAACCACCCGGGCCATGGTGTGCCGGTTGGGTGAGCGGTAATTTTCTGCCTACACTTCGGCTTTATCCTGGAGGCAGACCATGATTACCGTTTATGGCGTGCCGGGATGGGGCTCGACGATTAGCGAGCTGATGCTCTCCCTGGCCGATATTCCCTACGAGGTGGTTGACGTTGAGGGCTTTGACCAGCCCGGCCCGGCGCGCGAGCGCCTGCGGCAGATTAACCCGCTGTGTCAGGTGCCCACCCTGAGGCTGGCCGACGGCAACATCATGACCGAAACCGCCGCCATCGCGCTGATGATCCTCGACCAGCGTCCCGACCTGGCCCCCGCGCCGGGGACGCCGCAGCGTCAGCAGTTTCAGCGCCTGCTGGTCTGGCTGGTGGCTAATGTCTATCCCACCTTTACCTATGCCGATTATCCGGAACGCTGGGCGCCCGCCGCAGCGGAGCAGCTGGTGGAGAATTGTCGCCAGTACCGGAACAACCTCTATCTCTGGTTCGAACAGCAACTGGCCGCCAGGCCGTGGGCGCTGGGCGCGTCGATTACCCTCCTGGACTGTTATATCGCGGCGATGTACAGCTGGGGGCCGCGGCAGGCGTGGTTTGACGACCACGCGCCAAAATTCGCCGCCGTCGCCCGGGCGGTCTACCAGCGGCCGGAGCTGGCCGCGGCGCTGCGCCGTAACAAGCTGATTTAACGCACGCGATGCCAACCATACATAACGGCCATTCTGTGTTAGCGTTATAGCTCTGACCACAAGGAGTCTTTGCTATGCCGCATGTTGATATTAAATGCTTTCCCCGTGAACTGACTGAGGAACAAAAAACCGCGCTGGCCGCCGACATTACCGAGGTGCTGATCCGCCATCTGAACAGCAAAGAGAGCGCGGTCAGCGTCGCGCTCACCCAGGTTGAGCCGGACGCGTGGCAGGCGGTGTGGGATAGTGAGATCGCCCCGCAGATGGCGCAGTTGATTAAGAAGCCGGGTTATAGCATGTAATTGCCACTGGCGGGCATGATGCCCGCCAGTGACGCTCGGTCAGAACCAAATCTCCGTCTGCACGCCGAAGTTCCATGTCCCGCCAGCGGTAAAGCCTTTGCTGCCGAAATCATCGTTGATCGCATAACGATCCAGGTCTTTATCCCAGTTCATCCACGTGACAAAGAAACGTATCTCCGGCCGCGCTTTGATATCAAACACATCGCCCACTTTAAAGGTGGGGGCGAAGGTCAGCTTGTAGAAATCACCGCGCACCGCCTGATACTGATAAACGTTGTCATTATAGCGATAGCTGCGCCCGTTCGGATTGAGATCCATATACTGCCACGAGGCCTCATACAGCAGGGCGAAGTGAGCGGAGATCCCTTGCGATACCCGCAGGTTAAACGTCGCCCAGTCGTAGCGGTCGCCGTCGCGATAGCGGTCTTCGCTGTGCTGGGCTATCACCGACGGCGCCAGCTGCCAGTTTTTCCCCAGCGGCAGGATCCCGTACGACGCAAAGCGTAGGGAGGCCGCGTTCTCGGTCAGGTCGCCATCGCTCCCCGGCTGACGCGCTTCGGCGCCCAGCCCGACGCCGTACTGCAGGGCGCTTTCCGACACCCCCGGCGCCAGGCCGTAGAACTGCTGTTTGTCGTGGAGGGCCAGCATCGCGTAGTAGCCGTTTTTGGCGGTGTTATCGCTGCGCAGGGCATAGCTCCCGGTGGTCGAGGTATTATCTTTCAGGTCATCGTTGCCCTGGGCGGTCATCACCGTGGTCATCAGCTGCCAGTTGCCGTAAAAATGGTTTGCGGTGAACAGCAGATTCTGGATGTCATTATCCGCGTAATTATCGCTGCCAAGGTCGCCGAAGTTACGCGCATACACCGAATAATCGCCGCGCAGGCCGCTTCCCCAGTCGACATCATTGATCCCGCCGCCGGTGCCACCGAGGAACATGATGTCGCTATCGGTAAAGTGGATATCGAAGTTATCCCGATCGAAGCGCTTGCCAGCCCAGATCGAGGCGCGTTTTAACGGCCCGGTGAACTCGGCGAAGTCGCCCATCTCGACGTACAGCTGACGAATGTTCAGATGGTGGCTGTCGTTATCCTGAACCCACGGATCCGGGTTGGTGGCCCCGTCGGCGAGCATGGTCTTAAAGCGCGCCCATGAGCCATCGTTGAAGGTAAGCTTTTTGCCAAAGCTCAGCTCAGCGTAATTATCTTTTTCGTTGCCGAGACGGCCGACGTGGGCATCGCCGTTGAGCGAACTGGCCGGGGAGATACCTGGCCCGCCGCGGGCGCCTTTGCCGTGGCTGTTGACTAACATTCCGGAGCGGGCGTAGGCGTTGAACTCGAAGCCATCGCTGAGGCTGCTTTTCGCCAACTGTTTGTCGGTGTCCTGCTGCTTTTGCTCGGTCGCTGCGGTGCGCTGACTGAGGGTCTGCACCTGCTTTTCCGCTGCCGCCGCGCGCTGTTCCGCGGCGCTGGTGCGCAGCTCCGCCTGCTGCGCCCGGCGTTTAGCTTCTCCCGCCTCCTGCTCCGCATGATTTAGCCGGGCCTCCAACAGAGCCAGCCGTTGCTCGACAGTGAGTGGGGCCGCACTCGCGCCGTAAGCCGAAAAAAGGGCGCAGCAAACCGCTGCGCTTATCAAAGAGATACGCATATCAATCCTTATTTTTTCAGAGGTATGAAGGGTGTGCTGCGCCTTACAGGGCGTGGTTTTCTCCACCAACAGACGATGCGTTCGACGGCGCACGGCGTCCAGCGTCAAGGTCAGCGCGGATCTGCTCGTACTGGTCGTCGAGGCGGTAGAAGCGACCCATCCACAACATTGAGGCCACAATCAGCAGCGCGGGGATATAGAGGTAGCAGGCTTTTATCGCCAGCATCGCGCCGTCGCTTTGCGTCTGGTTAGCGATATAACCGGCGGATGAGAGCAGTACCCCGGTAATGGCTCCTGCGCCCGCCATAGCCACCTTGCCAAGAAAGCCGTTGATGGAGGTTAAAATGCCGGCGGTATTGATGCCGGTTTTCCATACCCCGTAATCCACCGGATCGGCCTGCATGGAAAAGTAAATTGCCGTGCGCTGTCCGGCGCCAAGCGATAACACGACCGCTCCGGCAACCAGACCCCAGCTATTAACGCCTGCCGCCATCATCATACCCATGCCGACCAGGTTGATCGCGCTGGCGACCAGATACACGTGGCGCTTTTTCATTCGGCTGGCGAGCAGCGGCACGGTGAGGGTGCCCAGCAGGGGAACGAAGGTGGAGATTCCGGCGACGACCGCCGTGAGTTCGTTATTGCCGACGTAATAATGGAAGAAGTAGACCAGCGCCCCGGTTTGAAAGAAAAATGCGCCCCACATCAGGAAAATGTTGATGGCGAAGACGAACCACGGTCGATTGGCGCGCAGGCTGACCCAGGCGCGTTTTAAGGTCATGCGCTCCTGAGTAATGCTGATATTTTCCTTAACGTTCCGGAAGCTCACCAGCAGAAAAAAGGTGGCAATAACGCCGAAAACTACCGCCGTATAGAAGAAGCCGTGCTCCTGATTGCCTTTCCCCAGCGCGCCAACCAGCGGCAGAGTGGCGACCGCGACAATGGTCGCCCCGAGCGAGCCGAGCAGAATACGCACTGCCGACAGCGTCGTGCGCTCTCGCGAGTCGTTCGTCAGAAACGGCAGCATGGCGCAGAATGGAATATTAACGAGGGTATAGAGAAACGACAGGCACAAATAGGTGACAAAAGCGTAGATCAGCTTACCGGTGGTGCCGAAATCGGGCACGTAGAAGGCCAGAATACACAGCAGTCCAAAGGGGATCGCGCCAATCAGCAGATACGGACGGCAGCGCCCCCAGCGGGTGGCGGTATTGTCGATTACCAGCCCCATCAGCACGTCGGCCACGCCGTCCACCAGTCGGGTGACCAGAAACATCAGGCCGACGTAATAGGCCGGGAGGCCCATCACGTCGGTGTAAAAAAACATCAGATACAGAGAGATCATCTGCCACACAAGGTTGCAGGAGAGATCGGCAATGCCATAGCCAAGGCGCTGCCGCCACAGGGTAAACGTTGTTTCTGCCATAAATCACTCGCTTATCGTTGTTGTTAAAGTCCGTACTGGCGAATAAACCAGGCCGGCGTACAGCTCCACGCATGGCAGTAACTATTGATGAGCTTACTGCCATAGGGGGAAAAGTCAGGATGCTGCGGATCGAAAATTTCCCAGAAGGTGTCGGCGCCGTAGTCGACCATCGCTCCCCAGTAGGCCTTGATCTCCGCTACCGCCTCCTCGCGCAGGCCGCATTGCAGCAGGGCGACAATGTGATGATGGCGCAAGTACGGGGTATTCATGGCAATGGCGGGCGGATGTTGCTGCAGGCGGCGCATCAGCGCTTGCCGCTGCCCGGCGGTGCCAACCTCCGCCAGTACCAGCCAGATCTGCGATGCCCATGAGACCTGGCGCGCGGCGCCGCTGATAAACACCTGCCGCTCGCTGTCCCACAGGTGGCGGAGGGCGGCCTCTTTCAGCTGCGCGAGCGTAGCGGTGTAGTCGGCTACCCGCTGCGGTTCAACACGCTGCGCCAGCCAGAGGGCACGCTGCAGGCAGTAGATAAGCACCCCCTGCGCCGACGACTGTTTATTCAGCTCTGCCTGCCAGTCGATAAATACCCACCAGTCATCGCTGTCGCGCACCAGACCCTGGGGATCGCAGCGGGTCAGCGCCAGCTCGATTTGCCGTCGCGCCGTGGGCCACAGTTCACGGGCGGTTTCCATGTCGCCAGTGCTTTGCAGGTAGTGATAGAGTACGTCGACAAAAAATAATGAATAATCAAAGAGAAATGTGTCATCGGCACGCACGTCAGGCTGAACAAAGACATTGGCGGAGACCATGCCATCTTCCCGGGTATGGCCGGCAAACAGGTACAGGCAGCGGCGGACCAGATCGTGGTGGCCGAAGGTCACGTCATTGACCAGCGCCTGCAGGCGCAGGTCGCCGAGCCACAGCCGACGGTCGCGTTTCGGCCCATCCTCAAACACCTCCTGCATGCAGTTTTGCAGGGTGCGAACCGCGACGTCATCAATGGCTTTCAGCTCCGAATCGGCGATGACCGCCGGCTGCGGGCTGCCGGCTGAGGTAACGGTTTCCAGGGCTATCTCATCGAACTGCAGACGAAATTTGCGCGACAGCGCTTTGATTTCCACCTTCAGGTAGCGCAGGCAGTAGCGACGCGGCAGGTCAACCCGGGCGGGCAGGACGTCGAGCCACAGATCCTGTTGCTGCAACCAGCTACTGCTCAGCCACCCCTGGTACTCGCTGAACGGCTCGCAGACTTCGCTCAGCGTTTCGCCGAAGGTGAAGTGCAGATGGGCCGGGGCATCCGGCGGGCTGCCGACGCTGCGGCAGCTGAACTGCAGGTAGCCAACAAAATGGCTGCCAAAGTCAATGATAATGCTGTCGCCGACGCGAAGCGGCTGCTGATAAAACTGCTCAGGCGTGCAGACGGTGTGTCCCCGCCAGCCGTTCAGCGCCGCCGGATCGGCGACGGCCTCGACGATGGCCTGCGGCGCCTGGCGCTGACGATGTAGCGCGGGCGTTAGGGCGGCCGCACGCTCTAATAAATGCGGATGGCGGGTCATCGCCACACTGGAATTGTATTGAATTGCCTGTGACATACTGCGTCCTCTCCATTAGGTTAGGCGCAGCATAGGCCGTCGTCCGGCGGCACCACCACTCTGGCAATGCCAAACCGTCAGTGAAAATGGCAGGAATAATGAGGTGGGGGCGCTGGCGATCACAAATCCGCACATCGGGCGCGTGCCGAGGGCCGGAATAGATTATCGTGCCCCTGCGCACCAGGCTGTTCAGGATTTGCTGTAATGATGACACTGACCGTTGAGTATTATTTCACCCACCCCCAGGATAAGCTCGGCATGTACGCCAGCGACCCGGAAGATAATAGCCAGGAACATGGCCACGAGTTTGCCGAGCTGGTGATCGTCGAGGAGGGGCATGGATTACACGTTATTAATGGCCGCCCGCTGTATATCCAGCAGGGCGATGTATTTTATGTCCAGCCTGGCGATGTCCACTATTATGATGAGCTGGGGACGCTGAAGTTGATTAATGTCTTAATTAATCCGGCGGTGGCCTTTCGCTATTTACAGCAGATGGAGGGATTGCTGCAGCAATTATCGGCGCAGCGCGCCGCCTGCTATGGCTGGCTGGCACCGGAGACCCGCAGCTATTGTCGGGAACTGGTGGAAAAGATATTTTCCCCGGCGCTGAGGGCGGCGGATAATACCCCGCAACGGGAGTCTCTCTTTTTCCAGCTGGTGACCACCATTCTCACAGCCGAGTCGGAAGCCGAATATAGCAGCACCCGCTATAAACTGCATAAATTACTCACCTGGCTGCAGGAGCACTGTTTCGAAGAACATAACTGGCAGCAGCTGGCGGAGCAATTTCATCTCACCACCCGCACGGCGTTTCGCCATATTAAAGAGGCCACCGGATTAACGCCGGATAATTATCTGAAACGTCTGCGACTGGTCTCCGCGCGGGTCAAATTACGCGAAACGGAGATGACCATTACCGAAGTGGCTTATCTGTGCGGCTTCGCCAACAGCAACCACTTTACCACCCTGTATAAAAAAGTGTTTGGCCTGACCCCAAGCGCCGATCGCCGCCGCCCACCGGGTTAAAAGGGGGGCCGCAGGCCGGGCAGGGGAAAAATCTGCCACCCGCGGCAGGTCACGCTTATTCGTCGAGGGAGTTTGCCAGCACGTGGCGGCCACTGGCGACAAAATTGCCTGTCCCCAGATGATGCAGGGTATTGATCTTATCGTCATCGAACTGCCAGCGTCCGGTGACGAATGCGCGTTCATCGGCGGCGGCAGACACCACCTCCCCGAACAGGGTGTCGTACTGGGTCTGGGCCGCCGTCGCCGGCAGCAGACGGCACTCCATCCATGCCAGACACTTCTCCTCGATCAGCGGCAGGCCCAGCTCCGGACCGGTCACCACCGGAATTCCGTAAGCATTGAATTTGTCTTCATCGCGGCCACTGACGCTGCCGACGGCGTAGGTCCAGCTGGCGGCGGCCACGCCGGGAACCACGATGCCGAAGGTGCCGTTGCGCTCGATGATTTCCCGCGTCCAGGTGCTTTTATCCACCACGATAGCCACCCGCGGTGGGGCGAATTCCACCGGCATCGACCAGGCGGCGGCCATGACGTTGCGCCGGTCGGACGCAGCGTCGTAGCTGGTGATCAAAATGGTCGGACCGTGGTTGAGCAGGCGGCTGGCATACTGCAGTTCCACGTGGCGAAAGCGGCTCATAGGCGTTCCTTGAGTAATGGGTCGGTTGGCGGGTAATACGTTAAGCCGCAATGAAAATGTAATCAATACGTCATCTCGTCTGACTATAGTCGCCAGCACAAAGTCCCAAAGAGGATCACAATATGTTGGCTCCCCTGATGTTATCCCAGGTGAGCGCGTCCCGTCGGATGTCGACCGCCGGGCAGGGGTTGCTTTCCCGCAAGGGAGGGCGACAATGCGCGCGCTGACCCCTATCACTCTGCAGGCGGTCTCATTCGCCTTCGCAGAGACCCCCATTCTCGATCGCTTCTCGCTGCATATCGAACCCGGCAGCATTGTGGCGCTGCTGGGCCCGTCCGGCTGCGGCAAAAGCACCTTGCTGCGCCTGCTGGCGGGGCTGAGCGTGCCGGCCAGCGGTGAAATCCGCTTTGGCGATCGGCTGGTGGCCCGCGCAGGATGGGGATTGCCCCCGGAACAACGCGATATCGGCATGGTTTTCCAGGATTACGCCCTCTGGCCGCATATGAGCGTGGCGCAGAACGTCGCCTTTCCGCTGCGCATGCGCGGCGTTGCCCGCGCCGAACGCGAGCGCCGGGTGAGCGAGGCGCTGGCGCGGGTGGGCCTCGACGGCTTTGCCGAACGTAAACCTTCAGGCCTTTCCGGCGGCCAGCAGCAGCGGGTGGCGCTGGCGCGGGCGATCGTCGCCGCGCCGCGGGTGCTGCTGTTTGATGAGCCGCTCTCCAACCTGGACAGCGAACTGCGCGAATCGCTGTGTGGCGAAATGAGCCGCCTGCTGCGCCAGCTCGGCATCACCGCCGTGTATGTTACCCATGACCGCCGTGAAGCCGAGCTGTTAGCCGACCGGATAGTCCATTTATCCGCGGGCCGCGTGGCCGCTGTCCGCGCCGTTACGCCAACCTCGGGGGACGTTGTATGAACACCGTTATGACCGTTAAGAAAGGAGTGGTACTCGCGATGGCTCTCTCCGCCATGATGCTCTCAAGCGCCCATGCGCTGACCGTTTACACCGCCGGCCCTGGCTCGCTGGCGAAAAGCCTGGCCAGCGGTTTTGAACAACAGACCGGGGTGAAGGTGACCGTTTTCCAGGCCACCACCGGCAAAGTGATGGCCCGTCTGGAGGCCGAGCAGGCCAACCCACAGGCGGATGTGCTGATCTCCGCTTCATGGGATACCGCGGAGGATCTGCACCAGCGGGGTTGGTTGCTGCCTTTTCACAGCGCCAACGCCGACAAGGTACCGGCTAATCTGAAATCGGCGGACTATATCGCCCAGGGGGTCTCGGCGCTTGGCATCGTCTGGAACAGCAAAAGCGGCACTCCGGAGCCGAAAGAGTGGCGGGATCTCACCCAGCCGGCGTTTAAAGATAAGGTAACGACGCCTGACCCGGCGCTCTCCGGCGCGTCGCTGGATCTGCTGATTGGCCTGCAAAACAGCATGGGCGACCAGGCCTGGCAGCTGTTTGACGATCTGAAAAAGAACGGCATGGTGGTCAGCGGCCCCAACGCCCAGGCGGTGACGCCGGTGATGCAGGGGGCGAAAGCGGCGGTGTTCGGCGCGGTGGATTATGTCTCCTACGGCAATATTCAGCAGGGCGAGTCGCTGAAGGTGATCTTCCCGGCCAGCGGGACGGTGATTGCCCCACGCCCGATGATGATCCTCAAAACCAGCCAGCATGCCGACGACGCCAAAGCCTTTATCGATTACGTGCTGTCGCCGGAAGGTCAGGCGCGGGTCGCCGACGCCTGGCTGATGCCCGCTCGCCGCGATGTGGCCGCTAAACGCCCGCTGCTGGACGCGCTGAAGGTCTTGCCCACCAGCGGCGAGGGGAGTAGCGAGCGTAGCGCCGTCCTTACCCGCTTCAGTCAGCTGTATGCCCAATAATTGACACGATTCTCCGGCGCTGGCCGCCGGAGAACGCTTCGTTTCAGGAACCGCTGTGAAACAAAAATTCCTTTCCGGCGTGACCCTTGCTGCCCTGACGCTGCTGGTCGCGTTACCGCTGTTGTTTATTCTGCTGCAGGCGATTTTTCCCCATTTTAGCGCCGGTTCGCTCCATAACGCCTTTGGCGGCGTCTCGCCGCTGCTGGCGGACCCTCAGCTGATGTCGATGCTCGGCGGTACGCTGTGGATCGCCGGCGGCGTGGCGCTGGCCAGCGTCCTCATTGGCCTGCCGCTCGGCATTCTGCGCGGTATGTTTTCGTTGCCGCTGCCCCGGCTATGGGACCTGCTGTTTTTGATCCCCTTTCTGACGCCGCCCTATATCTCGGCGCTCTCGTGGATGCTGGCGCTGCAACGCCAGGGCTATCTACAGCAGCTGACCGGCTGGCAGCTAAACGATCTGCTATTCAGCCGCAGCGGGATCGTGCTGGTGATGACCTTTAATATTTTTCCCGTGGTCTACTTTGCCGTTTCCCGCAGTCTGCTGGCGAGCGGGCAACGGCTGGCGATGGTCGCCCGGGTCCATGGCGCCAGCGCCTGGCGCGCCTTCTGGCACGTGACGCTGCCGATGCTCTCCCCGGCGCTGGCGGCGGGGATGCTGCTGGCGTTTACTCTCGCCATCGAGGAGTTTGGCGTACCGGCGGCGCTGGGCAGCCGGGCGGGAGTGGTGATGCTGACGGTGGGCATTGAGAAAAAGCTGGCCGACTGGCCGGTGGATCTCACCGGCGCTGCGCTGCTGTCGCTGCTGCTGATGGCGGTAGCGCTGTTCGCCTGGTGGCTGCAAACGCGGCTGGTGGGGGAGAAGGAGGTCACCAGCGTCACCGGCAAACCGGGAGAAAACCGTGGGACGTCGCTGGGCTGGATGACGCTGCCCGCGCTGCTGGCGATGGCGGCCGTCGCCGGCCTGGCGGTCGGGGTCCCCGCCGCCTCGATGATGCTCACCAGCCTGATGGGCACCCTCTCGGGCGGAGTCAGTCTGGAGAATGTCACGCTGCGTCACTTCGCGGCGCTATTCGACCAGCAGGGCGATGCCCTGTCGGCCCTCGGCGTCAGCCTGTCTCTGGCGCTAGGTTCGGCGCTGATCGTCAGCGCGCTGGGGCTGCTGGCCGCCTGGCTGGTGATGGTGCAGAAGATCAAAGGGCGCGGGGTGGTGGATGCGCTGTCGCTGATGCCGGCGGCGCTGCCGGGCGTGGTGGTGGGGGTGGGATTGATCCTGCTGTGGAACCAGCCCTTCTGGCCGCGCTCGCCCTACAACACGCTGTGGATGCTGCTGCTCTCCTATTGTTGCCTGCTGCTGCCCTGGCCGGTGCGCTATGTCGGCAGCGCGCTGCGCCAACTCGGCCCCAATCTTGAGCCCGCCGCCCGGGTCCACGGCGCATCGCCGCTGCAGGCGCTGCGGCTAATTGTTCTGCCGCTGGTCTTTCCGGCGCTGCTGGCGGCGATGCTGATGGTGTTTGCGGTGGCGTCCCGGGAGCTGGTGACCTCGCTGCTGCTGGCGCCCGCCGGCACGCAGACCGTGGCGGTGTTTATCTGGCGCCAGTTCGAACAGGGATCCGTTGGTCAGGGCATGGCGATGGCCAGCCTGACGCTGTTGACCGGTCTGCTCCTGATGCTGACGGCGCTGGCGCTGATGCAGCGCAGCACGCGCGGTTAACGACAAGCGCACAAAAAAGAGGGTCGGCGCGGGAATATAGGCTATAAATGTCGGACACCAACAGCTGGAGACCCTGATGAGTCCCTTTTTACGCGCCTATTTTTCCCGTCTGGGCTGGACGGGAGAGCCTGATGTTTCTATTGATACCTTGCGCCAACTGCATCTGCAGCATAACAGCGCTATCCCTTTCGAAAACCTCGACGTCCTGCTGCCGCGCGAGATCCAGCTTGACGACCTGGCGCTGGAAGCGAAGCTGATCGCCGGCCGACGCGGGGGGTATTGTTTTGAACAAAATGGCCTGCTGGAGCGCGCGCTACGCGAAATAGGTTTTAATGTCCGCAGCCTGCTGGGCCGGGTGGTGCTGGCCAATCCGCCGCAGATGCCGCCGCGCACCCATCGTTTATTGCTGGTGGAAGTAGCGGGTGAGCGCTGGATCGCCGACGTTGGCTTTGGTGGCCAGACGCTGACCGCGCCGATTAAGCTGCTGGCCGATATCCCGCAGCAGACGCCGCACGGCAGCTATCGTCTGGTGCATGAAGGGGATGAGTGGACGCTGCAGTTCAACCATCACGAGCATTGGCAGTCGATGTACCATTTCGATTTAGTTCGCCAGTATGCGTCTGATTATGTGATGGGTAACTTCTGGTCGGCGCACTGGCCGCAGTCACACTTTCGTCACCACCTGCTGATGTGTCGTCATCTGCCGGACGGCGGCAAAATGACCCTTACCAATTTCCACTTTACCCACTGGGAAAATAACCACGTGGTGGAGAAGGTCGATTTTGCCGATGTCTCCGCGCTGTACGAAGGGCTGCAAACCCGCTTCGGCCTGGGCGTGGACGATCCTAAACATGGCTTCAGCGAAGCGGCGCTGGCGGCGGTGATGGCGGCTTTCGATACGCATCCGGAAGCCGGGAAGTAAATTTCCTCATGCCCGGTGGCGCTGCGCTGACCGGGCCTGGGGAAAGATATCGAAGGGAGATAGAAGCGTTTATGTAGGCCGGGTAAGGCGTAGCCGCGATCCGGTAAACTAACGGCACAACGCGTTAAATGGCTTCCGCCAGCAGCCCATGCCTGCGATGGAACTACGCCGCGCCATAGAGGATCGTTATCGTCGTAATGTCAAAGTCAGCTAAAACAATTCCAGAGTAATCATCTTATTCAAATAACGGCTAAACGCCGTCTCGTCCAGGGTCTGGGTGCCGAGGGCGTAAATCCCGTCGAGGCCGCACACCAGGGCGATAAAACGCCAGGCGATATCCGCCGGCGGCTCGGTCGAATGAAACTCACCGCAGGCGAGGCCCTGCTCAACGATCGCCACGGTCTCGGCATGCCACATGGTCATGGTTAGCAGGTAGGCCGCTTTGATGTCCGGGTCGCTGTCGGCCAGTACCTGGCCTTCCCGCCACAGGCGGATATAGGGTTCCAGCCGGCCATCCTCGCTGCCGATCATCGAGAATAACCGCTCGCGCCAGCTGGCGTCCTCGGCCACCAGCGGCATGTCGAGCATCTCGCGGATAAGACGGATGAACACCTGGGACTTCAGCTCGCCGATGGAGGCGAAGTGGTGGTGCAGTTGCCCGGCGGCCACCTGCGCTTCGCGGGCGATCTGCCGCACGGTCATGGCGCTGAAGCCGCCGCGCAGCGCCAGGCGCATGGCGGCCTGCATAATCCCTTCCCGTCGCTCATCCCGCTGTAAATAGTGCATAGAACCCCGCTGTTATCTGGCTTTGGCCGAGTGTAACAAAAAGTTGGACATGCGTTCAACAATCCGGCAGGATCGCCATCCTGGACGTGTGTCCAAGTTCTAACATTGAGGTACAAGCTATGTCACGGCAATGGATGACGCTGATGGCGATTTTGCTGGTTTATATTCCGGTGGCGATTGACGCCACGGTGTTGCATGTGGCCGCGCCGACCCTCAGCGTCGCGCTGGGCAGCAGCGGCAATGAGCTGCTGTGGATCATTGATATCTATTCATTGGTGATGGCCGGGATGGTGCTGCCGATGGGCGCCCTTGGCGATAAAATCGGCTTTAAACGTCTGCTGCTGCTCGGCAGCGCTATTTTTGGCGTCGCCTCGCTGTGCGCCGCACTGTCGCCGACGGCTCTGACGCTGATTGCCTCCCGTGCCCTGCTGGCGGTGGGGGCGGCGATGATCGTCCCGGCGACGCTGGCCGGCATCCGCAGCACCTTTGCCGAGGCCAGCCAGCGCAATATGGCGCTGGGGCTGTGGGCGGCGGTGGGCTCCGGCGGCGCGGCCTTTGGCCCGCTGGTGGGCGGCATATTATTGGAGCATTTCTACTGGGGATCGGTGTTCCTGATCAACGTGCCGATTGTGCTGGTGGTTATCGCCATTAACGCGAAAGTGGTGCCGCGCCAGCCCGCGCGCCGCGACCAGCCGCTGAACCTGCTGCAGGCGCTCATTTTGATTGCGGCGATCCTGATGCTGGTGTTTAGCGCCAAATCGGCCCTGAAGGGCCAGCTGGCGCTGTGGCTCACCGCGCTGGTGGCGATCGGCGGGGCGGCGATGCTCACCTGGTTTATCCGCAAACAGCTGTCGGCGGCCCGGCCGATGGTGGATATGCGACTGTTCACTCATCGCATTATTTTAAGCGGGGTGATGATGGCGATGACCGCCCTGATTACCCTGGTGGGTTTTGAGCTGTTGATGGCTCAGGAGCTGCAGTTTGTGCATCAGAAAACGCCGTTCGAGGCGGGGATGTTTATGCTGCCGGTGATGGTGGCCAGCGGCTTTAGCGGGCCGATTGCCGGGATGCTGGTGTCGAAGCTCGGGCTGCGCGAGGTGGCGACCGGCGGGATGTTGCTCAGCGCCTTCAGCTTTCTGGGCCTGGCGCTGACCGATTTCAGCACTCAGCAATGGTTGGCCTGGGGGCTGATGACGCTGCTGGGCTTTAGCGTCGCCAGCGCGCTGCTGGCCTCCAGCTCCGCCATTATGGCGGCGGCGCCGAAGGAGAAAGCGGCGGCGGCCGGGGCGATCGAAACCATGGCCTATGAGCTGGGCGCTGGCCTCGGCATTGCCCTGTTCGGCCTGATCCTGACCCGCAGCTACAGCGCCACTATTGTGCTACCGTCCGGGCTGAATGAGACCATGGCGCAGCGGGCGTCGTCATCGATCGGCGAGGCGGTCAGCCTGACCCAGGCGCTACCCGCCGGGGTGGCGGAGGCGCTGATGGCGGCGGCGAAGGCGGCCTTTACCCAGGCGCACAGTCTGGTGCTGGCGACAGCGGGGGTCATGCTTCTGCTGCTGGCCGCCGGGATCTGGCGCAGCCTCGCCACGGTGACGAAGCCGCAGACGGCGCTATAGCTGTAGCGACAGGTCCATCGCCGCGCGGCGTAGCGGGGCGAGGGCTTTCTCTTTTAACGCCGCGGCGCTGACCGTCGCGGCCGGCACCCCGACATTCAGCGCGGCCACCACCTGGCCATGACGCGACAGCACCGGCACCGCCAGCGAGCACAGGCCCACCTCTATCTGCCGGTCGGCGAGGGCATAGCCCTGCATGCGCACCCGATCAATCTCCGCGCGTAGCCCGGCCATATCGCACAGGGTGTGTGGGGTGTAGCGAATGAGCACGGCACGTGACAGTGTCACCTCCAGCTGCTCTTCCGGCAGCGCGCTGAGCAATACCCGACCCATCGACGTCGCCCACGCCGGCAGGCGACTGCCGCGTCCGATATCGACGCTCAATAAATTATTCACCGCCGCGCGGGCAATATAGAGCACGTTATCCCCGTCGAGTGTCGCCGCCGAACAGGATTCGCCGAGGGCTTTGCCGAGGCTGTCCAGCGCCGTCTGCGCCACTTTCGCCAGCGGGGTGCCGGCGAGATAGGCATGGCCCACCGCCAGCACCCGGGGGAGCAGCTCATAATGGCGGCCATCCGGGCTATGGACCATGCCCAGCGCGGCGAGGGTATACAGGCAGCGGCGTACCGCCGCGCGGGAAATTTGCGTTTTCTGGCTTAACTGGGAAATGGTCAGCCGCTGACGCTGTGGGGTGAAGGCGTTAAGCACCTCCAGACCGCGGGCCAGAGACAGCATAAAGTTGGGATCGTGCTCGGCCTGCCTGGCGCTCAGCGTATTGGGGATATTGTCGCTCATCGCATCCTTCTCCGTTGCAGCGTAAAGCTCACGGCAGATCACTATACCTTGCGCAAAATGGGGCGCGCTGAATTGTGCCGGTTTTACCACCACGATCACATTAATAACCGTCTTTTAACAAACGCGTCGATAATCGCACAACATTTCGATTATCGCCGTTGACCATCCGCCAGGCCGAACCCTATTGTCAATGGCATAGCCCTCCCCGTTATGGATGTGGGTACAAAAAGTTATACATCTCATCAGGAAGCGAAAATGACTGCCACCGTAGAACGTATTGAGAGCTGGATTGTGGATGTCCCAACCATCCGGCCACATAAATTGTCGATGACCACCATGGGATGTCAGACGCTGGTGATCGTGCGCCTTACCCGCTCCGACGGCATCTGCGGCATTGGCGAGGCCACCACCATCGGCGGCTTGAGCTATGGCGTCGAGAGCCCGGAGACTATCTCGTCGGCGATAACGCATTACCTGACGCCGCTGTTGCTGGGGCAACCGGCTGATAACCTGAATGCGCTGACCGCCCGCATGAACAGCGCCATTAAAGGCAACACTTTTGCCAGGTCCGCCATCGAAACCGCGCTGCTGGATGCTCAGGGCAAAGCGCTGGGGCTGCCGGTGTCGGCGCTGCTCGGCGGCGCGCTGCAAACGGCGTTGCCGGTGCTGTGGACGTTAGCCAGCGGCGATACCGCGAAAGATATTGCCGAAGGGGAAAAACTGTTAGCCGAGCGGCGCCATCAGGCGTTCAAGCTGAAAATTGGCGCACGCGAATTAGCGACCGACCTGCGCCATACTCGCGCCATTGTGGAGGCGCTAGGGGATCGCGCCAGCATTCGCGTCGACGTCAATCAGGCCTGGGACGCCGCAACCGGCGCGAAAGGCTGCCGCGAGCTGGCGGCGATGGGCGTCGACCTCATCGAACAGCCGGTCAGCGCCCACGACAACGCGGCGCTGGTGCGGTTAAGCCAGCATATTGAAACCGCGATCCTCGCCGACGAAGCGGTGGCCACCGCTTACGATGGCTATCAACTGGCGCAGCAGGGCTTTACTGGCGCTTACGCGCTGAAAATCGCCAAGGCCGGCGGACCGAACAGCGTACTGGCGCTGGCCCGCGTCGCCCAGGCGGCGGGTATTGGCCTGTATGGCGGCACCATGCTGGAGGGGACCGTCGGGACTGTCGCCTCGCTACACGCCTGGTCGACGCTGCCGCTGCAGTGGGGCACCGAAATGTTCGGCCCGCTGTTGCTGAAAGACGATATCGTCAGCGTACCGCTCTCCTTTGCCGACGGCGAGGTGGTGCTCCCGCAAATCCCGGGTCTTGGCGTCGAGCTGGATGAAGACAAACTGCGTTTTTACACCCGCCAGGCGTAGCGGGAAACAGGAGAAACAGATGCTATTTAAAGTGGATATGACCGTGAATATACCGCTCGGCTTTCCCGTCGCCGAAGCGGAGGAAATAAAACAACGCGAAAAAGCCTATTCGCAACAATTACAGCGGGAAGGCAAATGGCGACATATCTGGCGCGTCGCCGGTCTTTACGCCAATGTCAGTATTTTCGATGTCAAAGATACCGAAGAGTTACATCAAATATTAATGGGATTGCCGCTGTATCCTTTTATGGATATTCGCGTCGAGGCGCTGTGCCGCCATCCCTCGTCTGTTCGTGACGATGATAGCTAATAATAACACCTGACCTCATGCCGGGGTGACCCGGTAAATACCCTACAACGATAAGAGAGAATAATAATGAGTAATGCTTTCGTACAACAAGAAGCCGTGCAGAAATTATTACGTGAAGGGGCGGGTTTACATGTCCCTGGCGGAAACGAACGTTTTAAAGCCATTATTCACCGTCTGCTGGAGAATATCTGTACGCTGATCGACGACTATAACATCACCGAAGAAGAGTTCTGGCATGCGGTGAACTATCTGCATGCGCTGGGTGGTCGTCAGGAGGCGGCGCTGCTGGCGGCAGGGCTGGGTCTGGAGCATTTCCTCGACCTGCGTCAGGACGCCATCGACGCAGCGGCGCGCCGGGAAACCGGCACCCCGCGCACCATCGAAGGGCCGCTGTATGTGGCCAATGCGCCGCTGGCCGAAGGTCACGCCCGGATGGATGATGGCGCCGACCCGGGGGAAGTGATGTGGCTGCATGGCCAGGTCAAAGATACCGAGGGCCGGCCGGTGGCCAACGCCATCGTCGATATCTGGCACGCCAATACCCTCGGCAATTACTCCTTCTTCGACCCGAGCCAGAGCGAATACAACCTGCGCCGTCGGATCCGCACCGGCGCCGATGGCCGCTATAGCGTGCGCAGCATCCTGCCTTCCGGCTACGGCTGTCCGCCGGATGGACCAACGCAGAAATTGCTGGATCAGTTAGGCCGCCACGGCAACCGTCCGGCGCATATTCACTTCTTCGTCTCCGCGTCGGGGCATAAACATCTCACCAGCCAGATCAACCTCAGCGGCGATAAATACCTGTGGGATGATTTTGCCTTTGCCACCCGCGACGGTCTGATTGCCGACCCGATTAAAGTGACGGACCGCGAGACTATCGCGCAGCGCGACCTTGAGGGAGAGCACACTGAGGTCTGTTTTGATTTCACCCTGTGTAAAGCGCTCAGCGCCGACGAAGAGCAGCGCGGCGCCCGCCTGCGCGCCAAAGCGTAATCTGCTGTAACGGCCCCGGGCACGCGGTTGCCCGGGCCAGACATTGCACCTGAAAGCTAACAATTCACCCGGTTTATTTCATCCTGAATACCGCAGGAGGGACTGACTCATGCAAAAAACGCTATCAGCGCTTAAAGACAAAATTAACAACGCCTTAATTGTCGATCGTGAAAATCATATTTACCGCTGCCACCGATCGATATTTACCGACCCGCAGCTGTTTGAATTTGAAATGAAGCATATCTTCGAAGGTAACTGGGTATTTCTCGCCCATGAAAGCCAAATTGCCGAACCGGGTGATTATTATACCCTGACGCTGGGGCGTCAGCCGGTGATTATTACCCGCGATAAAAAGCATGAGCTGCATGCGTTAATTAACAGCTGCGCTCATCGCGGCGCCATGTTATGTCGAAGGAAAACCGGGAATAAAAACTCTTTTACCTGTCCGTTTCACGGCTGGACCTTCAGCAATAACGGCAAATTATTAAAAGCCAAAGATGAAAGCACCGGCGCTTATCCTAACACCTTCAAACAGGAAGGATCTCACGACCTGCAAAAGCTGCCGCGTTTTCAGTCCTATCGCGGTTTTTTATTCGGCAGCCTCAATGCCGACGTGCAGCCGCTGGAAGCCTATCTCGGGGAAACTTGTAAAATCATCGATCTGATCGTCGACCAGGCGCCGGAGGGGCTGGAAGTGCTCAAGGGTTCGTCGAGCTACGTTTACGAAGGCAACTGGAAGCTGGGCGCGGAGAACGGCGCTGATGGCTACCATGTCAGCGTGGTGCACTGGAACTACGCCTCCACCATGTCGCGACGCAACTATGAAGCGCAAGGCACCCATGCGGTGGACGCCAACGGCTGGTCAAAAAGCCTCGGCGGCGGCTACGGATTTGATAACGGCCATATGCTGCTGTGGACCCGGGCGCTGAATCCGGAGGTGCGCCCGGTGTATGCCCATCGCGAGCGTCTGCAGGCGGAATTCGGCGAACGGCGCGCCGACCAGATGGTCAACGAAACCCGCAACCTGTGCCTGTATCCCAACGTCTACCTGATGGATCAGTTCTCCACCCAGATCCGCGTTATCCGCCCGATTGCGGTCGACAAAACCGAAGTCACTATCTGGTGCTTTGCCCCGAAGGGGGAGTCCGACCAGGCGCGGGCCCTGCGTATCCGCCAGTATGAAGATTTCTTTAACGTTAGCGGGATGGGCACGCCGGACGACCTCGAGGAGTTCAGCGCCTGTCAGCGCGGCTATCTCGGTGAAAATCTGGCGTGGAGCGATCTCAGCCGCGGCGCGCTGCGCTGGGTCGACGGCCCGGATGAGCATGCGCAGCACGCCGGATTTAATCCGCGCTTAAGCGGCGTGAGATCGGAGGACGAAGCGCTGTACATCGCCCATCACCATCACTGGCAGACGCTGATGCTCACGGCGATTGAACAAGAGCAGCAGCGCTATGACCAGTCGATCACCCAGCGCGTGGAGGTGGCCTGATGCTGAACCTCGAACAGGTACGCCAGTTTCTCTATTACGAAGCCCGTCTGCTGGATGACCGTCAGTGGGATGAATGGCTCAGCTGCTACAGCCCGCAGGTGATCTACTGGATGCCGGCGTGGGGCGACGACGATCAGCTGACGCGCGACCCGCAAAAAGAGATTTCGCTTATCTACTATCCCAACCGGGAAGGGCTGGAGGATCGCGTTTACCGCATTAAAACCGAGCGCTCCGGGGCCAGCACGCCGGAGCCGCGGACCACCCATATCATCAGCAACGTCGAACTGCTGGGGGAGAGCGACGAGGGGCTGGAGGTGCGTTACAGCTGGGTGACCTGGAGCCACCGCTATCAGCACACCGATGCCTTTTTCGGCGCCACCTGCTGCACGCTGACCGAGCAGGACGGCCGGCCGCAGATCGTGCGCAAAACCGTGCGCCTGAATAACGACTATATCCGTCAGGTGATTGACGTTTACCACATTTAAGAGGCGCCTATGACCTTCACTATTGCTCTTAATTTTGAGGACGGTATCACCCGCTTTATTCAATGCCATGCCGGAGAGAAAGTCCTGGATGCTGCCTATCGGCAGAAGGTGAATCTGCCGATGGACTGCTCGGACGGCGTGTGCGGCACCTGCAAATGCCACTGCGCCAGCGGGGAATACGATCTCGGCGAGGAGTATCTCGACGAGGCGTTAAGCGATGAGGAAGCGCAGGCCCGCCAGGTGCTGACCTGCCAGATGGTGCCCACCAGCGACTGCGTTGTCGATGTGCCGGTGGCCGCCGCGCAGTGTAAAACCGCCCTGACGAACGCCGGGGCGCAGGTGCGACAGGTGAATTGTCTGTCCGATACCGCCATCGAGCTGGTGGTCGCCCTCGATGAGCCGCTGGACTTCCTGGCGGGGCAGTACGTCAACATTCAGGTGCCAGGCACGCCGCACGTTCGCGCCTATTCCTTCAGCTCCCGGCCAGGCTCGGCAGAAGGGCGTTTCCTGATCCGTAACGTGCCCGGCGGCATGATGAGCCAGTGGTTAACCCTGCAGGCGCGGCCCGGGGATCGTCTTACCCTCAGCGGCCCGATGGGCAGCTTCTATCTGCGCCACGGCGAACGTCCGCTGCTGATGCTGGCCGGCGGTACCGGGCTGGCGCCGCTGCTCTCCATGCTCGAGACCTTGCAGGCGCAGAACGCCGCGCGCCCGGTGACCCTGCTGTATGGCGTCACGCGCGACGCGGACCTGGTGAAGACCGAGGCGCTGGAGGCATTCCGTCAGCAGTTAACCCACTTTCGCTGGCTGCCGGTGGTGGCGGATGAAAACAGTCCTTGCCCACAGCGCGGCTTCGTCACCGACCATCTTAACGACGCCATGCTGAATAATGGCGAGGTCGATATCTACCTTTGCGGCCCGCCGCCGATGGTCAACGCGGTCGCCACGGCGCTGCGCGAGCGAGGGATCACCCCGGCGGGCTTCTGGTACGAGAAATTTATCGCCAGCCAGAGCGCGGCGGCATAAGGAGGCAGTATGCGTTTTAGCGATAAAGTGGTCGCCATCACCGGCGCGGCTCAGGGCATTGGCCGACAAACCGCGGAGCAGGCGGCTGCGGAAGGCGCGGCTCTGCTGCTCATCGATCGTTCGCCCTGGGTGCATGAGCTGGCGGCGACGCTGGCTCAGTCCGGCAGTCAGGTGCTGGCGCTGGAGGCGGACCTGGAACAGTGGCCGAGCGCCGAGCAGGCGTTTGCCGACGGGGTGGCGCATTTTGGCCGCATCGATGTGTTAATCAATAACGTCGGGGGGACCATCTGGGCGCGGCCGTTTGCCGAATACCAACCGGAGCAGATTGAGAGAGAGATCCGCCGCTCGCTGTTTCCCACCCTGTGGGGCTGCCGCGCGGCGCTGCCGTGGATGCTGAAGCAGGGCAAAGGCTGCATCGTCAATATCTCGTCGGTGGCGACGGCGGGGGTCAACCGGGTGCCTTATTCGGCGGCGAAGGGAGGTGTGAATGCGCTGACCCGGTCGATTGCCATGGAGTACAGCGGCAGCGGCATCCGCATCAATGCCGTCGCACCGGGCGGGACGGAGGCGCCGCCGCGCCTGACGCCGCGTAACGACGAGCAGCCCAGTGAGCAGGAGAAGGCGTGGTATCAGCAGATGGTCGATCAGACGGTGGCCAGCAGTCTGATGCACCGCTACGGCACGCTGGCGGAACAGGCAAACGCGATCCTGTTTCTCGCCAGCGATGAGGCCAGCTATATCACCGGCGTCACCCTCCCGGTGGCGGGCGGCGATCTCGGCTAACGGCGGGTTGCATACCAGCAGAGCAGGGAGCCGAGACACACCATCCCGGCCCCCTGCCAGAACGACCATGATAGCGCGGCGCTAAGCAGGATCGCCGCCAGCGCGGAGGAGAGCACCGGGGTGAAGTAGGAGGCCGCCGCCAGCAGGCTGACGTTGCCGTGGAGGATCCCCACGTTCCACGCGGCGTAGGCCAGACCGAGCGCCACCGCTACCGTCAGCAGCTTGATGCTGACCGGCCAGCTGAAGACCATCGGCGGCTGCGGCGTGGCGAGAAACTTCAGCCATAGCGTCAGCGCGGTTAACAGGACGAACAGGGTAATAGCATTTTTGCCGCCGGCATATTTGGCCGTCACCGTGCAGTAGGCCGCCCAGATAAAGGCGCCGACAAAGGCCAGCAGATAGCTGAGCGGACTGGAGATGACGTTGCTGATAATCTCCTCCAGCTGCAGGCCGTGCTCACCCCCCAACACCCAGCCGACGCCAAGCAGGGCGAGAAGCAAACCGGGGATCACCAGCCAGCTGCTTTTCTGACCATTAAACAGGATGGCGAACAGGATGGTCAGGCTGGGCCACAGATAATTGACCATCCCCACCTCAATGGCCTGTTGACGGCTGGCGGCATAGCCCAGGGACAGCGCGAGGCAGATTTCATAGCTGACAAACAGCACGCTGCCGGCCAGCAGATAGCGGCGCGGGATCTGGCGCAGGTTAGGGAAACCGACGGTAAAAATCAGCAGCAGGCCGCTGAGGCTGTAAATCATCGCCGCGCCGCCGACCGGTCCCAGTCCTTCGCTGACGCCGCGAATCAATCCGACCATGGTGCTCCATAAAATAATGGCGGCGAAGCCGATGGTCGTGGCTCTCTTTTTCTCCATGCTTATCCTGAGGGTTACGCGAATGCAGCCGGCATATATATCATCTTTTGACCGCCGCGGGGTGAAATTTTCCGCCATGGGTAACCCCTGGGGATTAGTGAAAACGGCCGCGGCTGGCGATTAAGGGGGAGTGGGTTTTGCTCCTTGATTTGACGCAAATTTTCCCGGGATTTTACTGTTAGTTTCCTCCGCGCGATGAATCAACATCCTGCATGGAGGAATGCAATGGACGTCAGCCGCAGAAAGTTCTTTAAGATCTGCGCAGGCGGTATGGCCGGAACCACAGCTGCCGCCCTGGGCTTTGCCCCCAAAATGGCGCTGGCTCAGGCACGCAACTACAAATTGCTGCGTGCGAAAGAGATCCGCAACACCTGCACTTACTGCTCCGTTGGCTGCGGGCTATTAATGTATAGCCTCGGCGACGGCGCGAAAAACGCCAAAGAAGCGATTTACCATATCGAAGGAGATCCGGACCATCCGGTGAGCCGCGGCGCGTTATGCCCGAAAGGCGCCGGCCTGCTGGACTATGTCCACAGTGATAACCGCCTGCGCTACCCGGAGTACCGCGCCCCGGGATCCGATAAATGGCAGCGACTCTCCTGGGATGAAGCCTTCAGCCGCATTGCCCGGCTGATGAAAGCCGACCGCGACGCTAACTTTATGGAAAAGAACGAGCAGGGCGTAACGGTTAACCGCTGGCTTTCCACCGGCATGCTGTGCGCCTCGGCGGCGAGTAATGAGACCGGCATGCTGACGCAAAAATTTGTGCGATCGCTCGGCATGCTGGCGGTAGACAACCAGGCGCGCGTCTGACACGGACCAACGGTAGCAAGTCTTGCTCCAACATTTGGTCGCGGTGCGATGACTAACCACTGGGTGGATATCAAAAACGCGAACGTCGTGGTGGTGATGGGCGGTAACGCCGCGGAAGCCCACCCGGTGGGATTCCGCTGGGCGATGGAGGCGAAGAACAACAACGACGCCACGCTTATCGTCGTCGACCCGCGCTTTACGCGCACTGCGTCGGTGGCCGATATCTATGCGCCGATTCGCTCCGGTACCGACATTACCTTCCTGTCGGGGGTGCTGCTGTACCTGATCGAACATAACAAAATCAATGCCGAGTACGTGAAGCACTACACCAACGCCAGCCTGCTGGTGCGGGATGATTTTGCCTTCGAAGAGGGGCTGTTCAGCGGCTATGATGCGGACAAACGCCAGTATGATAAATCGTCCTGGAACTACCAGTTCGATGAAAACGGCTACGCTAAACGCGATGAGACGCTAAGCCATCCGCGCTGCGTGTGGAATCTGCTGAAGCAGCACGTTTCCCGTTACACGCCAGAGGTGGTCGAAAACATCTGCGGTACGCCGAAAGCGGACTTCCTCAAGGTGTGCGATGTGCTGGCCTCAACCAGCGCCGCCGATCGCACCACCACCTTCCTGTATGCCCTGGGCTGGACGCAGCACACCGTCGGCGCGCAGAACATTCGCACCATGGCGATGATCCAATTGCTGCTCGGCAATATGGGCATGGCCGGCGGTGGCGTGAATGCCCTGCGCGGTCACTCTAATATTCAGGGGCTGACCGACCTTGGCCTGCTGTCTACCAGCCTGCCAGGCTACCTGACCCTGCCTTCTGAAAAGCAGCCGGATCTGCAGACGTACCTGGCGGCCAACACGCCAAAAGCGACCCTGCCGGACCAGGTGAACTACTGGAGCAACTACCCGAAATTCTTTGTCAGCCTGATGAAATCCTTCTACGGCGAGGCGGCGCAAAAAGAGAACGACTGGGGCTTTGAGTGGTTACCAAAGTGGGACCAGGCTTACGACGTTATCAAATACTTCAACATGATGGATAACGGCAAAGTCACTGGCTATATCTGCCAGGGCTTTAACCCGGTCGCGTCCTTCCCGGACAAAAACAAAGTGGTTCGCAGCCTGAGCAAGCTGAAGTATATGGTGGTTATCGATCCGCTGGTCACCGAAACTTCCACTTTCTGGCAGAACCACGGCGAGTCTAATGACGTCGACCCGTCGACGATTCAGACGGAAGTCTTCCGCCTGCCATCGACCTGCTTTGCCGAAGAGGACGGTTCGATCGCCAACTCCGGCCGCTGGCTGCAGTGGCACTGGAAAGGTCAGGATGCCCCAGGTGAAGCACGTAACGACGGCGAGATCCTGGCCGGGATTTACCATCGCCTGCGCGAACTGTACCGCACCGAAGGCGGGAAGGGTGCGGAACCCCTGCTGAAGATGAGCTGGCGCTATAAGCAGCCGGACCATCCGGAATCGGAAGAAGTCGCGAAAGAGAACAACGGCTACGCACTGGCGGATCTTTATGACGCCAACGGCACCCTGGTGGCGAAAAAAGGCCAGCTGCTGAACAGCTTCGCGCTGCTGCGTGACGACGGGACGACGGCGTCTTCCTGTTGGATCTATGCCGGCAGCTGGACGGAGCAGGGCAACCAGATGGCGAATCGCGATAATGCCGACCCTTCGGGTCTGGGCAATACGCTGGGCTGGGCCTGGGCGTGGCCGCTTAATCGCCGGGTGCTCTATAACCGCGCTTCGGCCGATATCAACGGCAAGCCGTGGGATGCGAAGCGGATGCTGATCCAGTGGAACGGCAGCAAGTGGGTCGGGAATGATATTCCGGACTTCAATACCGCGCCGCCGGGGAGTAACACCGGGCCATTTATCATGCAGCAGGAGGGGCTGGGTCGCCTGTTCGCGCTGGATAAGCTGGCGGAAGGACCGTTCCCGGAACACTACGAGCCGATGGAAACCCCGCTTGGCACTAACCCGCTGCACCCGAAGGTGGTCTCCAGCCCGGTGGTGCGTTTGTATGAAGAGGACGCCATCCGCCTAGGTAAGAAGGATAAGTTCCCGTATGTCGGGACCACCTATCGTCTGACCGAGCATTTCCATACCTGGACCAAGCATGCGCTGCTCAATTCCATCGCGCAGCCGGAACAGTTTGTCGAAATCAGCGAAGGGCTGGCAAAAGCGAAAGGGATTACCAACGGCGACCGGGTGAAAGTCAGCAGCCAGCGCGGCTTTATTCGCGCGGTAGCGGTGGTGACGCGCCGCCTGCAAACGCTCAACGTCAACGGCCAGCAGGTGGAGACCGTCGGGATCCCGCTGCACTGGGGTTTTGAAGGCGTGGCTCGCAAAGGCTATATCGCTAACACCCTGACGCCGAACGTTGGCGATTCCAACTCGCAAACGCCGGAATATAAGGCGTTTCTGGTCAACATCGAGAAAGCGTAAGGAGCGATTCAATGGCGATGGAAACACAAGACATTATTAAACGCTCCGCGACCAACCCGATCACCCCCGCGCCGCGCACGCGGGACCATAAGGCGGAAGTCGCCAAGCTTATCGATGTCTCCTCCTGCGTGGGCTGTAAAGCCTGCCAGGTGGCCTGCTCCGAGTGGAATGACATCCGCGATGACGTGGGGCACTGCGTCGGGGTGTACGATAACCCGGCGGATCTTAGCGCCAAATCCTGGACGGTAATGCGCTTTAGCGAGACCGAACAGAACGGCAAGCTGGAGTGGCTTATCCGCAAGGATGGTTGTATGCACTGCGCAGAGCCGGGGTGTCTGAAGGCCTGCCCATCCGCCGGGGCGATTATTCAGTACGCCAATGGCATCGTCGATTTCCAGCAGGAAAACTGCATCGGCTGCGGCTACTGCATTGCTGGCTGTCCGTTTAACGTACCGCGTCTCAATAAAGAGGATAACCGGGTCTATAAATGCACCCTGTGCGTGGACCGGGTCAGCGTCGGTCAGGAACCGGCGTGCGTGAAAACCTGTCCTACCGGCGCGATCCACTTCGGCACGAAAAAAGAGATGCTTGAGGTGGCCGAGGAGCGGGTGGCTAAGCTGAAAAAACGCGGTTATGCCAGGGCCGGGATTTACAACCCGCAGGGCGTCGGCGGCACCCACGTGATGTACGTATTGCATCATGCCGACCAGCCTGAGCTGTATCACAAGCTGCCGAAGGAACCGCAGATCGATACCAGTATCAATCTGTGGAAGGGGGCGCTGAAGCCGCTGTCGGCGGTGGGCTTTATCGCCACCTTTGCCGGGCTTATCTATCACTACATCGGTATCGGGCCGAACAAGGAAGTTGACGACGACGAGGAGGAGCATGATGAGTAAATCGAAGATGATAGTGCGCACGACCTTTATCGATCGCGCCTGTCACTGGACGGTGGTTATCTGTTTCTTCCTCGTGGCGCTGTCGGGAATATCGTTTTTCTTCCCGACGCTGCAGTGGCTGACCGAAACCTTCGGTACCCCGCAGATGGGGCGTATTCTGCACCCCTTCTTTGGCGTGCTGATTTTTGTCGCCCTGATGTTTATGTTCGTTCGTTTTGTCCACCACAACATCCCGGATAAACAGGATATTCCGTGGCTGAAAGGTATCGTCGAGGTGCTGAAAGGCAACGAGCATAAGGTGGCGCGCGTCGGTAAATATAACGCCGGGCAGAAGATGATGTTCTGGACCATCATGAGCATGATTTTCGTGCTGCTGGTGACCGGGGTGATTATCTGGCGGCCATGGTTTGCCCAATATTTCCCGATTCCGGTGATTCGCTATAGCCTGCTGATACACGCCACTTCGGCCATTATTCTGATCCACGCCATCCTTATCCATATGTATATGGCGTTCTGGGTGAAGGGGTCGATTAAGGGGATGATTGAAGGCAAAGTCAGCCGCCGCTGGGCGAAGAAACACCACCCGCGCTGGTATTGCGATGTCGAACGCCTTGAAGCGATGAAAGAGAGTCGCGAAGGGATGAAGTAAGCCTTCACGGCGCGAAACCCGCTCCGGAGATGTCGGAGCGGGTTCCCGGCAGTCAGCAGTTCGTGATAAGTGTATCGATTGAATCGATAACGCCCTGGCGCGCATGACTCAGATTGCAGACGAAATCCTGTGGCTGGATCCGTTTATTATTTAAGTTACTGATCATTGGCGTACAAAGTAAAAAGCTGTCAAATTCAATATTTATCCTTGGTACGACATGCTGATGCCAGCGTGGTAACTGTTGTGGTCGCATTAAAGGAATAATGACTCTCGTGGCCAGGTCTGCATAATAATCATTCTGCACAATCATATAATATGGCAGGGTTTTATTTGTCTGAGCAGAACAATTTCGATAAACATTGAATTGTTCAAGCATCATAGTACCCTGAAAAATTCATCATCAGTAAGAGTGCCTCCTTTTGCAATAAATTCATTCATTGCGGCAATGAATTCCTTGTGCTGTCTCTGTTTATCTGCTTCTCGTAAATCCTTACCTGGCTGTACTGACACCTTCTGGACGGGTACGTCAGTGGGTCTTTTACGTAGCGTATTACTTTTCATCATAGGCTCCTTGCGGTTGGTTCTGTGATTATTCACTTTACTCACTAAAAGATAAATGCCAGCAGTAATTTTAATGTTTATTTTGCGAGGCAGCTTCCAGAGGAAAGTAATCGCCTGAAATATTAATGGTTATAGTAATAAACCCGGCGCTGGTATTAACCAGCGCGGCGGGAAATAATCAGAACTTCTCCGGAATAAAGCGGAAGGGGAAATTGGTCTGTTTCATTCTACCAATTTTGCGCTTCGGCAGCGTGACATGCTCCACTGGCAAGGCTTCGTAGGGGATCTGCGACAGCAGGTGGGTGATGATATTCAGACGCACCCGCTTTTTATCCTCGGAGCGGGCGACGAACCACGGCGCCCAGGCGGTGTCGGTGGCGGCGAACATGGCGTCGCGGGCGGCGGTATATTCATCCCAGCGATTGAAAGACTTGATGTCCATCGGCGAGAGCTTCCAGATCTTGCGCCCGTCGTCGATGCGATCCCGCAGGCGCCGCTCCTGCTCCTGCGGGGAGACCTCCAGCCAGTACTTGAGCAGGATAATGCCCGACTCGACCATGCCGCGCTCCACCATCGGCGCGCCGTCGAGAAATTTCTGCACCTCCTCCGGGGTACAAAAGCCCATCACGCGTTCGACGCCGGCGCGGTTGTACCAGCTGCGATCGAAAATCACGATTTCCCCAGCCGCCGGGAGATGCTTGATATAGCGCTGAAAATAGAGCTGACTTTTCTCGCGTTCGGTGGGCGAGGGTAAGGCGACGACCCGGAAGATACGCGGGCTGACGCGCTCGGTGATCGCCTTAATGGTGCCGCCTTTGCCGGCGCCGTCCCGGCCTTCAAAGACGATGCACACCTTCAACCCTTTATGCACCACCCAGCGCTGCAGTTTCACCAGCTCCACGTGGAGCTTGCGCAACGCCTTCTCATACGCTTTATTGTCAAGCGGGGCGATCTTCACCGCCGCGTCGACCGGATTACCGCTTTTCTTATTACCCATCGCCATGCTCCGTGTTGCCGAGGTATCCCTTTGAAGTGTAATCCTTCACCGGCGAGGCGGTGGAAAATATTCCGCCCGGGACGGGTTAGCGGGCGCTCCCCGCGGCGATGACTTCCAGTCCCACCCGCTGCCCCCACGACAGCTCAAGGGTGTTACCGTCCGGGTCGGCAAAGAAAGCGAAATAGCCTACCGGATCGCCCAACTGCTCCGGTTCCCGACGCAAAACGCCTTCCCGCCGCGCCTGAGCGACTTTCTCATCGATCTCCGCCTGGGTGGCGCAGGCGACGCCGAGATGGCCGAACGGACCCAGCGGCGTGTCGGCAGGGTCATCACTTTGCACCAGCACCAGGGCGAAAGGTCGGGTGCGATCGCTGAGCCACGCCACTTTACGCGCCGAGGGGAGGTCGGGTTCGCGCTGGTGAATAACGGTCATCGCCGTATAGCGGGTATAAAAATCGATGCTGCTGGCCAGACAGCGGACGGTAAAGGCGACATGGGTAAAGCCGACATCAACATTTTGCATGGATGATTCTCCCGAGGTGAACGATGTCTCGACTTTACAACCTCAAGTTAACTTGAGATCAATCCGCGATGTATCCCTGCGTGCCCACCAATTTTTACAGGGGATTATCCACCGCCAGGCGCCTCTGCCGTCGGCTGGAAAGCCAACAGTGGCGCTGGCGAGCGCATGAACGAATCAGGCCGTTGTATGGAGGATACTGCCGTCGGGCGTTTTTAGCTGGTGTGGCGAGGCGGGATGGTCAATAATGCCGGCCGTCTCTCAATACCCCTAAAAGATGTATGAAAAAAACGATTTTTTCACTGGCGCTGGGCACTTTCGGACTCGGCATGGCGGAATTTGGCATTATGGGCGTGCTGCCGGACATGGCGCGCGATGTCGGAATATCCATTCCCGCCGCCGGCAATATGATTGCCTGGTATGCCTTCGGCGTGGTGATCGGCGCACCGATCATGGCGTTGCTCTCCAGTCGGTTTTCGTTGAAATCGGTGATGCTGTTTCTCGCCGCCCTGTGCATTCTCGGCAATACCCTGTTTACCTTCTCCAGTAGCTACGCCATGCTGGCGCTAGGCCGGCTGGTTTCCGGGTTTCCCCACGGGGCGTTCTTTGGCGTCGGCGCGATTATCCTGTCGAAAATCGCGCCGCCAGGGAAGGTGACCGCCGCGGTGGCCGGGATGATTGGCGGCATGACGATCGCTAATCTGGTGGGCGTCCCAGGTGGCACCTGGCTTGGGCATCACTTTAGCTGGCGCTATACCTTCGCGCTTATCGCGGTGTTTAACGTCGCGGTGTTTCTGGCCATCTTCTGCTGGGTGCCCACGCTGTATGACCGGGCCAGCACGCGGCTGCGCGAGCAGTTCCGTTTTCTGGCTTCCCCGGCGCCGTGGCTGATTTTTGCCGCCACCATGTTCGGTAACGCCGGGGTGTTCGCGTGGTTCAGCTATATCAAGCCCTTTATGCTCAACGTCTCCGGCTTTGCCGAAAGCCGGATGATGCTGATTATGATGCTGGCGGGGCTGGGTATGGTGGTTGGCAATCTGTTCAGCGGTAAAATTTCCGGGCGCTACAGTCCGCTGCGCATCGCGGCCATGACTGACGGGGCGATCGCCGTGACGCTGCTGCTGATCTTTGCCTTCGGGGAGCATAAAGTCGCTTCGCTGACGCTGGCGTTTTTCTGCTGTGCCGGGCTGTTTGCCCTGTCGGCGCCGCTGCAGATCCTGCTGCTGCAGAACGCCAAAGGTGGTGAGATGCTGGGGGCGGCAGGGGGGCAGATCGCCTTTAACCTCGGGAGCGCCATCGGCGCCTTCTGCGGCGGAATGATGATTGCCCAAGGCTTCGGCTGGAACAGCGTGGCGCTTCCCGCCGCCACGCTGTCGTTTCTGGCGATGAGCGCCTTGCTCATCTACGGTCGCCATCAGCGCCGACAGGTTTGCTAACGACGCTTACTCACGCCAGGGTTCGCCGAGCGTCAGCATCAGCCGGTTGGCCCAGGCGAAAAAGGCCGCTGACTGCAGCAGATCCAGCTGGGCCAGGGTATCTAAGCCCTGCTCATCAAGCGCAGCCAGATGGCTGGCTTTCAGCGCGGGCGGCGTCACCGACAGCGCGGCGGCGGCATCGATCTCCGCCTGCCAGCGCGGCGACTGCCCGCCGCGCAGATCTTCTCCCGGCGTCACCGCCAGCAGCGTGTCGACGGCGGTCTCGTCCTTCGCCAGCTGCGCCGCTTTGCGGGCATGCACCGAGGCGCAGTAAATACAGCCATTGATTTTACTGGCCACCGTGGCGGCCAGTTCACGTTCGGCGCGCGGCAATCCCCCTGGGGTATAGAAAATGCCTTTATCAGTCAGCGTCCGCTGCTCCAGCACTGGCTGGTTGCGCGCCAGCAGGCGGAAGTAAGGCGAATCGCTATGGCCATATTTTGCCAGGATCGCCTGTTCTTCAGGACTAAATTCCGCAAGCGGTTTATCCGCCAGCCAGGGTTCCCAATGCAGTTCATCACGGGTGAAACGCATCGGGGCCGCTTTGCCGCTCTGAGTTTGTGGGGTGGTGTGCCAGTACCCGGCCACCACCGGTGTGTCGGCGCTGACGATGGGCTGATGGTTGAGCGCCCGCAGGCCCAGCAGCAGGCGGCTTTGGAAGCCGATAAAGGCCACCAGCTGCGCCAGGGTGACGATGCCCCGCAGGCTCCAGCCTGCTTTTGTCAGAGCGTGCAGCGCGGCGGGGGTCGCTTCGACAGGAGTGAAGGTCAGCAGGCGGGCAAAGGCCAGCGCCGGAACCAGACGGTCCGTGGTCGGGTCGGCAAGGCCGAAGCCGGCATAGTGCACCGCCAGCGCGTCCGCCTGGTGCAATTTCGCCACCTTCGCGGCCACGGCGAAGCGTTCATCAAGAGGAAAGTCAGTATCCTGCTGGCTGAACAGCACTTCATAACTTCCCTGGGCGTGACGGGTGGCGGCGTCGCGGATTGCGCGCGCCTGATCGAGCGGGGAACCGATGGCGATCTCCGCCAGTTCGGCCAGAATATCCTGACTCAGCGTCATGGTGACTCCTTATCTGATGTGGGGGGCAATATGCTGGGCGATCAGCTCAATGGAACGCAGCGTATCCCGGTGCGAAGGCTCCACCGAGTGCACCTGAAACGAAATATCGGTAGCGCGGGCCAGCACGCTGTCTTGCGCCAGGGAGGCGATAACATGCTCAGGATCGCCGACGTGGGCATCCAGCTGCTGCAGATAGTCGGTGACACTGTCACCTTCTATCCGATGACCCGCTTCCCGGTGCTGTGCCGCCTGTTTGCGCAGGCCGGGTTCGGCGATCTGCAGGGCGTGGGCGTGGCTGTCAGCGACAAAGGCGGTGCGCGAGGCGAGGATCCGCGGCGCAACGCCGTCCGGCAGCGCCGACAGATAGGCGTCGATGATCGGGTTCTGAATGGCGTCCAGCGGCAGGCGCGGCTCACCGGGCGGCCGGGGCTGCGTGCGGGACAGCATCAGCCCGTGTCCCGCCTGACCGGCACGGATGGCGCCCTCCACCGAGAAGGTGGCGATCCAGATTCGCGCCGCCAGCTGCGGCGCCGGCGGATAGAGATGGTTGTCCGGGTGGCTGAGGGTGTCGCCGCGCCAGGCGCTGTGGATCAGGTGCAGATGGTCAGCAAACACCGCTCCGCGCTGCTCGCTGGTCAGGCCGAAGGGCAGAAATGAGGTTGGCGTGCCGCCGGAGCCAAACCCCACCTCCAGACGCCCGTCGGTGAGTAAATCCAGCACCGCCGCGTCTTCGGCGACGCGCAGCGGATTTTCCATCGGCAAGGTGATAATGGCTGTACCGAGGCGAATGCGGTCAGTCTGCGCCGCGACGTGGGCGAGAAACACCAGCGGGGAAGGCAGGCCGCCTTCCTGTTCATGAAAATGGTGTTGGGCAATCCATGCGCTGTCGAAGCCGACGCGCTCCGCGTGGCGGATCTGTTCGGCCGCCAGCCGGTAGCGCGTTTGCGCAGAGCCCTGATCGAGCAGACGGGTAAAAAAGCCGAGGCGTTTAGGCATTATGCGTTCTCCGTATAGGGCTGCGCTAAGCGGGGGGAAACCTGGGGGATAGCGGCGATCAGCTCGCGGGTGTAGGACTGCTGCGGGGCGACGAACAGGCGGCCAACGTCGCCATGCTCCACCACCTGGCCGGCGCGCAGCACCGTGACGCTGTCGGCAATCCGCCTCACCGTCGCCAGATCGTGGGTAATGAACAGATAGCTCAGACCAAGCTGCTGCTGTAGCTGCTCTAGCAGGGCGAGGATCTGCGCCTGAACGGTGACGTCGAGCGCCGAGGTCGCTTCGTCAAGGACCAGGATCGCCGGCTCGAGGATCAACGCCCGGGCAATCGCCACCCGCTGCCGCTGGCCGCCGGAAAGCTCCCGCGGCGTCCGCGACAGCAGCTCCGGGGCCAGTGCCACCCGGGCGGCGACGCTCTCCACACGCTGGCGACGCGTCGCCGCGCTGAGGCGCTCAAAGTTTTTTAATGGCTCTTCGATAATCGCGAACAGCGTCTGGCGCGGGTCGAGCGAAGCGAAGGGGTTCTGATAGACGAACTGGATTTTGCGCCGCAGCTGACGCTGCGCCTCGCGGCTAAGATGCCCGGCGTCAATACCGTCGATGGTCACCTGTCCGGCGTCGGCGCGCTCGAAGCCCAGCAGGATCCTCGCCAGGGTGGTTTTCCCGGAGCCGGACTCGCCCACCAGCGCATGGGTGCTGCCGCGCCTGACCTCAAAGCTGACGCTGTCGAGCGCCTGCAGCGCCTGTTTGCCCAGCGAGAAGCGTTTGCTGATCCCGTCGACGCGAATGGCCGGCGTGGCCAGCGGACGAGGACGATCCGCCGTCAGCCTCAGCGGCGCGTCCTGCAGATCGCGGAGCAGCTGGCGGGTGTAAGGGTGCTGCGGACGCCGGACAATCGTCTCGGTGGCGCCTTGTTCCTGAATCTCGCCCTGGCGAAACACCATGATCCGGTCGGCGCGTTCGGCGGCCAGCGCCAGATCGTGGGTGACAAACAGCACGGCGGTTCCCGACTCGCGACGCAGGATATCGAGCAGGTCGAGAATGCGCTTCTGCACCGTGACGTCAAGGGCGCTGGTAGGCTCGTCGGCAATAATCAGATCCGGCTGCAGGGCAATGGCGATGGCGATCAGCACCCGCTGCTTCATCCCGCCCGACAGCTGATGCGGGTACTGGTCAAGACGCTGTTCCGGGTGGCTGAGCCCGACTTTAGCGAGCAGGTTGAGGACCTGCTGCCGGCGTTCGGCGGCGGAGAGGGATTGATGCAGTTGCAGAATCTCTTCCACCTGCTGACCAATGGTTTTTACTGGGTTAAGCGAATTGCCTGGGTCTTGCGGCACCAGGCTGATGCTCACTCCGCGCAGGCGGTTCAGGCGTTTTGCCGACCAGTCGCTAATCACTTCGCCATTGAGAATAATTCGCCCGGCGTCGCGGCGGGCATTATCCGCCAGCAGGCCGATAATCGCCTGCGCGGTAGTGGTTTTCCCCGAGCCGGATTCCCCGACGAAGGCCAGCATTTCGCCGCGCTGAATGGAAAAGCTGACGTTATGCACCACTTCGCGCCATTCGCCCCGCGAGCGGTAGCTGATGCGCAGATCTTTAACAGACAGAACGTTCATGGGCGTACTCCACTCCACTGGCGGCTAAGACGATTGGCGGCAAGGACCACCGCGACCACGGCGAGGCCGGGGAAGGTGGTCAGCCACCAGGCGGTCGACAGGTAATTACGACCTTCGGCGATCAGTAATCCCCACTCCGGGACCGGCGGCGGGGTGCCGTAGCCGAGGAAGCTGAGGGTGGCCAGAGCCAGCATCGCCTGACCAAACTGCAGCGTTGCGAAGGCGAGCACCGCGGTGAGCGAGTTGGGCAGGATATGACGCCAGAAGATGGCGAGAAAGGTGCCGCCGCTGCCCCGGGCCGCTTCGACGTAATCGCTGTGGCGCACGCGCACCACTTCCGCCCGCGCCAGGCGCGCGAAGCTGGCGATAGCCGCGACGCCGACCGCCACCGCCGCATTCACCGTGCCAAAACCCAGCAGAATGATCACCGTCAGCTGCAGCAGCAGCGAGGGGATGGCCAGCAGGACATCCACCAGGCGCATGAGGGTGGATTCCACGCGTCCGGCCAATGCCCCGGCGAGGGTGCCAAGGGCGGTGCCGACCACCAGGCCGATGGCGACGGCGATTAGCGCCGCCGACAGAGAATGCACCGCGCCGTAAACCACCCGCGTCCACAGGTCGCGGCCCAGCTGGTCGGTGCCCAGCCAGTAGTGCGCCTGCGGCGCCAGGCGCTGAGCGCCGGGGATCCCTTCCAGCGGGTTAGCGGAGGTAAACCACTGTGGGGCAAGGGCCATTAACAGGGCGGTGATCATCACCGCCCACGCCAGCCACAGGCCTGGCTGCAGACGCACTCTGCGCCACTCCGGGCGGCGGCGAACCGCGATGGCATAGTCGACCAGGCTCATTTCACACCTCCGGTCTGTAATTGGAGTCGGGGATCCAGCCGCGGCATGACCAGGTCGACCAGCAGGTTGATCAGGACGAAACCGAGGGCGGAGATCATCACCACCGCCTGCAGCACAGCAATATCCTGGTTATTGACCGCCTGCTGGGTCAGCTGCCCGAGGCCGCTGCGGCCGAAGACGGTCTCGGTGATCAGCGCCCCGGCAATCAGCTCGCCCAGCAGCAGCCCGGCTATGTTCAGCGCAGGCAGCAGGGCGTTACCCATCACATGGCGCCAGAGGACGCCGGTTTCGCTCATTCCCTTGGCGCGGGCGACCGCGACGAAGGGCTGAACCGCCACCTGATCCATGCTGCGCATCAGGATCTGCGCCAGCGGGGCGGAGATGGGCAGCGCGACGGCGATAACCGGTAAAATCAGCCCTTCCAGCGGACCGGGGTTGATCACCGGGATCCAGCGCAACTGAAACGAAAAGAGCTGGATCAGGGCGATACCCAGCCAGAAGGTGGGCAGCGAGATAAACAGCACCGGCAACGACTGCAGGAGGTTGCTCAGCCAGCGCAGCCCCGGCAGACGCGAGGCGAAGGCGAGGGTGAACGCCAGGATCACGGCCAGCAGGAAGGCCGGCAGGGCGAGGCTTAAGGTATCCGGCAGGTTGCTGGCAATCAGGCTACTGACCGCCAGACCCGCCTGCAGGGAATAGCCAAAGTCGCCGTGCAGCATTGCCAGCAACGTGTGCAGGTACTGGCGCCACAGCGGGCTGTCGGCGCCGTAGGCCAGCCGCATGTCGGCGATTTGCGCCGGGCTCAGACCGAGGTCCGGGTTCTGAAACTTGATCAGCACCGCATCCCCTGGCAGCACCTGCAGCAGGAAAAAGGTGAGGGTAAAGGCCGCCCACAGGACCAGCAGCCCCTGACCGAACCGTCGCAGAAGATAAGCGCTCATATCCGGCCTCTTAATGTTTATCCAGCCAGGCGCTGTAGAACGACGGACGATCGACGGCCTCGAAGCTGACGCCTTTCACCCAGGGCGCGCCGGCGAACACCTGCGGCTCTTCGAAAATCGGGATCACATAGGCGTTATCGATCAGATAGCGCTGGGCATCGCCGGTTAACTGCAGGCGCTGCTGTGGCTCCACCGCCGCGGAGATGCCGGTCAGCAGATCGTTCAGCTTATCATCGCGGAAGTGCTGTACTTTATCGCTGGAGCCGCCTTTCTGCAGCAGCGCGTCGCGGTTGTTGGGGAAAAACATGCTTTTTACCACATCCGGATCGGCGCGGCCCACTTCCGAAACGGTGAGCGGCGTTTTCTGCGGGTCGAGGTTGTCAAGCGTACGGCTGCCGGCATCCCCGGCTTTGACCGTTAACGCGACTCCCACCTGGCGCCATTGCTGGGCGATCAGCTGCAGCACCTCTTTATTCTGCGGCTGCGGGAGCGACTCATAGACCGTCAGCGCCAGCCGCTGCCCGTCTTTGCTGCGAATCCCGTCGGCGGCCGCTTTCCAGCCGGCCTCATCCAGCAACTGCCGGGCTTTGGCCTGGTCGAAGGTCAGTTTATCGCTCAGATTGACATAGCCGGCGGCAGAGCTGGCCAGCACGGAGGTGGCTTGCGGGTAGTTAGCGGAGAACAGCGTCTCCACCACCTGTTTGGCGTTGGTGGCATGGAGCAGGGCCTGGCGCACCCGCAGGTCGGCGACCAGAGGGTTATCCGGGCGGAAGCTCAGGCTGTCGTTGACCCCGCGGGTAGGGGCGGCGTAGACCTTAAATCCCTGATCGGTCGCCTGCTTTTCATCGTAGGCCTGCACCTGGCGAATAAAGCCCGCCTGGCCGGCCAGCAGCGCGCCGATGCGCACGCTGTCTTCCGGGGTCACAATATAGGTGATGCCGTCGAGGTTGGCGGGCCCCTGCTGGGCGATGTTTTTCGGCCCCCACTGATAATCCTTGCGCGCCACCAGCGTCAGCTCGCGGCCCGGTTTTTCATCCTGCACCACAAAGGGACCGGAGCCGATGATATGCCGGGCATCGCCCAGCTCCTCAAAATTGCGCTGCAGGGTGCTGAGGGACACCAGACCGGAGCCGATGGTGGCGGTCCCTTGCAGGAAGCCCGGCGACGGTTTGTTGAAGTAAAATTTCACCGTCAGCGGGTCGATCACTTCGCTGCGCTGGTAGTTATTGATCACCTCCGAGACAGGCAGGCGGTGGGCTTTATCGCCCAGCCCATAGGTGTCGAAGTTTTTGGCGACGGCGGCGGCATCCAGCGGCGTACCGTCCGAGAAGGTGACCCCTTTGCGCAGGTGGAAAGTGTACTCGGTTTTATCGGCATTACTGGTCCAGCTCTCGGCGATCCACGGCTCAATCTCCAGCGTTTTCGGGTTCTGCCAGGTCAGCTTGTCGGTGATCTGATTGAGAATGCCGCCGTTTGGATAAAAGCCGCCGGCGGGTGGATAGAGATTGGTGTGCGGTTGCTGCTCCAGATAAATTAAGGTACCGCCTTTAACCGGCGTGTCGGCGGCCCAGACGGAAAAGGCGCCGGAAAGAAACAGCGCGGCCAGCGCGGGCAGGCGAAAATGACGATGCATGGTGAATTCCTTTGTTATCTATTGTGTTGCCATCATCGGGCGCGACTAAAAACAAAGGAACCAAGGAATTGCGCTAAGCATTTGCGGAAATTGCATTTACTTTTCGCGGCGGGAAGCGAGGGGAAGCGCCTCTCCCGGGCGGGAGAGGCGCTGGCGATTAGCTACGCAGATCGATAACCATACGGCCGCGGATCTGACCCTGCTCCATCTCTTTAAAAATGGCGTTGATATCTTCCAGCGGGCGCAGGGTGACTTTCGGCACCACTTTGCCTTCGGCGGCGAACTGGAAGGCTTCCACCAGATCCTGACGGGTACCGACCAGCGAGCCGACCACTTCGATGCCGTCGAGCACCAGACGTGGAATATCGAGGCTCATTGCTTCCGGCGGCAGGCCTACCGCCACCACGCGGCCGCCGGCGCGAACGGCATCCACCGCCGAGTTAAAGGCCGCTTTAGCAACCGCGGTCACCACGGCAGCATGCGCGCCGCCGGTTTTTTCCTGAATCACTTTCGCCGCATCTTCATTGCGCGAGTTGATGGTCAGATCGGCGCCCATCGAGGCCGCCAGCTCCAGCTGGCCGTCGTTGACGTCGATGGCGATCACTTTGGCGTTAAAGACATTCTTGGCATACTGCAGCGCCAGGTTGCCCAGGCCGCCGAGGCCGTAGATAGCGATCCACTGGCCCGGTTTGATGTGGGAGACCTTAACGGCTTTGTAGGTGGTGACCCCGGCGCAGGTGATGCTGCTGGCGGCGGCGGAGTCGAGGCCGTCCGGGACTTTAACCGCGTAGTTGGCGGTGACGATGCACTCTTCCGCCATGCCGCCGTCGACGGTATAACCGGCGTTTTTCACCGAGCGGCACAGCGTCTCGTTGCCGCTGTTACAGTATTCGCAGTGGCCGCAGCCTTCGAAGAACCACGCCACGCTGGCGCGATCGCCCGGCTTCAGGGAGGTGACGCCAGGGCCGACTTTTTGTACTACCCCGATCCCTTCATGACCAAGAATAACGCCGGTTTTATCGCCAAAATCGCCGTTTTTCACGTGCAGGTCAGTATGACACACGCCGCAGCATTCCATTTTCAACAGCGCTTCGCCGTATTCCAGCGGGCGCAGCGTTTTTTCCGTAACGTTAACCTGATGGTCGTGGGTAACAACAGCTGCCTTCATGCCTGTCTCCTTGTGAGGGGAATGATTAATTTTATTAATGCAATACTACCTAATAAGGATTAGACGCTATGGGGAAAAAAACAAGGCGCTTTAGTACAGGATGTGGTTTTTTGCTACAACGATAGCACAAAATTCAGACAATACCTCTAATTTTGGTAGGTAATAATAGCGTCACTGAATGGTCATGTTTTCTTCATCACTCAACACTATTGTTTTGCGCATCAATTTCTTATAACAACTGAGTAATACAACAATGCATCTGGTCAAAACGCTCCTCACTGCCGGTCTGCTTTTTTCCGCCGCCGCACAGGCTCACAATGTGCTGGAATTCCCGCAGCCGGAAAACAATCCCGAAGAGTTTTACGCGGTTACCGAGATCCCGGCTGGCGGGATCATTAAGTATGAAACCGACGCCAAAACAGGATTTATCATCGCCGACCGCTTTCAGTCGATGCCGGTGGCTTACCCGGCAAACTACGGTTCATTAACCCAGTCGCTGGCCGGGGATGGCGACCCGCTGGACGTGGTGTTTTACACCCGCGCGCCAATGGCCCCGGGCACGCTGATTAAGCTGCGGCCGATCGGCGTCCTTAAGATGGTAGACGGCGGTGAGAAAGACGACAAAATCATCGCCGTGCCGGCCAGCAAAATTGATCCCACCTATGACGACATCAAGACCATCGCCGATCTGCCGAAAATCGAGCAGCAGCGGCTGGAGGCCTTCTTCCGGGTCTATAAAGAACTGCCGGAGGGGCGGAAAAAGGTCGAGCTGGCCGGGTTTAATGATGCCGCCGCCGCGAAGCAGGAGATCAAATCGGCCTGGGAAGCCTGGAAGGGGAAGAACCCGCAATAATATTCATCGCGGGCGCAGTCCGGCGCCCGCAGCATTCCATCATCCGATACGCTACCCAGCCGTACTGGAGGGGTTATCCTCTTGACGCGTCCTGCGATAGATGGTTGTATAATACAACTATATCTTGATCTGGACGCATCGCTATGGCTGACACCTCCTTAATCCAACAGATCCGTACCGCCTCACGGTTAATGGTGCGCGAGCTGGGTTTTATGAACACCACGCTGGCCGCCACCCACTATTCGCCGTCGGCGGTGCATACCCTGCTCGAAGTGTCGGTGAGAGGGGCGATGACCGCCGCCCAGCTGGTGACTTTGCTGGGCCTGGAAAAATCGAGCGTCAGCCGGATGGTTGCCCGTCTGCTTGCGGCCGGGGAGCTGGAGGAACGTCCCTGCGCGGAGGATGCGCGGTCTAAATCGCTGGCGCTGACCGCCAAGGGGCACGATACGGTGGCGATGATCAACGCGTGGGCTACCCGCCGGGTGGTGGAGGCGTTAGGCCATCTGGATGAGCCGCAGCAGTGGACCGTCGCCAGCGGACTGGCGGCCTATGCGCAGGCGCTGGCGCAGTGTCGGGATATCGCGCTGGCGGATACGACCCCGCAGATTTCGCTGGTGACCGGCTATCAGCCGGGGATGATCGGCCGGATAGCCCAGATGCACGGGGAGTATTACGCCCGGCACCATGACTTCGGCGCTTTTTTTGAAGGCAAGGTCGCCAGCGGCGTGGCGGAATTTGCCACCCGGCTTTCCTCGCCGGCCAACCAGATCTGGCTGGCGATGCGCGAGGGGAAGATTGTCGGTTCGGTGGCGATCGATGGCGAGGATCTCGGCCAGCAGCAGGCGCATCTACGCTGGTTCATTCTCGATGACAGCTGTCGGGGAACCGGCATTGGCAGGCGGCTCCTCAGTGAGGCGATGGCTTTCTGCGATAGTCGTCAGTTCAGCGCCGTTCAGCTGTGGACGTTTAAAGGTCTGGACGCGGCCCGCAAACTGTATGAGTCCTTTGGCTTCACGTTAACCTGCGAATGGCAGGGGGAACAGTGGGGAAAGGTGATGACCGAGCAGCAGTTTACCCGGCCAGGCAACGCCGGCTAAGGGCGGGGTGCCTTAGCCGGCGGGGGGCGAAGATTACCCCAGTTGATTAAGCAGCCGGGCGATCTCCTCTCGCCACTGCGCCTGCAGCGCAGGCTTTTGATGTTTCGGCTTACGGGCCATGTCGTCCGCCAGCCATTGCTCCAGAGCGATCAGGCGCGCCAGCAGCGCCTCTTCATCATCAGCCGCGAGTGACGGCTCCTGAGGTGAGTAGGCCACCGTCGGGGTGGAGGGCTGCGCCTGCAGACGGGCATAAACCTCTTCCAGACTGTGCCACTCCGTTAGCCCGGCGCGGTCGATCAGCCAGAAGCGGTTACAGCTTTCGCTAATAAGCTGGCGGTCATGACTAACCAGCAGCACGCCGCCGGGGTAGTCGCGGAGCGTCTGCGCCAGCGCCGCTTTGCCCTCCATATCAAGATGGTTGGTGGGTTCATCCAGCAGCAGCAGGCTGTAGCGCGCCAGCGACAGGCCGACGAACAGCAGCCGCGACCGCTCACCGCCGCTGAGAGTGCTGACCTTCTGACCATGCCTCGCCCAGCCAAATCCAGCGGCGATCAGCGCCCGTTTCCGGGCGTCCGCCGACGGGGCGAACGGCGTCAGGGCGTCGAGCAGGCTGGCATCGTCCGGCAACTGCGCCAGCGTCTGGTCGTAATACCCGGGGTGAAGCCGGGGGTGCAGACGCAGCCCCGGAAGAGGCGATGCGTCGTTCATCTGCTGCCACAGCAGGCGCAGCAAGGACGATTTACCGCCGCCGTTGCGCCCCATGATGGCCACGCGATCTCCGCTGCGCAGTCGCGCCACGCCGGTGGTAAACAGGGCCGGCAGTCCCGGCGCGGGGGCCACCGGCAGCCTGTCCATCTCCAGCAGGCGGTCCGCCGGCAGAGCGTCCCCTTGCAACACCAGGCGCCACGGCGGGCCGACGCTGAGCTCAGTCTGCTCGTCTTTCAGGCGGGCGACCTGCTTCTCCATCTGTTTGGCTTTGCGGGCGAGATCTTCGTTGTCATACACCCGACCCCAGGTGGCCAGCCGCCGAGCGCTGGCGCTGACCCGGTCGATCTCTTTTTGCTCGGCCTTATGACGTAATGCGGCGCTTTCATCCTGCTCCTGCAGTGCCTGACGGGCAGCGCTGCAGGGTAAGGCGAAGCTGTGCAGCGTCTGGTCGCGAAGGATCCAACTGGCATTAGTTACAGCATCCAGTAAGGTGTTGTCATGTGACACCAGCACGAAGCTCCCCTGCCAGGTTTGCAGAAAGCTTTCCAGCCACAGCAGGGTGGGCAGATCGAGATGGTTGCCGGGCTCATCCAGCAGCAGCAGGTCAGGCTGGCGGATCAGCGCCCGGGCCAGCAGCAGGCGCGTGTGCTGCCCGCCGCTTAGGGTGCTGGTTTGCTGCGCCATCACCGCCGGCGTGAATCCCATCTGCGCCAGCAGACGTTCGGCCAGCCAGCGCTGGGCTTCCCGGGCGTCGGCGGGTAACGGGGCCAGCACCGCCTGAAGCAGTGACTGCGAACGCAGCGCCTCCGGCAGATGCTGTTCAACGCGGGCCATCAGACACTGACCGGCGAGCGAGACGCTGCCCGAGGTGGGCGCGAGGGTGCCGTCCAGCACCTGCAGCAGGGTGCTTTTGCCGCAACCGTTATGGCCAATGAGACCGATACGGTCGCCTTTCTTCAGAGTGAAGGAGAGGGTGTTAAACAGCGGCCCAAAAGCCGTCTCCACGTGGAGCGCATGGGCAGTTAGTAATGTACTCATAGTCAACTTACTCAAGAGTTACAGGCATGCGAATGCCTCGTCAAAACTCGCTGACGATAACCCGGTAAGCCGGAGAGAAGGGATTCTGTGAAGGGTCTTCGCTCAAGCCAAAGTTATCGCAGCACGATACCGATAACGCTTGAGCTGGCGCCATTGCCTAAGGCATGTGAAACAATAAACATTTCACAATACAGCATGGGGGGCCTCCTTTTATATTCAGTAAGTGAATGGGTGATGGCAGTGTAGTGGGGAAAGGAAAAGCGCGCCAGTGACAAAACTGGCAGGGGGCGTCCCCGCCAGCTTTCGCCTGCGCCACTTTTGCCTACGAAGCCGGGTTGGCGCAGAGGACTTATGTGTTTGCTAGAACATGATGGGAAACCAGCGGGCGTGGTCGCGGGTATATTCCGTCATCGCCTGGGGATCCTTTATCGCCTGGCAGGGGGCGTCGAGAATATTCGGATACGCATCTGGATACCAATCTTCCTCGGTGGTTAAGGTAAAAAAGCGAGACTCCCGGTGGGTTTCACAGGTATAGGCGTTTTTAATATTGTCGGCTTTGCGATATCCCTTGGGATCGCGATATTCGATATACACTTTGTACTCAGAGGGGGTACCCCGCCACGCGCCCGGCTCCGGTTTCTGCCAGCGGACCGTCTGGTAGTAGCGCTCCCGCTCGCCGTAGCGATAGACGGTGGTCTCCCCGCCGGGAATAAGGTCGGGCTTCAGGAAGAAGAACATCAGCCCCGCCAGCAGCAGTAACACCGGTGGGAGAGTGTGGGTCAGCGGCCGCGGCGCCCGACGGTTAACCAGCAGCAGCCAGAGCAGCGGCGGGATCAGGCTGACGATAACAGCGAAGAGGATTTTCGCCGGCGTGTAGAGTTCATGCACCGACACCTCGCCGGCTTTTGCCGCGTAAAGCGCCTGCTTATCGCCGAAATACCAGTACTCGCCGTGAAAGGCGCTAATGGCGCTCACCAGCAGCAGCCCGCTAAACAGCCCCAGCCAGACCCGTAATAGCGGTTGCAGAACGATTTTTTGCTGGCTCATTTAGGCTACCTCACCAGGGAGAGGGGCGATCGGGCGGGCAATCATGATTGCCGTGTCGCTGAGCGCGTTCAGATCGTTTACCGGAGCGCACTGGCGAGCCATGACCTGCGGATCGCGGTCCGGAAACCAGCACTCATTGAATGACAGGGTGTAAAACTGGGTATGCCGCTGCACTTCACAGCGCCAGGCGCGGCGAAGATTGTTTCTGTCGATAGGCCAGCGGGGATCTTTCGCTTCAACAAAAATCTCATATTTAGAGGGCTGAGTGATACGTTGGTAAGAATTTGTCTTCATCCAGAAAATAGCAGTGTAATAAACGTTGTGTTTCCCGTACTGAATACTGGCATCCCGTCCGGGGGTGACCTCCGGATGGAGGAAAATAAAGATCCCGGCGGCAATCAGTACCATCAGCGGGAATAGCGGATGCTGTATCGGCCGCCAGGGAATATTTCGCACCGCCAACAGCCAGACCAGAGTCAGAAATAACACGTAGAGCAGGGCGAAGAAGAATTTACTCGGCGTATAGATGACGATATCCACCAGATCGCCGGTAGCGGGCTGATACTGCTCAGCGCGCGGGGTGAGCATCCACATATCGCCGCCAGAGTGGCACAGGCCGGCGATGATGGCGATACTACCCGTGAGGAGTAAGACAATCCGGATCAGAATAGCCTTCGCTTTATTCGCGTCAGGGGTTAATTTTTGCATTTCACATTCCGTTGTGAGGGGGTGAGAAACAACTATTTTGCACAGCGGAGGGCGCGCGGCAAATGCTATCCGTTTTCTATTTTTACGATAAATGAATATGGGCGGAAAAGGTGTTTCTGTGGCGGGAAATATTATCCGGACGCTATTAATAACCGGGCCGATCGCTCGGCCCGGTGAGCGCTATTAAATTGAGGTGCGGCGGTAATTACGATATTCCGGCAGCCAGAAATTATCGCTGATGGACTGCAGCAGCGCTTCTGCGGAGGTTTTCACCGCCACGCCCTGCTCCTGAGCCACCTTACCGACCGCGAAGGCGATCGCCCGCGAGACGGTCTGGATATCCTTCAGCTCCGGCAGCACCGGACCTTCACCGTTGTTCACCAGCGGCGAGTGTTTCGCCAGGGTTTCGCTGGCGGCCATCAGCATCTCGTCGGTGACCCGCGACGCGCCGGAGGCGATCACCCCCAGACCAATGCCCGGGAAGATATAGGAGTTGTTGCACTGGGCTATGGGGTACTGTTTGCCTTTGACGGTAACCGGGGCAAACGGACTGCCGGTGGCGACCAGCGCCTCGCCGTCGGTCCAGCTCAGGATATTCTGCGGCGTGGCTTCCACCCGTGACGTTGGGTTGGAGAGCGGCATCACGATTGGCCGCGGGCAATGCTTGTGCATTTCGCGGATAATCTCTTCCGTGAACAGCCCCGGCTGACCGGAAACGCCGATCAGGATGTTCGGTTTCACGTTGCGCACCACGTCGAGCAGGGAAAGTACATCGTTAGTGGTATCCCAGCCCTGCAGATGTTCGCGTTTCTGCACCAGCTTGTTCTGGAACGGCAGCAGATTAGGCATGCCGTCGGTTAACAGGCCAAAGCGGTCAACCATGAACACGCGCTGGCGGGCCTCTTCTTCACTGAGTCCTTCGCGGACGATCTGGGCGATAATTTGCTCGGCGATGCCGCAGCCGGCGGAGCCCGCCCCGAGGAAGACAATTTTCTGTTCGCTCAGCTGACTGCCGGCGCCGCGGCTGGCGGCGATCAGCGTCCCGACGGTCACCGCCGCGGTACCCTGGATATCGTCGTTAAAGGAGCAGATCTCATTGCGGTAGCGGTTGAGCAGCGGCATGGCGTTCTTCTGCGCAAAGTCTTCAAACTGCAGCAGCACGTCCGGCCAGCGGGCTTTAATCGCCTGGATCACGTCGTCAACGAACTGGTAGTACTCGTCATCGGTAATACGCGGGTGGCGCCAGCCCATATACAGCGGATCGTCCAGCAACTGCTGGTTGTTTGTTCCGACGTCCAGCACGATGGGCAGGGTGTAAGCCGGGCTGATGCCGCCGCAGGTGGTGTACAGCGACAGTTTGCCGATCGGGATCCCCATCCCGCCGATGCCCTGGTCGCCGAGACCGAGGATACGCTCGCCATCGGTCACCACAATCACTTTGACGTTATGGTTCGGGACGTTCTGCAGAATGTCGTCAAGATTATGGCGATTCTGGTAGGAGATAAAGACGCCGCGGGCGCGACGGTAAATCTCGGAGAAACGTTCGCAGGCGGCGCCTACCGTCGGGGTATAGATAACCGGCATCATCTCTTCGAGATGGTTGCCAATCAGGCGATAGAAAAGGGTCTCGTTGGTGTCCTGGATGTTACGCAGGTAAATGTGTTTGTCGATTTCTGTTTTGAATCCCTGATACTGGATCCACGCGCGTTCCGCTTGCTCTTCGATGGTTTCAACCACTTCCGGCAGCAGGCCAAGAAGGTTGAAACTGCTGCGCTCTTCCATACTGAAGGCGCTGCCCTTGTTGAGCAGGGGGAATTCAAGCAGAACGGGACCCGCGTAGGGGATGTACAGGGAACGGTTTTTCTTATGGGTAAATTGCATCGCACTAACTCCTTGATCGTGTCCACAGTCCCGGCGCGGCGATAAGCGAAGGGCGGGTGGAAAAGCAGCGGGCAGAGTATAGAGCAGAAGGTCTTCAAGCGGGTAAACAAGCCGTCAATTGCCATAAAAAAACACCATCCTGGCAACAGGACGGTGTTGTTTATCATCACTCAGGCTGAAAATTAACCACCGCGGCGTTTGCGGCCGGTAGCATGGATATGGTTGAGGGTGGTTGCTTCATCGCCTTCCAGCACCACTTTTTTCTGCTGGGAAAGCTTGTAGTTCAGACCGAGAAGATGACGTGCCTGATGGTTCGATTTCATTCTGACTCCTTTATCCTGTTCTGGTTTCAAGGGCAAACCCGGTGGTGACCGGATGAAATGTAACCCAAAGTTGGCCGCACGTTTTTTATGCGGCCACAGGTAGGGTGGTCCATTTTCAGGGCAATAGCAACCTTAGTGCGCCAGATTAAGAACAGTCTCCCTCGCGCAGCGCCGGCGTTACCACTTCATCTCGCCGGTATTAACTTTGGCGCTGAGCTCCAGCGAGCTGGTTTCCGCCAGCCCTGGCCACTGTGTCTCCATTGCCTTGATCACCCCGGCGGAGTCCTTATGTGTCTTCAGCGCTTGCTCAAACTGCTGGAGGTAGGTTTTGGTAAAGCGCACCGCGCTGTCACCCTCCGGCGGCGTGCCGAGGTAATGTCCCGGGATCACCTGCTGCGGGTGCAGAGCAATCATCTGGTCCAGCGTAGTGCGCCACTGCTGTCGACTGGCCGGCGTCTGGGTGTCGGCGGTCCAGAGATGCATGCCCCAGGCCACGCCGGTGCCGCCGAGGATCGTTTTGTTCGCCCGGATCCAAACGAACGCCGCGTAGTCATGGGGCTGCATAATCGTCACTTTTTCGCCATCGATGGTAAAGCTGTTGGCTTTCAGCGCCTGCGGGACGTATACCTGCGTCGGCGCACCGTCTTTCATCTGTGGTCCCCAGTACGCCAGCTTTGCCGCTTTGGTGGCTTCAATATGTTTAACCACTTCCGGCGTGGCGACCACTTCCGCCTGCGGGAAGGCTTTCACCAGCGGCTCAAGGCCAAAATAGAAGTCAGGATCGCCGGAGGTGATCACAATCCGCGACAGCGGTTTGCCGTTTTTCTTGATCATGTCTACCAGCTTTTCGCCGTCTTTGACGCTGAACTGGGCGTCAAACAGCACCGCTTCATGCGGGCCGGAAACGAGGGTGGAGTTGACGGCAAAAAGACCTTTCTCCTGAGGGTTGTAAGTCTGCAGCGTCAGCGGCGCCGCGAAGACCGCGCCGCTGAACAGGGCGGTGGCAATAGCAAGAGCAGATAATTTCATGATTCATTCTCAATGACGGGGGAATGCGTAGCATTGTACGGATTTCGCCATTTGATAGAATTCCTGAAATAAGAGATGCTGAGTTTCATAAATCGTGCAGATAAAGGGGGCGTGATGGACAGGGTAATTGCGGCGCAGGTGTATCTGCGAATTTGCGAACTGGGAAGCCTCAGCGCCGCGGCGCGCGCGCTGGGGATGTCGCGCCCGATGGTCAGCCGCTATCTGGAACAGATGGAGAGCTGGGCCGGCGCCCGGCTGATCCATCGCTCAACCCGGCGGCTGACGCTGACCCCGGCCGGGGAGAAGGTATTGCTCAAGACCCGCGGCCTGACGCGGATCGCCGATGAAATCGCCGGCGAACGCCAGCGTGCCGACCCCAGCGGCACGCTGCGGGTGGCGTGCGCGCATTTTACCGCGATGCAGCTGATCTCCCCGCTGCTGCCGGATTTTCTTGCCCGTTATCCGCTGTTGCGTCTGGAGCTGGATATCAATAACCATCCGGTCAGCCTGATCGGCGAGCGCATCGACGTGGCTATTCGCATTACCGATAATCCGGAGGCGGGGGCTATCGCTCGCCGCCTCGGCGTGTGCCGGTCGCTACTCTGCGCTGCGCCGCGCTGGCTCCGCCAGCATGGTCCGCTGACGACCCTTGACGATCTGCAACAGCATAACTGCCTGTTATACAGTCATTTTGCCGGCCAGCGCTGGCAATTCAGCGATGCACAGGGTCAGGAGGCGTCGGTGGCAGTGAACGGTAATCTGAGCGCGGGGATCTCTTCCTTACTGCTGGAGGCGGCGGTCGCGGGGTGCGGCATCGCGATGCTCCCCGAACTGGAGGCGCGGAGCGCGATTGCCAGCGGCGCGCTGGAGGTGGTGCTTCCTGACTGGACGCCGAAGGCGCTGAGCGTTTACGGCATCTATCTTTCCCGCGACTATCAGCCCGATGGGCTGCCGCTGTTTCTGGATGCGCTGCAGCGACGCCTGGGGGAGACGCTCGCCGATGCCTGAGCAACGGCGCCGCCTTCAGCGGCAGCGCCGGCGGGCGGTTGCCCTGCCGGAAAGCCGGGGATGAGTCTTACTCGTTGCCCCACTGATTGAGGAAGTTAGCGATATCGTCAATACGGCGTTCGTCAATGGCCGCCTCGCGGGCCATCTCCTGCTGCGCTTCTTCGTCGATCTCTTCGTTGTTGGTTAATCGCGCAATCAGCAGCTGAAAATAGCGCGCCAGCGCATCGCGTTCCTCATCCTTAACCGGGGCAGCCGCTTCGGTCTCGTATTCGTCCACGATGTCATAAAATTTCAGGGGAATGTCGTTACTCATCTGTCGTCCTCAGGATTGGCGTCAGGGCCGGGGTTAGCGCACAGCGGCGGGCGAGTATCATAGCACGCAGCCGGTAGGCTGCAGCAGAGGAAAAATCGCCGCGGCGGCGAGGCGAGAGGGCAGATATCGCTCCCCGGGGGACGGAGGGTAAAACCGGCGCGCGATGCCGCACGCCGGTCTGCCAGGAGGCTTAGACTACCCCGTCTCCACCGTCAGAGCACCACACCTGGCCGGAGGTATATGAGCAGGCATCGGATGCCAGGGTGACGTACAGCGGGGCGATCTCGACCGGCTGCCCCGGGCGCCCCATCGGCGTGTCTTTGCCGAACTGTTTCACTTTCTCGTCCGGCTGACCGCCGCTGGACTGCAGCACCGTCCAGTAAGGGCCGGGGGCTACGGCGTTAACGCGAATGCCGCGTTTTGCCACCTGTTTGGCCAGCGATTTGGTGAAGATCGCCAGGCAGGCTTTGGTCTGGGCGTAATCGAGGAGGATCGGACTGGGTTTATAGGCCTGCACCGAGGTGGTGTTGATGATCGCGCTCCCGGCCTGGAGATGGGGCAGCGCGGCGCGGGTGATCCAGAACGGCGCGTAGACATTGGTCTTAAAGGTGGCGTCAAAGTCTTCAGTGGTCAGCTCCTCAAGGGTCTCACAATATTGCTGACGTCCGGCGTTATTGACCAGGATGCTCAGGCCACCCAGCTGTTGCACCGCGTCGGCCACCAGCGACTGACAGAAGGACTCGGAGCGAATATCCCCCGGCAGGGCCACCGCGGTGCGGCCTTCGGCTTTGATCAGAGCGATGACTTCATCGGCGTCCTCTTGCTCCTCCGGCAGATAGCTTATGGCGACATCGGCCCCTTCGCGGGCAAAGGCGATCGCCACCGCGCGGCCAATGCCGGAGTCGCCGCCGGTAATTAGCGCTTTCTTACCGGCCAGCCGCCCGGTGCCGGTGTAGCTGGTTTCCCCATGGTCCGGTGACGGCTCCATTTCCGCATCCAGACCCGGCGGGTTCTGTTCTTGCTCCGGGAACTCCGGACGTGGAGCCGTCTCTTCTGGCAACATGGAGGTGGGTAGTTTCTTCATGGGCGGTTTTTCATCTTGCATAGTCATCTCCTTCAGACAGAACGGGCCAGCTGTAAGGATAGGTCAGGTTCCCCCGTCGCCAGACCCCGGATGACTCACCCAGGGCCAGTGAATGGCCGCGAAAAGACGCATTGTTATTCCTTAACCGACTGATCCCCGGCGTATTTAAGCAAATAGCGCTGCGTTATCATTGCCGGGGTTAAATTAGGATTATTCCATCATGACTTAATGCGGGCTGGCTATTTTATTTGCTGCGCGGCGGAGATTTTTTAAAGGCAGAGAGGGAGACAAAGTGAAAAGGGGAATAATAGGGTAATCCGCTACGCATGGATAATAATGGTATACCTCTTTGGTGTTAATTTTTGGAAGGGTGGCAGCCCGGGATTAGTAGAAACATTTATTCATCAGATTATTTTCATTAGTTTACAAACGTGAACCAATGTCCACAGTACAGTTCACAAGGTACATATAACCCAAAGCGAATAAGGGAGTTGCGTAAAAATTAATTTTTATTGCCGCTTCGCTGTGGTTAATTTATTTTGTCGATGCGCTGGGTGATGGCCAAAATTAATTTGACTCCTGCGGGTATTCCTCTAGTGTTAGATATCGAGGGCGATGATTTGTAACAGGGTCATTTTCCATTTACCAACCGATATTGATCAAACCAAAGGTGAAAATTATGGCAGAGCATAGAGGCGGTTCAGGTAATTTTGCAGAAGATCGTGAAAAAGCATCCGAAGCCGGGCGTAAAGGTGGGCAGCACAGCGGCGGGAACTTCAAAAATGATCCTGAGCGTGCATCCGAAGCCGGTAAAAAGGGTGGTAAGAACAGCCATGGCGGCGGCCGTAAATCCGGCGACAGCTGATGACTGATGACCCGTGACGCCGTTATGACGGCGTCGGGAAAGAAACCTGTGGGCCTGTGGGTCCGCAGGTTTCTGTTTATTTGCAAACGCTTCCCTCAGCTAGTGTCTATTGTCCGCGACGGGAAAAGAGGTGCAGGATAATTCAATTACAGCCATCTTAACAATTAAATACTGATTACCGCAACGGCATTGTGCCGGCGAAGCGCTAAGAGTGAGTAAATAACGGTTCGGAGCAATACGTATCAGTACTGCTTTTTATCGCTGTGCATAAGTAAGCTATTTTAAGCCTGGTGTCAATCGTCGGACGCCAGGGGCGGGTAGCAACACATCCGCTTGCTAAATATTGTTCAGATCTAAGGTAATAAAATGAAACTGACGCCGGTATTTATTAAGCGCTGTCATCTTGTGGCCGCCGTTATGTGGGTGGGCCTGGCGATACCCTCGTTAATCTGGTGGAAAGACAGCGTCCTGTGGGTCATTCTCATCAGTATTTATGCCAATATTGTTGGACATTTATCCGGATATAGCGCAGCGCGAGCTGACCAGGCGGCGGAAGAGAATGAGGATTCCCCGTCAAAATAAATAATTAACGATCAGAGGTGTATATGACGGATAGTGAAAATTACCACAACTGGCTTCGCGATGCCCATGCCATGGAAAAACAGGCCGAGTCACTGCTTATGGCCACCATCAGACGCCTCGATAATGAACCGCAACTGCGAACCCGCCTTGAACAACATCTTTATGAAACTCGTCGGCAACTGTCCGCTCTGCAGGACCTTATCGCCCGCAACCATATTTCCCGCTCGGCGCTGAAGGATGCGATGAGCCGGGTCGCAGCCCTGGGCCAGACTATCGGCATCATGCTACCCGGCGATGAGCTCATTAAACTCATTATCACCGCCTACGTTTTTGCCCATTTTGAGGTCGCCTGCTATACCGCTTTATTAACGGCGGCGAAGCGCGTGGGGGACCATAGCGCGATGCCGACTCTGGAAGGGATCCTTGCCGAAGAGAGAGGGATGGCTGACTGGCTGCTGCATCATCTGCCGGCGCTGACCGGACAATATCTGATGCATAACTCTCTGCCCGGCGTTGAGTCCGGACAATAAGCCGCCGGAGTCAATCATGGTTAAGCGCCACACCATCGCGATCCTCGCCACAGACAAAGCGGTTCCGCTGAAATTAACCGCCAGGCAGCAGGCGCTGGTGGACGCGGTGGCGAACAGGGTGCCACCTGCAGAGCACGACCCCGTATTGCCAGTCGACAAAACGCGCACGAAAACCAGCAGGGCGCGCTGAGGACGCTGACAGTGGCGGGCAGAACGCAAGGTGATAGTGATGCAACAGGAAGAGTGGTTTCACAGAGCGGTCATCTATCAGGTTGACAGTGCTCTGTTTTACGACGCCAACGGCGATGGGTTTGGCGATCTTGCCGGTATACGCCAAAAGCTGCACTACATTCGTAGCCTGGGGGCGACGGTGCTCTGGCTGACCCCTTTCTATCTCACCCCACTGCAGGATGATGGCTATGATATCAGCGACCATTTGCAGCCCGATCCCCGTTTCGGGACCATCGCCGACGTGATTGAGCTGATTGCCCGCGCCCGGGAGCTGGGGCTGCGGGTGATTGTTGAGCTGGTTATCCAGCACACTTCTGCCCAGCACCCGTGGTTTCAGGCGGCGCGACGCGATCCCCGGTCGCCGTGGCGGCCATACTATCTTTGGGCCGATCGGCCGCCGGAGAACGACGATCCTCCCATGTTTCCCGGCGTCGAGGAGAGCGTCTGGAGCTGGGACGACCAGGCCGGACAATACTATCGCCACATGTTTTATCGCCATGAGCCCGATCTGAATCTCGCTCATCCGCCGGTGATCGCTGAAATTGAAAACATCATCACCTTCTGGCTGCAGGCCGGGGTGTCAGGATTTCGCCTCGATGCGGCGTCACATCTGGTGAAGCAGGCCGGGAAGGGCGACGAGGCGCGGGGCTACCCGCTGTTGACGCATCTCCGGCAGGTCGTGCAGCGCCTCAATCCCGACGCGATACTGTTGGGTGAAGTGGACGTGGAAGTGGAAGATTATCGCCATTATTTCGGCCGCGGCGATCGGCTGCAGATGGTGCTCAATTTTTGGCTTAATAAATATCTCTATGTCAGCCTGGCGCAGCAGCGCGCCACCCCGGTAGTGAAGGCGTTGCAGGCAATGGTGGCCCCGCCGGACGGATGCTGCTTCGTCAACTGGCTGCGTAACCATGATGAACTGGACCTTGAGGGGATTGGCGAACGCAACAAACGCCAGGTTATCCGCACCTTTGCCCCTGATAAATCGATGTCGGTTTACCAGCGCGGCGTGCGCCGGCGGCTGGCGCCGATGCTGGATGGCGATACCCGACGCATCGCGCTGGCTCATGCCATCCTGCTCGCGCTGCCTGGCGTGCCGGTGATGCGCTATGGCGACGAGATTGGTATGGGCGACGATCTGCGCTTACCGGAGCGCTACGCGGTCCGAACGCCGATGCAGTGGTCGGGCGCGCCCAACGGCGGCTTTTCCCGGGCGGCGCCGGATGATTTGCCGGTGAAACCGGTGGCCAGTGGACGGTTTCGCTACCAGCGGATCAATGTCGAAGCGGCGTTGCGCCACCCCCGGTCGCTACTGCATCGGGTTCGCAATATGGTGCTGGCGCGCACGGAATATACTGAACCGGGATCCATCCCTTTTACCCTTATTACGGTGAAGCCAGCCGCGGTGCTGGGCTTGTGCTATCGCAGCGAATCGCGGGAGGTGCTGATGCTGGCGAACTGCAGCCAGCAGGCGGTGGAGGTCCAGCTCCCGCCGCTGGCCGAGGGTTACTGGAGCCCGATCCTGGAAGATAAGTTCTACCAGGACGGGCTATACGGCGGGGAAAAGGCGCGGCTGGCGCTCTCCGGCTATGGTTACCGCTGGTTCAGCCGCAGCCTGCTTTAGCGCCGTCTTCCTGGTCGGCGGAAGAACGCCCGCAGGGCCATCGTCGCCACCGCCACACCGACGCCGGCAGCCACTTTACCCGGAAGATCGGCGCTGATGGTCACCGCTTTACGCCGCGCGCCATCGTTAAAGGGGCCGTGTCCGGGATGATTGCCGCGCACTGGCGTGAACAGGTCGTCCTGATGTTCTGCCGGCTTCGGCTGGCCGGTAAACTGTCCCTCCCACGCTTTTTTCACCATCAGCCGATCGAGCAGACGAGGGAAGAAGACCTGGCCGAGGATCGACTGGATGGTGCTTTTCCCCACCCACAGCTCGTTCACCGGCCGCTGGATCACGCTGTAGATGGCCTCAGCGGCGACCTCCGGCTGATAGACCGGCGGTACCGGCTGCATGGCCTGCTCCATTTTGTTGCGCGCCCAGCCAAACTGAGCAGTATTCATCCCCGGCAGCTGGACCATGGTCAACTGGATGTGGCTTTTCTCATGCATTAGCTCGGTGCGCACGGCATCGGTGAAGCCGCGGATCGCCGCTTTCGCGCCGCAATAGGCCGACTGCAGGGGGATCGAGCGCCAGGCCAGCGCCGATCCAGCCTGAATAATCACCCCCCGATCCCGGGGCGTCATGACCTCGAGCGCCGCGCGGGTGCCGTTGACATAGCCGAGATAGGTCACCTCCGTCACCCGGCGAAATTCGTCGTCGCTCATCTGCCGAAAGGGCGCCAGCACGGTGGTCATGGCGTTATTGATCCAGACGTCTATGGCGCCGAGGGTGGCTTCCACCTCGGCGGCGGCGCGCTGCACGGCCCCGGCATCGGCGACATCGGCGCTAATCGCCAGCGTTTTGACGCCGAAACGTTCACAAGCCTGCTGCGTCTCCTGCAGACCCGTTTCATCGCGGGCGATCAGCGCCACGTGATACCCTGCGCGGGCGAAACGCAGCGCGGTGGCTTTTCCTGCCCCGGCGGTTCCGCCGGTAATAACCATCACGGACATAGTGACCTCATTAATTGTTTCGCTATCGTAAATTTAAGCTGCACGGATCGAATCATTATTAAGCATAAATAACGACGGTGAGGTGGGAAATATCCTGGAATAAGCGCAGTGTGAATCAGGCGACATATCCTGATGACTCTGGCCTGTTTCTGCATAAGCAGGCGTTAAGGTTCTATAATCTGTAAGATACTTGACAACCCGCGAGGAGGAAAAATGTTGACAGTAAACACGCGTAGCGTTGAAAAAGAAGAGGACGACGCCACCCGCGCCCCGGAATCGGGGGATAAACAACCGGAGCGCGATAAATAGCTAAGCCGGTGTTATTCCTGTTCCGGAATAATGGATATCTGGCCGTTACGTTCGAGAATAGCGAATTTTATCGCTTTCAGTTCATAAATCCCATGGTGCTGCCTGGCCGCCAGCAGGATATCATCGACAGAAATATTGACGAGCTTCATTTTCTCATCGATGACAGCACCATTTTCCACTACGATAACCGGCGTGCCATCCAGAAAATTTTCCGCCTGGGCAAATTTTTTCTTAATATAGCCGAATAAAATATCAATACTGACCAGGGTGACGATAGTCAGCATCGAACCGGTAACGGAATAGTCTGTGCTGAGCATCGCCTGCTGGGTCGCTTCACTGATAATCAGCAGCAGTATCAGGTCAAAATTGGTTAACTGCATCAGGGTTCGTCTACCGGCAATCTTGAAAATAATCAGCAGGATCAGATAGATTGCTGCGGCTCTGAGGACCATTTCCATCGCGACTCCTACGGATAGACAAACTGTTGCCAGCTGACGGCAGGGCGATCGTTGACTGCCGCCTGCAGGGAAATATTGCCTATCGTTTTGGGGGTAATAGATAACCATACCGATTGCGGCGAGCGGCTGGTTGTCCGCTGATACACCAGATGTAATTTCCCGTCGGCACTGTACATCTTATCCGGCTGCGGGCGGATATCGCCAACCTGGTAACGGGTTAATAACGTGGCGGCGAAACTGATCGTCGTATCATTTTCCTGCGTGGGTTTGATTTGAATATTCAGTTCGGTTTCACTCATCAGTCTGGCATAACGCTGGTAATCGACGCGTAATTCACCTTCAGGGCTTTCCCGGTGCGCCTCACTGAAATATCCGGAGGACCACAGGCCGCTTAATGCGGTAAGAATGATGAGGCTGAGAACAATTATCCCATAGCGCCTGAAGCGATATTCAAAGCGGAGGGCCTGTTCATTCTCGTCGACGATGTGACAAGGTTGTTGATTCTCAGTCATTATTATTTCCCCGCGTTTCGTTTCGCCATCAGCGTAACGATAAGGACATTCTTATATTAGACGATATCAGAACAATTGACTTTGTAAAAATGGCCAGCCTCAGCCAGGCTTTAATCTGTTCATCAGCAAAAACAAGGAGGCATGATGAAAAAATTAGCCTTGGCCATGGCCTGTTTGTTTGCCGCCGCGGTCGCGCAGGCGGACGATAAAGGCGGTTTTAGCCAGGATGCCGCGCCGCCGCCGCCGCACAAACTCGATGACGGCTATCGCGGCGTCGAGGAGGGGCGGATCATGACCGTTGAGCAGGCGAAAACCATGCATGACGGCGCCACGGTTTCCCTGCGCGGCAATCTGCTCACCCGACAGGGGGATGACCGTTATCAGTTTCGCGATAAAAGCGGCACCATCACCGCCATTATTCCGGTTGCCGCGTTTAATGAACAGCACGTAGAGCCTGACGATCTGGTCAGTATTAACGGCAGCCTTGATCGCAAAATGACGCCGCCGGTAGTACGTATCGATCGCCTGCTCAAACAGTCGCCTAAGTAAGGGGAGCTTACCGGTATGAGCACAACATCCCACCCGCATGACGAGGAGCGCGGGAAGCACCCTGCGCGCGAGGCGCCTGACGAACATGGCGAAGTGCCGCGTAAACGGGACGACAGCGAGGATGACAAAACCGATCCTTACCATCCTCACGATGGCCGTTAGCGTCATCCGCAACGGGAAATTTTTGGGAACGCTGATGCGGCGGGCCGCAGAATAGAAGCAGGTTCAGCATCAGGCACTATACTTTTTGTTCGACATCATCACAGGAGGAGTCATATGGCGATTCATAAGAAAGGGCTGGCGCACTGGGAAGGCGATCTCAAGCATGGCAAAGGCACCGTGTCGACGGAGAGCGGGGCGCTGAGCCAGCAGCCCTACGGCTTTAATACCCGTTTTGAAGGGGTGAAAGGCACCAACCCCGAAGAGCTGATCGGCGCCGCACATGCCGCCTGCTTCTCGATGGCCCTATCGTTGATGCTCAGCGAAGAGGGCTATACCGCGACGTCCATCGACACCACCGCAGTGGTCACCCTTAATAAAACCGACGGTGGGTTTGCAATAACCGACATCGCGTTGCAAAGCCAGATTGTCCTGCCCGGCGTTGCGCCGGCGGCGTTCGATGAGATCATCCAGAAAGCGAAGGCCGGCTGCCCGGTATCACAGGTGCTGAAAGCCAATATCACCCTTGACTACCAGCTAAATCCATAAGCTGTTGTGCCCGCACTCTGCGGGCACCGTTCCCGCGATCTCTCTCCCTGTCACTGCCTCCGCTGCGCAATAGTGGTATCTTTGGTCCTTTGGTAAACGTAAGGGACTCCAGCATGATCGGCATTCGCGGAATGATCGAGGCGCAGGTGCTCGGCCTGACCGGCATGGCGCTAAAAGAGATTGATTTTGAACAGCCCAAAGGGGAGCCGGGGCTTTTTGGTCCGCAATCAGCCATCTGGCAGGTGCATGGCGATTTTACCTCAATGCTGTGCGGCGGCATTAGCGCGCTGTTGCTGCAGATGCTGCACCCCCTGGCGCTGGCCGGCGTCTGGGACCACTCCCGTTTCCGCGAGGATATCTTTGGCCGCCTGCGTCGCACCAGTCAGTTTATCTCCGCTACGACCTTCGCCGCCACCCCCGACGCCGAGCGGCTGATCGCCAAAGTGCAGGGGATCCATCAGCGGATCGCCGGGGTGGACAAGGACGGCACGCCGTATCAGGCAAGCGACCCGGCGCTGTTGACCTGGGTGCATGTCGCTGAGTGCAGCCGCTTTATGGCCTCCCACCTGCGCTACAAGCGGACGGTGGTCAGCGTCCAGCGCCAGGAGGACTATTTTCGCGAGTCGGCGGAGATCGCTCGTCGGTTGGGAGCCAAAGATATTCCCCAGACGCCGAATGAGGTCGCGGACTATCTTGAGGCGATGCGTCCGCAGCTGCGCTGTGACGAACGTACCCGGGAGGTAGCCGAGGTACTGCTCACCACCCGTCTGCCGGGTCGCCTGAGTCAGCCGGTTGGCCAGGTGATGATGCGGGCCGGGATCGATCTTCTGCCGCCATGGGCGCAGGAGATGCTGGGACTGTCGCTGTCGCCGCTGCAGCGGCGCACGACGCGTCTGATGGTACTGGCGATCGCCCGCGTGCTGCGCGCCTCGGTACGTAACGGCGCCTGGCATTGCGCCATGCGCCGGATGGCGGAGGCGTGATTCAGCCCGCCTTGCCCAGGTGCCGGGCAATCAGCGCCTCCAGGCTACCGTCCGCCCGCCATTCGTCCAACGCGTCATTCACCGCGTTAAAGCGGACCACATCATCCCGGGCGACGCAGATGGCCTGCTGGATCTCGGTAAAATTATCCGCTAAGACCCGCACCCCCGGATGGCGGCGCGCTGTCGCCTCCAGCGGCTGACGGATGCCAGCGACCATATCCCCTTCACCGGCGAGGAAGGCGTCGATGGCCTCCTGCGAGGAGGGGAGACGATTCAGGCTGGCGTACTGCAAATGGCGGGTGAGCCACAGATCGTAGGCGGCGTTTTGCCCGACGTTAATCGTGGTTGCCGGGCGATCCATATCGGCCACGCTCTGGCAGGGCGAACCGGCTCTCACCAGCGCGGTCCCCTGAATGGTGATATAGGGAGAAGTAAAGCGCAGGGTCGCCTCCCTCGCCGGGTCGATGGCCAGAAAGGCGATATCCCAGCGTTCGCCGCCGGCGTCGGCCACCACTTTACCGGCGGCAGGATAGGTGACGAACTCGGCGACGACGCCCCAGCGCTGCGCCAGTCGATGGCTGAGCTCGGGGGTAATGCCTGTCGGCTCGCCGTTTTCTCCAGGATGGGCCAGTACCGCATTGCCCAGATTAATGGCAAAACGCAGCCGGGATGGTGTGATTGCTGACATCGCTGACTCCTGTGGTGGCTAAGAGAAGGTGGCCCGACCTGTCGGTCGCCAGTGATAAGATAGTCCATCCGCGCGCGGTTGTACCTCCGGGGCCACACTTTCAGAATACAGTAATTAACGACCGCAGCGATTTCGTTAAACAGCAAGGCAATGGCTTTTATATTGTTAAGCATAAACTCAGCTTGTCAGTTTATTCTTCCCGCTCACTGAGGGAGAGAAATAATGGCACAACATAATTTTGAAAATGATAATAAATATCATCAGCGTTCTGAGCAGGCGCGAAGAAGTACCCTGGTTAGCGTGGTGGTCAATATTTTTCTCTCCGCGTTGCAGATTGCGGTGGGAATATATTCTGGTTCCCAGGGGTTAATTGCCGATGGCATGCACTCTTTTTCCGATCTGCTCGCCGATGGCGTCGTGCTGGTGGCGAATAAAAAGAGTCGCCGACCGTCTGACCACGATCACCATTATGGCCACTGGCGTTATGAGAACGGCGCCTCTCTGGTCCTCGGCGCGATCCTGGTGCTGGTCGGGGTCGGTATGCTGTGGTCTGCCGCGGGTCATCTCGCGCAACCGCAGACGATTCCGCCGGTGCACAGCGTGGCGCTGTGGATGGCGCTGACGGCGCTGGTGGTCAAAGAGGGGCTGTTTCGCTATATGCTGGCGGCCGCCAGGCGGCTGAACTCCTCGCTGCTCATCGCCAACGCCTGGCATGCCCGCTCAGACGCCGCGTCATCCCTGGTGGTGGCGCTGGGGATTATCGGTAATCTGGCCGGGTTCGCCTGGTTCGACCCGCTCGCCGCGCTGGCGGTAGGGCTGGTGATTACGCGGATGGGCTATCGTTTCGCCGCCACCGCGCTGCACGATTTAATGGACCGCGCTGTCGATGAAGAGACGCAGCGGGCAATCGCCGGCACGCTGCGGGCCACGCCGGGCGTGGCGGGTCTGCACGATTTGAAAACCCGTAAGGCGGGGGATCTGGTGCTGGTGGATGTCCATCTCGAGGTAGCCGGAGAGCTGTCGGTCGCTGAAGGGCATCAGATTGCCCGGCAGGCGCGGGAGCGGGTCATAGCGCAGCATCCGGTGCTTAATGTGATGGTGCATCTCGATCCCTGCGCGGCGGTTGCCAGTTCGCCGGAGGAGGCAAACTGCCTGACGTCATAAGCGGAAATAGACTGGCTCAGCGGTTATTTTATCCCTGAGCCATTATTCCTCGCCCCTTCCGCCCGCGCATTGATTGCCTGAACGATAAATAAGGCTCATACTGAGCCGGCCATTACCATCGCTAAATAATGGCGCAGATCTGCCCATTGCAGTTAACGATAAAATAAACCAATCGGTTCATAGATAATCTCTATTCTTTATTTCGAGATAATGACCAGAGCGGTAATTCAGGAAGTCAGACAATGATCATTCGGCCAGAACAACACTGGTTTCTTCGCCTATTTGACTGGCACGGCTCCGTGCTGTCAAAAATCATCTTTCGTCTGCTGCTTAATGTGCTGATGTCCATCATCGCCATTATCAGCTATCAATGGTACGCGCAGCTGGGGATCCACTTAACGGTGGCGCCGTTCAGTCTGCTGGGCATCGCGATAGCGATTTTCCTCGGCTTTCGCAACAGCGCCAGCTATAGCCGCTTCGTCGAGGCGCGCAATCTGTGGGGGACGGTGCTTATCGCCGAACGTACCCTGGTGCGCCAGCTGCGCAATATCCTGCCGGCGGAACACGATGCCCATCAGCGCATCGTCAGCTATCTGGTGGCCTTCAGCTGGAGCCTGAAGCACCAGCTGCGCAAAACCGATCCGACGGCTGACCTGCGGCGGCTGCTGCCCGAGGAGAGGGTGACGGAGATCCTCGCCAGTTCGATGCCCACCAACCGGATCCTGCTGCTGGCCGGTAACGAAATTGGCCAGCTGCGCGAGGCGGGCAAGCTGAGCGACATCACCTACGGGCTGATGGACAATAAGCTCGATGAGCTGTCGCACGTGCTGGGCGGCTGCGAAAGGCTGGCCACCACCCCGGTGCCGTTCGCCTATACCCTGATCCTGCAGCGCACCGTGTACCTGTTCTGCACGCTGCTGCCGTTCGCCCTGGTCGGGGATCTGCACTACATGACGCCGTTTGTCTCGGTCTTTATCTCCTACACCTTTTTATCCTGGGATTCGCTGGCGGAAGAGCTGGAGGATCCTTTCGGCACCGCCGCCAACGACCTGCCGCTGAACGCGATGTGCAACACCATTGAGCGCAATCTGCTCGACATGACCGGTCAACATCCGCTGCCGGAGACGCTGCGTCCGGACCGTTACTTCAACCTGACCTGAACCCCTGCGCGCCGGGCAGTTTCCGCTGCCCGGTCATCACTTTCCCGTCCCCGCGTGACCCGCCGCGCAGAGGGCGGCGATAAAAGCAAAATTTGCAAATAAGTTAAATTTAACACCCGATAGATAACATCAATTATACAGATTTGTGGCGTATGTTATTATTCGGTTAACAAACGCAGTACCTACGCTTTCCCATCGTACTATCCTTGAGAAACAGCATTCTTATCAGGTGACGCCGCGCACACCACGCCTCGTCGCCGGGGTCGTCGCACGCTTTTTTTCGGCCGGCGGCGACCAGAACAGAGCAGCAGGAGTAAAAAGATGACCAATAAAAGACGCGCGGTTCCCGGTGTTCACCCCTATGACGGTCCGGCAGGCGGATGGGGCGCGCTGAAGGCCACGGCCATTGCCGTGCGTACCCAGATGGATGCCTTCGAGGCGCCCGCCACGCTGCTGCGAACTAACCAGCCGGATGGGTTTGACTGCCCGGGCTGCGCCTGGCCGGATAAAGAGCATAAATCCACTTTTCAGTTTTGCGAAAATGGCGCCAAAGCCGTTACCTGGGAGGCGACCACCAAACGGGTGACGCCAGCGTTCCTCGCGGCTAACACCGTGACCTCCCTGCTGGCGAAAAGCGATTTTGAACTGGAGGGCTATGGCCGCTTAACCCATCCTTTGGTCTACGACCGCGCCAGCGATACCCTGCGACCGGTGGCGTGGGAGGCGGCCTTCGCCCGTATCGGCGAGATCCTTCGCGGCCTGCAGCCAGATGAAGTTGAATTCTACACCTCCGGACGGGCCTCCAATGAAGCGGCGTGGCTGTTTCAGCTGTTTGCCCGCGAGTACGGCACCAATAACTTTCCCGACTGCTCTAACATGTGCCATGAATCCACCAGCGTGGGCCTGCCGCAGTCGATCGGCATTGGCAAAGGCACCGTCTCCCTCGACGATTTTGACCAGACCGAACTGGTGATCTCCATCGGCCATAATCCGGGCACCAACCATCCGCGGATGATGGGCACTCTGCATGAGCTTTCCCGCCGGGGTGTGCCGATTATCGTTTTTAACCCATTGCGTGAGCGGGCGCTGGAGCGTTTTGCCGACCCGCAGAACGTGATGGAGATGGCGACATATCGCTCGACGCCGATCGCGTCGACCTACTACCAGGTACGGGCCGGCGGCGACGCGGCGGCGCTGAAAGGGATCGCCAAAGCGCTGCTGCAGCTGGAGGAGGAGCAGGGCCAGGTGCTCGACCACGCGTTTATTGCGCAACATACCCAGGGGTTCGCCGCCTTCGCCGAGGATCTGCACGCCACCCGCTGGCAGGATATTGAGCAGGAGTCCGGTCTGACGCGCGAGTCGCTAACCCAGGTCGCCGTGGCCTACGCCAAATCCACGGCCACCATCGTCACCTACGGCATGGGCATCACCCAGCATAATAAAGGCACCTCCAACGTCCGGCTGATTGCCGACCTGCTGCTGATGCGCGGCAATATCGGCAAGCCAGGAGCCGGGATCTGCCCATTACGCGGCCATTCAAACGTGCAGGGAAACCGCACCGTCGGGATCAGCGAAAAACCCACTGCGGCCTTCCTCGACAGCCTGCAGCGGGTGATGGGGATCGTGCCGCCGCGGCATCATGGTCACGATGCGGTGAAGGCGCTGGAGGCCATGATCGCTGGCGACGCCAAAGCCCTGATCTGCCTCGGGGGCAACTTCGCCGTGGCGATGCCGGATCACGAACGCGCTTTCCCGGCGATGCGCAACCTTGAGCTCAGCGTTCACGTCGGCACCAAGCTCAACCGCTCGCACCTGTTGACGGCGAAAGAGACCTTTATTCTGCCGTGTCTGGGCCGCACCGAGCTTGACCTGCAGGCCAGCGGCCGACAGTCGATCACCGTCGAGGATTCGATGTCGATGGTACATGCCTCCTCAGGCAAGCTTAAGCCCGCCTCGCCGACGCTGCGCTCGGAGCCGGCGATTGTCGCCGGTCTGGCGAAGGCCACACTGCCGGCCAGCAAAGTCGACTGGCTGTATCTGGTGGAAGATTACGACCGCATTCGCGATCTGATCGAACAGACCATTCCGGGGTTCGAGGATTACAACCAGCGCATTCGTCACCCAGGGGGCTTTCGCATGCCGCTGCCGCCGACCGAGCGCATCTGGCCTACCGCCACCGGCAAAGCCATGTTCTCGGTTTTCAAAGGCGTGCATGAGAACGTGGTGGTGGAGGGCGAGGATGTGATGCGCTTAGTGACCCTGCGCAGCCACGACCAGTACAACACCACCATCTACGCTATGGATGACCGTTACCGCGGCGTTTTTGGCCGTCGCGACGTGCTGTTTATGAACGAGCAGGATATGGCCGACCAGGGCCTGGAGCATGGCGATCGGGTGGATATCCACACCGCGCTGCCGGGCAGCGCGTTGACGCTCAGAGATATCACCGTGGTGGCCTACGGCATCGCGCCCGGCACCGTCGGCGCCTATTATCCGGAAGCCAACGTGTTGGTGCCCTTGAACTATCTGGATGAAGAGAGCGGTACGCCCTCCTATAAGTCAGTCCCTGTCCGCCTGACGCTGCGCTCGAAAGAGATTCGCCCGCTGGCCAGCGCGCGTTAAAGAAGCAGGGCGTTGGGCGGCGTTGCGCCGTCCTGCGCCCCGTCGCCCCTCCTGTCCTCGCTTGAATTTATCGGTGATGAAACTAACATTCTGGTAACCTGTGCGCGGCCCCGGGGGTGAACGGCGGGGTTCAAACGGGAAAGAGAATGGATATTAAGCAACTCAAGTATTTGATCGCGCTCGATCAGACGCGCCATTTTGGCCAGGCGGCGGCAGCCTGCCATATTACCCAGCCAACCCTCTCCATGCGCATTCGTAATCTGGAAGAGGAGCTGAACCTGACCCTTATCCAGCGCGGGCAGCGCTTTGAGGGTTTTACCCCTGAGGGGGAGCGGATCCTCGCGTGGGCGCGGGCGGTGCTTGCCGCCCATGACGGCCTGGCGGCGGAGGCGGCCATCTGTCGCGGGCAGATGGTCGGCCAGCTGCGGGTTGGTATGGTGCCACTGGCGAGCCTCAACCCGATGCAGCTGATTAAACCCCTCGCGGAGAAATACCCGGCGCTGCAGTTCAGCCTGCTGTCAATGACCTCGGAGCAGATTATCGATGGCGTCAGCCGCAACCAGCTGGACCTGGGGATCTGTTACCTGCAGCATCTGGATGAACGCCTGTTTAAGATCGCCCGGCTGCCGCAAACCCGGATGGGACTGCTGCACGATAAACGCCATTTCGACTTCAGCGCCGGGACGCCGGGCTGGGATACGCTGGCGGCGCTGCCCCTTGGCTTTCTGACCAAGGGAATGTACTACCGGGAATCCATTGAAATCAGCTTTAAGGCCAAAGGGCTAACCCCGACGTCTGTCTTTGAAAGCGATTCAACGTTTCAGATTATCCAGGCGGTGCAGGCGGGGATCTGCTGCGCCATTATGCCGCTTAACAACGGCCTCGAAGCGCTGAGCGATAATCTTGAAATTCTGCCGATCGCCGAAACCCAGGTCGATTCGCAGCTGGCGCTGATTATGCGCCAGCAGGAGCCGGTCTCGTCCCTGGCGGAAAAATGCTTCGCCGAGGCGCAGGGGATTTTTGGCTGAGGCCAGCCTCAGATATTCTCCAGTCGAATGCCCCGGGTTCTCGGGCCGAAGATCCCCACCGACAGCATCACCATCAGCATACTGACGACGATAAAGCTAATCACCCCCGGCGTGCCGGCATATTGCAGAATAATGCCGATCAGGATGCTGGTCACCGCGGTCGAGAGACGACTGAACGAGTAGCAGAAGCCGACGGCGCGGGCGCGAATATGGGTCGGGAAGACCTCGGCCTGGTAGGCGTGGTAGCTGATGGTCAGCCAGGCGTTGGACCAGGTGATCATAAACCCGCAGATCACCAGCAGGATAGGATTGTTTTGCAGCGCAAACAGGGTGCCGAAGATGACGGTCATCAGCGCGGAGAGTACGATCTGCCACTTGTTCTCAAAGCGATGCACGAAGCGGGTGCAGAACAGGCAGCCCAGCGGATAGGCGAGGGTGATAAAGAAGGCGTACAGCAGACTGTGGGTGATACTGGCCCCCTGACCGGAAAGCAGCGCTGGCAGCCAGTTGCCAAAGCCGAAGAAACCGATCGCCTGGAAGAAATTCATCACCATCAGCATCAGGGTTCGCTGCCGGTACTGCGGCGCCCAGATTTCGCCGAAGGTGCCGCGTTTGACGACGCTCTGTGCCGCCTGCACATGCTTCGGCGACGGCGTCAGGCCGCAGCGGGCTTCCATGGCGCACATCACCGCATGCGCTTCATCATGCCGCCCTTTGCTTTCCAGCCAGCGGGCTGACTCCGGCAGCTTTTTGCGGATAAACCAGATCGCCAGCGAGAACAGCGCACCGAAGATGATCACCCAGCGCCAGCCGCTGAGGCCGAAGAGGGTGGTTGGCACCAATATCCAGGACATCAGCGCTACCGCCGGAACCGACAAGAACTGAATAAAGAAGGCAAAGGCGAAGGCTTTATTGCGCAGGTGGGTAGGTACCCATTCGCTAAGGTAGGTGTCAATGGTCACCAGCTCAATGCCGAGGCCGATTCCCACCAGAAAGCGGAAGAAGATCACTCCTTCCGCACTGCTCTGGGTCGCCATCAGCAGCGAGAAAAAGCCGTACCAGGCGAGCGCCACCATAAAGGTCAGGCGGCGCCCCAGCTTGTCCGCCAGCGGCGCCAGCAGACTCGCGCCGATAAACAGCCCCATAAAGGTGGCGGAGGCAAAGGCCGCCTGATCGGCGATGCCAAAGATCCCCGCCGCGCCGGTGTGGAAAATACCCTCCGCCAGCAGGCCCGCGCTGATGTACCCGGTCTGGAACAAATCGTAGAGCTCAAAGAAGCCGCCGAGGGAGAGTAGGGTGATAAACGACCATAACCCGAAGGAGGCGGGCAGCGCGTCAATGCGTCCGGTTAAGCTGGCGTGCGGTTGTCCTGGCGAAGCATAGGGCGATTCGCCGAGAACCTGGGTGGTAGACATGGTGTTGTGTTCCTCAGGAAGAATGGTTTGCTTGCTAATGTTAAGTGATTGTTAATAGTTTTAAATTTTTAATCTTTAGCGTTAACGGCAATCTTTAGCGCAAGATCGCGCCATGCAGGGTAAAAGATGATATTCATGCTGGTTTTCGCCGCACGCTGAGGGAAGAATTGAAGTAAATCACCGTGGGGGGCAATGTTCTCCGCCAGGCGCTGTCGCGCTGCGCAGGGCCAGGCCCAGGGCCAGACAGAGTAAACGAATCCTCACTGGCGGCGTTTTCCCGCTTTACCCGCTATTGCGCCGGGCTATAATGTGCCCACTTTCATACAGGAGTCATGCGTTGGACAGTCATCCTTATTGTTATTCTCCGGCAAATTAACGCGACTATTTTCGCTGCTTGCCGAACCGGCGGGCAGCAATCTTTGATTACCGGATTGCCTCCCTGAATGTAGTGATTCGCGACCGAACGCGAGAGGCATCGTTATGTTTCTGTTTCCCACCACCTTATTTCCTCCACCATCATCCGCCCGCTAATTGCCCGGCGCGGCTGAGCGCGACATCAATACATTTTTATTGCTTTCTGTTATCTGGAGGAAGGCGCGATGGTATTTCCTTATATGACACATTTACTCGCGGCAATGCTGCTGGGAGCGCTGATCGGCGCGGAAAGACAATGGCGGCAACGTATGGCCGGTTTGCGGACCAATGCGCTGGTGGCCACCGGCGCGGCGGTGTTTATTCTTAGCGCGATGTCGGCCTCGCCGGACAGCCCGGGGCGCATTGCGGCGCAGATCGTCTCCGGTATCGGCTTCCTGGGGGCGGGAGTGATTATGCGCGATGGCATGAACGTTCGCGGCCTCAATACCGCCGCCACCCTGTGGTGCTCGGCCGGTATCGGTGTCCTTTGCGGCCTGGGGCAGTTCTGGAACGCGACGGCGGCGACGCTGATTATTCTGTGCGCCAATATCCTGCTCCGCGAAGCGGCGCAGCGTATTCATGCCTTGCCGGGCGCCGGTGACGAAGAAAAACGCTATATCTTACGCGTCACCTGTTTGCGCGAGCATGAAAAGGCCGTGCGTCAGCTGCTGCTGAATATTGCTCAGCAGCAGAGGTTCACCCTGCAGGGATTACAGTCGGCGGCAGCAGACACGGCTGATCAGCTGGAGATTTGCGCGGAGCTGATTAGCCATAAGCAGCATCAGAAAACGCTGGCGCAGATTATGGCGCAGGTTGGCGTTCAGCAGAACGTCACCTCGGTACACTGGCGCGTCGGAGACGCATAGAGACAGGCGGCGGGGCAGCGGAAACGGCCGCTGGCCGCGCGATTCGCCAACCCGTGGGAAAGCGGCTAGAATGGCCTCCTGCCGGAGGTTATAAGAATGTTAAATAATGGATGTGTGCCGTCGGAATCTGGCCAGACTATGACGACGGCTGATTTTCGCTTTACCCGCGTGATGGCCGAGCAGGCGGCGCGTGCCCGTCTGACGCTGGACAACGATCAGCTGTCGCTCATCGCTCGCCTGGACGCCCTGGGCCAGCAGTTGTTGTCCGCGCTCGGCACGCCGCAGGGACTGTACGTCTGGGGACGCACCGGGCGAGGGAAAAGCTATATTCTCGACCACTTTTTTGCCAGCCTGCCGCTTGCCGCCCGGCGTCGGGTCCATTTTCATCACTTCTTCCGCGAACTGCACCAGCGGCTGAATGCCCCCGGCGCGCCTGGCCTGCAGACGGTGATGATGCAGATGACCTCCGGCTGCCGCCTGCTGTGTTTCGACGAATTTCATCTTCACGACCCCGGCGACGCCATGCTGATGAAGGCGCTGCTGGAACACCTTTTTCAACGGGGCATCGTGCTGCTGGCTACCTCTAACTACCCGCCGGAGATGCTGCTGCCTAATCCGCTGTATCACGATCGCTTTTTACCGTCGATCGCGCTGATCCGCGCCCACCTGGCGGTCGTCGCGCTTAACGGCGAGGAGGATTATCGCGAACGGCATCTGAGCCAGGATAACGCCTTCTGCAGCGGGCGGCTGTGGGTTAACCCGGGCGAATCACAGCGTCAGCTGTACGAGCTGCCCTCGCTGCCTGCCGAACCGGTCCCGCTGGAGGTAGGCTACCGCACGCTGCAGGCGGCCGCGGCGTCACCCGCCTTGCTCCATTTCTCTTTTGCCCAGCTCTGCCAGGCCGCCACGGCGGTGATGGACTATCTGGCGCTCAGCGAACGTTATGCCATCTGGTTGCTGGACGAGGTGCCGCCGCTAGCCACGGTTGGGCCGGCGGCCCAGCAGCGCTTTATCAACGTGATTGATGTGTTGTATGAAAAGCAGATCCGCCTGCTGCTGGTGACCCGCTGCGACCTGGAGACGCTGGTGGCCGGGGTGGAACTGGAGGATATTCAGCGAACGCGGAGCCGCCTGCAACAGCTGCCGCGGGCGGTATAAAAAAAAGCCCCGGCGGGTGCCGGGGCGAGGGGATCACAGGTCGAAACGGTCGAGGTTCATCACCTTGGTCCAGGCGGCGACAAAGTCATGCACCAGCTTCTGCTGCCCGTCGGCGCAGGCGTACACTTCCGCCAGGGCGCGAAGGACCGAGTTGGAGCCAAACACCAGATCCACGCGGGTGGCGCTGTACTTCGCTTCGCCGGTTTTACGGTCGCTGCCGGTAAACAGCTCCGCCCGATCATCGGCCGGTTTCCAGACGGTGGCCATATCCAGCAGGTTGACGAAGAAGTCATTGCTGAGCACGCCGACGCGGTCGGTAAACACCCCGTGTTTGCTGCCGTCGTAGTTGGCGCCCAGCACGCGCAGTCCACCCACCAGAACCGTCATCTCCGGAGCGGTTAAGGTCAGCTGCTGCGCTTTATCGATCAGCAGCGTTTCCGTCGACACACCGCCCTCGATGCGACGGTAGTTGCGGAAGCCATCCGCCAGCGGCTGCAGCAGGTCAAACGACTCGACGTCGGTCTGCTCAGGCAGGGCGTCGACGCGACCAGGGGTAAACGGCACGTTGACGCTGACGCCGGCCGCCGCCGCAGCCTGCTCAACGCCGACCACGCCAGCCAGCACGATGATATCGGCCAGCGACGCTTTGCCGGAGGCGCGCTGGATCGCCTGCAGGGTCGGCAGCACCCGGCTGGCGATAGCATTGACCGGCCAGTCCTTCTGCGGGGCCAGCGCCAGACGCGCGCCGTTGGCGCCGCCGCGCTTATCGCCGCCGCGGAAGGTGGAGGCAGAGGCCCAGGCCACCGATACCAGCTCACTCACTGACAGGCCGGCGCCGGCGATGGCGGTTTTCAGGCTGGCGATGTCTTCCGCGCTCGGCTGATGGGTGGCCGCCGGCAGCGGATCCTGCCAAATCAGATCTTCTTTTGGCACTTCCGGCCCGAGGTAACGGGATTTCGGCCCCATATCGCGGTGGGTCAGCTTGAACCACGCCCGGGCGAAGGCCTCGTTAAAAGCCTGCGGGTCGTTGAGGAAGCGACGGGAGATCTTCTCAAACTCCGGGTCGAAGCGCAGGGTCAGGTCGGTGACCAGCATGGTCGGTTTGCGCTTTTTCCCCGGGTTAAACGGATCCGGGATAATTTCCGGGGCGTCTTTGGCTTCGAACTGGATAGCGCCCGCCGGGCTGCGGGTCTGCACCCATTCGTATTTGAACAGGTTCTCGAAAAAGTAGTTGCTCCACTGGGTGGGCGTCTGCGTCCAGACCACTTCCAGACCGGAGGTAATGGCATCCGCGCCTGCGCCGCTGCCGTAGCTGGAGTGCCAGCCCAGGCCCTGCGCTTCCAGCGGCGCGGCTTCCGGCTCGGCGCCGACGTGGCTGGTTTCTGCGGCGCCATGGGTTTTACCCAGCGTGTGGCCGCCGGCGATCAGCGCGACTATTTCTTCATCGTCCATCGCCATATTGCCGAAGGTGGCGCGAATGGCCGCGGCGGCGGACAGCGGCTCGCCGCTGGCGTTCGGTCCTTCCGGGTTAACGTAAATCAGCCCCATTTCGGTGGCGCCGATGGCCTGTTTCGCCAGGCTTTCCGGGTGACGGTGGGCCAGCCACTCTTTCTCATCGCCCCAGTCAACGTCCAGATCCGGTTCCCAGACATCTTCACGACCGGCGCCAAAACCGAAGGTGCGGAAGCCGGCGTTTTCCAGCGCCACGTTACCCGCCAGCATGTAAAGGTCGGCCCAGGAGATTTTCTGGCCATATTTCTGTTTCACCGGCCACAGCAGACGGCGGGCCTTATCTAGGCTGACGTTGTCAGGCCAGGAGTTCAGCGGCGCAAAGCGCTGCTGCCCACGACCCGCGCCGCCGCGACCGTCAACGGTGCGGTAGGTGCCGGCGCCGTGCCAGGCCATACGAATAAACAGACCGATATAGCTGCCCCAGTCTGCTGGCCACCACTCTTGCGAATCGGTCAGCAGCGCTCTGAGGTCAGCCTTCAGCGCGGAGTAATCGAGCTTTTTAAACTCTTCCCTGTAGTTAAAATCCTCACCCAACGGGTTGGAACGACTGGAGTGCTGGTTCAGCAGATCGACACGCAGCTGGTTAGGCCACCAGTCGCGGTTGCCGGTGCCGCTGCCGGCGCTCTGCTTGGGCGTCTCGGCGTGGAAAGGGCACTTTCCGGCGGATGCGTTGTTGGATGGGTCGTTAGACGTGCTCATATCAGGCTCCGTTTGCTTTTGTGAATGCCGTTACGATATACACTGCTACCAATAAGCGATATTTGAATGAGTCTACGGATTTAATAGCTAATTCCGTTCAACGAAGGGCGAAACACCCTCTTATATGACCTGGTGGATCCAGGGGTAAAAAATACACCTCACCATTAACCATAGACGTAACGAGACGGCAAAGGAAACGATCTGCGTCAATCGGGCCGAAGGAATGCTAATTGTTTGAGATATGACAATTTTACTATGAGAAAAGGATGAGGGTTTTCCGCTGAGCGAGCGTAACGAATGCCCGGCGCAGGGGTTGTTGGCGGACACAGAATAAGCTAATACTTAGACACCATGTGACTGGCGCTAAAGACAGAATACTGTTGGGGAGCATGGTCGACGTCGCCGCGCGCCTGGGCATTACCGCTATCTGGAGATAAGTTATGCCTGAATTCGCTTCATTAATGGCCTTTGCCGCGGTGGCGCTGGGATTAGTGTTAACCCCCGGCCCCAATATGATGTATCTCACTTCGCGTTCGATTTGCCAGGGAAAACGCGCTGGCTTTATCTCCCTTGCCGGGGTTGCCGTGGGCTTTTTCTTCTATATGCTGTGTGCCGCTTTCGGCATTACCGCGTTGGTTTTCGCGGTCCCCTATGCCTACGATGCCTTGCGTTTATGCGGGGTCGCTTATTTGCTCTATCTGGCGTGGCAGGCGATTAAACCGGGAGGGAGGCCGATATTCGCGGTGCGTGAATTACCTGCGGACAGTGGGCGTAAGCTGTTTCTGATGGGATTTATCACCAGCCTGGCGAACCCCAAAGTTGCTATCCTCTATTTGTCCCTGCTGCCGCAGTTTATCACCCCCGGACTCGGTAGCGTGCTCAGCCAGTCGTTAATGTTAGGCTGTACTCAGGTATTAATCAGTGTGGCGGTGAACGGCCTGATTATCTTGCTGGCCGGGCAGGTGGCGTTATTTCTTAGCCGGCGGCCGGGCTGGCAACAATTTCAACGCTGGCTGATGGCGACGGTACTGGCCGGAATGGCGGTTAAGATCGCTTTTGAGGCCAGAAAATAACCGGGTTTGTCGGGAAAAGGGAGGCCAGCGATATCCGTCGCTGGCTAACCTCGCACCCTGACGCCTTTCTGCCACAGAGAAAGGCTCTCCAGGCTCTAACATGCTGAAACATTTCTGCCAGATCATTAGCAACCTTTCAGTAGGGCTAACGCCGCGATAAGGCTATGCTTCCCGGCCGTTACGCCGTTGGCTTTTCCCGTGATCCAGGTGATGTACCGCTAATGCCCCTTTTGAGAGATGAAATTCGCGACCACTCCGCGGAAGAGATGCTGTTTATCCGCCGGGCCGCAATCGCCTTTCTGCTGGTGGTGGTCTGCTTTGGCGTGCTGATTTTCAACCTCTACCATCTGCAGGTGGAGCAGCACGATTTCTACCAGACCCGCTCCAACCAAAACGATATTAAAATGCTGCCCATCGCCCCCAGCCGCGGGCTGATATTCGATCGCAACGGCATACCGCTGGTGCAGAATATTACCCTGTATCGCCTGCAGGTGATCCCGAGCAAAATTCCCGATATGGCCGCGCTGCTGCAAACCCTGACGCCGATTGTCGACCTGACGCCGGACGACATCGCCAGCTTCCGCGACGATATGCACCACAGCAGCCGCTATAAAGCGGTTACCCTCAAATCCGACCTCAGCGACGTGGAGGTGGCCCGCTTCGCGGTCAACGAATTCCGTTTCCCCGGGGTGACGGTGGAGAGCTATCAGCAGCGTGAATACCCCTACGGCGCAGAGCTGGCGCACGTGGTGGGCTATGTGTCGAAAATCAACGACAGCGACCTGCAGCGGCTGGCGAAAGATGGCGAAGAGGAGAACTATGCTGCCGACCACAATATCGGCAAGCAGGGGATCGAGGGTTATTACGAAAAAGCGCTCCACGGCACCACCGGCTACCAGGAGGTGGAAGTGGACAACCACGGCCGGGTGGTGCGTCTGTTGAAAGAAGTACCGCCGGTGGCCGGGAAAAACCTCTACCTGACCCTTGACCTGCACCTGCAGCAGTATATTGAGTCGGTACTGAAGGGGCAGCGCGCGGCGGTGGTGGTGGTCGATCCCCGGGATGGCGGGGTGCTGGCGATGGTCTCCAGCCCCAGCTATGATCCTAACCCGTTCGTCAAAGGTATCGGCTATCAGGCCTATAAATCGCTGCTGGATAACCCGGACCGGCCGCTGATCAACCGCGTCACCCAGGGGCTGTATCCCCCGGCCTCGACGGTGAAGCCCTATATGGCGCTGTCGGCGCTCTCCGCCGGTGTGATCACGCCGAACACCACCTTCTTCGGGGCGCCGACGTGGACCCTGCCGGGCACGCAGCGTCGCTACCGCGACTGGCTGAAAACCGGCCACGGCATGCTCAACGTGACCAAAGCCATTGAAGAGTCGGCGGACACCTTTTTCTACCAGGTTGCCTTCGAGATGGGCATCGACCGGATCCATGAGTGGCTGAGCAAATTCGGCTACGGCCAGTCCACCGGCATCGATCTCAATGAGGAGTATAGCGGGGTGCTGCCCAGCCGGGAGTGGAAACAGCGAGTGCATAAAAAGCCCTGGTACCAGGGGGATACCATCTCCGTCGGTATTGGCCAGGGATACTGGATCGCCACCCCCATCCAGATGGTGAAAGCGCTCACCACGCTGCTGAACAACGGTAAGGTGCAGGACCCGCATCTGCTCTATTCGATGAAGCAGGGCAATCATGTGGAACGCTATCAGCAGCCGGCGAACCTGCCGCAGGTGGGCGATCCAAAATCCCCGTACTGGGGCATTGTGCGCAACGGCATGTATGGGATGGCGAATCTGCCCAACGGCACCGGCTACAAGCTGTTCCATACCGCGCCGTACCAGATTGCGGCGAAGTCCGGGACTTCGCAGGTGTTCAGTCTGAAGCAAAACCAGACCTATAACGCCAAAATGATCCCGGTGCGTCTGCGGGATCACATCTTCTATACCCTGTTTGCCCCTTATCAGCATCCGAAGGTGGCGATGGCGCTAATCCTGGAGAACGGCGGCGGGGATGGGGTGGTGGCCGGACCGACGGCGCGCGCCATTCTGGACCATATATTTGTCCCGCAGCAGGCGCCGGCGGCCGCAGCCGACGTGCCGCAGCGGGAGAGCGCGGACGCCCAGTAAGCGGCTGGACTTATTCCGCAGGCGCATCGTTCATAGAAATTGGTTATTTGTCCCATCATCTTCCCGGCGGCATAGTATTTTAGGGAACATGACGAACGAGGAGGAAGGGTGACACGTAACCGATTATTGCTGGTTCAGACCGGGACGCCGCCGGCAGCCATCCGTGAGGAGCATGGCGATCTGCCGCGCTGGTTCCGCACGCTGTTGGCGCCGTGGCAGGCGCAGCTCACCGCGGTACGGGTGTTTGAGGACGAGCCGCTGCCGGCGCCGGATCGCCAGACGGTGGCGGTGCTGACCGGCTCCTGGGCGATGGTGACCGACCGTCTGGCATGGAGCGAACGGACCGCCGACTGGATCCGTCAGGCGGTGGCTATCGGCATGCCGCTGTTCGGCGTTTGCTATGGCCATCAGCTGATGGCTCATGCCCTGGGGGGCGAGGTGGCGTATCATCCCGCCGGACGGGAAAGCGGCAGCCAGACTGTTTCGCTATCGCCGTGGGGTGTCGACGACCCGCTGCTGCGGGGCCTGCCGGCCGCATTTCCCGCGCATCTGAGCCATTTGCAAACCGTGACCCGTCTGCCGGAGGGGGCCACGGTGCTGGCCGCAACCTCCCACGATCCCCACCAGATCGTGCGCTACGGGCCGCACGCGGTCTCCACGCAGTTTCACCCGGAATTCACCGCGCCGATTGCCCGCTCGCTGATCCGCTACCGGGAGGCGGTGCTGCAGGCGGAGGGCATCGACGCGAAACGATTACACGATGAAGTGCAGGAGAGCCCGCAGGCCGCGGCGATCCTCTCGCGCTTCGTCAGTGCCTATCTGCCCCCTGATGCCCCCGGCCATTAATCCCCGGCAGTGAACAGTACCCGCCAGCGGCGACGACGGCGGGACATCTCGTAGGCCAGGTCGTCGACCTCTTCAACGCGCAGCGCGTCAGCCGCCTGCGGCGTCAGCTCCGCTAAACCATACTTCTGACGCAGGACGGCCAGCGCTTGCGCCTCGGGCGGCGTCCGGGTGCGAACCTGTGCGGCCAGGCGCTGCTGTAGCGGCCTGAAGGTCGCTTCATCCAGCGGCGGCAGCTGGCGCAGAAAGGTGTTGCAACAGCGCAGCAGCGCCACGGCGCGGCGATCCGGGGACTGGAGCGCCATCAGCAGCCCGTCGCGATCGGCGACGCGCTGATAGCGGCAGCTCACCACATAGCCGATCTGCTGCTCCACCCGCAGGCGCTGGAAAAAGAGTGGCTCACAGCGCTGCGCCAGCACCCGCAGGGCCGCCAGCGAGGCGCCTTCCGGCAGCGGAATAAAGACCAGCAGCGCTGTATCGCCCCCGGGGAAAGTCAGCCGTTCGACGCCGCGGCGGCAGGGGCCAGAGAGGTTGCCCGGCGGGTTAACCCGGGCGCTAAGCAGGCTCAGCTGGCGCGCGATCCACTGCGCATCCTCTGCGCTGCCGCCGGTCAGAGCCGCCAGCCAACCTTCCTGATGCTCTGATGCGCCCAACCGATCGGGGAGCAAAGCCATGAGATGACGGATAGCAATACTCTCCGGCGGCGGGGCCAGCGGGGCGACCGGGAGTGCGAGCTGCCGCACAATGGCCTGCAGAATCGCCGCCGGCCGTTGGCCGGACGCTGGCCACTGCAGGAGCAACTGCCAGCTGCCGTCGACGCGATGCCACTCGCCGCGGCCCCCGGCGTGGCGCAGCGCGGCGAGCAGCGGGCGCAGCTGTTCCCCGCGCGCCAGCCCTTCGGCCATATCGGGCGAGCAGTAGAAGGGCGGTCGGAGCAGGAGCCTCGGCGGCTCGCCCGGTGACGGGAGGTGGAGCAGCGGCGCGGCTTTCTCCGGGTTTTCCGCGGCGAGGCCGCCAGCGGCTTGCGGATAAAAAGCGAATTCCAGCGCCGGGTCAGAGACCGGGCGGCGCCACCACCGGCTAAGCGGCAGGCTAAAGCCCTGGGTGGCAACAGGCTCCCCTGGGGAAATGGTCTGGCAGGCCAGGCTGACCGTGGGGGCGGCCTGCAGGGCGGCGCAAAAATCGGCGAACCCGACGGGCGGCCCGCCGGGGGCAAAGCCGAATGCCCGCTGGCGCAGCTGATCGAGGGGCGACAGCGTTTGAAAACGGCGCCAGGACAGCTGATAGTAGTGTTGCTGCTGGTCTGGCGTCGTCTGCCGTAGCACCTGCAGCCAGTGGGTTATCTGCTGGTCGACCTGTTCCGGCCGGTCGCTGGCGAAGACCAGCGCCAGCCAGCCGAGGCGCTGATCCTGATACAGCCAGCTCAGCGCCACCTCTTGCGCCTGGCCACGCTGGCGCAGCCCGGCCATCAGGCTGCCAGGGGCTTCATCAAGCAAAAACTCGCGCAACAACGTGACGTTGTCACTTAAGGCGATCAGCGGGCAGCGCCACAGCGCGGGCTGGCTGGAGACCGCCAGCTGCAGTGCAGTGGATTCGCCCAGGCGCAGCGGTGGCGCCGGCGGCGGAGCCTCGCCTGCGGCAAGCCCGGTGGCGAAACGGGCCGCCAGCTCGCCGAGCGCCTCCAGCGACTGCGGCCCTTGCAGCCAGAGCTGCATCCGCCGGGCGACGTAATGGGTGCGGTGAAAATCACGTAACGCCGCCTGCAGTGCAGGGCGATCGCCCGCCAGCGCGTCGGCACTGCCTACCTGAAAGCGGCGAAAGGCCGCGGGCGCGCTGGCGGCGTGGCGCACGGCGGCTTCCCGGCGCGACGGCTCATGCTGCTGGATCAGGCGGTACTCGGCGTCAATCACCGCCACTTCACGCTGAATATCTTCCCTGAGCAGCCGCGGCGCCTGCAGCATCTCCTGTAGACGCGCGACACCGTCAGCCAGACCATCGGCGGCGACCTCGAAAAAGAACGCGCTGTGGCGGGCCAGGGTGGTGGCATTCACGCTTCCGCCCTGGCGCTGCACCCAGCCCATCAGCCGGTCATCATCCCGGTAGCGCTCACCGCCGTAAAACAGCAGATGCTCCAGCAGGTGGGCCAGACCGGGAAAGCGCGATGGTTCGTGGTGGCTGCCGGCGGCGACCCGCGCCAGGGCCGCGGCGCGATCGGCATGCGGCTGATGGACCAGGGTGGCCTGCAGGCCGCCCGGAAGCGTGACGGTGCGTGTCGCCAGCGTCATTACAGGTCCCGGGTTCTGTAGATCAGCTGCGAGCGGGTACGGTTGCGGAACTGCAGCTGGCTGACTTTTATGTCGCTGCAGGCCGCTTCGCGCCGGGCGTCGAGGATTTTGTGATGATGCGGCGATTTGCTGCACACCGGGTCGGCGTTATCGGCGCTGCCGGTCAGCATAAAGGCCTGGCAGCGGCAGCCGCCGAAGTCTTTCTCTTTTTCATCACAGGAGCGGCACGGCTCCGGCATCCAGTCATACCCGCGGTAGCGATTGAAGCCGAACGAGTCATACCAGATCGACTCCAGGCTCTGCTCCAGCACCGACGGAAACGCCACCGGCAGCTGACGCGCGCTGTGGCACGGCAGGGCGGTGCCTTCCGGGGTGACGCTGAGGAAAATCGATCCCCAGCCGCCCATGCAGCCTTTCGGCCGCTCTTCGTAATAGTCCGGGGTGACAAACAGCAGGTTGGTGAGATTGCCGCTGGCGGCCATTTTCTGCCGGTAGTCGGCGACCACCTGCTCGGCGCGGGCGATCTGTTCCCGGGTCGGCAGCAGCCCCTCGCGATTGAGGAACGCCCAACCGTAGAACTGGCAGGTGGCCAGCTCAACGTCATCCGCTTCCAGCTCAATGCACAGCGCGATAATTTTATCCAGCTGATCGATGTTGTGCCGGTGAAGAACGAAGTTGAGCACCATCGGGTAGTCGCGCGCTTTTACCGCCCTGGCCATCGCCAGCTTCTGCTGGAAGGCTTTTTTGTTACCGGCCAGCGCAGCGTTGAGCACCTCATCGCTGGCCTGGAAGCTAATCTGGATATGGTCCAGCCCGGCCTCGCTGAAGGCGTCGAGTTTGCTCTCCGTCAGCCCTATGCCGGAGGTGATCAGGTTGGTATAGAATCCGAGGTCGCGCGCGGCGCGGATCAGCTCTGGCAGATCTTTACGGGTCAGCGGCTCGCCGCCGGAAAAGCCCAGCTGTACGCTGCCCATCGCCCGCGCCTGGCGAAAGACCTCGATCCATTGTTCGGTGGTCAGCTCCTTGTCCTGTTGGGCGAAGTCCAGCGGATTCGAACAGTAGGGGCACTGCAGCGGGCAGCGGTAGGTTAGCTCCGCCAGCAGCCACAGCGGCGGATTGACGGCGGGTTTACTCTGGCTCACGGCAGGTGATCCACTTCTGTTGACAGGCTATCTGCAGGAACTCGATGACGTCGTCATCGACGCCACCGGCTTCCGGGAAGCGTTCGTTGAGCACGGCGATAATTGCCGCGACGTCACGCCGGCCGTCCACCAGCTCGAGGATCTCCGCGGCGGTCTCATTGAGTTTAGCCATTCCCTCCGGATAGAGGATCACATGGCTCTCCTGGGCAGCTTCCCACTGCAGACGGTAGCCGCGACGAAAGGCGACGATGGAGGTTTTTTGCATGGTTACACCAGTCGGGTCGTGTGCCAGGCCGCCTTGTCGGTGACCGTATGATAGGGCGGGCGCTGCAGGGCATAGGCCATGGTCATGGCGTCAAGCATCGACCATAAAATGTCGAGCTTAAACTGCAGGATCTCCAGCATCCGGTTCTGTTTTTCAGCGCTGTCGCAGTAGGCCTTCGCCAGCGCCAGGCCATGCTCCACGTCGCGGTTGGCCTGGCTCAGACGGCTGCGGAAGTAAAAATAGCCTTCCTCTTTGATCCACGGGTAGTGCTGCGGCCAGCTGTCGAGGCGCGACTGATGGATCTGCGGGGCGAACAGCTCGGTCAGAGAGCTGCAGGCCGCCTCCTGCCAGCAGGCGCGACGGGCGAAATTAAGATAGGCATCCACCGCGAAGCGCACGCCGGGCAAGACGTGGCGCTCGCTGAGCAGATCGTCGCGGCTCAGACCGACCGCTTCTCCCAGCCGCAGCCAGGCTTCAATCCCGCCGTCCTCGCCATGGCTGCCATCGTGGTCGAGGATCCGCTGCACCCATTTGCGCCGGGTCTGCGCGTCCGGGCAGTTGGCCATGATCGCCGCGTCTTTCAGCGGAATGGTGGTCTGGTAGTAAAACCGGTTCGCCACCCAGCCCTGAATTTGCTCGCGGGTCGCGTCGCCGTTATGCATGGCAATGTGGTAAGGGTGGTGAATATGGTAGAAGGCGCCTTTGGCCCGCAGGGCCTCTTCAAAGGCCTGCGGCGACAGCGTGTCGGTGATCAGCATGCGGTTTCCTGAAGGGTGATAGCCATCCCGTCCCAGCTCACTTCAATCCCCTGTTGCGTCAGCACCTGGCGCTGGGGAGACCGCTCGTTAAGGATCGGGTTGGTGTTATTGATATGAATAAGAATTTTACGTTTTGCCGGCAGGGAGGCCAGCAGGGCCATCATCCCGTGCTCATCACCGAGCGCCAGGTGGCCCATATCGCGGCCGGTATTGCGCCCAACGCCGGCGGCCTGCAGTTCGTCATCCTGCCAGACGGTGCCATCGATCAGCAGACAATCCGCTTTTTGCAGCCATGGCAGAATGGTCTTATCCGGTTCACCGAGCCCCGGTGCGTAGAACAGCGTCTGCCCGTTGCGGCGGTTTTCGATAAACAGCGCCACGTTATGGCCCGGCAGCGGCCGATCGCGATACGGCGAATAGGGCGGCGCGTTGCTGGCGATAGGCACCGCGGTAAACTGCAAATCAGGACAGGCATCAACGGTAAAAGGCTGCTGCGGCGCGATGGGGTGATGCACCAGGCCACCGTTCCAGTGCCGCAGCATGGTAAACACCGGGAAGCCGGTGGAGAGATCCTCATGAACCTCCGGGGTGCACCACACCTGATGTGGGCAGCCTTCGCGCAGGCTCAGTAACCCGGTGGTGTGGTCGATCTGGCTGTCGGTGAGAATAATGCCGCCGATATGCGTTCCGCGCAGCACGCCGGCTTTATTTAACTCGGGCGTGTGGGCAATCTGCTGACTGATATCCGGCGAGGCGTTGCACAGCACCCACTCCTGACCGTTATCGCTGACGATGATCGACGACTGGGTGCGGGCGCTGGCCTGGATCGTGCCGTCGCGCAGACCCTGGCAATTGGCGCAGTTGCAGTTCCATTGCGGGAAACCGCCGCCGGCGGCGGAACCGAGGACTTTAATGAACATGAAGACGGACCGGGTAATGTAAAAAGATGCCCGCGCGAACGGCGGGCGGGGCGATTAGCGGTTAGAAATGTACAGCGTCACTTCCAGACCGAGACGTAAATCGATAAAAGCAGGTTTCTTCCACATGTTTTGTTCCTCTTAAAAATAACGACAGGCCTCACGGATAATGCAGGATCTGTGACGGCCGCCGCATATTGCGCTTCACCGGGAGAGAGATCAACCCGGAATCTGTAAGGAATTAACTTTATGTTTACAATATAACCTATTGTTGCCAAACATTTTTTAATACCCGTAGCCAGTTCCGCCACAGCAGCTTATCCAGCACCAATTGATCATAGCCGCTAGCGCGCAAGGTATTGATAAGCCGCGGTAAGCCGGCCACATCCCCCAGCGCGTCCGGCAGGGTGACGCCGTCAAAATCCGAACCGAGGGCCACATGATCCTCACCCATTATGTTAATAAGATAGTCGATATGCCGGACGATGGTGGCGATGGGCGTGTCGCTATCGCGCCGTCCGTCGGGGCGCAGGAAGGCGTTGCCGAAATTGACGCCCACTACGCCGCCGCTGTCGCGGATCGCCCGCAGTTGCCGATCGGTCAGGTTGCGCGGCTGCGGGCACAGGGCGTGGGCATTGGAGTGGGTGGCCACCAGCGGGGCGGTGGAATGGTGGGCGGTATCCCAAAAAGCCTGTTCATTCATGTGCGAAACATCGATCTGCATCTTCAGGGCGTTGGCCTGGGCGATGAGCGCGATGCCCTCGCCGGTAAGACCCGGCCCGCTGTCCGGGCTGCCGGGAAAGGCGCCGGTGACCCCGCAGCCGAAGCGATTAGCGATATTCCAGAACGGACCGATGCTGCGCACCCCGGCGCGATAAAAGTCCTGCAGATCGTCGCCTTGCGCGTCGAACCCGCCGGCGCCTTCGATGTGCGCCACCATCGCCAGCGCCTTATCCTGACGACAGCGTTCGATATCCGCCGCGCTCAGGCACAGCCGGGCGCGGCTGGCGTCATGGGCGCAAATCGCCTTGAGAATAACCAGCTGCTGCCAGAGGATCGTTAAGGGATCCCACGCCTGGCTGGCGTACTGCGGCGCCATACGGGCGATGTACTCCTGCGGCGGCACAAAGAGGGCGAACAGGCCGCCGGCCAGACCGCCCTGGAGAATACGCGGATAATCGAGGTGGCCGTTCTCTACCCCGGCAAAGAAGGCGGTCACCGGATCCTCGCGATGGTGAAGCCAGAGATTCAGCAGCAGGTCATTGTGACCATCAAAAATCGCCATAGCGGGCTCCTGGGTTATCAGGTGGTAAAAATGGCTGACACGGTAGCGGATTTATGCCCGGGGGCAAGCAGAAATTCACAAGCCCGCAACAATTGCCAACGTGAACTGTGTATCACACTGTATCCCGCGGCGGGTCCCTGACATTAAGAGATAAAAATGGCCCCGGTCGGGCACATGGCGGATACAAATTTCCGCTTAACTGGTCACGTACTCTCTTGACGAAGATAAAAGGTGAGAAAGCGATGAACAGATTATCCCTGATCCGGTATACCAGCGCCGCGGCGCTGGGGTTATCCACCCTGTGGTCCGCCGCCGTTTGCGCCGCTGAAGACGCGGGGGCGTTCGACAACATCCACCAGATCCACGCTGGCGATCTGAATATTGGCTACGTGGATATCGGTCCGCGGGACGGCCAGCCGGTGATTCTGCTGCACGGCTGGCCCTACGATATTCAGAGCTATGCCCAGGTGGCGCCGGCTTTAGCGCAGAAGGGTTACCGGGTGATTGTGCCGTATCTGCGCGGCTACGGCGCCACCCGTTTCCTGTCGGCGAAAACGCCGCGTAATGGTCAGCCGTCGGCGATGGCGGCCGATATTGTCCATTTGATGGACGCCCTGAACATCAGGCAGGCAGATCTGGCCGGCTTTGACTGGGGGGCGCGCACGGCGGATATCGTCGCCGCGCTGTGGCCGCAGCGGGTGAAATCCCTGGTCTCGGTGAGCGGGTATCTGATCAGCAGTCAGCAGATTGGCGAAAAACCGCAGCCGCCGCAGGCGGAGCTGTCGTGGTGGTATCAGTTCTATTTTGCCACCCCGCGCGGCGAAGCCGGTTACCGGCAGAACACCCACGACTTTGCGAAATTTATCTGGCATCAGGCGTCTCCGCAGTGGCCATTCAGCGACGCGACCTTTGCCAAAACCGCCCGGGCGCTGGATAACCCGGACCACGTGGCGATCACCATCAGCAACTACCGATGGCGCCTGGGGCTGGAGAAGGGGGAAGCGAAGTATGCCGGCTATGAACAACGGCTGGCGGCGCTGCCGCCGATAACCGTGCCCACCATCACTCTGGAAGGGGCGAATAACGGCGCGCCGCATCCGGCTCCGGCCAGCTACCGGGCCAAATTTACCGGTAAATATGAGCACCGGGAGCTGCCGGGGGCGGTAGGCCATAACCCGCCGCAGGAGGATCCGACGGCGTTTGTGCAGGCGGTGGTGGACGCCGATCGGTTGTAACCCGCGACTTGCCGGCGGCGCGACGTTGCGCTTCCGGCAACACGGCTTATGCTTGTGAAGAGTTTATTTTGCCGCAGGAGCAGCCTTTGGAGCGTGTTGACCACATCCTGGTCGTCGATGACGACCGCGACATCCGGGAACTGATTGTCGACTATCTGGAAAAATCGGGATATCGCGCCAGCGGCGCGGCGAACGGCAAAGCCATGTGGTCGGTGCTCAAAAACCATCAAATCGACCTGATTGTGCTGGATATCATGATGCCGGGCGAGGATGGCTTAACGCTCTGTCGCCAGCTGCGCGCTAACCCGCAGCAGGACATTCCGGTGCTGATGCTCACCGCCCGCACCGACGACAGCGACCGGATCCTCGGCCTCGAGATGGGGGCGGACGACTATCTGGTGAAGCCCTTTGTGGCCCGCGAACTGCTGGCGCGCATCAAGGCCATTTTACGCCGCACCCGGGCGCTGCCGCCCAACCTGCAGATCACCGAGGCGGGCAGGCTGATCGCGTTTGGCGACTGGCTGCTCGATACCGCCGCCCGCCATCTGCTGGACGACAGCGGGGCGATTGTCGCCCTCAGCGGGGCGGAATATCGACTGCTGCGGGTGTTTCTCGACCATCCCCAGCGGGTGCTGAACCGCGATCAGCTGCTTAATCTGACCCAGGGACGCGACGCCGAACTGTTCGAACGGTCAATCGACCTGCTGGTGAGCCGACTGCGTCAGCGCCTGCGGGAGGATGCCCGGGAGTCGGCCTATATTAAGACGGTGCGCAGCGAAGGCTATGTGCTGTCGGTCCCGGTCTCCATCCGCGAGAGGCATGAATGAGGTTCTGGCCCGTCTCGCTGCAGTCGAGGCTGATGGCGCTGCTGTTTCTGGCGCTGCTGCTGGCGAACACCTTAACCCTGTCGCTGCTGTTTTATGAGCGAATGAGCAGCGCCCGCAGTGTGATGCTGGGCAATCTGGCGTCTGATGTCGCCACCAGCGTGGCGATCCTCGACCGTCTGCCGCCCGCTGAACGCCCGCAATGGCTGCCGAAGCTGGCGCGCGGCAACTACCGCTATCAGCTGGACGCCGGCGAACGCGGCGACTACCCGGACAGCTGGCGCGCCCGGGACGCGGCGCGCTCCCTGCAGGAGGCGCTGAGCGCGCAATATCCGGTGAGTATTGTGGCGATCCCCGGTCCGCGTCAGCATATCCAGGCCCATATTACCCTCCACGATGGCGCCCCCTTGACCCTCGACCTGTGGCCAAAGCTACCGCCCATCGCCCGCTGGCTACCGGTGGTGCTGATCGCTCAGTTTGTCCTCCTGCTGGCCTGCGCCTGGTACGCGGTTCGCCAGGTACTGCTGCCCATCACCCGTTTTACCCATGCGGTGAATGCGCTTGAGCCGGCCAGCGACACGGCGGGAACCATGGCCGAGCAGGGGCCGGAGGAGGTGCGCCGTGCCGCCCGCGCGTTTAATGCGATGCAGACCCGCATCCACGATCATCTGCAGGAGCGGGCGCGGATCCTCGCCGCCATCTCCCACGATCTGCAAACGCCGATCACCAGGATGAAGCTGCGGGTGGAGATGGCCGACCAGCCGGAACTGCGCGACAAACTGCTGCAGGATCTCGACAATATGACCCGCCTGGTGCGCGAAGGTATCGCCTTCGCCCGCACCTCGCAGCCGCTGGCGGAGGCGCGCCAGCGGCTGAACCTTGACGCCTTTCTCGACAGTATCGCCTGCGATTATGCCGACGTTGGCCGGCCGGTGCGGTTTTGCCCCGAGGAGAGCGCCGGGGTGGTGTGGATCCCACCGCAGGCCCTGCGCCGGGTGATGACTAACCTTATCGATAACGGGCTGAAATTCGGCGCCACGGTAACGGTAACCCTGACCCGCGACGCCGCCGGGGATATCACTATCCATGTGCTGGATGAGGGGCCGGGGATCCCTGAGGCGTCGCTGCAGGCGGTGCTGCAGCCCTTTTTTCGCCTGGAGGACTCGCGCAATCGCGATACCGGCGGCACCGGTCTGGGACTGGCGATCGCCGCGCAGCTTGTCAGCCAGATAAACGGCACGCTGCGCCTGTCCAACCGCCCGCAGGGCGGCCTGGACGCCAGCGTGCGTCTCGTCGCGCAGGGATTGTATCCTGCTGTATCTCCGGCGCAGTTGGAAAACTAAGCCGACAATTCTCCCGCTTTCCTGACACATCCGCCCTACATCTCCTTGCTGTAATGTCGTGGCTGCCACTCCCGGCAGCGACGACACAATGAGGAGAAGGCGATGTCGATATTCATTGCATTTTTCGGCGGGATGTTAACCCTGCTGAGCCCCTGTACGCTGCCGGTGATCCCGCTGCTGTTCGCCAGCGTCCGGGGCCGCCGGGGGCAGCTGGCGATCATGCTGGCGGGAATGGCGCTGATGTTTGGCGCTGTCTCGTGGCTGGTGACGGTCGCCAGCGGCTGGGTGGTCAATCTGACTCTGGTTGGACGCAGCCTGGCGCTGGCGTTCTTCGCCCTTGTCGGGCTGAGTCTGCTTTCGCAGCGCATCGCACAGCGGCTGACTTCACCGCTGGTGGCGCTGGGGAATCAGCTTAACGACGCCAGCTCACGCCAGCGCGGCTGGATCGGTTCGTTGCTGGCCGGGCTGGCGGTGGGTCTGCTGTGGGCGCCGTGCGCCGGGCCGGTACTGGGGGCGATACTGAGCCTGGGCTTTGTGCATCCGGGCCAGGCGACCACCGGCGGGTTGCTGCTGGCCTACGGCAGCGGCGGGGCGGTGATGTTATTCCTGCTCGGGTGGTGCGGCGCGGCGTTGATTGCCCGTCTGCGTCGCGGGCTGGCGTTCGGCGAACGGCTGCGCCGGCTGGCGGGGGTGGCGATGCTGGCCTCGGTGGCGCTGATCGCCAGCGGCGGCGACCGCTATTTGCAAAGCGCGGGAGGGTGGAGTCAGGCGCTGGAGCAGCGGCTGGCCGCCCGTCTGCCGCAGCCGACGCAGAAAACGGTTCTGCAACCGATCGCTATGCCCAAGCCCAGCAGCGCCATGCCTTCGCTGGTGGGGGGCAGCGCATGGCTCAATAGCCCGGCGTTAACCCCGGAGCGTCTGAAGGGCAAAGTGGTGCTGGTGGATTTCTGGACCCGGGAGTGCATCAACTGCCAGCATACCCTGCCTTACGTGCGCGACTGGGCGAACAAATACCGCGCGGCCGGGCTGGTGGTGATTGGCGTCCATACCCCTGAATATCCCTGGGAGCGTTCGCTGCCGCTGCTGCGCCAGGCGGTGAAGGAGTGGCGAATAACCTACCCGGTGGTAGCGGATAATGAGTACAGCATCTGGAACGCCTTCGGCAATCAATACTGGCCGGCGCATTACATTTTCGACGCTCGCGGGCAGCTTCGCTATACCGCCTTCGGCGAAGGGGATTATGCCCGCCAGGAGCAGGTGATCCAGCAGCTGTTGCAGGAGAGCAAAGCCTGACCCGCGGCGCAGGCCTCTGGCGGATGGATCCCTCCAGGCCTTATACCTGATGCCGGGCGGCGCTGCGCTTGCCCGGCCTACGGGGTTACGGAGCCGCGTGTAGGCCCGGTAAGGCGCAGCCGCCACCGGGCATCGAAGCGGGAACGGCGCAAAATATCCATTGCCGGTGACTGCCGAACGGTTCCCTCTCCCTCCGGGAGAGGGCTAGGGTGAGGGAAATTTACGTGACACTGTCACCTTTCAACCCACCCCTGTAGGGCCTCGGTCATCAGTTTGCCGAGCAGCGCGACCGCGGCGGAATGGGGTTCCTGACGCGGGGTTTGTTGCAGACTGACGGCCAGACTGCCAGGGGATGGCAGCAGTCCGCCGGCGGGGCGCAGATTGCCGGGCATGCCGATGCGGGTGCGAACCGTCAGCCCCAGGCCAGCCTGCACCGCCGCCCAGATGCCGCTCAGGCTGTGGCTGACGAACACCACCTGCCAGGGGATCCCAGCGGCATCGAGACAGGCAATGGCGCGGGAACGCATCAGGCACGGGCTGTCGAACATCACCAGCGGCAGCGGCTCGCCGGACGCCAGCAGCGCGCGAACGTCAAAGTCAGGATGCGCAATCCACGCCAGCGAACAGCGGCCCAGCCCCGGACCCTGATCTTCGGTTTGCCACAGCAGCGCCAGATCCAGCGTCTCCTCCGCCAGCGCCTGGCGCAGCGGGCCATTGCGATCCACCCTCGCGACTATCCGCACCTGCGGATGGTGGCGGGTAAACTGCCCAAGGATCCCCGGCATCAGCGATTCGCCAAAATCTTCCTGCATGCCAAGGTGAATTTCGCCGGTGAGCCGCTCGCCCTGCAGCGCGCGCAGGGTTTCATCATTGAGCGCCAGCAGCCGTCTGGCGTAGCTCATTAACTTTTCGCCTTCCGCGGTCAGCGCCAGGTGCCGCCCCTGCTTAACCACCAGCGCTGCGCCGCACTGGCCCTCCAGCTTTTTAAGCTGGGCGCTGACGGCGGAGGTGGAGCGCGCCAGACGCTGCGCCGCCAGGGCGAAGCTGCCGCACTCCATGCCGGTCACAAAGCTGCGCAGGGCGTCGAGATCGAGGCCGGGTAAGCGTTTCTCCATTATCATCCTTATTACCGGGACGTTAGATTCTGGCGATTGCCATTATCGGGACCATACTGTGGCATCGCGGCGGGCAGGCGTCAACGGACCTACGGCGAGAAGCGTAGAAGCGCGTCGGTAGCGCAGGCAGGCATAAAAAAAGCCGATAAGAGAACTTATCGGCTTAGTGCAGGCTGGGCTGGCCGCTGAGCGGGGCGACAGGCGCCGCCTCGCTCAGGCAGATTATTGCGCCAGCAGCTCCTGAGCGGTGCGTTCCACCAGGCTCAGCAGAACCTTCACATCATCCAGCGTCACCACCGGGTTCAGCAGGGTCAGCTTCAGGCAGGTAACGCCGTTGTGCTCGGTCACGCCGACGTTAGCGCGGCCGGAAGCCAGCAGGGCGTCGCCGACGCGCTGGTTGAGCAGGGCAATTGCCGCCGCGTCGCTCTGCGCCATCTGCGCCGGACGGGAACGGAACAGCACGCTCGCCAGCTGCGGCTGCATCACCAGCTCCAGCGTCGGCTGAGACTTCACGTACTCCGCGACGTTTTTCGCCATGGTGACGCCGTGATCGATGATCGCCGCATACTGCTTCTGGCCCAGCGCTTCGAGGCCCATCCACAGCTTCAGCGCATCGAAGCGGCGGGTGGTCTGCAGCGATTTGGACACCAGGTTCGGCACGCCGTGTTCTTCATCGAACTCGGAGTTCAGATAGGCCGCCTGATAACGCATCAGCTCGTAATGGCGCGCGTCCTTCAGCAGGAAGGCACCGCAGCTGATGGTCTGGAAGAACTGCTTGTGGAAGTCCAGAGTAACGGAATCCACCAGCTCCAGACCGTCAAGATAGTCGCGATACTGCTCAGACAGCAGCAGCGCGCCGCCCCAGGCTGCGTCAACGTGCAGCCAGATCTGATGCTCCGCGGCGATACCGGCGATGTCGCGCAGCGGGTCGATAGCCCCCGCGTCGGTGGTGCCGGCGGTGGCGACGATCGCCATGATCTGCTCGCCGTTAGCCTGCGCTTGCGCAATCTTCGCCTGCAGATCGGACACGTCCATCCGCGCGAATTCGTCGGTTTTCACCAGCGTGACCGAGCGGTAGCCGAGGCCCATCAGCGCCATGTTCTTCTGCACCGAGAAGTGGGCGTTTTCCGAGCACAATACTTTGTACTTGCGGATATCCCCCGGCAGCCCATCCTGCTGGATGGAGTGCCCCTGACGGGCGAAGAAGGCGTCGCGCGCCAACATCAGGCCCATCAGGTTGCTCTGGGTGCCGCCGCTGGTGAAGACGCCGGCGTCGCCAGCCGGATAGCCGACCCGGGCGCGCAGCCACTCGATCAGCTTCATCTCAATGATGGTCGCCGACGGGCTCTGGTCCCAGGAGTCCATGCTCTGGTTGGTGGCGTTGATCAGTACTTCCGCCGCCTGGCTAATCACCAGGCTCGGGCAGTGCAGGTGCGCCACGCACTGCGGGTGATGCACCGACAGACTGTCTTTCAGGAAGTACTCGATTGCACGGTCAATCGCCGCCTGGTTACCTAAACCCTGTTCGTTAAACTCAAGGGAGATACGCTCACGCAGTTCGTCAACGCTTTTCCCCTGATACATCTCAGGTTGCTTCAGCCACTGCACAACGGCCTGACTGGTCTGCTCGATAACCTGCTGATAGGCCTCAACGCTCTGCGCCGAACCAGCAAGAATCGGATTCAATGTGGACATGGTGGTCACTTACTCCACTCAGACCGGTTTTACGCCGGCGGCCAGCAGGGCCTGTTCAAATTTGTCGAGGAACACATCCAGTTCCGCGTTGCTGATCAGCAGGGACGGCAGCAGGCGCAGCACGCAGCCGTGACGGCCACCGCGCTCCAGAATCAGGCCCGCTTCAAAGCATTTCTTCTGCAGCAGGGCGGAGAGTTCGCCGTCAGCCGGGTAGCAACCCATGTGATCCTGCGCTTCGTTCGGCTTGACGATTTCGATACCGATCATCAGACCGAGACCGCGTACGTGGCCGATTACCGGGTAGCGTTTCTGCAGCTCGGCCAGTTTGCCTTTCAGCCACTCGCCCTGGGCGGCGACTTTGTCGGCAATCTTGTTGTCGCGCAGATGACGCAGGGTGGTCAGGCCGGTAGCCATCGCCAGCTGGTTGCCGCGGAAGGTGCCGGTGTGGTGACCTGGTTCCCAGGCGTCGAACTGCTTTTTAATGCCCAGCACCGCCAGCGGCAGACCGCCGCCAACCGCTTTCGACATCACGATGATGTCCGGCTGAATACCGGCGTGTTCGAAGGCGAAGAATTTACCGGTACGGGCAAAGCCAGCCTGCACTTCATCGACGATCAGCAGAATGCCGTGCTCTTCGGTCACTTTGCGGATGCGCTGCAGCCACTCGACCGGCGCCGGGTTCACGCCGCCTTCGCCCTGAACGGCTTCGAGGATAACCGCCGCCGGTTTACGGACGCCGCTCTCCACGTCGTTGATCAGGTTTTCGAAGTAGTAGGTTAGCGCTTTGACGCCGGCTTCGCCGCCGATGCCCAGCGGGCAGCGGTACAGGTGCGGGTAAGGCATAAACTGGACTTCCGGCATCATGCCGTTGACCGCCGCTTTCGGCGACAGGTTGCCGGTGACCGACAGTGCGCCGTGGGTCATCCCGTGATAGCCGCCGGAGAAGCTGATCACCGCGGAACGGCCGGTGTATTTTTTCGCCAGCTTCAGCGCTGCTTCCACGGCGTCAGCCCCGGAAGGACCGGTGAACTGCAGGCAATACTCTTTCCCTTCGCCCGGCAGGCAAGAGAGCAGGTATTCGGAGAAACGATCTTTTAACGGGGTAGTCAGATCGAGAGTATGTAACGGCAAGCCGCTGGTAATGACACTTTGGATGCTCTGCAATACATCAGGGTGGTTGTGGCCCAGAGCGAGAGTACCGGCGCCGGCGAGGCAGTCCAGGTACTGTTTGTTATCCGCATCCGTCAGCCACACGCCTTCAGCTTTAGTGATAGCCAGCGGTAACTTACGCGGGTAACTCCTGACATTCGATTCAAATTCGGCCTGACGGGCCAAAAAGGTTTCGTTGTTTGCGTCTAATAAATCAGCACGTAAAGTATCAATACGGACTTTATCCGTCATCATATCACTCCCACAACCAGCATTGCGGTTGAACGCTGGTTGAATAATTGGTGTAAGGAATTGAATTGGCATTCATAAAGCGCGCACAATATATGGCTTTTTAAATCCGCATTCAACGTTTTATTGATTGCGTTATTTTGACGCTATTCTTACCGGGGTAAAAATTAACATAACCTGCTGAATTATAATAAAACAACCCAAGGTAACGATAACCCTTTAAAGTGTAATTATTAGTGAGAAAGTCTCTATATTTTTATTGCCGCTGCGTTAAAGCGCTGACGGAAAGCCTTCCGTCAGCGATAGCAAGAGTCAATGCAGCTCAACCGCATAATTTGTTAAAGGTGTAACTTTTTTCACCAACTTATTGTTATATAAAAACTGTTCGTAAGTGTCATAGCGCGCTTTATCCAGCGCCGCCGGATCGGTGGCGAACAGCGGCACGGTTTGCAGCCACGCCTGATGGTTAAGCTCGGTCTTCAGCTCCGGGTGCGCGGCGGCGAACGCCTCCCAGCTCTCCTGCGGATGGGCGCGCAGGTAGCTGACCCCGGCCTGCAGGGCGGTGAGGAATTTACGGATTTTCGCCTCATGAATCGCGTCGCGGTGGGCGACAATCACCAGCTCGTCATAGGCCGGCACGCCGTAATCTTCGACGTTCATCACTACCGGCGTTTTGCCCTGCAGCTTCAGCTCCTGCGCTTCTATATTACGGTAGCCGCCGATGACCGCGTCCACCTGGCCTGCCAGCAGAGCGCTGGTCAGCTGAAAATTGACGTTGACCAGCTTGATACTGGCCGGATCGATCCCCGAATGCTGCGCCATGGTCGCCAGGGTGGCCTGCTCAATGCCGCTGACCGAGTAACCCACCTTCCTGCCTTGCAGATCCGCCGGGGTTTTGATCTGCTTATCGAGGGCGATCACCGTATTCAGCGGCGAGTTGATCAGGGTGCCCACGCGCACCAGCGGTAATCCTTCGTCAGCGAAGAAGTGCACCTGCGGCTGGTAGGTGATGGCCAGGTCTGCCTGACGGGCGGCCACCATACGGGGCGGCAGCGCCGGATCCGACGGAGGGACAATCTTGACGTCCAGACCCTGGGCCTTAAAGGCGCCGATCTGCTCGGCCACCATAATCGGCGCATGGTCGGGGTTAATATACCAGTCCAGCACCAGGGTGAGCGGTTCATTGGCCAGCGCGTGACCGCTGAGCAGCGCCGTCAGGGTTGCCCCGGCGAAAAGCGACGTTTTCATCTGTTTTCCTTTATTACTTCATGATTATTCCGGCGACCAGTCGATCAGCCGGTGCAGCAGGGTGTCTACCGCCAGCCACAGGAAGAGGGTCAGCAGCACTAAAATAAACAGCGCGGCGAAGCAGATATCGGTTTGCAGCCGCGCGTTGGCATTGAGCATGACGTAGCCCAGTCCCTCGGCGGAGCCGACCCATTCGCCGATAATGGCGCCGATGGGTGCCACCGCCGCCGCCATGCGCAGGCCCGAGCCCAGCGCCGGCAGGGCGGCCATCAGGCGGACATGCCGTAGCTGAGCGCCAAAGGAGGCGTTCATGCTGCGCGCCAGATCGAGATAGTCGTGGTTGACCCGTCGCAAGCCGTCAAAGAAGGCGGAAGTGACGGGAAAGAAAATCACCAGCACCGCCATCGCCACTTTGGCGCTCATGCCAAACCCCAGCCACAGCACCAGCAGCGGGGCGAGGGCAAAGACCGGGATCGCCTGGCTGGTGAGCACCAGCGGCATCAGCCAGCGCTGCAGGCGCGGGGAGAGGATCATGCCCAGCGCCAGCGTGACGCCGAGCGCCACCCCCAGCGCCAGGCCGCTGAGGATCTCGCTGAGGGTAATCAGCGTGTGCCAGCTGAGATAGGCGCGATTGACCCACAGCGCCTCGGCGACCGCCGCCGGGGAGGGTAAAAGAAAGCGCGGAATGCCGCTGCGGCTGGCCAGCTCCCAGAGAAGCACCAGTCCGCAGAACACCATGCCGCCGCGCCAGAGACGTCCGCTCATGAGTGGGCCCTCATCAACTGCTGCAGCAGCGCCGCCTGGGCGTTCAACAGCTCGGGCGCGTCCGGCGCGCGCGGCGGCGCGCCGGTGAGGTGATGGCTGTCGTCGATCTCCCCGTCGGCGGCCGAGAGGACCAGCAGACGGTGGCTCAGCCGGCAGGCTTCCAGCGGATCGTGGGTGATCAGCACCACCGTCCGCCCCGCCAGCAGGGTGGCCGCGAGGGTCTGAATGCGCGTGCGGGTGAGGGTGTCCAGCGCCGAGAAAGGCTCATCCATTAGCACGATGGGCCGGTCCTCATACAGGGTGCGGGCCAGCGCGGCGCGCTGACGCATCCCGCCGGAGAGCGTCGCCGGCCGGGCGTCGGCGCAGGAGGCGAGCTCCACCTGTTCCAGCAGGGTGGCGACCCGGGCGTGATCCACTTTCTCACCGCGCAGCCGCGCGCCGAGGGCGACGTTCTCCCGAACGCTCAGCCAGGGGTAAAGCAGATCTTTCTGCCCCATCCACGCCAGGCGGCCGGGTATCGGCTTGCCGTCGCTGGCGACCACTTCCCCGCAGGTGGCGGGGGCCAGGCCGGCCATGACCCGCAGCAGGCTGGTTTTTCCGGCCCCGCTGGCGCCGAGCAGCGACACCCACTGGCCGCCGGGGACCGTCAGCGACAGATTGTCGAACAGGCGGCGGTCGCCGAAATGGAGGCTCAGATTGCGGACCTCGATACCTGGCGCCGTCACGCCCGGGACTCCACCGCGGCGTTGAGCCCCATCTGCCAGAACTGCGCCTCAAGGCGGGTGGCGGTGGTGAAGATGTCGCTCAGTTCAGTGATACGGGTCTCGCTTCCACGCTGTTGCCACACGGTCTCCAGCAGCGCCAGCGCGGCGCTGACGCCCTGCAGATAGCCTTCATCGCCGTAGTTGCGGATCCACGAGGCGTAAGGATTGTCGTCCAGTCGGGTGGTGGGGTGATGCAGCAGGCCCAGACCGATTTCGGCGTAACCCGCTACGCAGGGCATCAGAGCGACCAGCAGATCCAGCGCGTCGCCTGCATGGCCGATATCCAGCACGTAGCGGGTATAGTTGATGGTTTCCGGCGCTTCAGGCTGGGCGGCCATCTCCGGTTCGCTAATGCCCCACTGGGCGCAGTAGCCGACGTGCAGCGGCACTTCGTTAAGAATGGCGTTCATGGAGGCGGCCGCGGCGCGCATCTCCGGCAGCGTGCGCAGTTTACTCACCAGCAGCGCGTAGCTGCGGGCGAAATGGATCAGAAACAGATAATCCTGGGTGAGATAGCGACGAAATGCGCTTTCAGCAAGGGTGCCTTCGGCGAGCTGCCGGACGAAAGGGTGCGCCACATAGTGCTGCCAGTCAGCGGCGGCCAGCTGGCGTAAACGGCCATAAAGACCTTGGCTAAACGCGGGAACAATCACAGGACCTCCAGTTGTGCAGGGGAGATCCGGGCGTGCAGGGGTGTGAACAGGCAATGGCGGTAATGCTGGCAAAATTGCCGACCCGTCCCTTCGCTGGCATGACCCAGATCAGGTTCAAAGGGTTCGGCTTGCGCCATCTCAGCCCTCACGGGACACCCCTCGGTAGCGCTATGTTATACGACATTCACTTTATGAATACAATCATCGCGCCGTCCGGCGGAGCGAAGGCGGCTTTCTGTGACGGCCAGCTCTTTTTTATCCAAAAATACCCAAAAAACAGGCCACTGCGCGTTGGTGAGGGTTCTCCGGTTACGTTATATTTTCCTTATTCCGTTGTAATAATCCTGTTCGCCACGCGTGTCGTGCGCGCCCCAACGCCCTGGAGTGAGCATGAAATTCCCGCTGTCCACGCTGGCGCTTCTGTTCCTGTTGTGCCCGCCTGGCGATGCCGCCGATCTCTTCGATGCGGAAGATGGCATGCTCGACATGAGTCAGTATCTGGCGGAAAACCGTTACGGTTTTCTGCCGGTGCCGCTGGCGATAACCGAGCCGGCCATCGGCTATGGTGGCGGACTGTTTGGCCTGTTTTTACACGGCAAAGGTAGCCGGGAGGGCGGGCAGTTTATTCCTCCGCCGCTCACCGCTTTTGGCGGGGCCGCCACGCAGAATGGCACCTGGTTTATTGGCGGCGGTCATCGTCACACCTGGCAGCATGATCGCATTCGTTACCTGGCGGGCGCCGGCTACGCTAACGTCAATCTGGATATCTATTCCGGCGATACTGGCGACTTCAGCCATGCTAAACCGGTGCAGACGCAGACCAAAGGCGTCGCCGCGCTGCAAAAGCTGCTGTTTCGCCTGGGCGACACGCCGGTGTTCCTCGGAGCCTCCCAGGTGTATGCCCGGGCGGATGTCTCTACCGATAATCCACGGCTCAACCGGGTGTGGCAGCAGGTGCTCGGGCAAAACAGCACCTCTTCGGCGCTGGGGGTGGTGGCGGAATATGACACTACCGATAATATTTTCTATCCTCAGAGTGGGTTAGCGCTAAAGGGGGAATATCGGTTTTTCCGTTCGCTGCTCGGGGGCGATTATCACTACAACACTTTTTCGCTGGACGGAAAGGTGTTTATTCCGCTCAGCCAGACGCTGACCCTGGCGGTCGCGGGCAATTATCAGTCCTTAACACACCATGATAAGCATCTGATGCCGATGGCGCGTCCTTATATCGCGTTGCGCGGGATTTCGCGCTACCGCTATCAGGGCGACTACGTGGCCACGGCGCAAACCCAGCTGGCCTGGGCGGTTACTCCGCGCTGGATCCTGCAGGGATTCGTTGGCGCCGGGAGCGCCGCTGACGCGGCGGATACGCTATGGGAAGAGTCAGAGGTGGCATGGGGGGCCGGTTTTCGATACCTGATCGCGCGACAGTACGGTTTACGTACCGGGATTGACGTGGCGTTCAGCGAGCATGAACAGGCGGTCTATTTCAATGTCGGTTCGGGTTTATAACTACACATGAGAACAAAAATGAGATCATCCGGCGCGGTGTTAACGCTGCTGTTAGCGGCCTGGGGCACGTCGGCTGCGGAGCCGGACGAGAGCGACAGCTATTTTCCGATCTGGGGCGAGGAGGCTCGCGCCAGGGGATATTCCATTCCGTTACCTTACGGCGTCAACCTGAGCTATATGAATATCCGACAGGATATCATGGTCGACAGTATTACCTTTTCCGGGCTTAAGCTCGGCAACCATCCCATTCCCAGCGATATGTTCGCCATCGATGCCGGGCACACCCGCGAGAAGAGCAAAACCGAAAACCTGCGCCTTGATATGTGGGTCTTTCCGTTCCTCAACATATACGGACTGGTGGGGCATACCCGCGGGTCGTCCGTCTCCCAGGTCTCAGTGGATTCAGATCCGTCGCAGTTTCGCGGTCTGGACCGGGTCATCGCCGGCGCGGTTCATCAGCTTTATCAAAGCGGAAAACTGCAGAATATTGATTTTACGCTTGATTTTAAAGGCACCACCTGGGGGACCGGCTTTACGCTCGCCGGCGGCTACGGCAACTGGTTTGGGTTGGTGGATACTAACTACACCCGCACCGACTTCGATATCCTCGACGGCAGCATTTCGGCGGTCACCGTCTCGCCGCGCGTCGGCTACCGCTTCAGTTTTCAGGGGATCGACGGGCCGTCCCATCTCAGCCTGTGGGTCGGCAGCATGTATCAGGACGTGCAGCAGGAGTTTAAGGGCGATCTCACCGACCTGCACATGCCGCCAGAGCTGCAGCCCCTAATTGCCGCGGTCAATAAAGACGGCGAGGGCAAATTCGACGTTAAGCAAAAGCTGACCTCGCCGTGGAATATGCTGATTGGCGCCCAGTATGAAGTCACCAAAAACTTTAACGTGCTGACTGAATTCGGTTTTAACGACCGCAATAGCTTCTTTGTCTCCGGTGAATACCGCTTTTAACTAAACCTGCAGGCGCCGTCTGCCGGTAAGATGCGCGTTCTTTTGTTGCTGTGGAGAGGCTGTTGATGCGTAAAGCCTTATGGCTGTTATTCGCGCTGGCGCTGCCGGCGCTGGCGCAGGACCCGGTATTGCCCGCGGTGACGGCGATCCATCCGGTTCCCACCCTGGGCGAGCTGTCGCCGCCGGAATCGCTGCGGCCATGCTGCGCCTTTGGTTACGACCTGCACGTGCGGGCGGTGGGCATCCCCATCCCGGTGTACCAGATTGGTAACGTGCTGACTCTGGATTCTCTGGGCAAGCACCATTACAACGACAGCGCGCTCGGGGCGGTGAAAAATCTGCTGGGACTGAGCGAGGAGCAAAACGGGCTTATTTATACCCGTCGCGGCGGGTTTATCGATATTGCCCATGTGCGCGACACGGCGGATTACACCTTTTATCTGTTCAATCGCATTTCGCCGACGCTGGGCCAGGCGGGGCGCATATTCTACAGCGAAGAGCTGGGGGTGCGCCGCGTTCAGCTGAATGCCTTTACGCCGCCGCCGGGCGTCAGGCAGCGCTATCAGCTGGCGGCCTGGCTCGCCGGGCATCTGGCCTTCGAAATCGCCCAGTGGCATGAGATCGCCCAGTGGTATGGCTTCCAGTCGGTGCCGGGGTTTTCTGAGGAGATCTCCGCGTTTTCGCCGGAAGATCTCTATTCCAATTTACTGGGCGCCAGGCTGGCGATTAACGTCATCCTTAGCGGCCATGGCGGGTCAGTGGAAGCGTATAATCAGGCCATGGAGGCGGCGCTGAAAAAGGCGCTGACCCGGCTGATGGTTGCCACGCGAGGGGAGACGGAAGCGATGTTCCAGCGGATCGATGGCGACTGGTGGAACAGTCGCCGACGGGTGCCGGATAAGTTTCTGGTGCTGAAGCGTAATTACGACCTGCAGGAAAACCGGCTGCCGACGCCGGTCCCTTTCGAAACCATGCCGCCGTATCGCCTGACCATGCCGTCGCAGGTGGCGGGGTTCCGCTTGCGCGACCTCGGCGAGCTGCAGATCTACCCGGGGCACGATATGCAGGCTCTACCGGCGCCCGAGCAATACTATGGCGCCGCAGCGTTTCAGGGGCTGGCCGATCGCGCCTGCGAGGCCGATAAAACCCAGCTGGCGCGCATTGAAAAGTAACGTGGAAGGCTCAGGGCGAGGCCCTGAGCCGGCGAGTTAGCGGAAGTCGACCCAGCAGGCGCCGTTGTCGGCCGAGCGCACGCAGTTTTCCACCCAGCGGACGCCGAACGCCCCGGCGCGGGCGTCCGGATACCAGAAGTCGGCCAGCAGCGCTTCGTCGCGCCGGTCCGCAGCGTCCATAGCAATGGCGAAGCGGCGATAGAGATTCGACCAGGCCTCGAACAGCCCCTCCGGGTGACCACCGCCGATGCGATCATCCTGACGCGCCAGCGGATCAAGATAGTCCATGCCGCGCTCCAGAATGCGCGCTGGCTCGCCCTGCACCTCGTAACGCAGTTGGTTGGGCTGTTCATCCCACCATTCGAGACTGGCCTTTTCCCCCACGATGCGCACCTTTTGCCCGTGCATGGAGCCGCAGTTAACGGCGGAGCTCCACAGCGAGCCGATGGCGCCGTTGTCATACTCCATCAGCACCTGCGCGTTATCCTCCAGCGGCGCGCGGCTTTTAACGAAGCTTTGTCTGGCGCACATCAGCCGGGCGATCTTCAGCTGCGGGGCCATGGTTTCGACCAGAAACAGCGGGTGGGTGGCTAAATCCCCCAGCACATAGCTGGGGCCGACGAAGCGGGGATCGACCCGCCAGCGAGTACTTGCGTTTTCCTGCTCCACCGGCTGGGCGTGGAAGCCATGAGCAAACTGCATATTGACGATACGGATGTTGCCCAGCAGTCCGTCGGCGATCATCTGCCGGGCCTGGAGGATAAGCTGATGACCGGCATAGCCGTAGGTCACGCCGATGATTTTGTGCTGCCGCTGGCTGAGGGCCACCAGGTCGTCCGCCTCTTCGCTGCTGAAGCACAGCGGCTTTTCGCACACCACGTGCAGCCCGGCCTCCAGCGCCGCCCGGCAGATGGCATAATGGGTGTTATTCGGCGTGGCAATCGACACGGCCTGTATACCGTCCGGGCGGGCAGCCTCGCCGCGAAACAGACTCTGGTAGTCGGCGTAACAGCGATCGGGATCCACCCCCAGCTGTTGGCCGAACTGGCGCCCGCGTTCGGCATCAATATCAAAGGCGCCTGCCAGCAGCGCAAAGGTGTTATCGCGCAGGGCGGCAGAGCGGTGAATATAGCCGATCTGGCTGCTGCCGCCGCCGCCGACCATGCCCCAGCGCAGGGTGCGATCGAGAGGTCTTAAACCGTTAATCATGGGGTGTCTCCTGTCAGAATCCAACGTCGCGCAGATAGCGCAGGCTCTCCGTGACCGCCTGCAGGCTGCCTGCGGCATGGCGCGGATCACGCTCTTGTTCAATGGTTATCCAGCCCTGATAGCCGCGGCGGGCAAGGAAATCGTTAATGGCCGGGTAGTCAATGGCGCCGCTGCCGAGCGGGCACATCACCCCTTCGGCGCAGGCGGTGAAAAAGTCGATGCCTTCGGCGATGGCGCGCTGGTAAACCTGCGGATCCACATCCTTGAAGTGCAGGTAGTCGAGCCGCGCGTAATAGCGATCCAGCCAGGTGAGCGGATCCATTCCGGCGTAGTAGAGATGCCCGGTATCCAGACACAACCCCGCCACGTCGTGCGGGATATCGTTGGCCAGCCGCTCGATTTCATCGGCAAATTCGATGCAGCCCCCGGCGTGGGGATGAATAACCGCCCGCACACCGTACTCCCGCCAGGCGAGGGTGCTGAGGGCGGTAATGTGCGCCATCATCCGCTGCCAGTCCTGGTCATTGAGGCGCGGAGCCAGCGCGCTGCGTCCGGCAAATCGCGCCCGCTCGGGGTTGCCGAAGTCGATAATCACCAGATAGGGCGGCTGGAAAGGGTGCCCCGGGATAGGTTCGGCGGCCGGAACCTGAGACAGATTGCGGCATATTTGATGGGTCAGCGCCTCCAGAGTGGGGTAATGGGCCTCGCTCACCAGATCGTCAAAGATCGTCCCGGCGACCAGCGACAGCTGATGCTGGTCCAGCGCCGCGCGCAGGCTGGACGGGTCGGTGGGCAGGTAGCCCCACGGGCCGAGCTCGATGCTGCGATACCCGGCCTGCGCCGCCTCCTTCAGCACGATAGCCCAGGCGGGAAGGTCAGGGTTTTTCGGGTCATCCACACCCCAGCTGCAGGGGGCGTTGGCGATAGGATGTGTCATGTCGGCTTCCTTTTTTCACAGGGGATGCCGCAGAGTATTGAATGAAAATTTCATAGCCAACAATATTGGAATGATGATTTTATGATGGCCATCATGATTTATATTGAGGTTGTTTTTGATAGTTATTTATCAAAATGAGGCGAGGCGTGGTTCAGGCGTGAGGCAGCCCCGTTGGCGACGGGGCGAGCGTTTACATATTTTCTTTGGTGATGATATCGAAAGGCTGAGGGTGCGAAATCACGTCGCTGGGCGGCCGCGAAACGGCTTCCGTCATGGCGCGCAGGGTGGCGGCGGCCAGGTCATCCAGCCGGTGGTTGAGAATGACATCGATGGTGCCGTCGATCAGCGCCAGTTCACTGCCGCTTAGCGGGCCATGGCAGACCAGGGTGACGGCCTGCTGGCGGCCGCTGTCGCGCAGCGCCCCGACAATTCCTTCGACGCCGCCGCAAGGAGCATAGATCGCCTGCAGGGCCGGGTACTGGCTGAGCAGCTTTTCCGTTACGCTTCTGGCGACATCCGCCCGTTCGTGGCTGCGAACCGGCTCGAGGATCTGCTGCCCTTTACCCTGCTCACGCAGGCAGGAGCGGAAGCTGATCTCACAGCTTTCCTGACAGGTAAAACGATTATCGCCAATGATAATGGCTATTTCGCCTTCGCCACGGCATAAGCGGTCGATAAACCAGGCGGCGGTGCGCCCGGCTTTTTGGTTATCGAGGCCGATATAGCCGCTGCGCTGGGGAACCGACAGATCTGAAAGTAGAGTGAATACGCGAACGCCGCGGGCGGCGGCCCGGCCCACCGCATGGCGAATCAGCGGGTGATCCAGCGCCACCAGGCCGAGCACCTCCACCTCATCGCTGAGCCGGTGAATGGCCTGGGCCATTGCTTCCACCGCATCAATGGCAAAATGCAGGATCGCCGGTGTCTCGCCTGCCGGTAGCCACGGCGCGGCCTCTCTTGCCAGCGCCCTTGCCAGCGGCAGGTAGAAGGAGTGGGTCTCCTGCAGCAGAATAAAGCCCATTCTGACGGTAACCGGCGCTTTGCCGGCGGCCAGGCGATAGTGCGGCTGTTCGAGCGTAAACCCCAGCCGCCGGGCGGCCTCCAGCACGCGGTACGCGGTCGATTCCTTCACCGCCGCGCGCTTGTTGAGTACCCGGTCGACGGTGGCCACGCCGACGTTAGCTTCACGCGCAATGTCGGAAAGCGTGATTTTGCTGGTGGATTTTTTCACTGTGATAACCATTAAAAATGAGCGTTATGATAGAAACTATCACGGTAACCCTGCGCAGAACAGCGACAATCTGCGTGCCACAGGACAAGCCTGCGCTCCTGCCGCGTAAAGTGTGACGGGTATACACAGTCTGTGATCAAAAGCGACTACCTGTTCTGGCATTGCTGCTATGCTATTGAAATAAAATTAATAATAAAGGCAGTGTCGTCTTTGTCGGTTAAACCGTGCGCAAAGTCGCTCCGGATGGGCGTCGCTGGGCCTGTAACCGACTATACTTGCCGCGCACGCGCGTAATGACGTTTACTCGATGACTTTTTGCTATCACTTTATGCCAGCGTCAGGGCTGCACTGAATAATGTGCCGTTCCGCGCCGGGAGTGGGTCGGTTTGGGGCCTGTATGTTATTAAAAGAGCTGGCTGTTTTTGATGTATTAAGCACGCCGATCTGGGTAGTCCATCCTTTTACAGAGTGTGTGGTCTATGCCAATCAGGCTTCCCGGACGCTGAGCGGCGATATGTCGCTGAATGAGATGCGCAACGGTATCTATTCCACCTGCCCGGAAACGCAGCTGCAGCATTATCTGCGCTATCTCGACGCGATGACTGAGATATTTGAAGTCTGGACGCTGCAGACCGCCAAAGGGTTGCAGTCGGTATATTGTAAAACTACCCTGGTCGAGACCGAGGACTGCGGCCCCTTACTGTTATTTGAAGCGGTGAAGCTGCTCGCGCAAAATCAGTCGATTCATACCGGCTCCCGCCGCTACCAGCGGCGTAACAATGGTTTTTTTGCCCGTTTTTTTATGACCAATACCGCGCCAATGCTGTTGATCGATCCTCAGAAAGAGGGCCTGATTGTCGATGCCAATATTGCCGCACTGCGCTTTTATCATTATTCCGATGAGGAAATGCGCAATAAACATACCTGGCAAATTAATACCCTGGGCCGGGATGTGATCCCTATTATGAATAACATTGCCAATATGCCCGGCGGGCATAAGCCGCTTAATTTTACTCATATTCTGGCTGACGGCTCGCTGCGCCATGTTCAAACCTATGCCGGGCCGGTGGTGCTATATAATATTCGGCTGATGTTATGCATCATTCACGATATCACCGAAGAAGTGCTTCTGAAAAAAGAGCTGGAATTTTCCGCCGCCCACGATCCCTTAACCGGACTGCTCAATCGCCGCGAATTTTACCGGCTCGTCGATGCGCCGTCGTTTATCGGCCATGGCTTTTGTCTGCTGTTAATCGATATCGATCATTTCAAAAGTATTAATGATATTCACGGTCATCAAAAAGGCGATGAAGTCCTGTTGGTGATCTCCCGCATTCTGGAAACCTCGGTGGACCGCGAAGATAAGATATATCGCTGGGGAGGCGAGGAGTTTCTGCTCTTTTTGCCTCATTCGCCGATCGCCCGCGCGCTGATGGTGGCGGAGGCGATCCGTCAGGCGATCAGCGAATATCAGACGCTGTCGGTCACCGTCAGCATTGGCGTTGCCGAGCATCATGATGGCGAAGCGATTGATCAGCTGTTTTACCGCGTCGATAAAGCGCTGTATGCGGCGAAAAATGACGGGCGCAACCGGGTAACGCGCTTGCCGTCGGAAAACGTAGCGGCCCATTCCGGGCGGTCAGAATAGAGGTGGCGCTATTTATCGCCGTCTGATGCGCAGGCAGACTCGCCGGCTATACTCAGGAGAGTCCTGCCTGCTGATTCGGGCGGTAATCTTGTTTGCCTGCGGCTGAGGTGGCATGCGACTCATGGTGCGTTTTCTCGTTGTCCTGTCGGTAGTTTCTCTTTCTGCGCCGGCGACGCTGGCGGCGAACGGTCACGCCATCAAGCAGCGTGCCGATGCTGTCCTGACCCTGATGAGCTATACCGTGGTCCCCGATGTGACCGCCAGCGATCTCAATATTGGCTCCGGGAGCAACGACAAACACAACCTGGCCATTACTCAGTTTGGCGGTGGGGCGACCCTGAGCGAGTCGTTTCCTCTCTATCTCGAAGGAACGATGGGCTACAGCCGTTACGACCCGCGTTTTGTGGTCAGCAATGGCGAACAGACGCGGAATGTGCCCACCAAGTGGAACAGCCTGACCACCACCGGCGGCGTCGGCTGGGATTTTTCGCTGCACCGGGATCGCTTTGGCGGCAACCTGGTGCTGCGGCCGATCGTCAATGTGATGCTCGGCACCCTGGCCAGCGATGCGCGCCTCGGCAGCTGGGTAATTGAGCGAAAAACCAACGCCGATCTGCAGTTCCTCGACGGCGGTCGGTTCAATGCATGGGGGCTCGGCGGGGCGCTGATGCTGGATTATGAACGCTTCTCCGCCACCCAGGATATTGATGCCGAGCTGCGTTACTCCTATATGCAACTGCAAAGTTTCGGCAGCAGCGCCGAGGTGGTGCAGGGGGAGGCCAGCGCGGAGAATCTCGGTCTGTATCTGCGCCGCCGCGCGCCGATCGCTGACTGGACGCTGCTGGGCAATCCGCTGCGCTACGTGCTGGAGGGGGCGCATACTGCATATCTGGGCGAACAGCGAGGGGCGCTGGGCTTCTCTGGTTTAACGTCGCTGGGGATTGGCCTCGAGCTGGACAGCAGTAAATACCCGGTCTTTATCACCCGCACCCGGCTGGTGGCGCGCTATATGTTCGGCAATAACACCACAGGCTATGGCGTTGGACTGGCGATGAGTTTTTGAAGGCCATTAACCCAGCTGCCGCCGGCCAGCGCCTTCTTACCCCTGGGGGAGACCAGGGCGAAGGGGGGCAATAACCGCCCCCGCTGCCTGACGGTTCCCTCTCCCCCCAGGTGAGGGTTAATCCTGACACCACACCCGCTCGCCGTTCACCCACGTCTCGCTGATATTGCGCTCATCACCCAGGGTCATCAGTACGAACAGCTGCTCATAAATATCATGGCAGCGGCCCATCCGCAGACGCTGCAGCGGAGTGACCGCCGGGTCAATCACCACAAAGTCGGCCTCTTTGCCCGGCTGAAAATTGCCAATCTTCTCTTCCAGCCGCAGGGCGCGCGCGCCACCGAGGGTGGCGTGATAGAAGGCCTCGCTGGCGCGCAGGCGATAGCTCTGCAGTTGTCCTACCTTGTAGGCCTCGCCCAGCGTCCGCAGCATGCTGAAGGTGGTCCCGGCCCCGACATCGCTGCCGATACCCATCCGCACCTGGTGCTGCCAGCAGGCGGGCAGGCGAAACAACCCGCTGCCGAGAAACAGATTCGAGGTCGGACAGAAGGCGACTGCGGAACCGGTGTCATGCAGGCACTGCCACTCGGCATCATCAAGATGGATCCCGTGAGCAAATACGCTGCGTTCGCCGGTGAGCTGATAGTGATGATAGACATCCAGATAGCGCGCATGCTCCGGCCACAGCTGCTTAACCCAGGCGATCTCCTCGCGGTTTTCACTGAGATGCGTCTGCAGCCAGGTATCGGGAAACTCGGCCCGCAGACGCTGCACCGCCTCCAGCAACGCCGGCGTCGAGGTGGGAGCAAAGCGCGGGGTAATGGCATACCCCAGCCTGCCGCGCTGATGCCAGCGGCGGATCAGCCCCCGGGTCTGCTCGTAGCTCTCCCCGGCGGTTTCGCACAGGTAGTCGGGCACATGGCGATCCATCATCACTTTCCCGGCGATCAGGCGCATATTGAGGCGCAGCGCTTCGCTGAATAACGCCTCCACCGAGGCCGGATGCAGGGTACAAAACACCAGCGCGGTGGTGGTTCCATGGCTTATCAATTGATTTACAAAAAACTGCGCTATCTCCTGGGCATACTTCGCATCGGCAAACTGGCTCTCCACCGGGAAGGTGTAAGTGGTAAGCCACTCCAGCAGCTGTTCGCCAAAGGCGCCGATCATCTCGGTCTGCGGATAGTGGACGTGGGCATCGACGAACCCCGGCAACAGCAGTTTACCCCGCAGGTCAACATAGCCCTTCAGCGGATGCAGAAAGGCTTCACCCTCCTGCCATGGCAGCAGCGCGACAATTTTTCCGTCCTGCAAGAACAACAGGCCATCATCGAGATAGCGGGCCTGGGCGGCCACCTCATCCGGGGTCTCCGCCACGCCGGCGATATCAAAAAATGCACCGCGCACCGCGGTCTGGTAATCCATCATCGAACCTGCCTTCTCTTAACGCTCTGGGAATAGTGATAAACAGCAAGATTGGTGCCAGTTTGCAGCCTGCCGCGGCCAGACGCCGCGGCAGAAGGGGAAGGTTACTCTTTTTGCGCCACCGCGCCGGAGCGGAAGGCGGCTTTCGCCTGCACTTCGCGCTCGTCGCGAGCCAGCCAGCGGTAGGTGGTCGCGCCGAGGAAGACGCCGATAAACCAGCTGAAGTTCGCCACTTCATGCAGGGCCGGAATAAAGCTGATAATCAGTCCCAGGCCCACCGACGGCAGCAGGGCGGCAATGGCTTTCGGGTTAAAGCCGTTGCGGTACCAGTATTTACCCTTCGGCGTATCGTCAAACAGGTCGTCCACCGACACCCGGCCGCGTTTGATCAGATAGAAGTCGGCGATCAGGATGCCAAACAGCGGGCCAATAAAGGCACCCAGCACGTCGAGGGTATAGTGGATCAGCTCCGGTGAGTTAAACAGGTTCCACGGCGTCAGGAGTATCGAGCCCACCGCAGCGATCATCCCGCCGGCGCGGAAGCTGATTTTCTGCGGCGCGCAGTTGGAAAAATCGAAGGCTGGCGAGACGAAGTTAGCCACGATATTGATGCCGATAGTGGCGGTGATCATGGTCAGCAGGCCGATGGCCACCGCCAGATCGTTGCCCACGCGGCTGACGGTTTCAATCGGGTCGGTGATCATTTTGCCGAACAGCGACTGGGTGCCGGAGACAATCACCACGGTGACCACCGAGAACAGCAGGAAGTTAAACGGCAGTCCCCAGCGGTTGCCGCGGCGGATCTCGCCCATGCTTTTGCCGTAGCGGGAAAAGTCGCCGAAGTTAAGCAGCGGCCCGGAGAAGTAGGAGACGACCAGCGCCGTGGCGGTGATCATCTGCCAGGTCTGCTCTCCGGCGCTCAGGGATTTACTGGCGAGGGTAAAGGAGATCCCGTCGAGACCGGTCTTGTATACAATCCAGCCTGCCAGGGCCAACATCACCACATAGACCGCCGGACCGGCGATGTCGATAAAACGCTTGATGGCGTTCATGCCGTGCCAGAAAACCATCGCCTGCAGCAGCCACATGGTGGCGAAGCAGAGCCAGCCGAGCGTCGACAGCCCGAGGAAACTGCTGCCGGTCAGCGAGGCAAGGGAGGGCCAGAACTTGAGCAGGACCAGCATCAGGGCGTTTGCCGCCAGATAGGTCTGAATACCGTACCAGGCGAAGGCGATCAGCCCGCGGATCACCGCCGGGATATTGGCGCCGAAGACACCGAACGCCTGGCGACAGATCACCGCGTAAGGCACCCCGGCCATCTGGCTGGGCTTCGCCACCAGGTTAGCGCACAGCTGCACAATACAGATGCCCACCAGCAGGCAGAGCAGAACCTGCCAGCTGGCCAGCCCAAGCGTAAAGAAGCTTGCCGCCACCACGTAGCCGCCCATGCTGTGCACGTCCGACATCCAGAATGAAAAGATATTGTACCAGCTCCAGTTCTGGTCGCGGGTGGGCGCCAGATCGTCATTACATAGCCGCGGACTGTAGCCGGCGGCCGCCTCGTGAGTCTTCGTCTGCTGCGTGTGGGATGAATGTGGCATGAAACCTGCTCCTCTGAATGAAAACCCTTTGATATGGATTGCTGAGGCTATTGCAGGATCCAGGCCAGAATGATGAATCTTGTATACAAAAAATAAATTTTATGTATACGATCTGCTATCGATAAGTGAAACCGGAGTGGGTTAATGAATAATGAACATCGTCTCCAGGCCGCGCCAGCGCTGCAGGATAAGGACGAAAGCATTTACCAGGCGCTGATGACGGCTATCGTCGAACATCAGCTGCCGCCGGGCAGCAAACTGCCGGAAGAGGCGCTGGCGGAAGTATTCGCCGTGAGCCGCACCGGCATCAGAAAGGTGCTGCAACGACTCGCCGCTGTGCAACTGGTCACATTAACGCCCAAACGTGGTGCACACGTCACCAGCCCGAGCGTGGAAGAGTCCCAGGCGATCTTTCGCACCCGGGCGCTGCTTGAGGTCGCGAATCTGCCCGATGTGATCGCGCGCTGTCAGCCGCCGCATCTGGCGGCGCTGGAGAACATTATTCAGCGTGAGCAGCAGGCCCATGAGGCGCACGACGGCCCGGCGGCCATCCGCCACTCCGCTGACTTTCACATTCAGCTGCAGGCTATCTCCGGCAACCCGGTGCTCACTGAGATGGTGACCCGCCTCAGCCAGCGCTCCTCGTTAGTGATTGCCGCCTGGGGCGCACCCTGGCGCCAGGGCTGTCGCTGCGACGATCACCAGCAGCTGGTCGGTTTGCTGCGGGATAAAGCCCTGCAGCCGCTCAGCGAGGCGCTGATGCACCATTTTGATCATATTGTCGCCAGCCTGTGCTTCGAGCGCGATGGCGTCAGCCTGCCCGATTTTTCCCGGCTGTTCGCCGGTCACAAGGAGTCGTGATGTCTTCTGTTTGTATACAAGTGATAAACCCCAACACCAGCCTGGCGATGACCGAAACGATAGGCGCCGCCGCGCGCGCGGTCGCCGCGCCGGGCACCGAGATCCTTGCGGTCTCTCCCCGCGCCGGCGTGCCGTCAATTGAGGGCCATTTTGACGAAGCCATCGCAGCGGTCGGTGTGCTGGAGCAGATCAGGGCCGGACGCGAGCAGGGGGTGGATGGACATGTGATCGCCTGCTTCGGCGACCCGGGGCTGCTGGCAGCGCGCGAACTGGCCCAGGGGCCGGTGATCGGCATTGCGGAAGCGGCGATGCATATGGCGACGATGGTCGCCACCCGTTTCTCCATTGTGACCACGCTGCCGCGCACGCTGATCATCGCCCGTCATTTACTGCACCAGTACGGATTTCATCAACACTGCGCGGCGCTGCACGCCATTGATTTGCCGGTACTGGCGCTGGAAGACGGCAGTGGCCTGGCGCAGGAGAAAGTGCGCGAGCGCTGCATTCGCGCGCTGAAAGAGGATGGCAGCGGGGCGATAGTCCTTGGCTGCGGCGGGATGGCGACCCTGGCGCAGGAGCTGACCCGCGAGCTGCGGGTGCCGGTGATCGATGGCGTCAGCGCGGCGGTGAAGATGGTGGAGTCGCTGGTCGCGCTGGGCCTGGCGACCAGCAAGCACGGGGACTTAGCGTTCCCGGAGAAAAAGGCGTTAAGCGGGCAATTTCAGTCGTTAAATCCATTTTAAAAGGGGCAGAAGATGGTTGAGAACCAGGAACACTATCCTCGCGATCTGCGAGGTTATGCAGGGCAGCCGCCGCACGCGCGCTGGCCGGGCGGGGCGCGGATCGCGGTGCAGTTCGTCCTCAACTATGAGGAAGGCGCGGAGAATCACGTCCTGCATGGCGATGCGGGTTCGGAACAGTTCCTGTCAGATATCATCGGCGCCGCCAGCTATCCGGCGCGTCATATGTCGATGGACTCGCTCTATGAGTACGGCAGTCGGGCCGGGTTCTGGCGCATCCATCGCGAATTCAGCCAGCGAGGGCTGCCGCTGACGGTTTTCGGCGTGGCGATGGCGCTGGCGCGTCATCCGGAGATTGTGGCGGCGATCAAGGCGGCGGATTACGATGTGGTCAGCCACGGCTGGCGCTGGATCCACTATCAGCACATGGATATCGCCGAGGAGCGCGAGCATCTGCACAAAGCGGTGCAGGTGCTGACAGACCTGTTCGGCAAGCCGCCCACCGGCTGGTATACCGGCCGCGACAGTCCCAACACCCGCCAGCTGGTGGTGGAGCACGGCGGCTTTGACTATGACAGTGATTATTACGGTGATGATTTACCTTTCTGGAGCGAAGTGGCCTGCAGCGACGGCAGCCAGCGGCCGCACCTGATCGTGCCTTATACCCTCGACGCCAACGACATGCGCTTTGCCACCGCCCAGGGGTTCAACACCGCGGAGCAGTTTTATACCTATCTGAAAGACAGCTTTGACGTGCTGTACGCCGAGGGAGAAACCGCGCCGAAGATGATGTCCGTGGGGATGCACTGCCGACTGCTTGGGCGTCCGGGGCGTTTCCGCGCGCTGCAGCGATTCCTCGACTATATCCAGCAGCACGACAAGGTGTGGGTCTGCACCCGGCAGCAGATCGCCGACCACTGGCGCGAGGTTCATCCGTATCGCGGGTAGCCTGCTGCCCCTTTTCCTGGCCCTCTCCCCGGGGAGAGGGCATCACCCGATCGCGACTCTTGCACCGATAAACCCTGAAAGACGCCGTGATGAATCGTGATTATTGAATCAGCATGGCGAGGAGCACCAGGAACAGTAGCAGGACATAGATACGTGCATACCATACATCCGGTACCGCAGGGATAGCCCGGCGGCTAAACGCTATCCCGGCCCAGCCGGTCAGGACGAGCAGGCCTAGAATTTTCAGGCTGATAAAACCCAGAAATCCGCTCAACGGAATGGTGTGCCAGCCAATGATGGCATAGGTCACAGCGCCGCATAGCGCCACGGGCAAAGAAAGCGGGTTGGATGCGCTAACGCACTCCTGCATCGCATACCCGTGTCGCCGTAGCAGGGGCACCGTCATGACGCTGCCGCCCACGCCCAGCAATGCGGCAATCGTACCGATAACCACACCGCCGCCGGTGACCATTGGCAGTGACAGCCGACGCCGAGCGCTGCCCGTGAAAAATCCCTTGCGCAACAAACAATCGCTGATGGTTGCCAGCATATAGAGAATAAACAGCGCGCGAACGATATTCTCGCTAAATAACCCCGCCAGACAGGAGCCTACTACTGCCCCAATGGCAATAAACCATATCAACGGAAACAGCGTCTGTGCGGCAAGCTTGCCCGCCCGCCAGTTACGATAGCTGATCCAGCCGGCGTTAAATATCATCACCGCCGTTGAGGTAGCCACCGCGACGTGCATAGCGTTTTCCGTGAGTTCCGGCTGGCGGAGCATCAGTTGATAGACAAAGGGCACCACCACAAAGCCGCCCCCGAAGCCGAACAGCACCGTGGTAATACCGGTAGTAAAGCCTGCCATTGCAATAATAACGATATCATTCAACAGAATATCCCCGCCCTGAAAATGAGCGAGCAGCTTATACCGGTCGCGTACAACTTCCCATTTGCACAGCGCTCAATTACCTTTGTAAATCGGTCAAAGGGAGACAGATGTGCGCAACGTAAAAATTGACGAGGTCGATCGGCTCGATCGCGAAGTGGTGGCGTTAGGTAATGACTATGCGCAAGGGTTTATCCTGCCCCCGCACCAGCATCGCCGCGCACAGCTGCTGTATGGCGCGACCGGACTGATGTATGTCACTACGCAGGACGGAGAATGGGTGGTTCCTCCGCAACACGCTGTCTGGATCCCCCCTGAAACCGTGCACGCCGTCAGATTTGCGGGGGTGACCACGCGCAGCTTGTATATTGAGCCAGATTGTGTGGCCGCTTGCATTAAACACCGGCGTTGCGAAGTGATCAGCGTCTCGCCGCTGTTGCGCCAGCTACTGCTGGAGGCTGTAGATTTACCACCGTTGTACGACAGCCCACGCGATCGCATGCTGATACAGTTGATGTTGCTGGAACTGGCCGCCATGCCGGTCCGCGAATTTGATATTCCGTTGCCGCAGCATCCGGCGCTGCTGGCGCTTTGTCAGGCTTTTTTGCTTAACCCCACTATCCATGATCCTGCGGCGCGCTGGGCCGGGGCGCTGTTTATGAGTCCTAGTACCTTTCGTCGCCATTTCCTGAAGCAGCTGGGCCTGTCATTTTCCGCCTGGCGACAGCGAGCCTGCGTGGTGAGCGCCCTGGCATGGTTGATAGCAGGCAAACCGGTGAACGAAGTGGCCTTATCCCTTGGATACGACAATGCGTCCTCTTTCGCCACCATGTTCCGCCGCGTGACCGGGCAACCGCCGTCGTTTTATCACCCAGCCTGATGCTCAGGGGAAGTGGGCTCCCGGCAGCATGTGTCGGCAATGAATGTCACTTTCATGGCGTTACTATGCGTTAACGTAGCCATAAGACAGACACCTGGCTTGCGTCTTCAGGTACCCCTACATTTAGTGGTGGCTACCTCCAGGCGGTTTATCTATTCTGCCTGTAACCGTGAGAAGACCGGAGTCTCTCTTTGTGAACCATTTAATCTTTGAAAAAGTCATCATCATCTTCATTCTCGTCCTGTGGGTATTCGATACATTCAGAACCAGGAAAAGAAAACGTTTTGATCCTGCCATTGAAGCGGCTGATGCCAGAGAACGTTATCAATGGCGTTATTTCAGATGGGGTTTTCGGATCATACAGGTGGTAGCGGGAGTGTATATCTTCGTACAGCTGATTCAGGTTTTACTGAGATAGAGGCCGCCGGCAGGGGCTACTGAACATAATCCGTGTCAGCGACACGTGTTCCTGTTTTTCGTTGAGAGCTGAGAACTTGCCAGCATATAAACGGGGTGTTTGTAGTTTGTAACATTTTAAACAACAGCATATGTGACTCTTCAATGATGCAAGTAATACTGGTTCGACACGCGGAAACAGAGTGGAATGTAAAAGGTATTATTCAGGGACACAGTGATAGCGCCTTGACGCTCCGTGGGGAGCGTCAAACAGCAGCCTTGCTGGCAGCGTTTGTAGCGAGTGATTACCGGGTAGAATGTGTTTACGCTTCTCCGCTTGGCCGGGCCTGGCAAATGGGACAGCGCCTGGCTGAGCGTTTTTATTGTTCAGTGATATCTGAACCAGCGCTGAAAGAACAGGCTTTTGGTCAGTTTGAAGGTATGACAACCATAGAGCTCCTGCAGAATAATCCAGACGCCGCAGAAGCGTTATTCAACCTTGATGCAGAGTATTGTCCGCCAGAGGGTGAGTCTCTCTCACATGCTTCGCAGCGAATTATGCATTTTTTAACCAATCTGGAAAAAAAACGTCATCATCGAACAATATGTATTGTGTCTCACGGACAGGTCATTCAGGGTGTGCTTGCGATGCTAAAAAGTGGTGCTGTGGATGATTTTCACCGGTATGCACAACCCAACGCGAGTTACTCCGTGTTCGAACTGATTAATGGAAGATGTACCGCCCTAAAATGGGGGATCGCGACGCATTTACGTCACCTGGATTAAACAGTCCGACTTACCCCAGATTCCTGCTGTTCATGTTTGCTGTTCTTCCTCAGTTTGTCGTTCCCGTCGCGGGTCCTGTCTGGTTGCAATTGCTTGTTCTGGGGAGTATTCAAAAGCGGGCTGGAATGGTTTCCCTGGGTTCAGTCGCATTGGCATCAAGGACGTTTGGAAACGGCTCTTAACACCCGGGCGATATCAAATGGCAGGAACGGTGTACAGGCGTTGTCATCTGCATGATGTTTAGCGGGCCGGCATATTATCGACATCAGCCCGTTAAGGTATACACAACCTGTAAACCCGCTGTCCGCTTTTCGCTCCGACTGGCTCTTAACCTCAGTTGGTTCATCCGCTCTGTGCCAGGAGCGGACAGCCATGGAGTATAGGTATGTTGCTCTGAATACCGGTCAGGAATTAATCCCGTTCAGATCGGCAACTGCGCAGAACACCATCCTCAGGTGAAAGTTCAACGCGTCCATTAGCAACTCGAATCTCAAGGGCGCTTTATTAAAAGACGCTTTCTGAAACTTCCAGGGGACATCCCCATTATGGTGCTAAAGGCACGCCTGAACGCTGTTTCATCGCCGTATCCGCATGCACTTGCGATCTGAGAAATAGTTTTTCCTGGGCTTTCCAGCAGCACGGATGCCGTTTCAATACGAACTCGGGTAATGAAGTCTTTTGGGCTTTCCTGGACGAGTAGTTTCATTTTACGGTTTAGCGTCCGGGTGGTCATATTCAGAGCTGCAGCAAGTTGCTCAACCGTCATTGCAGGATTTTGATAACGAAGCAGGCTCTCTGCTTTAGTCAGCAAAGGATGTCTTGAATTGAGAAAACCTGCGGGCGCATAAATTTGCTGTGACAGAGGCTGGCTGTCAGCAACGGCCATGTCAGCTGTTAACTTTGCCAGCTCATTACCTGCGTATTTGCGAACTAGGTATATGACCAGATCAACCCATGAAAGTGGTCCACCCGCAGTGACAACATTGTCCTGCTCGGCCAGGGTTTTTCCCCATACAGGTTTTGCCAGTGGATAGCGTTCAGCGAAAGTGGGATATAACCACCACGTTGTGGTGCAGACCCGTCCGTTGAGTAAACCCGCTTCTCCCAGTACAAAACTGCCTGCACAGGCTGAGGCAATACAGCTTCCCTCTAAATACTTCACTTTCAGCCACTCGGCTGCATTTGATACAGCGGCTCTGTCAACGGGAATCTATGCTCATCCAGCTGCATACCGCTGGCAATAATCACCCCAAAGGTATCAGGTCCACTAAATGCGCCATCACTTTCAATACTGCGTCCCTGAACATCCCTGACCGGCTGACCATCAGCGGTAATCGTCCTGACGTCGAATAAAGGAACATCTCTGGATAACTCAGGATTTACCGTAGGGTTCATCCTGACCACCTGATTCGCCAGCCAGAACATATCAGCCAGCCCCGCAAGCGCCGAACGCATGCTGCCCGGAAGAGCAAGTAACGCAACGCGCATGTTTAACCCCGTCATGAAGAATGTCTGATTTCGCATGTTACCTGTCATTAATGACACTTCATACCCTTTGTCATGGTGATTACACTGCCTGAAATTCAACACCGCAGGAAGAATACAAACATGTGGATGAGAAATGTTATGTCACGCGCGCTGATAAAAGGAGCATTTGCCTTGTGTCTTCTATTCATGAATAGCCCGTTGCTTATGGCACAGGAAGAGGGGATAAAAAATATCGTGCTGGTTCACGGTGCCTTTGCTGATGGCTCGTGCTGGTCAGCCGTCATCTCCCTGCTGCAGGAGAGGGGATACCACGTTTCGGCTGTTCAGAATCCTCTGACGTCATTACGAGACGATGTAACTGCAACTGAGCGTGTGCTTGAGCGCCAGAAGGGTAACGTTCTGCTCGTGGGGCATTCATGGGCAGGAGCCGTGATCACTCAGGCTGGCAATGCGAGCAACGTCAGGGGACTGGTCTATTTATCCGCTCTTGTTCCTGACAGCAATCAATCCGTATCTGACGCACTGGCGCGATTTCATGCACCCATGACAGGGATGGAAGCCGATAAGAACGGCCTTATCTGGCTTGATGAGCCAGAGTTTTTTCACCAGGTTATGGCCAATGAGCTAAGCATCAAAAAGAGCCGGCAGCTCGCTGCTGTGCAGCAGCCTGTCGCCGCTACCGCCTTTCAGGAAAAAGTGAAGGAAGCCGCCTGGCGAAAGAAACCGTCCTGGTATCTCATCACAGAAAACGACAACGCGCTGAATCCGTCAGTACAGGCCCGTTTTGCCCATGAGGCTGGGGCGCACATCACGCGAATTCACTCAGACCACCTGTCCATGATTTCTCATCCCGAAGAGGTTGCCGCATTGATTGTTAACGCGGCGCAGAGCATCCACTGATCCGTACATGCCAGGAAAATTTGCAATGAAAATTCTCCATCTTGATTCCAGCATCAACCATGAGTTTTCAGTAACCCGCCAGTTGTCGGCTGAAATAGTAAGGCAACTGTTGGCAACCGGTCAGGAGCATCAGCTGACTTATCGGGATCTTGTTAAAGACGAAATCAGTCATCTGACCGGGGAGATCGCTTCAGGTTTCAGGTCTGTATCGGAACGGCCGATTGCTACACCCCTTCTGGCATCTGAGCAGCAAATATCAGACGCTCTGGTCTCGGAGTTTCTTGAAAGCGAGATGATTGTTGTCGGCGCGCCAATGTACAACTTTTCTGTATCCAGCCAGCTGAAGGCCTGGATGGACAGAATTGCTCAGCCAGGGAAAACCTTCAGCTATACCCCAGCTGGGCCCGTTGGACTTGCGGGGGGCAAAAAAGTCATCATCGCCTCAGCGCGGGGCGGTTTTTATGCCGGTACGGGACTGGAAGATATGGATTTTCAGGAACAGTTCCTACGCAAGTTTCTGGGCTTCCTGGGCATCTCGTGTGTTGAATTTGTCCGTGCTGAAGGTGTGTCGAAAGGTGAGGACGTAAAACTCAGAGAAATTTCCCGTGCTTTGTCTTTAATTCCACAGGCCATTAATGCGATTTTTGCCGCTAAGGAATGAACCATGCTGTACGCCGTTACACTGACTTACCTGACACAACCCGATGCAATTTCTGCTCATCTTGACGCACATAAGCAATGGCTGGTCAGGGGTTTTAAAGAAGGCAAAATCCTTTTTGCAGGCCCCCTCAGCAATCATGCCGGCGGCTACATACTTTTTAAAGGAGACAATGCAAGTGAAATTCAACACTGTCTTCAGGATGACCCCTTCATCATGCATAACATTGCCGATGCAGAAATAATGGGTATTGATCCAGCGCTATGTGCGCAGGGATTCCCTGAGAAATGGGCAGAGAAAGCCCGTTTCATTTGACTATTAATCGCTGTAAAGTGCCCTGCATCCTGTGAAATGACTCCGTAACAGTTATTTAGAGGGCACTTTCTCTTATCATTTTTATGTCCGCTCCTCACTCATAGCGGACCTTCAACTCAGGAAGTTTGTCCGCTCTGTGCCAGGAGCGGACATTAAAATCAAAACCGATGACAAACTTACCGAGCATGACATTATGCTTGCGCTGCTTTGTAACGTGCTTCCAGCTTATTCAAAAAGCCAAAAAGTACTTGATTCATTTCACTGTAATCGTGCGCCCGGAGCGCTTCAGGCGTGTCAACGAAACGATATTCTGCTGCACGGCTCAGGTCTTTCTCAGAATGAGCGATCAGCCGCTCTACAACGTCCAATGTGAGCTCCATGTGGCACTGGAAACCAAAGACGCGGTCAGAATAGGCAACGATCTGCCGCGGACAGCCTTCGCTGTAAGCAATAATTTTGGCCTCTGGCGTCAAACCCGGCATATCGTTATGCCAGTGATCCACTGCCAGTGTTTTCCCAAAGTGAGAGAACATCTCATCCTTCCTGCCGTCTTCGGTCAATGTGATCGGGAATTTACCAATCTCTTTTTCCGGGCTATGAGAGAACGGTGCGCCCAGCGCTTCACCGATTAGCTGTGAACCCAGGCAAATACCGATCACCGCCTTACCGGTTTTAACCGCGGAAGCAATCAGCGTCTGTTCCGCTTTAGCATTAAAGTGCGGGCACGCTTCAAGCGTTGTGTCCGGATCTTGCGGACCGCCCATAACGATAAGAAAATCGATGCCTTCGGCGTCAGCAGGTAGCCGATCGCCTGCATAGACGCGTGAGTAAGTTACATCATGACCCTGGTTTATTGCCCAGGTTGCATATGCGCCCGGGGCTTCAAAACTTTCATGTACGATAAAGTGTACACGCATGAGGTTAAGCTCCTGTAATATCTTTGATGATCAGAATGATAAGTCACGCACCCATTGCCTAAGGCTCTTCTACGGGTGGTTCCAGTTTCGATATGATAATGGCAGGGGCTAAATCTGAAATGCCAGGTAGTATAGATAAAGCGCCAAGACATGATGAGGCCACAGGCTGGTCCAGTACTGCGATAAGCTATCAACGCGGCGAGGCAGATCCTCCCCATCATCATGTTGAGGGGCAGCTACTCTTCGCCACCAGAGGGGTTATGCTGGTGCAAACAGAGAGCGACCGTTGGGTGATCCCTCCTCAGCGGGCATTATGGTTACCGCCTCTGCATATCCATAGTTACCATCTGCTTTCACAAACCGATCTCAGGGCGATCTATTTCAGCAGTAGCCTTATCGCAGAATGTACGAGCTTTACGAAGAGTCAGCAGGTGCATGTGATCACGGCTACGCCGTTAGTCAAAGAGCTTATCGCTGGGCTGTTCAGTGAGGACTACGCCAGACCGATTCAACGGAAGATAGCTTTGTTGCTTCTGGAAATTCTCAGCGAGGCTCCACCTTTAACGATGGCGCTACCCATGCCGAATGATGAGCGATTATTTAGCGCGGCCAGATCGCTACTGGTCACTCAGCGCTGGGAAGTATCGCTAAGCGAGCTGGCTTTTATGTCGGCCATGTCGGAACGGACCTTTTCCCGCTTGTTTATGAAGGATACAGGCTTTAGTTTTAGAACATGGAAGCAGAGAGCCAGAATTTGCGCTTCGTTGGATCTTCTTGCGAACGGCATTCCAATCAAACAGGTCGCTTACCAGCTTGGTTTTTCATGCCCGGCGGCCTTTACCGCTGCTTTTCGCTGCATTTTGGGGGCAACGCCGCGCGATTATGTGCCTTAAACCGGGAAACCCTCAAAGCGGTCTTTGAGACTGTCATGGGCATATTACCAGACGCAGAAACCCTGCGAGGGTAGGCGTATCCCGCCTTTGCTGTTGAGAAAGGTAGTTTAATTTGCACCCGACACACTCTCATTGATTAAAGCACGGAGTGGAGATTACTGCGGTCCACAGTTCTGACAAACCGTGAAAGAGAAGGCCTGCGTGAAGAAAAAAGGTGTCGCGATACGTTATGAAATTACCTTATGACAGACCTTGCGGTGATTTACGGCACCGGGTGGATTCCGGACGCTGTGAACCGACTCATTGCTACGAAGCCTGATTCTGCTGTACCTCAGGCCATATGATAGCCTGCACAACAATCACATACCGCCCATTAGTGCGTCCAGGGGAGTACACCCGGGCCCTTGACGTCCCCTGTGTGCCAAAAGCGGAAGTAGGCTGAAGATAAATTAGCATTGCTGTTAGTCGTGGGTTCTGCAGATGGGTAGAAATTGATAACTTAGGATGCAAGTTCGTCCCGCTCTTTCTGCAGTTTTCATCGAGGGGATATTCTCCGGAATAATTGTGCCCATATACAAAGATAGTTCAGAATCGGAATGAGTTAATAATCGGTACAGCAGGCGTTGCGCTCGGGCTGACAATGATCGACCACGAAAAGCAGGAAGTATTACTTTGTCAGTAATACGATATCCTCGCAGAAAAGCGATGTTTCCTTTCTGGCATATTAGCAACCCGGCGCGAACGTCGTTTTCATAGATAATATATACTTCTCTCTCAGAAATATGGTCACACAACTCTTCGTCATCAACTGCTACCAAATTGTTTGCAGAAAGTTCGCGAACTGTCTGCCATGTATGCTTATAGGCATCGCCCAGAGCCTGACAACACCAGTCAAAATCTTCGTATGTCGCCACTTGCAAAGCAAGAGATTTATCATTGAATTCAGGGGGTTCAGAAAAAGAGGTGGCGTATATATATTGGTCGGGAATACCCTGCGGGAAGGACTGGCCGGGTACAAGAATGCGAACATACTGAGCTCTGAGTTGTGACCATTCCTTACTAATGAGTTCTAATGCAGTATGATTTAGGTCAGAATCCATACCTACAATATCAATAAAAGGTTTGTTAATATTTCCGCCCTGATAACGGGGGCCAGTAAGAAATTGCTTTCCATCAATTTTGAGTTTTCGTTGTAAAAAATATTCCTGACATAATCCAGTTTCTCTCCAGGGAAATCGCGCCGAGAAACTTCTGTCTGTACACCTCGATTCCTGCTCTGACAACCATTGTTTTAGCCATGAACGTAGGGTAAATTCAGGCACAGGTAGCCTGGCATATTGAGATAGCATGTAAGATAGCATAAAAAATATTTCGCCCTTGGATGTAAAAATGTTCTTTATAAACAAATCAGAATAGCTCTACTCTCATTTTATTACCAATTATAGCTGGCACGTCCGCTCCTTGCTCAATGCGGACCTTTAGCTCGATAGCTTGTCCGCTCCGCGCCAGAAGCGAACAGTGTTATCAGTGGCGATTGATAAAACGTCAGCCCGTAGACCTTGTCTCACAGCACCTCAACCACTTCAAATTCTTCTGCGATCAACTCCATATCCTCAGAAAAATGACCTTCGGAGCTGAAAAATCTCTGATGCTCTTTCTTCCAGTATTCAAGGCTTAAATCGCCTTCACCTTCTTTGCGGGCGAATGCTTCAGTCACATCACAAAAACGAACCAGCTGCATCGAAATCAGTCTGATCACGCAAACTGGAACATTCTGGCCATCAAGAATAATGTGATAACTCCCTATCCTCGGGGCAGTTTTTTCCTGCTGGTAAGAGGCAAAAGATCCGCAAGAGGCCGTTTTGATCCCTTTTTTGATCAGGTCAGCAAGCTCGTTAGCCAGTTCAGGACTGTCACCCATTTGCCAGGCATCTGCGCCGGGATACTTCTTTTTTATTTCCTCAACCTCAACCATGAAAATCCCTTCGTTATCGTCAATGAAAAGAAATGGCATACCTTTTTAACATGAGCGGTCCCAACATTATCAGCGATATCTTTCTTTAGATAGTGTGGTCCGTTTTTCGCTCAAAACGGACCTTAAGGGCATTGAACGTGTTTGCTCTGCGCCAGAAACGGCAGTTAACTTCAAGACGAACCATAAAGTCGCCTGTCTTATTCAGACTGCCAGTAAAGCGGTGAACCGAACGCGTCGATGTAGTAATCGATAATCGCCCGCACGTTCAGCGGAGGGTGGCGGGCATTCGGATAGATTGCCGCGATATGCTGTGGCTCCGTTTTTATGGACCTATCCAGCTCCGGCAGCAGTTCGATAAGTTCGCCGCTCTTTAGCCGGTCTCCAATCAGCCAGTCAGGAAACAGCACAATCCCCATCCCTCCGAGTGCGGCAATCAGCAGGGTTTCAGCATTATTCGATGACATCAGGGGTGAGACAGGGTAGTGCACCCATTCCTCACCGTGCCGGCGCAGCAGCCATTGGTTTGGTCCTGACGAACCGCGGTAGACCAGGCATTTATGCCGGGCGAGCTCTTCGGGCGATCCCAGCATGCCGTGCCGGCGGATATAATCCGGTGACGCGGCAAGATGATAGCACTGCTGGCCAAACACGCGCGCATGAAATGCGGAATCCGTCAGTACGCCAATCCGGAAAATCACGTCAGCCGGCTCACGGTGCGGATCGATGTAATCATCAGTCAGCGTAAGCTCAATGCTGAGCTTCGGATATCGCTCCGTCAGGCCCGGTAACGCGGGTGCGACATGGCGCTGTCCAAAGAATACGGGTGCGTTTATGCGGACCATTCCGGAAGGCTCAAGCGTTCTCTCGTTGAGTTCCCGCCGCGCCTCCTCCATGCTGCCAGTCATCGCTCGCGCATAGCGGATAAAAAGATGGCCGCTTTCCGTCGGGATTATCGCCCGGGTATTGCGGTAAAAAAGCTGCTGGCCGAGCACATCCTCCATCTGATGGATGACCCGCGATACCTGAGAGGCCGATATCCCTTCCCGCCGGGCCACCACAGAGAAATTCTGCGTCTCATAGACGTCTATAAAAATCAGCAGGGCGCGAATACTGATGTTCCCAAGCTCATTCATTAATGCATATCCTGCACAGGTGTTTATCTCATTATGGCATTTTTCTCATCCATATTAAGCCGTAATCTCCTCCGCCTGGACTACTGGAGATGATTGCTATGCAGCTAATATTGATTTTTATCGTCATTGCCGGAGGCATGGGACTGTCCATAGAGGCAGGATTGCTCGGACCATTGGGTGGGGAGGTCGGTGACCTCTGGGCGACCTTCAGCATATTCGGCGTGGGCGCGGCGCTGACCTTTCTGCTGATGCTTTTTTTCAGCCCGCGCAACAGTCCGTCGTTCTTTGCGCAACCAGCGTGGCAGCTGCTTGGCGGCGTGCTTGGGCCGATTTACGTCATCATCCTGACCGTAGTAACGCCGGCAATCGGCATCGCCATGACTATGATTGGCATCCTGGCAGGCCAGGTGTTCAAGAGCCTGATTATTGATCACTTCGGTCTGCTCGGTACGTCGCGCAGGAAAATTGACAGTAAACGTATCATTGCGCTGATTTTCATCATTGCAGCGCTGGTTATGGTTGCACAGGGGTAAAGTAACATTATGACTATTATCATGATTCTGCTCGCCGTTGCCGGTGGCGCCATGCTGAGTATCCAGGCGGCTATCAATGGCCAGCTGGGCAGCAAGGTTGGCGTATTCAAAAGCGCATTCCTGACATTTTCTGTCGGCGCCCTGGTGACGGGGCTGCTGATCTTTTTCTTCGAACCCAAACACACCCTGACGCTGATGGACGTGCCTAAATGGCAACTGCTGGGCGCAATGTTTGGTGTGCCTTATATCGTTATTATGGTACTGGCCGTCCAGCGTATTGGCGCGGCAGTTGCTACGGTCGCTGTCATTTTTGGTCAGTTAACCATGAGCATGCTGATCGATAACTTCGGCTGGCTGGGCAATGCGTCGATTCCATTCTCGCTGAGCCGAATCGGCGCCATTGTCTGCCTGGGTATCGCGCTGTTCTTCATTTACTCCAGCAGCAGGGCAAAAGCTGCCACGGCGAAAATCCCCCGCCAGCCATCGCCGGGGGGGAGCTGACGATTATTCCCAGCGTTTCAGCAGCAGGCTGGCGTTAACGCCGCCAAAGCCAAAACCGTTCGACAGCGCATAACGCATTTTCTGCGGGCGGGCCTGCAGCGCCACCAGATTGAGACCTGCCGCCTCTTCATCGGGGTGATGCAGGTTCAGCGTCGGCGGCACCACCTGATCGCGCAGGGCCTGAATGGTGAAGATGGCCTCGATCCCGCCGGCCGCGCCTAACAGATGGCCGGTGGCGGATTTCGTCGAGGTAATGGCGACCGGATGCGCGCCAAACAGCGTTTTAATCGCCGCCAGCTCACCTTTATCACCTACCTGCGTTGAGGTGGCGTGGGCGTTGATATGGTCAATCTCGTCGACGGTCACCCCGGCCTGGCGAATAGCGGTCTCCATGGCCCGACGTGCGCCGTTCCCGTCTTCCGGGCCAGCGGTCAGGTGATAAGCATCTGCGCTGGTGCCGTAGCCGACCAGCTCGGCCAGCGGCGTGGCGCCGCGCGCCAGCGCGTGCTCCAGTGACTCGATCACGATAAGCCCCGCGCCTTCTCCCATCACAAATCCATCGCGGTCGCGGTCAAAGGGGCGGGAAGCGGCTTCCGGCTGGTCGTTGGAGGCGCTGGAGAGCGCCCTTGCCGCGGCAAACCCGGCCAGGCTAACGCGATGAATTGCCGCTTCCGCGCCGCCGCAGAGGGCAATATCCGCCTCGCCGCTGCGGATCATCCGCGCCGCATCGCCAATGGCCTGTGCACCCGCTGCGCAGGCGGTGACCGGCGCGCCGATGGGGCCCCGGAAGCCGTGAGCGATAGACACATGCCCGGCGGCCAGGTTGGCCAGAAAAGAGGGGATAGTGAACGGCGAGAGGCGACGCGGCCCGCGTTCATCGGTGGTATGTACCGCATTGGCGATCTCGCTGAAGCCGCCGATCCCGGTGGCGATCACCGTGGCGGTACGTTCCTGTTCGGCCGCAGATGCTGGCGACCAGCCGGCCTGGGTCAGCGCTTCACGGGCGGCGACCAGCGCAAACTCGATAAAGCGATCCATCTTTTTGCGCTCTTTCGCCGGGATGGTCGCCAGCGGGTCGAAGCCGTGCAGCGGATCGCTTTCAATGGACGGCACCTGGCCGGCCACTTTGCAGGGAATATCCGCGACCAGCTGCTCGCTGATTCTGGTGATCCCTGACTTTCCTGCCAGCAGCGACTGCCAGACGTGCTGTACGCCGCAGCCCAGCGGGCTGACAATCCCCATCCCGGTGACGACAATGCGTTTAACGGAAACGCCCATAGTTTACTCTCCTGTAGTATCAGTGTGCCGGCGGCTTTTTCATCAAGGGAACCAGCATCGCGGCAAGCAAAAAACCCATCATGATGAGGTAGAAAGCATCGGAAAAGGCCTGGGTTCGCGCCTCCCGCAGCGCCAGCGCGGAAAGATTTTTCAGCGCCGCCGTCTGCGCGGCATCCGGCGAGATCCCCTGCGTGGCGAAGTTTGCTGCGCTGCGCTGAACAAAATCGCTCATTGCCAGGTTGGCGTTATTCAGATGGTCCGCCAGGCGGCTGTAGTGCCAATTGGTTCTGTCGTTAAGCACTGTGCCGCACAGGGCGATGCCGATGGCGCCCCCGAGGTTGCGCATCAGATTAAACAGCCCGGAGGCCAGCTTCAGGCGCGCGGGCGGCAGGCTGCCTAGCGTCAGGGTCACCGTTGGCGCGACGGCAAACTGCTGCGCCAGTCCGCGAAACGCCTGAGGGAGCAGCAACTGGTCCGCCCCCCAGTCATGGGTTATCGGGACGAAGCTGTACATCGACACCGCAAAACCGATCAGCCCGGCCATCAGCAGCCAGCGCAGGTCAACGCGGTTGGCGAGCCACGAATAAAACGGAATAGACATGACCTGGAACAAGCCGGTGGAAAATACCGCCAGGCCGATCTCCAGCGCGCTGAAACCGCGCACGCTACCGAGATACAGCGGAGTTAAATAGATGGTGGCGAAGATGCCGACGCCGGCCATAAACGAGAAATAGCAGCCGAGGCTGAAAGTTCGGTCCTGCAGGGCCCGCAGATCCATCACCGGCTGCGGATGGCGGAGGGTGCGGATAACAAAAGCCACGCCGCAGAGCAGGGCGACCCAGGCGGTGGTCGTCAGGGTCGCGTCATCAAACCAGCCCCAGCGAGGACCTTCTTCGAGGGTATATTCCAGGCAGCCGAGGGACACGGCCAGCAGCAGAATACTGAGATAGTCGGCGCCGCGCAGCAGAGTGGGGTCGGCGCTGTCTACTTTCACCAGCAGCGGCACTGCCACCGCGATGTAAATCCCCGGAACAACGTTGATAAAGAACAGCCAGTGCCAGTTGTAGTTTTCGGTGATCCAGCCGCCCACCGTCGGGCCCAGCGTCGGGGCGAGGGAGGCCAGGCCGCCGATTGTCGCCGCGGCAATGACCCGCTGTTTGCCCTGAAAAAAGGCGAAAGCGGTGGTGAACACCAGGGGGATCATCGACCCGCCCGCCAGCCCCTGCAGGGCGCGGAAGGCGATCATACTCTGGATGTTCCACGCCCAGCCGCACAGCAGGCTCATCAGTGTGAAGCCCGCCGCAGAGGCGGCAAACAGCCAGCGGGTCGACATGACCCGGGCCAGCCAGCCGGAAAGCGGGATAATAATGATCTCGGCGATCAGGTAGCTGGTTTGTACCCAGACGGTCTCATCGTCGCCTGCCGACAGGCCACCGCCGATATCCCGCAGCGAGGCGGAGACGATCTGGATGTCGATAAGGGCGATAAACATCCCCACGCACATGCTGGCGAAGGCAAAGATTTTCTTCGCCGTCGGCATCGACAGACTTTGCGGGGCGGACAGCGCCTGAGCGGTGCTCATCGAGGGCTCTTTTCATTCACGGTAACGATCACCGACAGTCCCGGGCGCAGGACGTCAAGCTTTGCCCCGTCACCTTCCAGCGCAATGCGAACCGGCACCCGCTGCACGATTTTAGTGAAATTCCCGGTCGCGTTCTCCGCCGGCAGAATGCTGAAGCGTGAGCCGGTCGCCGGCGCCAGGCTGGCGACATGGCCCTTAAAGGTATGGTTCGGCAGCACATCGGCGACGATGGTCACCGCCTGGCCGGCGCGCATATGCGCCAGCTGGTTTTCCTTGAAGTTGGCGTCAATCCACAGGCCGTGCGCGGGCACCAGGGAGAGCAGCTGCGTGCCGCTGTTGACGAAGGAGCCGGACCACGCGCGGCGGTTGCCAATCACCCCATCGAACGGCGCGCGAATGTCGGTATAGCTGAGGTTCAGCCTGGCCATCTCGAGGTTAGCCTGGGCCTGCGCCAGGGCAGCCAGGGTTTGCTGCTGGCGAGCATCCAGCACCGTCAGCTGACGTTCGGCCACGGTTTTATCCGCTTTGGCTTTCTCCTGCTCGGCATGCGCCCGGCGATAATCGGCGGAGGCGTTATCGCGGATCTGTGCGGAAATCGCGCTCGACGCGGCCAGGGCGTTATAGCGTCGGTTGTCGTTAGCCAGTTTTTCGGTTGCCGCCGTGGCGGCCAGTAACGAGGCCGTAGAGCCGGCAATGGTCGCCTGCTGTAGCTGGCGGGTAGCCTGAATATCGGCCAGCGCGGCCTGCTGCGCCGCCACTTCTCCGGCGGCTTTCGCGAGGGCGGCGCGGTAATCGCGGTCGTCAATGCGGATCAACAGGTCACCTTTTTTCACCGCCATATTGTCCTGCACCGCCAGCTGCTGGATATAGCCGGAGACTTTGCTGGAGATGGCGCTAATGTCGCCACCAACATAGGCGTCATCGGTGGTCTGCAGAAAACGTCCGGTATGCCACCAGTACGCGCCGTAGCTCGCTGCCGCCAGAACGGCGGAGAGGGCCGCCAGGACGAGGACGCTTTTCTTACTGGCCAGCTTCATGGTTGGCATCTCTGTAGGGTTCAGGCTGGAATTTTTGCCCGCTATCGCCTTCGCGTTTGCGCAGCAGATATTCATGACGATATTGCATCAGCGGCGAGGCGGCGGGGCCCGGCACCATGGCGTATTTACCAGGGATAATCTCTTCCCCGGTCGCTTTATCCACCATGACTGGCTCCACGCGGCGCTGGGTGGCGGTTTCCACCAGCTGCATCTGACGGCCTTCGGGAGCGAAATGGCGGTTACCCCATTCCGCCAGCGCCAGCAATACCATGCGAAAATCGCGGCCGCGTTGCGTAAGGTGGTATTCGTAGCGCGGCGGGGTGCTGCTGTAGCACACCTTCTCCAGCAGGCCGTCGTCGACCAGCGCCTTCAGGCGGCGCGACAGAATATTGGGCGCGACGTTGCTGCTTTTCTGAAATTCGTCGAAGCGGGTAAAGCCCGCGAACGCGTCGCGCAGGATCATGATGCTCCAGCTGTCGCCGATGCGGCCCAGGCTACGGGCGATGGGGCAGGGAGCGTGGCAAAGCGGTTCATTTTTCATGGGCTGTCCAGTAACAAGGTGGCTTTTGCCAGCAAATTGACATAGTCACTATCAAAATGCAAGTGACTATTTGTGGCAGCCAGGGGAGAAGCCGCTGCCGTTCCGCTACGTCGTTTCTCCCTTTGAACAGTCTCCGCCGCCTTATATCTGCCTGACCGTAATAAGAGATAACTATCGCTGATGGCAGATGAAACATTTTAATAATGATAAAAATCGATGTGCTGGGTAATGACCTTTATTGGGGGATACGATATAAGGTATGGCGACACTCAAATTAACATTCTCATAACTTTTTAAGGTTAAATAAATGAAGCAGGTGGGTATTGTTGGCTGGCGGGGCATGGTTGGCTCAGTATTGTTGCAGCGCATGATCGAAGAAAATGATTTTGACGATATTTCAGCGCATTTTTTTAGTACCTCCAGTGCGGGTGCCGCTGGCCCGGTTATTAATGGTAAAAGCGACAAACTGAAAGATGCGAATTCCCTTAGCGCCCTCGCCGAAATGGATATTATTATAACCTGTCAGGGCGGGGATTATACCAAAGCCATCTATCCTGCGTTAATTAACTCTGGCTGGCAAGGGTACTGGATTGACGCCGCTTCGGCGCTGCGGATGGATGACAACGCCTGCATTATTCTCGACCCGGTCAACCGCGATAATATCGATCGCGCGGTGAAAGCGGGTATGAAACTGTTTGTCGGCGGCAACTGCTCCATCACACTGAGCCTGATGGGGCTGGCCGGGTTGATAAAAGCGGGTCTGATCGAATGGATGAGCGTAATGACCTATCAGTCTGCCTCCGGGGCGGGCGCCAAACAGGTGCGGGAATTCATCGCGCAAAGCGCGTATATCAGTCAGCACTTGTCTGCGGATGAACTGACGGTATCAGGTTCCGTGCTGCCTTTAGTCAATAAAGTGAGTGAGTTGATTAATAGCGCCGGCATGCCGGTGGAGAATTTTGGCGTCCCGCTGATGGGCAGCATCATTCCGTGGATCGACAGCGATCTTGGCGATGGAAACAGCCGCGAAGAATGGAAGGGCGAGGCGGAAACCAATAAAATTCTTGGCCTTGCATCCGGCACCATCCCGGTCAATGGCTTATGCATTCGGGTCGGCGTAATCCGCTGCCACAGCGCTGCCATTACCCTTAAACTGAAACGTGAGGTCAGCGAAGCGGAATTTGCTGAGTTAGTCACCCATTCCCATCCGTGGGTAAACTATATCCCCAATAATAAGCAAGAGAGTGTCAGTAAATTGACCCCGGCTGCTATTAGTGGTTCGTTGCAGGTAGGAATTGGCCGCTACAAGAAGATGTCGCTAAATAATGAACCCGTCTACTCGGTGTTAACGGTTGGCGATCAGCTATTGTGGGGCGCGGCGGAACCCCTGCGCCGCATGTTAAATATCCTGCTGGGCAAAATATAGTTAAGATTATTCGGGGAAAGCACTCGTTCGCTGGCGGTTAAGACAAATGTTTAACGAAGCGTTTGCGGACTTCCTTATAGCCGTTATTTTCATAAAATTGATGCGCTCTGATTCTTTTTTCACTGCTTGAAAGCTCAATATGAGCGCATTGTTTATCGCGGGCGAGGCGCTCTGCGGCATGGAGAAGCTGCTGGCCTATCCCTGAACCCCGTGACGATTCCTCTATCACCAGCGCGGAAATTAATGCCCATAAACGGTTTTCATGTACCGGTAAAATAAAATTGATAACGATTACGCCACACACGGCGTTTTCTGCTTCAGCCACCAGCGGACTCATCATACTCTGCGTGGCAGTGATGCGTTGTTCTAAGATCGCCGTCTCCGTCTGATAGCCCAGCTGCAGAAATAGCGTTTTCAGCGCGGGGATATCTTTTGATTCAGCAGCTCTGATGAACACCATGATCTTCGACTCCAAATAGCGTGTTACCGGACCGGAAACGGGCCGATGGATAGCCTTATTCCCCCGGCCCGCGTCAGTGTACGCCTCTCAGTCCATCAGACTGACCTGGGCGGCGACAATCCGCCAGCCGTAGGGAAAGCGCACCCACGTTTGCTGCTGGCGGCCAAGGCGCGCGCTGCCTTCGCGGGTAAACTCGGTGCTGCAGACCGCCATGTCCGCGCCAAAGGTGGTGATGGTGGTATGGCGCAGGTCGCGGGCCAGACCGGCGGCGGGGCGGGCGGCGCGAAAGGCGCGGATCGCCTCAATGCCATACAGATTTTCGCCGGCCCCCAGCCGCACGGTGCGCGGGTCATGCCAGAACAACGCGTCCAGCGCCTCGATGTTATTGCTGACCAGCGCCTCTTCATACTGATAAAACGCCGCCGTCACCTCGGCGAGGATCGCCGGGCGGTCTACATTGTCCAGATTGATCATGCTGCACTCTCCGCCACTCGGGCATCGGTAACGCCCATCGCTTCCAGCGCTCGCGCGGCGCGAAGACAGGCTTGTTCGTTAAACGGCGCGGCTATCAGCTGCAGGCCAATCGGCTTGCCGCTGGCGGTACGCAGGGGCACGGTCACCACCGGCAGCCCGAGGAAGGAGATCGGCTGGGTCAGCATACCCATGCTGGCGCGCACCGGCAGCGGCTGGCCGTTAATCACCATCTCCTCGGCGCCAATTGGCGTAGCGCTGCATGGGGTGGCCGGGGCGATCAGCACGTCGGCCTGACTGAACAGGGATTTGATCGCCAGACGGGCATGACGGCGGAAGCGCTGGGCCTGCAGATACCACGCCGAGGGGATCATCGCCCCGGCCAGCAGCCGCTCGCGGGAGTGGGGTTCAAAGCGCTCGGGCGACTGGCGAAGATCCGGCAGATATTGATTGCCGCCTTCGCTGGCGCTGATGATAAAAGCCGCCGAGCGTGCCAGGGCGGCATCCGCGAACTGCAGCTCGCTGTCGGCGCCCAGCGCGTGGGCGACCCGATCCACGGCCGCCCGGGCGTCGTCATCGCACCAGGTGGTGAAATAGCCCCCCAGCCGCGCGCAGCGCAGACCCTCCAGCTCCCGATCCAGCAGGTTGCCGGTGCGCTCGCTGGCTTTATCGGCCTGAAAGTCATCGGCCGGGTCGCGCCCCTGCAGGGCGTCATACACCGCGGCGAGGTCGGCCACCCGGCGGGCAAAGGGACCAATATGATCCAGACTGGCGACAAACGGATGGCTGCCGGAGCGGGAGAGGCGGCCGAAAGTGGGTTTCAGGCCAAAGATCCCGCACAGCGACGCGGGGACGCGGATCGAGCCGTTGGTGTCGCTGCCGAGGCTGAAATGGACCAGCCCGGCGGCCACCGCTGCGGCCGAACCGCCGGAGGATCCGCCGGCGATCCGCGACAGATCGTGCGGGTTGCGCGTCGCGCCATAGTGGCTGTTTTCGGTGGTGAAGCCATAGGCGTAGGCATCCATATTGAGCATCCCGCTGAGCAGGGCGCCGGCGCTGTGCAGCTGGCGCACCGCCCAGCTGTCGCTGGCGGCCGGCGGCCGGCCGCTCAGCAGCTCCGCCCCGGCGAGGGTGGTGTGCCCGGCGACATCAAACAGATTTTTCACCGCGTAGGGAATGCCCGCCAGCGGCGGCAAGGGGCGCTTTTCCCGGCGCAGGGCGTCGATGCTGTCGGCCTCCGCCAGCATGCGCTGGGCGGTGACCTCGGTCCAGGCGTTGATCTGCGGATTAACGCGGGCGATATCGTCCAGCGTCTGGCAGGCGATCTCCCGGGCGCTCAGTTCGCCATCGTGCAGCGCACGCTGGATCTCGGCGATGGTGAAATGGTGAAGTGTCATGCTTTATACACCCCCGCAATGTCGTCGCGCGGCCCGAGGGGATAGTCCATCAGCGGCTGCGCCATGGCGGCGATGCGGGAAAACTGGCGCTCCAGCTCCTCACGGCGCGGCGCCTCCAGCTCCAGGCGTAACAGGTGGGTCATCTGCGTCAGATACTCGCTCCAGTCTGGCTGTGTGGTCATGGTCTGCTCCTTAGTATCCGGCGGCGGCGCCGTTGCTGCGTGGATCGGTAGCCCCTTCAAGCAGGCCATTGGGATGGCGGACAATGGCCCCGGCGTGGCCCATCGCCTCGCTGAAATCGGCCAGCACTTCCACCTCGTGCCCCAGCTCGCGCAGACGCGCGATGCAGGCGGGGGCAAAGCGTCCCTCCAGCTTCAGTGAATCCGAGGACTGCCCCCAGGTGCGGCCCAGCAGCCAGCGTGGCCGTGAGATGCTCTCCTGCAGCGGCGCCCCCTGCAGGATATAGCGGGTAAACAGCACCGCCTGGGTCTGTGGCTGACCGTCGCCGCCCATCGAGCCATAGACCATCACCCGGCCATCGTTCAGGCGCGCGGCGGCAGGGTTGAGGGTGTGGAATGGCTGTTTGCCAGGGGCCAGCGCCAGGAGATGCTGCGGATCGAGGCTGAAGGCCGCCCCGCGGTTTTGCCAGACGATCCCGGTGTCCGGGAGCACCACGCCGCTGCCGAACTCGTGATAGATACTCTGAATAAACGACACTGCCAGTCCGCTGTTATCCACGACGCCCATCCAGACGGTATCGCCCGGGCCTTTACCGCCGCCCCAGGGGGAAGCGCTGGCGTCGTCGATGCTTTCGGCCAGCGGCTGCAGGGCTTCCGGGGTGAGCAACTGCTGTACATCCACATCCAGATGGCGCGGATCGGTGATATGCGCATCGCGCAGGGCAAACGCCCGCTTGGTGGCTTCGACGATACGGTGCACCGTTTGCGCCTCGTCGGCGTCGGCCATCTTCAGACGGTCGGTAATGCCAAGGATCGCCAGCGACACCAGCCCCTGCGTGGGTGGGGCGAGGTTCCACAGCGTTCCCTGCTGGTGCTGGAGCGTCAGCGGCGCCGGACGCCGGGCGCGGTGGGCCTGCAGGTCGCCGAGTGTGACAGGCATCCCCAGCGCGGCCATCCCCTGGGCGAGACGTTCAGCCAGCGGACCGCGATAGAAACTGTCGAGACCGTCGCTGGCCAGCATGCGCAGGGTACCGGCGAGGGCGGGCTGGCGGAAGCGGCTGCCGGGCCGCGGGGCCTCGCCCGCGACCAGCCAGGTTTCGCTGAAGCCCGGCTGATGGCGCAGCTCTTCCAGTTTGCTGGCGGTGGCGTGGGCCTGCGAGGCGGTGACCGGAATGCCGTCTTCGGCATAACCGATCGCATCGGCCAGCAGGCGCGCCACCGGCAGCGCGCGGCCGGTTAAGTCCCGAGAAATACGCAGCGCCTCGTCCCAGCCGCTAACGGTGCCGGCGACGGTCAGCGCGGCCTGCGGCCCCCGGTGGGGGATATGTCGCTGGCCGGCATAGGCCTCGAGGGTCGCCAGCGACCCGGCGGCACCGCTGGCGTCAATGGCGATGGGGTCTCCCTCAGGCGGCACGATCAGCCAGAAACCATCGCCGCCGAGGCCATTCATATGAGGATAGACGACGGCGATGGCCGCCGCGGCAGCCACCATCGCTTCAATGGCGCTGCCGCCCTCGCGCAGGATGGCCAGCGCGCTCTGGCTGGCGAGGTGGTGGGGAGCGACCGCCATGCCGTGGGTCGAAACGTTGCTACTGTGCATAAATTATCCTTTCTGAACGAATCACCCGCAGAACACTGCAAAAGCTGTTCCAGCTCTGAACGTTTCGTTTCATTGATAAAAACAATGACCGGAATTTTCCCGCTGGCACGCTATGTGTAAGGCATAGCAGATACAGTATGATGAGGGATGGATGATGAAACGAAAGTTACAGGGGCGCTATGCAACAACTCGATGAACGACTGAAAGGGCAATACGCCTCGCTGTCGCCGCAGGAACAGCGGGTGGCGGATTTCATCTTTGACCACTTTGATGACCTGATAAGCTACAACAGCGCCGAGCTGGCGCAGCTGAGCGGCGTATCGAAAGCCACCGTCAGCCGGCTGTTCAAGCGCCTGGGCTATGACAAATATAAGGACATGCGTGATGAACTGCGCACCCTGCGCCAGAGCGGGATGCCGTTGACTGATCAGCGCGACGCGGTGCAGGGTAACACGCTGCTGGCGCGTCATTATAAGCAGGAGATGGCGAACCTCACCCAATGGGTCAACGCCCTTGACGCGCGCAAGTTCGCCGAGGCGCTGACGGCGATGGTGGCCGCGCGCCGCATTGTGGTGATTGGCATGCGCAATGCCTATCCGGCGGCGCTGCACCTGCGCCAGCAGCTGCTGCAGGCTCGCGGTCAGGTGCTGGTGCTGCCCCAGCCGGGGCAGAGCCTCAGCGAAGAGCTGGTCGACCTGACCGCCGATGACCTGGTGGTGATGATGGCGTTTCGCCGGCGGCCGCGGATCGTCCGCCCGCTGCTGCAGCAGCTGCAGCGCGACGGGGTGCCGGTTCTGTTAATGTGCGAGCCGCAGGCCCACAGCCTGTTCCCGCTCTCCCGCTGGCAGCTCTGCGCGCCGCTGGACAGCGTCTCGGCTTACGACAGCTATGCCTCGGTCAACAGTCTGATCAATCTGCTGGCCAATGCCTTTCTGCACGAAACGCTCGACAGCGGTCGTCCGCGGATCCACGATATCGCTACGCTTTATCAGCAGCTGGACGAGCTGGAACAACGCTGATGGGGCGCCAGCGTGGTGCTGTGCATCAATATGGTGCATTTGGTTCCGCGTTCTGGCGCCGTCGATTTTTACTCTTCTGCTCCTTACTGCCTGTCCGTTCTCACTTTTTGCCTTAATTCCTCGCCAACCCGCGCATCGACCGTATCTGGCACATTAGTTGCAAAAACAGATTCAAAGAATCTTTTGTTTCATGCTAACGTAACGGGTAAACATCATGAAGAAACTGTTGATCGCACTGGCCGGGGCCGCTTGTCTCCTTTCGTCTGTTTCTGCCGCGCAGGCTGACCAGCTCCAGGATATTGAAAAACGCGGCGTCATCCGCATTGCCGTGCCCCAGGATTTTCCGCCGTTCGGCTCGGTGGGGACTGACCTGCAGCCGCAGGGGTATGACATCGATATGGCGCGCTATCTGGCGAAGTCGATGAAGCTCAAGCTGCAGCTGGTCCCGGTGACCAGCGCCAACCGCGTGCCGTATCTGCAGACCGATAAGGTGGACCTGGTGATCTCCAGCCTCGGCAAAAACGCCGAGCGAGAGAAAGTGATCGATTTCAGCCGCGCCTACGCCCCGTTCTTCCTCGGGGTGTTTGGCCCGAAAGGGGCGGAGCTGAAGGACGCGGCCGCGCTGAGCGGTAAAAGCGTCGGCGTGACCCGTGGGGCGGTGGAAGATATGGTGCTGACCAGCGTGGCGCCGCAGGCGGCGCAGATTAAGCGCTACGAGGACAATAACACCACGCTGTCGGCCTATCTGTCGGGCCAGGTGCAGTATGTCGCCACCGGTAACCTGGTGGTGGCGGCCATCTCCCGGCAGAACGCTGACAAAGCGCCGGTGCCGAGCTTTATGCTGAAGGACTCGCCGTGCTTTATCGGGCTGAAAAAGAACGAACCGGCGCTGAAGGCGAAAGTGGATACCCTGATCGAGCAGGGCATTAAGGACGGCACCCTCAACGGTTTGTCTGAGAAGTGGCTGAAAGCGCCGCTGCCTGCCAGCCTCGGCGCGTAAGGTCTGTGGATGACGGAGCAACTTCATTTTTCTGAGCTCTGGCCGCACTGGCCGGAGCTGCTGGCCGGTCTGTGGGTGACGGTGCAACTGACGGTGCTGGCGACGATCGGCGGACTGGCGATTGGGATCCTCGGGGCGGCAATCCGCAGCGGCCGCCCGGGCGTCCTCAGCCGGATCTGGGGCGGATATGTGGAAATCATCCGTAACACGCCGTTCGTGGTGCAGCTCTTTTTTATCGTTTTTGGTTTACCAAACCTGGGACTGAAGATGACCGCCGGCGAAGCGGCGCTGCTGGCGATGGTGGTTAACCTTGGGGCTTACAGCACCGAGATCGTGCGCGCCGGCATCCAGGTGACGCCGAAAGGCCAGTGGGAGGCCGGACGCGTGCTCGGGCTCAGCCGGACGCAAACATTCGTTCGCGTGGTGCTGCCCCCGGCGCTGCAGCGGATTTATCCGGCGCTGGTTAGCCAGTGCATCATCGTGATGCTCGGCTCGTCGGTGGTATCGCAGGTCTCCTATGAGGAGCTGACCTTCGCCGCCAACCTGATCCAGTCGCGGACGTTTTTGAGCTTTGAGGTCTATCTGGTGACCACTGGGATCTACTTAGCGTTATCGATAGCGATGCGCCAGCTGCTGATGGCGGCGGGGCGTAAATGGCTGGGGGTGCAGGCATGATGACCACCTTTACCGACTGGGACATTATCCGCAACCTGCTGCTGGCCGGTCGCTGGACGGTGCTGCTGTCGCTGGTCGCGTTCACCGGCGGGGCGCTGGTGACCTTACCGCTGCTGCTGCTGCGCCTGACCGGCGGACGGCAGGTGAAACGGCTGATCCGCGGCTACGTCGAACTGTTTCAGGGGACGCCGCTGCTGATGCAGCTGTTTCTGGCATTTTTCGGCGTGGCGCTGTTCGGCATCGACGTCTCGGCATGGACCGCGGCGTCGGTGGCTCTGACGCTTTATACCAGCGCCTTTCTGCTGGATATCTGGTTCGGCAGCATTCGCGCGCTGCCGAAAGGCCAGTGGGAAGCCTCGCGCTGTCTCGGGCTGAGCTTCGGCCAGACCCTGTACCGGGTGGTGGCGCCGCAGGCGCTGCGCATCGCCATCGCGCCAACGGTGGGGTTCGCCGTGCAGGTGATCAAAGGCACGGCGTTGGCATCGATTATCGGCTTTGTGGAGCTGACCAAGGCAGGAACCATGCTGACCAACGTCACTTACCAGCCGTTTAAAGTGTTTGCCCTGGTGGCGCTGGGCTATTTCATTCTGTGCTATCCGCTGTCCCGCTACAGCCGTTATCTGGAGAACAAATTCAATGCCTCTCATCACCATTAATCAGATGCAGAAGTACTACGGCGACAACCATGTGCTGAAGGGCGTCGATCTGGATATCGACATGGGGGAAGTGATCTCGATCATCGGCCGCAGCGGCTCGGGCAAAAGCACCCTGCTGCGCTGCATCAATGGTCTGGAGGGGTACCAGGAGGGGAGCATCAAGCTCGGGGGCATGACCATCACCGACCGCGATTCCCAGGCCCGGGAGATCAGCCGTTCTATCGGCATGGTGTTCCAGAACTTCAATCTCTTTCCGCACATGACGGCGCTGGAGAACGTCATGCTGGCCCCGCGGCGGGTGCTGAAGAAGTCCCAGGCCGAATGTCGCGAGCTGGCGCAGCGGATGCTGGAGAAGGTCGGTCTTGGCGATCGTCTGGATTACTATCCGGCCAACCTCTCCGGCGGCCAGCAGCAGCGCGTAGCCATCGCCCGGGCGCTGGCGATGTCGCCAAAAGTTTTACTTTGTGACGAAATTACCTCGGCGCTCGACCCGGAACTAGTGGGCGAAGTGCTGAAGGTGCTGGAGCAGCTGGCGGCGGAAGGCATGACGCTGATCCTCGTCACCCATGAAATGAATTTTGCCCGCGAAGTGGGCGACCGCGTGGTGTTTATGCATCAGGGGCGCGTCTGGGAGCAGGGCGACAGCAAAACGCTGTTCGCCAGTCCGCAGACAACCGAACTGAAACAGTTTATCTCCTCGGTGCGCGGTCTTAACTAACGTAAGGAATGGCAGATGGATATCACTCAGTTTTCGCAAATTAACCCGCCACAGCGCCTGCTGATGGGCCCGGGGCCGATCAACGCCGACCCGCGCGTGCTGCGCGCCATGGCGAGCCAGCTGGTGGGTCAGTACGATCCGGCGATGACCCACTACATGAATGAAGTGATGGCGCTGTACCGCGGCGTATTTCGCACCGAAAACCGCTGGACGATGCTGGTGGACGGCACCTCCCGCGCCGGTATCGAAGCGATTCTGGTGTCGGCGATCCGGCCGGGTGACAAGGTGCTGGTGCCGGTGTTCGGCCGGTTTGGTCATCTGCTGTGCGAGATTGCGCGCCGCTGCCGGGCAGAAGTACACACCATCGAGGTGCCGTGGGGGGAAGTCTTTACCCCGGACCAGGTTGAAGACGCGATCAAGCGCGTGCGCCCGCGCCTGCTGCTCACCGTGCAGGGCGATACCTCGACCACTATGCTGCAACCGCTGGCGGAGCTGGGAGAGATTTGTCGTCGCCACGACGTGCTGTTCTATACCGACGCCACCGCGTCGCTCGGCGGCAACCCGCTGGAAACCGACGCCTGGCAGCTGGACGCGGTGTCCGCCGGGATGCAGAAATGCCTGGGCGGCCCCTCCGGCACCTCGCCCATCACCCTCAGCCCACGGATGGAAGAGGTCATCCGCCGCCGCCGCTGCATTGAGCAGGGGATCCGCACCGATGCCCACCACGATGGCGTCGACGAGATGATCTACTCCAACTATTTCGATCTCGGCATGGTGATGGATTACTGGGGGCCGGAGCGCCTTAACCACCATACCGAAGCGACCTCGGCGCTGTTCGCCGCCCGGGAGTGCGCGCGCCTGATCCTTCAGGAGGGACTCGACAACGGCATCGCCCGCCACAAGCTGCACGGCGATGCGCTGCTGAAAGGGATCCAGGCGATGGGGCTCGAGACCTTTGGCGACCTGCGGCACAAAATGAATAACGTGCTGGGGGTGGTGATCCCCAACGGGATCAACGGCGATCAGGTGCGGAAGCTGATGCTGGAAGATTTCGGCATTGAGATTGGCACCTCGTTCGGCCCGCTGCACGGTAAAGTCTGGCGCATTGGCACCATGGGCTATAACGCACGTAAAGACTGTGTGATGCAGACGCTCAGCGCGCTGGAGGCGGTGCTGAACTACCTCAAGTTCACCACCACCCAGGGCGCGGCGATGCAGGCGGCCTGGGATCACTACCGCAACGAGGCCACCCTATGAGTGATACCGTCCGCCAGCTGGCGGAGAGAGAGGCGGCCGCCAGCCGGGTGATGGCGCGCGCCGACCAGCTGGCCGCCCTCAGCGAAACCGCCGACGCCCTGACCCGGGTCTATCTGTCGCCGGAGCATCTGCAGGCCAACCAGCTGGTGGGCCAGTGGATGCAGGCCGCCGGCATGATGGTATGGCAGGACAGCGTCGGTAATATCTGCGGTCGCTATGAAGGCGTGCAGGAGGGCGCGCCGGCGGTGCTGCTGGGCTCTCATCTCGACACCGTGCGCAACGCCGGGCGCTACGACGGCATGCTGGGCGTACTGGCGGCGATTGAGGTGGTCCAGCGTCTGCACCAGCAGGGGCGACGGCTGGCGAAGGCTATCGAGATCGTCGGCTTTGGCGATGAAGAGGGTACCCGCTTCGGCATCACCCTGTTGGGCAGCCGCGGCGTTACCGGCACCTGGCCCGAAAGCTGGCTGTCACAGTGCGATGCCGACGGGGTGAGCGTCGCCCAGGCGCTGGTGAATGCCGGACTCGATCCGGCGCGGATCGCCCATGCCGCCCGCAACCCGCAGGATATCGCCGCCTATCTCGAACTGCATATCGAGCAGGGGCCGTGCCTGGAGCAGGCGGGCCTGGCGCTCGGCGTGGTGGAGGCGATTAACGGCGCCCGCCGCCTGACCTGCCGCTTTACCGGCGAAGCCGGCCATGCCGGCACGGTGCCGATGCTTCATCGTAAGGACGCGCTCGCCGCGGCGGCGGAATGGATGGTGCAGGTGGAAAGCCTGACCCGGCAGCGCGGCGGCAACCTGGTGGCGACGGTCGGCACCCTGCGCTGTGCGCCGGGCGCGGTGAATGTGATTCCGGGCGAGGTGCAGCTGACGCTGGATATTCGCGGCCCGCAGGATGCACCGCTGGCGGCGCTGCTGGAAGAGCTGCTGGCGCAGGCGCAGGCCATTGCCGGGCGCCGCCAGCTGAGCTTCACCGCCGAGGAGTATTACCGTATCGCCGCCACCGCCTGCGACAGTCAACTGCAGGCGGTTCTGAGCGAGGCGGTGACGGCGGTGCAGGGGCGTTCACTGACGCTGCCGAGCGGCGCAGGGCATGACGCCATCGCCATCGCCGAGCTCTGGCCATCGGCCATGCTGTTTGTGCGCTGCCTGGGGGGCGTCAGCCATCACCCGGCGGAGTCGGTCACCGCCGCCGACGTCGGGCTGGCTATCGACGCGTTCTCCCGGGCGGTAGAGAAGGTAGCTGACGCCTGATCGCGCCGGTTACCGTGCCCCGGCTGGCGGTTTCACACCGCCAGCTGGTTGACTACCTCGGCGACGGAGGCGATGGCATGGATGTTGCCGATCCCCGCCCCCAGCGAGATATACCCCTCATCGGTATTCCCCTCCAGCATGCCCAGCCGCATTCCGCGCAGACCGCCCATCGCCTGGGCCAGCTCGGCCTTTGAGGCTCCGGCCCGGTCCATGGCCACCAGCTTGTCGCTCAGTTTGCCAGGCAGGGCGCGGTAGTAGTCCGGCAGCGTGCGAAACAGCCGCAGATCCAGGCCGTTGGCGGCGAGAATTTTCGCTTTCACCGAGTCGGGAACGCGACTTTCGACGGTGCTGATGAATACCGAACCGGCGAAGACGCCTTCCGCACCGAGGGCGTGAGCAGCGCGCGCTCCCCGGGCGTCGGTGATGCCCCCCGCGGCCATCACCGGAACCCGCTGAACAGCGTCAACGATCAGCGGGACGATAGTGAAGGTCCCCATTGCGGTAGCCGGCAGCGTGCCGCCTTCGTCAAAGCCGGTGGCGACGATGATGTCCGCTCCGGCCTGCTCCGCGCGACGGCTGTTCTCCGGCGTCGGGTTAATATCGCGGTAGATAATGGTGATCCCGGCGGTTTTCAGCTCATCGAACAGCGCCGGTTTTAACGAACCGTCTCCGTAGCCGGTGTAGACCACCACCTTAACGCCTTCCTCTTTGATCACCGGAAGGATCGCCGGCGTCCAGATGTCGTTTTCCGCCGTCGGGATCAGGTTGACGCCAAAGGGTTTCTCGGTCAGCTGTTTGGTTTTGCGGATCTCTTCGCGCATTTTCTCTGCCGTCGCCTCCGGCGTGGAGACGGCGGTTGCCGCCGTCAGGCCGGCGTTCGGGCCCAGCACCCCGAGACCACCGGCGTTGCCGACGGCCGCCACCAGACGAGCATCGGTCAGCCAGGAGAGCGGGCCCTGGACTACCGGTTTTTCAATACCCAAAATGCGGGCCACACGGTTAGTTTGCATGATATTTTTCCTTGTTCGTTAATGAGTTATCAATTTCTTCGCCCCAGCGATGCGGCAATGAGGGCAGTGTAGGCGCCTTTATTGTTTTAAAAAATGAGCAAAAACTTTCATCACTGTTATTAAATTGGTAATAATTGAGACAGGCGAAGAGACGGGGAACGAGCCGTTATGCAGATGAATCTGTTTGAAAATATTAAAATCTTTATTGAAATCGTCGACGCCGGCAGCTTTGCCCAGGCGGCGGAAAATTTGCAGATCCACCGGCCGGCGGTGACCAAAGCGCTGCAGCAGCTGGAGCGGGAGAGCGGTGTCAGGTTGCTGCAGCGCACCACCCGCCGCCTGTATCTCACGCCGGAAGGAGAAGAGTTTTATCGTCGCAGTAAACCGCTGCTCTCCCAGGCCGACGATCTGCTGGAGTCGTTCGCGCCGGACCGGCCGATCCGCGGCCAGCTACGCGTCGATATGCCAATCGCTTTTGCGCGGCTGCTGGTGATCCCGCATCTGGCGGATTTTTATCAGGCCCATCCGGAGGTGGAAATTGTCCTCAGTAGCTCCGATGTGCGCCGGGATATGCTGCGCGATGGCCTGGATTGTCTGCTGCGGGTGGGGGATCTGGAGGATGGCGACTATGTGGCGCGCTCGCTGGGGGAGGTGGCGTTAACCACCTGCGCGAGTCCTGCGTATCTGGCTCGCTATGGGGCGCCCGCCACGCTGGAGGAACTGCAGTCGCACCTGGCGGTGAACTGGGTAAACAGCAGCAGCCGACAGATTATGCCCTGGCGATTCCAGACCCCGGAGGGCATCAGGCAGATCGCTATCCCCGGTAAACTGGTGCTGGACAACTCAGAAGTTTTTACCGCCGCCGGGCTGGCAGGGCTGGGCATGCTGCAGGGAATGCGATTCTTTCTACAACCCTATATCGACAGTGGGGAGCTGGTAGAAATTCTGCCGGACTTCCCGGCGCCGCGTCGGCCACTGTCGCTGCTCTATCCGCACCGGCATCTCTCGCATAAGGTGCGGGTTTTTGCCGAGTGGCTGCAGGGGCTGGTGGCGACGCTGGATCGACCGGTGTCGGCTTGACTCTGGTGGCTGAGCGTTTATATATAAAATGTGAATGCTATTAAGGCAATAAATCACAAGGCTGGATAATGACTCAACCTGTAAGGGAATGCTGATGAAACTCTGGAATAAAACACTGCTTGCTTCCGCCCTGTGCCTGACCCTGTTTGGCTGCGACGATGCGTCGAAAGTGGATAACAAACTGGATAAGGCCAAAGATAATGCGGAGCAGATGAAGGATGCCGCGGCGGACAAAGCCCAGGCGATTAAGCAGGATGCGGATAAGCAAATTGATACGCTGAAAAGCCAGGCCGACGCCGAGGCCGATCGTCTGAAGGATCAGGCCAGCGCCATCAAGGCGGAGGCGGACAAGAAAGCGGATGCCATCGCCCAGCAGGCCAAAGCCCAGGCCGATGCGGTGAAGCAGAATGCAAAGCAGGAAAGTGACCGCATAGTCAAAGAGGCGGGTCAGATTAAAGACAACGCCATCGGTGATGCCAATCAGCTTTCGGCGGAAGCGGCGAGCAAAACCAAAGCCATTCAGGACAGTATCGCGAAGGATAAACAGAACACCACGCCACCGCCCGCCCAGCAGTAACTCGCGGTGTTTGCCGGGCCGTCGCCCGGAAATATAGGGAGCGGAGCCTGATAGATTGCCCGGCGGCGCTGCGCTTGCGCGGGCCTACGCAGGGGGCGGGTTGGCTGCGCAATGACCGGGCATCACCCTTTTGTAGGCCGGGCAAGGCGACGCCGCCCGGCATATGGGCCGCAATAACATCCTGCTGAGGGGTATCTTACGATACCCCTTTTTTATGCCCGCCGCGGGTTCAACGGTTTGGCAGCAGGGTGCCTTTCAGGCCGTGTGGCTCGGAGCGCAGATATTGCGAAGGAACGCGAACCTGGGCGCCGAGGCTGGCGGCAGCGTGCCATGGCCAGTGCGGATCGTAGAGCACCGCGCGGGCGAGGGCGATCAGGTCGGCATCGCCATTCTCCAGCGCCGCTTCCGCCTGCTGCGGGTCGGTGATCAGCCCTACGCCAATCACCGGGATGGCTACCTGCTCGCGAATGTCGCGGGCGAAAGGCAACTGGTAGCCCGGACCGACGGTGATGGCCTGCTGCGGCGACAAACCGCCGCTGGAGACATGGATATAGTCGCTGCCCAGCGCTTCCAGCTGCTGGCTGAACTGAATGGACTGCTCGCCGTCCCAACCGCCTTCAACCCAGTCGGTAGCCGACAACCTGACGCCCACCGCCATGGCGTTGCCCACCGCCTCGCGGATTGCCTTAAACACTTCCAGCGGATAGCGCATTCGGTTTTCCAGCGAACCGCCATACTCGTCACGGCGCTGATTGCTGAGCGGTGAAAGAAACTGGTGCAGCAGATAGCCGTGAGCGGCGTGCAGCTCAATCAGCTCAAAGCCCAGGCGTTGGGCGCGCAACGCGCTGGCGACAAAGGCCGCTTTGATGCGTGCCAGATCGGCATGGCTCAGCTCCGCCGGGGCGCGGTCGCCGTCGTGAAACGCCACCGCGGAGGGGGCGACGGTCTGCCAGCCGCCCTGGTTGAGCGCCAGCTGATGGCCACCCTGCCAGGGGGCCGCGCAGGAGGCCTTGCGCCCGGCATGCCCCAGCTGGATCCCCAGAGGGATCGGTGACCAGGCCCGGATATCCTCCACCACGGCACGCAGGGCGTTTTCGGTTTCATCATCCCACAGCCCCAGATCCCCAGGCGAGATACGTCCCGCCGGCTCTACTGCCGTGGCTTCCAGAATTAACAGGCCGGCGCCGGAGAACGCCAGCTGCCCGAGGTGGATCCGGTGCCAGGAGGTTGCCTTCCCCTCGTCGGCAGAATACTGACACATGGGGGCGATAACGATACGGTTATCCAGCGTCAACTGACCAATACGCGTCGCGCTAAAAAGATGACTCATGAGTACCTCGTAAATGTTAGACGTGGTCTTGCACGGGGGCGAACAGCCACTGTTTATAGCACGCCTGCTGGCCCCCCTTTATTCGGATATTGCGTTTAAACGTCCTGCTATTCGATAAACCAGAGACGACGCCGCCGGCCAGTTGCCTGCTGGGAGACCGCGCGGGCCATTGCGCTGCCAATCTCGGCGCTGGCCGTCAGCCCCTGGACAAAGGGGCGATCGTGCATCAGCCAGGGAAGAGCGCCGAAGGCGACCCGGCCGCGCACGGCCTCCGGCGCCTGCAGCGTGTAGTCATCGCCAACGTCAGGAATAGCGTCGCCGCAGGCCAGCAGCTGCTGGCGCAGTGAAGGAAAGGGCAGATCACGGGTTTTCAATGCTTTCTGTCCGCGGGCATCGATAAAGACATCGAATTCACAGCGCTGCTGATGATGGACAATCAGCGTCCGGTCAGACTCGCGCTGCAGCTCGTAATCCTCGCCGAGCGCCACAATACGCAGAATACCGGCCCGGTGCAGAGCCAGCAGCCGGCGAATGGACTCCGGCGGGATCGCGGCGTAGTTATCAATAAACACGCGGGCGAGCCCCTGACGGAAGCGACGGCTGTCCTCGTCGTTGAGCTGTGGCACCACGGTTTCAATCGCCTCGTGCAGGCGGAGAATGGCATAGCGCCAGGGCACCGTGTGGCGCTCACGCTTATTGCGCTCCACCTCCTGCAGATTGTGCTGCGCCCACTGGAACGGGTCATGGGTGAGACGGTCAGCAAACCAGGCGTCGGCGATGCTGTCAGGCGTCAGCTGGCGCAGCCCCGTCGCCTCGCACCAGGCCGGGGCGGCATATTCCAGCTCATGGACGATCAGCTGGAACACCCGATCCAGCAGGCCGTCGCTGCCCTCAGCGACGGCCGCCTCAAGGGCGGCGGGGGTGGCGATCTCCAGCGGCTCCCACGGGATCGGGCAGTAAAAATCGGCCTCCGGCAGCACGCCGTTGCGTGACATCAGCGTGATCTCCAGCGCGTCGCTGCCGGGATGCAGGGAAAAATGGGTGGTTTTGTCATGCTCAGTATGGAAAACGCCGTGGCGGGCCACCACCGCCACGGCGGCATCAATCGCGCTTAAGGAGGTCCCGAGGATCCCGACCCGACAGGGGGCTATGCGGGCCTCCATCAGGCCGGTCCACGGACTGGGGAAGTACTGCCGGCTGGCGCGTTCTTCTTCAGGCCACAAATGGCCGGTGGCAATCACCACCAGATCGACCATTACCGGCTGTGCCGCGCCGTCGGTGTGGATGGCGATCCCGACGGGCTGCACCGCAATATCTGTGACCTCACAGGACTCGCAGACGCTCACCACGAAGCCGGCGTCTCTGGCCCGTTGCACAAGATATAGAAAGCGGTCGCGGTAGTACTCGCCGAGGATCACCCGCGGCAGAAACTGGCGCTCATGCAGAGCCTGCCGTTCAAGACCGCGCGCCGCCAGCCAGTCGTCGCTCTGCTGCTGCAGCCATTGCAGATAGGTCAGGTCAATAGGGGGGATCTCAATGCTGGCAATATTGGCCAGCATCTGCGCCGCGGTATTATCGTCGCTATAGGGCATACCCACCCCGGCCTGCGCCTCTTTTTCAAACAGCGCGATCGATAGCGGCTCACCGCGCTTCACCAGTTCATACAAGGTGTAAATCCCCGTCGGCCCGGCGCCGACGATGGCGATTCTCTTCATGATTCTCTCCCTTCCTGTGGGTGGATGCGGCATCTGGGGCAGTGCACTGAAGCCAGCCTGTCCTTAATTCTGGTCGAAAATTAGCGAACCGGTGGGCCGTCGCACGCAATTTGAAACAAATTAGCGTGCTAATAAACTTGCCGACGGCCAGAAAAGGGGTGTAATTAACAAAAGAGCAACTTTCTATACAAACAATTTACACAAGCGGTGGCACCAGCCTGCTCTGCCGGACGCCGCGCAAGCTCCCGGCAACGCCGTCGGGATAGGGATGACAAGATGCACGGCTGGACTTCACGACAGCGCAACGCGGCGATCGCCAGTTTTTTAAGCTGGACGCTCGATGCTTTCGACTTTTTCCTGTTGGTTTTTTTACTGAGCGATATCGCCCACTCGTTTCACGTCGACCTTGAAGAGGTCACCCTGGCGATTCTGCTGACCCTGGCCGTGCGGCCCGTTGGCGCGCTGATCTTCGGCCGGGCGGCGGAGAAGTTTGGCCGCAAACCGATCCTGATGCTCAACATCGTTTTCTTCTCCGCCTTTGAGCTGCTCTCCGCCGCGGCGCCGTCGTTGATGCTGTTTTTTCTGCTGCGGGTACTGTACGGCGTGGCGATGGGCGGGATCTGGGGCGTGGCTTCGTCGCTAGCGATGGAGACGATCCCTGACCGCTCGCGCGGCCTGATGTCCGGTCTGTTCCAGGCGGGGTATCCCTTCGGCTATCTGCTGGCGGCCGTGGCCTACGGGCTGTTGTTTACTCAGCTCGGCTGGCGCGGGATGTTTGTCATTGGCGCCGCCCCGGTGCTGCTGTTGCCGTTTATCTATTTCTGCGTCGAGGAGTCCCCGGTCTGGCTGGCGGCACGGCAGAGTAAAGCGAGCACGGCTCTGCTGCCGGTGTTGCGTAGCCACTGGAAGCTGTGCCTGTACCTGGTGGTGCTGATGGCGGCCTTTAACTTCTTCTCCCACGGGACGCAGGATCTCTACCCGGTCTTTTTGAAAGTCCAGCACGGCTTCGAGCCTAAAACGGTCAGCATTATCGCGGTGTGCTACAACATCGCCTCGATCATCGGCGGGGTTTTCTTCGGCTCGCTGTCGGAGAAGATTGGCCGGCGCAAAGCGATTATGAGCGCCGCCCTGCTGGCGCTGCCGGTGATCCCGCTGTGGGCATTCGCCAGCGGCTCGCTGGCGCTGGGGGCCGGGGCGTTTCTGATGCAGTTTATGGTGCAGGGCGCCTGGGGGGTGATCCCTACCTGGCTCAACGAACTGGTTCCGGCCAACACCCGGGCAGTGCTGCCCGGCTTCGTCTATCAGCTGGGTAACCTGCTGGCCTCGGTGAATGCCACCCTGCAGGCCTCCATTGCCCGGCACCACGGGCATAACTACGGCCTGGCGATGGCCCTGGTGGCCGGGACGGTGGCGATCGTCATTACCATTCTGACCTTCTTTGGCCGTGAGGGCCGGATGACGCAACCCGCCGGGACGGCGCCTCACCAGCCGCTCTCCACCAGCCGTTAAGCGCTAACGCCGGGCGTTGTCAGACGCCCGGCAGACAAGCTAACCGCGCAGGCGAACCGTCGCCGTCTGGCGTTTCTCCAGCGAGCAGATGCCAATCCCCAGCATAATGAACAGCGCGCTGAACAGGTGCCAGGCATGCGGCTGGGTATGCAGGAAGAGGATGCTCAACACCCCGCCGGAGAGCGGGATGATATGGGTGTAAATTTCCCCCCGCGTGGCGCCAATCGTAGCGATACCTTTATTCCAGAAAAGATAGGCCAGCCACGACGGGAAAATCACCAGATAAGCCAGACCGCTGAGGAAAAACGGCTCGCGCCAGGCGGTCCAGTCCTGCGCCGGGTGGCGCATCAGCCAGAAGGCGACGATTGGTAGCAGGAGCAGGGCGCCGAGCAGCGAGCTGACGGCGACAAAGCCATTCGCCGGGATGCGGCGGTCCTTCAGACGTAACAGCGAACAATAGAGCGCCCAGCTCAGCGCCGAACCCATCGCCCACAAATCGCCGACGGAAAAAGTATGCAGCGAGGCGGCATGCAGCGGATCCCCCTGGAATAAGAGGATCATCACCCCAAGAGTGCTGAAGACCACCCCCAGCCAGTTGCGGGCCGATACCGGGTCGCGAAAAATCAGCCGGTTAATCAGCAGCACCATGCTCGGCGTGGCGGACATATAGATGGCGGCGTTGAGGGCGGAGGTAGTTTGCAGACCGATATAGAGCGTGAGCGGGAAACTGACCTGACCGCACAGGGTGAGCACCAGCACCGCCGGGGCGTTTTCCTGCAGCAGGTGACGACTGTCGGCAATCTGCCGGCGGTAGAGCAGGCCCAGCAGCAGCGCCGTCAGCGCCCACCGCGCTTCGGTCATCAGGATCGGATCCACGCCCTGAACCAGCACGTGACCGACAACGTAATTCCCCCCCCAGAACAGGGCGGCCAGCGTCAGTAACAGATAGGGCATAGTGATTCCTTGTGTCGTTTGTCACTGTACTTGATGGTAACGTTATTATTTTTATAATATCAATAATATTTTAGTGGTTTTTGTTTGTTTTGTTTAAATTTTTTAACAAACAGAATGTTAGTAATATGAATGAAATTTACGTTGCCGCATTGTGAGCGGTACTATACCGTATAGTCGCCATGCATTTCACAGGGATAAATTCATGCGTAATACCGACAATGGGGTCATTGGTCGTGACCAAACCGCGGTGATGGCCAGGCTGGCGCTGGATGAGTTAATTGACCAGCTTCTGCACAGTAACGCGCTGTCGCTGAAGCTGACGGCCAATCCGCAGGTCGCCGACAGAGCCTGGCATCTGGCTGAGAATACCTGCATCCGCGCCTTCTCTGCTGACGACCCGCAGGCCAAAAAGCGCGCGCACCATGCGCTGTTCATCCTCTATCAGTCCTGGCTTGCCGACCCGCTCTCGCCGGCGGCTGCCAATCAGTTTCATCCGCTGCTCTCCGGGATCCGAAATTACATTGAGTCTGAGTGGCTGCGGGCGGAAAGCAAACGTTTCCATCGCCAGAGACCGGTGCTCAATGCCGGCAATATCGTCGACGAACTGCGCGCTCTATGCCAGCAGCACCCGGCGTCTCATCATCCGCTGTTCGATTTCCTTGCCAGCGAGGCCTCCGCCGCGCAGATCGACTATTTCTTCAAAAGCGACAGCGCGCTGAATCTGCTTTTCTTCGATCTGGTGGCGATGGGGCTGGTGGGCTCGTTGCCGGAAACCCGCGCCGAGATTGCGCAGAATCTGTGGGATGAGATAGGTCAGGGCAGCACTGAGATCACCCACGTCAATCTGTATAAGGATTTACTGAAGCGGCGGAATATCGCCTTACCGGACAATCATTTCGCCCATCTGTACGAGTGGCAGGGGCTGGCCGGGTATAACGCCTTTATGGTCGGCGGCGTAAATCGTCAGCATTACTACAAATCACTGGGGGTGATGGCGATGACCGAACTGCTCGACCCGCCGCAGTATGAAAAACTGGTGGCGGGCTGTCGGCGGATTGGGCTTTCCGATCGCGACGTGCATTACTATGCCGAACATATCACGGTCGATATCGGCCATGCGGACGGTTGGCTGAACAATGTGATTGTGCCGATTGGCAAAAAACATCCGGCGGCGATGGAGGAGGTCTACTTTGGCGCCGCGCTGCGCCTGCAAACCTGCAACGATTACTATGATGGCCTGCTGGCGGCGCTGCAGTCGCTGGACGGCAGCGCATCATCTCACAGCGTACCGCCTTCTGAGTAAATAAGCGCTTTGGCCGCGCTCCAGGCGGTCGTCCCCGGCGGGATCCCCCGGCATTCGGCGGACTCGGCCTGCTGGGCGGCGATGGCGCCATCGATGAGCATCACCATCATCATAGCGACCCGTTCGGCAGGCTCTGGTTTTAATACCAGAGTCAGGATATCGCGGAAAAACTGCCACAGGCGCGACTTGAACCGGGAGCACTGCTCCCGGATCGCCGGCGATGACGCGCCATATTCGAACAGCGCGCGGGTGAACATGCAGCCGTGGAACGTTTCGCAGGTCAACCAGCACTGATAGTAGTCGAACACGGCGAACAACTTCTCCCGCGCGGTGGCTTTATCCGCGGTGATCTGCGTCAGATCCTGCATAAACTCGCTCTCTTTTTGCCGGAGGATAGCCAGAATGAGCGCCTCTTTATCGGCATAGTAGCGGTAGAAGGTCATTTTGGAGATGCCGGCATGCTCAGCAATCCGCTCAATGCTGGGGGACTGATATCCTTCGCGATTAAACAGCGCGCTGGCGTGGCGGAGAATGTCCGCTTGTTTTGGCTTCATGCGTTTTCCTGTCGACTGGTTCGCTGTCACGACGGCCGGAGACACGGCCGTCCTGCGACAGCGGTGCATTATGCCGGATATTGCCGCCAGGCGGAAAAAAGTAAATCAGCCGCACCTTAGCGGCGCCGGTGTGTCTGTATAAGGTTACAAGGATGAAGAAGAACATTGCCTTTTTTGACTTCGATGGCACGATCACCCACGAAGATACGTTTACCCCTTTTATTTATCAGTCCCTCGATGCGAAAGCCATTCGTCAGGGCAAATTGCGGCTGTTGCCGTATATTCTCGCCTGGAAAATGGGCTGGCTTTCCGCCTCTGCCATCCGGCAAAAAGTATTTCATTATGCTTTTGCCGGGAAATCGCAACCTGAGATTCTGCAGCGCGGGAACGATCATAGCCAGGTATTTATTCCCTATACACTGCGGGAGAACGCGATGCAGCGCATAGCCTGGCATCAGGCGCGAGGGGACACCGTGGTGGTGGTTTCAGCCTCGCTGGATGTCTATCTTCGACCGTGGTGCCAGCAGCATAATCTTGAGCTGCTGTGCAGCGAAGTGGAATTCCAAAACGGGGCAGCGACCGGAAAGTATCAGGGTGGAGACTGCAGCGGTCTGGCCAAAAAAGCGCGTATCCTGGCGAACTACTCCCTGGCCGATTACGAGGAGATCTTCGCCTACGGCGATACGCCGGAAGATTTCGCCATGCTGGCGCTGGCCACTACTCAAATCTATCGCTGGGATGAGGCTCCGCCATGAGCCTGGCAGCGCCAGGCTACGCAGGTTAAGATGGCGCGCGATTGCCCGTCTCACCAGGAAGAAGAGAAGAGATGATGTTACCCCTGACCACGCCCCGGCTGCTGCTGCGCCGGTTCAGAACGGAAGATCTGCCGTCTTTCAGCCATTATCGCAACCTGCCGGAGGTGGCCCGCTTTCAGAGCTGGACCCACTACAGCATGGCAGAGGCGACAGCCTTCTATGAACAACAGCGTTCGCTGGCCTTTGCTGAGGATGAAAGCTGGTTCCAGCTTGCCGTAGCGATCCAGGCCAACGGTGCGCTGGCGGGAGATGTGGGGATCCACTTTTTCGATCAGGGCAGACAGGCCGAGCTGGGGATGACCTTTTCCCCGGCATATCAGCATCAGGGGTATGCCCGGGAAGCCATGCGGGCGGTGATAGCCTTACTCTTTGAGCAGTTAGCCCATCACCGGCTGATAGCGGTGGTAGACACTCGCAATACCGGGGCGATCAAACTCCTCGAAGGGCTGGGCTTTCGTCGCGAGGCGCATTACCGGCAGAATATCTTTTTTAAAGGCGAGTGGGGCGATGAGTATCTGTACGCGCTGCTGCGCAGCGAATATCAGTGAAGTGACGGCATGGCCGTCACTTCTGTCCGGCCGGGCGATCAGCTATGCTGGCGGATAAAGCGCGCGCGCCACGGTTTTAGCACCCACAGCGCGAGGGCGGCGGTGATAAAATCCAGACCAATCGCGCAGCTGAAAACCACATGCCAGCCGTGGGTGTACTGATAGAGCAGCGCCGCCAGCGGGCCGCCGAAGATGGACCCGATGCCCTGCGAAATATACAGCCAGCCATAGTTGCTGGCGGCATTTTCGCTGCCAAAGGTATCAGTGAGCGTCGACGGAAAGAGCGAGAAGATCTCCCCCCAGCCAAAGAACACCACCCCGGAGAGCAGGACAAACAGCAGCGGATCTTCCCGGCACGCCAGCCAGAGCGTCATCGCCACTCCCTCCAGCGCAAAGGCGATAAACATGGTTTGCTCGCGGCCGAAGCGGTCGGAAATAAAACCAAACAGCGGCCGGGTTAAGCCGTTGGTGAAGCGGTCTATCGTTAACGCCAGCGGCAGCGCCGCCATGCCAAACACCACCGCCTGGCTAATGCCGAAGTCCTCGGCGAACACCGCCATCTGCGAGGTGACCATCAGCCCGGAAGTCGACATCATTGCCATCATGGCAAACATCAGCCAGAACAGCGGCTGGCGCAGCATTTCCCGGGAGGTAAACGATCTGCTGCTCTGCGCCACCGTCTGGCTGACGGGCAGGAAGACAGCAGGCGGCGGCAGCTTCAGCCCCTGACTGGCGAGGAAGCCGACGAGGGCGAAAAGGATCCCGAAAGTTGTCAGCGTGTGTTCAAGGCCGTTAGTGGTCAGCGACAGGGAGATGGGGAAAGTGGTTATGATCGCCCCCATCCCGTAGCCCGCCGCCACCGCGCCGGCGGCAAAACCCCGCTGCCTTGGGAACCATTTAACCATCAGGCCGACAACGCCGATATAGACGATCCCGGTCCCGAGGCCGCCCATGCAGCCATAAACCAGCCACAGCGTCGCCAGGCCCTTCACCTGCGCAGAAAGCACCCAGCTCATTCCGGCCATCACCGTGCCGATAGCGATCAGCCGCCGTGGGCCAAATTTTTCCACTAACCGCCCCTGAAAGGGCGAAAAGAAGGTCTGGAGGATGATCAACAGCGAGAAGGTGACCTGCAGCTCGGGCAGACCGACGCCCAGCCTGGCGGCCAGGGGTTTCGTCAGCAGCGTCCAGACATATTGCGGGCTGGAGATGGCGGCCATACAGATCAAGCCCAGCACCAGCTGGCGCCATTTGTCATATTTCGGGGTAACCAACGGTTCGCTGAGTGTCGTCATGTTGTTCTCCGTTTTCAGTTAGCAGACTTCCGTGAAACGCATTCACCCTGGATGCCTCACGGAAAGGGGAAGGTGGCGACCGCAGAGTGACGACGTGTTGTGGCCATACGGCATACGATCTTGTCCACATCGCGGTATACAAGCGCACAGCATTAAACGTGCCAGTTAAAATAGTGCTTTATATACATGCAGTTAACATGGCGATGCGGGATTTGATGGGCTTCAGTATGGTGAACAGCCGGCACTGAGTCGGTGCAAATGGGTCATCGCTGTGCGCTTCACTTGCTGACTGGCACCAGGTCGATGGTAGGTCTGATGGAAAAATAGACATGGCATTCAAGCGGGGGACAGGAACTCTCCTGCTTATCCTGTTCAGGATCGCTGATGATATTCACGCCATGGATACTGGGGGCGCTAACCTGGCCGGTGCGAACGGCTTTAAATAGCATCCTGGTAAAGTAAAGATAAACCGTGCATAAACATGACGCAGAAAAAAGTGAACAACAAGTTACTGGTAACAATTTTTTAAATTCAAATTAGAATTGTTTTAATGGTTATTTTCTCAATGTGCTGATTTATAGGTTTAAATATATTTGCAGGCTGAATTTTGATCAGTGAGTGAACATGGATAATATCATTGATAATACCAATATCATGATCTATGGTAGCGCATGCTTAATAGTGAATTTAATGAGGTTGAAATGCATAACTATATTACGAAAGGTATTGCGCTGGCTGTAGCTATCGCTGCCTCAGGAATGGTGCAGGCTGATGAGAAAAAGAATCATGATCCTTATTTTTCGGGGATCAAGATTTTTGCGCAAAAGGAGTCCACCGGAAGTGAATGGGATAGCGTTACCGGCGAGGCGAAGTATCTGATATTCTATAAAGTTACGCTTGATAATTACTCTAATAAAAGCATTGAACCAGGCAAAGATAACAAAATGTGCTTCTTTTTGTATGATAAAAATGGCAAATCATTTATGAGCACCGGAATTCAAATGGAGATGCTGAAAAAATACAAACCCATTGAAAGCCGAACCGGAAGCGTGTTATTCAGCAGCGCCGATCCTGAAATACTGAATATACCTTTTGTTCGTCTTGCTTTCGGTAAAGAGTGCTTAACAAAATAACCACCATCCAGAGTGTGGATGATCTGCCTTATATGATGTTAGCGTAACACCGGGCGTCAGTCAGGTGTTACGAGACCTTATTATTTACCTGAACATTCCAACTGAATGATGAGGATGCGTGCGAGGCAGAGACCAGTGGTGAAAAGCACCGCGCTCACCTGAAGAGGGTCACTCGTATTTCGGTTTTACGCGGAGGAGGTGCGTCTGCCGGGAGGGGGATGCACTGGCCAGTTATTGGACAACCTTACGCGTCTTTTTTGCTCCGCTATCCCTGACGCTCCTGATGATTTTTCTCAGTTGGCATATGCCAAAACTCATAGCAAATTTATTAGGGTGCTTCGGTTTGCTTACTGCACCTGAAAAAAGGGATCGCTCGACAAAACTGCTATCCTGATACAAAACAGTATCAGCGTGTAACTCGCCAGATATCATCAGCACTGTTATTAGCAAAAGGAGAGATCTTTTCATCATTCGTTCTCTGATAGCTTAATTCTGTTGCTATTTATCTGCGCATTATGTGCACCGTTCAGCAATGGCAGTAACCGACCGATGTATATCCGGCGCATGCGGCGCATAATAAAATTCTACCGAAGTCTGCCTGCTGTTGAATTTGCTGATTTCAACCCACGCGACAGCCGTGGTTTCAGTATTTATCAGATTGTACTTATAAACATTTTCAGGGAGAGTGTCATCATATTCCAGTGATAGTTTCTCTTTAGTGGCTGCATAATGAAGGCAATCAACCACCTGGCTTTTTCCCTGATTAACATAGTAAGTTTTTTCTTCCGGATGTATGCCTACATCCCCGAGATCCACACAACCATTTAACAGAATAAGGGGTGGTAACATCAGCAATATTTTCATGGATCCTCTCTGTGTTAAATAACATTGGCGTGATTTTAACTTGTATTTAACAGGCTAATCATGCTGGATTAACGAATGGTGATTTCATTCCGCCCCTCTCCTTCACGTGGCGCAATATTATCATCGTACGTTAAAACGCACAACCAGGAAATTTAGCGTTAGTAGGTATTCAACATTTAAATGCTTTACCGTCAGGCGGGTCGTACAGGCGGAAAAATAAGGATAACGCCCCCTGGCGACGGGGCAGCGGAGAAGTCCCTGCTACTTCCCAAATATCGAAGCGGCGTAATGGCAAACATTTACCCGCGCAATGATCATTAGTTACAGGACTCATCCCCCATGACCAACGGCCGGTTGTTTGCCAGGACGCGGTTGGCTTTCCCTCTGCACCAAAGCCATGCAATGCCCCACTTTTACTCCCCATTTTTGGGAGGCGATGCCCCGGTTGGCGGTAAATCGCTGATGGAACGGCTATCTGGCTCCTGGCATGGTGCTTGCAAGAACATCGGCAGAAAGCAGCGCAACAGACAATTCAGATCACACAATAGCTGGCTAGGGTTCCGGTTCACCGCGGTGAACGTCTGGTCCGAGAGCTGGCGACCTCGGCGAGGTTACACGGCGGGATAAAAGCCCGGGAGACAGCAGCACCGTTGGGTGTCGCGCTGCTCCGTTTCTCGTGCTAACCAGAGGTCCACCATGAAAACATCGCCGCTCCTCCGCTCACTCGTCCTGTCGCTGACGCTGCTGACCAGCGTCCCGTCCTTTGCCGCCGTCAAAAAAGAGTTCAACGTCTGCTGGACCATCTACGCCGGCTGGATGCCCTGGGGCGCCATCAGCAATGAAAAGATCATTGATAAATGGGCCAGCAAATACGGCATCAAAATCAATATCGTTCAGCTCAACGATTACATCGAATCCATCAACCAGTACACCGCCGGGCAGTTTGACGGCTGCACGATGACCAACATGGACGCGTTGACGATCCCGGCGGCGGGCGGTGTCGACAGTACGGCGCTGATCACCGGCAGCTACTCCGACGGTAACGATGGGGTGGTCCTCAAAGGGGTGGATAAAAAGCTCAGCGACCTGAAAGGAATGTCGGTGTATCTCCCGGAGCTGTCGGTATCCCACTATCTGCTGGTGCGCGGCCTGGAAAAAGCCGGGCTACAGGAAAAAGACGTCAAGGTGGTGAATACCTCCGATGCCGATATCGTCTCGGCCTTCGGCACCAGCGGCGTGCGGGCGGCGGTGGCCTGGAATCCACAGCTGTCGGTTATCAAAAAGACCCCGCAAACCAGCGAAGTGTTTAGCTCCTCGCAGGTGCCCGGCGAGCTTATCGACATGATGGTGGTGAATACCCAGACCCTGAAAGATAACCCCGCGCTGGGCAAAGCCCTGACCGGTGCCTGGTTTGAAATGATGGCCAAAATGAAGGCCGGGGATAGCCAGGCGTTGAGCGCTATGGCCGCCGACGCCGGTACCGATCTTGCCGGCTACCAGGCGCAGCTGAAAACCACCCATCTGTTCTGGACGCCTGCCGACACCCTGGCGTTTATCTCCTCGCCAGATCTGGCGAAAACCATGCAGCGAGTGGCGCAGTTCTCGTTCGATAAAGGCCTGCTGGGTGAAGGGGCGCAGAGCGCGGACTTTATCGGCATGACCTTTCCGGGAAATGTCACCCTCGGCGATGCCGCCAACCGCAAACTGCGCTTTGACGACAGCTACCTGAAGCTGGCCGCCGCGGGTCAGCTCTAATGATTGCCGCCGGGAGACCACGCCATGCGCCACATTAACCGTTATCCCCAAAAGGGGATGCGCCTGACGCTGATGCTGCTGCCTTTTGTCGTGCTGATCGCCGCCTGGTTTATGGGATCGGCGGTGCGGCTGGAAGCCAATCCGCAGGACAAGTTGCTGCCAGGCCTGTCGCAGATGGTGGCAGCCATTGACCGGATGGCGTTCACCCCGGACAAACGCAGCGGCGAGTATCTGCTGTGGGCCGATACGCTGATCAGCCTGAGCCGTCTGCTGACGGGCCTGGCCGTCTCGTCGCTGATCGGCCTCGTCATCGGCATCGCCGCCGGCGTCTTCCCGATGTACCGCGCGGCGCTGTCGCCGCTGCTGACGGTGGTGTCAATGATCCCGCCGCTGGCGATCCTGCCGGTGCTGTTTATCGTCTTTGGCCTGGATGAGCTGTCGAAAGTGATGCTGATCGTCATCGGTATTACGCCGATGCTGGCGCGCGACCTGGAGCAGCGGGCGCAGGAGATCCCGGCGGAGCTGTTTATTAAGGCGCAGACCCTCGGCGCCAATAGCTGGACCCTGGTGCTGCGGGTGGTGCTTCCCCAGCTGCTGTCGCGGCTGATCACCTCCCTGCGCCTGCTGCTGGGCTCGGCATGGCTGTTCCTCATCTCCGCCGAGGCCATCTCCGCCACCGCCGGGCTGGGGTACCGCATTTTCCTGGTGCGGCGCTATATGGCGATGGACGTGATTATTCCCTATGTCATCTGGATCACTTTGCTGGCATGGCTGATGGATCTGGCGCTGCGCCAGCTGCACAAGGCCTGTTTCCCGTGGGCGGAAGGAGGTCGGGGATGAGTTTTATCGACATCAAAAACATCTGGCAGGAGTACGGCGACCACGTGGTGCTGGAGCGCATCAATCTGCAGGTCAAAGAGGGCGAGTTTTGCTCGATGGTCGGCGCGTCCGGCTGTGGTAAATCGACCTTTCTGCGCCTGCTGCTCGGTCAGGAAAAACCGACCCGTGGTGCCATCCTGCTCGACGGCCAGCCGCTGGCGGCGGAGCCGGACCGCAGTCGTGGTGTGGTCTTCCAGCGCTATTCGGTGTTTCCGCATCTCAACGTGCTGGATAACGTCGCCATCGGTCTGGAGCTGCCGGCGTCCCCGCTGCTGGGGCGCCTGTTTGGCGGCAGAAAGCGCGAGGCCCGGCAACAGGCCCAGCGGATGCTGGAGAAAGTGGGCCTGGGACACGCCCTGGATAAATACCCGGCGCAGCTCTCGGGCGGGATGCAGCAGCGGCTGGCCATTGCCCAGGCGTTCGTGATGCAGCCGCGGGTGCTGCTGCTGGACGAGCCCTTCGGCGCGCTGGATCCCGGCATTCGCAAGGATATGCATGCGCTGCTGCTCCAGCTGTGGAGCGAAACGCGCATGACGGTGTTTATGGTCACCCACGACCTGGCGGAAGGCTTCAACCTCGGCACGAGGCTGCTGGTGTTCGACAAAGTGCGCATCGACCCGCAGGCGCCCAACGCCTGGGGAGCGCGTATTACCTACGACATCCCGCTCAATGAAGCGCGGATGGCACAGCTGGCCGCCGGTAGCGACACCAACGTTTACGCATTAAGGAGATAAATTGATGACTGAACTGCTTCACTCCACCCCCAGCCTGCGCGAAGAGCAGCTTCCCGGCGGGGCGCACACCTCGCTGATTTTGCGCAAAGGGCAGATCCTGCGCCTGACCGATATCGACGGCGGGGCGAACGTCAGCATGATGATGCTCAACCCCCATGAGAAAAGTGAGCGCCTTAACCTGCCGGATACCCTCAAGGGGCAGCATACCGCGCGTCTGACCACCGGGCACTGTTTCTACTCCGATATGGGCCGGGTGCTCGCCGGGATCGTCGCCGACAGCTGCGGCTGGCACGATCCGTTCGGCGGGGTCCTTAACGCCGAAGAGACGCGCGACAAATATGGCGCCGGACGCTACCAGGAATTACGCAATGGTTTCTACCGCAACGGCGTCGATAACCTTCTGGTGGAGATGGGGAAATGGGATCTCGGTCTGGAAGATCTGCTGATGGTGGTCAACTTCTTCAGCAAAGTCACCGTCGATGACGAGGGGCGCTTTCACTTTGTCTCCGGCAACAGCCGCGCCGGGGATTACGTGGAACTGTATGCCCCGATGGACGTCCTGCTGGTGCTCACCGCGCTGCCGCATCCCCAGGATCCGGCCACCGAGTATGCCCCCCGTCCGGTGCAGCTGAGCTGGTATCAGGCCGACGATGAAGACGCAGCCACCCAGGCGCTCCTGACCCGCGATGAGAACCAGCGCGCGTTCCGCAATACCCAACTTTTTGCCCTGTAAGGAGGCGTTTATGACCCTTATCACCAGTAACCGACGCCCGGAAGAGGCCGTCTATCGCCATGTGATCCCCGCCGGGGAGCCGTGGCTGTTTGAGGTAAAAAAAGGGCAAATCCTGCGCCTGCTCGATCTTGAAGGCAACCAGGCGATTGATACTCTGTTTTACAACGCCGACAACCCGCGCGAGCGCTACGATGCGCAGCGCACGCTGCGCCGCCAGGGTAACGCCTACCTGACCGCCGGCAGCGTGCTCTATTCCAATCTTGGTCATCCGCTGATGACCATCGTGGCCGATACCTGCGGGCGGCACGATACCCTCGGCGGCGCCTGCGCCCAGGAGAGCAACACCGTGCGCTACGCTCTCGACAAGCGCTATATGCACAGCTGCCGGGACAATTTTCTCTGCGCCTGTCTGCACGATGGCCGTCTGCATAAACGCGATATCGGCGCCAACATTAACTTCTTTATGAACGTGCCGGTGACGCCGGAGGGTGGTCTGACCTTCGAGGATGGCATCTCGGCGGCGGGAAAATACGTGGAACTGCGCGCGGAGTGTAACGCCATGGTGCTGATCTCCAACTGCCCGCAGCTCAACAATCCCTGCAACGGCTGGAACCCGACCCCCGCCGAGGTGCTGGTATGGAACTGACCCGCTGGCAGCGCTGGCGTTTGCTGGCCTTTCGGCTGTTCGCCGTTCGCGCCGACCGCCTGAACCACACGCCGACGCGCCACCTTTAAGCGCCGGCTCTCCCGGGGACGACCTCAGGGGAAGACGAATTGTTGCGGGACGACCCGCTTCGCTGTGAGTTCCGCTTATGTTTGATACCTTACTGATTGCTAACCGCGGGGCGATTGCCTGCCGCATTCTGCGCACCCTGCGCGCCATGCAGGTGAAGGGCGTCGCCGTGTACGCCGAAGCCGACCTGAGCAGTCTGCACGTCCGCGAAGCGGATGAGGCGCTCAGCCTTGGCGAGGGGCCGGCAGCGCAAACCTATCTGATGGTAGAGAAGATCATTGCCGCCGCGCTGCAGAGCGGCGCCCGCGCTATCCATCCCGGCTACGGCTTTCTGTCGGAAAACGCCGCCTTCGCCGAAGCCTGTGAGGCGGCGGGACTGGCGTTTGTTGGCCCGACTCCGCAACAGCTGCGAACCTTCGGCCTGAAGCATACCGCCCGCGCCCTGGCGAAGGCGGAGGGCGTTCCGCTGCTGGAAGGCAGCGAACTGCTGGCCGACAGTGAGGAAGCCTGCCGGGCGGCTGAGGCGGTGGGCTACCCGGTGATGCTCAAGAGCACGGCGGGCGGCGGAGGGATTGGCATGCGCGTCTGCCGCGACGCCCGCGAACTGAGCGAGGCGTTTGCCACGGTACAGCGGTTGGGGCAAAACAACTTCAGCGACGCCGGGGTGTTTCTCGAAAAATATATCGAACGCGCCCGCCATCTGGAGGTGCAAATCTTTGGCGACGGGAAGGGGGAAGTTATCGCCCTCGGCGTGCGCGACTGCTCGCTGCAGCGACGTAACCAGAAAGTGATTGAAGAGACCCCGGCGCCAAATCTGCCGGACGGGATGGCGCAGGCGCTGTGTAGCGCGGCCATTGCCCTTGGAAAAGCAGTGAACTACCGCAGCGCCGGGACGGTGGAGTTTGTCTACGACAGCGCGGCGCAGCGTTTCTATTTCCTCGAGGTCAATACCCGACTGCAGGTGGAGCACGGCGTGACGGAGCAGGTGTGGGGCGTGGACCTGGTGCACTGGATGATCGCCCTGGCGGCAGGGGATTTACCGCCGCTGAGCGAGCTGGCCGCCGGGCTACAGCCCCGGGGCCATGCTATTCAGGCGCGAATTTACGCCGAAGATCCTGGCCGCCAGTTTCAGCCTTCTCCCGGACTGTTAACCGACGTCTGGTTTCCACCGGCGGACGGCGCCACCCTGCGCATCGATCGCTGGGTGGAGGCCGGGTGTGAGGTGCCGCCGTTTTTCGACCCGCTGTTGGCGAAAGCTATCGTCTGGCGCCCCAGCCGCGATGAGGCGATCGCCGGCCTGGCGCAGGCTCTGGCAGAGACCCGCCTGTACGGCGTCGAAACCAACCGCCAGTACCTGCAGCAGATCCTCAGCTTTGCGCCGTTTACTGCCGGAGAACCCTGGACTCGCTGTCTGGAGCAGTTGCGCTACCGGGCCGATACCGTGGAGGTTCTGAGCGCCGGCACCCAGACCAGCGTCCAGGACTACCCGGGACGTCTGGGGTACTGGGCGGTGGGTGTACCGCCCTCGGGACCGATGGATGACCGGGCGCTGCGCCTGGGCAACCGTCTGCTGGGCAATGCCGAGGGCGACGCTGCGCTGGAGATCACCCTTAGCGGACCCACCCTGAAATTTAATACCGCCGTACAGGCGGTGGTCTGCGGCGCGCCGCTGGCCGTAACGCTCGACGGCGTCGACCAGGAGATGGACTGCGTATTCACTATTCCGGCGGGTGCGACCCTCAGGCTGGGGGCGATAAGCGGGCCAGGGGTCAGAAGCTATCTCTGCCTGCGCGGCGGCATTCAGGTGCCGGATTATTTGGGCAGTAAAAGCACCTTTACCCTCGGTCAGTTTGGCGGCCACGGCGGACGGGCGCTGCGCGCCGGCGACGTGCTGCATCTTGCACCTCCGGCTGAGACCACGGAAAGCGCGGCGCTTCCTGCAGGGTTGCGCACTGAGCTTGCGGCAGTGCGAACGCTGCGGGTGATCTATGGTCCCCACGGCGCGCCGGAGTTCTTTGCCCCGGCGTATATGGCGACCTTTTTTGCCACCGACTGGGAGGTGCATTTTAACTCCAGCCGCACCGGCGTGCGCCTGATCGGGCCCAAGCCGGTCTGGGCCCGCGACAGCGGCGGCGAAGCCGGGCTGCATCCGTCGAATATTCATGACAACCCCTATGCCGTGGGGGCCGTGGATTTTACCGGCGATATGCCGGTGATCCTCGGGCCGGACGGCCCAAGCCTCGGGGGCTTCGTCTGCCCGGTGACGGTGATCGAAGCCGATCTCTGGCAACTGGGCCAGCTTAAGGCGGGGGATAAAGTGCGCTTTGTGGCGGTGGACGTCCCCACCGCCCGGCGACTGGCGGCAGGCCGTCGCGCGGAGCTGGCGACCCTGCAGGCGCAGGACGTTGCCTGGCAGCCTGTGCCGCTTACCTCGCCGGTGGTGATGACCTGCGGCGACGCTGACAAACGCCTGGTGGCGCGCCTCTCCGGCGATACCCATCTGCTGCTGGAGGCCGGTGAGGCGGAGCTGGATCTGGTGCTGCGCTTTCGCATCCATGCCCTGATGCAGGCCCTTGAGGAGCAAGCCCGGGAAGGGATCATTGATATCACGCCGGGGATCCGCTCCCTGCAGCTGCATTACCAGCCGGAAACGCTGGCGCTGGAGAACCTGCTGGCGTGGGTCAGCGGGGAGTGGGCCACGGTCTGCATGAGCGACGATCTGCAGGTGCCAACACGGGTGGTGCATCTCCCGCTCTCCTGGGACGATCCCGCCTGCCGCAAGGCGATCGACAAATATATGACCACCGTCCGCCCGGACGCCCCCTGGTGCCCAAGCAACCTCGAGTTTATTCGCCGGATAAACGATCTCCCGGATGAGCAGGCAGTGTGGCAAACGGTGTTTGACGCCAGCTATCTGGTGATGGGGCTCGGCGATGTCTATCTCGGCGCACCGGTGGCTACCCCCCTTGATCCGCGCCATCGGCTGGTCACCACCAAATACAACCCGGCGCGAACCTGGACGGCGGAAAACTCGGTGGGCATCGGCGGGGCGTATCTGTGCGTCTACGGCATGGAGGGCCCGGGCGGCTATCAGTTTGTCGGCCGCACCCTGCAGATGTGGAGTCGCTATCACGAGGTGGCTGATTTTGCTGGCAAGCCCTGGCTGCTGCGCTTTTTCGACCAGTTGCGTTTCTATCCGGTCTCGGCGGAGGAACTGCTGGAGATTCGCCGCGATTTCCCGCTCGGACGCTACCCGCTGCGCATCGAGCACAGCACGCTGCGGCTGGCGGAGTACCAGCAGTTTCTCGCTCGCGAGGCGCAGAGCATTAGCGCATTTCGCGACCATCAGCAGCGGGCGTTTAACGACGAGCGCGAGCGCTGGATCGCCAGCGGCCAGGCTCATTTCGACAGTCAGGAGAGCGCGACAGAAGAGGCGGGCGATGCGCCGCTGCAGCCGGGGGAGCAGGGGGTGGAAAGCCCGGTATCCGGCAATCTGTGGCAGGTGCAGACCGCGGTGGGCCGCCAGGTACGTGCCGGCGATGTGCTGGTGGTGCTTGAGTCGATGAAAATGGAGATCCCGCTGCTGGCGCCATGCGATGGCAGGGTTCAGCAGGTCAATGTGCAGCCAGGCAGCGCGGTGCGTGCCGGGCAGCGGGTGGCAGTGATTATTGAGGAGAAGGCATGATGCAGCAGACGTTTGATTTACGCCTGGCGACCCTGGCGGCGAACTATCGTAACGGCAACACCACCCCGCGCGCCCTGCTGGCGGCGATCCGCCAGCGGGCGGAAGCGCTGAATCCCGAGTTTAATCTGTTTATTCATCTCCTGAGCGAAGCGGAGCAGGCGCCGTTTCTGGCGGCGCTGGAAGGCCATTCGCCAGAGACGCTCCCGCTGTACGGGGTGCCGTTCGCGATCAAAGATAATATTGACCTTGCGGAGATCGTCACCACCGCTGCCTGTCCGGCGTTTGCTTACCGGCCGACGCAAAGCGCGACCATTGTCGCTCAGCTGATTGCCCTGGGGGCGGTGCCGGTGGGCAAAACCAATCTCGACCAGTTTGCCACCGGCCTGAACGGGACCCGTTCGCCGTATGGCCGCTGCCGCAACGCGTACCATCCCGCTTATCCCTCCGGCGGCTCCAGCGCCGGCTCCGCGCTGGCGGTAGCGCTGGGCGTGGCAAGCTTCGCGCTGGGGACCGACACCGCCGGCAGCGGTCGCGTCCCGGCCGGGCTGAATAACCTGGTGGGGCTGAAAGCGACGAAAGGGGTGATCTCTACCGCTGGAGTGGTACCTGCCTGCCGGACGCTGGACTGCGTGACCTTTTTCAGCGCCACCGCCGACGAGGCCAGCCAGCTGCTGGCCCTGGTTGCCCGATCCGATCAGCAGGATAGCTACAGCCGCCGCAATCCCCAGTGGAACAGCCGTCAGGCCTTTGGCAGGCCGTCCGCCGGGTTTCGCTTTGGCGTCCCGCGGGAGCTTAACTTCCTCGGCTGCCGCGTCAGCGAAGCGCTGTTCGCCCAGGCCGTGCAGCGGCTGACGGCGCTCGGCGGCGTGCCGGTAGCGATCGATTTCGCGCCATTTATGGCCGCCGCCCGCCTGCTATATGACGGACCATGGGTTGCTGAACGCTATGCGGTGGCTGGTCCGCTGATTGAGCAGCAGCCGGATGCCGTGCTGCCGGTCATTCGCGATGTGCTGGCGAAAGCGCCTGATATCGGCGCGACGGCGACCTTTAAGGCGATGTATCAGCTGCAGGGGTATAAAGCGCAGTGCGATGCCATTCTCGAGACGCTGGACTGCGTGCTGACGCCAACCGTTCCGCGCCCGGTAACGCTCGACGAGCTGGCGGTGGAGCCCATCGCCCGCAATGCCGACCTGGGCTACTACACCAACTTTATGAACCTGCTGGACTATGCGGCGGTGAGCGTGCCGTGCGGGTTTATGCCTGACGGATTGCCCTCCGGCGTCACGCTGTTTGGCCGGGCCTTTACCGATCAGTATTTGCTGAGCCTGGCCGACGCCTTCCAGCGCGCGGAGCGGCTACCGCTGGCTGGCGGCGCGCGGCTGGAAAGCCCGCCGCCTGCGCATCCCGCGGGCCATGATCGGATGGCTCTCGCGGTATGCGGCGCACATCTGTCCGGCCAGCGGCTGAACGGTCAATTGCTGGCGCGGGGCGGCAGGCTGCTGCAGGCGACCCACAGCGCGCCGCGCTATCGGTTGTATGTCCTTCCGGATGGCAAGCGCCCGGCGATGGTGCGTGACGAGCCAGAGGGGGACGCGATAGCCGTGGAAGTCTGGGAGATCCCCAGCGCCGAGGTGGGGTCGCTGCTGGCCGCCATCCCCGCGCCGCTGGGGCTGGGACAGATTGAGCTGGCCGACGGCCGCTGGGTGACAGGCTTTATTTGCGAAGCCGGAGGGCTGGGCGCGGCCACAGAGATCACCGCCTGGGGCGGCTGGCGTCAGTGGCTGGCCAGGTAAACGGAACATCCTCTGCGGTAGCGCCGCAGAGGGAACCCTCGCTTATAACGGGCTGTTCTCATCGAGCAGGGTGACGCTCCAGACGCGGGCGTGCGTGTCATCGATGCGATAGTAGCTTTTCACGCTTGCCGTACCGCCGATGGCGTAGCCCACCAGAGCGACAATGTTGAGCTGATGCCCTTGCTTATCGGTAAACGCATAATACTCATCCAGCACATAACCGCTGGCGCTGGCCGCTGATTCCAGACGATCGTCCCTGGCTTTCAGGTCCGGGGTATAGTCGGCGATGGTTTTCCCCACATAGTTTTTGGCGACGTCCTGCTTTTCGTCATCGCTGACGATAAACGCCGCACTGGCAGGAAAGTGCTGAACCACCTCAGCCAGGGTTGGTTTCGGCGCAGCAGAGGGGAATAACGTATGATCGATGGTGTAGGCCTGTAGCCAGCAGGAGAATAACGCCGCTTCCGCCGCACGGCCATCCGGGTCGGAAAGCCCGGGCAGCGCATCGACGGTCTCTCCCGCTTTACGCAGCGCAATGAAATCGGCACAGGAAGAGACCCGTGCCTGATTCTGATCGCTCAGTACCAGCGTCAGGGGAGACTGGTTAATCTCAAGCTCGCCCGCCGCCAGCACCGGCGTGCTCAACAATAACGTCACCGCCATACCGATAAAATATTTCATCACATAGCCTCCATGAATATCGTCGTATCCTGATCCGAGGTGACAGGGAAAGCAAGCGATGGATGACGTTTCTTCCGCACGTCCGGGCGATGGCTCCCGGACGCCTGGCGACGGCCGGGGAGGGTTACTGATGGTGTGGGGCTGAGTGGCAAACATGCCGCCAGTCAGCAGGATCGCGCCTTCTCCACGCGCGGCCATCCGCGGAGAGACCGCTTTGATGGCGGCATACCCGGGTATTTATCGACACGGTATGCCAACAGCTGGCGTCATCCCCGCTGTGGCAGGACGAGTTGAAGCGATAAGCAGGGGTTGCCGATGGCGCAGAACGTTGATAGCGCAGGGAAGCGCAAGCCTCGATAGGTTTCTGCTGAATGTAGGAACCAATGAATTAATCTTCGGTCAGATAATGCCCCTGCGGACTTTCTTCGTGCAGTAAGAAGGATCAAATCTCTCGAGTTAATAGAGAATATCAAATGCCAATTCGATATTAACGTTTATCAATAAAGCCATTAATATCACCAGTATGGGGGATTTATGAATTTAATTGATAACGTTAAGAATGAAGAGCTACAGAATATTCGTTTTGTTTTAACTGATATGGATGAAACGCTGACTTATAAGGGCAGACTGCAGGCCCTAACCTATCAGAGTCTGGAAATGCTACAACATGCGGGCATCAAGGTGATTCCGGTAACGGCGGCCTCTGCCGGCTGGGCCGATCAGATGGCGAGAATGTGGCCAGTTGATGGGGTCATCGCTGAAAATGGAGGATTATTTCTTACCAGAAATAATATCGAACATGGTATTAACAGGTACTTCTGGCATGAAGACAAATATCTTCTCAATCGAGAAAAAATCAGCCACATTCTTCTCAAGATTCGCCAGAAATACCCCTGGGTTGAAGTGTCTGACGATCAGGATTTTCGCCTGACGAGTATCGCTTTCAAACTTCCCAAAAATCATGAGCAGACCAGACAGCTCATTGACGAATTAGCGGAAAATAAATGCTGCTATACCATTAATAATCTATGGGTACTGGGGTGGTTAGGGGAGTATGACAAACTCGTCATGAGCAGAAAGGTGTTAAAGCATTTTTACGCACTGGAAGAATCAGATGAACAGGCATCGGTTTTCTACAGTGGTGATTCGCTCAATGACGCCCCCATGTTCAGCTACTACAACAAAACGTTGGGAATGAACACGATCAACGATATAGCGCAAGTTATACCATCATTGCCGCGCTGGATAAGTCAATTTCCAGGTGGTGAAGGGTTTGTTGATGGCGCGAACAGAATTTTAAATGCCAAAAGGGCAAGTATCCGTTAAGTTGCCTTCTCCGCTCTGGCAGATGGCAACCGGATCCATTGGTAGCAACAGGTCCGGTTGTTGTATGCGTTGGATAGAGAGCCTCATAGGGGACTTGCCGTTATCCAGGCGGAACGCCATCCACGTTGAATGGCTCATCATTCTTGTTGCAAAAATGTGAACACTTCAGTAACCTTGTCTCTTTCGGAGACAGGAAATGCTCGTCACTGATTCACTTCTTGCTTACACCCTCGCTGCTACACTGCTTACCCTGACGCCAGGTCTTGATACTGCTCTTATTCTCCGCACGGCGACTGCTGAAGGGGGACGCAAAGCCTTGCATGCCGCGTTAGGCATCGATCTCGGGTGCTTTATCTGGGGCGCGCTGGTGGCCTTTGGTTTAGGTGCGCTACTGGCGGTTTCTGAGTTGGCTTATACCTTATTGAAATGGTGCGGAGCAGGATACCTTTGCTGGCTGGGCATCCAGTTGCTCCTGCGCCCACGCCAGCAATTTAACACCCATTTGGCCGAATCAGATTCCACGAGTAACTGGTTCCTGCGTGGGATGTTGGGGAATGTGCTTAACCCCAAAATGGGCGTCTTCTACGTTTCGTTTTTACCTCAGTTTATCCCCGCCGGACATTCACCCGTCAGCTGGACCTTTCTGCTGGTCGCTATCCATGTATTAATTGGTACGCTGTGGTCGTTAACGCTGATTACCGCCACTCGCTATGCCGCCGGCATCCTGAAAAAACCAGCCGTAGTGAAATGGATGGATCGAACGACCGGCTGCCTGTTTCTGTTATTCGCCGCGAAGCTGGCAATGAGCCGCCGGTAGTCACGCAGGGGCGTATGCCCCTGTTTTTGTATTCTGCTCAGCGATAAATGGCTGGTGGAGAGGGAAGCGTAGCCAGAGAGTTTGTTAGGGTGTTACATGAAAAATGCCACTAAATTTTCAGGTGACATTTTTCAATATATTTATCATATTGTTACCTGAAAATGCAGTCCTGAATTATCATTCTGGCCAGCCTTGATTAGGTTTGAACAAACCACTCGCAGAATCGAACCTGGAAACACCTAAGTAACCATCTTCTTTAGCCTTATCAAGAGCTAAACTTAAAGACTTACATCTCTCCAGATTATTCTCAATCCCAACCAGACATAAAGCTTTTAGCTGTTCATCGGATGATAGTTTAGAAGTAAGTATTCCACTAATTTCTTTTCGAGTACCTCGTCCCTGATGATGAATATCGGCGATTGCAGTACATATAAGATCAGATGCACCATTAAGTTTATACCAAATATTATATCTCTCTCTTATTTTTCTCATTGTAATTTGTGCGGCAACATTAACTTGCAAATGATTAAAAGTAATATTAGTGTTAGCCAATTGAATTAATTTGGCTGCATTCGATAGCTCTTTGTCGTCAATGTCCGTCACATTCGGGTTAAGATAAGACATGAAATCTTTTAATATTAACTCCTCCGAATTTCCGGTTCTTGGATATTTTCTTTCGAGACTAACAGAGTGTAAACCTAAATCACGATGCAGCACACCATCAACCAGCACTAACTCAGGGAAATTTGTTTTAAACATCTCATGTTCCCGAGCAGCTCGTCGAATTAATAAAATGAGGTTATCATCCGGTGTATGCGCTGCAAACTGGAAAAAACCGAAGGTAAATGAAGCTCGGTCATATGTATTTAATGTATTGAAGTAACCCTCACTTTCACTTTGTGAGATCACAGCTATAACACCAGCCATAGTACCATATTCTTTAATATAGTCCTTGACCAAATAACGCGGTCCATTTTTTTTATTATGTGGCTGATATAGACCTTTAAATGATTTATATCGTACGCTGCGGGCAATATAAAATTCCTGACTGCCTTCAAAAGTTGCATAGTAATCATTTTGTTTATCAGAAACCTTTTCTTTTCTAATTATTGGTTCAGTTCCTTTAGATACGCTAACAAAATTTTGTAGGCTCACGCCTTCATTATTTGTGTCGGATTCTGAGTCTGGCAATATTGCTGATGGAGGAATAATGCCATAATATAATTTAAGGTTGCCACCATATGCTTTTTTGAAGCGATTCATAAAATCCTCAGCGGATTGGCAAATGACCATGTCTTGAATGTTTGAGTAATGGTAGATTAGACCGTTTGAAAATATTCCAACATGTTTTTTAGGAACGTTCCTCATTTTATGTGATTCTAGATCAACATTAAAACTATCAGTTATGAAGGCGATCTTTAATCCGGTTGGGGCATGTTCCCATTCACCAACAGCAGGGCACGCAGCAAAGAGTTCATGAACGCGGAGGCATGCTCCAGGATATTGTCCATTCATAAATAATTTGCAATCATAACCAGTATCAATTTGTAGCACATGGCATACAAAATGTGCACAATGGTTTTCTTCATTATCAGTGAAGTTATTTTTGCAAAAAAATGAAATGGACTTGTTAAGTGTGTCACTCATTTTCATAATTACTCTATGACCTCTCTGTTTTTTAGTGGTTCATTTAATACCAGCACTAAGCTTATTTCGAATTTTGATTATTACGAAAAATATACAAATACTAAATTTGTTATTTTATTGAGTAAATCTCTCCCGAGGTTTAAAAAATTAATTTTTTACACCATAGAATTATCGCCTTTGTATATTGTCACCTTCAAAACATTAGAGGCCATTATCAGTGAGATGTTCAACTTTAAAAGCTGATGGTGGCAGCCATACTTCAATAACTCCCTGAACAGCATCCAGTTTGTTAGGCAGTGCATGGATTTGCCATCTCGGTTCAGTACCTGGTGGCTGGAGAGCGAGGGCACAGGATCTTGCGGTTGCATTATGATAGATGACCGTCGGTACCGGGTAGGGTTGAGGCGGACGGCGGCCGTCTCTTCGGGCTGTATCAACAACGTCTTCTATAGGTGGAACGGAGGCTCCCATTTCGCGCCAGGGTTTACGGTACATTCTGGCAGCATCACGCCATTCTGGTCCATATATTTGTAAGTATATTGTTATACCTTTGCATTTGAAATCAGAGGTGTTGTGAGTGATATTATGAGTCTTCACAGAGTAAATATCCCCCACTTTACCTGAGGCTGAAATAGCTGTACTGGAACTAATGTCAGATAACGGAATAACAGGCATGCAATTAGGGATATTTAGTTCGGAAGACAATGAATAGTCTCGAGTCCAGTACATATGTTGGCAAGTTGCACGTGGATTTTGTTGTAGGCAAGGTGAGAAGTTGCTCTCATTGAGTAGTTCCTTACATGAAGGATGAGATGAATTACTTGTCTTACATGCTTCTCTGGTATTTTTAAGTATAAAGTTTAAAAAGTTAGACTTTTTGAATTCAGAAAAATTTTTTGAGCTACATGCGGAATCCCCAACACGTAGCAATGCTGTAGCCATTTGTCCAATTTTGTTTCCAGACAAATCAGGTGTATTACTTTCAGATACAGGTAGGCTACCAAATATATCTGATAACTCTTTGAGATCGGCCGATTTGACAAAGGAATCCTGTGACTGATTGTTCATTGCGCTGCTTATCGCCTGCCAACCCGCCAAACCTATAGATGCAAAAGCGCCAAGACTAATTGATGCTGATACAGCACCAGTTGCTACTATTCGTGAAGATAATCGTTTTGTAGAGTATTGTAGAGATTGCTTGCCATTAGGTTTTTTTTTGATTATCGCACCATCATCATCTATAAAATAGGTATCAGCAAAAACCGCTGCGTTAGTCAATTGAGTGAGTGTGATATTATTGCCTATTGTTTGCCCTAGCTGAAAGTAACTTTCCCATTGAGCCTCGCTAAAAAATTGATCGGTTGTAGGTTCTTGAGGAAATAAGGGGTTTTCGGCTTTAAAATTAACCAGGTCAATGGGTGCTTGCTGGCACATATTGGGTTTTACGATGAACATATAACCAGTTGTGTTACTATGCATATAATTTATACGGGCAATGGCAAGACAAGCTTCACTTTCAGATGAAGCTAATTCGTTAAGCGATCCAAAAACACCAGGCAGGTTAGGATGCGGTTGTTTTGGACGTAGAAAGGTTATTTGGACTTGTAAATCAATTCGTGCTTTGCGAACTAGATTCTCCAGATCGCCAAATGAATAGCGTGGATCTGCACCGCAATCTGCAACTATGATTATTTCGCATTCTTCACGAAGCAATGCGTATGCACCTGTGTTTTCAAAATGCCCCCCGTCACTGAGAAACCAATCCCGTCGACTATTAATATCAAATAGACCACATAATTCATTCAAAAGTTGCTTATATTTCCCAGGATTATTTTTCTTTGAATCACTGTTGCTTGTAATGTTTGAGCTATCCCACCAATAACCTAAACGTATACCTGACAGCATTAACAAGGCAGATATGCCAGGACGAGTTGAAGCCCCCAGCCCAGGTGCAACTGCTGCACCTGATATAGCCATCCATGAGCCAAGACTCAACGCTGTGTTTGATGCGCATTGGTACCATTTATTCTTAGAAATTGATACTTGCGCTTTAGGACCAACAGTCATTAGTATTCCTTTACGGTCCTGATTGAATAAGCCACCTTTAGCATCACGAGTTTGATTGACACAAACATTAATGAGATGCACCGGGCCACCACTATGGTGAGGCTGATATTGCTGCATTGGTATATCATCCTGAGGTTGCACATCAGTAACATTCGTAAATAATCCATTATTTTCCACTGGCGATAAACAGTTAGCCTGCGTGTTTGCTGTTGATTTGAATCTTTGTGGATTACCCGCACCTAGATAACTACGAATAAGCCGAGCCCGATAAAATGTATAAAGAGATGAACGATTCAGAAACTCCTGGTTTCGAGAAGATATGACAACTATCAAAAGGGTAGGAAAGAACAGATAACTTAATACCTGCCATGCTGCGGAAAACGTCAGATTTTTTAGGGACATATCGAAAAGAGCATTCGAGGTCAAACGGTGGACTAAACTCATCCAAAATATTACAATCAGAGCCAAGCCAAGGATGCCGATGAAATTTATCACCTCTAATACTACGCGACGTGTAACAGTAATCAGACTTTTAGGTAAATCAGAAATCTTAGGCAGCGCAATCCTGAATGCTACAGCGATAAGCCCAAGTACAGCACCCAGAGTTCCTTGTATATTACTATTGCTGTTACCCAATGACCATGCTAAGTAATCAGTTCCTCCAATTACCGTGATAACAAGTGCTATTCGAAGTACTAGCGATAATCCGGTCGTCAATTTATTACGAGCCCAGTCAAGATTTTTATCTTTCCTGCAGGCATTGAGAATTACAGCAACAAGCACGCCAAAAAAATATACCATACAAATGGTGAGCAGTACATAACCCAGTTCCGCAGGTATCTTTAGCCACCCTGCAAAATTGTTAATGATAGTGTTATCTAAACTGTGTGTAAATTGACAAAGGATAATAAAAGCACCAGAAAATGCCAACAATAGTGTTAGATAGCTTTGCATACCAATAGAAAACGATTCTTTATTTTGTGTTGGTAAGGCCCAGTAGGCACATGACAATACGAGACTGAAAAACAGCAATGGTATCAACAGCAGCCATATTGTTGGCCATTGAGAAACAAAACCAAGGATTGTAATTAAAGGGGATGCAATTCGCAATGAATCTCGTTGAGCGTATATATTATCTGCCAATCCCCAAGCTAATAAATCTATGCTGACAATGATACTCCCCAACAGAATGGAAAGACATGCAAGTTCAAGATGGATTGCTAAGATATTTCGACCAAAATTAGCCGTGGCGAATATAACATCCTGCATTCCTCCTGGTATTAAGTATCGGCCATTAGCCCGGAGCCAGACAGCAAACCATCTTGTATCAGCTTCACTAAGTGCTTCTTCAACAGCAAAAGGGTCTTTAGTTCCATGGAATAATTTACCAATAGTCGAGCCAATATATCCACCACCAGATACTGTCGATAATATATCAAATCTGTGAAATATTTTATTTTTTGATAGAGCCTTTAATAAGCCAAAGCTGAAAGTAGCACTTCGTATACCGCCACCGGAAAGTGCGATACCCCAGGGCCGGGTAGAAAAGGTTTTTTTTACATCATCTGGAAAATTTTCTCGCCGTTTAGCACAATGTGTTGCTATGGTTAGCGAGCTATCATTTTCATCGCTCATTTTATTAACCTTCTTTAAAGAGGAACGTTGATGAGAAGGAAAGTGTTTTTTAACACCTAAAACGAATAAGTATTCTATTATGGCATGTAAGAGAAGTTATCACTGTTATAGTGTTAAAACTCAACCATGTAACATACTTGATTATTAGTAATTACCTGCTATTTTCTCTGGTTGATAAGTAGGGCATTTTTTGTTTTTACGAAAATAACCCTATCGTAATGGTTATTTAACTAAACGTTTTTCTGCGCTGCTGGAAAATAAACCTTGTTATCTATGAGCGTTATGATAATGCATGGTTTTACAGGCCGACTTCTAAATAGAAGAACGCCAGTTTTTGGTGACAAATAACATTACAAGAACTACTTTTATGTTTAGCATAAACATATAACTTGTCAACGTGCTTGTCATTTTTAAATTGTAAAGCGTATTTGTGCTGTGGTGACCCAGTATAGAACTGCTATTTCAAAAGATACTAATCCGGTCATTTCATTAGATTTAATTGGTTTATGCGAGCATTGGCAGTTCGCGCGGCAAGATATCATTGAGCCAGTGAAACACGTAACTTAACGCATCGCTTTCTACCATCAACATAGATAAGTGCAGTACGGATAACCTGAGCTTTTCACAATTCCCAACAGAAATGATTTTGTTTTGAAGATATGAGGTATAGGTTTTGCCATTCTCTTAAAGCAAACCTATCAAGGCTACGATGATACTGGACGGTTAAACGAGATTGCGTTTGAACAATCCTTCCCGCTCATCACTTCGACTCAAGCAACAAATCTCTGAGATAGCCCTCCAGCAGGGAGGCACAAATTCGCGTTTCATACGACATCATCCCAGCCGGTGGATGGAGCAACCAGGCACTAAATGGCGGGATCGGATAGTGGCTTAAGAGGGGGATGAGCGCGCCGTGTTCCATTTCTTTTCTGCAAACCGGACTTTGCAAAACACCAATGGCATGTCCAGCTAATAACCAGGAGAGGACACTCCGCCAGTGCGTGGACTGAAATTGAATATTGACGGGAACATTAATGAGTTGATCTTCGGAAGCGATCAATTGAATGCGATTACTGGCGAATACACCGGAAACAGCAGCAAATGGATAATCTGTCAGCGCTTCCGGCGTGTCAGGATGACCCATTTTCGCCAGCAGAGCCGGAGAGGCCACTAGCACTCTGCGCACGGCGCCAAGCGGACGTGCGACAAAAAAGCCTTCGGAGACATCACCTAACCTCAGTGATAAATCGACCCCCTCGGTGACGGGATCGATGATGCGGTCGTTAAAAATGACATCGACCTGCAGCTCCGGATGCTCGTTCTGAAGCTGCAACAATGCAGGCATCAGCAGGCTTTCTCCGGCGGAATAGGGCGCGGCAATACGGATTTTGCCTTGCAGCCCCTGATTTTCCTCATTCACAGAAAGAGCATGCTCTGCCGCCTGAACGGCCGTTTTGCTTCGCTCATAAAACACGTTACCGCTGTGCGTTAGAGACATGTTACGCGTGTTGCGCCTAAGCAAACGTGTCCCAAGATGTGCTTCCAGTTTTTCTATTCTTTCACTCACGGCGGGCTGGCCAATGCCGAGATCGCGGGCTGCAGCCGACATGCTGCCCCGTTCAACCACCCTGATAAATATGCGCATTGCTGAGAAGAGATCCATTCACCAATTATATTGGCTTTACCGATAAATGTAAGTGGGGACAGGCATCTACTGCTTTCCTGCGAAATGATGAAAAATCCAGACTCAAGGCCTGAGTCAGGCTAAATTTCAATCTATTTAATTGATTTATTCGTGGAAAATAATGATGCCAGAGATAAAGCTTTTCATGTTCCAGTCAGGAACACAGCATTGTCGATATCAGCATATCCGGATGAATCAGGGCGTGGGAGAGCATTATGAGATCCCTGTTCCCTGGTTTCTGCTGACCCATCCGGATGGGTTTACGCTGATTGACGGCGGTCTGGCTGTCGAAGGATTGAAAGATCCCAGCGGTTATTGGGGAAGTACTGTAGAGCAGTTTAAACCGGTGATGTCAGAAGAACAGGGTTGCGTGGAACAACTTAAGAGGATTGGCATTGCTCCTGAGGATATCCGCTATGTGGTCCTGTCCCATTTGCACTCTGATCATACGGGAGCAATTGGTCGCTTCCCCCATGCTACGCATGTTGTCCAGAGGCAAGAGTATGAATATGCCTTTGCCCCTGACTGGTTTACTTCGGGAGCCTATTGCCGACGCGATTTCGATCGTCCCCAACTTAACTGGCTATTTCTGAACGGGTTGTCCGATGATCACTATGACCTTTACGGTGATGGCACGTTACAATGTATTTTCACCCCAGGGCATTCACCGGGCCATCAATCTTTTCTTATCCGCTTACCGGGTGGTACAAATTTTACGCTAGCGATTGATGCGGCTTATACCTTAGATCATTACCATGAGAAGGCGCTCCCGGGGCTAATGACGTCTGCTACTGATGTCGCTCAGTCAGTGCGAAAGCTGCGTCAGCTTACCGAGCGATATCATGCGGTATTCATACCCGGCCACGATCCTGAAGAATGGAAAAAAAACAGGCTTGCGCCAGCCTGTTACTATTGAATCATTCCTCGCTGATCGCCAAAAAGCGTCTGTTAAGCAGGGCTGTCAGCTTATCTTGTTCGAAATGGCCCTGGTGATGGCCGGGGCCATTTCTGCGGGCAAGCTCAGGGCTTCACGTCCAGCACGACATGACTGAAGGTTTGATAGGTTTTTTCGTCCGGCGCGGGCGGGATGTTGGCTTTTTTCAGCGCGGACATCACCTGCGCGCAGAATGGCCGATCGCCGCTCTCGACCGTCGGATCCTGCACTGTCCCGTCACGCTGTAGCGTAAAGCGCACCGAGCATTTTTGCCCTTGCCAGGAGGCCGGCTGGTCTATGTTAGCGAATATAGCCGCCTGGATCCGCGCCAGATAGCGTGAGGCATTGGCCTGGGGTGAAGTATCGGAACCCGTTTGATAATCGCGAAGTATCTTATCCACTTCAGCCGATATTTTAGCGTCTTCGGCGCTGTCCGGCGCAGAAGCACCACCCGAGCAGGCGGAAAGAAGTAAAGAGAGGGTGCAAACGAGCACAGCGTTGGTTTTCACGGACATGCTAAGCCTCCTTGCTGGTGGGGATACCGTCGTGTACGAGGCGGTTATCCTCTGTTATTCCGCGAAATTATTCAAACGCTGAATGCATGGCACGCGCTTTCAGTGACAGTGTCACTCATTTTTTACTTTCGTCGCGGGCGGTGATGCCATCCAGTCGCGAATAATGTCACCGTATAGCTGTTCTGCCTCCGCCAGTCGGCTGAGCAGGCAGTACTCGTCGGTTTGATGCGCCATCGACGGCTCGCCGGGGCCGAGAATAATACATGGCGGATCGCCCAATGCAGGCAGCAGCAGCGAGGCGTCGGTAAAGTAGGGCACCACGCGCGGCGCAATCGGCTCAGCGTGCAGCGGCTGACAGCGTTGGTAAACCTGCTTAATCCACGCGTGATCCTCCCGGCTGAGGACGGCGGGCAGGTCGACCAGCGTGGAGACGGTGACGCTTTCGCCAAGCAGCGTCGTCAAGCGCTCCCGGATAGTGGCGTGCTGTAAATTGGGCGCGCTGCGGATATCGACATCAAAACGCGTGCGGTCCGGTACGGAATTAATATTGAGTCCGCCTTCTATGCGTCCGACGTTGAGGGTGGGTTGCTTCATTAGCGGATGCGGCGCGCCTGGCGAAAAATGCTGAATCTTACCCAACGCATCCGCCGCAAGATAGATAGCATTGATCCCCAGCTCCGGCATCGCGCCGTGGGCGGTTTTCCCCCGCGTTTCGCAGCGCAGCCAGAGCGCGCCTTTATGGCCGATAACCGGATAGTTGGCGGTGGGTTCACCGACGATCAGCGCGCCCACCTCCGGCAACGTTGCGGAGGCGATCAGCGCCCGCGCGCCGTCGCAGCCGGTCTCTTCTCCGCCGGTTATCAGCAATACCGCGCCGCGTCCGGCGAGGATCGCTTCCCGCTGATGAACGCAGGCGACGGCAAACGCCGCTATCGCCGCTTTCATATCGCTGGATCCGCGGCCATAAAGACGCCCGTCTTCCATCTGCGAGCCAAAAGGATCGTACTGCCAGCGGGCATTTCCCAGCGGGACGGTATCCAGATGTCCGGTAAAGGCCAGCGGTTTACCGCTCTTCGCCCCGGGAAGGCTGGCGATAAGATTGCAGCGTCCCTCGCCGAACGACGACAGCGAAACCTCAAAACCGCTATCGTCAAGCCAGTCGGCGAAGAACCGCATGCAGTCAGCTTCGCTGCCCGGCGGGTTAATGGTGTTAAAGCCCAGCAGCTGCCGGGCGAGCTCAAGGGTCGTGGTCATCAGCGGCGTTCCGTCAGCCAGTCGAGGCAGTTAATCCATAGCTGGCGATAGCCGGGCCATTTGGCAAACTCTTCCGGCAGCCAGTGCGCCGACATGTCGCTGGTCCACACCAGCGAACGACCCTGCTGATATTCGCGAACAGCCAACAGCGGATGACCGGTACCGGCCACGCTCGCCAGCAGTTTGCCTTCCGGGTGCATTTCAACTTCGTTATAGCCCAGCAGCCACGGCCATTCGCCCGGAATATCGTTAAACAGGGGGTGAGACTCCGTCACTTCGGCATAGCAGCCTTCCGGGGTTTCAATGCGGTCGTCCCAGGCTAGGCAGCGTACCGGCAGCACTTTCTCCACCGCGGTATGGCGGTAGCGCGCGCCGCCGTTGATTCCCTGGAAGCTGTAATAGCCGCCGATCATCATCAGCGCCCCCCCGCCGGCCACGTAATCATGCAGGAGCGTTAAACGGTTGGCGGTTCGGCGGCTCTTCAGCCAGGTGTCCGGATGCAGCAGCAGCGTATTGGCGCCAATGTCCGAGAGAATAATCGCATCCCACTCCTGCAGCGCTTCCAGCGTCAGCGGAAAGTCGGTCGCCGCCGCGTGGGCGGGCATATAGGTAATGGCATAGGGACTGTCGGCGAGCGCGGCCAGAAAGTCCGTTGCGCCGGTGTGCCAGGTGGCGGTGGCAAACTGGTCGAAGCCTTTAACGTGCGTTGACGTGCTGGTCCAGGACTCACCGACCAGTAAGATTTTTTTCTGCATGATGACGTTTCCTTTTATCCGCCAAAGACCCGCTGGGGGTTTCCAATCATTAAGGTTTCAAGTTGTTCGCCGCTGACGCCGTGGCGCCGCAGACGCGGAACAAAATGCTTGAGTATGTAGCCATAACCGTGGCCGCCGTAGCGGGTGAGCATGGTTTTCAGGAAGACGTCCTGCGACAGCAGAATTTGCTGTATGTAGCCGTCGTCAATCAGCTCGCGGATCGCGCGGGCGTTCTCCTCGTCGGAGGGCGACTGCGCCGACTCGTCGGCGTAGTAATAGCTCATGCCGATCATGTCGTATTCGAGAAACGCCCCGCGCTGTGCCAGTTCGCGCTGGTAGCGCTTATCGGCAAAGCTGGGATTCATATGGCACAGCACGGTATGGCGTAAATCGGCGCCTTCCTGCTCGAGAATATCCAGCACCCGATGGCCCAGCCGCTCCCAGCCGGGCAGATGGACCTCGATCGGCACGCCGGTCGCGGCGCTGGCCCGACCCGCAGCGCGCAGGGATTTCTCCTCATCCGGCGTAAAGCGGCTGGAGATACCGATTTCGCCGATGAGCCCGGCGAGCACCTCCGGTTTCTCCTCCGCGCCGCCAAGATCGTAAATCAGCCGTTCGGTCAGCTGTTCGACGCTGCTGATTTTTACCCACTCAGGGTGCGAAGCTTCCAGATAGAGCCCGGTACCCATAATGATGTTCAGACCGGTCAGACGCGCGATGCGCGCCAGCGCTTTCGGATCGCGGCCAATGCCGATATTGGTCGGGTCGACCACCGTTTCTCCGCCAAGGGCTCGATATTTAGTCAGCTCGTCAATCGCAACGTCGACATCAAACAGCTGACAGTTATCGCGGCTCATCAGCGGGTTAAGCGACAGTTCGCCAAGGTTTTCCATTTTCACCGGCATTTCGGCAAGATGGCGATCGCTGCAGCAGCAGGGTGGCACCCATTTGCCGGAGGCATCCAGCAGAATATGCTCATGCATCAGAGTAACGCCCATTTCGTTAATCGGTAGTGGGCCAAGCACAGTCATTACATAACCGCTGCTGACGCCAACCGGCAGCGGGGAGGGATGGCGAAAAATTGATCCTTTCATCAGCTATCCTTTTGCCGCGGAGCGCGTCGGGTTGAGAATGCGGGTGTTCAGCCAGATAGCCAGCAGGATAATGGTGCCGGTGGCTATCTGGGTGTAAAACGGCGAAATATGCGACAGGATCAGCCCGTTCTGAATGACCGCAATCGACAGCGCGCCCAGCAGCGTGCCAATAATAGTCCCGAAGCCGCCAAACAGACTGGTGCTGCCTAGCACAACGGCAGCAATGACCTGCAGTTCAAAGCCTTCGCCCTGGTTGGAAGAGCCGCTGCCGAGGCGTGCGGTAATGATCATCCCCGCCAGCGCGGCGGCCATTCCGCTGATGATATAGACCTTCATGGTCACCGCTTTGGTGTTAATGCCGCTGCGCCGCGCGCCTTCGGCGTTGGCGCCGATAGCGGTCACGTAGCGGCCAAAGCGCATATGGTTGAGAACGATATGCCCGATCACCAGTATCATCATGCCGATCAGCGCGGGCATGGGGATACCAACTACCCACGCGCGTCCGATAAAGGTAAACAGGCTGTCAGCCGGTACCGGAATCGAGTAGCCCTGGGTGACCAGCAGCGCGATGCCGCGAACTACGGCCAGGGTGGCGAGCGTGACGATGAACGCCGGAATGCCTTCATAGGCAATAAAGAAGCCGTTGATGGCGCCAACGAATCCGCCGAGCAGCAGGCCGCCGAGGAGTACCACCGGCCACGGCAGCCCCCAGTTATTCAGAGCGATAGCGGAGAGTGCGCCGACCAGCGCCAGGGTGGAGCCTACCGACAGATCGATACCGCCGGTGGTAATGACCAGAGTCATAGCCGTCGCGACGATCAGCAGTGGGGCGCTCTGACGGATAATGTTGAGCCAGTTGGTGCCGGTGAGAAAGTTGCTGGTGATCAGCGAAAACACCACGCAGCAGAAGACGAAAAAGAGCGCGATGCTGACCACGCCTGAGTGGTTATGCAGCAGGCGGCGCGGCAGCGAATGCTGGATCATGCGGGAGCTGCTTAAGTTCATGATACTCATCCTGTTACCTCAATGTGCTGCCGCAGAGCGGGCGGTGAATTTTTCGCCCACAATCAGGTTAACGATATCGCTCAGGCTGGTGTCGGACACCCGTCTGTCGGCGACGTTCGTACCCTCATACATCACCATGATCCGGTCGCAGACCAGGAACAGGTCCTGCAGGCGGTGGGTAATCAGAATCACGCTCACCCCGCGAGCGGAAACGCGGCGAATGAGCTCCAGAACCGCTTCAACTTCCGCGACGGCCAGCGCGGCGGTGGGTTCATCCATAATCAGCACTTTCGGGTCAAAGGCCGCGGCGCGGGCGATGGCTATAGCCTGGCGCTGGCCGCCGGAGAGATTTCGCACCAGCAGGTGAGTATCCGGAATGGAGATCCCGAGCCCTTTAAGCATCTCTCTGGCATCGGCGTGCATTTTGGCCTCGTCGAGAAAGGGGATGCCGAGGACCGATTTCATCGGCTCACGGCCCATAAACAGATTGCCCGCGACGTCGACCGTGTCGCAGAGCGACAGATCCTGGTAGACCATCTCGATATGGCAACGGCGCGAATCGGCCGGATTCGTAAACTGTTGCTGTTCACCGTCGATACGAATCGTGCCGCTGGAGGGGATCACCGCGCCAGAGAGCACTTTGGTCAGGGTGGATTTCCCCGCACCGTTATCGCCCACTAAGCCCAGCACTTCGCCCGGGGCCAGCTCAAGGTTGACTCCGCGCAATGAGCGTATCGACCCGTAGGTCTTGGTGATATTGATCATCTCTACCCTTGGCGGGGTAGTTTGTGGCTGCTGCATCTGATAACTCCCATCGCTGTGGCCGGGAAAATGTTCGCCATCCTGCGGGAGGGACTCTATCCGACACGGTTTACAATCTAGTAAACCGGTTTACCTGCGGAATAGAGCCCTCGCCAGTACAGTCAGGACAAACGCTATGTAAGATATTTGTTCGCCAGTAAGAACGTTGCAGCATCCGTGCCAGGGCAGGAACCACACAGCAGCCCTGTAACTTAACCTTATGTATTCAATACACTTAATTGAATAAATCCGGTAAACCGGTTTACTGATTATAGTGAATAAATTGTTAATTGATCGTTTTTTGCGCCAAAAGCGGGCGCTTTTGCGCCATTTTGGAACGGGCTTAACAGATCTTGATCGAGTCGCGGCCAATCCATTCAACCGGCAGGCGGGTTTCCGCAGGGATATCCGGATCGTCGTTTAGCAGGCGCATCATGATGTTCACCGCGGTACGGCCCAGTTCGCGGGCGGGCTGACGGATAGTGGAGATCCGCGGCTGGGTAAAATCGGCGTAGTTGGCGTCATCGAAGCCGACTAACGAAAGCGCCTCCGGCGCCTGGAGCCCGCTGGCGCGCAAGCCATCGAGCAGGCCGAGCACCAGATAGTCGCTGGCCGCGAAGACGGCGGTGGGGCGAACCGGTTGGCTGAACAGGTACCGCAGCGCCTGCTGGCCAAACTCGCGCTGGTAGTCGCCATACATCACCCATTCGGGCGGCCAGCTCAGGCCCGCTTGCTCCATCGCGGTGCAAAAGCCCTGATAGCGCTCACGGACGCTCATCAGCTTGTCCGGGCCACCGACGAAAGCGATATGGCGATGCCCGGCGGCGATCAGTTTTTCGGTGGCGATCCGCCCGCCCTGGACGTTATCGGCAAACACTTTCGGTACCTTACTGCCGGGAATATCTTCATCCAGCAGGACAATGCGTTCGTGACGCTGGACTTCCTTGCGCAGCAGGCCATTATCGGGGCGGTTGGTGGTGAACAGCAGACCGTCGACCTGGCAGGTATCCAGCCAGCGAATGAACTGGCACTCTTTTTCCGGGTTGTTGCGGGTGATACACAGCACCAGGCTGTAGCCGCTGGCAGAAGCAGCCTCTTCGGCAGCGTCGGCCAGTTCGGCAAAGAAGGGGTTGGTAATATCGGGAAGCACCAGGCCAAGCGTTTCGCTGCCGCCTTTGCTAAGACGACGTGCCAGGCTATTGCCGCGATAGTCCAGTTCGCGAATGGCGGTTTCGATGCGGTCGATGGTGTCCTGCGGCAGCACAATACTGTTGTTCATATAGCGCGACAGGGTCGCCTTCGACAGCCCCGCCAGCTTTGCCACATCGGATAACAATACGCGTTTTATACTCATTTCCTGCGCCATTTCTGCCAGAATCGGCTATCTGTAACATAGTTAAGCGCGGTGGATACAGCAATTTCTCTGCGAACAATCACCAAAAATAAATGCTTGACAAATTTTAATCAGCAGAGAATTGTATAGGCAGTTTACCGCATCATCCGGGAAGTCATTCCCAACCCCGTTTAAGTTATTCCAGTCGCGCACCGACACGGACCGGTTGCCGGGATGACATTAAGCAGGTATCCGCCGAACGTTCAATGATTGTTCTGGCGATATAGACGATATTTGCCCGCCAAAAAAATAATCCTTCTGCGTTCGCATGCGGCGCGGAACTCTGCTGGCTATCAACTATTCCCGACGAGGATACTGATGATGTTATTTCACACCGGAAAACTGCGTTTCCTTGCTGTCGCCACGACCATGCTGGCATCAATGAGTTTTATTTCTGCCGCCAGCGCTGCCGGTCCGACTTATGCGCTGGTACAAATCAACCAACAGGCGCTGTTCTTTAATCTGATGAATAAAGGCGCACAGGATGCGGCCAAAGCCAGTGGCAAGGATTTAGTTATTTTTAACTCTAACGATAATCCCGTGGCACAAAACGACGCGATAGAAAACTATATTCAGCAAGGCGTTAAAGGCATTCTGGTTGCTGCTATCGACGTTAACGGGATCATGCCAGCGGTTAAAGAAGCCGCCGCCGCAAACATTCCGGTGATTGCGATTGATGCCGTATTACCGGCCGGGCCACAGGCAGCTCAGGTCGGCGTTGATAATATTGAAGGCGGCAGAATTATTGGTCAATACTTCGTAGACTACGTGCAGAAAGAGATGGGCGGCCAGGCGCGACTGGGTATTGTCGGTGCGCTGAATTCGGCCATTCAGAACCAGCGGCAGAAAGGGTTCGAAGATACGCTGAAAAGCAATCCGAAGATTACTATCGCTAACGTGGTCGACGGGCAGAATGTGCAGGATAAAGCGATGACCGCGGCGGAAAACCTGATCACCGGTAATCCGGATCTGACAGCGATTTATGCCACCGGCGAACCCGCGCTGCTCGGCGCTATCGCCGCCGTGGAAAACCAGGGGCGGCAGAAGGATATTAAAGTCTTTGGCTGGGATCTGACGGCGAAGGCGATTTCCGGTATTGACGGCGGCTACGTCACCGCCGTACTGCAGCAGGACCCGGAAAAGATGGGCGCAGAAGCCCTGAATGCGCTGAACAGCATCACGTCGGGTAAAACCGTGCCGAAAACCATTCTGGTTCCGGCGACGGTGGTAACCAAAGCGAACGTCGATTCATACCGTCCACTGTTTAAGTAGGTCAGCGCGCGCCGCCCGTGGTTAACAGGGCGGCGAGCTCATGGCTGCCGGGAAACGCGCTGAGCGTTCCCCGGCGGCTAACGGTAATGGCGGCAGCGCGACTGGCGTGCGCCAGCGCCAGCGCATCCGGCGCGACGCCGCGCAGCAGGGCGGAAGCCAACATGACGGCGAGGAACGTGTCGCCCGCGCCGGTAGTATCAAGCGCCTCGGCGGGCACGGCGGGACAAAACTGACGCTGGCCCTCCTGGACCAGCCAGGCGCCTGCGGCACCCTGGGTAATCACTAAGGTTTTCACCCCGTATGGCTGGAGCAGCTCGGCCTCGGATTCATTGACCACAGCGATGTCGATGAGTGGCCACAGATGGCAAAAGTCAGGATTGACAGGTGAGGGGTTGAAAACCGTCGTCATGCCGCGGCTTCTGGCGTACTGGAACAGCGCCCGCGTTTTATCGAGGGAGAAATTGCCCTGCTGTAGCAGAATATCGCCAGCGACGGCATCCGCCATATGCGGAATAATTTCATCCAGGCTGAATGTATCGGCCGCCGCCGTAGTGGTAATGATGGCGTTGTCGCCATCAGCGCTATTTAAAATAATCGAGGTATCGCTATGTTGATTGAAATGGCCGTCGGGTAGTAGCGTCAGTGGTTCATTTTTTATCTGCTGGCGGATCCACGCGCCGTTGCTGTCATTTCCCGTGGCGGCAATTAAACGCGTCTCTATTCCGCAGCGGGATAATATAATCGCCTGGTTCGCGCCTTTACCGCCGATATCCTGCGACACTTTAACGCCGTGAATGGAGGCTCCTTTTTTCGGTATATCCGGAATGGACCAGGTTTCATCTACGGTAATATTACCAGTAACGTAAACACGCATAGTGTTCCCTTAACAGGATGGATAAGATGGTTGCTATCTCAGCAGAAAAAACGAATGCAATACAAGCTATTTTTTCACGAAGCAAGGCTGTTATTGGTGTTATTCATTGCGACCCATTTCCTGGCTCGCCAAAATATCGAGGAAAATCAGTCTCGGATATTGTTGAACGTGCGCTTCGTGATGCTGAAAATTATATTTCAGGCGGTGTTCATGGTCTGATTATTGAAAACCATGGCGATATTCCTTTCTCTAAACCTGAGGATATCGGCCATGAAACCTCAGCGCTGATGGCGGTCATTACCGAGAAAGTTCGTGAACGTTTTGCTGTGCCGCTGGGCATTAACGTTCTGGCTAACGCGGCGATCCCGGCAATGGCGATCGCCCTGGCGGGAGGCGCCGATTTCGTCCGCGTCAACCAGTGGGCCAACGCCTATATCGCCAACGAAGGATTTATAGAAGGGGCGGCCGCTAAGGCGCTGCGCTACCGCAGTATGCTGCGCGCTGAACATATTCGCGTTTTTGCCGATAGCCACGTTAAGCACGGTAGCCATGCCATTGTCGCCGATCGTTCGATTCAGGAACTGACGCGCGATGTCGATTTCTTCGAGGCTGACGCGGTGATCGCCACCGGCCAGCGTACGGGCGATAGCGCCACGATGGCGGAAATTGACGAGATCCGCGCGGCGACGGAACTACCGCTCCTGGTGGGCTCCGGGGTGACACCGGCTAACGTGATGCAGATCCTCGGGCGGACTCAGGGGGTCATTGTGGCCAGTACAATGAAGGTCGATGGCGTCTGGTGGAACGATGTTGAGCTGGCCCGGGTGAAACATTTTATGTCGGTCGCGCAGGCCGCGCTGGAGGAAGCTTAATGGAAGCGTTTAGCGAACGCCTGCTGCGCGAACATCAACCGGCGTGGCAGGCGATGCAGCAGCACCCGTTTGTGACTGATATCGAACAGGATCGTCTGCCGACAGTCGTCTTCAACCGCTATCTGGTGTTTGAGGGCAACTTTGTCGCGACGGCGATCGCGATTTTTGCCCTCGGGGTCAGCAAAGCGCCGGGTATTCAACAGCAGCGCTGGCTGATTGGCGTGCTGAATGCCCTGGTTGATATACAGATCGCGTGGTTTGAACAGGTGTTGTCAGCGCGGCAGATCGATCCCGCTGAGTACCCGGATGATTTGCCCGGGGTACGGCGCTTTCGCGACTGTATGCTGCGGACCGCCCACGAGGGCAGCTATGAGCAGATTGTGACCCTGATGTTCGGTGCGGAGTGGATGTACTATTTCTGGTGCCGACGGGCGAGCGAACATTATCAGAGCGATGCTGATTTACGACGCTGGGTGGAAATGCACGCGGAGGACGAATTTTATCAGCAGGCTCTCTGGCTAAAAAACGAACTCGACCGCTGCGCCATGGCGCTGAGTGAAGACGAAAAGCAGGCGTTATCGGCGCTTTACGGCGAGGTGCTGCAGTGGGAAATTGATTTCCATCACGCGGCGTACGAGGAGTAGCCGCGAGGTGGATCACAGGGGGCGCCGGACGCGGCGTCTCCTGAATACGGGTTATATCTCGACGTTCTGCGTCTTGTTGGCGAAACTTACCATTACCGTTAATGCCGATTCTTATTTCACATTTTTATCTTAATAAAGTCGGAGGGTTAATTTAGCTGCCTTCTGACTCTTTTGAGAGAAATTATAGAGGGCGAGCATTTATGTTATTTTATTCGGGCCTGTAGCTCGGGGCTCTCTTTTTTCTTTTCTTCCCACCTGAAGAAAAAGCTATTTTCAGAAATAGATATAAATTATCCATCGTTACTCGACGGCGGCTCTCCCCCTACAATGGACTTTAATTGCCAGATATTTAACAAAAACCAGGCCAAGGAAAAGGGATGAAACGAAGCATTTATTCACAGAACAGTTTATTGCGCATCAGTCTGCTTTCCGCGCTAACGCTTACTGCCAGCTTCACCACTCACGCACAGGATAAACCTGTCGCGGGGGGTGTGCTGACGGTCGCTCTGGGCAGCGATACCCCGATTATTGACCCCTCTATTACCGCTTATTCCGTCACCGCTCTGGTTACGCGTAACGTGGTGGATTCTTTGGTCGGCCAGGCGGAAGATAACAGCTTTACACCATGGCTGGCGGAACGCTGGGAAATTAAAAACAATAACCGCGAATACACCTTCCATCTTCGCAAGGATGTGACTTTTAGTGATGGCACGAAACTGGATGCTGCGGCGGTAAAATATAACTTTGAACGCATACTCGATCCGAAAACCACCTCCAGTTACTCCAAATCGTTGTTGGGGCCGATTGACGCGATCACTACGCCAGATGAGTACACCGTGGTGATCCGCTATAAAACGCCTTTCGCACCGCTGCTGCAGGGGCTGAGCTTGCCGTATCTCGGTATTCAGTCACCGGCTTATCTGCAGAAAACGGCGAATACCAGCAATACCGTGGTCGGTTCCGGTCCCTTTATCCTCGAATCGTTTGTCAAAGGCAGCGGGAGTAAACTCAGCAAGCGCGCCGATTACAACTGGGGTCCGGGCTATGCCACCCATAAAGGCCCGGCATGGCTGGATAAGATCGAATTTAAGTACCTGCCGGAGTCAGCGGTACGTCTTGGCGCGCTGAATAGCGGGCAGGTACAGGTGATCGATGCCATTCCGCCGGTGAATTATGCGCAGGTAAAAAATAACCCGAAGCTGGATGTGATCACCAGGGAAAACCCCGGCGTTCCGCGCGTCCTTTATTTGAATAGCGACACAGGGATCTTCAGCGACCTGAAAGTGCGGCAGGCCTTCCAGAGCGCCATCGATCGCACTACTGCCGTTAAAGCCGCGTTCTTTGGCATCCTGAAACCTGCCGACAATATTCTTGGACCCGCTACGCTGGATTACGATCCGGCCATTGCCAGCCAGTGGGGGTTTGATCTGCAAAAAGCCCGCCGTCTTCTGGATGAAGCCGGCTGGCAGCAAACCGATAGCGAAGGCTACCGGGTCAAGGAGGGTAAACGCCTTACTGTGCAATTTACCTATTCTTCAAACGATGTCGAAGCCGCTGACGTGACGCTGTTCCAGGCAATTCAATACCAGGTAAAACAAGCCGGTTTTGAACTGAAACTCGATCCGGTGGATTCAGGCATTCTCAGCAGCCGCACGGCGGCTAACCAGTACGACATTATCTCGAACTATTTTGTTCGCCCGGAGCCGGACATCCTGCGTACCGTTTTCCATTCCAATTATATTCCGCCGAAGGGGAACAACTTCAGCCGCGTTAAAGCGCTGGATAGCCAACTGGAAACCGCTGTCGGTGCCAGCGAAGCCGAGCGTAAACGCATCTACTATGCCATTCAGCACCAGATTATCGATCAGGCCTGGGCGGTGCCAATTTACATCCCGGCATATCAGTTAGGGAAAGCCAAACAGGTGCAGGGCATTAGCTGGGCCACGAACGCGAAGCCGAATTTCTATGATGTCTGGATCCAACGCTAAGCTGCTGGCAGCAGGCAAGCGCCTGCTGACCATTTTCGCCGTGCTGTGGGGTGCGGCAACGCTGACCTTTGTTGCGGTAAAACTGATCCCCGGCGATCCTGTGGCAATTCTGATAGGCAGCGCCAACAGCGTTGTGGATGATAGTTTTCGCGAGACACTGACCCGCCAGTTCGGCCTGGATAAGCCACTGTGGTGGCAATATTTGCGCTACTGTGGCGAGGCGCTGACGGGCAACCTTGGCGTGAGTTATCAGTATCGCCAGCCTGTTGTGCAGGTGATTAGCGCAGCGTTGAAAGAGACGGTGCCGCTGGCCGTCAGCGCCCTGGCGCTGGCACTGGTACTGGCGGTATTTAACGCATTACTGACAGCCGGACGTCATCCGCGTCTGCGGTCTCTGCTTGCCGGGTTGGAGCTGATGCTGCTTAGCACACCGGTGTACTGGATCGGCATCGTGTTGTTGAGCATTTTCAGTTTCAAACTGCAATGGTTTCCGGTGACCGGTAACGATGGCTGGATCGCCCTTGTGCTGCCGGTGGTGACGCTCAGCCTGCCGCTGGCTGCGACACTCAGCCAGGTGCTGCGTGATGGGCTGGAGGAGGCGCTTTCGCAGCCGTTCGCCATGACCGTGCGTACGCGAGGGGTGAGTGAAACTGCGCTGCGCTTACGGCATGCGTTGCGCCATGCCTCGCTGGCGGTGTCGACGCTGACGGGGACGCTGCTGGCCAGCGTATTAGGCGGCTCAATTCTGACCGAAACAGTATTTGGTCGGGCGGGGCTGGGGCAAATCACTCTCGGTGCGATTGAGAACCGAGACATGCCCCTGGTGCTGGGGGTGGTGATGTTCTCCGCGCTGTTGTTTGTGGTGATTAACCTGCTGATTGATACCCTTTATTTACTGATCGATCCCCGTCTACGTCTGCGAGGGCATGCTGATGAGTGATCTTTTACTGCGGGTGGCCCGCCGCGACGGGGGGCGCTATCGTAACCCGTGGCTGGCGCCGGGTACCAGCATTCCGTTGTTACTGGTGCTACTGCTCGTGGTGGCGGTGTTTTTTCCATCGCTATTCACGCCGTACACCCCCGAACAGATGGATTTCAGCGCGATTTTGCAGCCGCCGGACCTCAGACACTGGTTCGGTACTGACCAGTTGGGGCGTGATGTGTTTACCCGCGTGGTGTATGGCACCTCGCTGTCGCTGAGCATTGGGGTCGGCGCGACCCTGATTGCCAGCGCGGGCGGTATTGTGCTGGGGACACTGGCAGGTCTTGCGCCCAGGGCGGTACGGCAGTTACTCGTACGGCTACTGGACATTATGCTGGCGTTCCCCGATTTGCTGTTGGCGCTGCTGGCTATCACGGTGTTGGGGCGTGGGCCAGAGAATACCCTGCTGGCGGTCGGACTGGCCGGCATTGCTGGCTATGCCAGGCTGGTGCGCGCGCAAGTGTTGCAGGTCAGGTTATCGGGGTATGTGCAGCATGCGGTGGCGTTGGGAGAGCCGCCAATGGTGATTATTTTGCGCCATATTGTGCCCAATACGCTGCGCCCGCTGCTGGTACTGGCAACGGTGGGGATAGGGTATTCCATATTATCCGCCTCGGCCCTCAGTTTCCTTGGACTTGGGGTGACTCCGCCGACGGCGGAGTGGGGCGCATTGCTCTCTGAGGGACGTAATTTTCTCGATAGCGCCCCATGGGTCAGCCTGCTGCCCGCCAGCGTTGTCGCGCTGTCGGTGATTGCCATTACGCTGCTGGGCCGACGTGTTCAAACCCTTATTGCCAAAGGCGGGATCGCATGACTTCAGAGACCTTCCAGCAACCGCTGTTACAGGTGGCGCAACTGAGCGTCAGCTTCCCCTCGCCGCAGGGGCTGATTGAGGCGGTTAACGCCTTATCGTTTGACGTGCATGCCGGTGAAGTCCTGGCTTTGGTAGGCGAGTCCGGTTCGGGTAAATCCGTCACGGCCCGGACGCTAGTCGGGCTGGCGGGGGCAGGGGCGGCTGTTCGCGCCGAGTCCCTGATATTGCATGGGCACGATGGCCTGTCGCAGAATTTACTGGCGTGCGATGCCCGCCGTTGGCAGCAACTACGCGGGCGCGAAATTGGTTTTGTTTTGCAGGATGCACTGACCTCGCTTGACCCGCTGCGCCGGATTGGTCAGGAAGTCGCGGAGCCGTTGTTGACGCACCGCCTGGAACGGGGGGCGGCAGTTCGCGAACGCGTGGCGGAGCTGTTAACGCAAACCGGCATCCCCGATCCGCATAACCGGATGGCGCAGTACGCACATGAACTCTCCGGTGGCTTGCGCCAACGAGCGCTCATCGCGTCGGCGCTGGCGGCGGGGCCGCGATTACTCATTGCCGATGAACCTACTACCGCGCTGGACGCCACCGTACAAAAACAAGTTTTGAATGTATTCAGGGCCCTGGCGGATGCCGGGCATGGCGTGCTGCTGATCACCCATGATTTATCGGTGGTGGCGGATATTGCCGACCGTGTGGTGGTGATGCGGCAGGGCAAAGCAGTGGAGAGCGGCAAGGTGCGACAGGTGCTGCATGCGCCGCAACACCCTTATACCCGCCGTCTGCTGGCGGCCATTCCCTCTGCCGGTACGCGTGGGACGTGGTTAACAGGAAACGATCCGCTGGGTCAAACGGTAGTGCGGGAGAACATCAGTACTGACAGCACCACACCCGTGCTGGCTGCCGATAACGTATCACTGGCGTATGTTCTGCCGGATGGCCGTCGCTTGCAGGCCGTCAATCAGGTGACGTTAGAGGTCGCGCAGGGCGAAACGCTGGGCATTGTGGGCGAATCCGGTAGCGGGAAGACCACGCTAGGCAAACTGGCGCTGGCGCTGCAGGCACCGCAACAGGGCGAGATCCTTCTCGCTGGGCAACCATGGAGCAGGCTGACAGAACGTCAGCGGCAGCCGTTGCGGTCGCGTATCCAGACGATTGTGCAGGATCCGCTGGGTTCATTTAATCCGCAATATAACGTGGCGCAATTGCTGCAACAGCCTCTCCGCCTGCATACGACGCTCACAGCCGCGGACCGGTTGTCACGTGCGCAGGCGTTGCTGGCGCTGGTTGGTTTAAGTCCTGATCTGCTGACGCGACGTCCGGCCACGCTTTCCGGTGGGCAGCGGCAACGTATCGCCATCGCCCAGGCCCTGGCCTGCGAGCCGGATATTCTGATTTGCGACGAGCCGGTGTCGGCGCTGGATGTCACCACCCAGGCGCAAGTGTTGGATTTGCTGGTAGCGCTGCAACGCCGTTTGCATCTGTCAATGCTGTTTATCTCTCATGATCTGGGCGTGGTGCAGCATATGAGTCATCGTATTGCGGTGATGAAAGACGGCGAGGTAGTCGAAAGCGGCAGTGTGGATCAAATTTTTCGGGCGCCACGCCACCCGTGGACTCGACAATTGTTATCAGCTGTTGGGCAGACGCCGTTGCGATATAACTGAGCAGTAAACGTCAAACCAAAAAACTCCGCCGCATGAGCCGTCATCAGAATCTATCGATGCTGAATCTACGAGTAACTTCTCCAGGAGAAAACCTAACAACTTAGCCACCACAATATGTGTCTAGCCAATGTTGAAATGTCGTGCTGAAAACAAAGCTGACCTGACGTCAGTGGAGAGTCTGGACAATGCCTTTTTAAGGTTGAGTCAGGCTTTGGAGGAAGAACGTGGTTGCCAGGTTTTCTCGGCTATCATCAGTTTACGTACGGTCTCTTTTGAAATCCGGACACCGTATTCTGTGGTCAGAATTCGCCAGATGGCTGACGGATTCATACCCCGGCCGCGTGAGCGAATAAGCTGCAGTGCCTGATCTCTGATGGTGGTGTTTAACTGATGATTGCCGGGCTTTCCACGGCGCCGGCTGACCAGACCGGCTGGCCCCAGCTCGCGATAGCGCTTAATCAGGCGGGAGCACTGACGACGGGTGAGCTCCATGGACTCTGCCACTTCTGCCAGCGTGATTTCCCGCGCCATATAGGCTTCAATCAAATCCAGGCGTAGCGCTTCGTGAAGTGTCAGGAGCACTGGTTTGTTGTCGTCCATTTTTCTCTCATCTGTCGGCCATATCAGATCCACAGGTGAGGGAAGGGCTCATCGCTTCAGGCTGGGGATAAAATCCTGCGGACTGGCCAGCACCGGGTTGATCGCCCTGAGCTCTTCCAGTGCACGCTCCTGAGCGCGCCTGCGGGGCATTTTTGTACTGCGCATTCGCTTTCCTTCAGCCTCCAGCTCGTCCTGTTTCTGCTGTGCCAGCCTCAGAACGGCACCCAGTCGTTTGTTATCAACAACCGCCCCCTGATCAACGCAGGTCAGTTTATCGAAAATCTTATAACCCAGTGGCCGGTGCTGATGCCGGAAAGTAATGCTTCCGTCAGGGTAATCATAAACGGTAATTTTTTCACCTGCTATGCGCGTATTTTGTTCGGTGGGTTCAATGATATACATGACTTTATCATACTGAAAAGTCAGTGCTTTCGATAAGGTCCGCAGCTCCTGCCAGGCGAAGATATCATTCAGCTCCAGTGGACTCTGTGTGACCGCACGGTGCAGATCTTTAGGGTATTTTGCCGGCCGGGAGAAACGACGGTTAAAATCAGACATGAAATGTTCAATCCACTGATTGGCTTCAGCAACCGAGCTGATGTTCTGCAGGCGCATCTCTTTAATCAGTCGATCCTGGAGCGTTTTATTTACCCGTTCCACGCGACCTTTTGCCTGGCTGCTGTTGGCACAAATCAATTCGATCGCCAGTTCCCGGAGAGCCCGTCCGAACTGGGTTGTGCCGGTACGTCGGCTCTCGGGTCCGCTGACCCTGAACACCGCATGCTTGTCGCTGTAAAATGCGACAGGTTTACCATGTTTATCAATGTATTGCCGGGTAGCCATCATGTAGTCAAACGCGTTTTCTGAATCACAGAATCGCAGGTGCATCAGGCGACCTGTGGCGTCATCCATGAAGACCAGAAGACAGCATTTTGGGGCTCTTCCTTCGAACCAGTCATGGTGAGAGCCATCGATCTGAACCAGTTCGCCGAAACAGTCGCGACGATAGCGCGGCTGGTAAACCCGGGTTCGCCGGCGGGAATGAGGACGCCAGAGACCGTCGGCTGTCATCCAGTTACGGATGGTTTCAACGGAGAGATATATATGATGGCGTTCAGCCAGTTTTTCGGTTGCGAGCGTTGGGCCAAAATCTGAATAGTGGCACCGGATCAAATCCAGGGCTTTACAGCGTGTTTCTTCATCGATCCGGTTGTTTGCAGGACGTCCACGGCGGGAAGATGCAAATGCGGTTGCGCCATCTGTCCGGTACAGACGCACAAGACGCTGCACCTGACGAACACTGAGCTTAAGTATGTCTGCTGCGTCGCGCTGAAGCAAAGCCCGGTCAAATACTCGCTGAATGATGCCAAGCCGGTAAAGTTCTTTGTCTGTCATAGTCACCAACATAAGATCGCGGTCCTGTGCTGAGCAAAATGAAGGCTTAGCGTACACGACGCGTGTGAATTGTGCTGAGACGACAATAACGCTTTGTGCTGACAACCTTAGTGCGCTTAACAAAGATTATGTTAAATATTAAAATAAATAACATAAAAATCAATATGTTAAGACGGTAACCAGCTACTTTCCCATTCCAGCAACCAGTCATGGAAGCTTTAGAAACAGAGTCCTCTCATGAGTTTGTGATGCCTTAAATCCATGGTGAGCATAGAAACCTTTGGCTTCTTCAGTAAGCGCATGAACCATTATCGCACGAACCCCAATGTTCTCAGCTACGCGATAACACCGTAGAACTGCATCGTGGAGTAAATCGGCGCCAACCCCTTTTCCGTGCAATGAGACATCTACCGCCAGGCGAGCGAGTATAATCACCGGTATAGGATCTGGCATGTTACGCCGAAGACTACCTGTCGCTTCCGTATGGTTAACGCTGCCGGTGGCCAAAGAGTAAAAACCAGCTACTTGCTTCGTACCCGTCTTGCAAACAACGAACGTTCGGGCAGCGCCAAGAGCTTGATTTTTTAAACCTCTCTGTTTTAGCCATTCATCGAGGACTGTCTCTCCACTGACGAACTCAGCCAGCTGATGAGAGCTGGATAACGGCTCGGGCGTGGTTATACGTCCCACTGAGGTTTCCTTGCCAGTAGTTTATTAATGGCGGGCTCATCCTCGACTGGTGCATCGAGCATATCGATGAACTCTGCATACTGTTCGTCGTTAAAATTGAAAACACGGCGATCAAGGATCACATTCTCCGCAGCCTTGCAGGCCATCTCCAGGATAAAGTCGGTTCGCGATTTATGAAGGATCTCTGCAGCAGCATCGATGAGTGCTCTCTGAGACTCTTTAGCTCTTAGGTTGAGTTGAACATCTGATTTCATACACACCTCTCTTGTATAGCAATTGATATACAAGAATAACACAACACGAACGTATAGCAAATGCTATACACTTCAAAGTACCGATAATGCGTTTTATGTTAAATATCAGTTACTTGAATCGATTTCGTAACATAAGTTGATGTGTTTGTCGTGTCATGACAGCACAATCAGGGATGTCATCCCCTAACGAGGCAAGGACTAAGTTAATGAACAGAACAGCTTAAGAAGTACAGACTCGCTGGCTTGAGAGCCGGCAGCCTGAAGATCGTACCTGTAATGAAGCGGAACAATTTTCGGATGAATGCTGGAAGAACGGTCTGCGGCTGGATAAAAGCCAGTCTGTGCATTATCAACTTCTGATGGAAACCATCCGCAGGACGCTGATCCCGCGGCCAAAGTGAAGCCCTCCGTCGGTCTCCACTATTATCGCTACCGGGTTAGCCGTCAGGCATGGCCCGGTTTAAAAAGATATGCTGACAGTTCTGCTGCAGTTATATCAAACTCGAGTTGCTGGATTAATTCTGCCAGTTTTTTCTCTGCAGTATCACGATCAAACTGATTTTGTACTATCTGGAGAGCAACCTGTTTTAGCTCCGGAGGGAGGTGTTCCAGATTGATATGATTATAACCCGAAATGTCATCATCCGGATTTTCGAAGAGCCAGCCGTAACTCATAAGGTCACCTGTTCTATTTCACAAATTTCCAGACACCTGGCGGTACCCGGTCATACAACTTTCCCATCGTCATCTCCGCCAGCCGGTGATCAACCGCGGCATTGAAATGCTCAAGCTCATCATCTGACAGAGAATATTTATTTTTTTCTATTATCCTTTCCAAGGTTTCCTTCGATGTACAGCGCCGTAGTCGTAAAATCCATTCCTGTTTCGTCATTAGTTTTTTATATCCTGAGGCGTCCCTGGTATTTAATTTTACAAATAACGCAAATTTCTTTCAGGCGTTATGGCCCGTGCCGTTCTGCTTAAGATAATCACTGATGCTCAGGCCGGACAAGCGAATTTTATCCGAAACTTCCCTGAACTGCTCTTTCCATCCATTTGTCAGATGTCTTTGTGACGCGATTTTGCAGGCGACGCTGAACGGCGTTCTCCCCAGTTTTTCGGAAAGCCAGAAAAGATGCTTACCAATATCATCATTCGGGACGCCATCGAGCGCATCCAGTAATAAAGTTTCCTCTTCAGCCACCCAGGCCTGGCGGGCATTCGGAAAGCGTGGGTCAGGTACAGGTGCCTGTTTCTCTTCCTTCGGTTTCGACGATGCCGGTACCGCGGGCTTTTTCATGCCGACGCGCGCTTTCATGGCGCCGATGGCGGCCACGGCCCGCACCAGGGTTTCACGCTCCTGGCGCGTGAGCAGGCTGTCCTCGCAAATCAGGGTGTTCAGGTTATCGATCAGGGTGTCCAGTCGGTTTTCAGTGACTTTCATGTTTTAGCTCTTGTTCCTTGTGGTGGTTGGGTACAGTCCCGGTTCTCATGCTCCAGGCCGGAGTTCGTCAGTCATTTTTTGCAGCGCGAGCCGGTCACGCCAGGATGAACGTGGCCTGCTGAAGACAATGGACTCAGGGCCTCTCTCCTGCTTCGGCGTCGTTCCACACCATCACCGTGGCCAGATGCTCCGCCACCTCCCGTCCCGTGTAACCGGCCAGGATAGCCAGCGCCCGTGAGGCCGCTTCACGCGACAGCGGACTGCGGAACCCGAATCCATCCGTCATCAGGAGCCACTGCAGACGTTCAGTCCAGCGCTCTCCGGGTTTGCGAACTGGCGAAAACACAATCTCCGTCAGCTGCCCGCGGTTGCAGTACAGCTGTCGCTGTTCCAGTTCATCCAGCAGGCTGTTCAGCTCGCGCCGGTCAGCTTCTTCCTGACTCATCAGCGGCCAGCGGATGCGGTGCCACTGCAGCTCCTGCGCCTGGTCGTCCGTGAACCCCGCGCGGGCCAGCAGGTCAGCCAGCGCGGCCACCGTGTCTTCCTCGTATGTGGCAGCAGTGAGCGGGTCCGCGTCGCGCAGAACGTGCAGCAGGCGCGCCGGTGCCGGCAGCATCCGCAGGGACGCTTCAGGACTGACCACGGCCAGTTGAATATCCTCAGTCAGCCCGGTGATCCCCTCCGCCTGCAGCGCGGCGTCCAGCTGACGGCACCAGGTGCCGGTCTGGTCCGCCGGCGCGGTAACGTCCACCGTGCCCGCCTCCGGCGTGGCGCTCTCATTAATCTGTACCCGGACCGCAATCCCCGCATCGTGACAGGACTGCAGCCAGGTGGCGACCTGCAGGGGATCGCCTTCCAGGCGTGTCACCTGCCCGGCCGCATTCCACAGCTGCAGGCAGGTGGTGCCGTCAAGACGGATCACGTAGTCACCCCGCAACGCCAGGTGCCATCGACCATCCAGCTCCACCGGCCGGTCGTCAGCCTCATCTGCCTGGACAGGCGGGACCAGAGGCAGAACCCGGATCGCCGTCGCGCGCTGCTCCGCCAGGACGCGCGCCTGTTCGTCAGCGAGAAACGGGGCGGCCAGCGCACGGCCGGCATCCGTCAGCTCGACGGCCAGCTGCAGGTTCGGCGCGCGCAGGGTGCGCAGCCAGCCCGCGGCTTCCATGCGCCGGCAGGAGGCACGCAGGTTCGGCCCGTATACCGGGGCGTCCCCGCCCTGCTCCAGCACCCGCTCAATATCCCGCGTGGCCACCGGTCCAGGACGTTTCGCATCGAGGGCGGCCAGCACAATCAGCACCCGCCGCTGCAGCGGCGACGGACGTCGGGATTTTTCCCGCATCATTGTCCCTCGTTCCTCTGAGAAATGAGCGTTTTTAACCGTTTATAGTCTGCTTCGACCCGAGTGGTGGCCAGGCCCGTGTGTCCGCGCAGCGCCAGGAGATACCAGAAGCGGAGGATGTCATGAGCCTTGTTCACTTCCCAGACATAATGGGTGCCATCCCTGCGAAAATCGCATTGCTTTATTTCCTCTTCTGCCATCTGCGTCATTTGCTCATAGCTGAGCGAAAACAACATATCTTCATACATCCTGCACACTCCGTCTGAACATGTCCGGTTTAATCAAAAATCATACTTCGTATAATTTACATCGCATTTAGAAAACATCATATCAGATGTGATTTTATGATTAATGATAAATATCACATTCAGTATTATTTTATGTGTTTAGTACGATTATCATATCAATGGCAGGTTTCCCGCCGTGCAGATCCGGAAATTGTCTAAGTCGGATCTCTGTAACACACATGTATTTTCCCCGGAAAGTAACGGACGTATACCAGCGTGACAGCGTCATCTGACACTTTCACACATTCGATTTTCCGAATGTATGGTTGTTTTTTTTGTCTCCGGGCGTATGCTTTACGCAACCGAACAGGAGGAATAATGACCCTTACAGCCCTTAAGCTTTTCAAAAACCTGTCCGATGAAACCCGTCTGGGTATTGTCCTGCTGCTCAGGGAGATGGGAGAACTGTGCGTCTGCGATTTCTGCACGGCGTTGGATGAGTCCCAGCCCAAGATTTCCCGTCATCTGGCAATGCTCCGGGAAAGCGGTCTATTGCTGGATCGCAAGCAGGGGAAATGGGTTCATTATCGCTTATCCCCGCATATTCCTTCCTGGGCTGCTCAGGTGATTGAGCAGGCCTGGTTAAGCCAACAGGACGACGTACAGGCCATCGCCCGTAAGCTGGCATCGGCAAACTGCTCTGGTAGCGGTAAGGCTGTTTGCATCTAAAAAAAATTTGCCTGAACATATGTGTTTTTTCGAATGTATGAGGTATTCAGAATGAAGACGTTAACGGTGTTTGACCCGGCAATGTGCTGCAGTACCGGTGTATGTGGTTCAGATGTCGATCAGGTTCTGGTTGATTTTTCTGCTGATGTGCAGTGGCTGAAAGAACGTGGTGTACAGGTTGAACGTTACAACCTGGCGCAGCAGCCCATGAGCTTTGTTCACAATGAGAAAGCGAAATCCTTCCTCGACGCATCCGGCGCAGAAGGGCTTCCGCTGCTGTTGCTGGACGGCGAAACGGTGATGGCTGGGCGATACCCAAAACGCGCTGAGCTGGCTCGCTGGTTCGGTATTCCGCTGGAGAAGGTAGGGTTAGCTCCCACCAGTTGCTGTGGTGGTAATACTTCCTGTTGCTGAATATGTCAGGAGGACATATGAAATTCTTACAGAATATCCCGCCTTACCTGTTTTTTACTGGCAAGGGAGGTGTAGGAAAAACTTCCATTTCCTGCGCGACGGCTATCCGCCTTGCCGAACAGGGTAAGCGGGTTTTGCTGGTCAGTACCGACCCGGCCTCCAATGTTGGTCAGGTATTCGATCAGGCTATCGGTAACACGATTCGCCCTTTGACAGCAGTTCCTGCACTTTCCGCACTGGAGATTGACCCGCAGGAAGCCGCCCGGCAATATCGGGCCAGAATCGTTGATCCTATCAAAGGTCTTTTGCCTGATGACGTTGTTAACAGTATCAGCGAGCAGCTTTCAGGAGCCTGTACGACTGAGATTGCTGCGTTCGATGAATTCACGGGCTTACTAACAGACGCTTCCCTGCTGACCCGCTTTGATCACATCATTTTTGATACAGCGCCGACGGGCCACACGATTCGTCTGCTCCAGCTTCCCGGTGCCTGGAGTAGCTTCATTGAAAGTAATCCAGATGGTGCTTCCTGTCTTGGCCCAATGGCCGGGCTGGAAAAGCAGCGTGAGCAGTATGCTCATGCGGTAGAGGCTTTGTCCGATCCTGAACGTACCCGCCTGGTTCTGGTTGCACGACTGCAAAATTCTACACTGCAGGAAGTCGCCCGCACTCATGAGGAACTGGCTGAGATTGGCCTGAAAAATCAATATCTGGTGATTAATGGTGTGCTGCCTGAAGCCGAAGCTGAACATGACGCCCTGGCCGCGGCGATATGGCAACGTGAGCAGGAGGCACTGGCAAATCTTCCTGCCGGTTTATCTGAGCTACCGACAGATACCCTGTTACTCCAGCCAGTCAATATGGTTGGTGTTTCAGCATTGAAGGGACTGCTGGATACCCGTTCTGAGGCATTACCGCTCCCGGTAACGAATATCCTGTACACGCCTGAAAACTTATCTCTCTCTGGCCTGGTCGATGATATCGCTCGCAGTGAACACGGCCTGATTATGCTGATGGGCAAAGGTGGTGTAGGGAAAACCACGATGGCTGCTGCCATCGCCGTCAGGCTGGCAGACATGGGATTTGACGTGCATCTCACGACCTCTGATCCTGCTGCGCACCTGAGTACAACGCTGAACGGCAGCCTCAAAAACCTGCAGGTCAGCCGCATCAACCCTCACGATGAAACCGAACGCTATCGCCAGCATGTTCTTGAGACGAAGGGAAGAGATCTGGACGAAGCAGGGAAACGGTTACTGGAAGAGGATTTACGCTCTCCCTGTACAGAAGAAATTGCCGTGTTTCAGGCCTTCTCCCGTGTAATTCGTGAAGCGGGTAAGCGCTTTGTTGTCATGGATACCGCCCCTACCGGACACACGCTGCTGTTGCTGGATGCGACCGGGGCTTACCACCGAGAGATTGCCAAAAAAATGGGGAGTAAAGGTCATTTTACTACCCCCATGATGCAGCTTCAGGATCCGGATAGAACCAAAGTTCTGCTGGTTACGCTTCCTGAAACCACACCGGTCCTGGAAGCGGCAAACCTGCAGGCTGACCTTAAAAGAGCGGGGATTCATCCGTGGGGCTGGATTATCAATAACAGCCTTTCCATTGCGGATACGCGTTCTCCGTTGCTTTGTCAGCGTGCTCATCAGGAATTGCCTCAGATTGAGGCTGTTAAGGATCAGCATGCTGACCGTATAGCGCTTGTTCCGGTGCTGGCGTCAGAGCCCGCCGGTATTGAAAAGCTCAGAGAGTTGATGAGCTAATTTTTTGACATATACAGGGCGACAAAGTCGCCCTGTCAGGAGGTTTTATGTTACTGGCAGGCGCTATTTTTGTCCTGACCATTGTTTTGGTTATCTGGCAACCAAAGGGATTAGGGATCGGCTGGAGTGCAATGCTGGGCGCGGGACTGGCTCTGATATCTGGCGTTGTGCATGTGGGCGATATTCCGGTGGTGTGGAATATCGTCTGGAACGCGACGGCGACCTTTATTGCCGTAATTATTATCAGCCTGCTGCTTGATGAGTCCGGCTTTTTCGAATGGGCGGCATTGCATGTTTCGCGCTGGGGTAACGGTCGTGGCCGTTTGCTCTTTACGTATATCGTTCTGCTTGGTGCAGCGGTGGCGGCACTGTTTGCCAACGATGGTGCGGCACTTATTCTGACGCCGATAGTCATCGCCATGCTGCTGGCATTAGGGTTCAGCAAAGGCACGACACTGGCATTCGTCATGGCTGCAGGGTTTATTGCCGATACATCCAGCCTGCCGCTTATCGTGTCCAACCTGGTTAACATCGTTTCTGCAGACTTCTTTGGACTGGACTTCACCGAGTATGCGTCGGTAATGGTGCCGGTGGATATTGCAGCCATTGTTGCCACGCTGGTTATGCTGCATCTGTTCTTCCGCAAGGATATCCCACCGACTTACGACCTGTCTCTTCTGAAAGCACCGGCAAAAGCGATTAAAGATCTGGCAACCTTCAGAACCGGCTGGATAGTTTTAATACTTCTGCTGGTTGGGTTCTTTGTCCTTGAGCCGCTCGGTATTCCCGTTAGCGCGATTGCGGCTGTTGGCGCTGTGATCCTGTTTGCAGTAGCTAAACGAGGCCATGCCATTAACACTGGCAAAGTGCTGCGCGGCGCGCCATGGCAGATCGTCATCTTCTCATTGGGGATGTACCTGGTGGTCTACGGTCTGCGCAACGCCGGGCTAACCGAATACCTTTCAGGTGTGCTGAATGTACTGGCGGATAAAGGACTCTGGGCTGCGACGCTGGGTACTGGCTTCCTGACGGCCTTCCTGTCTTCCATCATGAACAACATGCCTACCGTGCTGGTTGGCGCTCTTTCTATCGATGGAAGCACCGCAACAGGCGTTATCAAAGAAGCGATGATCTACGCCAACGTGATTGGCTGCGATCTGGGACCTAAAATTACACCTATTGGTAGCCTGGCAACGCTGCTCTGGCTGCATGTCCTTACACAGAAGAATATGACCATCACCTGGGGATACTATTTCCGCACCGGGATCGTTATGACTCTGCCTGTGCTGTTTGTAACGCTGGCAGCGCTGGCGCTACGTCTCTCTTTCACTTTGTAATGAGATACTGATATGAGCAACATCACCATTTATCACAATCCGGCCTGCGGCACGTCGCGTAATACGCTGGAGATGATCCGCAACAGTGGTAATGAACCGACCGTTATTCATTACCTTGAAAATCCACCGTCACGCGATGAGCTGGTCAAACTCATTGCAGATATGGGCATTTCAGTCCGGGCTTTGCTGCGCAAAAACGTCGAGCCTTATGAAGAGCTGGGGCTTGCGGAAGATAAGTTTACTGACGATCAGTTAATCGATTTTATGCTTCAGCATCCGATCCTGATTAACCGTCCGATTGTGGTGACACCGTTGGGAACGCGTCTGTGCCGCCCTTCCGAAGTGGTACTGGATATTCTTCCGGATGCGCAAAAAGGCGCATTTGCTAAGGAAGACGGCGAGAAAGTAGTAGATGAGGCAGGGAAACGGCTGAAATAACCGAAAGGGGGCGATGCCCCCTTTCTCCTGCCTCAGCGTCCGGGTACCGGACTGTCCGGCAGCGTACAGCTCCCTTTTCCCAGCTGACACTGCAGCAACACCGTGTCCAGCCAGCGGCCATGCTTGAAACCGATGTCCTTCAGCGTGCCGATTTCAGTAAATCCGGAGCGAAGATGCAGCGCTACAGACGCGACGTTCGCACAGTCCCCCACAACCGCTATCATCTGGCGGTATCCCTGAGACCGGGCCCATGTTAAGGCATGATCGAGTAAGGCTTTTCCGCCCCCCTGCAGGGCGATATACCAGGGAAATCCACGTGACTGAACGTTTTTCACCCGGGCAAGCATTTCCTGCGTGTTCGGGGGGGGCCGTCTCGAAGCTGCCTGTGCCGTGCAGGACATGATGGGCGTAAATACGGCGTATGGCGGGAATGTGCTGCTCTTCAGCATTGATAATGTGCATTGTATGACTCCTGTGACGTTGACTGACACACTACCGGAATTCGCGACGGCAGATTAAGCGCTTCATCTTATGACCTGTATAAGGAAATGTTTTAAGTGGAGGTGGGGCGTCGCCCCACCTGTCAGCCCGCCATTTCAGCCAGCAGGTCCACGCCTACCGGGTCGTCCTTCAGCAGTGGCGTCAGGGCAATGCGCTGTGCATAATGCCCGGCAACGTCGTCGATCAGCGGCAGTTCGCGACGGGCACGGGTGACCAGGAACGGGGAGGACGGCTTCGCGGCCGCGAGGCTGTTATTGATGACCCACGCCCAGGGGTCAATCCCGGCCCGGCGTAAGTCCTGCTGCAGCCCGGCCGCTTCCAGTACCGGCGTGGTTTCGGCAAGCGTCACGATAATGACTCTGGTCTTCTCCGGATCCTGCAGCTGCATCATTGGCGTTATCACGTGATCGTGAGCATGCCCCATCTGGCGCACCATTTCCCGGTGATAGGCCCCGGTTGCATCCAGCAACAGCAGCGTATGCCCGGTGGGCGCAGTGTCCATAATGACAAAATGGTCGTTGGCCTCTTTGATGATCCGGGAGAATGCCTGAAACACGGCAATCTCTTCGGTGCAGGGGGAACGGAGATCTTCCTCCAGTACCGCCAGTCCCTCCGCATCCAGCCCTTTTCCCTGATTTTCCAGCACAAAGCGACGATAGCGCTCAGTCTCTGCCTTTGGATCGATACGGCTAACCTGAAGGCCTGGCAGCGAGCCATCCAGGGTGTAAGACAGGTTGGCTGCCGGATCGGAGGTGGTCAGGTGGACTTTATGACCGCGTCTGGCCAGCGAGACCGCGACCGCAGCCGCCACCGTGGTTTTTCCCACGCCCCCTTTTCCCATTGTCATGACCAGCCCTTTTCCCGCCCGGCTGAGGTCCTCCACCAGGGAGGCAAGCTCCGGTAAATCGACCGTCGTGAGCGTGGCTCCCGGATCCGGCAGAACAGGTGAGCTCTCTGTAAACAGCGCCCTCAGGGCGTCCAGACCAACCAGATTAAAAGGCTTCAGATACAGCATCGACCAGGGAAGATGCGCGAGGTTTTCAGGCATGGCCCGTAAGGCCCGTTCTGAAGTGGTCAACAAAAACTGGCCACCGCGTTAGAGTTTTTCCAGTATCGGTTTTCTGATTCGTTTGGCGGTAACCCACCATTATATTCGTGCGGTCTTAGTGCGCTGTAATATCCAACGATATAGTCCGTTATTGCGTGAGCTGCATCGCTGAAGCTTACATAGCCCGTCGCCGGCACCCATTCGTTCTTCAGACTCCTGAAGAAGCGCTCCATTGGGCTGTTATCCCAGCAGTTTCCACGCCGACTCATACTCTGCCTGATCCGGTATCGCCACAGTAACTGCCGGAACTGCCTGCTCGTATAATGGCTGCCCTGGACGCCCTTCTAAGAGTCAAGCTGTTATCGGGATACTGTTGATCCGCCTG